>Ga0265297_10000056_pt1 | contig 414118 bp, 422 predicted proteins | sample Munlanlwell13791_FD_192502 | JGI IMG/M metagenome (GOLD analysis project Ga0265297, IMG submission 192502) | Leachate microbial communities from a municipal landfill in Southern Ontario, Canada - Leachate well 137-91 | ecosystem: Engineered > Solid waste > Landfill > Unclassified | place...
AGTCCGAATCTGGGTCAGAGTAGGTCCAGTGGAAAGTGGGCAGACTTTGGTCGACAAAAGTGCAGTGCTGCCAGCTGATGCCGTCAGGGAGATATTCTGCAGGGATACCTGGTTGGGAGGGAGGATTATTGGCTACATAATCACATTGACCATCAATGTAAGAACAGTTTGTATAAACGGTCTGGCTTCCAGTTACTTGAGGAAGACATTGAGAACTGTAACCAGTACATATTGAAGTCCAATCGTTACAAACCTGCTCTGTTTTTACACAACAAGCTTCCCAAAGATAACAAACAGTTTCATAGCGAAGACAAGTATAAGTAATATCAGTTGTATGTATGCAAACATTATTATATTGAGTACATGTGCCATCAACACACACTTGCTGATAGCTAGCGCAACTACCATCAGTATAATAGCCAGCAATACATTCCATCCAACAATGGCTCCCCCATAAAAAAGGGAAAGTACATCTATATCTTTCTTCAGTACACACCCATACTTGATTATAAGATGTGCAAACATTTGTACAAGTTGGCTGACTCCAACTTATGCATTCTTGCTTCCATTGGTCGCAGACCCCCCCACCAGTCGGATACCAAAAAGCACAACTAGAGTAAGAGCCGGTACAACATTGTCCAGATTCGACACATTGACTCCCCCAAGAGGAACAAGCAGATTCCCAGCTTGTACAAATACTGCTTTCACTATAAGTAAGATATTCTTGATACTGAGAGGTACATAATTGCTCCCCCTGGCAAACAAGAGAAGAAGAACCGACGCTAGTCCACCCGTTAAGGCTAGTGCAATCTGCTTTAGCCGAGATGGCGTTATTAAAAATAAAAAACATTAAGACCCCAAAAAATATTGACCAAAATGTTTTTGATTTTATCATAAAACCTACTTAAACACCGTGATATTCGAGGTTTCTAATATTCCCTCTGAATTCACCACAGCTAAAACAGTAACATAGTCACCAATTTTTAAATCATTAAGAGAAATTTCTTCTTGTTTATCTTCTTGGGTTAAGTCAATATCCGTCCTTAATTGACTGAAAGAAAAAATTCGGGCATTATCTTTAATAATAATATCTAAAATCTCTTTGTCTTTAGTTATAGTTATCGCTTTTTCGGAAATCCTTCCTATATTGCCGGTGGCCGTAACCAACCAAGAATCAATTAGTTTAGACTTTTCTAGCTGGATTAAATTTGATTCTGTAATTGTTATTTTACAACTTAACCAACGCAAAGAGCCTATAATAAGAACGCTTAGGACAAAAAGAATAAGGACAATAACTAAAAATTTTCTTTGCATAGTTTAGTTTTTCTTAATTTTAAACCAACTTCTTTAATCTAATTTCAGTATAACATAAACAAAACAAGAGGCCATCCTCATTTAAAAGAATGGCCTTAGGAATTAACGCAAGATGGCGACACTTTGAATTTGAGGCAGAGATTCGTAGGGGGAGTAGCATACAGACAATTGGATCCTGTCTCCTAATTTAATATCGTTGAGATCAGCTGCTATAAAGCCTTCGTAGGTTGTAGGGCCAATCACAACTGTTTGCCCTAGCGCAGAAGCCACAATCGGTATCCCTTGAGGAATATAGAATTCTGAAAATTCTGATCCGTTATTGTTGGTTAAAATTACAACCCTTTCGGATGCAGAGATTGCAGCAACTCTACCAATCGCTTCAAAAAAGTTGAATTCTTTTCCATTTGGATCAATCCTGTCTACTATGCCCCTAATTTCGAAACTCTGCTCCTGAAGCTTTTCCAGATTGATCTCGGCGTTTATTACTTCGCCAGTTCCTACTTGAATTTCTGGAACAGTTACGTTGTCAGCTACAATATTGCTGTCGAATCGGTCAACAATCCAGCTAATTCCTCTCCAGGCTCCAAAGACAAGGCCAATTATCATCAGTAAAGACACACTGATCATCAACCAGTATGTCCATGGCCAAGGCCGAGCAATTCTTTGCCCAGTTGCCGTTGTTTCGGTCACCATAAACAGTGCCATCGGTGTGCCTCCTTTTTTAATACTTTTTATATCTCCACAGAGCGTTAACTCTGATAAACTTATATGTCAAAGGACTGTACCTTAATATTTAAATGATAGCATAAAAAATGGAGTTTGTCAAACGTAAATTTCCCGATGTATTATCAAAAAGGTATAATGGAAAAATGAAAAAAGAATTAACGGCCAGCGGCATAAAACCATCTAAAGGGTTGGGGCAGAATTTTCTCAATGACAAATCAGCTATTGGAAAAGTTATCGACTCTATTGAAATCAAATCTGATGATTTTATTTTGGAAATAGGTCCGGGAACCGGAGTTCTGACCCAAGAAATAGCTCAAAAAGCAGAAAAAGTCGTAGCTATAGAAAAGGACACAAGAATAATTGGCCTGCTAAAGGGGTTTTTGTCTGCCTTCCGGAACGTTGAAATTATACAAGGAGATGCTTTAAAAATAGATCTGCCAAATTTAAAAAATTATAAAGTTGCCGGCAATCTGCCTTTTTATCTGACAGCGCCTTTAATCAGAAAATATTTGGAGACTGAAAACCAGCCCCAATTAATGACTTTAATTATCCAAAAAGAAGTCGCCCAAAGAATCTGCGCCAAGCCTCCTCGCATGAATTTACTGGCTGTTTCGGTCCAAATATACTCCCAGCCTAAAATTATTTCCTATATTTCCAAAAATTCTTTCTGGCCAAAACCCCAAGTTGATGCGGCTATTATTAAAATAGTCCCTCATCAAGCTTTGGCAGGGGAGAGGAATTTATTCTTCAAAATAGTGAAGGCTGGATTCTTGCATCCCAGAAAACAGCTGATTAATAACCTATCACTCGGATTAGATATAGAGCGCCAAGAAGTTAAGGACTGGCTGGAAGAAAACCAAATCTCTCCCACCCAACGGGCTGAAACCTTAAGCATTGAAAACTGGTTAAAATTATTAGGATCCAGCCCTAGACAAATCAGCTAATTTTTGTCATATTGGAACTACTTCTAAAGCTTCTTAACAAAATTAAATGGCTGAGATAGGAGCCCAGCTATTTTATATAATCTTAAGTCAAAAGACAGGAGGAGGAGCCAAATGAAAAAACATCTACTTCTTAGTCTCGTCCTAATGCTTGTTATCGGAGTAATACCGGCAATCAACGGCTGCGCCTGCACCAAAGGGATTGACAATAGCTCCATAGGTACAATCCAAATTCCCGATGGCCCTAAAATTAAAGTTATCTTCAACGGGCCTAGCGAACTTAAAGCCGCATGGGAAAAAGTCGGCATGGCTGCAGACGGCTTCCAAATGCAAATGATCGGCACTTTAACCAATACTTCCGATCAAGCCGTCACATTCTCAGTCGCTTTCCTATTGGATAGCCAGCAAGTTGACTATCTGCCCACTCAGACCTTGGATCCGGGCGAAACTGTAAAAATTGCCAAAGGATTTGCCTGTAACAGCGAAGAGAATAAAACCCTGGAAATCAAAATAGAAAACCTTAAGAAGTCTGGCTTCTCGGTTTCAACAAATACCATAACAATTACCGGCGGAGAAGAGGTGTATATTAAAGCACCTAAAAATCCCGAAACAGCCGAGGAGGTGCTTGCTGCTTTTTACTTTTTATGTAGTAATGGCGAATATTCAAAAGCAGAGAAGTTGTGCACTGAAAACTTCTTATGGGATATCTCATATGACGCCGGCGACCTAAAAACGGCGTGGGAACGAATGTTCAAAGGATGCTCAATTATTAAAATTATAATTGACAAAGAACAACTTTGCCGCAAATCCGATCAATATGTCGGCTTAAATGCCACCATCTACTTTACAGATCGGGATCCTCGTTCTTTAACTTGCGTTGGGTTTGAAAAAATAGACGGGAAATGGAAACTTGATCAATGATGTTTCCAAAAAAAATAGGCGTTGTGTATACGACGCCTATTATTTTTAATACCTATTTAACCGGCAAAATTAATATCGATCCGAAACAAGCGACATCGCTAGTAAAAATATTCCCGCAAACACCAATGGCAGTATCAGCCATATTGGGATTATTCGTCGTAAAAACACCGCAGACGCCCTTATAATCAGGGTACTGGAACAAAACAGCCATATAGTCGCCATCTACCGAAATTGATTTACCGTTTTTATCGCCAGTAATATCTTCGCTTGATCTTATAACGGAAGGTCCCCAACAATAACACCCCTTATCTCCGCATTGACCGCCGGTGCGCCCAAAAGGACATTGTAGATAGCACTCTGGCCCGCAACGCTGATTGTAATCTTCTTTTTCATATAAAGCGACCCCTTGGCCAGAAGCTGAATCTGACTGTAAAAAAACGGTGATAGAATTGACCCCGCCGATATCATTTATTGAATAAGTACTAATAGGAACATTGGTGTCGGTATAAACGGCACACTTCCCGCGATAATTTTTGTCGCCGTGCAAAACAACACCATATCTATCTGTGATCTGGTTGCATTCCGGCTTTTTACAATCCGCCGCAGTTTGACAATTACTCGTATTACTTATACACTGCGTCGGATTGACTATTTTAAGAATCTTAGCGTTGCTGGCTTTAGTTCCGATATAAGAACTGGATTGGGTAAAAACTTCGCAACTTTTTTCATCTTCAGTCTGACAGAGATAAATACCAGGAGCTTTTTGATCAACCAGTCCTGATTCAACGATTTGTGGATTTATTATTACTAACTGGGGATTAATGGTGGTCAAGATAAGCCAAGAGCCAATAATAACTACCAACCCCAAAACACCAGCAAATATTTGGTCGTTGGCATCTTCCATGGCAGAAGGACTACCAGCAGAAATTAAATGTTTAAATCCGCCGTAAACAGCACTAATAAAAGCAATTAAGCCAGCTATACCTATAGCAAAATTAAAGAGATATTTAACGTAATCTGGCAAAAGAGGCGTTTCAGTAATACCTTCTCCTCCGATAGAGGGGAGTGGGACTTCCAATTCCCTGGCAAAAACAAAACCAGCGGCCAATAAAAGAGGGAAAAAGAATGATGAAAATATTAAAAAATTCTTTTTCTTCATATCTTGTTTTATTATAGCACAAACCTTATTACTCCGTTATCTTATATCGGCAACAGAAATAATTATCAAGAATTGTCGCATCGTCATAAGTGCGGCTATAGCATTCTTTAATTTCTTCCCCTGATTCATCATAGAAAAGCAAGTAACCTTGCTCTAGTCCTTTAATATAAGAACAGGATTGTAGCTCTTTACCCACTGTTTCTGAAGAAATACAGTATCTTAATTCTTCTTGCACATTTTCCAATTCGCTAATAATATCTTTCTTTTCTTTGATTAGTTCGCGGATATTGTCAGCTGAGTCTTCAGCGGATTTTTTACTAATACTAATATTTGGGAATATTGTGATTAAGCCTGATGGGTATGGAGAACCATTACACTGACAAGCGCAAGAATCACAATAAGGCTCTTCGCATACAATAGCGCAACAGCCAGAAAGACAACCAAATTCGTCCGGCGTTCCCGTGGACCCTTCATCATCTGAAAGAGGCTGTTTTTCTGATCTGGGGCAACATTTAGCGCAAGAGTAATCACCACAACCATTCCAGGTTGTTTTCATTTCTGTCAAACAATTGGCGCAATTAAGTTGCTCTGGCATGGAAGAGAGGATCTGACTATTTTCTGATATATCTTCGATCTTGGCTTTTATATTATCTACCTCCTCAAGAATCTCTTTGCCTATTTTTTCAAGCTGATCAGTTATTTCTCCGATTTTTATTTCCGCTCCGCAATATACCTTTTCCGCCTTAATTTCTTGATTAACATTTTCGTCAATAATTCCTGTAATGTTTTCGTTAATTGCATCAGGAGTTATGGAATAAAAGACTTCAGTACAATAAAAAGTCGTTGACTGATACTGAGTTTCATCAATATATTTAAAAGGATATTCTGGTAATGTTTTTTTAATAGCTTTTTGTTGTTCTAAACCGCGCAAATATTGCCAAAACTCGTTGTAATTTAAAAGATTTCTGGGAGTACCGTTGTCGCTAGCGGTAAAATTACAATTCTTAATCATCTCTTCGGCTGATAATAAATCGTTGTACACTTTATAAAAACCTTCTTCTGAATTAATTTCTTCTTCAAATTTTTGCCATGATTCCTTAAGTAGCGAAACTACCTGATTTAATTCTTGGCTTTTTTTATCGATCTGCTCTCTGGCTCCTCCGCAAGGATCTCCTTCCTCTCTCGGAGCGCCCAAACATTGGCAGTCGGATTTACAATCCGGCTGACTACCGCTACCAGTTTGGCATGTTCCGGTTTTACAATTCTGACAACCGCAAGATGCAACTAAATTGGCTAACTCTCCGAAAACAACCCCAACCTCTTTGATCTGCTTTTCAACATCTTCAAGGCCGTCTTTAATTTTGTCCAACTTTTCTTCAGCTACAAGCGCAGCCATTAGGCCTCCTAAGGGTATTTCGGTATAAGATAGATTTTCTTTATCGGGAGAATTTATTACTGAAATTAATGTATCTAGAACGACTGGTATTCTTTCCGGTATGGCTAAATAAGTAAGCTGGGGATTGACTGTACTTAAAATAAGATAAGAACCAAATAAAACAACAAATCCTATTAGCGCTGAAAAGATGCGATCACGGGCATCTTTCTGTTTGGCCGGACTGCCAGCCGAAGTTATATATGAAAAACCGGCATAAGCTAAAACTATAAAGGCTATTAAGCCGGCTATGCCAACAGAAAAATTGAAAATGTATTTAACATAGTCTGGTAAGGAGGTGGAAGTATCCTGAGGTCTAAATCCGCTGACTTCTGGATACTGTGTCTCTAATTCTCTGGCAAAAACAAAAGAGGACACAGCGGTCAGAAGAAGGCAACAAAAGAAAAAAAGAATAATTTTTTTTGCCAAGCCTTTCATTAGTTAATAATAGCAAATTATACACACTTGACCAACCTTGCTTTTTATTTTGTTTTGTTTTTGTGGTATAGTAAAAGTAATCTAAATAATTTTATCATGTTAGGACCACTTACTGGCATATTTTCAGCTCTCTTTGGCCTAATCGCCAACATTTTAGCAACTATTACCGGGTCTTTTTTGTCTTTGGCGGTTGCTATTTTTAACTGGGTTCTTTCCGATAACTTTATATCTCTCTCTTATACCAAGCTTGATAATCCCTTTATCCAGGTCGGCTGGACTTTCACCAGAGACTTAACCAACATTGTATTTATTATTGCTTTGGTGGCAATTGGCTTAGGCACGGCTCTAAGGATTAAGGACTATCAAGCGAGCAAAGCTTTACCGATCTTAATCGGCATTGCTCTTTTAATAAACTTTACGCCGGTTCTTTTGGGATTAATAGTAGATTCTTCAAATATTTTAATGAACTTTTTCACTCAAGGAGGTTTTGCCGGAGGCAATGCTTTTACTAATTTTGCCACCACCCAGTGGGGGAATATCGGTTCTTTGGTTGGCGGATTAAAATTCTGGGATCCTTTGGCTAGTAATGAAGCCCGGGCTGCGGCAACAGGTAGTTTTGTTTTAATTTTCTTTAATTTAATAGCTGCCTTGGTTTATTTACTATTTGCCGCAATCTTAATAATTCGTTATGTAGCTATTTGGACTTTAGTAATACTTTCTCCTTTTGCTTTTGCTTGTCAGATATTGCCGGCTACTAAAAAGGTTTTTGGACAGTGGTGGAAATTATTTCTTCAATGGTCTTTTGTTGGTGTCATCGCTACTTTCTTTTTATACCTAGCTGATCATATTATAAGAATTACTACTAGGGGAGATTTTCTAAGCAACGCGAGTCTCGAGTTAGGAGACGCCAATCCAATAGCTTCCTTAGTCCAGGGGGTTCTCCCTTACTTTATCTCTATTATTTTCCTTTTTATCGGACTATTCGCCTCTTTAGGTTTCGCCCCGAAAGGAGCTGATATGGTTATGAAGGCTGGGCAAAAAGGATTTCAAGCAAGTGGAAAGGCCCTTGGGACAGCCGTCGCAAAGGGTGCCTGGAAAACTCCTCCTACGGCAATCAAAACGACCGTAGGAGCTTTCAGGTCTGGCCGACAATCGTACGATATACTCCGAGCAATGGGTGCTACAAAAAGGTTTGCTTTAAGGCGTGCTGGAAGAAGAGCATGGGCGGCAACAGGGACAGCGAGAAAGGGTGCCGCTAAAGGAGTTTGGAACGCTATAAAAGGCTCGGCGATAGCCGGCGGAACAGCAGCGCTAGGAATAAAAACAAAAAAGAAAGGACTAAGAAAAGATCCTTGTCCAGCTTGTAATTATGGAGCTCTTCCAACTGAAAAAATTGCTGCTAATGCTACAGAGTGTCCAAAATGTAAGCATGTGTTTTCATAAACATGTCTATAGAAACTGACTTACAAAAATTGAAACAAGACTATCCTGAACTTTTTAGGGAAGTTCCTCCCGAGATTATTGATTTTGCTTTATCCGATAAAACTTCTGAAAAAATTTCGGATATCGCTGTGAAAAATAGCATTAATAAAGAAGAAGAAATTGAGGGAATCGCTCAAAGGATTACTTGGGTCTTATTAAATAAACTTCCTAAAGAGAATTTAGCGATGACTCTCGAATTGGGATTAAATCTTACGCCGGATACGGCTAAAAAAATCGCCGATGAAGCAAACCAGTTTATTTCTTCTGTGACAATTAAATTAAAAACTGGTAGTCCGATTTTATTAGAAAAAGAAACTCAAAAAGAAGAACCTCAAAGAAAAGAAGAATCTCAAAAACCATTAAAAAGCGACACCTATCGCGAACCAATTGAATAATGCCTCAATTCACTGTACCTCAATTCATTGAATATGAGCCTAAAATAGTGGGGCCTTTCACCTTCAAGCAGTTTATCTATGTCGGGATTGCCGGAGCAATCTGTTTTTTTCTTTACTTCACCTTAGCTAAGGTTAGTTTTTTTCTTTTTATCTTAATCTCGGCTATTATAATTTCTGGAGCTCTGGCTTTAGCTTTTTTGAAATCCGGTGGCCGTTCTTTACCAGTGGTTATTAAAAACTTCTTTGTATTTTCTATTTCCCCTAAAATATATCTTTGGAAGAAAAAAAATACTTTACCACCTAAAATCATAGCCGAGCCCATAGAGATGAAAGAAGAAAGAGAGGCAACCACTATTACTATTGCAGGGAAAAGCAGGCTAAGAGATCTTTCCACTCATGTGGAAACTAAGGTAAAATAACAAATATGCCCTCATCTTCAACTCAAGACTTTTTAGAAATAGAGCAAATAAAAGAAGGGATGATTATTTTAAAAAATAAAGCCCTAAGAGGAGTAATGATGGTTTCCTCTTTGAATTTTGCTTTGCAATCAGAAGAAGAGCAGTCTTCCACTATTTACCAATTCCAAAGCTTTCTTAATTCTTTGGACTTTTCCTGCCAGATAGTCGTCCAATCAAGAAGATTAAACATCACGGGATATTTAGACAAATTAAAAGACTTAGCAGAAAAACAGACTTCCGAACTTTTAAAAATTCAAACCCAGAGCTATCGCGACTTTGTAGGGGAGTTAGTTAGTTCTGGCACTATTATGTCAAAAATGTTCTACGTAGTAATTCCTTTCACTCTTTGGGATTCTAAAGAAACCTCACCAACTTCATTTCTAAAAACCACTAAACTTCCTGTTTTAACCGAAGAAGAGTTTCAAAGATGCAAACAACAACTCTGGCAGAGAATGGAGTTTGTAGCCTTAGGTCTTAAAAGATGTGGCTTGCAAGCTGTGCCCTTAACCACGCCAGAACTAATTGAGCTTTTTTGGAGCTTACATCACCCTCAACAAGCTGAAGTAGGATACTATCCCGAGGTACCTCCAGAATTATCGGAATAATTATGAAAATTCCTTTCTTAAAAAAGAAAAAAGAAGAATCTCCTGAAAAAATCTTTGAAACAGACGTTATCAAAGCGGTAGACATTATCGCCCCTTCTTCTATTGAATTAAGACCATCCTACTTAAAACTAGGGGAGCGACTAACCCAATCTTATTTTATCTTTTCTTATCCCAGATATTTAACCACCAGCTGGTTTTCTCCAGTTATTAATCTGGATATTCCTATGGATATCTCCTTTTTCATCCATCCTATTGAGGCGGGTTTGATTTTAAAACAACTAAGGAAAAGAGTGACTGAAGTGCAAGCGGAGATTATAGAAAAAGAATCTAAGGGTTATGTCAGGGATCCGGCTCTAGAAACTGCCCATCAAGACATAGAAGAATTAAGAGATATGCTTCAGACCGCCCAAGAGAGAATGTTTAAGCTTGGGCTTTATTTAACAGTCTACGCCAATGAAGAAAAAGAACTAAGAGATATTGAAACGAGCTTACGCTCTATTTTAGAGTCAAAGTTGATATATATTAAACCCGCCCTCTATCAACAAAAGGAAGGGTTTATTTCTACTTCTCCTTGCGGTTTAGACCAATTAATGGTCCACTCTTCTATGAACACAGGGCCGCTATCTTCTGTCTTTCCTTTTGTTTCTTTTGATCTGAGTTCTAATGAAGGTATATTATATGGGATCAACCAGCATAACAACTCTTTAGTGTTATTTGATAGATTTTCTTTGGAAAATGCCAATATGTGTATTTTTGCCCAGTCTGGTTCTGGTAAATCCTATGCCGTTAAACTGGAAATCCTGCGTTATCTAATGCTTGGCACTGATATTATTATTCTTGATCCAGAAAATGAATATGAATACTTATCCGATGCTGTTGGCGGATCTTACTTTAAGATTTCTCTGGGTAGTTCTAACCATATTAATCCTTTTGATGTGCCAATTCCTGGAGAAGACGAAAGACCGGAAGATGTTTTGAGAGCTAATATTATTAATTTAGTTGGCTTAATGAGATTAATGCTGGGCGGCCTAACCGCTGAAGAAGACGCTATTATGGATAGGGCTATTACTGAAACCTATGCAGCTAAAGACATTACACCTAATTCTGATTTTTCTAAAATAAAACCGCCCTTAATGTCTGACCTAGAACAAGTCTTAGAGACCATGGAAGGCGGTGAATCTTTGTTAATAAGATTGAGAAAATATACCAAAGGCACTTACGCTAACTTCTTTAATCAACCCTCTAATATAGAAATGAACAACGGCTTGGTGGCTTTTGGTATTAGAGATATGGAGGAAGGGCTAAGACCTATGGCTATGTATATTATTATGAGATATATCTGGAATCAGATAAAATCCAAATTAAAGAGAAGAATCTTTGTAGTAGATGAAGCCTGGTGGCTCATGCAATCTGAAGATGGCGCTTCTTTCCTTTATGGCATCGTTAAAAGGGCCAGAAAATACTGGCTAGGAGTAACTACTATTACCCAAGACGTCTCAGATTTTATGAAATCTGAATATGGTAAACCGATCGTTACTAACTCAGCTTTGCAATTTTTAATGAAACAGAGCACAGCTACAGTGGATGTGGTGCAAAAAACTTTTAATTTAACTGATTGGGAAAAAGAACTATTAATTGGATCTTCAGTAGGGGAGGGTATTTTCTTCGCCGGTCAAAAACATGTGGCTATTAGAGTAATGGCCTCATATTCTGAAGACCAATTTATTACCACCTCACCTGAAGAAGTAGCCAAAATTAGGGAAGCTAAAAGATTAGCTAAATAATATAGTTATGAGTCCAGCAAAACTCGTCACCATTCTTTTTATCTTACCTATAGCTTTGATTATCGATATAGTTGGAATTGTTTTAGTTATTTTCGGCTTAGATGATTTTGGCCTAACTGATATTTTAGGCATCACTCTTATCGGCGGCTGGTTTTTTGGCTTTTCTATGTTCTCACTCCAAGAATCATCCGGAGTTGAAATACCTTCTTTAGAAGAGAAAAGAAGTAACACAAAAGAATTGAAAGAGCAATTTAATAAAACGGCAAAAAAACAACCTAATATAAAAACGAGCACCACCAAAAATGCAAAGTGGGCTCAAAGAATGAAATGGATTAGACCCCTTTCCGTGGTTGGCGAACTTATCCCTTATTTAGGATGCCTCCCATGGTGGACAGTCTGGGTTATTTGCGAATTAAAATACGGGGACCTCTCTAAGATTTAACCTTAATTACAATCCTTCTGTTAGGCTCTTCTCCTAGACTCTCGGCTACCACATCGGAACGAGAAGAGACTTCCATATGCACAATTCTTCTTTCATAGGCTGACATAGGGATCAGCTCTTTTGGTTCTTTATTTAAAGAAACATCATCAGCCGTTGTTCTGGCTAATTCTTTTAAGTATTCTACTTTCTTTTTCTTATAATCATTAATATCTAGATCCACAAAGAACGGCTGCTCTGAGGTTATCTGCTTATTCACTACCATCCTCAAAAGCCTTTGGATATCCATTAGATTCTGACCCCTCTCTCCAATAAGAAGCTGGGGTTCGTCTGTCTTTAAACTAACTGGTATGGTTGAATCCTTGGAGCTCTGGACACTAACTTCAATCTCCAAGCCCGTCTCCTGGAAAAACTTTTTAACTACTTCTTCAATTTTCCTTGATTCTTGGTTCATGCTTTTTCAGAATAATATATTGTTGAACAATTGTAAAGATAGTTGTCGTTAGCCAATAAAGAGCTACAGCTGCCGGCATTCTCCAAAGGATAAAGACAGTAAAGAGGGGAAGGAAATAAAGCATTTGCTTTTGCATCATATTGGAAAACTGAGGAGCTCCTGTTTGATTTTTCTTCGGCTGGCTAGGGACCGTCATCTTGCTTTGGATAAATTGAGCCACGCCGGTTAAAATAGCTAAAACTATCGATGCCTTAGATAGATCGACGATTCCTAGAAAACTGGTATTTATTTGCCCGGGATTGGAGATAAAAGGATAGAGGATACTGAGTTTTTCCTCGCTGAAACCGTTAATAAAAACTCTGAAGAGTGCCCAAAGAATAGGCAATTGGATAATTAAAGTCAGGAAACCGGAAAAAGGATTAACCTTTTCTGTCTTATACAGAGCCATAACGGCCTTGGCTTGTTCTTCTTTATTATTTTTTAGCCTTTCCTGGATTTCTTTCATCTTAGGCTGAAGCTGGTTCAAGGCTTTTTGGGACTGAATCCCTTTGGCGGCCAAAGGATAAAGGATAAACTTAATAATTAAGGTTAAAAGAATGATGGCCACCCCTAAGTCGTGACCAGGGACATACTGGTATAGGGCAATTAAACCATTGAAAAGGGGTTGCGAAAGAATAGTGTGAAAAAAATTAACCATAGTAAGTCTATATTTATATTAATTTGGCTTTCTTAAGCAATTTCTCGACAATTAATTCTACTTCTTTAAAGCTGGGAACAGCAGCTACTCTGGAAACAATAAAGACGGCGTCAAACCCTTTTTTAATTTCCAACATCCTTAATCTTACCGCTTCCCTGATTTTTCTCCTAATTTTATTCCTAATAGTCGCCTTTTTGGAAACATTCTTACCGACTACAAAGACAAATCTAGTGCTGTTTAAGCTGTTTTTAATCGGCCTCAACAGCAAAAAAGCCTCTCGAAAGGCGCTGCCCCCTTTAAAAACCTTTCTGATCTCTTTGGTTTTTTTGAGGCGATTGGTTTTAGGTAACACAAATTTAAACGGTTAAGCGTTTCCTGTTCTTCCTTCTTCTTCTGGCCAGAGTCTTCACTCCTCCAGGGCTTTGCATCCTTTTCCTGAAACCGTGAGTCTTCTTCCTCTTTTTCTTTTTGGGATTGTATGTAAAACTCATAATTTTATTTTAACAGGTTTTCCCCACCTTTTCAACCTTTCTTGGGTTTCTATACTGACTTTGCTTTTATTTGGCGGGTTGCTATAATGCTTTTAGAAAATAAAAGGCTAGTTTTTATGCAAAAAGAAGAGCTTTGGCAGGCTTTATTAGCCCAGATCCAATTTAATATTTCGAAGGCCAGCTTTGCTACTTGGTTTAAAAACACGGGAATTGTTGAAAAAAACGGAGGGGGAGTAATAATTTCCGTGCCTAATAACTTTTCCAAGGAATGGCTAGAGAATAAATACAATAAGGTTATTTTTAAAATCCTGCACAATTTGGATGAAGAAATTAGGGAAGTAAAATACTCTGTCTCCTCTTCGGACTTAAAACCAAGGCAAGCTATGCCTATTTTAGAAGAGATTAAAGAAACTCCCCAATTGGATTTCCAAGAATTAAAGATTAATAAAGAAACCAATTTAAATCCTCGTTATACTTTTGATAATTTTATCATCGGACCTTTTAATGAGCTACCTCATGCCGCGGCTTGGGCTATCTCCCAGAATCCGGGCAACATCTATAATCCCTTGTTTATTTATGGGGGAGTAGGACTAGGTAAAACCCATTTAACTCAAGCTATTGGTAACGAAGTTCTCAAAAAATTCCCTCAAAAGAAGGTTAAGTACGCCTCAGCTGAAAAATTCATTTCAGGTATTGTTAGTGCCATCAGAAACCGCAACTCTAATAATAACGACGTGGAAAAATTTAAAGCGCTCTATAAAGACGCTGATGTTTTAATTATTGATGATATCCAATTCTTATCAGGCAAAGAAAAGAGCCAGGAAGAATTCTTCCATATCTTTAACAATCTCTACGAAAGAAACAAACAGATCGTTGTTTCCTCTGATCGTCCGCCCAAAGCCATTTCTGCTTTAGAAGAAAGGCTTAGATCTCGTTTTGAGGGTGGCATGATTGCCGATATAGGCTTACCTGATTTTGAAACCAGGGTAGCTATTTTAAAAATTAAATCTCAGGAAAAAAATTACAGCTTTTCTGATGAAATTTTAGAATATATAGCTTCTAATATTCAAACCAACATCAGAGAGTTGGAAGGAGCTCTAAATCGCCTTTCCGCCTACCAAAAGTTAAATAATCAGACTCCAACCCTGGAAATAGCCAAAACATTACTTAAAAGCGTGGTTTTTGCCCCCAAAAAGGTAGCCACACCGGAGAAGGTTATTAAAGCTGTCTCTATTTTTTATGACCTCAAAGAAAAGGAGATTTTGGAGGTTTCTAGAAAGAAAGAGATAGTTAAGCCTAGGCAGGTAGCTATGTATTTATTAAGAGAAGAATTAAAGAGTTCTTTCCCTTTTATTGGACGGAAATTCGGTGGGAAAGATCACACCACTGCTATCCATGGGTATAATAAAATTAAAAGAGAAATGACGACTAGTGAAAGCCTTTCAGAAGAAATTAGTTTAATAAAAGAACAAGTTTATCGTGTTTAAATCCTGTGGAAATAACTGCGGAAAAACTATTAAAAACCAAGGAGTAAAAACATCATTTAAAAATTACGCGCTTTAAAATTAAAAACTTTAACACCCACACCAGTCCCTTATTAACAGTTTATTCCCAATATAAATAAGATTAAAATTTAATTAAAAACTAAAACATAATAATAACAATATGAAAATTAATATATTAAAGGAAAATTTAAAACAAGGGTTAGATGTTGTGGAAAGAGTAGCTGGAAAAAATTTAACTTTGCCGATTTTAAATAATATTTTAATTTCCACTGAAAAGAATCTTTTAAAACTTTCTTCAACAGATTTAGAGTTAGGTATAAAATATTGGACCTTAGCTAAAATAGAAAAGGAGGGAGAAATAACCGTTCCGGCTAAAGTTTTTTCCAGCTATATTAATTTCCTGCCGGAAAAAAAGCTGATTTTAGAGGTTAAAGGTCAGACTATGCATATCGACTGTGAAAATCAAAAAACCCAAATTAAGGGATTGGGAGCGGAAGAATATCCTATTATTCCAAAAATAGAAAGCGAAGATTTTATTGAAATTAATATTCAACCCTTTATTGAGGGTCTTTCACAGGTGGTTAATTTTACCTCACTTAATCAAGCCCGTCCTGAATTATCAGGGCTTTATATGTCTTTTCAGAAAGATGGCTTAAGGTTGGTTTCTACAGACAGTTTTAGGTTGGCTGAAAAAACTCTTTATTTCGAAAAAAAGATCAGTAAAGAATATTCTTTTATTTTGCCTCAAAAAACCGCTCGAGAGTTGATTAATATCTTTGCCGACAAAAAAGGCAAAATTAAGCTCTATTATTCTCCTAATCAGGTGCTTTTTGAGTATGCTATGCCGGAAACAGACCACCCTCAAATTCAAATTATTTCCAGGTTAATAGAAGGAGATTACCCCGACTATCAAGAGATAATTCCTAAAAAATATGATGCCCAAGCTGTCCTTACTAGGACTGATTTCTTAAACCAAATAAAAGCCGCTAGTATTTTCAGCGGCAAGAGCAATGAGATAAAAATTAAACTAGAGCCTGGTAAACAGGGGATAGAAATTCTTTCTGAGAATCCGGAATGTGGGGAAAATAAGAGTTTTTTGTCTGGTAAAATTGAAGGCAATGAAACTAAAAAAATAGAAGTAGTCTTTAATTATCGATTTCTAATAGATGGTCTGGCCGATATGAAAGGAGCCAAAATCACCCTTGGCTTAAATGGAGAGGAGGGGCCCGCTTCTTTAAAACAAGAAGGAGATCCTAATTATTTATATATCGTCATGCCGATTAAATCAGTCTAAATAGCAATCTTTTAAAAAAGTCGGGGAGCTAGAGCCCCGACTTTTTTAGTGTTCCTGTAGCCATTTTTGTAAAGCTGCTTCCCAGTGTTCATATTGAGTGTCTTGTGCTGGATTAACAGGAGGGTCTCCTAAAGGATCATCTTTGTTAATATAGTAAAGAATTTCGTGGGGATTTTGCCAGTCGATTACTCCGTTTAAAACTGGTTTTTCAGTTACAACAACCTCTGGTTTAATAAAATCTTGGGGCGGATATTTGGCCAAAGCTTTTAATATAAAATTATGCCAAATAGGTCCGGCTAGATCAGCTCCCGGTCTTTTGTCGGCTGGGGTGCCGTCGTTATTACCAGCCCAAACTCCTACTACTATATTTGAACTATAGCCTATAGTCCAAGCATCTTTATATCCTTGAGTAGTTCCGGTTTTAGCCGCCACATCATAGTCTGGGATATAGAGCCAGGAATTGGCGCCGAAAATAGGAGTTCGGGCAGTGTTATCAGATAAAACATCATTAATCTGATCAGCCGTCCTGCTAGACAGGACTCTTTTTTGGCTTTTAGTATTTTCTTCAATAATATTTCCTTCACTGTCTTCTATTTTTAAAATAGAAACCGGCGGGATGCTATAACCTCTAGTGGCAAAAACACCATAAGCCGAAGTTATATCTAATAACTTAACTTCTCCACCTCCTAAAACTAAAGAAAGTCCATACCAGGAAAGATCCTGATTTAAAGTGGTGATGCCAAAATTTTTAGCTAAATTAATCGTTTCTTCCACGCCGGCTAAATAAAGAAGCTTAACAGAAGGAACGTTAATAGATTGTGCTAAGGCATTTCTTAAAGATATCGGACCCCTGAATTTTTCATCGTAATTAAAAGGATGATAGCAGTCCATGCCATTTTCGTCTTTCTCTTGGGTGCCATTCTCGTCGCAAGTCGGGTTAAATTCAGTTAAGGTATCCCAGAGGATTGTTTCCGGGGTATAGCCCATTTCAAAAGCTTTGGCATAGGCAAAGGGCTTAAAGGCTGATCCTGGCTGGCGTCCTTCGCCAAAAACCGCCACGTTAACCTTGGGCTCAAATAGACAATTTAATCCTGGACTGCAGCCTTCTGGCAGAGAGCTGGTGGCGTTCCAGTCAGCGGAACCCACCATGGCTAGTATTTCCCCATTATTGGGGTTTAAAGCCACTAAAGCCGCATTATAAGCCCCGAGACCGCGGTTTCTTAGCTCCACGCTATCTTTAATGATTGTTTCTGCTTCTTGCTGGAGATCCCAGTCCAAGGAAGTATAAACTTTCAGCCCTTTTTCTTTCAGAAAAGAGTCAGAATAGTTATCTTCTAGATATTGTTTAATATAAAGGACAAAATGCGGGGCTTTAATTTGTTGCTGAACTTGAGAGAATTTTATCACCTCTTCCTTGGCTTTTTGGGCTTCTTCTTGGGTAATATAATTTTCTTGAGCCATGCGACTTAAGACATAGTCTTTTCTGGTCAGGAGGTCTTTTAAATTATTCCCGTAAGGAGAGAGGCGGCTGGGAGCCTGGATCAACGAGGTTAAGATCGCTGCTTCAGCTAATGAAAGATCTCCAACTGTTTTATCAAAATAGGTCTGGCTGGCGGCTTCTACGCCGTAAGCGTTCGAGCCGAAAGGAACCTGATTTAAGTAAAATCCTAAAATTTGATCTTTGTCATATCTTCTTTCTAACTCTAAAGTTAAAACCAGTTCTTTAATTTTTCTAGTGGCTGTTTTTTCTAAAGTTAAAAAACTAGAACGGATTAATTGTTGGGAGATGGTGGAACCGCCGTAAGTTAAGTTGCCGATCTTTAAATTATTTAAAATTGAACGCAGAATGCCCTTAAAGTCTATACCGATATGATGATAGAAGTTGGCGTCTTCAGTGGCAATTACGGCGTTTTTTAAGATATCTGGTATCTGCGACAAGGGGACGACGGTTCTTTTTTCTTCTCCGTAAATCTGATAGAGGAGTGTTTTGCCTTCGCGGTCATAAATTTTAGTCGGCAGAACATAAGGTCTTTCAGTGAAGGATTCGGGTCTAGGTAGATCTTTAGCAAAGATTAGAAAAACAAATGAAGGGATAAAAATAAAAATCAAAGACAGGCCGAGGAAAATTTTTAGCCCGAACTTTATTTTTGGAGTTTTTTTATCTCTTTTAAAAACACTGCGGCGAAATAGCCGATGAGCCATAGGACTATTTTACTAAAATTGCCTCGAATTGGCAAACTTGATATGATGAAGATATGGATAATTCAGAGAAAGTAAAAATAGTCTTAACTAGGGGAGTAGAACAGATTTTTCCTTCGGCTAAAGATTTGGAAAAGCTGATTTTAGGCAAAAAAATCAGACTCTATTGCGGCTATGATCCAACCGGCTCTTCTTTGCATTTAGGACACGCCATTACTTTAATGAAGCTCGCTCAATTTCAGGAATTAGGTCACGAAGTGATTATGCTCATAGGCGATTTTACCGGCATGATCGGCGATCCGACAGAAAAGCTGTCCGCCAGAAAGAAGCTGACCCGCGAGCAGGTTTTAGAGAATGCTAAGAATTATCAAGCCATGGCTAGTAAAATTATCAAGTTTGACGGGCCCAATCCCGCCAAAATCAGATTTAACAGCGAATGGAGCGATAAGCTATCTTTTCGCGACTTAATCGAACTATCTTCAAACTTTACAGTCCAGCAAATGATGGCCAGAGAGATGTTTCAGGAGAGGACTAAAAAAGGAGAACCTATTTTTCTGCATGAATTTCTTTATCCTTTAGCCCAGGCTTATGACAGTGTGGCCATGGATGTTGATTTAGAAGTGGGGGGCAACGATCAGATGTTTAATATGCTTTGCGGCCGCGATTTGATGAAGGCGCTAAAGAATAAAGAGAAATTAGTTTTGACTTTAAAGCTATTGACCGATTCTTCCGGAAAGAAAATGGGTAAAAGCGAGGGTAATATGGTTGAAATGACAACTGTTCCCCAGGATATGTACGGTAAGATTATGTCTTGGCCTGACGAATTAATTATTCCCGGTCTGGAGCTTTTAACGAAAGTTCCTTTAGGCGAAATAGAGAAAATAGCCGGGCAGATGGCTAAAAATAAAATTAATCCCCGCGATGCCAAAGCTAGGTTAGCAGAAGAGGTGACGACTTTATTTCACAGCAAAGAAGCGGCCCAGTCGGCAGCCAAAGAATTCGACAGAATATTTAAAGACAAGAAAGAGCCGTCCCAAATAACTAAAGTTGTTCTAAAAGAAAAAGAATTACCTGTTACAATTATTGATACGGTGACTGGCGTAGGATTGGCTGAAACTAATTCTGAAGCCAGGCGTCTAATTGAACAGGGAGGGGTGACAATAGACGGCAAAAAAATAACGGACTGGAATCAAAAAGTTAAAGTGAAAAAAGGAATGAAAATTACTGCCGGCAAGAGGGAAATCAGAGAAATAGATATAGATTAAATAAAACAAAACTACCTGCTCAATAAGCAGGTAGTTTTTAAATTTAAACTTCTTCGTCTACCTCATCATCCTCTTCCTCTTCTTTATCTTTTTTCTCGTCATCATCTTCCTCTTCTTCCTCAATAAATTCTTCGTCTTCGGAAAATTCTTCAGAGGTTAAGGGTTTCAAAAGCTCTTCGTAAACCATATTGCAGCTTTTTAAAACTTTTTCATTACTTTCGACCTTTTAATTTTTATAAAATAACATCTCTACAAATCGTATTATATTTCTTCAAAACCTCTTGTCAAGACTGGGACAGCAAAGGGCGACAGCCAGAGCGTCAGCCACATCGTCAGGTTTGGGAATTTCTTTCAGATTCAGCAAGAGTTTTACCATTTTTTGGACCTGCTGTTTTTCTGCCTTGCCGTATCCTACCACAGTCATTTTGACTTGCATAGGAGTGACTTCTTTGACGGGAATATTTTTCTGGGCAGCCGCTAAGAGAATGACGCCCTTGGCTTGACTGACGGGCATGGCGGTTTTTAAGTTTTTAAAAAAATAGATATTTTCTACGGCCATAATATCAGGCCGATATTTTTTGATTATTTTTTCAAGCTCTTGATAGATGGTTTTTAAACGGTTAGGCATTAGTTCTTTAGGATTGGTTTGGATGGAGCCATAAGCTAAACATCCAGGAGTCTTGCCCTTGGCTTTTATTTCAATTACCCCGTAGCCGACAATAGCCGTCCCTGGGTCAATGCCTAGAATTATCATAAATTAGGCTAAATTTGAGTAAACGTTTTGCACACTGTCTAGTTCATCTAAGGCGTCGAAAAGTTTTTGGCAATCTTCTTTTTCTTTTTCGCTGACGGTCATTTCTTCTTTGGCCACTAAGTCTAAAGAAGAAGATTCTACTCTTACGCCCTTTTCAATTAAAGAGTTTTTTACTTTTTCTAAGTCGCCGACTTTAGTGTAAATATCTAAGCCTTCTTCTTGGAGGTGGACATCATCTGCCCCGGCTTCAATAGCGGCCATTTCTAGAGTTTCTTGGTTCTGGAGATTAGGCTCTTGAGATTTAAGATCGATAAAAATATATCCCTTTGGTTCAAACATCCACTTAACTCCGCCTTCACCAACCATCTTTCCATTGCCTTGATTTAAAACTTGTTTAACTTCTCCTAAAGTCCTGTTTCTATTATCTGTGATCCCTTCAATGACAATAGCTACGCCGCCTGGGCCGTAGGCTTCAAATAAGACTTCTTCTAAGGCAGCTCCATCTTTATTTCCAACAGCTTGTTCAATAGCCCTTTTAACGTTGTCTTTGGGCATATTAAACTCTTTGGCTTTATCCATGGCAGTTTGGAGTTTGGCGTTAGTTTCCGGATTGGGTCCGCCTTGCTTTACGGCAATGGAAATAACCTTGGCCATCTTAGAAAAAAGCTGGCCTCGTTTTTGGTCGGTAATGTTTTTTTGATGCTTAATGGTTTTAGCGTGACTGTGTCCTGACATGGGTTTTTATTATTTTAACAAATTTTTATTTTCTTTTTAAGAATGATAATAGAAGTTCCGGAAAAAAGAGCAATCAGCGAAGCTGTCAGAAAGGGGAGAGGTCTATTATTATCTTGAGGCAGAGATTCAGATGATGTACTTTTTTCTGTTTTCTCTGGTTCCTCATTAATAACAACGGCTATATTCTTTTCGCCGGGTGTTGGCGTCTTACTCCAGATCCAAACGGCAGACTCTTTTGAAAAAGATTGGCCTCTTGGAGCCTGGTCATAATTTACAACATTTACTATTTTTCCATCAGGTTGCGATAAAGTCAAGCCGTCGCCGCTATTATTCAGACTTATTTTTGTCATAGAGCTAGGCAAGATTAAATAACTAAAGCCGGCAAGAGTTGTTCCTTCGGGAAAAATATAAGAGCTTGTTTTGCCTATTGTATCAGTAATTTGCCACAAAGCAAGGTCAACAGTAAAGCTGTTTTGATTAAAAAGTTCAATCCATTCTTCTTGGGTGTCCAAGCCCAAAGGAGAGGGCATTAATTCATTGATTATGATTCCCGAGGGATATTCTTTAGCTGAGATTATGACTTTTTGTTCTGATAGAATATTGTTTTGGCTCTTTGGGGTTCCTCCAGGATTTTGGCTGGTTTGCCAAGATGATAGATCTTTTCTTTCCATAGTTTGCTTGGTTATATTGTCTCCTGCCGTCCAGCCGGCGGAAAAATCAGCCTGGTCTATTAAACTTCCGGAGCTGTCCGTCAGTTTTAAAAACTCTCCGCTATTTCCCAAGGCTCCAGTGTAGATTTGATCGGCCGGCAAGTCTGGCAGAGAATTATCATCAGTTCTTTCTAGGAGGTAAAAGCCATGAGCAGGGATTGCTCCGGTCAGGTTTATTAACGGCGATTCGTCAGAAGCGTTTAAATTCCAACCGTTCAGGTCTACAGAAGAACTGGTGTTGTTGTATAATTCAATCCACTCATCGTTAGCCGAAATAATTGTTCCCATCCAGGCAATTTCATCAATTAAGATATCTGAACTACTGGCGGCCATAACAAAATTGGCTGAAGTTATTCCAGCCGCTAGGGAAAGAAAGAATATGGCTATAGCAAATTCTGAGTGTGTTTGCATTTTAGCCCAAGATGCGCGTAGGCGGCTTTGGTGGTTAGCCTGCCTTTAGGGGTTCTTTCAATAAAACCCAGTTGCATCAAATATGGCTCGTAAATATCCAGAATCGTATCCTGTTCTTCCGAGGTGGCAGCGGCTAAAGCTTGGAGACCGACTGGTCCGCCTTCAAATTTTTCGATAATAGTTTCTAGAATTTTTCTGTCGCTGGGCTCCAATCCTATCTCATCAACCTCTAAAAATCCTAAGGATTCTTTGGCAATTTTTTCAGTAATAATGCCTTGGCCCTCCACTTCAGCAAAATCCCTAACTCTTTTTAAAAGCCGATTGGCGACTCTGGGGTTGAAGCGTGAACGCTGGGCGATAATCTTAACGGCTTCAGGTAGAGCTTGAACTCCTAAAATTTGGGCTGATCTTTGAATAATTCTGCCGATATCTTCTGTTTCATAGAAATTAAGCTGGAAAGTGGCGCCAAATCTGTTTCTTAGCGGCGAAGAAAGCATGGCGATTCTGGTCGTAGCTCCAATTAAGGTAAAGCGGGGGATGGGTAGCTCCATGGTTCTGGCCATAGGCCCTTTGCCGATAATAATATTTAATTTGAAGTCTTCCATAGCTGAATACAGATATTCTTCTATTATTTTATTTAGGCGGTGACATTCATCAATAAAAAGTACGTCGCCTTCAGCTAAATTAGTAAGAATGGCGGCCAAATCCCCGGCTTTTTCAATGGCGGGTCCGGAAACTATTTTAATCTTGGCTCCGATTTCATTGGCCACAATATGGGCCAACGAAGTTTTGCCCAAGCCCGAGCCGCCGTAGAATAATAAATGCTCGGAGGGTTGTCCTCTTTTTTTAGCCGCATCGATAATGATCTTTAAGTTCTTTTTAATTTTTTCCTGGCCGATGTATTCTTCCCAGGTTTGGGGCCGCAGGGTTAAATCTAAAACTTCATCTTCGGGCAGGCCCTCTCTTGACAAATTTTTCATATTGGAATATAATATAACATCGTTAAAGTAGTTCCTGAGCTGGGGGGAGGAATTTCTCTTAGTTGGATAACCCAGGTAGTGCTGAGTTATTCCTCGGAGAAATTCTAAACCTTACGTTCCTAGACTAGGGTGCCCTCAGCTCAGGGGCTATTTTTTTTATTCTCCGGCCACTCTTTCCACTTCTTCAAAGGTGGTGACGCCCGCCAGGACTTTCAATAAGCCGTCCTGCTTTATGGTAACCATGCCTTTTCTGATAGCTTCCTCTTTTAAAGCGGCAATAGAAGGATTGGTCAAAATAAATTTTTCCATTTCGTCGTCGATAGAAAAAGTTTCAAAAATACCCAGCCTCCCTTTATATCCAGTAGAACTGCAATAAGGGCAGCCTTTAATCTGGGGCACTTTCAAGTTGGCATCCAGCTTGGGTTTAATATCTACTGGTAAGTTTTTAAGTTCTTCTTTAAGGTTTTCCAATTCTTTATCAGAGATTTTTCTTTGAGAACCGCATTTGGGACAGACTTTTCTTACCAACCTCTGGGCAATAGCTATATTAATAGCTGGCCCGATATTAGCAGGATTGACTCCCAAGCTGATTAGTCTGGCTATGGTGCCAGCTGCGTCATTAGTATGCAAAGTGGTCAGAACCAAGTGTCCGGTCAAAGCGGCTTGTAAAGCAATATCAGCTGTTTCCAGGTCCCTGATTTCTCCTACGAGGATGACATCAGGGTCTTGCCTGACAATTGACCTTAGGCCTGAAGCAAAGTTATAGTCTTCGCCCGGCCTGACTTGGGTTTGAGAAATGCCGGCTAAATGATATTCAATCGGGTCCTCAATGGTAATAGTTTTTATTTCCGGCCGCTGGATCTTTTTTAAAATAGCGTAAAGCGTAGTGGTTTTACCGGAACCAGTAGGACCGGTAACGATAATCATGCCGTTGGGTTTCTTTATCTCTTTCTGGAAGGTTTCCAATAAATCCTTTCTTAATCCTAAGGCCTCTATTTCAATTAAGCTCTTGGGATTTAAAATTCTTAAAACAATAGTTTCCCCGTTTTCTGCTGGTAAAGAAGAACATCTTATTTCAATAGGGTCTTGAGGCGGTAAAAGAATAGAAAACCGGCCATCTTGAGGTCGGTCGTCAATATTTAATTTTAGGCCGGAAGTCAGCTTGATTCTGGAAAGCAGAGCTTGGTATATCTCCTTATTAATCTCAGCTATATCCTGCAAAAGGCCGTCTATTCTTAGCCTGATTTTAGCTTTTTGTTCTTCGGGTTCTAAATGGATGTCGGAAGCCCCCAAGGTTAAAGCTCCTCCCAAGATTGTTTCCAATAAGCTGGTTGTGTTCTCTTTGGAAAGTTTTTCGATGCTCAAATTCAAGTCGCTGATGTTTTTTATTTCCTTGGTTATTTTAGAAAAATCAGCGATAGTAATTTCTTTAGTGATGTTGTCCATAAATTAGTTAAGAGCTTTTAATACTTTTTCTTTAGCTAAGTTTAAATTAGATTCCCTGGTCAGAAAGATGGCTCCTTCTTTTTTAGCGCTGCCCTCAAAGTTTTCCAAAAGTTTTTGAATTAAATTTCCTTGAGGCGAATAGATTAGGCCTTTAATGGTAATAGGGGAGGCGTGGCTTTCCCAAAGAACCAAAAGATTGGGCAGGTATCTAAAATTAAACTTTATTTCTTCCATGACCGGGACCAGGTCTTTGGGAGTGGCTCCCGCTGTCTTAAAGTCAGTTTCTTTTAGAGACGAGCAATAAACAGCTTTATTCTCATTATATTCCAAATTTTCCAATAATTTACCCAAGAGCTTAATTTGGGAAACATCTTTTTGTTTATATAAATACTGGACTATTTTTTGATGATCAGCCCCTTGGCCGATTAAACGAGCTGCCATTTCAAATGTTTCTGGTTTGGTTCGGCTGTTTCTAAAATTTTGGTAAAACCAGACAATGCCAGTTAAAAGCGAAGTGGCGGTTTCGCTGTTCATAATGTTTTCTCCCTGGTCTATGGAATTTAATAATTCAACAACGGATTCTGTAATAGAAGCGTTGGAAGTTATTAAATTAACATCACCGAAGTTTTCGTTTTCTGTATTGTTGTCTATGTTTATAACAGGAGTTTTATAGAAGAGTTGAGTGTTTTTAGAAAACATGTCGCTTGTTTTATCCAAAGAACTGGCTCCCAGGGCTATTAAAAGATCTGGGGCTTTGGGCAAAGTTGGAGTAAAAATAATATCTTTAGGGTTAATGTGCCCCTTATTTAAGGTCAGATATATCTTTAAATTCTGTTCGCTTTTTTCATAGCGCATCTCCGAAATTTCTTTATTTTGAGTATCAATGGAGATAGTAAAATCCTTGGAAGCATTATCAACTAGTTCGTTTAAGAATTGGAATTTATCAGGGATTTTACTGGTTAAAAGATTTACATTTTTACCCATTTTCTTTAGAGTTAAGAAAAGCCCGAAACTGGCTCCCAGTTCGTCTCCTTGAGATTCTAAAGCAGGCAAGATCAGGATATTCTGCGATTTTTCAATTAAATTGGCGGCTGAACTTAAATCATTCATATTTATCTATTCAGCTTAACACGGCTTCCTCGGCCAATCAAGAGTATAAATGGAACCAAAAATCTGTAAAATCATCTCTAATAGTCCGCAAAAAACTCAAAAAGTAGGAGAAGTCTTAGCTAAGACTATTTTGGAAGAAAAAAACAGAAAGACTGCCTTTGTCCTGGCTTTAGTCGGAGATTTGGGCGGAGGGAAAACAACTTTTTTGCAAGGCTTTGCCAAAGGGTTGGGGTTTCGGCAGAAAATCACCAGCCCGACTTTTATTATTATGCGCCGGATTGAAAATTTCTATCATTTGGATTGCTATCGCCTAGAAAAGCCGGAAGATCTTCTGAGTTTGGGCTTTAAGGAATTAATAACCGACCCTAAAAATATTATAGCTATTGAATGGGCCGACAAGGTCAGAGAGGTTTTGCCCAAAAACACTGTTTTTTTACATTTTAAATTTTTGGACGATAAAAAAAGGGAAATCGTGCTAAAATAATGGCGATGGAAGAAACTAAAAGATTTTTAATTTTTGATTCCAACTCCCTGATTCACCGTGCCTATCATGCTCTACCTCCTCTGACCACTAAAAATGGGGAAGTGGTTGGAGCTGTTTATGGTTTTTTACTGGTTTTCTTGAGAGCGGTTAAAGAATTAAAACCTGATTTTGTGGCCGCGGCTTTTGATGTTAAGGGGCCGACTTTCAGGCATGAACAGTATAGCGGCTACAAAGCCAAAAGGATTAAAGCTCCGGATAATCTTTATTCCCAAATCCCCATAGTCAAAGATGTTTTAAAAAGTTTTGGCGTCAATATTTTTGAAAAGGAAGGGTTTGAGGGAGATGATGTTATCGGCACTTTGGCGGACTTGGCTCCCAGAAAACAGGTTTTGCCAAAACTCGAAACTGTTATTGTTAGTGGAGATACTGACACCTTACAACTGGTTGATGAAAAAACTAAAGCCTACATTCTGCGTAAAGGAGTAAAGGATATTGTCTTATACGACGACAATGCGGTTAAAGAAAAATACCAAGGATTAGTTCCCAGTCAGCTTTTAGAATACAGAGCTTTAAAAGGCGATCCGACGGATAATATTACTGGCGTGCCTGGTATTGGCGAGAAAACAGCCATAGAGTTAATCAGCCAGTTCGGGACCTTGGATAATATTTATGAAAATATTGAAAAGATCAGGCCCAGAGTCAAGGAGCTTCTTTTACTGCATAAGGAAACAGCCTATTTAAGTCGTGATTTATCCCAGATACACAAAAATGTTCCTTTGGATTTTAATTTACAAAACTGTCCTTGGTCAAACTATGATAAATCGTTGGCTTCCCAAAAAATAGAAGAACTAGGATTTGTCAGTTTGATTCCAAGACTACCTTAATATGCCAGAACTTCCCGAAGTTGAAACAATTAAGAGTCAGCTGCAAAAGTTGATTGTCGGCAAGAAGCTATCGGGTAAAAAGATTGTGGGCCTACGCCGCCGCGCTAAGGTTTTAATTATTGATTTTGCGGACGGCTCCAGTCTGCTTTTCCATTTAAAAATGACCGGCCAGCTAATTTTTAACGGCGTTCCATCGCGCCACACCCGTCATATTTTTAAATTTGATGACGGTTCTTCTTTGGTTTTTAATGATGTCAGGAAATTCGGCTGGTTTAAAAAGGTTAAAGATAGCCGAGTCATAGAAAAAAGTTTTGGACCAGAAGCCTTAAAAATTAGCCTTAAAGAATTAAAAGTTGTTCTTCAAAAAAGACTAAAGACTAGAATCAAGCCCTTATTAATGGATCAAAAGCTGATTGCCGGCATTGGCAATATTTATTCCGACGAGATTCTTTTCGCCGCCAAAGTTCACCCTTTACGTCGAGCCCAGACTTTGAAAGAAAAAGAGATAGTTCTGCTTTGGCAGAATATACAAAAGATATTAAAGGCGGCCGTTAAATATCGCGGTACTTCCGACCGCGACTATCTTGATGCCTTCGGTCAGAAAGGCGAATATCTTTCTCATCTTAAAGTCTATGGTAAAGAAGGAGAGAGATGCTCTAGGTGCCCCGGTATAATAAAAAGACAAAAAATTGGCGGTAGATCGGCCCACTTCTGCCCTAAATGTCAAAAGATATGATTAAACTTCTTTACGGTCCAGACACTTATAGATCAAGGCGAAGACTGCAGGAAATCATAGCTGATTTCAGAAAAACCCAAAAAACTGGGGTTAGTTTGAGGCAGTTTGAAGGGAAGAAACTCTCTTTCCAGGATGTCAGGGATGAGCTTCAGACTTCCTCCATGTTTAAAGAAAAAAAACTGATTATTTTATCCGATGTTTTTAACAACGAAGGATTTAAAGAGGAGTTTTTAGAGAACTTCGAGAAATTAAATAAGAGCCAGGATGTCATTATTTTCCATGCTGAAGAAGTTTTAGCCAAAGATCCGCTTTTTAGGTTTTTAAAAAAAGAAGCCGAAACCGAAGAATTTGAGTTGTTGAGCGGATCAGAATTAAAGGCTTGGCTAAAAAAAGAATTTGATAAATATAGTATGGATCCGGAGCCTCAGGTTTTAGATAAGCTTATTGTCTTTGTAGGCGGCGATCTGTGGCAGTTATCAAACGAAGTCCAAAAACTCTCGCTTTTTAAGAAGGGAGGAGAAGTCACGCTAAAAGATGTCAGTTTGCTAGTTAAGCCTAAGATTGAAACAGATATTTTTAAAACCATTGATGCTATTGCTTCGGGTAATAAAAAAGAAGCCATTTCTTTATTACACAAGCATTTGGAAAAAGGGGACAGTCACGTCTATCTTTTGCATATGATCAGCTATCAGTTCCGCAACCTTTTGATCGTCAAAGACTTATTACAAAAGAACACCTCTCCAGTTGCGGCTAAGAAGAGCGGACTTCACCCTTTTGTTTTCAGGAAGAGCTCCTGGCAAGCTGAGAAATTCACTTATTTGGAATTAAAAAAAATCTACCGCAAGATTTTTGAGGTAGACCATGCTTTAAAAACCGGAAAGCTGGAACCGGAAACCGCTTTAGATCTGTTAGTGGCAGGAATCTAGCGGCTGGATTTCTTAATTAATTTAGCTATTCTGGATTTCTTCCTGTCGGCGTTGCCTTTCTTGATAATCCCGACTTTGGCGCACTTATCTAGAATTTGAAAAACTTGAGGCAAAAGCGTTTGAGCCTCTTTTATTTTATTTTTAGCAACCAATTCTCTCACCTCTTTCAAGGTGGCTTTTAAATTGCTTTTATATGAGACATTTCCGCTTTTTCTTCTCAAGCTCTGACGATATGATTTTTTCGCGCTTTTAGTAATTGCCATATGTATTTTCTTTACCACCTTTTATCTTTTTTATCAAGTCTCTGATTTCCGCTGCCCTTTCAAAGTCAAAGTTTTTGGCTGCAGCCTTCATCTCTTGCTCCAGGAGTTTTAAATCTCTGACGGCTCCAAATTCTGATAAAACTTCCTTTTCTTTAGTCTGGAAAATCCATTCCCTGATGGCTTTGACGATGGGCTGAGGAATTATTTTATGTTTTTTATTATATGCCTCTTGAAGTTTGCGTCTTCTTGAGATTTCCTTGAGTGCTTTTTTCATGGAAAGAGTTTCTTGGTCGGCATACATAATAACATGGCCCTCCTGGTGCCTAGCAGCCCGGCCCATGATTTGAATTAAAGTGGTTTCGTTCCTTAAAAATCCCTCTTTATCGGCGTCCAGAATGGCCACCAAGGAAACTTCGGGTAAATCTAAACCCTCCCTTAAGAGATTAATGCCCACTAAGACGTCGTATTTGCCTTCTCGGAAATCTTTGAGAATCTTAGGCCTTTCCATGGTTTTTATCTCCGCATGCAGCCACTGGGTTTTAATACCCTCGTCAATCAAGTGGTCGGTTAAGGCCTCAGCCAGTCTTTTAGTTAAAGTTAGAACCAAGCTTCTTTGTTTTTTGGCCACTCTTTTTTTAATTTCTGAAATTAAATCCTTAACTTGATTCTGAGTGGGCTTTATTTCTATTGTCGGTTCTATCAAGCCTGTCGGCCTAAGTAATTGCTCAACGATGTGTTTTTTTGATTTATCCCTTTCTTCTTGGCCGGGAGTAGCTGAAACATATATCTTTTGAGGAGATCTGGTGTCGAATTCTTTAAAAGTTAAGGGCCGATTATCCAAAGCTGAAGGCAAACGGAAGCCGTATTCAATTAAAGTCTTCTTTCTGGCCCGGTCTTGATTGGACATAGCATGAAGCTGGGGGAGAGACTGGTGGGATTCGTCAATAAAAAGCAGAAAGTCTTTAGGATAATAGTCCAATAAAGTAAAAGGCGGATCTCCCGGTTTTCTGAACTCCATGTGGCTGGAATAGTTTTCCATGCCGTGGCAATAACCTGATTCCTTCAGCATTTCCAAGTCATAATTAGTTTTTCTTTCCAGTCTTTGGGCTTCCACTATTTTTCCCTGGTCCTTTAATTTTTTAACGCTTTCTTCCAGTTCTTGTTTAATATTCTCTATGGAGATTTTCATTTTTTCTTGGGGAGCCACCCAGAAATGGGCTGGGAAAAGGCGAAACTTCGGGACATTCTGAAAAACAGGGCTCAAGGAAGACTCAGCTGTTAAAATATTTTCAATAGTGTCTTTATTAAATTCCACTCTTAGTATTATTTTTCCAGTGACTAAGGAGATATCGACAAAATCTCCTCTGACCCGGAAGGTGCCTGGTTTGAAATCAATATCATTCCTCTGGTATTGGAGAGAAACCAAATGAGAAAGAAGATTACCTCTTTCTATTTTTTGTTCGGCTTTAATTTCCAAAGAAACTTTTTGGTAATTTTCCGGAGAGCCGATGTTATAAATACAGGAAACCGAAGCCACCACGATCACATCTTTTCTGTTTAATAAATCTTGAGTGGCCGCGTGCCTCAATCTGTCTATTTCTTCATTGATCTTGGCATCTTTTTCAATATAGGTGTCTGATTGGGGGATATAGGCTTCGGGCTGGTAATAGTCGTAATAGGAAACGAAATAATGGACACCGTTCTTTGGAAAGAACTCTTTAAACTCCTGGTAAAGCTGGGCAGCCAAGGTTTTGTTATGGGAAATAATCAAAACCGGCTTTTGAGCTTTTTCAATCACCTTGGCCATGGTAAAAGTCTTGCCCGAACCAGTCACACCTAAAAGTACCTGGTTTTTTATACCGGTTTTAACATTTTGGGCAAGTTTTTTTATGGCTTGGGGTTGGTCGCCTTTTTCTTTCAATTTAGAGAGGAGTTGGAACATAGCTTATTAATTTTAGGCTGAATTTCTCTTTTTTTCAAGGATAGGCTAAAATAAACTAATGATCCACTATTTAAAAGGTAAGATTGCCCAAAAAGGAGACAAATTTTTAGTGGTGGAAGTAGCCGGAGTGGGCTATAAGGTTTTTTGCTCCTCGGTCGTTTTAAGGAAGGTTTTTGAGAATACAGAAGCGAAGCTTTTTACATATCTTCATTTAAAAGAAGATGCGGTTGAATTGTATGGTTTTTTGAGTCTGGAAGAGCTGGAATTATTCGAAACTCTAAATAATATTTCCGGTATCGGTCCCAAGACCGCTTTGCTTTTAACTTCATTGGGTTCATTGGAAAAACTAAAAGAAACAATTGAAAAAGATCAATTGCCATCTGAAATTAAGGGTATTGGCACTAAAAAAGCCCAGAAAATACTTTTAGAACTAACCGGTAAGATTAAAAAAATAATCAGGCCTGAAAAGAATACCGGAGGAGACGAGGCTTTGGATGCCTTGGTTTCTCTGGGCATACCAGTCCCTAAGGCGAAAACAGCCCTGTCTCAAGTTTCTCCGGAAATCGTGGAAACTGAAGCTAAAATTAAAAAAGCTTTGGAGTATTTGGGCAGGAATAAAAAATGAGAAGACTTATTAAAAAATTCATTCCTTCTTTTATAATAAGCTGGTATCATTTCGGACTAGCTTTTTTTGGCTCCTTAATTTACGGCTTCCCTTCAAAAAGAATTAAAGTCATAGGAATAACTGGCACTAACGGTAAATCCACGGTGGTTTATCTGGCCGCCCAAGTCTTGCAAGAAGCTGGCTTTAAGGTAGCAGCCTTATCATCTATAAAATTTAAAGTAGGAGAAAAAGAGTGGCCCAATAAGCTTAAAATGACCATGCCCGGACGCTTTGTTATTCAGAGTTTAATGAGGCGGGCGGTTCGAGAAAAATGCCAGTATTTTATTTTGGAAGTGACTTCCGAGGGCATTAAACAATACCGCCACAAGTTTATTGATTTTTCTTTAGCGGTTTTTACTAATCTATCTCCTGAGCATATTGAAGCACATAAGGGGTTTGAAAATTATAAAAAAGCCAAAGGAGAGCTTTTTAAGGCAACCAAAGGAATACATATTATCAATGCCGAAGATGAAAACGCTAACTATTTTTTACAATTTCCAGCCAAGAAAAAATACACTTACGGCTTGAGTAAGGGAGATATTAATAATGCCAATTTACATTTAAGTCTTCTCCTACCCGGCGATTTTAATATCGCTAACGCTTTAGCGGCCATAGCTATTGGTGTATCCCAAGGAGCTAATTTGGAGATTTGCAAAAGAGCAGTAGAAAAAGTAAAAGTTATTCCCGGTCGCATGGAAGAGATAGTTTCTTTTCCTTTTAAGGTTGTAGTTGACTATGCCTTTACACCCAATGCCTTGGAAAAAGTTTACCAGACTTTAAAACCAGAGGCCGGTAAATTAATCTGCGTTTTAGGAGCTTGTGGCGGCGGTAGGGATAAATGGAAAAGACCGGTTTTGGGTGGAATAGCTGCCAGATATTGCCAAGAAGTTATCGTTACCAATGAAGATCCTTATGATGAAGATCCTACAAAAATCATAGAAGACGTAGCCAAAGGCATAAAAGCGGAAAAAATATTAGATAGGAGAGAAGCCGTTAAAAAGGCTTTAACTATTGCCAAATCAGGAGATACAGTAATTATCACCGGCAAGGGTTCTGAGCCCTGGATTTGTTTGAAAGCAGGTAAAAAGATCGCTTGGGATGATCGAGAAGTGGTTAGAGAAGAGTTTTCTAGGTTAAGTTTTTAATCGCTCTTTTAAAAATATATTAAGGAGGTAGAAAGGTGAAAATAGGTTTTTTAACCATAAGAGAAAAAACACCCTTAGTTGGCTATCTTGTCAAAAGATTCCCCAATATTGAATTCTGGGACAAAAGAGAAGTTGAGCAAGGTTATGAAAAAAGATGGACAAGCTTTTGCACCAATCTGACTAATCTCTGTCAGGATTCTGAAAGCATCGAGTTTCTGATAATCTTTGACAAGAAAAAAGTTAAAAAAAGCTGGTATTCTGAATTTCAGAATAAGATTGTGCTGAATGCGGCTTTCGACTTTTCTAGCCCGGAATTTAAAGGAGAGTTTGCCAAAGCATTAATGGACTTCCAAGAAGCCAATTTGGAGGAATCCTAAGAAAGGCTGCTAACTTCGCAGCCTTTTTTGTTTGAGATAGAATGAAGACATGAAGAACTATTCTAGAAAAAGAGCCAAAAGAGGCAAAACGGCTTATCGCACTCCCAGCAGGTTTATTTATAAAAAGTGTCAGCAAGCTGTCTGTACCAAGCGAAGCTTGACTTTTTAATAAAATAATGTTATACTTTTATATTAACAAAGTGTTAATGAATAATAAAGTTAGGGAGAGAGTACATTGAAAAATAGAGAGGTTTTCTGTTCAGGTATCATCACTGGAGACACGATAGCTAAATTAAGGGAAGAAGTTTCTGCTTTTTTCGAAAAAGATGAAAAAGAGCCAATAACTCTTTACATCTCTAGTGGTGGAGGTTCGGCCATGCAAGCAGTTGGATTCTACGAATGGGTGAAGATGAAAAATATTCCCCTCACAACCATAGCCCTTGTTGAGGTCTCTTCGGCGGCCATAACCATCTTTTTAAGCGGCCAGACAAGATACGCGACTAAACACAGTTGGTTTCTTATCCATCCCGCCGGATCAATTAAAGACACAGTAAGGCAATTTTCTAGAAGGTTTATTTCTCCGCGACGCTATAGGGAAGAGAGAGATTGGGACAATAGGTATCAGAAGGTGATGGCCGATATTTTAGCAGAGAACACAAAAATTCCGCTAAAAGATATTCGTAGATCATTATCCCATTCTTTCTTATCTTTTAACCCTTCGGAAGCCAAAGAATTAGGGTTGGTAGAAAAAATCATTTAACACTAGCACAAAAAAAGAGGAGTCACTTCGGTGGCTCCTCGTTTATTTTAATTTTTTAACCATATAGGTATTTTCTAGCTTATACCCGAGCTTTCTATAGTATTCTCTGACTCCTATACTGGAAATTACCGAAATTTTATCTAAACTGAACTCTTTTTTAGTTATCCTTTCAGCTTCGGCCATAAGCTTTTTACCCAATCCTTTATGTTGGGGCGAAAGTGCTGACTTTTCAGAATCTAAAAGTTGTGATTGGCCGTAAGTGTGAATTTCTCGGATAATCGCTTTGTTTTGAGAGGTTAAGCGTAGTCTTAATAGGCTGTAGAGTTTGGTTCTGGCTTTATTCTCAAAACTCAAGAAGATTTCTTTGCCTCCGGAAGCCTCATAATCTTGGCGTAGGAGATAGAGTTTTTCTTTAGGATCATAATTACTGCTGACTTCCCGGCAACGAATGCATTTACAGCGCCAACCCTCTTCTTTAGATTTTTTAGCTAAGATCTGGCGCAAATTAGAAATCTTAGCGGGGCCGGCCACGATACTGTGGGCCGGAATATCTCTGGTTATTCTCTGGATCCTGACATAATAGGGGATGATTTGTTTAATAGTTTTAACTAACTCTATTAATTGGGAGTCGGTATATGGTTTATATTTTTTATTTTTCCACCAAGCATATAAAGGAGCTTCTTTTAAAAGAGCACAAGGATAGATTTTTAAAAAATCAGGCTGGAAATTAGGATTAGTAAAGAGCTCTTTGAAAACCTCTTTGTCTTTTTTTAAATTAGAGCCGGGAAGATTGGGCATCATTTGGTAGAGAACTTTGAATCCAGCATCTTTTAAAAGTTTAGTGGCTTCAATAGTCTCTTTAGATTGATGTCCCCGTTTGTTTAAATTTAAGACATCATCGTAAACGCTTTGCACGCCCAATTCAACTTTAGTCACTCCAAATATTCTCAATCTATCTATTTCTTTTTCATTGATAAAATCAGGTCTGGTCTCAATTGAGAGGCCGACGATACGGTGCTCGGTCTTTTCATTCAGCTTTTGGGCGGCGGCCAAGCTTTTGGTATTTTTCCCGTTACAGGCATCAAAACACTTTTTTATAAACCACTGTTGGTATTCTTTAGGATAGAAAGACCAAGTGCCCCCGACAATCCTAACCTCCACTTTATTGGTAGGGTGCCCGGTCATTTGTAGCCCGGATAGCCTCATGGTCACTTGTTTGGCCGGATCATATTTGTTTAAAATAGCCCTCATGACAGCCGGTTCATTATTTAAATAGCTTTTAGGCGAGCCTTTTTGATTGGGGCAAAAAAGACATTTGCCTGGGCAAGGGTAGGGCTTAGTTAAAACCGAGACGTTAACAATACCCGAAAGAGATCTGACCGGTCTAACCCTTAAAACTCTTTCAATTTCCAAAGAGTGTTTTATTCTTCCAATTTCCGCTAATTTGTGATAAGTTTTTAATAAGCTGACGTTGGAGGGACAGAGACTGTGGTATTTTTTAGCTAGCACTCTTTTTATCTTAGCTAAATCAGCCGGGGTAGCGCCCCGTTTTTCCAACAACTCTTTAATTATAAGTTCTAAAATATTCATTTATGGATAAAGACTACGCCCTTTATTTACTTAAAAAAACACGTCAGGATTACGATTTAATTGCCGAACAATTTTCTAATACCAGGCGTTTTATTTGGAAGGGCTTTGAATCCTTGGCTAATTATATTCTACCTAAAGATAAGATTTTAGATTTAGGTTGCGGCAATGGTAGATTATTACAGATTTTCAGAGATATGGAAATAGAATATACCGGCGTAGACAGCTCGGAAAGATTGGTTAATATCGCCAGACAAACCTATCCCAATGATACTTTTCAGGTAGCGGAAGCCATAGACTTGCCTTTTCCGTCTAATAGCTTTGATAAAGTTTTTAGTGTGGCCGTTTTACACCACATTCCTTCGGAAAAGCTGAGGATAAAATTCATTGAAGAAGCCAAGCGTGTTCTAAAGCATGAAGGCCTCTTAGTTTTGACAGTTTGGGATCTTTGGAAAAAGCCGGATACTTTTTTAAAGACGGCTAAGTTTGTCTTATTAAAGATTTTTGGTAAGTCTAAGTTAGATTTTAAAGATATTTTTGTTCCTTGGCAGAAAAAGACAGATCGCTATATTCATTGTTTCACAAAAGGTGAATTAAAGAAACTTGTGCAGAAAACAGGGATGAAAATTAAGGAAACCGGCATTTTAAAAATACCTGGTACACAGAATTATAATATCTATATCGTAGCGGAAAAATGAAGACTCCCCCAGGTTTATACCTTAAGGGGGAGTTGGAGGTTAGATTGTTGAGAAGAAGGGTGGAGTTTTTTAGGAGCGATTTCTTTTACGGCTAGACATATGCTTAAGGGCGGCCTGATGTCTTCTGTCTTTACGCCATATTCTTTCGCGAGGATTATATACAACTTTTTAAACAATTGCAGTTCCGAATAGGCGTAAGTTGTCGCGTGTCTCGTGTTCTCGATCTGTACCCCTAGAGAAGAGATGTATCCTTTAACGGAAAACTCTTTGATTCTTGGGCCAAAACTCCTTTTACTACTCACATTCGACCTCCTTGTTATTTAGATCTTATCACAAAAAACCTAGTTTGTCAAATGCCCCCATAGCTCAATGGATAGAGTGCGACCCTCCGAAGGTTGAGATCCAGGTTCGACTCCTGGCGGGGGCACAATTGGAAAGAGGGTAATTCCATGATAAAATACATTTATGAGATATAAAATTGCAGTTTCAGGAGCAGCGGAAACAAGTCATTGCTGCGACAACATAGAGGCCATTTCAAAGGAAGTTGGGTCAGAAATTGCCCGACAGGGCTGTGTTTTGGTGACAGGGGCCACGACAGGTGCCCCGTATTTTGCTTCTCAGGGAACACAGAAAGCCGGCGGCTTTAGTATCGGCTTTTCTCCAGCAGCTTCAGAAAGCGAGCATATTAAAAGTTATCAACTACCCTTAGATGCTTTTGATATTATGGTTTATACCGGTTTTAATTATTCCGGTCGTAATTTATTAATGACCAGAGCGGCTGACGCCGTAGTTATAATTTGCGGACGCATAGGTACTTTAAATGAATTTACTATTGCCTACGAAGATGGCACTCCGGTAGGAGTTTTGGATGGTTCGGGTGGCACAGCCGATCTTATTAAAGAATTAATTGCTAAGCCTCACAAAAAAAGAGGAGTAATCATTTTTGAAAAAGATCCCCAGAAATTGATTACTAAATTAATAGATGTTATTAAAAAAGAAAAAGGTCGAAATCATAAAAAAGAATAAATATATGGCAAAAGAAGGCAAATTAATCGGCACCATTTCTCACTATTTTGGAAATATCGGGGTTTGCGTGATTGATTTGACATCTGGTTTAAAAGCAGGGGAGGAGATTAGAATAATCGGCGGAGAAACCGACTTCAATCAGCAAGTTGAGTCTATGGAGGTCGATCACAAAAAAGTCACTTCGGCCAAAAAAGGAGATTCAGTCGGCATGAAAGTGGATCAAAAAGTAAGGGAAGGATACAAGGCCTATAAAGTATAGGTCCTAGCCTTTTTTAAAAAGATCGGCTATTAGTTTGTTTTTGCTTAAATATATGATTACTGTTATTGTTTCGGCTTTCGGCGGAGGTCTTTTAAGGGGATTGGTGGGACTAGTTAAATACCAATTATCTTATAAAGAAGCTAAATTCCGCTTTTTTTATTCTTTAGCAATATTGTTTGTTTCAGGTGTTATTGGGTCTGTAGCAACTTTAGCTATTAAAGAAGTGGGGTTTAATTTATTAGGTTCTTTTACTCCGGCCTTAGCTTTTATCATCGGATACGCCGGAGGAGATTTTATCGAAAACATTTACAAGATTATTATCAAAAAATCCTCAATATGGAATCAACTAGAAAAATCTTAGGTTTAGTTTTAATTCTGGCCGGCTTGGCTGTTATTCTCTACGGTCTTTACTCGTCTTTTAATATTTATACCGCTAAGTCTTCGGCTCCTGAGTTATTCGAAACGGAAAAAACATCGAAAACAACCACTGATGAAGTTCAAGCCATGATCCAAGAACAGTTGAAAGGTATATTACCAGCAGGCTCAATAGCTAGTATGCTTAATTTGGCCAGTTGGTCAGTATTCGCGGGTATTTTAATTTTTGGTGGAGCCCAAGTCGCCAGTTTAGGGATTAAATTAATAAAATAGCATCAGTTTTTTGGTTTCTTGGCTCATTCTCAAAAAAGAAATAAAAAGATTAACCGATGTTGAAATTTTTAAGAGCTTCAGCCGTCTTAATGGGCACTATTGTCGGCGTTGGTATTTTCGGCCTGCCATATATAGCCTCAAAGGCAGGCTTTTTAGTTGTTTTGTCTTATTTTCTTCTGATGATTTTAGTTGTTACTGTTACGCATTTAATGTTTGCCAGACTGGTGGCGGCTGAGAAAAATTGTCTGCATTTGCCGGGGTTTGTTAAAAAATATTTTGGCAAAAAATGGGAAAAAGTCTCCTTTTTGATTTTTGGGCTGGGTATCACCGCCGCTTTACTCGCTTACATGATTATTGGCGGCGAGTTTTTAAGCTTGTTTCTTGCACCGTATTTCGGCGGAGGGCCGGCAGTCTATACTTTGGTTTTTTTTGTTTTCGCCGCCGCTTTGATTTACCGAGGAGTTCGAGCTGTTTGCAATGCGGAGATCGCTTTTTTTACTATTTTTTTAGTTATTCTGGTAATTTTTTTATTTAAAGCGGCTCCCTTTTTTAATGTCGATAATTTGAAAACAGTGGATTTGGGTTTTTTGACGTTCCCTTACGGTGTCATTCTTTTTTCCCTTTGGGGGGCTGAAACAATTCCCGAAGTTGAAGAGGCGGCCGGAGGGAGCAAAAGGATTATGAAATGGGCAATTATCTCGAGTATTCTTTTTTCGGCTTTAATTTATCTGTCATTTATATTTTTTGTTTTAGGAGTTTCTGGCTCTCAAACCTCAACGGATGCTATCTCAGGCATTTTGGCGGTTTTAGACGGACGTATTTTAAGCTTCGGTTACATTTTCGGCATTCTTACTTGTTTTACTTCTTTTCTTACTCTGGGGCTGGTTTTAAAGAAAACGCTTTGGCAGGATTTAAGTTTGGGGAAAAATCTTTCTTGGTTTTTGGCTTGCTTCTTGCCTCTGTTTCTTTTTTTGCTGGGATTCCGGGAATTTCTGGATATTATCGGTTTGTCTGGAGCCTTGGCCATTGGTTTTGAAGGGATAATGATCGTCTTTCTATATCGAAAATTTCTGCAACGAAAATTGTCTTCCAAGATGAGTACTTTGGGGTATCTCCTGCCCCTTCTTTTCATTATCGGAATGATTTTTGAATTTTTCTATTTCTTTTTCGCAAAATAAGGTCAAAAGTTTAATTTATGAAATTCGCTGTTGATTTTCACATTCATTCTAAATATTCCAGAGCCACTTCCAAAGACATGGTTTTAGAAAGCCTTGATAAGTGGGCGGGCATTAAGGGTTTGAAAGTCATGGGTACCGGAGATTTTACACACCCCGAATGGTTTAAATCCTTACAAGAGAAGTTAATACCCAAGGAGTCTGGTTTGTTTGGTTTAAAAACCGGCGGAGATACCCGCTTTATTTTAACTTCAGAGATCAGTTGCATTTATTCTAAAAACGGCCGGGTCAGAAAAATCCATATTCTTATTTTCGCTCCATCTTTGGCTATCGTCGGAAAAATCAACGCTCAATTAAATTTAATAGGGAATATAAAGTCTGATGGCCGACCTATTTTAGGTTTAGATGCCAAGGAGTTAGCTAAAATTGTTTTTAATATTTCTCCGGAGTGTTTGATTATTCCAGCTCATATCTGGACGCCTTGGTTTTCTATTTTTGGTTCCAAATCCGGGTTTGATTCTATTGAAGAATGCTTTGAAGAATATTCAAAATATATTTATACTGCGGAGACCGGACTCTCCTCGGATCCTGCCATGAATTGGCGCCTTTCGGCTTTGGATAAAATTACTCTCATTAGTAATTCTGACGCTCACAGTCCGCAAAAGATAGGCAGAGAAGCCAATGTTTTTAATACAGAATTGAGTTATGGAGCAATTAGTCAGATTCTTAAAGAAAAAGATCCTAAAAAGTTTCTTTACACTATTGAGTTTTTTCCAGAGGAGGGTAAGTATCATTATGACGGTCACAGGGTGTGCGAAATAAGATTATCGCCGGCTGAAACCAAAAAATACCACGGGCTTTGCCCAGTTTGTAAAAAACCATTAACTGTAGGAGTACTAAATAGGGTAGACGAGTTAGCTGACAGGAAAGAAGGATTTAGGCCTCAGGGTGCAATTCCTTTTAAAAGTCTTGTGCCCTTGCCAGAGATTATTGCTGAGAGTTTAGGGGTTACCACAGCTAGTCAGAAAGTGGGGATAGAATATCAGAATCTGATCAAAAAATTAGGCAACGAATTGAATGTTTTGATTGAGACCTCCGAAGCTGATTTAAAAAAGGCTACTTTGCCGGAAATTGCCCAGGCTATTCTCCAGGTTAGGGAAGGAAAAGTATCTATAAATCCTGGTTATGACGGAGTTTATGGTAAGGTTAAATTAATTCCCGCAAAAGAAGAGCGAAAATCTGTAAAACAAAACACTTTATTTCAATGATTGAAGAATATAAATTTGGCAATATTTTAATTGATGGCAAAGAATATCAAGAAGACGTGGAGGTCCGTTGGACCAATGAAGTTTTACCTTGGTCAAAAGAAGAAAATCATTTAGTTGGCTTAGAAGACGTGACTAGGGCTGTTGGAGTTAAGCCAGAAATTATTGTTATTGGTACGGGAGAGTCGGGGAACGTCCAAATTCTTCAGGAAGTCAAAGATTATTTTGAAGAGCATGGTATTAAATTGATTATTGATTTAACCGAGCAGGCAACTAAAACTTTTAACATTATCAAGGAAGAATCCTTAGAAGAAGACGGCCGGCAGGCCAGAGTCATAGGTCTTTTTCATTTGACTTGCTAGGCTCTTTTAAAGTCGGCTTAAAAGAGGTAGAATGTAGCCATATGGCAGATAAAATCACCAAAAAAGATTCTTTGGGCGAAGTGTTAAAAAAATACCCTAAAACCTTACTGGTTTTTATGGATTACGGCTTGAATTGTGCCGGCTGTCCTTTATCTCAATCAGAAACCATAGAAGAAGCAGCCGCAGCTCATCAACTTGATTTAATTAAGCTCTTAAAAGACCTCAATAAGATAGCATGATTAAAAGGATTCTTTCTTCTATTGTTTTTTCATTGCTGGGAGTCTGGCTTTTAGTCTGGACTATACGTTTTGTCGGCTGGCATAATATCGTGTCAGCCTTTTCTATTTTTAACTGTTGGTCTGGTCTAGCCACAGTTTTGCTTGGTTTTCTAATATTAGTCGTTGGCTGCTGGAAATGGCAAGTTATCTTAAAACACCAGGGATATAATTTATCTTTTATCCATCTGATCGGCCCTTACGTAGCCTATTTTTCCTTGACCTATCTTTTCCCCTTTATTTTAGTGGGTGGAGAAGTTTTTAGAAGCTATTTTTTAAAAGAAAGACATGGTGTGCCTTGGGATAAGGCTGTTAGCTCCATTATTATAGATAAAATATTAGAAACAACGATATCTCTGGTCGCTATCTTGGCCGGCCTGGCTGTGTTTTTATTGAAGATAGGATTACCGCCCAGAAATTTATCTTTGATTTTTGCTGCCGTAGTTTTATTCATCGGCATAGGTATAGGTTTTTTCTATTATATTACTTTCGCCAGAAAAAGTGTGGCGAAATATATTGTTAAGTTTTTAAAGGGTAAGGGATTGCCTGATGCAGATATTATTAATATTGAGAAAGAGACATTCCAGTTTTTTAGATCAAAAAAGAAGGCTTTGCTAGAAGTTTTAGGCCTCTCTTTTTTGAGAGTGTTTATTACGGGAGTGTGGTGCTGGGCTATAATTTTCTTTTTGGGTAAAAGCGTCGGAATTGTAGCCAGCTTATCCATTCTTTCTTTCTATTATTTGGGTTTAATGGTCCCTATTCCCGCCAGTATTGGAGCTTACGAAATTATCCAGGCCTTCTCATTTGATTCCTTGGGTTTGGGGGTCAGTTTAGGGCCAGCTTTTTCTATGATTCAAAGAGCCTCGGAATTGGTTATTTGTTTCGGCGGCTTAATTATCTTTTTTAAGCTCGGCTTAGGCCTCTTCCAATCATCTTTAGTCAAAAAAATTGAAAAGTTGTTCAATAAATAAATTCCCTTTCTAAAAGAGAAAGCAGGAGCTATGATAAATTAAGATGGTTAAACCTGTTAACAAAATTATTAGGGCTTTAATTTTTTCTGATTTCCTCTTACAAGCTGGTTGGGGCCTGATTGGTCCTATCTTCGCTATTTTTTTAATTGGAAAAATTCAAGGAGGAAGCGTGGCTATGGTTGGGTTCTTAGCCACCGCCTATTGGTTGACTAAGTCGCTGATCCAGCCATTTATCGCTCATCAGTTTGATAAAAACCATGGAGAAAAAGATGACTTTATTTTTTTAATGGGCGGGCTTATTCTGGCCAACCTTATTCCTCTAGGCTATATCTTTGTTTCTTTGCCTTGGCATATCTTTCTTTTGGAAATAATCAGGGGAGCGGCCATGGCTTGTGTTGTTCCTACTTGGTCGGCTATTTTTACCAGACATATAGATAAAGGTAGAGAAGCTTTTTCTTGGAGTTTGGAAAGCACAAGCATTGGTTTTGCCGCAGGTTTAGCCGGAGCTTTCGGCGGGCTTATCGCCATTACCTTGGGGTTTGAGGCCATTTTTATTTTAGTTAGTGCTTTTGGTCTGCTTTCTTCTTTTTCTTTATTTTTAGTCAAACGCTCTTTTTTCCAGACAAATGATCCTAAATCCCCATGAAGAACCAAGAACTGTCCCAAATTTTTTATAATATCGCTCAGTACTTGTTTATGGAAAAAGTTCCTTTCAAACCTCAGGCCTACTTAAAATCATCAGAGATTTTACAGGCGCTAGAAGAGGATGTGGAAGATATTTATCGGCAAGGAGGAGTGGAGTTATTGGAAAAAATACCTTCCATCGGTCGGGGCTTAGCTAAAGCTATTGAAGAATATTTACAGACCGGCACCATTAGGATTTATGAGGAGCTTAAAAAAAGAATCCCAGTTAAACTGGAAGAAATCATGGGGGTTGAGGGTCTGGGCCCTCAAAAAACCAGGGTTCTTTATCAAAAGCTTAAAATTAAAGATATTAAGGATTTAGAAAGAGAGGCTAAGGCCGGGAGAATTTCCGGTCTTTTTGGTTTCGGAGATAAAACAGAAAAGAATATTTTGGAAGGTATAGCTTTTCTAAAAAGAAGCAAAGGGAGGTTTCTTTTAGGAGAGATACTGCCTTTAGTCAGGGAAGTTGAAGAAAGATTAAAAGCGCTAAAAGAAATAGAATCTTTGAATGTGGCCGGTTCCGTCAGACGAAGAAAAGAGACAATTGGCGATATTGATTTACTGGCCGTTTCTAAAAATCCTAAGAAAGTCATGGATTTTTTTGTTTCTTTACCAGGTGTCGTTAAGATTTGGTCTCAGGGCTCAACCCGCTCTTCAGTTAGAATGAAAGAGGGTTTTGATATGGATTTAAGGGTGGTGCCCCAAAGGAGCTATGGCTCGGCTTTACAATATTTTACTGGATCCAAGGAGCATAATATTATTACTAGAAAAGTAGCTATTGAAAAGGGTTTAAAATTAAACGAATACGGCGTTTTTAAGGGCAGTAAAATGATTGCCGGCAAGAATGAAGAAGAAGTTTATAAAGCTATTGGTCTTCAATGGCCGGAGCCGGAATTAAGAGAAAATCATGGGGAAGTGGAAGCTGCTCGTCAGGGCAAGTTGCCTAAGATTATTAGAGGTAAAGATATTAAGGGCGATTTACATTGTCATTCTGATTGGGATGGAGGGGAAAATTCCATTGAAGAATTAATAAAAGTGGCCAGAGCTTTGGATTATGATTATCTGGGCATTTCTGACCACACCCAATATCTAAAAATAGAAAATGGATTAAATGAAAGAGCCTTATTGCGCCAGAGAAAAGCTATAAACAAAATTAATTCTAAATTGAAAGGTTTTAAAGTTCTTCAGGGAGCTGAAACTAATATTTTAAATGACGGTAGGATTGATATTAAAGACGAAGCTTTAAAACAATTGGATTACGCCATTGCTGGGGTCCATTCGAGCTTTAAAATGGAAAAAGCCCGCATGACCGAAAGGATTATTCAAGCTATGAAGAATCCGTATATCAAAATACTTTCTCATCCTACAGGACGCATTTTAAAGAAAAGAGATGAATACCAAGCTGATTTCGATAAAGTCTTAAGAGCAGCCAAGGAATATCATGTGGCTTTAGAAGTAAATGCCCATCCTGTCAGGCTGGATTTAAACGACCAGAATATCCGTCGGGCTAAGGAAGCCGGAGTTAAGATGGTTATTAATACAGACGCCCACCAAAGAGAGCAGTTGCACCTTATGGAGTTTGGCGTGGCTCAGGCCAGAAGGGGCTGGGCTGAAAATAAAGATATTATTAATTGTTGGTCTTTAGATAGATTAACAAAGTTTTTTAAATAAGGCTTTACTCAGAAAAGAAGGAGTGGTAGTAAAGAAGGGGAGGATTGATCATTTATAACTAAATATCTATAAAGGCAAATAAACTTAAAAGGAGAGAAAGGAGTGTCAGGAATTATTGGAGCCAATATCAACAATGATTGTCGCAAAGAATTAACCAATGCAGCCGGGATTATGCAGCCTAGGGGAGATGAATGGGGAGGATTCGCAGCCTTCCAGGGTCAGGAGATTACCAGAGAGGCGGATAAAGGGAAGATTATTTCAATTTTGGAAAGAGAGTTTCCTAGACTTGGCGAAGTGCAAAAAATAATTATCCATGTTAATCAAAGTCCAAAAAATCCTCAGCCGGCTAGAATCGAGAGAACATTAATGGGTGGTCCGATTGCCTTGGCTTTTGACGGCAAAATCATGAATCAGGATGAATTGCTCAAAAAATCACCCTATCTCAACGGCTCCGAGGCTAGTATTATCGCCAGGTTGGTGGCAGCAGGAAAAGATCCTCTGGAAGGCATTAAAAACGTTTTTGAAAGCGTTAAAGGTCCTTTCAGTTTGGTTCTTTTGGCCGATGGTAAGGTTTTTGCCGCCAGAGACGTTATAGGCGTCAGACCTATGGTCGCCGGAAGGTTTTACGGAGACGGCAAGATCGGTTGCGCCGTTGCTTCAGAGTCTATTTGTCTTGAACATATCGGCATGAAATTAGCCAGAGATATCAGGCCCGGAGAGATAATTTGTATTGAATCAAGCGGGTTCAAAACCATAGAAGTAGTTCCCGGACCGGGAATGAAAATTTGCGGGTTTGAATACGCTTACTGGGCCAGGACCTCCTCAATCATTGAAGATATCTGGGTTGGCGAAGTCAGAAGAAATGCCGGCAGAATGCTTGCTTCTTTATGTCCATCAGCCGATATTATTTCCAGTTTTCCCATGTCAGGCAACGCAGCAGCCGAAGGGTTACATCAGGCTTCCGGTGTTCCATACCAAAGTATTTTTGATTTCAATATTGAAGCCGGTGGCCGTAGCTTCCTGCCCTTTTCTTCAGAGAAAAGAAACAAGCGCGCTAAAAATAAACTTCTGATTATGCCTTGGGCGATCAAGGGTAAGAAAATTATTATTGTCGACGACTCCATTGTTGAAGGAAATCAGACCTTGGCCAGAGTTTATGCCGTCAAACAGGCCGGGGCCGAAGAAGTTCATCTCGCGATTGAAACGCCGCCAATGGTTTGCCCTTGTCCATTCGACATTACCCCGAGAGGCGAATTAATGGCTGCCCATCGCACCAACGAAGAGATGAGGAAAATTCTGGGAGTTAAAACTCTAACATTTAATACGGTGGATAATTTCGCCGAGGCGATTCTTTCCGGTCAAAGCGAAGAGAGGAAAGCAAAAAATCCAGTCAAGCTTGAAAATATTTGTTTGGGGTGCTTTACTGGTAAATTTCCTAAATACTAGTTTCTAAACAAAAAAGTCTCCGTCCATAAGTGGGCGGAGACGTTTTTTATATATCTATTAGTTTTTGGCTTTCTCGATTACTTTCTTAAAGATTTCAGGATATTCTTGAGTCAGAGTACATAAGATTTTTCTATCTAGTCCGATTTTGTTTTTCTTCAAGCCATAAATGAATTTATTATAGGGGAGGCCGGTTTGTTTACAGGCTTCGGAAATTCTGGATTGCCAAAACTGCCTGAAATTTCTTTTATTGATTTTTCGGTCTCGGTAAGCATACTCCCAAGCGTGCTGGAGGGCTTCCTTGGCTAATCTGTACTTTGCTTTTCTGCCCCAGCGAAAGCCTTTAGCATGCTTTAAGATGTTCTTCCTTCTTTTGTTGGCTGTTTTGCCTCTTTTTATTCTAGACATAAAATTATCCGATTAATCTTTTGATCATTTTAGATTCTGGTTTGGAAACTTCAACCCATTTGCGGCCAGCTCTAATCCTTCCACCGCTTTTTTTAGCTAAAGCATGGTCTTGTCCGGTCATCCTTCTTAAAACTTTGCCGTTTTTGCAGATTTTAAATCGTTTTGATATTGATTTTCTGGTTTTCATATTTTTGCAATAATCATAGAAAAACCCCTAGGTTCTCTTTTCAATTCTCTTTCTATCTTAAAAGGAGAAACAACTTTTAAGACTTCTAAAAATTTATTTATCTTATCTCTGGCAAAATTGCCCAAAGCTTTTTCTCTGCCCCGCAAAACCATTTCTATCCTAACTTTGTCGCCAGTTTTTAAAAACTTATCAGCCTGATCGGCTTTAGTTTTTATATCATGTTCGGAAATACCGAAAGTCAGTCTGATGTTTTTTAATTCGCCTCCCTTAGGTTTAATCTTCTTCTCTTTCTTCTGCAATTGGTAAAGGTATTTGCCGTGGTCCATAATTTTACAGACCGGGGGCAAGACTTTTCCCGTCACCTGGATCAAATCTAAATTATGCTCTCTAGCTTGGCGAAGCGCTTCTTCCAAAGACATAACGCCCAGCTGTTTGCCAGTCTCGTCGATTACTTTCACCTCTTTAGCCCTTATTTGGAAGTTAATTAATGGTTTGTAATTCAAAGTGGAGATGGCGGGTTTGATCCCGCGTCTGAAGAATTTCCCTGAAATATTTCTACAAGCTTAGTCCGGTTTAGATAGAGTATAGAATAGAAACTGGACAAAACTTCTATACCTTAAATCCGTTAAATTTTCAATAGTTTCCAGGATTTTGGATGAAACTATCCATCTCGCTGTTTTAACACCTGATTTTATTTAGCGAGAATCAATAAGTCAGATGGCTTTAAGCAAAAGCTAAAGCAGGTTTGTTGAATAAATTAGCATTTATTCGTTTTGCCAGTTTTTACAAGTTCTAGCAACTTGGCCTGCCTATTCCAGTTCCTTCTCCATCGATGCAAGTCATCCCCGTATACCTAACTCTCTTTTGATCGTTCTCGCGGACTCTCTTTTTTTAATACTCTCTCTTTTATCGGCTGCCTTTTTCCCTTTAGCTATGCCGAATTCCAGCTTAATCTTACGTTTTTTAGTATATAACCTTAAGGGGATGAGAGTCAAGCCTCTCTCTGCCACCCGACCGATTAAATATTCTATTTCCGATTTTTTCAGAAGAAGTTTTCTCGGTCGGTCTTCTTGGTAGTCTTGAGACATATTCATGGGTTGGTAGGGAGAAATAACAGCGTTAGTCAAATAAAGTTCTGTCCCCTTGAAGGTGACAAAAGCTCCGGCTATTTGTATTCTGCCTGCTCTAATAGACTTAACTTCCGGTCCAGTTAAAACCAAACCCGCCTCAAAGTTTTCCAGGATTTGGTAATTAAAATGCGCTTTTTTATTCTCGGTTAAAACCGTCATTGAGTCAGTTTAGCAGATTAAACCCTTCTTTTAAAGCTTTTTAATTTGGAAAAAATAGGGTAGAATATGAATAATGATTAGAGAAGAAATCACTAAATTAATTATTAATTCAATCAGAGAGGGTATCTCTCTTAAGTTTGATTTAAAAGATATAAAAATAGAGCAGCCGGAAAACGCGGCTCACGGCGATTATTCAACTAATGTGGCCTTCAGAATAGCTGGCATTTTAAAACAAACTCCCTTAATTGTGGCGGAAAATTTAAGGCCACGGCTTTTAAGATCAGGAGTCGGTTTGGTGGAAAGAGTAGAAATAGCTGAGCCAGGCTTTCTGAATTTCTTTTTGAGCAAGGAACGATTAGAAAGAGAGATTAAAGATATTCTCAAAGAGAAGGGAAATTACGGCCAGTTAGCTGATCGAGACAAAAAAATTCAGATTGAATTTGTTTCGGCTAATCCTACGGGCCCCTTAACCGTGGGCAACGCCAGGGGAGGGCCGTTGGGAGACGTCTTGGGAAATATTTTTAAAAAAGCCGGTTTTAAAACAAAAAAAGCTTACTATATTAATGATCATGGTATGCAGATTTTAGACCTTGGTCATTCGGTTTTAAAAGACGAGGGCGCAAAATATCAGGGAGTCTATCTTGACGATTTAAGTAAAAAGAATAAAGAAAAAGATCCTTTTAGGGCTGGACAATGGGCAGCCAAGGCCATTCTTAAAGAATCTATTCAAAAAACCCTTGCCAATTTGGGTATTAAATATGACGAATGGTTTTCTGAAGCCAAACTTCATCAATCCAAGGCGGTTGATAAAGTTTTAGATATTTTAAGAAAGAAAGATTTGATTTATGAAAAAGACGGCGCTCAATGGTTTAAATCTTCAAACTTCGGAGATGAAAGAGATAGGGTAGTAGTTAAGGGTGACGGGAATAAAACCTATTTAGCTGGAGATATAGCTTACCATTACTACAAATTTCAACACAAGAAATTTGATAGAGCTATTAATATCTGGGGAGCAGATCATTATGGTGACGTACCTGGTTTAAAAGCCGGGGTTGAGGCTTTAGGATTCAAGGATCAGTTAGATTTTATACTTTTACAGTTCGTCACTTTATTGGAAAACGGCCAAACTCTGAAAATGTCCAAAAGAGAAGGTAATTATGTGGCCATGGATGAACTTTTGGCTACCGTGGGCAAAGATGTCACTCGTTTTTTCTTTTTACAAAAGTCAGCTGATTCGCATTTAAATTTTGATTTGGTTTTGGCTAAAGAACAATCGGAAAAGAATCCGGTTTTTTACGTCCAATATGCTTATGCCAGAATTTGTAGTATTTTAACTAAAGCTAGAAAGTTTAAAATATCTACTGACAAAATTAATCTTTTGAGCCATCCCAGCGAATTAAAACTAATTAAGGAGCTGGTAAGATTCCCGGAAATAATCGAAGAAGTAGCTAAAGACTATCAGGTGCAGCGCTTGCCTCAATATGCCATGGATCTGTCTGCCAGCTTCCATCAATTTTATGCCGACTGCAAGGTCTTATCGGAAAACAGCTCTCTGACCCAGGCGCGTCTAGCTTTAATCTCGGCAGCTAAAATTGTTTTAAAAAATACTTTAAATTTAATGGGTATTAGCGCGCCAGAGAAAATGTAAATATATGGATCTTAATTTTCCCCAATTAGAAGAAAAAATACTGGAAAAATGGAAAGCTGATAAGACTTTTGAAAAAAGCATTTCCCAAAGAAAAAAGCCTTTTGTTTTTTTTGAGGGGCCTCCCACGGCTAACGGCCATCCTGGCATTCACCATGTTTTAGCCAGGACTTTTAAAGATGTGGTTTGCCGATATAAAACTATGCGGGGTTTTAAGGTTGTAAGAAAAGCTGGCTGGGATACGCATGGTTTGCCTGTTGAATTGCAGATTGAAAAGAAACTTGGCTTGCAGAACAAAAAAGATATTGAAAAATACGGCATGGCTGAATTTAACAAACAATGTAAAGAGTCGGTTTGGCTTTATAAGGAAGAGTGGGAGAGGTTAACCGAAAGGATGGGCTATTGGCTAGATTTGAAAAATCCCTATATTACCTATGAAAATAAATATATGGAAAGCGTTTGGTGGATTATTAAGCAGATCCATCAAAAAGGTTTGCTCTACCAGGGCCACAAGGTTATTCCTTATTGTCCGCGTTGTGGGACCGCTTTGTCTTCGCACGAAGTGGCTCAGGGGTATAAAAATGTTAAGGAAAATTCAATTTATATAAAGTTCCTAATAAAAGGTCAGACGAACATCTATCTTTTAGCCTGGACGACCACTCCTTGGACTCTGCCAGCTAACGTAGCCTTGGCTATAGGTAAAAGTATTAAATATAAAAAAGTTAGGGACAAAAAAAGCAATGAGGTTTATATTTTAGCTGAAAAATTAATTGAAAAGGTTTTATCTTTTGAAGATATTGAAGTAGTCGAAGATATTAAAGCGGGCGATCTCATTGGTTTAGAATACGAACCTTTATTCTCTTTCTCTAAATTAGATAAAAAGGCGTATTTTGTTGTGGCCGGAGATTTTATCTCCACGCAAGAGGGGACGGGCATAGTTCATATTGCTCCGGCTTTTGGCGAAGACGATATGCGGGTTGGTAAGGAAAATGATTTACCGGTTATTTTAAACGTTAATGAAGAGGGTAAATTTAAGGAAGAAGTAAAACCCTGGGCTGGGAAATTCGTTAAAGGCGCCGATTCTTTGATTATTGAGGAATTAAAACAAAGAAACGTTCTTTTCAAAGAAGAACTACATGAGCACGAATATCCTTTTTGTTGGCGCTGCGCCTCACCTTTAATCTACTATGCCAAAGAAAGTTGGTTTGTGAATATGCAGAAGGTAAAGAAGGATCTAATTGCCAATAACCAAAAAATTAATTGGTTTCCGGCGCACTTGAAAGATGGAAGGTTCGGAGAATGGCTGAGAGAAGTAAAGGATTGGGCGATTTCCAGGGAAAGATATTGGGGAACTCCTTTGCCTGTTTGGCAGTGTGAAAAATGCGGGCAGCAAGAAATTATTGGTTCTCAAAAAGAACTGTTAGACCAGTGTTTCAGTAAGAATAATTATTTTGTCATGCGTCACGGCGACTCTATGAGACAAAAAACAGGTAAGACTGCTTGCTGGCCTGAAAAAACTCCATGTCCTTTAACTGAGCAGGGGGAAAGGGAAGCTGAAGAAACCGCCAAAACTCTTAAAAACAAAAAAATTAATTTAATCATTTCCTCCGACCTTTCTAGAACTAAACAAACAAGTCAGATTGTTGCTCGGGCTACGGGAGCTGAAGTCATCTTTGATTCAAGATTAAGAGAATTTAATGTAGGTGAATTTAATAACAAAGAACCTAAAGAAGCCTGGGAATATATAGAAAAGAATGGCAATAAGCTTTCCACTAAAGTTTTGGGTGGAGAAAGTTTGGTTGATTTAGCTCAAAGGGTTCAAGATTTTCTAAGAGAAATAAACCAACAATATCAAGGCAAGAATATTTTAATTATTTCTCATGAATTGCCCATTTCTTTAATGGAAGGGTTGTGTGCTGGCCAGACATTAAAGGAAATATTGGAATGGAGAAGGAATTTTAAAGAAAAAAGGATTAATACCGGCAAATTAAGAAAGCTTGAATTTAAAAACTTACCTTATGATGAGCAGATGGAAATAAACTTTCATCGTCCGTTTATTGATGAGGTTAAATTCATCTGTCCTAAGTGCCAAAGCCAAATGACCAGGGTCCCTGAATTACTTGATGTCTGGTTTGATTCCGGCTCCATGCCTTTTAGCCAATATCATTGGCCTTTTGACCAGAAATCATCCAAAAAACCGGAGCAATTTCCCGCTGACTATATCTGTGAAGCCATTGATCAAACCAGGGGTTGGTTTTATACTCTTTTGTCTATTTCCACCTTGCTGGGTTTTGGTGCTCCATATAAAAATGTTATTTCTGTGGGTCATGTTCTAGATGAAAAAGGCGAGAAGATGTCTAAATCCAAGGGCAATATTGTAGATCCGTGGCAGCTTTTCGAAAAATATGGAGCAGATGCCGTCCGTTGGTATTTTTATACCATTAATCAGCCTGGAGAAGTTAAGCTTTTTACGGAAAAAGACATAGACAGCACCCTAAAGAAGTTTGTTCTGACTCTTTGGAACTCTTTTGTCTTTTTCGAAACTTACGGTTTGAAAAAAAAGAATCAGAAGTCAAATAACATTCTGGACAAATGGATTATTTCCAAATTCTCAGAGCTTGTTGCGAATGTTACTCAGCAGCTGGATGAATATAATATCACGGGAGCCGCTAGAGCCATAGAATCTTTTACGATTGAAGACCTTTCTCAGTGGTATATCAGAAGATCAAGAAGAAGATTTCAGAAACCAGAAAACGAGAAAGAGCTGGCCGAAGCTTCAGCTACTCTGGGATTTGTTTTATCCGGCTTGGCCAAGTTAATAGCTCCTTTTATTCCGTTCTTGAGCGAGCACATCAACGAGCAATTGGGCAATCAAAAATCAGTTCATCTGGAGGATTGGCCCAAAGTTGCCAAACCTTCAATTAATAAGGAGCTTAATTTAGAAATGATTAAAGTTAGGGAAATTGTTGCTTTGGCTTTAGCCGAAAGAGCTAAAGTCGGCATTAAAGTCAGGCAGCCCCTAAGTCAATTAAAGATTAAGCAAGGAGAACTAGTTAAGGGGTTATTAGAATTAATTAAAGAAGAGGTGAATGTTAAAGAAGTAGTTTTCGATTCAAAGATGGGAAAAGAAATTGAGCTTGATATTAAAATTACCCCCAAACTAAAAGAAGAGGGAACCATCAGAGAAGTTGTCCGCCAGATCCAGGAAATGAGGAAAAAAGCCGGACTGCAACCTAAAGACAGGATCTCCATATTATATGAAGGAAATGATAATCTTAAACAAATAATAGATAGGAATAAAGAGGGTATTCTTAAAGAAACAAAAGCAGAAAGTTTTAAATCGGGAAGCGAAGAGGGCGGCATTGAAACGGAAATTAATGGTGAAAAATTAATATTAAAGGTCTCTATAATTAAATAGCTTATTTTTATATGTCTATTTGGAATTATTTTTCTCAATCAAAACCTACACCAAAACCCACATCCTTATCCCCCAAACCAGTATCAAAACCTTTGCCGCCAAAACCCACAGGTATTTTTAATTTAGACAAAATGAATCCAGAGAGGAAGAGCTCTCTAAACCCTTGGCAATTTAAAAGCGCTCTTAAAAGAGATAAAGGTAAGATTCCAGGTACTTCTAGAGGATTTAAGACAGCTCCGCAAAGGTTAGCTTTAGCCAAAGAACTTTATGAGCGACAAAAGCGGTATCATTTAGGCACCGATATTGTTATGAGTCCGCAAAGGCTAGATATTATTTCGAAAAAAATGGATAAAGAAAGATATGCAGCCAAAGCACATGGCAATTTTAAGGCGGCCAGAGACCTAGAAGATAAAGTAAAATATATTAAGAGTCTCGTTCAGGGCACTATTAAAAAATAGCTTGTCATGGCCGTCCACTATCGCACTCAGGGAATAATCTTAGAAAAAGAAGATCGGAGGGACTCGGATCAGTTTTTAACCATTTATACTAAAGATTTTGGCAAGGTAGAGGTTCTGGCCAAAGCTGTCAAAAAGATAACCTCCAAATTAAGGGGAGGGGCCGATCTTTTTTATTTTTCGGAAATAGAATTTATCCAAGGCAAGAACCGAAAAACTTTAACCGATGCTATTTTAATTGATAAATTTTCAAACATCAGAAAAGATTTAAAGAAATTACAGGCTCTTTGGCGTATAGCCGAAATTTTAGACAAACTTTCTTCCAGAGAAGAAAAAGAAAACAAAGTCTGGGAATTATTAATTGAAACTATCCGCAAGTTAGACGACGAGAATTTAAAATTAGAACCTTCTGTTCTTTATCATTATTTTCTTTGGAATCTTCTAAGTTTATTAGGTTATGAACCAGAACTTTATTCCTGTAATTTTTGTAAAAAAAGACTGGGGCCACAAAAGTTTTATTTTGATTTTAAAGAAGGTGGAGTTATTTGTGAAAAATGTCTTTCTGTCAGAGAAGGAGGAGAAATCAGTCAAAGCATAGTTAAAATTATCAGAATTTTTCTCAATAAAAACTGGCAGATCTTAGCCAGATTAAAGATTGATCCGGAATCCAGGAGACTCTTAAAAAAAGTCTCAGAGAGTTATCTTAGTGAAGTTTTAGGCAAAAACTGATATAATCAGATATATATGAAAAACAAATTAACTTTAATTGTTTTAGGATTAGTCGCGCTTTCTACTGTTTTGGGTATTTGGTTTTATCAAAGAAATTCCTATTCCAAGGATATTTTAAAGCTGGAAATTCTCGCCCCCGAAGAAGCAGATTTAGCCCAAGAGATTAGCTATACGGTTAAATATAAAAACAATGGCAACGTCAAATTAACCGAGGCGCGCTTAGTTTTTGAGTTTCCGGAATATTCTATCGTAGATAACACCTCTTCCACCAAGGAAATGCTATTGGAAGATATTTATCCAGGTCAAGAACAAACACTTACTTTTAAGGCCAGGCTTTTGGGTAAGGAGGGAGATTTGAAAAAATCTCAGGCTTGGTTGAGCTATCAACCAAAGAATTTAAATGCCCGCTACGAATCGAAAACTTCCCAGACCATTAAGATAAAATCAGTTCCTTTGACTTTAGAGTTTGATCTGCCTTCTAAAATAGAATCGGGCAAGGATATTAGTTTTCAATTGAACTATTTTTCTAACGCCGACTATCCTTTAACCGATTTAGGACTGAAAGCTGAATATCCTTCTGAATTTGAATTTAAAACAGCTAAGCCCCAGGCTTTGGAAAAAACTGATTGGAATATCGGACTGTTGAATAAAGCTGAAGGTGGAAGAATAGCTATTACTGGAAAGTTGGCCGGAGAAATAGGGGAAGAGAAAAATTTTAAAGCTCAACTGGGCACCTGGCAGAATGGAACTTTTGTTTTATTGAAAGAAACTGTCAGGGCCGTCCAAATTGTTTCTCCTTCCTTATATATCTCCCAACAGATAAACTCTAATCCTCAATACGTGGCTTCGCCAGGGGACACTTTACATTACGAGATTTTTTTCAAGAATATTGGCAATGAAGCCTTTGATAATCTTTTTCTAGTAACAAAGCTTGAAGGAGAGGCTTTCGATCTCCAAACCCTGAAAGCCCCTTTAGCTGATTTTGAAATTGGAGATAATTCTTTAATCTTTGACTGGCGCAGGATTTCCAAGCTTCAGTACTTGGGAGCCAGAGAAGAAGGTAAAGTGGAATTTTGGATTGACGTGAAAGACAATTGGGCCATGACTGGGGATAAGGATAAAAATCCTTTATTGACTACTAATATATATTTGAGCCAGGCTCAGGAAAAATTTACTACTAAAGTTAATACTAAATTAGAGCCAGTGCAGAAGGGTTATTATGAGGGCGAGGTTTTTGGTAATTCCGGCCCTATTCCTCCCAAAGTCGGCCAATCTACCGCTTACACTATTACTTGGCAGGCCAAGAATTATTTTAACGAAGCTAAAAACGTAAAAATGAGAGCGACTTTGGGTAAAGGGGTTACTCCCACTGGCCAGATTTTCCCTGACGGATCAAGGTTGACTTTTGATTCGGTCAGCAGAGAAATGGTTTGGGAAATAGGCGACATGAAAGAGGGTGATGGAATTTTAACCCAGGCTCCTAATGTTTCTTTCCAGATTATTTTTACTCCCTTATCTTCACAATTGGGTAAAGTAGTTGATCTTATAGGCCAAGCTCAGATTTCAGGTGAAGATCAATTTACCGGCGTACAGGCCATAGGTAGCACTTCAGCGATTAATACAACTCTGCCAGATGATGAATCGGTTTCCGACCAAGAAGGAATAGTTCACTAAATAGGAACTATGCGTAAAAGATTTCAGGCCGAGCGAGTCTCGGCCTTTGTGTTTTCCCTTAAAATCGTTAGAATAGAAGAATGGAAGACTTAATGCAAAAAATCATTTCATTAGCTAAGAGGCGAGGGTTTGTTTTTCAATCTTCAGCAATCTACGGAGGAGTAGAAGCTCTTTGGGATTTTGGCCCTTTAGGTTCTTTACTGAAAAATAATATTAAGAAAGAGTGGTTAAAAAGATTTGTCCAAGCCAAAGAAAACGTTGTTTTAATTGATGGCACAGTTGTTATGCATCCTAAGGTTTGGGAGACTTCAGGCCACCTCAAAAATTTTACTGATCCATTAGTGGAATGTAAAGATTGCCATGCGCGTTTCAGAGAAGATCATTTAGAAAAAAAGCAGTGTCCAAAATGCGAAAGCGTTGAATTTACTTCAGCCAAGAATTTTAATTTAATGTTCAAAACTTTCTTGGGGCCGGTTGAAGAAGCATCTAACGTTGCTTATTTACGTCCGGAAACCGCCCAAGCGATGTTTACCAATTTTAAGCTTGTCCAAGAATCAATGAGACTAAAAGTACCTTTCGGCATTGCGCAAATCGGGCACTGTTTCAGAAATGAAATAACTACGGGTAACTTTATCTTCCGCTCACGTGAATTTGATATCGCTGAAATAGAATATTTTGTGAAACCAGGTGAAGACGAGGCGATTTTCGAACAATGGGTCAATGACTGGGAGCAATTCTTTATCGATTTAGGTTTGAAAAAAGAAAAATTAAGAAGATATGAGCATCCTAAAAAATCTTTAGCTCATTATTCTAAAAGAACGGTGGATATCGAATATGAATTTCCTTGGGGGTTTGCAGAACTGGCCGGCATAGCTAATCGAACAGATTTCGATTTATCTCAACACGCTAAGGCTTCGGGCCAGAGTCTGGATTATGTCGATCCCGATTCTAAGGAAAAATATGTTCCTTATGTGATTGAACCCACCATGGGCATTGAAAGGCTGATATTGGCTTTGCTTGTTAACGCTTACGAAGAAGTTGAAGGCGGCAGGACTACGACCACCGAATCAGCCAAGGAAGAGGAAATAATTTTACGGCTGAATAAAAAAATCGCGCCCATTAAAGTTGCTATTTTGCCTCTAGTTAAGAATAAACCAGATATCGTTAAAAAGGCTCGGGAGATTCATAATTTATTAAAACAGCATTTTGAGGTCCAATATGATGAAGCCGGTTCTATCGGCCGGAGATATCGCAGGCAGGATGAAATCGGCACACCCTATTGTATTACCATTGATTTCGATACCTTAGAAAAGGAAGATGTGACCTTAAGAGATAGGGATACCATGAAACAAGAGAGGATAAAAATAAAAGATCTGGTCAAAATTTTAGAAGAAAACTTATCAGTATGAAATTAGCTATTAGGCCGAAAGTCACTTGCGGGGCGATTATTATAAAAAATGACAAGATTTTACTTACGAAAAGGAATAATAATCCGTATAAGAATTATTGGTGCTTGCCAGGTGGGCATATCGAATGGGGTGAAAGCGTTGAAGAGGCAATAAAAAGAGAGGTTAAAGAAGAGGTCGGGATGAAGTTTAATCCATATTTCTTCGGCTATTACAATGAAATTTTACCTAAAAAGAAATGGCATGCAGTCTCGCTGTTTTTCACCGGAAAGGCAGTTGGCGAAATAAAAATTTGTCCGAAAGAAGTCAAAGAATTCAAATGGTTTTCGAAAAAAGAAATTGCAAAACTCAAACTAGCTTTTGTGAATAAGAAAGTTTTAAAAGATTATTTTAAATATGTTTAAAAAAATAGTTTTACCTAACGGCCTAAGAATTATCACTGTTCCCCAGAAGAGCAGCCAATCAGCTACAGCTTTGATTATAGTTGGTACAGGTTCCAAATATGAAACTAAAGACGTTTCCGGTATTTCTCATTTTCTAGAGCACATGTTTTTTAAGGGCACCAAGAAGAGACCAGATAAGTTAACAATTGCCGAAACTTTAGACGAAGTCGGAGGGATGTACAATGCTTTTACTGGTGAAGAATACACTGGGTATTTTGCCAAAGTAGCCAGTTCTAAAATTGATTTGGCTTTGGATTGGGTTTCAGATATTTTTCTCAATAGCTTATTGCCGGCTAAGGAATTAGACAGAGAAAAAGGGGTGATTATCGAAGAGATTAATATGATCCAGGATAACCCCATGGCTTATGTGGAGGTTTTATGGGCCAAACTCCTTTATGGTGACCAGCCGGCTGGCTGGGATATTGCTGGCACCAAAGAAACGGTCAGAGCGATCGACCGACAGAAACTGCAAGAATATATGGATAGGCAATATGTGGCTCAAAATACTCTAGTTTGCCTGAGCGGTAATATTGAAGTCGGAAAATTAATCAGGAGCGTTAAGGAATCTTTTTCTAAAATAAAAAAGACCGGAAATTCGCCAAAGCCAAAGGTTATTGAAAGACAGACTAGTCCTGAGTTATTGTTGCACTTTAAAGAAACCGATCAGACCCATCTTTCTTTGGGCGCTAGGGGATTTAACCTTTCTCATCCTCAAAGGTACAGTCAGGAAATATTAGGAGTAATCTTGGGTGGTATGATGAGTTCCCGTCTTTTTATGGAAATCAGGGAAAAACTTGGTTTAGCCTATTACGTTAGAGCCAGCGTGGACTCCAACCCTGACACCGGATATTTAACAGCCAGAGCAGGAGTGGATAACGCCAATGTGGAAAAAGCTATTACCACTATTTTAAAGGAATTTAAAAAAGTTTCTCAAGTTAAAGTGCCGGCTTCAGAGTTGAAAAAAGCCAAAGAGTTTATTAAAGGAAAGATGGCTCTAGTTTTAGAATCATCCGATGAGTTAGCTTCTTTTTACGCTGGCCAGGAATTACTGGAAAAAAGAATTTTAACGCCAAAGGAAATATATGATAAGATTGATAAAGTCAGGGCGGAAGATGTTTTGGCGACAGCTCGGAGTATTTTCCAGCCTGCAAAGCTCAACTTAGCTCTGGTCGGACCATTTAAGGATAAGGAGAAGTTTTCTAAACTACTAAAAATATGAGCGACAATAAGGTACTAGATATTTCTTGGGAAACAATTATTAAGCTGGCTGTGGCTTTGACTTCTTTTTATCTTATTTATCTATTAAGAGATATTTTAGTTTGGATTATTTTCGCCATTATTATTTCTGTGCTTTTTAACCCAGCTATAGATTTTCTGCAAAAGAGGCGAGTGCCGAGAGTTATGGCCACTATCTTGATTTATGTTTTCGTTTTCGGCATACTCGGTTTTTCTATTTATGCCATAGCTCCTATTTTTATCACAGAAATTCAGCAGTTCTCCCAGTTTTTCCCGGAATACTTTGAAAAGATTGCCCCTCCCTTGAAGGGATTAGGGATAGAAGCTTTTAGTAGTTTTGAAAAGTTCGTCGGGATTTTAGAGACAAATCTAACTCAAGCTTCTTCTAATATCTTTACTGCTATAGGAGCAGTTTTTGGCGGACTGTTTTCTACTTTAACTATTTTTTCTATTGCTATCTTTCTTTCTTTGGAAGAAAAAGGCGTGGAAAGGATGGTTGGTATTTTTTCCCCAAAAAAATATGAAGCCTTTGTTCTCAATGTTTGGGCTAAGAGCCAAAAAAAGGTTAGCGGTTGGTTTGGCGCCAGGATCCTTTGTTGTCTTTTCGTCGGTTTGACGACTTTTTTGACTTGTTATGTTCTAAACGTTAATTATTCTATTACTTTTGCTTTCCTCTCTGGTATTTTAAACTTTATTCCCTTGATTGGTCCGATCGTCACCGTGGCTTTCATCGGGATTTTTATCGCTTTGGATTCTTGGGTCAAAGCTTTATTTTTCTTAGTCGCCTTTATTATTATTCAGCAGATAGAGGGCAATATTTTGACTCCAGTTTTGACCAAGCGCTTTATCGGACTTTCTCCGGCTCTAGTTTTGATTTCTTTAATTATCGGAGCTAAGCTTTGGGGAATGATGGGAGCTATTCTGACTATACCTTTGGCTGGTATTCTTTTTGAAACTTTGCACGACTTTTTAAAGAAGAGAAAAGAAGAAAAAGCAGTAGTCTTATGAGTACTCTTTATATTGTGGCCACCCCCATCGGCAATCTAGGGGATATAACCTATCGCGCAATCGACGTTTTAAAGTCGGTTTTTTTGATTTTATGCGAAGACACAAGGAATACCAAAGTGTTATTAGACCGTTACGATATCAAAAGACCGTTTTTAAGTTATCATCAGCATTCTAAATTGGAAAAAATCCAAGAGGTTATTCAACTTTTGAAAGAAGGCAAAGATTTGGCTTTAGTTTCCGATGCCGGAACCCCGGGTATTTCTGACCCAGGCAGCAAGTTAATTGAAGAAGTCTTACAGAAGGTTGATGGGGTAAAAGTTGTTCCCTTGCCGGGTGCCAGCGCCGCTATTTCTGCTCTTAGTATCTCCGGTTTACCCATAGCCAAGTTTGTTTTTTTGGGTTTCCCGCCGATTAAAAATAAAAGAAAGAGGTTCTTTGAAGAGATAATAACCTCTAAATATCCGGTTGTCTTTTATGAATCAACCCATCGGATTATTAAAACGTTAAAAGAACTGGCTGTTTTAAATGACCAACTACTAGTAGTTGTTTGTCGTGAGTTAACTAAAAAATTTGAAACAACTTACCGTGGCAGAATCATAGAAGTAACTCAAGAGATAGAAAAAGGCGAAATGAGAGGAGAGTTCGTGGTAGTTATAGGGAAAGAAGAGCTATAAAAGAGACAATTGAGCTAGAGAGAATACCCAAAGAAGCGGGTATTCTTTTTTTCTCGCTCATTTCATTGACTTTACTATGCCAGAATCTGATTTTTTTAAGTAATTTATTCTCCGGAAAGATCCTATTTAATAGGGTAAGTCCATCTGGAACTATAGCTAAAAAGGCAGCCACGAATAACCAAATATTGGGTTTGGCAAAAAGAAAAATCAAGCCAAAACCCAGAATAAAATCAGCCGTGACTTTTAAAAAATCAAATCCTGATTTTAACCATTGACTGTCTCTAATTTGCTTGATGGGGTATTCGTAATGAGGGATAAAGTCAATTAAATAATGAGACAAAAAAGCCAAGGTTAAACCTAGAGGAATTGAGGGTATTTTTGAAGCAACGGCTGCTCCGACTAAGAGATGGCAGGTTAAAATCATATATGATAAGATTATTATAACATATGGCCAAAGATAAGTTTTATATTACTACTAGCATCGCTTATACTAATGCTCCTCCGCATCTGGGGTTTGCTTTAGAAGCTGTTCAGGCTGATGTTTTAGCTAGATATAATAGGTTTTTAAAAAAAGAAACATTTTTTTTAACCGGCACTGATGAACATGGCCGAAAAGTTCAGGAAGCGGCTGATAAGGCGGGCCAAACTCCTCAAGAATTTTGCGATGGCGTTTCAGCTCGATTCCAAGGATTAAAGCTTGCTTTAAATCTCTCCAACGATAGTTTTATCCGCACTACTGACCGCGAGCGGCACTGGCCGGCAGTTAAAAAAGCCTGGTTTGGTCTAGAAAAAACCGGAGACATTTACAAAAAGAAATACCAAGGTCTTTATTGCTCTGGTTGCGAGGCTTTTATTACCAAGAAAGACTTAGTTGAAGGTAAATGCGCTCTTCATCAAAGAGAACCGGAAGTAGTAGAGGAGGAAAACTGGTTTTTCAGACTTTCTAAATATTCTAAAGATATTGAAAAGCTCATTACCAAAGACCAGATTAAGATAATTCCAGAAAGCAGAAAAAAGGAAATGCTCAATTTTATTAAACAAGGTTTGGAGGATGTTTCTTTTTCCCGTCCCAGAAAGGATTTACAATGGGGTATTCCCGTGCCTAGTGATGCGACCCAAACTATTTATTGCTGGGCCGACGCCCTAACTAACTATCTTTCAGCTATTGGTTATGCTGATGATCCTAAAACTTTCAAAAAGTACTGGCCGGTTGATGTCCATTGTATAGGCAAAGATATCCAAAAATTTCATTTAGCTATTTGGCCGGGTATGCTTTTATCTTTAGGCTTGCCTTTGCCCAGAAATATCTTGGTTCATGGTTTTATCACAGCTGATGGCCAAAAGATGTCAAAATCTTTAGGTAATGTAGTTGATCCCTACGAACTTGTCAAAAAGTATGGCACAGATGCTGTTAGATATTTCCTCTTGCGGGAAATACCTCCAACCGAAGACGGAGATTTCACTTCGGAGAAATTTGAGAAGAGGTATAATTCTGATTTAGCTTCAGGCTTGGGTAATTTAGTTTCCAGAGTTTTGAAAATGGCTGAAAACTCCAGGATTAGTTCTGTTCCGAAAAATTTTTCTAATTCTGATTTCAAGAAAGAGTTGTCTTCAACAGAAAAGAGAAATAAAGAATCTTTGGCCGACTTTAAATTCAATGAAGCATTGATGGCTATTTGGGAGCTGATAACCTTCTGCGACCAATACATCAATCAGGAAAAGCCTTGGGAAGAAAGTCCAAAGCAAAAAGAGGTGATCGGCGACTTGCTGCTTTCTTTGCAAAAGATCGCTGGATTATTGACGCCGTTTCTACCAGAAACGAGCCAAAAGATCGAAAAAGCTATAAAGGCCAATAAGATAGAAGCTTTGTTTCCTCGAATCTGATGTTAATTGATACTCACGCCCATTTAAATTTTAACGCCTACAAAGATGATGCGCCGGAAGTTGTCCGGCGTTCTTTGGCTGAGGGAATTTGGACGATTAACGTCGGTTCTCAATACAGTACTTCTAGAAGGGCGATTCAAATGGCCAAAGAATATGGCCCAGGAGTTTTTGCGGCTGTCGGCCTGCATCCCATACATTTAGCCAAGGGCATTTTTAAAACTAAAGTTGATCAGGAAGAAATAGAGTTTGAAACTAGAGAAGAGGAGTTTGATTACGAAAAATATAAAGCATTAGCTCAAGATGAAAAAGTGGTAGCCATAGGTGAAATAGGCCTGGACTATTGGTATAAGCCCAAGAGCCAGGCAAAACTATCCGAGTTTAAGGATCTGCAGATCGCGACCCTAAAAAGCCAGATACAATTAGCCAAGGAATTGGATTTGCCAATTATTTTCCATTGCCGCTTGGCTCAGTCAGATCTTTTAAAGATATTAAAAGAGGAAAAAGGAGTAAAAGGGGTCATTCATTGTTTTACGGGCAACTTGGCTGAAGCTAAGGAGTTTTTATCTCTAGGTTTTTATTTAGGTTTTAACGGTATTATTTTTAAATTAAATCTGGACGAGGTGATTAAAGAAGTTCCTTTGGATAAGATTGTTCTAGAAACAGACTGCCCTTATCTGACGCCGCCTCTCAAAGAAGGCAGGAACGAGCCTTCGTACATAAAATACGTAGCTGAAAAAATTGCCAAACTTAAAAATTTGAGCTATCAAGAAGTTAGTGATATTACTACACAAAATGCCAAAAAACTCTTCAAAATTAGCTGAAACCGATCCTAAAATTTACGAGTTAATCAAAGCCGAAAAACAGCGGCGCCGAGAGGGTTTGGAAATGATTCCCTCGGAAAACCACACTTCTCCGTCTGTCCTTGAGGCCTTAGGTTCAATTTTGACTGACAAATATGCTGAAGGTTATCCGGGCAAGAGATATTACGGCGGAAATCAAATTATTGATCAAGTTGAAAGATTAGCCATTGAAAGGGTAAAGGAAGCTTTTGGCGTTCCTTTTGCCAATGTCCAACCTTATTCGGGCAGCCCGGCAAACTTTGCGGTTTATTTGGCTACCTGTGAAATTGGAGATACGATCATGGGTTTGAATCTTCCAGACGGCGGGCATATTAGCCACGGCTGGAAAACAAGCATTACTTCAAAGTGCTATAAAAGCGTTCCTTATCATGTAAAAAAAGACGGTGACATTGACTTAGAGGAAGTAAGAAGATTGGCGAAGGAGAATAAACCAAAATTAATTTGGTGCGGGGCAACGGCTTATACCAGAGAGTTTCCCTTTGAGGAATTATCTAAAATAGCAGACGAAGTCGGAGCTTATTTCGCCGCTGACATAGCTCATATTGCCGGCTTGGTTATTGCCGGTGTTCATAAAAGTCCTGTGTCATTTGCTCACATAATTACTACGACATGCCACAAAACTTTGCGAGGTCCGAGAGGCGGTTTTATTATGGTCACCGAAAAAGGACTGAAAAAAGATCCTGAATTGGCAGAAAAAATAGACAAGGCAGTTTTCCCGGGCGGCGTTCAAGGCGGTCCGCACGAACATCAAATAGCGGCTATGGCCGTAGCCTTGGGAGAGGCTTTAAAGCCCGAGTTTAAAGAATATGGCAGGCAAATAGTTAAGAATGCCAAAGCCATGGCCGAAGAACTAATGAGCAAAGGAGTAAAGTTGGTTTCTAACGGAACAGACAACCACATGCTTCTTATTGATTTAACGCCAGATGGTCCCGGCCGAGGTGTTTTTTTGCAGTATGCTCTAGATTCAGCGGGCATCACGGTAAATAAAAATACTATTCCACAAGACCCCTCCACTCCTTTTTATCCCAGCGGAGTGAGGTTAGGTGTCCCAGCTATTACCACTAGAGGAATGAAGGAAAAAGAAATGATAACTATCGCCGACTGGATGGCAGAGATAATTAATGAGATAAAAAAGAACAAATTACCAGAGGATAAGGAAGAAAGAAAAGAATATGTAAAAAAATTCAAAGAAGATATTTCAAAAAACGAAGTAGTTAAAAAGATAAAACAGGAAGTTTTGGAATTTTCTTCAAAATTTCCAATTCCTGGAATATGATCTTATTAGATGGCAGTAAGCTCTCAAAAAAGATTCTCAACGGTCTTGGCAGAAAAGTCAGTAGATCGAAGAAGAAACTAAGACTGGCAGCGGTTCTGGCGGGACAAGATCCCGCTTCTTTAGTTTTTTTAAAATATAAGGAAAAGGCCTGCCAAAAAGCTGGTATTGATTTTAAGCTCTATAAATTTCCAGAAAATATTTCACAAGAAGTTTTAACTAAAAGAGTTGAAAGTATTTGCGCCGATCCTCAAAATAACGGCGTTGTTGTCCAGTTGCCTTTGCCCAAAAACATTAAGGCCCAGGAAATTCTTAATTTAGTTCCGGTTCAAAAAGACGTGGACAAGCTTTCGGAAAAAAGCCTTAGCTCTAAAATATTATCGCCTGTCATCCAGGGTATAGCCGATCTTTTTAAAGAATACAAAATAGAAATTAAAGGGAAAAAAGTGGCGGTGTTGGGTAATGGTAAGCTAGTAGGCAAGCCTGCAGCCAACTGGGCTCAAGCCCAAGGAGCCGAAGTTACAGTTATTGATTCTTCTACTAAAAATATGATTAAAATTACCAAACAAGCCGATGTTCTAATCTGTGGCACGGGTAAATCAGGATTAGTTAAGGCCTTTATGATTAAAAAAGGAGCGGTGGTCATAGATGCCGGTACAGCCGAACAGGGTAAAAGTTTGGCGGGCGATGTTGATTTTAAAAGTGTTTCATCTAAAGCCAGCTTTCTCACGCCGGTTCCCGGAGGGATAGGTCCCATGACTATAGCCGGCGTCATTAAAAATTTAGTCATATTAAACAAGGAATAAGATATGCCTAAAAACTATTTAAAGTCTAAAGTAAGGATCGCCATTATCGGAGGAACCGGATTGGAAGATCCCAAATTTTTTAAAAAAATAGACGAAGTTAAAATTAAAACCCCATTTGGTCTTCCTTCAGCTCCCATCCATATTGCAGATTTTTTCGGCAAAAAAGTTGCCTTTTTATCTCGTCACGGCCATTTGCACAGCATCCCGCCTCACAAAGTCAACTCTCGGGCTAATATTTGGGCTTTGAAAAAACTAGGAGTAGAAAGAATTATCGGTGTTTGCGCCGTTGGTTCGCTAAGGGAAGAATTTAAACCCGGGGAAATAGTCTTAAGTGATCAATTTATAGATTTTACCAAGAAGAGGGATTATACCTTTTATGACAAAGGAGCTGTTCATGTTTCCTTAGCTGATCCCTTTTGTTCTGACTTAAGAAATTTGTTCTTTCAAGAGGCAAAGAAATTAAAAATGCCCATTCATTCAACTGGAACCTATTTTTGTATTGAGGGGCCGAGATTTTCCACAAGAGCCGAGTCAAGATTTTTCAAGAACTTCGCTGATATTATTGGTATGACCTTAGTTCCTGAAGCAATCTTGGCCAGAGAATTAGAGATTTGTTATTTATCCTTGGCTATGATTACCGATTATGATGTTTGGCAGGAAAAACCGGTTAACGCCGAAGAGATTGCCACAGTTATGAAGTTAAATCTAGAGAAGGTTAAAAAGATTTTAAAAGCAGTCATTCCTAAAATTAAAAATAAACGAGAGTGTCTCTGTTTTAAAGCATTGGAAAACGCAAAACTTTGAAGGAGGGGTTTAGAAAATGCAGCTTGAAAAAGCTGTATTTTAATGTTAAATTAACCATAGTTATGGAAAAATATACTCCTCAGGAAATTGAACCTAAATGGCAGGAATATTGGGCAAAAAAGGGCTTATTTGAAGCCAAAGATTTTGCTAAAAATCCTAAAAAATATATTCTCGTAGAGTTCCCTTATCCTTCGGGCGATGGTCTGCATGTAGGCCATGTACGCTCTTACGCGGCTCTGGACGCTATTTGCCGCCAAAAGAGGATGGCAGGTGACAATATGCTCTTCCCAATTGGTTTCGACGCTTTTGGTTTACCAACAGAGAATTACGCTTTAAAAACAGGCGTACATCCCAAAGTGGCTACAGAAAAGAATATCTCTAATTTTAAAAGGCAATTGAAATCTTTGGGGCTTTCTTTTGACTGGTCAAGGGAAATAAATACAACCGATCCTAAATATTATAAATGGACACAGTGGATATTTTTAAAGCTTTTTGAAAAAGACTTAGCCTATCAGCAGGAGCTTCCAGTTAATTGGTGTCCTTCTTGTAAAATCGGCTTGGCTAACGAAGAAGTAGTGGACGGCAAATGTGAAAGATGCAAAACGGAGGTCGGAGAAAAAACCTTAAAGCAATGGATGCTGAAAATTACTTCCTATGCCGATCGGTTGATCGAAGATTTAGATAAAGTTGATTTTCCAGAAAGAGTCAAAGCCCAGCAGATAAATTGGATTGGCAAAAGTCGCGGCGCAGAGATTGATTTTAAAGTAACTGATTCTCAAAATGTTATTAAAGTTTTCACTACCAGAGCTGACACTCTTTTTGGAGTGACGGCTGTTGTTTTGTCTCCAGAGCATTCTTTGGTTAGGGAATTGGTGACGGCTGAGAAGAAAGAGGAAGTTGAAAAATATATTCTCGAAGCCAAGAAGAAAAGCGAATTTGAAAGAGAAAAAGAAGAAAAAGAAAAAACAGGAGTCTTTACTGGTTCCTATTGTTTAAATCCAGTTAACAATGAAAAGGTGCCAATTTGGATTGGTGACTATGTGGTAGCGGAATATGGCGGGGGAGCTGTGATGATGGTGCCAGCGCACGATAAAAGAGATTTCGATTTTGCTAAAAAGCACGGCTTAACAATCAAAGAGGTTGTTTCTGGTGGCGATATTTCTCAAGACGCCTTTGTTGATTACGGAGTTTTAATTAATTCAGGAGATTTTAACGGATTAGAATCAGAAAAAGCTATTGAAGAAATTATTAAATGGTTAGAGAAAAATAACTCAGGAAGAGAGAAGATTCACTATAAATTAAGAGATTGGGTTTTTTCCAGGCAGCACTATTGGGGAGAGCCCATACCCATTATTCATTGTCCAAAATGTGGTATCGTTCCTGTTCCAGAAAAAGATTTGCCCGTTGAATTACCATATGTTGAAAAATATCAACCGACTGGCACGGGCCAGTCTCCTTTGGCGGTTATTGATAAATGGGTGAATGTTAAATGTCCTAGATGCAAAGGTCCGGCTAAAAGAGAAACAGATACAATGCCCAACTGGGCTGGTTCCAATTGGTATTTTATCCGCTATTGCGATCCCAAGAATGATAAAAGTTTGGCTGATGTAAAAAAGATGAATTACTGGTTGCCAGTTGATTGGTACAACGGCGGCATGGAGCACACTACTCTGCATCTTTTGTATTCGCGTTTTATCTATAAATTTCTTTTTGATATTGGCGTGGCTCCAGGTCCCGAACCATACCAAAAAAGAACATCTCATGGCATGGTTTTAGCTGAGGATGGCAGAAAGATGTCCAAATCATTTGGCAATGTGGTAAATCCCGATGTCATAGTCTCGCAATATGGAGCTGATACTTTAAGAGTTTATGAAATGTTCATGGGGCCTTTTGATCAGGCTATTTCTTGGAGCGAGCAGGGGGTCAAAGGAGTCCACCGTTTTATAGAAAAAGTCTGGCAGCAGGCTTCAGATTGTAAAAACAAAAAAAGCAGCGAGAGAATCTTAAAGGCAGCGAATAAGCTGAATAAAAAAGTAGACGATGATCTGGCGGAAATTAAGTTTAATACAATTATTGCCGGCTTCATGGAGTTTTTGAATCTATGCCAAGACTTTCCAGAGGAAGTGGGGCAGGAAGTTATGGAAAAGTTTTTAATTCTTTTCTCACCTTTCGCTCCGCATCTTTCCGAAGAGCTTTGGCAGAGACTGGGACATAAAAATAGCATTCTTTTGGAAAAATGGCCTCAGTATGATGAAGGTTTAACTAAAGAAGAGACGGTTATGCTGATTATACAAATCAATGGCAAAATGAGGGACAAGGTGGAGATACCGGCTGATCTTTCCCAAAAGGAGGCTGAGGGGTTGACATTAAGTCAAAAAAAGGTTAAAAATTTGATATTGGGTAAAGAAATTAAGAAGATTGTTTTTGTGCCAGGTAAGCTAATTAATATCGTCATTTAATCTATGTGCGGCATTATCGGCTACATCGGCAAACAAAAAGATATTAATATAGGAATTTCCGCCTTAAGGAAACTGGAATACCGGGGCTATGATTCAGCTGGCCTCGCTGTTTTTAATTCGGATCAAAATAAGATACTTTGTTTAAAAAAAGCCGGTCGCATAGATAATTTAGAAAAAGAAGTTTTATGCTCTAGTCTTGCCTTACAGGGGAACACTTCTTTATTTCATACTCGTTGGGCTACTCATGGCGGGGTAACTGACTCTAACGCTCATCCACATTGCGACTGCAAGGAGAACATTTATTTGGTCCACAACGGCATCATCGAAAATTATAAAGAGCTAAGGGAAGATCTACAAAAAGAAGGCCATGTTTTTACTTCTGAAACCGACACGGAAGTAGCCGCTCACTTAATTGAAAAGTTTTTCAAAGGTAATTTAGAAAACGCAGTCAGAGAATCTTTAAAGCACATTAAGGGTGCTTATGCTTTAGCTGTCATGGCCAAGGAAGATCCGAACAAGTTAGTAGCAGCTCGCCTTTCCAGTCCTTTGGTTATCGGCTTATCCGAAGCCGACGGCTATATGGTGGCTTCCGATGCTACAGCTCTGGTTTCTTATGCTAAGAAAATAATTTATTTAGATGATAACGAAATAGCCGTGATGAGTCCGGATGATTTTTTCATTCTTAAAGAAAGGCAGCCGGAAATTTTAGAAACAAAAACTGAAGATATTCAAAAAGGTGGCTATCCCCATTTTATGCTTAAGGAAATTATGGAAGAGCCCGAAGCTATTGAGAATTCTATTAAAGGAAGATTGATCGTAGATGAAGGATTAGCTAGACTGGGTGGATTGCAGAATATTACTGAAGAGTTGAGAAAAATGAAACGTTTACTTTTGGTGGCTTGTGGCACGGCCTCTTACGCTACGCTAGTTGGTAGATATATGCTGGAAGAATATGCTGGTATTGCCGTTGAAGCTGATATTGGCTCTGAATTCCGCTATCGCAAACCGGTGATTGATGAAGGCACAGCCATGCTTTGCGTCTCTCAATCAGGAGAAACAGCAGATACTCTAGCCGCTTTGAAAGAAATGAAAAGAAAGGGTGTCTTAACTATGGGTGTTGTTAATGCTGTCGGCAGCAGTATAGTTAGAGAGACTACAGCTGGCATTTACAATCACATCGGTCCTGAAATAGGAGTAGGAGCCACTAAATCTTTTATTTCTCAATTAACTATTATGGCTTTATTAACTTTGTTTTTAGGCAGACAAAGGAATTTAAGTTTGGTTAAAGGCCAAAGAATAGCTCAAGATATCCAAGGCTTACCCGATAAAGTTAGGACTATTTTAACTACACAAAATGCTAAAGTAAAAGAAATAGCTGAAAAATATGTTAAATTTAATAATTTCATCTTTTTAGGTAGAAAATATAATTATCCCATTGCCATGGAAGGAGCTTTAAAGATGAAGGAAATTGCCTATCCTACACATGCCGAAGGCTATGCCGCTGGCGAAATGAAACATGGTCCTATTGCCTTAGCTGATGAAAATTGTCCTTTTGTTTTTATCGCTCCAGTAGATAGTGTTTATGAAAAAGTCATTTCTAATATGCAGGAAGTTAAGGCTCGAAAAGCGCCAATTATAGCTATTACTACTGAAGGTAACAAAGATATAGAAGAATTAGCTGACGACGTAATCTATATCCCAAAAACATCGGAAATGTTGACGCCTATTTTAACTACTGTGCCTTTGCATTTGCTCGCTTATTACATGGGCGTCTTGAAAGGCTGCGATGTGGATAAGCCGAGAAATTTAGCTAAGTCTGTAACAGTAGAATAATCTCATGGATATTTTAGAAAAAAATCCCAAACAGAAAGTTATTTTATTGGGTAACGAAGCCATAGCCAGGGGAGCTTTAGAGGCAGGAGTTCAATTTGTTTCCACATATCCCGGCACGCCAGCTTCGGAAATAGGCAATATTTTCTATAAAATTTCTCCTCAAAGGGGTAATTATTTTGAATTTTCAGTCAATGAAAAATTGGCCATGGAAGCTGCCATGGGCTCTTCTTTTTCTGGTTTAAAAACTTTAGTCGCTATGAAGAATTTTGGTTTGAATGTGGCCTCTGATGCTTTTTTACCCTTTATATATATCGGAGCCAAGGGTCCAACAGTTATTATGGTAGCGGACGACCCCTCTTGCCACAGCTCGGCCCAAACAGAAGAAAATACCAGGGCTTTTGCTTATTTAGCCAATTTGCCGGTTTTAGAACCTTCCGATCCACAGGAATGTCTGGAATTTACCAAGTTGGCCTTTAAACTTTCTTCTCAGTTTAAAATTCCTGTTATGTTGAGGACGACTACCAGAGTCTCTCATCAAAAGATGCCCGTTAAAATGGGTCTTCTTTCTGAACAAATTCCTCCAGTAGGCAAATTTGTTAAAAATCATGATCAGTTTGTGACCATGCCTCCTCGAGTTTTGGAAATGAAAAAAGAGCTTTTGGAAAAGATAGAAAAAATCAGGGAGCTTAGCGAAGAGAGCGGCATCAACCAGGTTATAAATAGTAAGTCAAAAGCTAAAACAGGGATTATTACTTCAGGAGTTTCTTATTTATACGTCATGGAAGCGTTAAAGGAGCTGGGTTTGGATTTGCCAGTTTTAAAGCTCGGTTTTTTCCACCCCTTACCAGAAAAAAAGATAAATAATTTTATCAAGAAATTTAGTAAGGTTCTGGTAGTTGAGGAATTAGAACCTTATCTGGAAAAAGAAGTTAAAAGATTGGCCAAGGATACTAACTGCCGACTTAAGGTTTCTGGCAAAGATTTATTACCGGAAATAGGGGAATTGAAGCCGGAAACGGTTTTAGCCGGAGTCTCCAGATTTTTAGGCAAAAAATATACTGAGAAAAAAACAAATCTGGGCATTGAAAATTTCAAGCGTTCTCCTCAGATTTGTCCCGGCTGCCCTTATTGGTTGGTTTTTAATGGAATCAAAAAAGCAGTTGAGGGCAAAGAAGTAATTTTTGGTGGAGATATCGGCTGCTATATGCTGGCTGGTTTGCCGCCTCATTTTTTACAAGACTATCTTTCGCATATGGGATCTTCTATCGGTATTGGGCATGGGATTAGAAAGGCCACTAATCAAAAATTGATTTCTTTTATCGGAGACTCGACTTTTTTCCATGCCGGCATACCGGCCCTGATCAATACGGTTTTCAATAAATCCAATCCTTTGATTATGATTTTAGACAACCAGACTACAGCTATGACCGGACATCAGCCGAATCCTGGTATGACGACTTTGAAAATAGATGAGATAGCTAGAGCTTGTGGAGTTAAATACGTCAAAGTGATTGATCCGCAAAACCAGGCAGAGTTTATAAATACCGTCAAAGAATATTTAACCAAGGACACCGTTTCGGTTATTATCGCCAAACATCCTTGCAAATTTGCTGTTAGATAAAATCATATGGCCAACAAAAATGAATTTAATATGGTAATTTTTGGCACCGGAGGCCAAGGCTTAATAACTCTGCTTCAAATAATAGCCGAAGCTGCTTTGGATCAGGGTTTTGATGTCAAAACCTCCGAGCTTCATGGTCTTTCTCAGAGAGGAGGCTCAGTAGAAGTGCACATTAGATTCGGTTCTAAAATATATTCTCCTTTAATTGAAAGAAGTAAAGCTAATTTAGTTTTAGCTTTGGAAGCTCAGGAAAGCTTGCGAGGGGCATATTTTGCCAATTCTCAAACAGCTTTTATAATCAATAAGCAAATTATTCCCATAGTTTCATCTAAGGGTTTTTCTTTAGAAGAGATTTCTTCCATTCTCAAGAAGGTCAGCCAGAAAATAGTTTTTTCCGATGCTTCGGCTATTTGTCAGAAAGAGTTGGGAACAGCCGTAGTTTCCGGAGTTTATTTAATAGGATTAGCGTCTCGTCAAAAGTTGATTCCCTTGAGCGAAAAGGCAATTATTAAAGCTATTGGAAAAGTTATTCCTAAACAATATCTAGAATTAAATCTCAAGGCTTTTAAATTAGCTGAAAACTAAGCTGAAATTGACTTCTTGCTTAAAAAGAGATAAAAAAGGAGAGTTGAGAATAGGACGTTCACAATAGAATAAAAATATAGGAGGCAGAATGAAAAAGTTAAGAGCGATGGCTCAAACGATCAACGGGACCGCCATGAAAGTAAGGGTGGCCTGGGAAAAGAATGACTTTGGCGAGGTCAGCAAAGAAAAGGTTTTTCAAAGGGCTCTGTCTTTCCCGTTGACAGAACTGGAGGGCGCAAACCTAACGATGACCGGAGACAATTGGCTTTGGCCAAGCGGTCAAACAGGGCAAGAAGAGTCCCTTTATCCCGATCTTTCGGCCAGTATTGCTTTGACCGAGCGGGATGAGAACGGCCAGATAATCCGCTGCGCCATGTCACCCATAGCCAATTGGGGGCAATACAGCGTGGCTGCCGACAGAAACGGGCTCTATGTCCTCAATCACGGAGGATTTTTCCCGATTACGTCGGTAAAGCGAACTTTGTTGAATAATCCGCCCAGAGTCTATATCTTCGGCCAGAAATCCACTCCCCATTGGGTGGCAATGAACCAAGTTATCGGCGAAATGAATCGGCAGGGAATAAGGACGCAGAACGATTGCGGACCTTACTACGGGATCATCAGCTGGTTTGGTAACTTAGACGACAGTCAGGCCATCATCCCCAGAAATGTCGTTTATCTTGAACCCTACAACAATAAACCCAAAGAAGAGCTGATGGCCTTCATGATCAACTCCTTAAATAATGGACTTGATAAAAACCAGTTTGTTTTAACCACAATATCCGGCTTTCCTGTTTTCAAAGAAGGAGAATTTGATAAAATATCAGATGGTAAAAGACCAAATAGCTTGTACTCTAGCTCCGGGTTTATCATCGCTCCAACTGAAGAATCATATCAAACAGTGCTAGCTACTTTTAAAAAAGCAGTAGCTGAAATCCCAGTTTTTTCTTCGCCAAAAGCCAATGAAAAAATGCAAAAGCTGCGGCAAGACCTGGAATCATGACCTAAAAAACCTAAGGACCGAGATTTATTCTCGGTCCGTTTTTTTATTGATTTTTCGGTAGATTCTGATATAATTAACCTATGGAATTCCATATTGAGAGAGAGATAAAAGAAATTCCTAAAATCTTACTGAAGAGGCAGAAAATGTCTCTTAAGAAAATCTCCTCGTTTTTAGAGGAGCCGATTTTGATTACAGGGGTTTCCAGCAGTCTCGATTTACCAGGCTGGGGCATAGAAGAAATGTCAGATAAGTTAGGTATTAATATTAAAATTAGATATTCAAACGAAGTCGCTAAAGATTTTCCGGCTAAAACTATTATTGCCATTAGCGCATCAGGGGAAACAGAAGAGGTTGTTGAAGTTTTAAAGAATAATAAAGCAAAAGTTAAAATAGCTATTACTGGAAACAGAAATTCTTCTTTGGCGAGACAAGCCACTCATATTATCCCATTGATTTGCGGAGAATATCTTTCCGATTCTGCGACAAAAAGCGTGGTTGAAGAATATTATATTGTTAGACAGCTATTTTTAGAAAGATTTAGTAAATATGAGCCGATAACGAATAAGGCTATTGATGAAATCGAAGAAAACTTAAAGTTAGAGTTACCCCAAGAAATAATTGATGTCTTTCGTAGAACTGACAGAGTAGTAGTTATTGGACAAAGGGGATTCTCTGAAGAAGTCGAAACAAAATTACAAGAGATTGCCAGAATCCAATCAGAGGCTGTAGCTGGTCCTTTGATTTTTTACAGTTCCATAGAAGTTTTAAACCAAGGGGATGTTATTTTAGTGGTTGATCCACAGAAAATGGAGAATTATGAATCGGCCCTGAAGAAAGCAGCTAGAAGTCGGGATATTTTTTATGTTGATAAATTAGGGATTAAGGGAGATGGGCCCTATAAGACGATTATTAGATATGCCGGACTTTTAAAAATGATTATCGATATTGGTAAATCCAGAGACGTAGATATAGATCGTCCAGAAATTTTAGCTAGAACGATGAGAGGATATAAACTTCCGTTATTTTCTCAAACCAAAAAAGTCGTTGTCATAGGCGGTGGTAGCGGCATTCCTTCTCTAATTAGATCTTTTAGAAAATTAGGACACAATATAACTGGCATTACTTCTATGGTAGATAGTGGTGGTTCGGCTGGTAAACTAAGAAGAGAATACAAAGTTTTACCTCCGGGTGATATTAGAAGGATTATTGCTGCCCTTTCAGATCGCTTACAAGGCACGGAAATGATGAATTATAGATTTAAAGGTGGCTCCTTAGATAGTCATACTTTAGGCAATATTATAATTGCTGCTTTAGAAAAGATAGAGGGGTTTAAAGATGGAACAGAAGATCTCGAAAGGATGTTAAGGGTAAAAGGTAAGGCCTTGCCAGCTACTTTAGAAGATTGCCAGGTGTATGCTAAATTAGAAAATGGTCAGATTCTCAAAGGAGAAGATGAGATTGATATCCCATTGAGAAATCCTTTTTTGAGAATTAAACAAGTTTGGTTAGAGCCAAAAGCTAAACTTGCTTTGGATGCTAAAAAAGCGATTGAAGAGGCTGACATTATTATTATCGGTCCAGGCGATCTATATTCTACTCTAATGCCTAGTTTATTAATGGATGGCATGCCGGCGGCTATAAAAAAGAGTAAGGCCAAGAAGTTTTATATTTGTAACGCCATGACGAAGCTTGGCGAAACCGTCGGTTATTCCGTGTCAGATTTTTACGGGGAAATTGAAAAATATCTTGGAAAAGATATTTTGGATTATGTGATTTATAACCAAAGAGTTCCCAAGAAAGAGAGGATTTCTGAGTATCAAAAAAATAGCCCGTTTGTTTTTGACTATGTTAAGTTTGATCGCAAAAAGTTATCCAAAAGCAAGAAGCCAGAAGTAGTAGGCGCTGATCTGTTAAGTTCTCCCACAGGACCGATAATCCATGATACCGATATTTTGGTTAAAATAATTTTATCATTGCTTTGATTTATGAAAAAAATAGTTTGTTTTGGCGGGGGCAGTGCTATGCCCAATATTGTTCTAAAGCCGCTTAAAGAATATCCGATTCAGCTTTCTAGTGTCGCTGCTATGTTAGAGAGCGGCGGATCAAGCGGTCAACTTAGAGTTGATTTTAATGTTTTACCGTCAGGCGATCTAAGAAGGCATTTTCTAGCTTTAAGTAATGCTCCGGCTTGGAAACAAGAGTTATTTCAGTTTAGGATGGGTAGGGAGGTTTTTGATGATAAACATGCTGGACATAGCTTCGGGGGTATTTTTATCAGCGGCTTAGAATATATTCTAAAGGATTTTAAAAAAGTTTTAAAAATTGTTGGTGATTTTTTGGAAATAAAAGGTGAAGTTTTGCCGGCCACTGTTGAAAACGGTCATATTTATGCGGTTTTAGAAAATGGCGAAGTGATTTTTGGTGAAGACGAAATTGATATACCAAGAAAGCATGATCCTAAAATTAAAATTAAAGAAATATTTTTGACCAGAAAAGTTAAAGCCTATCCTCCGACCATAAAAGTAATTAAAGAAGCAGATTTTTTAGTTATTGGTCCGGGTGATCTATATTCTTCTTTAATAACTTGTTTTTTACCAGAAGGTATAACAAAAGCTATTAAAGAATCAAAGGCTAAGAAAATTTATATCTGTAATTTACTAACTAAAAATGGAGAAACGAATAATTTTAGCGTTTTGAAATTTTCTAATGAAATAGAGAAATATTTAGAGACTTCGCTTGATTTCATAATTTATAACACTAAGAAGCCATCAGCTAAAAGGATTGCTGATTATCATAAAGGAAATCCTGAAATTTTAGATTTTGTCGAGATCGATAAGAATTTACCCAAAGGGAAATTTATTGGTTGCGATATTTTAGCTAATTCTGGTCCTTTATTTCACGATCCTCAAAAATTAATTAAAGTTTTATCAAAATTATGCAAGCTGTAATTTTAGCCGCTGGCGAAAGTTCTCGTTTCTGGCCCCTAAATCAGGAACATAAGTCCCTTTTTAAAATAATGGGCAGGCCTTTAATTTGCTACACCATCGACGGATTGAAAGAAGCGGGAGTAAAAGACATTATCATTGTTCAAAAACCTTCCAGAGACGCAGAAATGGAGCTGGGTAAATGTAAATTAGGCGTTGACGTAAAATATGTTGTCCAAGACGCTCCTAAGGGTATGGGTGACGCTCTCTTGCAGGCTAAAGATTTGTTGGAGGATCAATTCTTTGTTTTAAACGCCGAAAGATTTGATGTTAGTGATTTCATTAAACCGATGCTGGAGAAACACAAGTCTTCCAAGGCTCAGATGGTTTTACTGGGTGCTCAAACCGCCACTCCTCAGCTTTATGGCGTTTTAGATATGGACGGCGATAAGGTCAAAGCTATTGTGGAAAAGCCTGAAAAAGGTAAAGAGCCTTCGGATATCAGAGCCATTGGTATTTACTTCCTACCCAAAGAATTTATTGATTATTACCAGAGAGTACCCGGTCATATGTACGGTTTTGAAGATGCCCTTTCTTTATACATGAAAGAAAAAGACACTAGATGGGTTTTGGTTAAAGAAGAGAGCAGACCTTTGAAGTATCCCTGGCATTTGTTCGGAGTGCAGAAAGTTTTAATGGATAAGTTTTTAAAGCCGCAGGTTGCCAAGACCGCCCAAATTGCTAAAAATGTAACTATTCAGGGTAATGTTTATATCGGAGAAAATACTAAGATTTTTGAAGGAGCGGTTATTAAGGGTCCTTGCTACATCGGCGACGATTGTATTGTGGGGAATAACGTCTTAATTAGGGATTATTGCGATTTAGAAAGAAAAACTATGATCGGCGCTTTAGCCGAAGTTACCCGGTCTATTTTTCAGGAAGATGCCCATACTCACTCCGGTTTCTTTGGCGATTCTATTTTCAGTAAGGGATGTCGGGTAGGGGCAGGAACGATTACCGCTAACGTCAGAATTGACCGTGGCGAAATACAGGCTGTAGTTAAGGGAGAAAAAGTCGGGACGGGCACGGATTCTTTGGGAGTTATTATGGGAGAAGGCTCAAAAATGGGAATTAACTGTTCTTTAATGCCCGGCAAGTTAATCGGCCAGAACTGCTTGATCGGTCCCTCCTCGGTTGTGTTTGAGAATGTTCCAGACAACACTAATTTTTATAGTGAGTTTAAAAATATAGTTAAAAATATTAATGGTTAAAGCCCTCGTCTTATTGTCTGGCGGCCTGGATTCCATTCTGGCCGCCAAAATCCTCCAGAACCAGGGGATTAAGGTGACAGCTCTTTCTTTTAGGAGCTATTTTTTTAATTCAGAGGCCGCCAAAAAAGCAGCTCAAAGCCTCAAAATGCCCTTAATGGTGGTTGATTTTTCCAAAGAGCAGCTGGCCTTAGTGAAAAATCCTAAACACGGTTATGGCAAAACCATGAATCCCTGTATTGATTGCCATGCCTTAATGCTTAAAAAAGCCAAGGGCATAATGAGAAAGAAGGGATTTGATTTTGTGGCCACGGGAGAGGTTCTAGGAGAAAGACCAATGAGCCAGAATAGAAAATCACTAGAGTTGGTAGAAAAAGAATCTTCTTTGAAAGGTTATTTGTTGAGGCCGCTTTCAGCTAAATTATTACCAGAAACAGTGTCGGAGAAAAAAGGGTTGGTTAAAAGAGATTTGCTTTTTGATATTTCCGGTCGTTCCAGAAAAAAACAAATGGAGCTGGCTAAACTCTGGGGGATTAAAGATTATCCTTCACCAGCTGGTGGTTGCCTTTTGACAGATATTTATTTCAGTCAAAAATTAAAAGAACTTTTGGCTATTTCCCCAAAATTAAAACCAGATGATTTAGAGCTTTTACGCTACGGTCGGCATTTTACTTTAGGTAAAGCTAAAATTATTATTGGCAGAAACGAACAGGAGAATAATAAAATAAGAGAGTTGGAGGGGAAAGGCGATATTGTTATTGAAATGGAAAAATATCCCGGGCCCACTGCTTTGATTAAAATTTATTCCACGGGAAAGATCGATTCTCTTATAATCAAAAAAGCCGAGGATTTTGTAAGATCTTATTCAACCAAAGCTAAAAATCAAAAAGACGTTAGATTCGTTAAATTGACGAAATAAATTTTTTGATATAATTGCATTATTAATACTTCTGTCATGACAATAGGCCGAGAATATTTATTTCCCGGTCTTTTAGTTTCTAGTCTTGACATAAACCATTATATTTGTCATAATTAAGTCTCGAAAATATATTAAGATAGGAGGAAAGATGATAGTAGAACTTACCCCTGAAGAGGCAAAAGTCGTCCAGCATGCCTTGACCGAAGAACGGGATCGGGTAAAGCGAGGAGACGGGAACCAGTATGGCCCGCTTCCACTGAAAGACATGGACCAGCTCATTAAAAAATTCGAATAAACCATGTTACTAAATCGTTAAAAAAGAGTAAAAGGAGAAAGGATTGAAAAGTAAGGAAAGAATTGGAGTATTATTATTAGGTTACAACAACCAGGAGCTCAACAACGAAATGGTTCTGAAGGGGACACCGGCGCAGCCGGGGAGATTAATCCGTTTTGCGGACGTTATCCTTCGCCATAATACCGTGATCGCGGTAATTTCCGGCGGCATGGGAGTCAAAGACGGGATCGGTGAAGCAGAATGGGCCAGGAGAATGCTTTACCAGGCGATTCCGGAACTCAAAAATTTTACCAGTTACCATATTTTTGGAGAGCTTTCTCCAGAACAGATCAAGGAAGTTTTTGACCGGGTCTTGGTTCTCGAAGACAAAGCTAAGAATACTGCGGAAAATCTACTCAATACCGGAGCTATGTTTGACAAAGCCAGTATAGACGAGCTGGTCGTCGTGACGAGCTTAGACCATGTTAGCCGGGGCTACAAGGAAGCCATCCTGCACTGGGAGAAAGCATATCCCAATCTGGTTTTGCACCTTTCTGTAACAAATTCCTTTAATTATTATTCCGCCCGGCCCGGAGACGAAGCCATAGCTAAGATTGAAAATGTGGTTATTGCGGAACCACCGGTGATGAAAATATTCAATTTGGCCAGGATGTTCAGAATCCTGAAGAATCCGGAAGCTCTTGCTGAAATTGACGCTGTTTTGAAAAAGAACGGCGCCTAGTCAGAAAAGAAACTCAATTAAGTAGGGTTGGAAGATTTATCTTCCAACCCTCTTTTATTACTTGTTTCCATGTTAAAATAGAAAAATGAAGGTTTTGAAGATTAATAAATATAAGGACTCAGTAGTTCGTGAGGCGGTTAAAGCCGTAATCAATGGTCAAGTTTTAATCTGTCCGACCGATACGGTTTATGGATTAATTACTGATGCGACTAATAAAAAAGCGGTAAATAGGATTTTTATAATAAAAAAAAGAGAAAAGGGGAAGCCACTTCCTGTTTTTGTTAAAGATTTAAAGATGGCAAAAGAAATAGCCGAGATTAATAAAGAACAGGAGAAATTCCTAAGGGCTTGCTGGCCGGGAGCTGTTACGGTTATTTTAAAAGCCAAAAAAGGCAAAACAATTGGTCTAAGGATTCCTGATTATAAGCTTATTTTGAAAATTATAGGACTGGCTAAAAAACCCTTAACTGGTACTTCGGCTAATCTTTCCGGGCTTTTGGCTTCCGGTAAGATCAGAGAAGTATTAAAACAATTTAAAGAAGAGCAGCCTGATTTAGTTTTAGATGCTGGCAATTTAAAACCAGCCAAACCCTCAACTGTAATTGATTTAACAGTCTTACCGCCTAAAGTATTAAGAAATTAGAAATATATGAAGATTTTAAGTATTGACACTAGTTGCGACGATACATGTGTCGCCGTATTGGAAGTCGAAGGCTCTCAGTTTAAAATTATTTCCAATATTGTTTCTTCTCAAGTTAAACTCCATCAAAAATATGGCGGAGTTTATCCGTCTTTAGCTAAAAGAGAACACCAAAAGAATTTGCCGGCAGTTTTTGAAAAGGCAATTGAAAATATTGATTTCAAAAAAATAGACTTGATAGGCGTTACCGCAGGGCCGGGATTAGAGCCCTGTCTGTGGCAGGGGATAAACTTTGCCAACGAATTAGCTAGAAAAACTAAAAAACCCTTAATTCCGGTTAATCATATTGAAGCTCATCTTCTTTCCAGCTTTTTAAATAAAGATCAGGTTTTAGAATTTCCGGTTTTGGCTTTAGTCGTTTCTGGAGGCCATACCCAGCTGATTTTAATGAAAAAGGTGGGACAGTATAAGCTTATCGGCGAGACTAGAGATGATGCGGCCGGAGAATGCTTTGATAAAACAGCTAGAATATTGGGTTTAGGGTATCCTGGTGGTCCGATAATCGCTGAAATAGCTGCTAAATTTAATCAAAAGGAAAACTCAATTAAATTGCCGAGGCCTATGTTAAAAGATCAAAACTATGATTTCAGTTTTTCCGGATTGAAAACTGCGGTATTATATAATCATAAGAATCAACCGGAGAAGGTTAAACGTTCTTTAGAATATATCCAGGAAATGTGCTTTGAAATCCAGCAGTCTATTATCGACGTCTTGATCAAAAAGACGATTAAAGCTGCCAAGGACTTTAAAGTTAAAACTATTATTTTAGGAGGCGGAGTAGCGGCTAATACGGAATTAAGAAAGCAGTTTGGAGAAAGAATTAAAAAAGAGACGCCGAATATTAAGTTTTATCTTCCTGCTTTGCAATTCTGTACCGATAACGCCGCTATGATCGGAGTCGCAGCCTATTTTAATTATTTAAAAAATAAAAAGAAGAAGTGGCGAGAGTTTTCAGCTCAAGCTGATCTTCAAATCTAATGGATCAATATTTATTTCATTTAATAAATGATTTAGCCGGTAAATTTACCTTTCTGGATAGTTTGGGAGTCTTTTTAGGCGAATATTTAGGATATATTTTAATAGTCCTCGTTCCTATTATTTTTTGGAAGCAATGGAAGAAGGTATTTTTTGTCGGTGTGGCCGCTGTTTTGGCTAAATTTGGCATTGTTGAATTAGTACGTTTGTTTTGGCAAAAGCCCCGTCCTTTTTTGACAGAAGGAATTAATTTACTGGTGGACAAGAGCAATAGTCCGTCTTTTCCTTCGGGGCACGCAGCTGTCTTTTTTGCCATATCAACGGTGGTTTTTTACTATAATAAAAAAGCTGGCATCTGCTTCTTTGTCGCCAGTATTTTACTCTCGATTTCCCGTGTTTATATCGGCGTTCATTGGCCTCTTGATATTGCAGCGGGAGCTGTGGCCGGTATTTTTTCCGGCTGGCTGATTACGAGAATTGCTAAGAGATTTTAATGTGCCGCGGGAGAGAGTTGAACTCTCAAGACCGTAAGGCCATGCGATTTTGAGTCGCACGCGTATGCCAATTCCGCCACCGCGGCTCGAGTTGATATTAACAGAATTTTATTTCATTGTAAATGAAAAAAAAATGTGTTAAATTGATTTAATGACCAGGATAATTAGCATCTGCAATCAGAAGGGTGGAGTGGGAAAATCTAACGTAGCCACCAATATGCCTGTTTTCATCGCGGCTTTGGGTAAAAGAATCCTTTTGGTTGATATGGATCCTCAGGCCAACGCTACTTTATCCTTAGGAATAACGCCTCGTAATTTACCTCTTTCTATCTATCATGCTCTAGCCGGCCAAGTCAGTCCCTCGGCCATCATCAGAAAAAGCCCGTTTTTTGGTTATGAAATCATGCCGGCTTCCCCAGATTTAGCTGGAGCCACCGTTGAGTTAGTCAGTGCTGAAAACCGGGAATTCAGACTTTTGCAGGTTTTGGAAAAAGTTAAAGATTCTTATGACTATATTGTTATTGACTCTCCTCCTAGCTTGGGGCTTTTGACTTTAAACGCCCTGTGCGCGGCTGATGAAGTTTTAATTCCGGTCCAATGTGAATACTTAGCCCTGGAAGGATTGGAGCAGTTATTAGATACAGTAGCTTTAGTTAAAAATAATTTAGGTCATGATTTGAAAGTGACGGGCGCGCTTTTAACCATGTATAATAAGAAGAGCCGCTTGTCTCAGGAAATAGCTAAAGAAGTTAGAAGAAATTTCCCGGGTTATGTTTTTGATACCGTTATTCCTAGACAAGTATCTTTAGCTGAGGCTCCGAGGTATGGCAAAACTATTTTACAATATGCCCCGACTTCTCCGGCAGCCCAGGCTTATCGAGAATTAGCCGAAGAGGTTATGAAACATAATCCCAATGAAACAAATTTAAATCCTGTTATTGCGGAAAATAACGCACAGCAGGCACAACAATAAAATGAAGCAAAATTTTGGCCGGGGAATAGAATCATTAATTCCTAAAAAAATAAATAAGAACGAAGAGCCCTTAGGGAATAAAGAAGAGCCTATTTTTTACGTAGCCATTGAAAAAGTAAAATCCAATCCTTATCAACCCAGAAAAAACTTTGATCAAGATGGATTAAACGCTTTAGCTGACTCTATTAGAGAGCACGGTGTTCTACAGCCTATTCTAGTTAGCCGGGTGGAAAAAGAGCCAGGAGTAGTGGAATATCAACTGATTGCCGGTGAAAGAAGATTATTAGCTTCTAAAATGATTGGCCTAACTCAGGTTCCGGTGATTATTAAAGCGCCCTCAGAACAGGAAAAACTGGAAGTCTCTATTATAGAAAACGTTCAGAGATTGGATTTAAACTCCATGGAAAAAGCCGAGGCCTATAAAAGGCTGCAAGAAGAGTTTAAGTTTTTACAAAAAGATATTGCTAAATTAGTCGGCCGTAGCCGCGAGTCGGTGGCTAACACCATGAGGCTTTTAGACCTTCCTGAAGAGGTAAAACAGGCCTTAAGAGACGAAAGGATCTCTGAAGGTCATGCTAGGGCGATTTTGGCTATAAGCGATACACAAAAACAAAAAGACGTTTTTTCCAGAGCCATTAGAGATGGCTTGAACGTCAGGGAGGTGGAAAATTTAGCCCAGAAATTAAGTATTTGGCAGCCGGTTCAAAGACAAAGCTCTTCTGTCTCTCAAGAAACAAAAGCTTTAGAAGAAAAAATAAAAAAGACTTTAGGGATTAAAGCTTTAAAATTGAGAGTATCGTTGGGTAAACCTAAACTGACTGTTTTCTTTAATTCAAAAAAAGAAATAGAAGATCTCCTAGCCAAGTTTAAAAACTAATTATCTTTTCCAGGAGGCCTCAATAATTTTTTGAGGCCATTTTTTTTGCACGCGGTTAAAATTAGGACAGTCTATTTTATGAACTGAAGCGCCTTTAGTCCGGGTGATATAGGCTACGATTTTATCCTCTGGTTTAGGCGAACAGCATTTGGCGAGATAGACTTGCATGCCTGTCTGTCCGGCCAGAGAAATGGTCGGTTCTTTTTTGGGCTTTGTCCAAGGAAGAGCTTTGGACAAATCGGGTAAATTATTTTTATTAAATATAGCCTTGAAAACCTGAGGAACGCTTTTTTGGTTTAGAGCGCTTTTTATCCTGGATTTAGCCAGATTTGTTTTAGCGAATTTCAGCCAGTCCAGTGACGGTTTTTTATTCTTATCCAGAATGATTTCTACGACATCAGTATTTTTAAGAGGCTGGGAAACTCGCGCCATTTTGCCGTTGATTTTCACTCCTATGCAATGATTACCGACGTCCGTATGAATAGCGTAAGCGAAATCAATGGCCGTGGCCCCTTCGGGCAGATCAATAATGTCGCCCTTTGGAGTTAAAATAAAAATTCTGTTTTTAAAAAAGTCCACTTTTAAACCTTCCAAGAATTCTTCCGGACCCGTAATTTTACTCTGCCAATCTTTCAGCTGTTGAACCCAGCTGAATTTTTTTCTTTGAGTTTTAAGATTAATACCCTCCTTGGCTGCCCAATGGGCGGCAATACCGAATTCAGCTTCTTGATGCATGGCTTCGGTTTTAACTTGGATTTCCACGATTTGTCCTTCCGGTGCAAAAACCGTGGTATGTAATGCTTGATAGCCACTTGGCTTGGGAAAGGCGATATAGTCTTTGATTCTGCCTGGCAAAGGCCGCCACGACTTATGGACGACTCCCAAGGCTTCGTAGCAGGTTTTAACATCTTTGACGATAATCCTTAAAGCGACTAAATCGTAAATTCTGTCAAAATCCATGTCATGCCTCAATAATTTTTGGTAAAGGCTCCAAGAATGCTTGGATCGGGAATGAATGTCTAAGAATTCAATGTGGCCTTCTTTTAAAATCTTAGCCAGAAGGGGTTTTATCTTTTTGATTTGTCTTTCTCTTTGTTCATACCTTTCTTTAGTATTTTTAACCAGCCATTCGTATTCTTTAGGATAAAGGTAGGGGAAAGACAAATCTTCCAATCTGCCTTTAATGTCTCCAATACCCAATCTGTTGGCCAGAGGAGCGAAAATTTCCAAAGTTTCCAGAGCGATTCTATTCCTTTTTTCCGGCGGTAGGGCCCCCAGGGTTTCCATATTATGGAGCCTGTCAGCCAGCTTGATTAGAACCACTCTGATGTCTTGGCCCATAGCAAAAAACATTTTCCTCAGATTTTCTGCTTTTAAATCAATGGGAGATTCCAGCCTTGATTTGGCCGACTTCATTTCAAAGCTTTTGGGATATCGTAATTTTCCAAGCTTGCTGACGCCTTCCACTAAAAAAGCCACTTCTTTGCCGAATTCCTTTTCAATATCCTTCAGGGTTTTTGTCGTATCATCGACCACATCATGCAAAAGGCCGGCTACTATGGTTTTAGGTCCGAGTTTCAGGTCGCTTAAAGTTTGAGCGACCTTTAGAGGATGAAAAATATATTCTTCTCCGGAAGATCTTTTTTGGTCGCCATGAGCCGCCTTAGCAAACTCAAAAGCCTTTTGGACTAAGGCGGGATCAGGACTATTCTTTAGGAGTTGTTGGAGTTTCCCGTACATATTCGCATTCCTTATTAGAACATTTTATTTTGCCTTTTTTGCTAGTGATAAGCAAACTGCGGCATTGAGGACAAATATCTCCGGTCGGTTTGTCCCATAAGGCGAAGCTACATTCGGGAAATTTATTGCAGCCGTAAAAGATTTTACCTTTTTTAGTTCTTTTCTCGGTTAATTCTCCTTCCTGACATTTTGGGCAATGGACGCTGATGCCAGCTTTCTTTAAGGACTCGGTGTGCTTGCATTCAGGGAAGCGAGAGCAGGCATAAAACTTGCCAAAACGTCCCAACTTAACCAAAAGTTTGGCACCGCATTTGGGGCATTCTTTGGGAGCGGCTTCCTCAGTAAATTCTTTTTTGGAAACCTCCTGATATTTTTCAGCCAGGTTTTTGGCAAAGGGAGTATAGAATTCCTTGAGAGCTTCGGTCCAATCCCTTTTTCCCTGGGCTATTTTATCAAATTCTTCTTCCATATTAGCTGTAAACTTAATATCCACTATTTTTGGGAAATGTGCAACCAGCAGGCTATCGACTGCCAAGCCGATTTCCGTGGGTTTAAAATATTTATTTTCATTCTTTTCAATGTAGTTTCTGTCCTGGATGGTGGAAATAATAGGAGCGTAGGTTGAAGGTCGACCGATACCTTCGGATTCCAAAGCCTTAATTAGCGTTGCCTCAGTGAAGCGTCCTGGTGGCTGGGTAAAATGTTGTTCGGGAGTTATCTTGATTAACTTTAAAATATCACCGGAAGTTAAGTCAGGTAGTTCTGTTTCTTCAAATTTCATTTGATAGACCTTTAAGAACCCGTCGAATTTTACCAAAGACCCATTGGCCCTGAAAAGATAGTTTTTAGCCTGGACATCTATGGCCGTGGCGTCAAAAACAGCTTGAGCCATTTGGCAGGCGATAAATCGGCGCCAAATAAGGCCATAAAGCTTTAAATGTTTATTATCTAATTCGTCATCTTTTAAATCATCAGGATTTTTATCCGCATAGGTCGGCCTAATAGCTTCATGGGCTTCTTGGACTTTGCCTTTGGCTTTGTATTTTCTGGGAAAACCGGCCCAATAATTTTGGCCATAATTCTGGGTTATAAAATCCTTAGCGGCAAACAGCGCTAAGTCGGAAAGATTCAAGGAATCGGTCCGGTGATAGGTGATTAAGCCTCGTTCGTAAAGAGCTTGAGCGATTCTCATAGTCATTTTGGCCGGGAAATGGAATTTTTTCCAAGCGTCTTGCTGTAGGGTTGAAGTAGTAAAAGGTGGTAAAGGATTCTTTTTATTTTCTTTCTTTTCGACGTTCGCCACTTTATATTGAGCCTCGGTCAGATCGTTAAGGATTTTTTTTGCTTCCTGTTCGTTTTTAATCTCCAGCTTATCTAAAGTTTTATCGCCTTCTTTAATTAAAAAAGCCTCGAACTCTTTTCCTTTACTCAATAGTACTGTTACACTCCAATATTCTTGAGGAATGAATTTTTCTATTTCTTTTTCTCTGGCCACGACTAATCTAACGGCCGCTGACTGGACTCGACCAGCTGAGAGACCTCTGGCTATTTTTTTCCACAAAAAAGGAGAAAGCTTATAGCCGACTAGTCTGTCTAGGACTCTTCTGGCTTGTTGGGCATCAACCAGATTTATATCTATTTTTCTAGGGTTTTTTAGCGCTTCCTCAATGGCCGGCTTGGTGATTTCATGGAAAACAATTCTTTGATAGTTCTCTTTTTTGTTTAAATCCAAGAGCTCAGCCAAATGCCAAGCAATAGCTTCGCCTTCGCGGTCTTCGTCGGTGGCCAGGATAATTGATTTTTCTTTTTTGGCTGCGTCCTTTAAAGCCTTAACTGCTTTTCTGGCCTTGGTGGGAATAATATATTTGGGCGCAAAGTTATTTTCCGTATCAATGCCCAGTTCAGACTTGGGTAAGTCTCTGATGTGGCCAAAAGAAGAAAGGACCTTGTATTTAGATCCTAAAAATCCCTGCAAGGTTTTAGATTTGGTTGGACTTTCGACAATAATTAAACTCATATTTTTACAATTTATCACCAATCACAAAAATTGGCTAATTATTTTTTAAGATTTTCAATGGCTTCCGACAGCATTTGGCAGTAAAGATTCAGACCTACTTGGTTGATGCGTCCTGATTGCTCTTTCCCCAGAATATTGCCGGCTCCTCTGATCTCCAGGTCTTTTAAGGCTATTTTGTATCCCGAACCCAATTCTTGAGTTTCCTTTAAGGCTTTTAGTCTTTTTTCAGCCAGCTCATTTATCTTTTTGCCGTGCAAGAAATAAGCGAAAGCCTGGAGATGAGATCGGCCGACCCGGCCTCTGATTTGATGGGCTTGGGCTAATCCCAGCCTGATAGCGTCAGCTACAATCAAGGTATTGACGTTGGGTATGTCCAAACCGTTTTCAATAATAGTGGTGGCAATTAAAACATCGATTTCTTTGTTTTGGAACTCGTTCATGATTTTTATTAATTCCTTTTCATTCAATCGGCCGTGGATAACTCCGAACTTAACAGTGGGAAATATTTTTTGCAGGAAGTTTTTGATTATACCGATAGTCTCTACGCGATTGTGCAGATAATAGGTCTGGCCTTTTCTGGCTAGCTCGTTTTCAATAGCTGTTTTGATAGTTTCTTTTGACCAGGGTTTGACCAGAGTTTTAACCGGCTGGCGGTAAAGAGGGGGAGTCTGGATAATACTGATGGTTTTTAAAGACGATAAAGCTAGATAGAGGGTTCTGGGTATGGGAGTAGCTGAAAGGGACAGGATATCTAGGGAAGCGCGGACTTTCTTTAATTTTTCTTTTTGTTTGACTCCGAATCTTTGTTCGTCGTCAATAGCCAAAAGTCCCAGATTTTTAAACTCCACATCATTGGAAAGAATCCGGTGAGTGCCTATTAAAATATCAGTTTTACCTTCTTTGAGATTTTGGATGGTTATATTTTGTTCCTTTTCCGATTGCAGCCGGCTGAGCAGTTCAACCTTAATGGGCAGATCTTTTAATCTTTTTTTAAAGGTTTGGTAATGCTGGAAAGCTAAAATAGTAGTTGGGCAGATTAAAGCCGCCTGCCAGCCAGAGTTAACGGCTTTGACCATAATTCTCAGGGCTATTTCTGTTTTACCAAAACCCACATCTCCGCAGACGATTCTATCCATGGGCTCTTTTGACTCTTCCAACTCTTTTTTTATCTCTTCAATAGCTTGTTTCTGATCGGGCGTTTCCTCGTAAGGGAAGGAATCAATAATTTGCTGGTCGATTTCCGTGTCAGGCGAATATGGCGTTCTGGTGGAAATTTCTCTTTGAGCATAAATGGCCAATAATTCTCTGGCTAATTTTTCCGTTTCTTCTTTGATTCTTCTTTTGGTTCTTTCCCAAACCGGAGAGCCGAGTCTGGAAATTTTAGGCTGGCTGAAACCGATATATTTAGATAGTTTTCTTTCCAAGCCTAAGGGGACATAAAGTTTGTCTTGGGCAGCGTAAGCTAATTGATAATATTCTCTTTTATCAATAGTTATTTTCTGTTCATAGATACCGATGCCGTGGTCCAAATGTACCAAACAATCGCCGGGTTTTAAAGTTCCCAGTTGGGAGTAGATTTTTTGTCTTTTGAGTTTCTTGGCAATTTTTTCTTTGGCTTCTTTTTCATCAGTAATTTTTAGAGGCAGTATCCTTATTTCTTCTACGGCGTTGCCATGGAGCTCAATTCTGATGGCCGAATCAGAATTAATCGGGAAGACGTCAATAACGTCTCCCAGATTTGAGAAATCGCCCGGCTCTCCGATCTTTTGTACTTTTTCATAGCCCATTTCATCTAGTTTCCTGAGAAGCTGGGAAAGGTTGGTTTCCCGGTTCTTTTCCAGGAAGATAATATTGTCTTCAAAAAAAGACTGGGTTCTTCTGGCTTCCAGGATTTGCTTTAAATTCTCCTGAAACCAAAAATTCCCCTTTTCCAGAAAGTAGGGGGTGAGGCTGGCGATCAAAGCGCAGTCGTTTATTGACTTTTCCATCTAACCATGTTATATATCAACATTAGTAACTTGTCAAAATAATATGGAAATATAGAGGAGAGAGAAATGGAAAAGAAAGGATTTAGTTGGGCAGGCGTAGCCGCTATTTTATTCAAAGTCGGCCCAAAGTTAGCAAAAATTTTATCGACATTATTGAAAGGCGGTAAGGTGATAAAAGGCACCTTATTCGCTACTTCAGCCGCATCCTATACAATGATCTTTGGCTGGAAGGTGGCGATAATGATTTTATTGTTGCTTTTCCTGCACGAAGGGGGCCACCTGTGGGCAATGAAAAAAAGAGGAATGAAAACGAAAGGAATGTATTTTATCCCATTTTTAGGCGCAGCAGCCGTGACCGAAGAGGAGTTTCCTTCGCGAGAAGCCGAAAATTTCGTTGCTTTGATGGGCCCGACTGTCGGATTGATCTTATCTGTTTTGGCTTATCTGGTATTCGCCCTTACTGGCGATTTGGAGTTTATTGCTGCCGCCGGGTGGATGGCTATGATAAATCTTATCAATCTTTTGCCAATTATGCCTTTAGACGGCGGCAGGGTTTTAAGATCGATAAGCTTCTCTTTCGGCTCTTGGCGCGGTTTGCTTTTAACGGGAGTAGGCATGATTATCGGAGCGGCTATTTTGGTGAAGATGGGCTTCTGGCTTTTCGTTATATTGATACCGGTTGGGATTTTGGAAATAGTTTTTGATTTCATGAAAGAACGGAAAAGGCCGCAAGAACTATTAGATGCTCAGCGTCGTTTAGAGGAGCTACGTGAACGTCTTCGAAAAAGTGGGGATGCCGCATACTCGCGTTCTATGTATTATCAGTCGATGGAGAAAGACATGGAAGAGCGCGTCAAAAAACTTTCGTTGCGGCCGAACATGTCTGCGAGTCAGTTGATAATAGGTATAATTTGGGCTTTGGCGCTGGCGACGAGTTTGTTCTTCGCCATTCACTACGCGTCCATAATCGCTGGAGACACATCGTTCATTGACATTCTGAAATAAAGAATCAAAAAAAGCCGGGACTTGGTCTCGGCTTTTTCATTTGGTTAATTTGTTTATTTCCCAGAATATATTTTCAATATTTTTTTTCAATATTTTTTCTTCTTCTGTAGAAAACTTTTCTAAAACGAAATCTTCCACCTTTTCCGGCTTGCCGTCTTTCGGGCAGATGCCGATTCTGACTCTAGTAAAATCTTTGGTTTTTAAGTGCTGGATGATAGACTCTACGCCTTTGTGTCCGGCTGATCCGCGACCTTTAGAAATTTTTATTTCTCCTAAAGGCAGATCAATGTCATCGTGGATAACAAATAAATTCTCTGTTTTATAATAATCAATCAGAGCTTTGACCGCTTGGCCAGAGTTATTCATGAAAGTTTGGGGTTTGGCTAAAATAGTTTTTTCGCCATTAATAGTTCCTTCAGAAATTTCAGCTTGGAATTTCTTTTGCAACTTAAAATCAGGGAAAGACTTTTCCCTGGCTAGCTGGTTGATAATTTCAAATCCTATGTTATGCCTTGTTCCTGAATATTGATCTTCAGGATTACCCAAACCTATGATTAAAATCATGTTAATTCATTCTAACATATTTGGTTTTTTGGGTCTTGTATTTAAAGGTATTTGAGAGTATAATAAGGGAAACATGAAACATCTTCTTCTTTTTGCTTGGGAGATTTTGAAAATAGTTGTTTTAGCTTTGTTGGTAGTGGTACCCATCCACTATTTTGTTTTTCAGCCGTTTTTTGTCAGAGGTCAATCCATGGAACCTAACTTTGTAAACGGCGACTATTTAATCATTGAAAAAATAAGCTATCAACTGAGATTGCCTGAAAGAGGGGAAGTTATTGTTTTCAGATATCCCGAAGATCCTTCTCAAACCTTTATTAAAAGAATTATCGGCTTGCCCGGTGAAACAGTTAAAATACAAGATGGCGATGTTTATGTCGCCAAAAACGGTTTACCCGAATTGTTGGACGAATCGAAGTATTTATCCGAAAACCTGGAAACTTCTGGAGATATGGAGGTCCGCTTAGATCTCAATGAATATTTTGTTTTAGGAGATAATAGGCCGGTTTCAGCTGATTCCAGGCGTTGGGGGCCCTTACCCACAGCCAATATCATTGGTCGAGCTGCCTTAAGGGCTTGGCCATTTGCGGCTATTTCTACTTTTCAATCTCCAAGCTATAGCTACTAATTATGACTAAAAATCTTAAATTTCAGGTGCCGACCGGTATGCACGACATTTTGCCGGAGGACCAATTCTTTTTTCAGAAAATATACAACACAGCTAAAACTGTGGCCGAATTTTATGGTTTTCAAAAAATAGACACACCTTTAGTTGAGCAGGCTGAGCTTTTTTCGAGGGGACTAGGTTTGTCAACCGACGTGGTAGAAAAGCAGATGTATGTTTTCAGGAGTAAAGGAGGAGATTATTTAGCTCTAAGACCGGAGTTTACGGCCGGTGTTTGCCGTTCTTTTATCGAACACGGCATGTTCAATCTGCCCCAGCCAGTCAAACTTTATTCCTATGGTCCTATTTTCCGCATGGAAAAGCCCCAAGCCGGCCGTTACCGCCAATTCAATCAATTCAATTTGGAATCTTTTGGCGAAGGATCGGCAGTGATTGATGCTCAAATAATTCAGATTTTTTATAATATTCTTAAGGAGTTGAAGTTTAAAGATATTGTTATAGAAATAAATAGTATCGGCGACAGCCTGTGCCGTCCTTATTACAAAAAATTGTTAGCTAATTATCTTAGATCGCGCGAAAGCTCTTTGTGTCCGGAATGCCGCCGCCGGATGAAAGAAAATCCCTTGAGGGTTTTGGATTGTAAGGAAGAAAAATGCCAACCGATTAAAGCCCAAGCCCCTCAGATAGTTGATCATCTTTGTGAGGGTTGCAAGACACATTTTAAAGAAGTCTTAGAATTCTTGGACGAACTCGAACTGCCTTATCGCTTGAACCCATATTTAGTCCGAGGCTTGGACTACTACACTAAAACAGTTTTCGAGATTTTTGAAGAAGAAAAAACACCCAATGCCCTAATCGGTGGAGGCAGATACGACGCTTTAGTCAGAATGCTGGGAGGAAAAGATGCGCCGGCTTGCGGCGGAGCTATGGGTGTAGAAAGAGTGGTGGAGTTAATGAAAGAGAGGATGAACAAGGAAACAGTTGCGGAAACCAAAAAAGTCTTCCTGACTCAATTAGGCGGACTGGGAAAACGAAAAAGCTTAAAGCTTTTTGAAGAGTTAAGAAAAGCCAATATCTCAGTCGCCGAGTCTTTAGGCAAAGACTCTTTAAAAACCCAGATGAGACTAGCTGATAAGTTTGAAGCAGAATATGCTTTAATTCTCGGGCAAAAGGAAGCTTTGGAGGGAACAGTTATTATCAGAGATATGAAAAACGGCAGGCAGGATGTGGTGAAATTAGAAAAAGCGGTGGAAGAAATTAAGAAAAGGATAAAGAAATAAGTATGGACTGTATCTTTTGTAAAATTGCCCAAAAACAAGCCCCAGCCGAGTTCTTCTACGAAGACGAAAGAGTATTTGCCATCAAGCCTCTAGAGCCAGCAATGCCAGTTCATATTTTGATCATTCCCAAGAAACACATTCCCTCGATTGATCATTTAACACCCGAAGATCAACAATTATTATCCGAAATGTTCTTTGTCGCCAAGAAGTTGGCTGAAGAAAAAGGTGTCTCTTCGCTGGCGAATGAAGAGAAGGGATATAAATTAGTTTTTAACGTCGGCAAGGGCGCGGACCAGACAGTAGGCCATTTGCATTTGCATTTATTGGCCAGATAGCAATAATATATAATAGTATATAAACATATGGTAATAGAAGTAAAAAAACAAGACAGAGAGAACACCCAGAGTTTGATCAGACGCTTTACCAGAAGGGTTCAGCAAAGCGGCGTTTTGAGGCTAGCCAGAAAGAATCGTTTCCATCAAAGGCCCAAAAGTCACGACGCTAAAAAAGCAGCGGCCTTGAGAAGGGAAGAGTTGAGGAAAGAGTATTTCAAACTGAAAAAAATGGGTAAACTCGAAAAATAGTATGGCTCTCAAAGAAAAAATCCATGAGGATTTAAAAGAAGCCATGAAGGGAAAAGAAGAATTAACTTCTTCAGTTTTGCGTATGTTAATCGCCGCTATTATTACTAAGGAAAAAGAGAAGAGATATAAGATTGGCAAAGGCAAGCCGGAAATGACCGAAGTCGAGTTAATCGAAGAAAGCCAATTAACCGAAGAAGAAGTAGTTGATGTTTTAGTTTCGGAAGTTAAAAAAAGAAAAGAATCAATTTTGAGCTTTGAACAAGGCGGAAGACCGGAATTAGCCGAGAAAGAAAAAAAGGAAGCGCAAATCCTGTATAAATACTTGCCAGAGCAGATGTCTGAAGAAGAGTTAAAGAAGTTGATTGCCCAAGCCGTGCAAAAGACCGGAGCCAAGGAGCAAAAGGATATGGGTAGAGTTATGGCTGAATTAATGCCCAAAATCAAAGGCAAGGCTGATTCAGGCTTAGTCTCCAAAATAGTTAAAGATATCCTGCTTTCTCAGGCATGATAGAAGTTAATAATTTAACGAAAGAGAAGATTAAAGCCGGGTTTTTAATCAAGATAGCCCAAGAAGTTTTAAGAAAAGAAAAAAGAAACTTATCAATTGCCCTGGTTGGAGAGAAAAGAATGAAAGAATTGAACAGAAAGTACCGAAGGAAAAACAGGGCGACAGACGTCCTTTCTTTTGCTCAAAAAGAAATAGGCCTGGGAGAAATAGTCCTTTGTCCCAGTCAGATTAAAAAAAATAGCCGGAAGTTTTCCATAACTTTTATAAAAGAATTGGTTAAGGTTCTCATCCATGGCATTCTGCATCTTCAGGGATATGACCACGAGAAATCAGAGAAGGAAGCCAAATTCATGGAAAATAAAGAAAATTATTATCTCAAATTATTTTTTAAATAATTAATGGCCAAAAAAACTCCCCTTATTGTCGGTTTGGATATAGGCAGCGGATCTATTAAAGCCTTGGCAGCGGCTAAAAAGCCCGAGGCTGCCGGTTGGGAGATTTTAGGTAGAGTGGAATTGGTTTCTTCTGGTATCAGAAAAGGAGTAATAGTCAATATCGACGCTGTGGCGCAAAGTGTTCAGGAAGCCTTAAACAGGCTCCAAGAAGAAACCGGGAGGAGAATTGAGGAAGTCAGAACTAATATCGGCGGCAGTCATATTTTCTGCACTCCTTCTCATGGCACAGTCATGGTTTCCCGGGCTGACAATAAAATCTCCGAAGAAGATAAGCGCCGGGTTATTCAGGCAGCTACTTTTTCTCTGCCTTTGAACAGAGAGGTGATAGAAGTTTTTGCCAAAGAATTTGTTGTTGACGGTCATGGACAGATTAAAGAGCCTATGGACATGCGCGGCTCAAGGTTGGAAGTGGAAGTGCTTAACGTGTGCGCTTTTTCACCTTACAAAAATAACTTAATTAACGCGGTTTTACACGCCGGTTTTCAAATTTCAGATATTTTGCCCTCGGCTTTAGCTTCGGCTAAGGCTCTTTTAACTTCTCAGCAAAAAGAAATAGGTGTTTGTTTGGTGGATATAGGCTCAGCTACTACCGATCTGGCTATTTTTGAAGAAGGAGATTTAGTTCATACGGCTGTTTTCCCTTTTGGTTCGGCTAATATCACGGGTGATATAGCTGTTGGCTTAAAAATAGATGTCGACGTAGCCGAACAGATTAAAAGAGAATTCGGCACGTGTTTGTCGAGAGGCGGGGAGAAAAAACAAAAAATAGAAGTACCTCAAGAATCAGGCGAAGAAGAAACGGTTGTTTTTTCTCAAAAAATGTTGGTCGGTTTTATCGAACCTCGAGTTTCTGAAATGTTCAACTTGGTTCAAAAAGAAATTAAAAAGGTCTCTTTAAAGAGTTCTCTACCCGGCGGTGTTGTTTTAACGGGCGGTGGAGCTAAGCTTCAAAAGATTGTTGAATTAGCTAAAAAAGAATTGAAATTGCCGGTCAAGATTGGCGTTCCCAGAAATTGGGATGGTTTAGAAAGAGATCCTAGCTGGAGTACAGCCTGCGGTTTGATTACAGAAATAGAAGGTTCGGAAGAAAGAATATCCAAACCCAATATGACCCAGGGTTTAGGAACAAGAATTAAAAAAATCTTTAGAACTTTTGCGACATGAAGCCTAATACTAAAATAAAAGTCATCGGCGTAGGAGGAGCGGGAGGTAACGCTGTCTCTCGCATGGCTGCTGCTAAAATCCAGGGGGTGGAGCTGCTGGCTGTCAATTGTGATGCTCAGGATTTGCAGAAAACTAAAGCGGATATTAAATTGAGGATTGGCGGAAATTTAACCCAAGGCTTGGGGGCGGGTATGAATCCTGAAGTAGGCAGACTGGCGGCTGAAGAAGACAGGGAGGCTATCGCCAATCTGTTAAAGGGAGCTGATATGGTTTTTATTGCCGCAGGTTTAGGCGGAGGCACAGGTACGGGGGCGGCTCCGGTTGTGGCTGATATTGCTAAAAAATCAGGAGCTTTGGTTATCGCCGTAGTGACTCTGCCATTTTTCTTTGAAGGTACTTATCGTTTACAATTAGCCAAACAAGGATTAGAGGAATTAAAAAACAGAGTTGATACTTTATTGGTTATTCCTAATGATAAGGTCTTATCTCAAGGAGAAAAAGAATTATCATTACTTTCAGCCTTTTGGGCTTGTGATGAAGTTTTGCGCCAAGCAGTTCAGGGTATTACCGACTTAATTATACTGCCAGGTATTATTAATGTGGATTTTGCCGACGTTAAAGCTATTATGAAGAATGCCGGTCCTGCTTTTTTTGGCCAAGGTATAGCTAAAGGCGAGAGGAGAGTGGAGTTGGCAGCTAATTTAGCGTTAAAATCTCCCTTATTGGACTTTTCCATTAGTGGAGCTAAAGGTATTTTGTTTAATGTGTCAGGCGGAGATGATTTAAGTCTGGCTGAAATAGACGAAGCTGCTAAATTAATCACTAAAAATACTGACAATCGGGTTAAGATAATCTTTGGAGCTGTTTTAGATAAGCGACTTGACAAAGGAGAGATAAAAATGACTATTATTGCCACTGGCTTTGAAAAAAAATAGCCGGCTGTGGATAAGTTCTCAATTTGTGTCTTAGGGAGGGGTTTGACCCTATTTTTTTTTCAGGATAAAATGGAGTAATCTTTCTTTTTTCTTTAATTAAGAAGATTTTTTTATCAGATGACTAAAAGTAAAATAAATAAAATAGAAAAAATTCAAAAAAGAGACGGACAGATTCTTGATTTTAATCAGGAAAGAATCACTGAGGCTATTTTTAAAGCCTTGACCGCCACTAAGCAGGGCGATGGCAAGAAATCTAATAGAATTTCCGACAAAGTAGTCCAACTTTTAAATAGGCGCTTTAAAATCGGCGAAACTCCTCACGTTGAACAAATTCAAGACGTCGTTGAGGAGGTTTTAATTTTAGAAAACCTAGTAGAAACAGCCAAGGCTTATATTCTTTACAGAGAACAGAGAAGAAAGATTAGAGAAGCGGTGGGTACCATCGATGAATCACTGGAAATGGTGGATAAATATATCCAGGAGCTGGATTGGCAGGTTTATGAAAACGCCAATATGGCTTATTCTTTGCAAGGCCTGAATCATTACGGCGTTTCCGCTTTGACCAAAAAATACTGGCTCTCTAGGGTTTATCCTCAGGAAGTCAGGGAAGCTTCAGAATCTGGTGATTTCCATATTCACAATTTGGATACCTTAGCTACTTATTGTTGCGGTTGGGATTTATATGATTTACTTTTAAGAGGTTTTGGCGGAGTGAGAGGCAAGGTGGAAGCTAAGCCTGCCAAACACTTAAGATCAGCTTTGGGTCAGCTGGTTAATTTCTGGTACACAGTCCAGGGAGAATCAGCCGGAGCTCAGGCTGTTTCTTCTTTCGATACTTTATTGGCGCCTTTTATCCGTTACGACAATTTAAACTATCAGCAGGTTAAACAAGCTATTCAGGAGTTTTTATTTAATTGTGCTATTCCTACCAGAGTGGGATTCCAGAATCCTTTCACCAATTTGACTATTGATATTAAACCTTCGCCGTCTTTAGCCAACCAGCCGGTGCTTATTGGCGGCAAGCCCCAGAAAGAAACTTACGGCGAATTCCAGGAGGAAATGAATATTTTGAATAAAGCTTTTTACGAAGGATTAATTGAGGGAGACGCCAAGGGCCGGCCTTTCACTTTTCCTATACCTACAGTTAATATTACTAAGGATTTTAACTGGTCTGATCCTAATTTAGACTTTTTATGGGAAGCAACAGCTAAATACGGCATCAACTATTTTGCTAACTTTATTCATTCGGATATGAAGCCGGAAGATGTGAGATCGATGTGTTGCCGATTGCGCCTGAATAATAAGGAATTATTAAAACGGGGAGGTGGATTATTTGGTTCTAATCCTTTAACTGGCAGCATCGGCGTGGTTACTATTAATATGCCCAGGCTCGGTTATTTATCCAAAACTAAAAAAGAGCTCTTGGAAAGATTGGGCAAAATTATGGATATTGCTAGGGAAAGTCTGGAAATTAAAAGAAAGTCTTTGGATAATTTCATGGAAAAAGGCCTTTATCCTTATTCTAAGCATTATTTAACTGGTATTAAGCAAATGAGGGGGAGTTATTGGTCTAATCATTTCTCTACTATCGGCTTAGTAGGCATGAATGAAATGTTATTGAATTTTATCGGTGAAGATATTGGTTCGCGCCGTGGTCGAACGATAGCCGGAGAAGTTTTGGATTTTATGAGAGATAAGTTAGTAAGTTATCAAAAAGAAACAGGCAATCTGTATAATTTAGAAGCCACACCAGCCGAATCCACTGCTTATCGTTTGGCCCAGAAAGATAAGGCTAAATATCCGGATATTATAACCGCCGGGAAAAAAGAGCCTTATTACACTAATTCTATACACTTGCCGGTAAATTACAGTAGCGACATGTTTGAAGTTTTAAAACTCCAAGACAGCTTGCAGGCTAAATTCACCGGCGGCACAGTTATCCATCTTTTTATGGGAGAAAAATTGTCAGACATTCAGACGGTTAAAAATCTAGTTAAAAAGGTTTTCGAAAATTTCAGCCTGCCTTACATTACTATCACTCCCACCTTTTCTATCTGTCCTAACCACGGCTATTTATCAGGCGAACACTTTGAATGCCCGCAGTGCGTTGTTAAACAGCCTTGCGAGGTTTACTCTAGAATTGTTGGATATTTGCGCCCTATCAACCAGTGGAACAAAGGCAAACAAGAAGAATATTCTCAGAGGAAAGAATACAAGATTCCGGAAGAAGTTTTGGCTAAATAATATGGAAAAACAAATTTATTACTGCAGAGATTGTAAAAAAGTTCTGGAAACAGTCGAAGGAGAGATCATCGGCGGGAAGTGTTTGGTTTATCAGGACGGCGAAGAAAAAATCAATATTATTAAATGTGATCAGTGCTACGCCAAAGATCCCTCACTGGCTAACTACAAGAAAACCGAGGTTTACTCTAGAATTGTTGGATATTTGCGCCCTATCAACCAGTGGAACAAAGGCAAACAAGAAGAATATTCTCAGAGGAAAGAATACAAGATTCCAAAAACAGTTCTCGCCAAATGATCCAAATAGGCGGTTTACAAAAACTTACTTTGATCGATTTTCCTGGCCGCGTAGCGGCCACTGTTTTTCTTTGCGGCTGTAATTTGCGCTGTCCTTGGTGTTATTCCCGGGAATTGGTTCTACCCGAGTTAATAGCCGGGCAGCCCAAGATAACCGAAAAAGAGTTTTTTGATTTTTTAGCTGATAGAAAAGGATTATTAGACGGCATAGTTATCTGCGGAGGAGAACCGACTCTTAATCCAGACTTGGCTGATTTTATCTCCAAGATAAAAAAGATGGGATATGCGGTAAAATTAGACACCAACGGCTCCAACCCTGCAGTTTTAGAGGAATTGATCGATCAAAAACTTATTGATTATGTGGCTTTGGATATTAAATTACCCAAAGAGAGGTATGAAAAAGAATTAAAAATAAAAGCGGAAGAAATTGAAAAAAGCATTGAGATTTTGAGAAAATCAGGGATTGATCATGAATTTAGGACGACCGTGGTGCCGGGCGTTCATACTAAAGAAGATATTATTGAAATAGCTCAATGGCTGACGCCAGCTAAAAAATACTATTTGCAGAGTTTCCGGCCGGAAAAAACCTTAAATCCAGAAATGGAAAAGATTAAACCGTATTTAACAGAACAGCTTTCGGCCATTAGAGAAGAAATCGCACCTCTTTTTGAAATTTGCGAGATAAGATGACTAACTCCAAAGCTTTCCTTTGTTTTTGCTTGTCCTTCATTTCGGGTATTTTCATTGAATCTATTGTTTTTATCCCCCGGCTTTATTCGCTGGGATTTTTAATTTTAGGGGTATTTTTAATCAGCCTTTTTTGGAAAAATAAAAGAATAGTTATATTTGGTTTTTGCTTCCTATTTTTAGTTTTAGGCTTATGGCGCTGTCAAAAAGCGCAAGGGGAGGCAACTAATAATGAGTTATCGGCTTGGAGCGGGCAGGACATTATTCTAACTGGGGAAATAATTAAAGAGCCGGATATTAGGGAAGATAAAACAAAATTAACTATTAAAACCGACAAAGGCAATGTTTTGGCAACTGTTTCTCTTTATCCTGGATATAACTACGGAGACAGCTTAAAAATTCAAGGAAGATTAGAAATACCTCAGGACCTAGAAGATTTTAATTATCAGGGATATTTAGCTAAAGACCATATTTATGCCGTGATGTATTATCCTAGAGTAGAAGTTTTATCCAAAAGAAATAACCAAGGATTTTACGCTAAGCTTTTACAGTTCAAAGACAAATTCAGGCAAAGTATTTACGAGAATCTCTCTCCACCTCAAAGTGCCATTTTAGCCGCTTTAGTCTTAGGGGATAATAGGCAAATGCCCGCAGATCTTAAAACGAAATTTAATATCACTGGCATTAGGCATATTACAGCTGTTTCAGGTATGCATATTATGATTTTAGCCAGTATTTTAATGAGTCTAGCTGCCTTCTTTAAATTAAAAAGAGCGTTATCTTTTTGTTTGATAATGGTCTTGTTGGTTTTATTTACCGTTTTAGTAGCTTCTCCCGCTTCGGCCGTGAGGGCTTTAATTATGGGCGGGTTCCTTATTTTAGCTCAAACATTAGGCAGGCAAAATACGGCCTTAAGGTCAATCATCCTGGCCGCAGCCTTAATGCTCGTTTTTAACCCTTTGCTTTTAAAATTTGATGTCGGCTTTCAGCTGTCTTTTTTGGCCGTTTTGGGTATGATTTATTTCTCCCGTTTTTTTAAGAAATGGGTAAAATTTGAAGCTTTAGCCACGGTTTTTGCCGCCCAGGTTTTTACGCTGCCTATTTTAATTTATAATTTTGGCTCTTTCTCTCTTATTTCTCCAATAGCTAATATTTTAATCGTTCCCTTATCTGCTCCTTTAATGATCATAGGTTTTCTTTGTGGCTTGGGTGGTATGGTTTTTCAGCCTTTGGGTTGGGCCTTAGCTTTACCTAACTGGCTTCTGCTGACTTACTGGGTTAAAGTGGTTGATTGGCTTTCCCAAATTCCTTTAGCCTTTGTTTCAGTTAGAAATCTTCATTGGTCGTGGCTGGTGATTTTTTATCTTATCATAGGATTTTTAGCCTGGTGGACAAGAAGAAAGGAGAAAGAAGCGTTCCTAAATTACTGAAATTCTGATAAAATACATTAATGGTTAATTCTTCTAAAAAAGCTTGGGTTTTGGCTATTGATATGGGTTACGGCCACCAAAGAACAGCTTATCCTTTAAACAGGATAGCTTTTAATGGTTTGGTTATTAACGCCAATAATTATCCCGGCATTCCGGCTAGCGATAAGAAGATTTGGGATAATTCGCGTCAGGGCTATGAATTTATCTCAGCTTTCCGCAATATTCCTTTAATTGGCAGATTGGCATTTTACCTTTTCGATCAAATACAAAAAATCCTTAGCTTTTATCCTAAGAAAAATTTATCAAAACCGAATGTTCAGCTTAAGCAGAATTTTTTTCTTATTAATAAAGGGTGGGGGAGATATTTAATTGAAAAATTGAAAGAAAATCCCTTACCTCTTATTAGTACTTTTTTCACCCCGGCTTTTATGGCTGAATCTTTTGGCTATCCCAACGATATCTATTGTGTTATTTGTGATACGGATATTTCCAGGACCTGGGCTTCTTTGAATCCGGCTAAAAGTAAAATCAAGTATTTTGCACCTACCGTCAGAGTGGCCGAAAGATTGAAGCTTTATGGCGTTAAGCCGGCTAATATCTTTTTGACCGGCTATCCTTTGCCCGTGGAGAATATCGGTTCTTGCGACATGGAAATAGCCAAAGAAGATCTCAAAAACAGATTGATTAATCTTGATCCTCAAAGAAAATATTATCAGAAATATAAGTTATTAATTGATAAAGTTTTGGGTAAATTGCCGGAGACATCGGATCATCCCTTAACGATTATGTTCGCTGTGGGTGGAGCGGGCGCTCAAAAGGAAATAGGCGTGACGTTGGTTAGAAAGCTATCTCACCGGATTAAAAAAGGAGAGGTCAAAGTTATTTTAGTAGCCGGTATTAGGGAAAAAGTTAGAGAGTATTTTTCTGAAAACACCAAGGGCTTGGACGTTGAGATTATTTTTGACAAAGACATCAGGGGTTATTTCAAAAAATTTAACGAGGCATTGAGAAAAACAGATATTTTATGGACCAAACCCTCCGAGCTTTCTTTTTATGCCGCCTTAGGTTTGCCTTTTATTATTGCTCCGCCCCTTGGTTCCCAGGAGGATTTTAATAAAAGATGGCTTTTAAATTCTGGTTACGGCAAATCTCAGCTTAACCTTGATTATATTGAGCAATGGCTTTTTGACTGGCTGGACAGGGGTTATCTGGCGGCAGCCGCCATGCAAGGCTTTATGGAAGAAGAAAAATTAGGGACATTCAACATCGAAAAAATATGTCTTGGCTCTTAGTAACAATTTTAGCTTATTTTATTTTTGCCATTGTTTTTTTAGTTGATAAGCATCTTTTAGCCGGGCCGATTGGCAATCCCAAGGTTTACGTTTTTTATGTCGGAGCGTTAAGTGCCTTAGTCGCAATTCTTATCCCTTTTGTCGGATTTAGTATACTAGCGCCTTCCCAAATAGTTTTAAGCTTAATAGCCGGCGCCTTTTTCATTTATGGTATCTATTGGCTCTATAAGGCCATCAGTCTTTTTGAAGTTTCGCGTATAACTCCGGCTGTTGGTAGTTTTCTATCTGTTTTTACTTTTTTACTGATTTTTATTTTATCCCAAGGAAAAGACGTTATTGGTTTTTTTGAATTTTTATCTTTCCTTTTGCTGGTGTCGGGAGGATTTTTAATTACTTACCAAAAAGATAAGAAAATCTCCTTGGCCAGTTTAAAAATGTCGGCTATTTCCGCCTTTTTTCTGGCTTTATTTTTTGTTTTAAGTAAGTACGTATATCTTGAAATGCCTTTTTGGCCGGGATTTATTTGGATAAAGATAGGAGGGCTTTTAGCCGGATTAAGTTTTCTTTTCAGTAAGGCAGTTAGAAATGAGTTATTTAAGGTTAAAGGCGCTATGCCTAAAAAAACAGCTGGTATTTTTTTGGTTAATCAAGCGGCTGGAGCCGGAGCTAATATTTTGCAAAGTTGGGGAGTAGCTTTAGCGCCTTTAATTTTTGTGCCGTTCATTAATGCCTTACAGGGCGTCCAATATGCTTTTCTGTTGCTTTTTACAATCTTAGTTTCTTTAAAAGCCCCCCAATTATTAAAAGAAGAAATTTCCAGAAAAACAATTATTCAAAAAATATCGGCTATTCTGCTTATTATTGGCGGTTTGGTTGTTTTGGTAATTAAATGAAATTTTTTAAAAAAATGTTACTAGTTGTCCTTATTATTACTCTCGTCTTGTCAGGGTATTTTTTCTTAGGTTCTACTAAACCGGCTGAAAAGATAACTTGGGGAGTCAATTTTTCCCAAAAGCAAGCTTTTGGTTTAGGATTGGATTGGCAAGAAATTTATTTAGCTCTTTTAAATGATCTCGGAGTGAAAAATCTTAAGCTGGCGGTCCACTGGGATTTAATTGAGTCACAAGAGCAGGAATACAGTTTTGAAGATATTGATTGGCAGATAGAAAAAGCGGAAAAAGCCGGAGCTAAAGTTGTTTTAGTTATCGGTATGAAAACATCCCGCTGGCCCGAATGTCACCTGCCCGGCTGGGCTAAAGATTTAGATAAAGCAGGACAGCAAGAAAAGATTCTTGATATGCTTGAAAAAGTTGTTGTACGCTATAAAAACTCTACTACTGTGATTGCTTGGCAGGTGGAAAACGAACCCTTTTTCCCATTTGGAGAATGCTCCTGGGTTGATAAAAATTTCTTGAAAACAGAGATTGATTTGGTAAAATCCTTAGACAGCCAGAAACGCCAGGTAATAGTGACTGACAGCGGAGAAGGATCTCTCTGGATTGCCGCTGCTAAACTAGGAGATGTGGTTGGCACGACGATGTATAAAAAGGTTTGGCAGCATCAGCTGGGTTTCTATTTCACTTGGCCGTTTCCTGCGGTTTTTTACCACCGTAAAGCTGAGATTATTAAGAGGTTTTTCGGTAAATCAGTTATTTGTGCCGAGTTGCAAGCTGAACCTTGGAGTAAGAAGTCTCTAGTTGAAACCTCCTTGGAAGAACAGAAAAAAACTATGGATCCGGAACAGTTTCGTTATATAGTAACATTTGCCAGTAATACCGGCCTGGATCAATTCTATCTTTGGGGAGCGGAATGGTGGTATTGGATGAAAGAAAAACAGGGACAGCCAGAAATCTGGCAAGAAGCTAAAAAGTTGTTTAATTAATGGACATTCCTTATTATTTAAAAATCGGCCAAGCGTCGGATCTAAAAAACCCTAGAGAAAGGAGGTTTTTTAGGTTTTTGGAGATTTTCCCCGGGATTTGTAGTTGGGTTATTTTGGCTTTAGTTTTTTTGTTCTCTTGGTTGAGTCCTTTTTGGACATCTATTTTTGTTATTTGCTTCGTAGTTTATTGGTTAGTCAGGGCTATTTATTTTTCTTTTCATCTCAACGCTTGCTACAAAAGAATGAGAATAAACGAGAGGATTGATTGGCAAAAAAAATTGCAGGATTTGTCATCTTCCAGTGGAGACTTTTGGCGGACTGATTGGCAAAATATCTACCACTTAATTCTTTTACCTATATCCAAAGAGCCGGTGGAAATTATCAGGGAAACTTTCCAATCTTTGGTCAAAAGTGAATATGCCAGAGATAAAATGATAGTGGTTTTAAGCTGTGAAGAAAGAGTGGGAGCTCAATCTAAAGAAGTCGCTCAAGCCATAGAAAAAGAATTCAGAAGTGAATTTCCTCATTTATTGATAACTTTCCACCCGGACGGACTTCCTGGAGAGATTATCGGCAAGGGAGCCAACGAAACCTGGGGAGCCAGAAGAGCTAAGGAATTGATTATCGACCCTTTGAAAATTCCTTATGAGGATATTTTAGTTTCTTCTTTTGACGCCGATACTTATGTTTTTCCCAAATATTTTAGCTGTCTGACTTACAATTATCTTACTTGCGAATTTCCTTTGCGTTCTAGTTTTCAACCTATTCCTCTTTTTACTAATAATATTTGGCAGGCGCCACCTATTTCCAGAATATTTTCTTTTTCCGCTACTTTTTGGCAAATGATGTGTCAGGAAAGACCGGAAAAATTAATTACCTTTTCCGCCCATTCCATGCCTTTTTGTGCTTTAATCGATGTTGATTTCCGTCAGACTAATATAGTTTCCGACGATTCCAGAATATTTTGGCAGTGTTTTTTGAGGTACGACGGTGATTATCGGGTCGTGCCTCTGTATTATCCCGTTTCTATGGATGCTAATGTTGCCCCTACTTTTTGGCAGACCATGAAAAATGTTTATAAACAACAGAGAAGGTGGGCTTATGGAGTAGGGGAAATACCTTATTATATTTTTGGGTTTGTTAAAAACAAAAAAATTCCTTTGTTCAAAAAGATTTCTTTAGGTTCTATGGTTTTTGAAGGGCATCTATCCTGGGCGACTAGTTCTATTATTCTTTTTCTGCTGGGCTGGCTACCGGTTGTTTTGGGCGGCCAGGTTTTTAATCAAACCCTACTTTCTTATAATCTGCCCTTCTTTACTAGTCGAGTTCTGACTATAGGTATGATTGGTTTAATAGGATCTATTTATTTAAATATCAAGCTGCTACCGCCTCGTCCGGCAGGTTATGGTAAAAGTAAATATTTGTCTTTCGGCCTAGAATGGTTACTCATGCCCTTTATTATGATTTTCTTTACCTCTTTACCAGCCCTGGATGCTCAAACCCGCTGGGTATTAGGCAGATATATGAGTTTTTGGTCTACGCCCAAGATTAGGAAAAAGATATGATTTCAATTATTATTCCGGCTCACAACGAAGAAAAATATATCGGGAAATGCTTAACTTCAATTAAAAATATCAAAAGTTCAGAATCTTTTGAAGTAATTGTAGTTAATAACACCAGCACAGATCGCACTAAAGAGGTGGTTGAAAAACTTTTGCCCGAAGCCAAGATTATTGATGAACCCCGAAAAGGTTTAACCCTGGCTTACAATCGGGGAGCCAAGGAAGCCAAAGGCGACATCTTAGCTTTTGTTGACGCAGATATGATTTTGCCGCCAAATCATTTAGAGAGAATTAGTAAAGAATTTACTAAAGATTCCGAATTAGTTCTATTATCTGGACCTTATCGATATAAAGACGGCGGATTTTTTTGCGATTTAGTCACTCGTTTATCTTATTTGTTAATTGCCATGCCGGCCGAATTAATTTTAGTCCGTTTTTTAAATATTGGAGCTTCCATGGCCAGCGGCAATTCGGCTGTGAGAAAATGGGCTTTCGAAAAAGTCGGTGGATTCAACGAAAGACTGTTTTATGGACTAGAAACCGAGTTTGCTCTAAGAGCCAAGAAATTAGGCAAAGTAAGGTTTAAATATTATCTAACAGTTGAAAGTTCCGCCCGTCGCCTTAAAAAAGAAGGGGCTCTTCGGACGGTCGCCCGGCATATTTTAAATATAATTGGGCCTTGGATTTTCAAAAAACCCTTTACTAAAACCTATATTGATATCCGCTGAAATGGCGGGTAGAATAGAACTATGCCTAAAATCTATTTAGACTATGCGGCTACTACGCCTTTAGACCCCAAGGTCCTAAGGCAAATGATGCCGTATCTTAGAAAGAATTTTGGCAATCCTTCCTCTATTCATAGCCTGGGCCAGAAGGCCTTGCAGGTAGTTGAAGAATCAAGGCAGAAGGTTGCCAAGTTTTTGAATTGTTCTGAAAGAGAAATTATTTTTACCGGTTCGGCCACTGAAGCCAATAATATGGCCATTAAGGGCTTGGTTAAATTCGGACATATCATTACCACTAAAATAGAACATCATGCAATTTCGGAACCTTTGAAGGAATTAGAGAAGGAAGGCGTCCAAGTAACCTACTTACCGGTAGATAAAGACGGAGTAGTTATTTTAGACGAACTTAAAAAAGCCATCAGAAAAGATACGGTTTTAGTTTCTATTATGTATGCCAACAATGAAATCGGTGTTGTTCAGCCGATTGCTGAAATAGCTAAAATTATCAAAGAAGCCAACGAAAAAACCTATTTTCATACCGATGCCGTCCAGGCTGTAAATTATTTAGATTGCGATGTTAAAAAATTGGGAGTTGATCTTTTGACTCTGAGTGCGCATAAAATCTATGGGCCCAAAGGCGTGGGAGCTTTGTTTATTAAAAAAGGCACGCCCTTGAAATCATTAATCGCTGGCGGCGGGCAGGAATTTGATTTAAGGTCCGGCACCGAAAATGTAGCTGGGATTGTGGGATTGGCCTCAGCCATAGAAGAAGTGCAAAATCCCAGAATTAAATTGCAGAATATTAAAATTAGGCATTTGAGAGATAAATTAGTCAAAGCGGTTTTAAGAGCTATTCCTGATTCTCAGTTAAACGGTTCGGCCACTTATCGTTTACCCAATAATGCCAATTTTACTTTCAAAGGCGCGGAAGGGGAAGCTTTGGTTATAGCTTTGGATCAAAGAGGCATAGAGGTTTCTACAGGTTCGGCTTGCTCTTCAAAGGTTTTAGAAGCCTCCCATGTTCTTTTAGCTTTGGGTTTAAGCGAGGAGGCGGCTCACGGATCCTTAAGAGTGACTTTGGGCCGGTATACAGAAGAGAAAGACATTGAGAAGTTTTTAAGAGTTTTACCGCAGGTGCTCCAAAAATTAAGAAAGTTTTCAGGTTATAAATTGTAATAATATAAATATGCAACCATATTACACCAAAAAAGTTCTCGAGCATTTTCTTCATCCCAAAAACTTCGGTAAGATGAAAGACGCTTCGGGCGTCGGGGACACCCAGAATTTAAGATGTGGCGACATTATGAAGATTTATATTAAAGTGGCCGAAAAAGGAGGCAAGGAAATTATCCAAGATGCTAAGTTTGAAACTTTCGGCTGCGGCCACGCTTTGGCTATTTCCGATATGATCTGCGAATTAATCAAAGGTAAAACCTTAAACGAAGCAATTAAAGTCGGTTATGAAGATGTAATTAAAGATATGGGTCCAGTACCGCCCACTAAGGTTCATTGCGCTCATTTGGCGCAGACCGCGGTCAAGGCGGCTGTTGAAGATTATAAGAAAAAACAAAAATAACATGTCTTTTTTCGTTTTGCCAAAGTTTAAAATGGTTAAGTTCAAGTTCCCTAAGTTTAAGGCGCCGTTTTTAAAGGTTAAAAGAACTAAACTGAAAGATCAATCATTAAGAAGCCAAATTTTTAGGATAGCGCTTTTTACTTTTATTTTTTCCACTATATTCGGCTTGGTAGCTGGTTTTGTGGGCGGTGGCTTTTTATTGCAATATAAGGGTTTTCTTTCGGGTAACTCCAATACTGTTGAAAGAATTATTGAAAAGGAGTATTTGCCTCAAACCAGCCAAGAACAGGCGGTAATTGACGTAGTAAATGAGGCTTCGCCGGCCGTGGTCAGTATTATTATCACCAAAGATCTGCCGGTTTTTGAGCAGTATTATCTCAGTCCTTTTGATGAATTTTTTAATAATGCCCAGTATCGCCAAACAGGGACGGAAAAGCAGGAAATTGGCAGTGGTTCAGGCTTTATCGTTTCTGAAGACGGCATGGTATTAACTAATAAGCACGTGGTTTTGGATGAAGAAGCGGATTATACCGTCTTAACTAACGATGGTCATAAATTTTCAGCTAGAGTTTTAGCCAGAGATCCTTTACAGGATTTAGCTATCTTAAAAATAGAAACAGAAAAAAATATCAATGAAAATGGCGGCTTGACCCAGAAGCCATTTTCCATCGTGAGGCTGGGAGACTCAGACAAATTACAATCCGGGCAGACTGTCGTAGCTATTGGTAACGCTTTGGGAGAATATAGAAATACTATTTCTGTCGGCGTGGTTTCCGGCCTGGGCAGAACTATTACCGCTTCCAGCGGAAGCCTGGTGGAAACTATTGAAGACGTTATCCAGACCGACGCCGCTATTAATCAGGGAAACTCCGGCGGTCCGCTTTTGAATCTAAAAGGGGAAGTGGTGGGAATTAATACGGCTACGGTTTTGGGGGCGCAAAGCATTGGTTTTGCTATACCCATTAACAAAGCGACCAGGGATATTAAACAGATTAAAGCCAGCGGCAAGATAGTCTATCCTTATTTGGGCGTTTACTATATTTTGATTACGGAAAAAATGCAGAAGGATTTTGATCTGTCGGTTGATTACGGTGTTTGGGTGGGTCGCAGCCAAAATGGCACCAAGACCCCGACAGCGGTAATTAAAGGAACGCCGGCGGAAGAAGCTGGGCTACAAAGAGATGACATTATTTTGGAATTCGACGGCCAAAAGATTACTTCAGAAAGTACTCTTGGTAAGATTATTCAAAAATACAGTCCGGGGGATATAGTTAATATTAAAATTTTAAGGGATAAAGTAGAAATGATTTTGAGCGTGACGCTCGGTGAAAGGGAGGAATAAGCGTTCTTGAAAGCACCTTATTTTTAGAATATAATATAGCTGAACATAAAACATATGAATGGTGGTAATTTCACCCATAAAGCTCAGGAAGCTGTCATGGCGGCCCAGGATTTTGCCAGGGAAGCCGGTCAGCAGCAAATAGATGCTTTGCATCTGCTTTTTGCTTTGATCTCTCAAGAAGGGAGCGTAGTTTTGACCTTATTACAAAAGCTGGCTATGGACGTGGAAGGTATGAAGAAGAAAGTCAAAATCGCCATAGATAAGTTGCCGGTCGTAGCTGCTCCCCAGACTTTCGGCCAGTTTTATTTAACTCAGGACATGGCCAAGGTTTTAGAAAAAGCCCGCCAGGAATCAGTTAAAATGGGAGACGAATATATTTCCGTTGAGCATTTCTTTTTAGCTTTACTAGATACTGACACCAAGGCTAGGGAAATTATGGACAAAGCTTCTTTTTTACAGCAGAAAGCCGGTGCGGGAAATTTGGAATTCGGCAAGTTGAACTATGGCGATGCTTTGAAAGCTTTGGCTCAAATCAGAGGCGGAACGAAAATTACTGATCCGGAACCAGAATCCAAATACCAGGTGATAGAAAAATATGCCAGGAATTTGACGCAGGCGGCCAGAGAAGGGAAATTAGATCCGGTTATCGGCCGGGAAAACGAAATCAGGAGATTAATGCAGGTTTTATCTCGTCGAACAAAAAATAATCCTGTTCTAATCGGCGAAGCCGGCGTTGGTAAAACCGCCATTGTTGAAGGTCTGGCCCAGAAAATTATCAAAGGCGACGTGCCGGAAAGTTTAAAAGACAAGGAAATTATCGGTTTGGATTTGGGCGGCTTAGTAGCCGGTACCAGATACCGGGGTGAATTTGAAGACAGGGTCAAGGCGCTTTTAAAAGAAGTTAATCGGGCCGGCGGCCGCTACATTTTATTTATCGACGAACTCCATACTTTAGTGGGGGCGGGAGCGGCTGAAGGCGCTATCGACGCTTCCAATCTTTTAAAACCGGCTCTATCCAGAGGAGAATTAAGAGCTATTGGAGCCACGACTTTGAAAGAATACCAAAAATATATTGAAAAGGATCCGGCTTTAGAAAGAAGATTCCAGCCTATTTATGTTGTGGAACCTTCCATTGACGATACCTTAGCTATTTTAAGGGGCATTAAGGAAAAATATGAAGTCCATCATGGAGTTAAGATTAAGGATGCGGCTTTGATAGCGGCAGCGGAGCTGGCTGCCAGATATATTTCCGACAGGTTCTTGCCGGATAAAGCCGTGGATTTAATGGATGAAGCAGCTTCCGCTTTAAGATTGGATATGGAGTCCGAACCGGCTGACTTGGAACAGTTTAAAAAAGAAATTCAAAAATTGGAGATAGAAAAGGAAGCCTTAAAAAATGAAAAAGAAGCGGGTACAGCCAGAAAATTAATCACCATTAGCCGGTCTTTGGCTGACTTGAAAGAAAAAGCCAAGGATTTGGAATTGAAATGGAAAACCGAAAGGGATTTAATTAAAAGCATCAGAACTCTGAGAAAAGAAATGGAAGAAATGGTTTTCCAGACTGAAGTGGCTCAAAGGCAGGGAGAGTTGCAAAAAGTGGCAGAAATCAAATATGGCAAAATCCCGGATATTTTAAAGGAAATCCAAAAAAAGGAAAAAGAATTAGTTCGTTTCCAAAAGAACCGCAAGCTTTTAAAAGAAGAAGTAGGGGAAGAGGAAGTGGCCAGAGTAGTTTCGCGCTGGACAGGCATACCTGTCACTAGATTGATTGAAGAAGAAGCCAAAAAATTGGAGAAAATGGAAGATATTCTGGCTCGCCGGGTTATCGGCCAGAAAGAGGCGATTGTGGCCGTAGCCAACGCCATACGCCGCTCCAGGGCCGGTATTGCCGAGGAGTCAAAACCCATGGGTTCCTTTATGTTCTTAGGTCCCACAGGCGTAGGTAAAACCGAAACTGCCAGAGCTTTAGCTGGATTCCTTTTTAATGACGAATCGGCTTTGGTAAGATTGGATATGTCTGAATATATGGAAAAGCACACGGTATCCAAGATGATCGGTTCTCCTCCAGGATATGTGGGTTATGAGGAGGGCGGTCAACTGACCGAAAAGATTAGGCGCAGACCGTATGCGGTTATTCTGCTGGATGAAATCGAAAAAGCGCATCCCGACGTTTTTAATATCCTTTTGCAAATTATGGAAGACGGCCGCTTAACTGACGCCAAGGGCCGGACAGCTTCTTTTAAGAATGCCATTTTAATCATGACTTCGAATATCGGGTCAGAATATATTGCCAAGATGGGGTCCTTAGGCTTTTTAGGCGACAGTAAAGAAGAGGGCAAAGCTGATTTAAAAGGCAAAGTTATGGAGGCCTTGAAAGATAATTTCAAACCAGAGTTTTTAAACAGAATCGATGAAATTGTCATTTTCAACTATTTAGGCAAAGAAGAAATTAAGAAGATAGTGGATTTGGAATTGCAAAAAGTTATTGATAGGTTGGCAGGTAAGGGCATTAAAATTGAAGCCACTCAGGCAGCTAAAGACATTCTGGCTGAAGAAGGTTTTGATCCCAATTTGGGAGCCAGACCACTTAAAAGAGTTATCCAAAAATTGGTTTTAGATCCCTTGGCTTTAAAAATCGTGACCGGAGAAGCCAAAGAAAAAGACCGCATTGTTATAGACGCCGAGAAAGGTAAGGTGGTTTTTAGGACAACGGCTGATTTGATGAAAATCAGCAAAGTAAATAAAGAAAAGGTCTCTGTTTAATAATTTTCATAGTTTTCAGAGCTCGACTCTGAAAATTAGTAGAAAAAAAGAGCTGTGGATAAGTGGAAGTTTGACCTTACTTTATGAGACTTGTAAAATAAAGTTAGTATGGCGAAAAAGCTAATTTTTCTCTTTTTTATTTTTATCCTCATTGGTGGAGGATTTTTTTATTGGTGGCAGAATCAAAAAGACGTAAGGGAATTGAATAAAACCCTGCCAGAGGGATTAAAAATAGTTAAAAATTTGATTGGGAATGAATATGGGGTGGTTAATAAAATAGATGGGTATGAGTTTAAAGTACCGAAAGAGTGGGAAGGATTTAAAACAATTGAATACACCCCTAAGAGGAGTGAATTAGGCTATACGGCAGCTAGTATTAATATGGAAAGTAAAGAGGGCTCGAAAGGGCTTATTACTATTGACCAGTTCGAAAATTTAGAAAAAATTGATTTAAAATTTTGGGCCGAAGATAATTTTAGAGTTTTAGGTTTAACCGGCCGATTCGTAGAAGATAAATTAGGAGAATTTAATATAGTTAAGACTCAAGAAAGCGTACACCTAGGAGGAATGTTTGTTTATTTTTTTCAGAAGGATTTAGTAATTTATGCCGTGACAGGCGATTCAGAAGATTTCATACATTATATAATTATTAATGGTAAATGGTGACAAAATAAAGCGTAAGTTTATAGTGATTACCCTATCAGTAATCACTGTTTTTTTATTTGGTACGGGGTCGTTTTTAGAGGCAAAAGCTATAGGAGATCAAGAAGTAAGCGCTATAAAAACATTTTTGAAAATTGCTGATGTCCCCTTTTTGTCAGATTTTACAGGGACAGAAATAAAACAGGCCTTAAGCGGGCCTCTTTTTTCAGAAGAGCCGGACTTAACCTTTGGTGTTTTGGTTTTAGCGACTATAGACGAGCTCGAATTTATGGATATGATTCTAACGCAAGGGTATAAAGATATAGGTAGCGAATATTTTAACGGTATATTAAATAAGAAACTTAATTTAATATCTTCTTGGCAAAAAACTGGTAAAAATATTAAATATTTAATAGAAAAGGGCAAATCGGTTACTCCCCTGACAGCCTTGGCTATGGAGAGCGTTGAGATGGTTAATAAGACCATTGAAATTTTTAGTGTTTTCACTACTGTGAAAGAAATGAAAAAATATGATGGTCTTTGGTATTATTTTGATTTAAGGAAGAATGGAAACGAACCACATAAAGTGGCGTGGGAAGAAGCTTTAGAGTGGATGGGTTGGGCGGCAAAATCTGCATCTTTTTATAGTAATATTAAGACTGAGAATCAGAATCAAAACCAACTCGAATCTCAATTCTTAACTCTCTGGGAAAAATGGGGTCCATATATTACGCCATACGGGATAAGTAAGGAATATAAGGAAAAACTAGTTGGCGAGTTGAATAAAACATTAGCTATCGCCTTGCAAGAACGTGCTTTAGTAAAGAGAGAGGAATTATCAAAGTCGTCTTTAGTAGACAAAGCTAAGTCTTCTTTGGCAAAATTAACCCAAGAGTTGGCAAAAATAAAAGACCAAATAGTCTCTTTAATATTACAGAATAATTCGTTCAAAGCCGGGCCATTGGTGGAAATCCCTCAAATAAAAACAGAAGTAATACCTTTGGATTATTCGAAGCTTGAGCTATTAGAATCGGCTCCTCCTGAAATTCAGAAAGCGTCAAGTTTAGCTGAATTACAGGAAGATTTAGATGATGTTTTAGAGGAAATGGATATTCTCCAACAGGAAGTTAACATTAAATTAGCCATAGCTAAGCCTATTGAGGCCGAACCTTCGATGGATAGGGTGGGACCTCAATCAATTGAGACAGAAGAAATAGAAGAAGGTTTAGAAAAAAATGATAAAGAGAGCGTAGAGGTGGAAAACGAAGAAGAGGAAAGCGAGCCTGAACCGACTTTCTCAGAGTTGGACTCTGAGAAAATAAATACTGTTCCAGATGGCGTCCAATTTTGCGATAGGGCGATAGCTGGCTTCCCCTTAATGAACAGGGTGATTATCAATGAGGTGGCTTGGATGGGTACAGAGAGATCTTCAAGCGACGAATGGATTGAGCTTAAGAATATCTCTCGTGAGCCTGTTAGTTTGGCCGGCTGGCAAATTACAGATAAGGGGAAGCAGATTAAAGTTGTTTTTAAAGAAAACGACGTTATCCCGGCTTATGGCTTCTATATTCTAGAAAGAACCGATGATAATTCACTACCATACATTCCTGCAAATTTTATTTATACCGGAGCCTTAAATGATAATGCCGAAGCCATTAATCTTTTTAATAATAACTGTGGCTTAGAAGATGAGATTTCAGCTTTTCCTAATTGGCCGGCTGGCGATAAGGCTGAGAAAAGATCAATGGAAAGAGATGCTAAGCTTTACTGGCATACTTATTATGGTTTACCTATAGATGATATTTTTGGAACGCCCAACAGAGAAAATACCTTACCTTTAAGTTATCCGCTGGCTGTTGTATCTTCGGGCGGTCCATCATCTTCGCCACCGCCAGAAGAGACTGTACCCCCAGAGCAAGAACCAGAGGTTGAACAGCCCCTTTTGAGTGTGGTTATTAATGAAATTGCTTGGATGGGAAACGCCACTTCCTCTCAAGATGAATGGATTGAACTATATAATAACAGCCAGGAAGAAGTTGATTTAACTGGCTGGACGCTTACTTGGAGTCATAGCACGACCACTCACTCTATAGTTTTCTCTACTAGTACTTGTGCCACCACAACAATTCCAGCTTTAGGATTTTATCTTATTGAAAGAACCGATGACAACACTATTAGTGATATAATCGCCGATTTAATAACTTCTTTTGGCCACGGACTTAATAATGGAGGAGAGAAAATAGATCTAAGAGATAGTAGTGGCGCTCTAATTGATATAGTTGATTGTTCAGAGGGTTGGTTTGGCGGTAAGGCTTCTCCGGGGTATGTTTCTATGGAGAGGATAAGCCCGCAATTGAAAGGAGATGTGGGAAATTGGGCAGATAATAACCGCGTGCCTTGGTTGGGTTGGGATGGTAAAGATGTGGCGGGAAATAGAATTTTCGGCACCCCAAAATCAAAAAATAGCGTTGCCAAAACTTTTACTGCCATTGCTTCGGGCGGTTTTACCACAGAAGACGATTTTATTCTGACTAAACTCGGCAGCCCTTATCTTATAGATGGAACCATTAATGTCGCCAGTAGTACAAAATTAACTATTGAGCCTGGCGTAATAATTAAATTTAAAGAAAACAGTTATACACATTCGGGTATTAATATAGAAGGGGAATTAGAGTCTATTGGCACTGGAGATCAAAAGATTGTGATCACTTCTTACAAAGACGACGAATACGGTGGAGATACAAACGAAGATGGTGTCACAACTATTCCTTCGGCTGGAGACTGGGACTGGATTTATTCCGTTAACCCGGATAAGGAAATAAAAATGGAGAATGTGATTGTTAGGTATGGTGGTAAGTATCATCAATCTTGTTGCTTTGAGTATTCTCCTTATACCAAGGGGATGATCAAAATTGATAACGGAGGAATAAGTATTAAAGATTCTATTATTGAGAATAGCTATACTAGAGGTATTTGGCTAGAAGGAGCTTTGGCAACTATAGAAAATGTTCAATTCGTAAATAATCTCGGAGAGAATTATTTAGATTCAGCCGGTCTTTATATTAATAGTAGTGAAAAGGTAGTTTCAGTTAAAAATTCTACATTTAAAGGAAATAAATCTGGCGTTTGGATAGAATCAGGTAATCATTTGATCGATGGTAATTTATTTGAAGACAATCAATTAGCGGCCGTGAAAAGCAACAATCTTTCCACTGTTTTTTCTAATAATATAACCCAAAACAATAACTATAACGGAGTTCTTTTATCGGGGTTTTCTTTTCCAGAGGAAGTAGATGAGATTAATTGGAATTCAGCCGATCTTCCGTATATAATTGAAAGCACAATTTATATTCCAGAAGGAAAGACTCTTAATATAGGTCCCGGCGTAGTTATAAAGTTAAATAATTCTGGCCAAGTATCGACCACTGGAACATTGAAGGTCCAAGGTCAAGAGTCTAATAAGGTTATTTTTACTGCCTTAGCCGATGACGAATACGGTGGGGATACAAATAATAATGGTAGTGATTCGCAGCCAGCACCAGGTCATTGGCATTCTATTTCTTTCTCCGGGACAGATACTAATTCTATTATTGATAATGCTATTATCAGATATGGCGGTTGGTATAATGTTTTTTTGGGAGGAGCTGATGCTAAGGGTGGGGCGATAAAGGTGAAAGAAGCCCTTTTAACGATTAAAAATTCACTTATCGAAAATAATCTTTTCGCCGGTTTACAGTTAGTTAATGCGACAACAACTATGGAAAGTGTCGTGTTTAATAAAAATGAAAACGGTATTTATATTGAATTAGGCGAATGTCCTGATTTATCAGGCGTGACCTTTGGTGTAGATGAAGATGAAAACACAGAGAATAGAGATGTTTTTCCTAAAAGCTGCAGAGAATAGAAGATTTTGTTTAACATGACCTTTAAATAAGATATAATAAAACATATGGCGAGACAATTTACAGCAATCTATAAAAAAAGGGGAAAGTGGTATTTAGGCTGGGTAGAAGAAATCCCAGGAGTTAATACCCAAGGTAAAACTCTTAAAGAAGTGAAGGCTAATCTCAAAGAAGCACTTTTATTAATTTTAGAAACAAAGCCACTTGGATAGATTTTTTATAGAGACTTAAGGATACAAGTACCAAGGGAATAGGCATATTTTTGATAATTGTCCTTACGGGCAATTTTTATTTTCCAGATTGACATTTAGCTCTTGGAATTGTAGAATTGATGAACGGCTTTTAATACGCCTATTGTTAGTTTATGGATAAAGAATCTTGTGAAAAATTAGTCCAAGCGGTATACCGGGTAACTGAACTTTTCCCGGAAAGTGAGCCTTTGAGAAAACAGATTAGGGAATCAGCTAATCAGATTTTAGCTGATTTAATTTGTTTGGACTCAAAGAAACAGGCAGTCCAATTACTTAAAAACATCGAAGTTATAAAAAGCTATCTTAAGTTAGCCCAAACTCAAAACTGGGTTGATCCGATTAACTTTGTTGTGCTTCAAAAGGAGTATTCCAAGATGGAGGAAGTCATCAAATCCGATATCGGAAAAACTGTGGACAACTTTTCACCGGAAGCCAAGAAGGAAACTTTGGCAACTGAAAAAGATCGCCGGAACAGAATTCTGGATTTCTTGAGAGAAAGGAAGAGCATGCAGACCAGGGAGTTGGTTGAAGCCTTTCCAAAAACTAACAGAAGGACCTTGATTAGGGATTTGGACAAGCTTTATCAGTCCGGCATCTTAATAAGGGTGGGGTCAGGTAGGAGTTCCTCATATAATATCAAATTGTGACATCGTAATTGTAACGTGTTGTCATGTCACAATTAATAGGATAGAATTGTGACATAATCGTGACATGTCACAATTGTGTCACAATTAGCTAATTTAACCTGATAATGGCCAATATACGCAAAATTTACGCTGGAATTTATGACCAATACGTAGACAAAATCTACCGTTTTGTGGTTTTAAAGGTTAAATCCCAGGAAGCGGCCCAGGATCTGACTTCAGAGGTGTTTATCCGAGGTTGGGAAGCGATGAAAGCCCAGGGTTCTAAAATAGACAATATGCAGGCGTTTTTGTATCAGATTGCCCGCAACCTGATTGTTGACCATTACCGCGACACAGCCAAAGCCCAGTTGGTATCAGTAGATTTGGCCCCGGTTATTGACTCAGGCATCAATCTCGAGGAGAGGGCGGTGATCGGGTCAGATATGGACCAGGTTAAGGCTGCTTTAGCTAACCTCAAGGAAGAATACCGGGAAGTACTGGTCTGGTACTATTTAGACGAACTTTCAGCTCCGGAAATAGCTAAATTAACCGGCAAAGAAGAAGGTAATATCAGGGTGCTTATTCACCGAGCTCTCCAAGCCTTAAAAGAAGAGATGGGCGGGGTGTAACAAATAGCCTCATTTTCCGTCATAATTATAGAGACACGAACATGACGGAAAAAGACCTTATCCAAAATTTAAAAGGACTCAGACAAACCAAACCCAATCAAGAATGGGTTTCTTTGACTAAACAAAGAATCTTTGGCCAAGAGGTAGCAGAAGAAAAAATGGACTTTGTGCTTTTTACTCCTTTCTTTAGATACAGATTAGCCATGGCCCCAGTGATTGCGGTTTTAGCCATTATCGGACTTTTCGGCTTTGCTCAAAACACTACTCCTGGCAACTTCTTTTTCCAGTTTAAAAAGGTGACCGAGACAGCTCAGGTCAGCCTTTCTTCTAGTGCAGAGAAATCCGGTGCTTATATTAGGCTAGCTAACAAACGCTTGGAGGAATTAAACCAGATTGCCGGAACCAGCCAAGGACAAAATTTAAGCCAAAATATTAAAGAGTTCCAGACAAACATTACCGAAGCTACTAAAAGCTTATCAGCCATGGATGCTAATTTAGACCCTGCGGCCGTTAAGGAGATTGTAGCCCAAACCAAGAAATTGGAAGCAAACAGATTGAAAGTGGAAACAGCTTTGGGAGCTAAGGTAGGCGATACTGAAGAATTTGACAGCGTACTTTTACAGCTGGAAAAACAGATGGCCGGCTATTTAATCACTGATTTGGAAAGCAGAACATTATCAGAAGGAGATCAAATATTATTAACCGAAGCCAAAACCTATTTTGAAGCCGGGAATTATTCCCAGTCTTTAGAACAGATCTGGCTCTTATCAAATAAGTATTAATTTAACATTGGAAGTCGTTATCCCACGGCCCCTTTTGGATATCGCCATCGGGCAGAAAAGAATTCTTTATATCCACAATGGGCTAGGGAAGGTCGATAATGACACTAAAACATTAAACATTAAAACACATTAAACTTAGAAATGAATAATTTAACTAAAAAGATTGTATCGGTTGTTACGATTGTCACCTCAGCTGTCTGGATGATGGGTTCTGCAGGCACTGCCGGAGCTTTAACCTCCGCTGAGCTTCAGGCCATGATCAATTCTTTGATGGCACAGATTGCTACCTTACAGTCACAGTTGTCTCAAGTGGAGGGCGGAACACCCGCTGTTAGCGGATGCTCGATCACTTCATTTTCTGCCAACTTAAGTCAGGGATCAACAGGAGAAGCTGTAAAATGTTTACAGGTTATCTTGAACTCATCCGCTGACACTCAAGTGGCTGCAACCGGAGCAGGATCTCCTGGAAATGAATCAACCTACTTTGGTGCATTAACCAAAGCGGCTGCTATCAAATTCCAAGAGAAATACGCTAGCGAAGTTTTGACTCCAGTCGGTTTGACTGCAGGTACAGGTTTCGTTGGTTCTTCAACTAGAGCCAAATTGAACACCTTAATCGGCACAACCACACCTACTACACCTACCACTCCTACTACCCCAGTAACTGGGACCCCGAAAATTACATTAGCTTCTGACACTCCGGCTGCCAAGGCAGTTGCCTTGAACGCTCAGGACGTGGTGGTGGCTAAATATAATGTTTCTGGTGGGAGCACGGGCGTTACTATTACTAAAATGATAGTAACCAGAGGCGGTGTTGCTGCTGACGCTGATGTTGCTTCCGTCAAATTATTTGATGGCGTAGCTCAGATCGGCTCAACTCAAGCCTTGAACACAAACACCCACAAAGCAACTTTCTCTAGCCTTTCTTGGACAGTACCAGCTGGAACAACCAAAGTATTGACCGTTAAGGCCGGTGTTGCTGCTTCAGGAACTGCCACAGTTGGAGATCAAATCAGGTTCAGCATTGCTGCTGCAGCTGACATTACCTCCACTGCTACTTTAGAGGGAACATTTCCTTTAGAGAGTAACTCTATAACCATTGCCGGTATTTCCGTCGGTGCATTATACGTTACTAAATCAACTACTCCAGCCACAGCTAATATTTTATCTGGAGCTACTGATCAAGAAATTGCTGCTTGGACAGTCACAGCTTCATCTGTTGAAGCTATGTCTGTTGACTCAATCAAAATTACTCATGTTGGTTCAGCTTCAACCGGTGATGTTAAAAACATCAAATTGAAGATCAATGGCGTTCAAATTGGTTCAACAATAGCCAGTTTAGCCTCTGACAACACAGCAACTTTTGATTTGTCCAGCGCGCCAATCAGTGTTTTGTCTGGCGCTTCTAAAACAGTTTACGCTTACTGCGATGTCGCAGCCGGAATTAACACTTCAAGGACAGTTATCTTTGAAATTACTCAGGCCGCTGACGTTGTAGCTTATGGCGCTAACTCAAACGGTGCAGTAGAAATTCAAGTAGCTGATGGTACATCGGGCACTTCTTTCACGAAGCAAGCCGGTAACATCATGACTATTGCCCAGGGTTCTTTAAGCATCAATATTGATTCTTCTTACAACCCCGCTTCTCAAACCTATGTAAAAGGTTCAACTAATAGGCTATTTTCAGCCTTTAAGTTCACCGCTGGTTCGAGAGAAGGAGTAAGAGTAGTTAAATTGAGATTGAACCTCGGTGGCACAGGTGGCGCTACTGATATTGCTAATGTCACTCTTTGGGATGGTTCTACTCAAATTGCCGGTCCCGCTTCAGTCGTTGGTGATTACGTCACTTTTGGCGCAAACACTATCGGCTATGACTCTACCGGTTTATTTGATATAACCAAATCAGAGTCGAAGACTATCACCGTTAAAGCTGACATTCCTTCAGGAGCTACCACTGGTAACACAGTAGCCTTGAATGTTGCCGCTTATGGTGATGTTTGGATTGATGGTTTGGATTCAAGATACGATATTGACCAAACTGCCACCAATATCAGCTTAACTTCCGGCACTGCCAATAATCACACTATTGGCGCTTACGGCGGTTTAGCTGTTGCTAAATCATCTTTGAGCCCTTCAGCTCAAACTTACATTAAGGGTGCTTCCGCTCAAGAATTCTTAAAGTTAGACTTAACAGCCGGATCTGGTGAAGATGTGACTGTTACTTCTTTAACTTTTGATCTTTATGACGGAGCCGCTGCCGCTACTGTTGCTGGAGATTTAACTAACGTTAAACTCTTGAAATCAGACGGCACACAATTAGGTTCAACAGTCGCTTCGCCGACTGCCGAAGCCTCATTTAGCTTTAGTCTAAATGTCCCGGCCTCTGAAACAGTTACTTTGAAAGTAGTGGCTGACATTCCTACTAATACGGCATTAACCGCCACTGGCGCTTATGTCGAATTACTCAATGCCGACCACATGACTTCCGAAGGCGTTTCTTCAGCCTCAGCTATTACCGAAACAGGATTCCCTGTTGATGGTAATACCATGGCTATTGGTTCTGGTAACTTAACTATTTCGGCTTTGTCCAGCCCTGGCGATCAAAACGTCATTATTGGCCAGACTGAAATTCCTATTGTTGCCTTCCAGTTCCTTGGCGGCACTGCTGAGGATGTTAAAGTAACAAGAATAAAATTGACTGGTGTGTCTTTGGCAGATGCCACTGAAATGAACGATGATCTTTCTAACATCGCTTTATACGCTGGCGCTACCAGATTAACCGCTAAAAAAGGTTTTGACACCAGTGCTACTACTGTTACTTTCTCTGCTTCTGACTTCTTAAGTGATTTAATTATCACCAAGGGTCAACAGAAGACTATTACAGTAAAAGCTGACATTCCTTCTACAGCTGATTCGGGAGAAACAGCTTCATTAGGTATCGCCAGCTCTACTGAAAGCGTACTTTCTACTAACGCCACTACGGCCGATGTAAGCGCTGTGGGCTTAAGCTCTAACGCTTCTATCGTCCCGACCCTAATCTTCGTTTCAACTATGGGCGGCGTTAACTATGAAGCTCAAGGTGCAGCCGGAGTTAATTACGCAACTATTAACGCTAAGGGCACTATGACTGCTGAAGCCTCATCCGATAAGCCAGCCATTCAAATGGTTACTGTCGGTGAAATCGGCGCAGGCAGAACTGGTGTTACTTTCGTTAAGGTTAATTTGAGATCAGATTTGGAAGATGTCTATGTTAAAAGCATAGAAATTGCAAGAGATGGCGGCAGTGATGCTGACTTTGGCAACATTACTCTTTGGGATGGAACAACCCAGATAGGTGCTGCTCAGAGCTTAGTCGCTGGCGAAACCGGCCTTTCTTCAACTACTTTCAGTTTGCCGGTCAGTTCTTACTGGACTTTACCAAAAGGCCAGACCAAGACTTTAACCGTCAAAGCTGATCTTAAGGGTATTAAGACAACTAACGAAGTTGGAACAACTCCAGGCGACACTCCGATGCTTTGCGTGTCAGCTGGTTTGAACGGCAACTTAAAGGTTGTTGGTCAAGGTGTCAGTTCTGGAGCCGAAGTTATGGCTTCCAGCTCAGACAACATCTGCAGCAACGTGCAGATCCTCTACCAATCCAAGCCTACTTTGGCCGCAGCTGCTTTGCCAAGCAATACCTTGGCAGTCGGTACACAAGTCCTTTACAGATGGACGGTGACGGCCGATGAAAAGGGATCAATTGCTTGGGCAAAACAAGTCTTTGATATCTCGGGCGTCGTTACTAGTGGAGGAATAGCCTATACTATCGGTAGTGGTGGTGAGCTTACAACAGGTACTACCACGGCTGCAATTTGGGCGGCTACTTCCACCTCTGAAGTTAACGCTGCCAAAGAGTTGATTGCTACTAGTACCATGAAAGTTTATAGGTATGACAGTGGCAGTCGGACAGAAGTTACTGCTTCATCTTCAGCTATTTGGGTTCATAACTTTATTTCTGGCGGATCAAGGGTTACTTTCCTTCCTGCCGTTGAAGAAGTTGTTGCCGCAGGCGAAACTAAGACCTATGAGTTAGAAGGTTATGTAAATTTCGGCGGTGTATCAGGTGATTACATCACCACTCAGATTGCTCAGAGAAGCACAGCTACGTCAACCGGAAGTTTATACTCAACTAACTTCTTGGGTGATAATGCCGGAGCTTCAGCTTACAGCCCAGCCGAAGCTGAAGGTGAAACCTTTGTTTGGTCTGATAGATCCAGCGCTGGAGCTAGCACAGGAGTTCACTCCACTGCTACTTCCGACTGGTCTTGGGACTACAAGGTTCCCGGTTTACCAGCCTCTCCTGCAACTCTAAGCAGATAGTAAGTCTTACTCTATCCGCGTTTGCCTTGTGAGCCGCGTATAGAAAAAAACAACCCCCTGCCTTTAAAAGCAGGGGGTTTGTTTTGTGTCAAAATAAGAGGAGATAATAATTAAGGTCACAGTAGCGTTGCTAGAGTTTTTTCTGCCATTTTTAAAGAAGTGAATTCTTTAGTTAGTTTTATTTTAGCTCTTTTGGTTATTGTCTTAGCCTTTGGCTTGTTGTTTAAAACCCAGTTTATTTTTTCAGCCAATACTCGGCTGTTTTTTGTTTCCACTAGAATGCCTTCTTTTCCATTTTCAATGATTTCCGGTACTGCTCCGACCTTAGTAGCGATGATAGGAATTTCAGCGGCCATGGCTTCCAGGATTATCCAGGGAAAGCCTTCTTTTAAAGAGGGGAGGACAAAAACATCAAAAGCTTTGAGATATTGGTAGGCATTGGGCACTTTGCCTAAAAGTATGACTTTATTCTGGAACTTCAGCTTTCTGATATTCTTTTCTAGTTGGGGTCTTAATCTGCCATCACCCATGATCACTAGTTTGGCATCTACTTCTTTCATGGCTTTAATCAAATATTTTAAACCCTTGGTTTTGTAGAAATTAGCTACGCAACCGACAATAGCTGTTTTTTCGTTAAACAAGAATTGTTTTTTAGCTTTTTCTTTAGGAATAAATTTAAGAGAGTTAATGTCTAGCCCATTATATATTTTGATTATTTTTCTGCTGGGGGCAATTTTGTGCTTTAATGCCAATTTTCGGTCAATCTCAGAATTAACAATGAACTTATCCTTAAAACGGGCGGTTAATTTCTCGGATAATAAGATAAGCCAGTTTAAAAAGAAAGGTCTGGGGTCTCTGAAGGCCCAGCCGCCGATGCGGTAAATTATTCTTAATTTATGCTCATTGGTTTTATGTAAAAAGCCGGCTATAGATCCTAAAAGCCCGGCTGTAGTGGAGCAGAGGAATAAGACATCGGGTTTTTCTTTTTCTAATAAGTCATACATTTCCCGGCAAGCTAAGACGACCTGCCAAGGCCAGGGTGTTCTCTTGAGCTGTTTTAATTTATTTAATCTTATTCCAAGATTAGCAACTCTTTTAAATAGTTCGCCGTCTCCGGAGCCAGCCGCTACCAGGACTTCAAAGCCCTGTTTATTTACAAAGCGCGCCATTTCCAGGACGTATCTTTGGGCTCCGCCCATTTCTGATTGGGTGACCAAAAAGAGTATTTTTTTAGGGGTTAAGGACGGCATATATTACAAAATTATCATATCTTAAAATAAGGAAAAATCAAATAAATATGCCCTCAGCCTTTTTAGACTGAGGGCACACTTTTGGATGCTTGGAGATTATCCGGGGATTTCAGACCATTCTTTTCCCCAGAGATGCCGGCCGCTTAATATTAAACAGCCGAAGTTGTTGGCAGTGATTTTGGGCCGGTTGTTCATGAGAAATTCGCGGATGGTTTGTGGCGAGACATCGAGGAAGAATAATCTGCCTTCCTTGTCTTTCGCTGTTTCCGCCGTTTTTTTAATTTGCTCTGACGTCATGGAGACTTGGGTCAGGAACTGGAATTCGTGGTTGATCCTTTCTTCCAGCCTGTTGGAAACACCTATCAGGCGCATTTCCTTGATTTCGTCCTTGGGTATGCCCATTTCTTCTTCGAGCTCTTTGCGCATGCACTCGAAGGGTGTGCCGCCGTCGTAAATGCCGCCGACGAGGGCGAGTTTATCCGGGAAATCGACATAAGCAGAGGTAGCCTGCATGATCATTTTCTGATCAGCGCTTACGGCGACCACGCTTAATCCCGTGCCGATGGGGAAGTTGCGCCAGTTCATCTTTTCGATGTTTTCCCGGCGCATTACGTCGTAGACGGAGTATTTCATCGGTCCTTTAACGACGAATACGGCGGCGCCCGGCTGAAATTTCGATTTCTCCATGTCGAGGGATAAAACATCGCCATCGAATAACGCGGGGTTCTTGGCTTTTCTGCTTTCGAATCTGGCCTGGGCGACAGCTTGCATTTCTTCGGTAATCTCAATCGGTGTATTGTCCCTGATGAGTTCTGTCTGGTTTTCCAACCAGGAACCCTCGACGAGTATCCTGGTTCTTCCGGTGACTAAGTCCATTAGCTCCACTTGTAACCTCCTATTCCTATATTTCTTTAAAAGAGCTAAGCGAGATTATAATTATAACAGATATGACCTGTATGTCAAGTCTAAATTTCAAACAATAACAGATTGACTTTTCGGGTTGTTTACCACTATAATAAAAGACAGAGTTTTATAATTTATAAGTACGGAAAAAAACAACAAAATATGTTCAAAAAATTCACCAAAGTGGGTATTGTGGGCGTCGGTATGGTGGGAGGAGCCTTAAAGAGCTATTTGGAAAAGAAAGAGGGGCTTCAGCTTTTTTTATACGATAAAGGCAGGAACCTGGGCTCTATGGACGACATTAATCAAGCCGAGCTTATTTTTGTCTGCGTTCCTACGCCTTACTTAAAGGACGGCAAGGGTTTTGATTTGTCCTATGTTGAAGAGACCTTGGCCAACATTAAAGGAGAGAAGGTAGTAGTGATTAAATCTACGGTGTTGCCCGGAACTACGGAAGTCTTACAAAAGAAGTATCCCAATCACAAACTGATGATGAATCCGGAATTTTTAACTGAAGTCACGGCTGACCAAGATATGTCCTATCCTGACCGCCAGATTGTAGGTTACACAGCTCAGAGCCAGTCAGTGGCCGGGGATTTAATGATGCTTTTGCCTTTAGCTCCTTTTGAAAGAGTTTTGCCAGCTACGGAAGCTGAAATGGTTAAATACTTTGGCAACACTTGGTTTGCGGTCAAAGTGGCCTTTGGCAACCAAATGTATGACGTTTGCCAGAAATTAGGCATTGATTACGATAGGATGGTGGAAGCAGCCGCTGCCGACAAAAGGATCGGCAGAACGCATTTAAACGTCTTCCACAAGGGTTACAGAGGCTATGGCGGTAAATGCTTGCCCAAGGACACTAAGGCTTTGATTCAATTGGCTGATAGGCTGGGAGTTGATTTAAAGATTCATAAAGCGGCTGAAGCAATTAACAAGGTTTTAATGGATGCCCAAAACATTGTGGATCCGGAGACCTTAGGTAAAAGAGAATTATAAAAATATGGCTAAAATAATCGTTACGGGCGGCGCCGGTTTCATCGGTTCAAACTTAATTGACGCTCTGATCGAAAAAGGCCATGAAGTTCTAGTTATCGATAATCTCAGTACCGGCAAAAAAGAAAATCTCAATCCCAAGGCTAAGTTTTTTGAAGTGGACTTGAGGGAACTGGATAAAATCAAACCTATTTTTGAAGGCGTGGATTTTGTTTTTCACGAAGCGGCCTTAGCCAGAGTGGAGCCTTCCATAAAAAATCCGATAATTTACAATGACAACAATGTTAACGGGGTTCTTAATGTTTTGGTCGCAGCCAAAGATGCCCAAGTTAAGAAAGTCGTTTACGCTTCTTCCTCTTCCATTTACGGCGATCAGGAGGTCATGCCTTTGACCGAAGACATGGTGGCTAAGCCAGTCAGTCCTTATGGTCTACAAAAATACATTGGCGAGCAGTATTGCCGAGTCTTTAGTTATCTATATAAAATGCCTACAGTTTGCCTGAGATACTTTAATGTTTATGGTAAGAGAATGGCCACCGAAGGAGCTTATTCTTCTGTCATCAGCACTTTCGGCCAGCAAATGCAGAAAGGCTTACCCATGACCATTACCGGCGACGGCACACATTTACGAACCTATACTTTCGTCGGGGACATAGTTAGAGCTAATCTTTTGGCTTTGGAAAGCGAAATTGGTGACGGTCGGGCGATTAACATCGGCCAGAGTACAGAATACACAGTCAACGAAATTGCCAAGATGTTTGGCGGACCGACGACTAATATTGCTCCGAGAATTGAACCCGTCAGAAATTTATGCGGCAACAAATTAGCTAAAAAGCTCTTGAATTGGGAACCGACTATGGATCTGCCTCAATGGCTGCCTGTTTATAAAAAAGAGATGGGGATAAAATAATGCCAAGCAATAAAAAAATACTCATTACTGGCGGAGCCGGTTTTATCGGATCGCATTTAGCTGAAAAGCTTCTAGAACAAGGCGAAGAAGTTTTTGTTTTAGACGACCTGTCTACCGGCAGTTTAGAGAATATTAAAAAAGCTCAAGAAAATCCGAATTTTCATTTTATTAAAGGTTCTGTTTTAGACGAAAAACTGGTAGATGAAACTGTAGATAAAGTAGACGAGGTTTATCATTTAGCGGCAGCCGTAGGAGTTAAAACTGTTGTGGATCAACCTCTCCAGTCTTTTTTAGTTAATATCGATGGCACAAAAAATGTTTTAGCAGCAGCAGCTAAAAAACATACGCCAGTTTTGATCACTTCTTCTTCCGAAGTTTACGGCAAAAATGACGAATTACCTTTTAAGGAAGAAGATGACCGGGTTTACGGTTCTATTTATCGTGAGCGTTGGGGCTATGGGCTTTCTAAAACCAGTGATGAATTTTTAGGCTTGGCCTATTTTCGCGAGAAAGGACTGCCCGTAGTTATTGTTAGGCTTTTTAACGTAGTCGGACCAAGACAAAAAGGAGCTTATGGTATGGTGGTTCCGAGATTTATCAAGCAGGCTTTGTCTAATCAGCCTATTGAGGTCTATGGAGATGGGGAACAGACTAGATGCTTTGGCTTTGTTAAAGACGTGGCTAAGGCCTTAATCAACCTGATGGAGGCTAAGGAAAAGACCTATGGTCATATTTTTAACGTAGGATCTGATGAAGAAATCAGCATTAAGAATTTAGCCGAAAAGATTAAAAAATTAACAGACAGTCAATCAGAAATAAAATTTATCCCTTATGCTCAGGTTTACGGTGATAATTTTGATGATATGCGCCATCGTCGGCCTGATATTTCTGCGATCAAAAAAGCTGTTGGCCATAACCCAATGGATTTAAACACGACTCTTAATAAAACTATTGAATATTGGCGTCAAAACCCAACTCATGCCAATTAAAATATGTTTTACTTCTATCGATATTGAGCAAGACCTCAAAAAAGACAGCTTTTTAGGGGTAGAAAATCTCGAGGCTGTTTTAGTTATTTTTAAAAAATATCAAGTATCAGCTACTTTATTTGTGACAGGCGAGGTTTTGCAAAAATATTCGTCCTTAGCTAAAGAATGGGCTAAAAATTATGAAATCGCTTCCCATAGTTTTACTCATCGTTTTTGGAACAGCTTGAATTTGGAAGAGAGAAAAGAAGAAATAGATAAATTTATTGATCTCTATTCTCAAATCTTTCAAATATCTCCCAAGGGTTTTCGCGCTCCTTCTCATATAATTGACGAGCCGGGGACGAATCTTTTGGCTGAGAGAGGTTTTATTTATGACTCCAGTGTGGTACCGCACTATCCGCCTTTTAAAAAATATAGAGGATACAAAGGAAAGAAGCCTTTATTGCCTTACAAGCTGGAAAACGGCGTTCTAGAAATTCCAGTTAGTGGTCAAATTATGGGTTTGCCCTTAGCTGGCGCCTGGATTCGCGGATTGCCCGTGTGGATTTATAGGATTCTATTTATATTCCACCGGCCAAGCTTTATTACTTTAAACATGCACTCTTGGGATATTTTAGATAAGTGTTTCTTAAATAAATTGGAAGAGATTATAAAAATACTAAAGAAAAACGGCTATCAATTTTCCAATGGAGAACAAATTCTCAAAAATAACCAATAGGGAACAATGGCAGGCTTTGTTGGATAAGGCTTTATTTAAAACCTTCTTCCATAATTTGGCGTGGGAGGAATTTTTGGAAAAAGAATTTAAGTGGCTGAAATTTGAGCATTATAATTACCAAAATCTGGCCCTTTTGAGTCTGGCCAGAGTCCGGGGAAAGCTTATCTCTCATCCTTTTTGCGAATACGGAGGGGCCCTGCCCTTGGTTGAGAAAATTGACGGAGAAATATTTAAGAAAGACCTTTTGGCTGAATTTAAGGAGCCTTTGAAAATAAATCTACATCCAAAGATTTTTGAATATTTCGGCAAGTTAGATTTTAACCCAACAGACAGCTGGCGGAATACTTATTGGATAGAGAATGTTTCTCAATTGAAACCGGAAGAACTTTTGTCTTCTTTGCGCTATGATATCAGGCATTCAATCAAGGAAGCGGAAGGCCAAGGCTTCACTTTCCAAGAATGCGACAATTTAGAAGACCTTAAAGCTTTTTACAAGCTTTATTGCCGAACTGTCAGGCGACATAAAAATATTCCTTTGCCCTTTTCGTTTTTTGAATTTTTTAGCCATTCAGCCAAAATTTTCTTATTAAAGTCTGGTAAAAGGATAGCCACAGGTAGTGTCTTTCTGTCTTATCCGCCTTTTATCCATTATTTTATTACCGCGGCTGATGATCATTTTCGTAAGCAGGGAGTTAACCATTTACTTTTATGGAATGTCATTAAAAAATACCTGGGTCAGGACTATCAATATTTTGATTTGGGAGCTACCAGAAAAGATTCCAGCTTGGAGATGTTTAAAAGAGGGTGGCGAGGCAAAGAACTGCCTATTTTTGAGATAACCAATGGCTCAAACGGATTAAGTTTACGTCAATCTCCTTTAAGGAATATCTTGAGTATTCTGCCGTCTTGCCTGGCTAAGAAAGCCATTAAATACAAACTCTAATGGAAACAAATTACCAAAGAAGAAAGCAAAAATGGGACCAGAAAAATAAAGAATACATTGTAGACGCTTTACGCCGGGCGACTTTCGTTTTGACCGTGGAAAATATGCTCAAGCTTTTGGGCAATAAAAGAAAGGGTAGGATATTGGATGCGGGCTGTGGGTTCGGAGAAATTGACGTGCTTTTAGCTCAAAATAGTGATTTTGAGATCGTGGGTTTTGATCTTTCTAAAGTGGCGGTCCAAGCTGCCAGAAAGCATGTTAAGGAAGCGGGTTTGGAAAGTAGAATTAAGATTGAAGAAGGGGATATTTTTAATCTTAAGTATCCTGATCAATCTTTTGATATTGTTATTAGTTTCGGCTATATTTCCGCTGCCACTTATCCCGGAGTACAAAAAGATATGGCCAGGGTTTTAAAGCCAGGCGGCCTGCTCATCTGCGACTTTATTAATTGCCTGTCAGCTTACAAATTTTTTAATACTATAAAAAGGATGGTGGGTAAAAAAGAATCTTCCTACTATTTTTCGTTAAAGGGTATCCGTCAGGAATTTAAAAAAGCGGGCTTAAATTTCAAAAAACAGCGCTTCTTTAATACTTACCCGCCTTTTAAATCGGGAGTCAGTCATCAAGCGTTTTTAGCTTTTGAAAAAACCATCGGCAAAATATTAAAGAGATTTTTAGCCAGGGTAAGAATAGTGAGTTTTCAAAAAGCTAAAAAATAAAACATGTATTTTATCCACCCCCAATTAAAATTAAGCGATTTAAAAAGAGTTAATCTGCCCCAAAAGCTGGCTGGTTATTTTCCAGGCCAGAAGTTTGCTTTCACTGATATGGGACGCTCGGCTTTCAAGGTGGTCATTGAACAGCTAAAGCTGCAAAATTCCGAGATAATCATGCCGGCCTATATTTGCGATGTGCTTTATCCTATTTTGAAGCACTATAATATCAAGCCAATTTTTATAGATACGGATTTAAAGACCTTTCAATTAAAGACTGAAGATATCGCCAGGAATATTTCCCTCCAGACTAAGGCAATTTTAGTTTGTCACACTTATGGTCTGTCAGCGGATATAGAAAGGATTAAAGAAATTACCGGCAATATACCTATCATTGAGGATGGTGCCCACTATTTCGGAGGCCAATACCGGGGGAACATCGCTTTTTATAGCCTGTACAAGCAATTTCCGGCTTTAAGAGGTGGTTTATTAGTATGTCCTGCAGGCTGGCAAGTTAAGTTACCTAAGACCTCGGCCAGTTTCCGCGAAGTTATTTCTTTTTTAAACTACTTCCCCTTTTTTGCTTTCCTTTTTAAAAAAGTAGGCAGATCATTTGGAAATTTAGCTGACCAAATGGTGAGGAAAGAAAAAATGTCTGAACCGGCTGGTTTAAATATTATCTCTCAAAATCTTTTTGCCAGTTCCTTGATCAGCTTTGAGCGGTCTTTGGAAAACCGCAAAAAAATAGCCAGGCTTTTTCAGATAGAATTAAAGAAATTGGGTTTTAGCGTTCAAGAAGGGGAGGAGAATGTTTTCTGTTTTCTTTCGGCGCTGGTCCCAAGTGATCTGAGAGAAAAGAGAGATATGATTGTTGAACATATGAGACGATATAACGTGTTTTGCACTAGGATCTGGCATACGCCCATTGTTTTGAACAAGGAAGTCCAGAAAGAATACGGGCTTGATTCTAAAAATTTTCCCCAGACAGTTGAAATAGCTCAAAGAGTTATTAATTTCCCTTTGCAGAGTCACTATCAGGAAAAGGACGTTAAGAAGATGATTAAGGCTTTAACTAAGACCTTAAAAAGCATATGAAAATCTTAATGCCCGCCACTCATTATCATCCAGTCATTGGAGGCCTTGAGACCTGGACAAAGAATATTGCCGAACGACTGGCTAAAAAAGCCGATGTTTTTGTGGTGACCGGCCAGGTTAAGGGTTACCCCAAAGAAGAAGTTTTAAATGGCGTTAAGGTTTGGCGCACTTCTCTTTTCGCTTTATCTAATCTTTCCGCCTCGCCGCTGATTTACAGCTTGTCTTTATTGCCTTTCGTTTTTTTTAAATCTCTAAGTCTTATTCAAAAAGAGAAAATAGACATTCTGCACTGCCAGGGATTTTTAAGTAGTTTAATGGGATTTATTCTTTCCAAAATTACAGGAGTCCCGTATATCGTGACGGTTCAGCGTTTAGAAAATAAATATAATCCCTTGAAAAACTTTGTTTATCGTCAGGCGGCTTTTTGCATTGCCGCTTCTTTGGCTGTAAAAAAGAACTTTGAAGACATCGGGGTCAAAAAAATTGAAGTTATTCCTAATGGCATTGATCTGGCAAAATTCGAAGGATTAGTGCGTCAGAAAAATAATCAATTTACGGTCATCACCGTGGCCCGTCTGGAAAAGGTTAAAGGCTTGGAATATTTGATTAAGGCAGTAGGAGACTTCCAGTTATTAATCATCGGTGATGGTTCAGAAAGAAAAAACTTAGAAAGCTTGGTTACCAAGCTTAATCTTAAAGATAAGGTTAAGTTTTTAGGTGAAATTCCCAATACGGAAATTCCCGGATATTTGGCCAAAGCCGATTGTTTCTGTTTGCCGTCTCTAAGGGAAGGATTCGGCATAGTGGTTTTGGAAGCCCAGGCCGCTGGTTTGCCAATAGTGGCCACCAAAGTTGGGGGTATTTTGGATCTGGTGGAAAACGGCCAAACAGGTCTTTTGGTGGAGCCCAGAGATAGTCAGGCCATAGCCAAGGCGATTTCGGAAATTAAATCAAAGCCGGAGTTGGCCCAAGGTTTAATAAAGAATGCCCAAGCCAATTTAATAAAATACGATTGGGAAAATATTACTGAAAAAGTTTATCAAGTTTATCAAAAAGCCTTATGACTAAAATCATTATAGCCACGGGCATTTTCCCTCCGGATATCGGGGGACCTGCGACCTACTGTGAAAAGTTGGCCAATGATTTGGTTAGTCAGGATATCAGCGTTAAAGTTATTTGTTATTCTGATGTCAAAGAATACGGCCGCTATAATTTTCCTGTGGTGAGAATTTCCAGGAACTATCCCAAGGTTATTAGGCATTTAATATACTTATGGAAGCTATTGGTTATATCTCAAGATGCTGATGTGATTTATGCTCAAAATCCAGTCAGTGCTGGACTGCCGGCGCTTTTGGCCTCAAAAATTCTGAGAAAAAAGATGGTTTTAAAATTGGTCAGCGACGGCGCTTGGGAGTATTACGTCACCCAGGTTAAAAATTATGATGATCCTGAAAAATTCCAGCACCAAACCTATGATTTTAAAACCGAGTTTTTGCGTAAGATCCAAAAAATGTCCGCCAAGGGAGCGGGTAAAATAATTGTACCCAGCTTATACGTCAAAAATATCATCAGCCAGTGGGGCATAGCTTCAGATAAGATAGCCGTGGTTTATAACGCTCCAAAACAAATGGCTTCCTTAAATCTTTCTAAAGAAGAAGCCAAAGAAAAGATCGGCGTTAAGGGAGATATTATTCTTTCTGTCGGCAGATTAGCTCCGGAAAAGGGTTTTGATACGATTATTAGTTCTATGCCAGAATTGTTGATAAAAAATCCCGGGTTCAAGTTGTTGATTGTCGGTGAGGGAGAGAAGAGAAAAGATTTGGAAGTAAAAATTCAGGAACTTAATTTGGGCAATAATGTTGAAATGACTGGCCAGGTTCCTTCCCAAGAAATCCCTCTTTATTTGAAAGCCGCCGATCTTTTTGTTTTGGATTCCCAAGGCGAAGGCTTAGCCCATGTGATTCTGGAAGCTATGCAGATAGGAACTCCGATTATTGCTAGCCGCCACGGCGGGAATATTGAGTTGATTGAGGACAGTTTTAATGGATTTTTGGTAGAATATAACAACCAAGGAGAATTAACGGAAGCCATTTTAGAATTATGGCAGGATAAGGAATTGCAGCAAAAGTTTATCAAAAACTCTTACGAAAAAATCAAAGGCTTTAATTGGGAAGATTTAATAGCTAAAACCTTAAAGATATTAAAAACAGCATGAAAAACGTTTTATTTATCGGCGTCACTCATTATGATTTTAAAAAGGCTGTTCCCCTGCACTTGGAAAAGAAGTTCTCGGAGTTAAACAGGGGAATCAAACCATATATCCTGTCCAAAGGCAGGCCTTTCGGCAAGAAGATCTGGCAAACAGAGTTTTATTTGCTGCCACCTAATTTTTATTGGCCCTTGGCTTTTTTAATCGCCCCCTGGATTTGTTTTTTTAAAAAGATCGATGTAGTTATAGCCCAGTCCCCTTTGATTGAAGGATTTTTGGGCAGCTTTTTGAAGTTGGTTTTGAGAAAGGAACTGATCGTGGAAATTCATGGCGACTGGCAATATGGTCCGTTTCTTTCCAAGAAGAGAACTTTCGCTTTCATTGAAAGAAGATTTACGCCTTTCTTGGCTAAGATAAGCTTTAAGATGGCGGATAAAATCAGGGGGGTTTCCAACGATCTGTTAAACAGGGCTAAAGCTATTGCTCCTGGTAAAAAATATTTCTTTTTTCCAACTTTCACTGACTTGAGCGGCTTCTTCGCAGAGAAAGACGTGAAGCTTGGAAATTCTGTCTTATTTGTGGGCCGGAACGAAGAAGTTAAAGGACCTAAGTATTTAATTGAGGCTTTTGCCAAAATTGAGAAAGATTTTCCTGATTTTAAACTGGTTTTGGTAGGGGAAGGCATGCCAGAAGGGAGATTGCCTTTATCGGAAGTAAAGAATAGAATGAAGGACTGTTATTGTCTGGTAGTTCCTTCCTTATCCGAAGGTTTGCCCAGGGTGATTATGGAAGCCATGGCTTTAGGAAAGCCGGTTATAGGTACTAAGGTTGGAGGGATACCCGAATTAATAAAGGATGGCCAGACCGGATTTCTTGTCGAGGCCAAAGACAGCCAGGGCTTGGCTGAAAAGTTAAGGATATTGTTGGGTAATAAAGAGATGGCTATAGCTATGGGGCAGAAGGGCAGAGAGATAGCCCAGGCTAATTTTTCTAACGAGAAATACATCAGTAACTATTTTGCCATGATCAACTCATGAAACTGCTGATTATCACGCAAAAAATAGATTCAAAAGACGACAATTTGAGCTTTTTCCACGGTTGGGCGGAAAAGTTTTCAGCTAAATTGGATAAGCTATATATCGTCGCCTTAGCTGGTGGTGATTACCAATTGCCGGCCAATGTCACTGTTTTTTCTTTAGGCAAGGAAAAAGGTTTTTCCAAAATTAGGCAGTTCTGCCGTTTACAAAAGTTCCTTTTCAAACATTTGTCGGAAGTTGATGGCGTTTTTATTCACATGTGCCCGATTTACGCTATTGCCAGTTTCCCTTTAACTAAATTGTTTAAGAAAAGAATGGTTTTATGGTTTACCCACAAATCCGTTAATTGGGAATTAAATTTAGCTTCAAAATTAGTTGATAAGATTTTAACCGCCTCCAAAGACAGCTGCAGAATTAAAGACCGAAAAAAGATTGAAATTGTGGGCCACGGTATTGATACTGGTCAATTTAGGCCGGGAGATTATTCTGCTAAAGATACCTCAAAATTCACTATTATGTCAGCCGGTCGCATGGTTCCAGCTAAGGATTTTTTAACTCTGGTTAAGGCTGCAGATATTTTGATTAACAAAGATAATTTTAAAAATATTCAGATAAAAATTATCGGTACCCCTGCCCTAGAAGAAGAAAAACAGTATTTAACTGAAGTTAAAAAAGTAGCTCAGGAAAAAGGGCTCAAAAACTACATTCAGTTTCTGGAGGGAGTCCCCCACAAGGAAATGCCCCGATACTATCAGGAAACCGATCTAATGATAAATCTTAGCCATACGGGCAGTATAGATAAAGTGGTTTTAGAAGCCATGGCTTCCGGTTGCCTGGTCTTAACCTGCAACGAAGCTTTCAGAGAGATGCTGGATTCCAGATATCTGTTTGAGAAGAAAAATCCTCAGGATTTGGCTAAAAAGATTATCAGTTTGAAGGGAGTGGGAAAAGACGAAAATCTGAGAGAAGTAGTTTTTAAAAATCATAATTTAGATAATTTAATAGCCAAGATATGCCAAAAATTTTAGTCGTCACTTTAAAATTACCCCTGCCTATGACCGGTGCCTGCGAAGCGGATTGTGCCACGGGTATTTTGCAATTGAAAAAATTGGGTTTTGATGTCAGGGTTATTGCTAAAACTGTTCAAGATCAAACGCCAGAAAGAATCAGGGAGGTCAGCAAAAAATTAGGGGCAGAGATAATCCCGGCTTCTTTCAAATTCGATACCAAAGCTTCAGAAGTCCAAAAGTTTAAGGAGTATTTCTTCAGATTTTTGAAAAATCCTTTAATTTTAGATGGTGCGGCTTTTGAATACAGCGATCCGGAATTGAAAACTATTTTAGCCAGCCAAGTAATCGGCTGGAAACCGGATTTAGTCTGGTTTGACAGTACTCAGATGTGGCCGCTTTACGATATTGTCAGAAGAAACCATGTACCCATTATCACCAGATCACAGAATTTTGAACCACTTCATTTTTTAGAAGAGCACGGTTTCGGCTTTTTGGGCTATTTGAGATTCCTGCCAAAATTAATCAGTGAGATTATGACAGTTAAAAAAAGCGATCTGATTTTTGCTATCACTCCCAAGGAAGCTAAAATTTATCAAAAACTAGGAGCTAAGGAAGTAGCAGTTCTGCCTTTGCGCGGGTTATGGGACTGCTTAAAAGAAAGCAGGAAGATTAAAGACAAGGAAAAATTGAATGTTTTTTATATCGGTTCTTCTTACGATGTTTACCATATGAGGAAGAACGCCGAGTTTATCATTAAAGAAATAGTTCCCAGGATTAATAAATTAGCTCCGGATAAATTCTGCTTCAATTTTTTTGGCAGTAAGTTTCCTCAAGATTTTCAGCGCTATCTGGGAGTAGATATTATTTATAAAGGATACACCAGGGATTTGGACAATGATTTAGCTGATATGGATATTGCCTTAATTCCTTCTTTCGGGGGAGCTGGCATGAAAAGAAAGATTTTTGAGTCATTAGCTAGAGGTATTCCGACTATTACTTCTGCCGAAGGAGTAGCGGGCTATCCTCTCAAAGAAGGTCAGGAAATATTGCTAGCTTCCAGCGCCGATGAATTTGTGCAGCGCTTGATTGAGCTGGAGGATATAGCTTTAAGAAAAAGGTTATCAGGAAATTCCTTAAAGTTTTGTTCTGGTTTGTTTTCCCAAAAAGCCTTTGATCAATTAGTTTTAGAAAGAATAAACCAATATGTGCGGCATTAACGGTTTTAATTTCAAAGACGAAGAATTAATCCAGAAAATGAATCAGGCAGTCAAACACCGCGGCCCGGATGACGAAGGTTTTTACGTTGACGAAAATTTTTCCCTGGGTCAGACTAGGCTTTCCATTATTGATTTATCCGAGAAAGCGCGTCAGCCAATTTGGAATGAAGACCGGTCTGTCTGCGTTCTTTGCAACGGTGAAATTTATAACTTCCAGGAATTGAGGAAAGAACTCCAGACCAAAGGCCATAGATTTTATTCTCAATCTGATTCGGAGGTCATCCTGCACTTATGGGAAGAAAAAGGGGAAGATTGCGTTAAGGAATTAAATGGTATTTTCGCTTTCGCTATTTATGATAAAAACAAACAAGTAGTGTTTATCGCCAGAGACAGAGTTGGCGTTAAGCCTCTCTATTATTATTTTGATAATCAAAAGTTTATTTTCTCTTCGGAAATTAAGGCGATTTTAGCTCATGGTGTCTCCAGAGAAGTTGACCAGGAGGCCTTTGCCCATTATTTTAAGCTTTTCTTTACGCCCAGCCCCTTAACTTTATTTAAAAATATTAAGAAGCTTTTGCCGGCCCATTATTTGATTTACCGCTCGGGAAAAATTTCCTTGAAGAAATATTGGGATTTGGAAGACTTGTCAGAGATTGAATCTAAAGAAGAGGCGATAGCTGGTATTAAATCATTGTTTAAGGATTCGGTCAGGCGTCAGCTTATTTCTGATAGGCCAGTAGGTGTTTTCTTGAGCGGAGGCATTGATTCAACCTCGATTCTGGGAGCAACGGCGGAATTAACTTCGGGTAAAATCAAAACCTATTCCGTGGGCTTTAAAATTGACGTCCAGGAAGAGAAATACAATCGGGACTTCTGGCTGGCCCGCCAGACAGCCCAACATTATGGTACCTTGCACCACGAGCTTTTAATGAGCGATTTGGATGCCAGGGATAATCTTGAAAAGGCTATTTGGCATATGGAAGAACCGGTGGCCAATCCTATTCAAATCGCCACTTTTCTTCTGGCTAAGGAAGCTAAAAAAGAAGTGGCTGTGGTCTTGGGCGGCGACGGGGGAGATGAAATTTTTGGCGGCTATCCCCGTTATTATTACAGCCAACTAATTGATCGTTATCAACAACTGCCCGCTTTTTTAAGAAAGAGCATGCCATCTTCCTTATTGGAATTGGTTTTTAAGAAAAGGGATTTGAAAGAGAAACTAGATACGCCTTCCGGAGTTTCGCGTTATCTCTTACATATGGGCCAGAAATCAAAGATTCTAGACCAGGTTATGAATAAGAGTTTGACCGAAGGTTTAACTGATAATTTCTTAAAAAACCTGTATCCTGAAAACAAATTTAAAGATTACGTTAAATACCTCATGTATCTGGATCTTTTAGTCTGGCTGCCTGATGAATCTTTGATCCGTTCTGATAAGATGACTATGGCTTCTGGTTTAGAAGAAAGAGTGCCCATTCTGGACCATCGCTTGGTGGAATTCGCCTTTAAAATTCCGACCAAATATAAAGTGCGGGGGAAGAAGAATAACAAATGGATTTTTAGGGAAGCCATGAAAGAGTATTTGCCTCCCTATATTTTAAATAAAGATAAAAGAGGCTGGTTTTCTCCGGCCGGTAAATGGCTGAGAAGAGGACTGAAAGATCTAGCCTATGAAGTTCTTTCTCCTAATTATTGCCCGGAAACCAAGGAATATTTTAACTTTGCAGAAATCAGAAAAATATTAGATGACCATATCTCAGGAAAAGAATATAATTTAGATATGATTTGGTCCTTAATCAGCTTTCAGATTTGGTACCGCCAATTTATCAAAAAACAATGACAGACCAAGATCAAATTAAATTTAACAGAAGCTTGAGCGCCTATCTTTTAAACAGGGAATATCCCGATTCTCCTGATTTCCTTTTGGGTTTATGGAAAGATCTTTGCCGCAGTATTGCCAGTAAGAAATCCGTTAGCCCCTCTCTGCCAGTTTCTTTTAAGGGAGATTTTGATTACGCTGATTTTAAGGATTCAAAGTTGAACCAAAAATATGCGGTCATCAATTTCCTTAAAGAAGAGATAAATAGGGAATTAGGTACGTTTATTAAAACTTTTTTCTTGCAGGGCAGTTTCGGGGAAGGCAATGCTCTAGAAAATTGGAGCGATTTGGATGTCATGATTATTTTCAATGAAAAACTGTTTAAAAGCCGGGAGAACTTGATTTTCGCGAGGCAAGTGCTGAGAAGATTCTCCCTCCTTTTTTATAAGATAGATCCGCTCAATCATCACCGTTTCCATTTAGCAACCTCCCTTGATCTCAATTATTATCCGCAGTCGTTTTTGCCGTTAGCGGCTTTTCGGGATGGTTTGTGGCTGGCCGGAGAGAAGGAATTCGAGGTAAAAGTCAGGGACGACGCTTTTGAAAAAACCCAGGATTTGTTAGGCCGAGCCAAACATTTTAAAAAGCGCGTTCAGTTTCTGCCGGAGAATTTAACCGAGTTTAAGCTTGATCTGTCTCATTTATTCCTTTTGCCTTCCATTCTTTTGCAGATCAAAGATATCTATCTACCCAAAAGGCTTTCTTTTGAAAGGGCCAAAAAGAAGTTTCCTAAATTAGATTTTAGTGTCATTGACGAAGCCTCAGCTTTAAGAGAAAAATGGCAAACACTCAATTTGGTAAAACACTATCCTAATTGGTGTATTAGGCACTTGCCAGATATGGTCAATAATCTGGCGGTGATGATTTTAGCTGCGCCGGCCAGGAAGAAAAAAATACCAATAGCCGATCCTAAATTAAGGGATTTTATTCAAAGAAGTAGTGAACTTTATGAAGCTGCCTGCCAACTTAAAATTTAATAATTATCCTCAGCAATTTAAAATAGAGGACTATCAAGAAGTCCTTAATTTAGCTGTGGAAGATTTAAAAAAGAATAAAGATGTATTAGCAGTTTATTCAATGGGGCAAAATTGGGTACCGGGCCTTTCTGATCTAGATGTGATAGTTGTTTATCGGGACGGGGTTCTGAAACTCCATTCCCGCGACCCGAGGACTTTGTCAGAAAAAGCTGGATATATTTTTACTCATGATTATATGCACTTTAACGTCAGCTCCTTTAAAAATCTTTATTATGTTTATCCAGACAGATTCAGTTTGCAGCTTTTATATGGTGATAAGATTGAATTAGTCAATCCGCAAGATGAGTTATCCGAAGATGAGTACCAGCTCTTAGAAGTAAGTTTGGTCATGGATTTTCTTGTGACTAAGCTTTTATTCCCTCGCTATCTTACGGCTAATCCTATTAATATAAGGAATATCCTTCTCTTTATTTATTCTTTTACCCATACCATTGAAATGATCGAAAGACTTACCGAACACAAAATACAATTTGATTTTTCTGAAAGAATAAAAGAGTTAAGGGTTAGTTGGTTTTTGAATAAAAAAGAAGAAAATGAAAAATTACTGATAGAGGCGATGGAAAAGGCTTTCTTAGTAACGGCAATGTTGGTCGAAAATTTAGATGATTTTTTGAAAACTAAGTTTGACTTAAGCCTATTACCATCAAAGACGGAGTTTTGTTGCCCTAATTTTTATATTGTTGGTGTACAAAAATGGGATAAGGAACAATTTTGGCAGAGTTTTATTAAAGAAAGTGTTAGAATAAAAGTGCCTATCTTAGGAAAAATTCTCAAAAACTATAAAATATTAGTGCCTAAGTCTTTTTTCCCTTTATTCTATCTTTACGCAAATCAACACGGACCATATGGAGATTGGTTCAAAATGTTTTTAAAAAAAGGAAACAATATTCACTTTGACAGCTTGGGTATAGCCAAAAGAACGGAGGTTTTAAACAAGGTGCCAGTTAAAAATAATCAAGAAATGTTATTTACTCTTCCTTTTCAGTATGGATTCCATACAGCTAGTCGTTTTAAAGAGTATTTCAGAGTAAGGTTAGTTTATATAAAAAGATTATTGAGAATATGATAAAACAAGATGAAATTAATCAAGCTTTAGAGCGTGCTTATCAAGAATTTAGGCCTTTTTCTGGTTTCTATGAAAGGGAGAAAAAAACCTACAGATTTTTGCTGAATTTGATTACTAGGCACGCTTCAGGGAATAAAAAGATTATTGATATTGGAACTGGCATAGGTATTATACCCTTAGCTTTAAAGTTTTTAGGCCTTGAAAGCTGCGGCATCGATAAATATATTTTCAGCATGGATGAGTTGGATAAAATAGAAGCTATTTGGGGAAAAAATAACTTGTTAATTTCCGACTATGACATGGCCAAAGATCAGGACGTTTCTAAAATCGGATCTTTTGACGTTGTTTTGTCCTCTTCTACGATTGAGCACATCAAGTCGCCCAGGATTTTCCTACAAAACATCAAAGGGCTTTTAAATCCAGGCGGCCTGGCGATGATTTTGACTCCGAACGCCTCTTTCATTTCCAAAAGGATTAGATTTTTATTCGGTTTTAGTCCATTCTGTGAATTAAAGAAATTCTTTGATTCCGACGGGGATAAATTTTCCGGCCACTGGCGAGAATATACCTTAAAGGAATTAAAACAAATGTGCGTTTGGACGGGCCTTAAAGTGGTTGAAGCTAAAAATATAGACAATTCGCCCTACCGCTTAAAAAGTCCTAGAGATTTATATTATTTATTTTTAAAATTAATTTCCGTTATTTTAACTGGGGGCAAAAGAGCCATTATTATTATCTGCCAAAAATGAAAAACTTAATCAAACATATTTATTTGGCTTTTAAATGGCATATTTGGATTAATTTGCGGGAGGGAAATTTTTCTAAGCCTTGGCATTTCATTAAAGCTATTTTAAAGCGTAAGCTTTTCGGCTATCCCTACGTGGCTTTAATTGAGACCGGTAACTATTGTAATCTGCAATGCCCAACATGCCCTACGCCGGCCAGTAAGGTTTGCCGACAGAAAGAATTAATGAGTTTTGATAATTTCAAGAAGGTAGTTGATAACATTAAGGATTCGGTCCATGTTTTGCTTTTGTACTATACCAATGAACCTTTACTGAGTCCGGATATTTTCCGCATGGCTAAATACGCCCATGACAGCGGCTTGTATATGGAAATCAGCACTAACGCCACTTTGCTAAGCCAGGAGAAAACTAAAGATCTGTTTGAGTCAAAAATAGACAAGGTTATTGTTGACTTCGACGGCACCACCAAGGAGGCTTACGAACAGTTCAGGGTCGGGGCCGATTTTGACCAGGTTTTTAAAAACATCAAATATTTCTGCGAGCAGAAGCAGGTCTTAAAATTAAAGAGACCCTTTATCGAATTGCAGTTTGTTTTGAATAGATTTAACCAAAATCAAGTGGAGGATGTAAAAAGAATAGCCAAGGAGCTGAAAGTCGACCGGCTTTCCATCAGGTCTTTTGGTTTGGGTAAATATGCCTACAACGAAGAGGAAAGAAAAGCGCTTTCCGATAGGTTCTTCCCGGATACCAAAGAATACCAAGAGAAAGTAAGGTATAAGAAAGAAGGAGATTCCCTAGATATTAAAAACTCTCCCAGAAAATGCCCTTTGGCCAAGTCGCATTTAGTGGTTTTAGTAGATGGCCGGGTTTCCATGTGTTGTTATGATCTGGCTGGCCAGCATATTTATGGTAATATTTTTACCAGGAAACTGAAGGATATTTGGTTTGATCCTAAGGTTAAAGAAATGAGAAAGCAGGCCGAGAACAGGAGGTATGCTCTGTGTAAAGATTGTTCCATCTATGACTAAATTACTTTACGTGGCTAATGCCAGAATACCGACTGAAAGAGCCCATGGGATACAAATTGTAAAAATGTGCGAAGCTTTTGCCAAAGCCGGCCTTTCTGTTGAACTAGTGGTGCCCAAAAGAATGAACTGGATTAAAGAAAATCCTTTTAGCTATTACGCCGTAGAGAAGAATTTTAAAATAACAAAGCTGCCTTGCCTGGATTTAATTCCATACCACAAGATTCTTGGGAACTTGGGGCTGTGGATTGAAAGCGTTAGTTTTAATTTTTTTGCCTTTCCTTACGCTTTTTTTAAAAAAGCCGATATTATTTATACCCGAGACAAATTCTTTTTGCCTTTGGCGCTGTTAAAAGGAAATCTTGTTTTTGAGACCCACGGCTTTTCCCAGAATCATTTTTTGTACGACCCTCTTTTTAAAAGACTAAAGAAAATAGTGTCCATTACTCAAAAGCTCAAGGATCTGTTCCAAGAACAGGGGATAGCTTCAGATAGGATTTTAGTGGCGGCCGATGGCGTGGATTTGGAAAGATTCAACGTCAGAGAGACCCAGGAAGAATGCCGGAATAAATTAGGTTTGCCGATTGATAAAAAAATAGTCCTCTATACCGGGCACTTATACGACTGGAAAGGTACTCAGGTTTTAGCTCAGGCTTCCGATCTTCTGCCGGCCGAAATCTATTTTGTGGGTGGCACCAAAGAAGATGTTCAAGACTTTAAAGTCAAAGACCCCAATCTTAAGATTAAAATCATTGGACACCGGCCTTATTCAGAAATTCCTTGCTGGCTGAGGGCTGCCGATGTTTTAGTTTTGCCTAATTCAGGCAAGGAGGAAATTTCCAAGCATTGGACCTCTCCTTTGAAGCTTTTTGAATATATGGCTGCCAGCAAGCCGATCGTGGCTTCCGATCTGCCGTCAATCAGGGAGATTTTAAATAAGGATAACGCGATTTTAGTTGCACCGGATAATCCAGAGGCTTTAGCCGAAGGTATTAATAAAGCCTTAACCGATAAGGGCTTATCAGCCAGGATTTCAGTTTTAGCTTATGAGGGCGTCAAGAATTATACCTGGCAAAAAAGAGCGGAAAAAGTCTTAAAATTCATCCTTGAAAAATAGGGGCAAATAAGTTATAGTCAGCTTATGGATAACAGTATTAAAAAAGTTTTGGTTATTAACGCTCATGCCGACGACATGGAATTTGGCTGTGGCGGAACTATTGCCAAAATGATTGAAGAAGGCAAAGAGGTTTATAACCTCGTCCTTTCCTTAAGGCGCAAGACAGTAGCGCCTGATTTTCCGGCTGAAGAATTAATCCGGGAGACCATTGAAGCCGGCAAAGCTATTGGCATTAAAGAAGAAAACAATATCATTAAGGACTATGAAAACCGCATTTTTCCGGCTATCCGCCAACAGATTTTAGATGAAATCTATCTACAGGCTCAAAAGATAAAGCCTGATTTGGTTTTTACCACTTCCTTAGATGACACTCATCAGGATCATCAAGTGGTAGCCCAGGAAACATTCCGGGCCCTAAAACACACCAATATCGTAGCTTACGGTTTTCCTTGGAACACTATTTTGCATCGGGTTAATTTCTACCAGGCTATTGAAGAAAAACATTTGGCCAAGAAAATTAAAGCTATTCAATCTTACCAAAGCCAGATTAAGGGTCGGGTTTATTTTGATCCAGAATATATTAAAAGTTTGGCCATAGTTCAGGGAGTGAATATTCAGGAAAAATACGCTGAAGGTTTTGAAATAATTCGCTTGATCGAAAAATAATATGAAAGTAGCCATCCATCAGCCCGATTATCTTCCTTGGCTGGCTTATTTTGACAAGATGAAAAGATCAGATCTTTTCGTCTTTTTAGATTGCGCTCAGTACACGAAAAACGGTTTTCACAATCGGAACAAAATTAAAGTTTCCAACGGCTGGACTTATTTAACCATACCCATCCAGAAAAGCGAGCATTTTAAAAATATGCTGGATGTCCAGCTACCTCAGGATAATTCCTGGCAGCAGGAGCATTTAAAATCTATCGCGACTGCTTATAGTAATGCCCCTTATTTTAAAGAATATCAATCTTTCTTTAAAGAGCTTTTCGAGAGTAATAATCGTTCGTTGGTGGAATTGAACATAAAAATTATGACGTATTTAAAAGAGGCCTTCGGCTTTAAGGCCAAGCTGGTGAGGGAATCGGAGTTAGATATAGACCATTCCTTGAAAGCAACTGAACGATTGATCGCGGTTTTAAAAGCCGTCAAAGCCACTGAATATTTATCAGGGCCTTCAGGCGAGGACTATCTGGATTTGGACCAGTTTAAAAAAGAGAAAATTGCCGTTGATATCCAGAAATATAAACACCCTCAATATCGACAGATGTTCGGTGAGTTCTTGCCCGGCCTTTCAGCTGTTGATTTGCTTTTCAACGAGGGCGGGAGTGGAGGAGAAATGATTTAAGATCCGGCTGATGGAAAAAAGGGCTAGCATAATAACTAAAGGAATGATGGGCAAGGTGTAGCGGGGATAGGGTAGGATGATGGCTGAGACTACCCAGGAATAGAAGATAACACTCCATAGTAGGAAGACTTCTTTTCTTTTAATATAAAGCAAGGAAAGAAAACACAAGAATAAAAGAATAAAGAAAAAGACTTTGTAAATCAAGAAAGCATATTTTATTTGAGGATTGTTTTCTAAAAGTTCCTGGGCGCGCGTCCCTTGGGCTCCAGGATTCCAGAAAAGAACGATATTTTTTAATCTGGCTTTAATGGATTCTGCGGGGTTTGAGGTTAAGGGTTCAAAATAACTTTCCCCGGCATATTTTTCCATAAAGACTGCGCCAATGGAAGGCAGAAGCCAATCAACCACCGGAATGAAGGTTTTAAACTGAATGAAGTTCCGAATGGTCCAGGGCGAAAGAACCGCGAGGCAAACTAAGATAATTAAAAGTTGTTTTTTGAAAATTTCCTTTTTCCGTTTTAATAAGAAGCCGAAAAAGGCAGACCAGAAAGGCAAGAAAAGAGCTATGGGTCTAGCGAGAGCGGCCACGGTCATAGCCAAACCGGAAATTACCCCTGTTTTTTTAGAGAAAGACTGGTTAAATTCCAAAAGGAAGAAAACACCCAGCATTAAGAAAAAGGCGTAGAATGTTTCCGTAAGCAGCAGGGTAGTGTATAAGATGAAGTAGGGCCAAACGACCACTAAGACCGCTGCCAGCCCGGAAAGGGCTCCAGAGAGCTTTAAATGCCTTCTGGAGGCTAGGTAAGTCATGATTCCGATACCTGCTAGGAGTAGGATTTGCACGATTCTGACCGCATCATGGCTATGGCCGAAAACCTTGTAAATGCCGGCTAGAAACAAGGGATAAGCCGGGGCGTCGCCGACCATGGGATCAATTCCGTTATAGCTGAAACCGTTGCCGTTTAAAATGTTTAAAGCCACTGCTTCATAACTTAAAAAGTCACCGCCTGAAGAAAAGACCGGTCCAAACGACAAATACCCCAAGCCGATAATTAATGTAAGCAGGGGGATGAATAAGAGAAAAAATCGATCAACCTTAACCATATTAATGATATTGTAGCAAAAATGCCAAACAAAGGAAACGAAAAAATAATCTTAACTTTTGACTTGGAATATTGGTATGATACCCAATTTCTGAGAAAATGGCTGCCCAATTCTCCTAAAGATTATTTAGAAGAGAATCTAGCGCCGCTTTTAGCTTTGTTGGAAAAATACAACACCAAAGCCACTTTTTTTACTACCGGCAAAGTAATTGAAAAATATCCGGCTTTGATTCAGAAAATACATAACCAGGGGCATGAAATAGCTTCCCATGGGTACTCTCATTGCCTTTTGCGGGAATTGAAAGAACTGCAATTTGAAACAGAAATTCAAAAGTCGGTTGAATTAATAGAAAGAGTTGTCGGATCCAAGCCTAAAGGTTTTAGGGCCCCAAATTTTTCTTTAAACAGCCAGACTTCCTGGGCTTTGCCGATTTTAAAGAAGTTGGGTTTTAAGTACGATTCGGGGAATAAGATTCCCAGGTCTCCCTTAATTGAAATACCGGTGACTTTTTACGGCATAAAGCTTGGCGGAGTTTATTTCCGTTTCTTGCCTCTTTGGTTGTTCAAATTTTTACTTTCTTCTAAAAAAGGTTTAACTGTAGTTTATTTACATCCCCATGAATTGGATAAGAATACTCCGGTATTTGAAAAAGCTCCCTGGCTGAAGAAAGCTATAAAATATTATGGAGTCAAAAATAGCCTGAGTAAGCTGGAGGGACTACTTAAATCTTTTAAATTTGATTCAGCGGAAAATATTCTCGGCATATGAAAATAGAGCTTTTACAAAAAATAGATAAAAAACGATGGAACGAATTCGTGGCTAAAAATCCGGAAGCCAATTTTGGCCATTTGTTGGGTTGGAGAGAGATTATCAAAAAAAGCTACGGCCACAAGGGTTTGTATTTAGTAGCTAAAGAAGGAGCGGAAATTCAAGGGATTCTGCCGGCCTTTATTATTGAACATTTCTTTTTTGGCAAGAAGATTGTTTCCATGCCCTTTTTAAATTACGGAGGAGTGGTGGCTAAATCTTTGGAAGCCCAAGATGCGCTGATTGATTATTTAAAAAGAAACAAATACAATCTTTTTGAATTAAGATCGCTTACGCCGATCAAATGGCTGTCAGCTGATTTATCGCAGTTTACTTTTCTTTTAGAGTTAAACGTTAGTGAAGACAGTCTTTTAGAAAAACTAGATAAGAAAGTCCGTAATCAAATTAAAAAAGCCGATCAGTTCGGTTTCGAGCTTAAAATAGGGAATCAGTATTTAAACGAGTTTTACGGGCTTTATCAAAAAACTATGAAAAGATTAGGTACTCCAGTCCACAGTCTTTTATTTTTCAAAAACATAATTAAAGAATTTCCAGAGCAAACCAAGATTTTCACAGCCTTTTTAAAAAATAAGCCTGTTGCTAGCTTTATTATCTTTATTTTTAAAGATACGGCTCTTAATCTTTGGGCGGCTTCGGATGCTAAATATTCGGAGATGAATCCTAATAACTTTTTATATTGGGAAACGATTAAGTATTATGCCAAAGCCGGCTTTAAATATTTTGATTTCGGCCGATCGGAAAAAGATTCAGGAACTTTTAATTTCAAGAAACAATGGGGGACGAAAGCCCGACAGCTTTATTATCAAAGATACCCCGAAGCTGTTTCAGATAAGGAAAAATTCGGTTCTTTTGCCAAGATTTGGAAAAGATTGCCCTTGAGTGTGGCTAATTTTGTCGGGCCGTTTCTCAGAAGATATATTCCTTAAACACAAAAAAGAACCCTTATGGGGCTCTTTTTTATTTTATCTTTCTTCTAATGTAAGAGATTTGATCGGCTAGAGTTCCAAAAAAGAAGATAATTAGTGAGCTTAAGACGAGGAAGATACCACTGTCGGGAACGTTCATGTATCTAATAATACTGTAAATAATATAGCCGAAGCCTAGGAAGAACAAAGAAAGGCTGACAGGCAGGAAAATTCTGAAAGGGCTGAAAAGAATGGCTAATCGTAAGATAAGCATGCCAAGTTTGATAAAATCCTTAAAAGGATTAATAGTGCTCTTACCTGTTTTTCTTGGTTTTTCCTTAATGGGTATGAATTTGACGCTATGGCCGTCTTTGATGCAGGCCAAGGTGATAGTTGAGGAAAAAGAAAAAGCTTCAGGTAAAATATGGAAATATTTCAAGGAAACCTCTTTTTTGAATATTCTAAAGCCTGAGTTTAAATCCGGGATTTTTTTCTCAGCCAAGTAATTAGCAAAAAGGGAAAGGATCTTTTTAGCAAAAGCCCGGGAATAGGAATTGATATTTGTCCTGGCCCCAATAACCATGTCGTAGTCCTTCATCTCCTCTAATAACTTTAAAATATCTTCGGGATGATTTTGGTCATCGCCGTCAAAAGTTAGGATAAATTCTCCTTTAGCTCGTTCAATGCCGTTTTTTAAGCTTCGGCCGTAGCCCTTTTTGTAGGGTGAGTTAATAACAATGACGTTTTCTTTTTCAGCCAAAGGGCCGGTTTGGTCGGTTGAACCGTCGTTGACCACGATGATCTCATAGGAAACACCGCCCTTGTCCAGGGCTTGTTTTATTCCTCGAATAACCGCTGTGATGGTTTTTTCCTCATTGAGGGCTGGGATAACAACGCTTAACATATCAGTTTCAAGATAGCATAGGGATCGTTTTTTTTCAATTGATTTTAGGGGCTATTTTTAGTATCATAAACAATAGCCGCTATATCATGAAAAAGGCCAGTTTTTACAAAATACTCTCTTATCTGATCGTTCTGGCGCTTTTTTTCTTTTTAGGAAGAACGCTTCTTAATAACTGGCAAAAAATCAAAGAATACCAGTTTTCCTTTAACTATACCTATCTGGCTGTTTCTTGGGTGTTCGCCACTTTAAACATTATTTCTTTGGCTTTTATCTGGAAGAAGATTTTTCAGCTTCTAGATCCCCAACAGGCGCTTTCTAATATTAAAGCTTTCAAGATATTCATCTATTCCTGGTTTGGAAAGTATATGCCTGGCAAAATATGGCAGCCTTTGGGCGTTGTTTATCTCGGCAGACAGGAAGGCCTGCCAGTGAAAACTCTGACCATTAGCACGATTTTTGACAATGTTTTATTCTTAGTCTCGGCTTTTATGCTTTCTTTGGCTTCTTTGAGTATAACCTTAGGAAAGGGATTACTGAGTTTTTACATCATCGGAGGAATTATTATTATTGGAGGATTGATTCTGGTGCATCCCAAGGTTTTTTATCCGATTTTAAACTTTGCCTTAAGAAAATTAAAAATGCCGGCATTCTTTGAGCAGGAAGCGCCCTTGTTGACTTATAAAAAGATAATCCAGATTATTTTTTGTTATTTCGGCGCTATTATTTTAAGCGGCACCGGTTTTTTCTTCTTAATCAATTCCATTACTTATCTACCTTGGCAGGATATAGTCGGTATTATTGGTATTTTTACCTTGGCTAACGCCATGGGCGTTGTGGCTATTTTTGCTCCTAGCGGCTTGGGGATAAGAGAAGGGACTTTAACTGGTCTTCTACCTTTCTATTTCCCTTTAAGCTTAGCCATATTGATTTCTTTGCTGGCCAGGGTTTGGGCTACTATTCCAGAACTTATTTTATTTGGCTTTACTTATTGTTATTACAGGTTTAAGAAAAGAGTCTAAAATTAATTAATATTTGATCGTGATTTGGCGTCCAATAAAGGACGTTTTTTATTACAAAAAGCGGGTTGTCTTTCAAGGGGAATTGTGGTAAAAAGAGAATACGACTAAACATTAAATTTAGTTCGTTTAGTGATATGAATTCTGTTAACGAAGAAATTGCCACCCAAGACCATGTTTCAGAACTCTATGAGAATGAAAGGTATGTAAAACCCTATTCTTTGGCCTATCACAAAGCTTGGGCAAAAAAGATGTTATCGGCCCTGACTTTGAAAGGCCCTATTTTGGATAACGGTTGCGGTACAGGTTTTATGGCCCAATTTCTCAAAGGCAATGAAGTGGTTGGCTTGGACATTTCTCCCAAAATGGTGGCCTTGGCTCGAGAAAAATATTCTAAGGTTTTTCAGGGCGATTCACAAAAATTACCCTTTGAAGATTCGTCTTTTAGGACGATCATTAACAGGGGAGTACTTCATCATTTGGAAGATCCTCAAAAGGCGATTAATGAAATCAGCAGGGTCTTAGTTAAGGAAGGCCAAGTAGTTTTTTCTGAAACGCTGTCTAATTTAATTGCTGCTTTACCGAGAAAAATAATCAAAGGCACAGAACATTTCTCTCATTTACATAAAAGCTTCACAGAGAAAGAACTGAGAGGAATGATTGAACCCCAGCTCAAGATAGAAAAAATATATTACTGGGGCTGGCTGACTCATATGTTTTTAGGCTTTCCTGATGTGGTCGATGTTTATAAATTTGTGCCGTTTAAGATGATTTTTACTCCGTTTTTACTTAAATTTGATGAATTGATTGCCAAGACACCTTTTTTAAACAAACAACTTTGCTGGATTATTATTATTTTCGCTAAAAAAATATAATATGAAACTATCTATTATTTTGCCGGTTTACAACGAAGAAGGTAATTTAAAAGAGCTTTATAAAGAAATTAAAGCGGTTTTAGATCCGCTTCTTGCTGATTATGAGATAATCGCTGTGAACGATGGTTCAAGCGACGGAGGTTTAGAAACTCTTAAAGAAATTGCTCACGGAGACATCAAGTTTAAAGTGGTTAATTTCAGGAAAAATTACGGACAGACGGCGGCGATTGCAGCCGGTATTGATTTTGCCCAAGGAGAAATTATTATCCCTATGGATGCCGACTTACAAAATGATCCGGTTGATATCCCTCAATTTTTGAAAGAGATAAATAATGGTTTTGATGTTGTTTCCGGCTGGCGGAAGAACAGGAAAGATAATTTCAGCCGACGCTTACCTTCTAAAATTGCCAATCGAGTAATCTCTTTAATCACTAAAGTTAAATTGCATGATTATGGTTGCACCATGAAGGCATATAAGAGTGAGATAGTTAAGGATGTACGTTTTTATGGTGAGATGCATCGATTTATGCCAGCTTATGCTTTCTGGCATGGGGCGAAGATCGGAGAAATTGTAGTCCATCACCGACCCAGAAAACACGGCAAGGCTAAATATGGTCTTTCTAGAATATTTAGAGTAATTCTTGATTTATTGACGGTTAAGTTTTTAATGGCTTATTTAACTAAGCCCATGCATTTCTTCGGAGCTGTTGGATTACTATTCTTATTTTTAGGTTCCCTATCCGGTTTGGCCACCTTAATTTTAAAGTTTGTTTTAAATGTTCATCTTAACTCGACCCAATTACCTTTAATCACCGTATTTATGATTATTATCGGTATCCAGTTTATTCTAATGGGTCTTTTAGCGGAAATCTTAATTAGGATTTACTACGAGGGGAGAGATAAGCGACCCTATCTAATTAAAGAAAAGATCAATTTTTAGCTAAAAAAATGATCCAAATTATTAAAGATCACAAATGGGCGATTATTTTGGCTTTTATCACGGCAATTATTATCGCCGCTCCTCAGGTTTATTTCCGTTACGACAACCAAGATGCTTATAAGGGTATTGAGATTATCGGCGCTTCAGATGATGAGCTCTCTTTTTTAAATAGAGTCAGAGAAGCTCAAGATGGCCACCTCTCTTTAAGCAGCACTTATTACAAAGAAGGGAAGGATGAGCCTTATCTTTTTATGCCCTTGGGAGTAGACATTGTTGCTCTTTCTGGTCAAGCTCTTTCTTTGGATTTAAATAATACTATTTTATTCTCACGACTTTTCTTTTCTTTTTTAGTTTTTATTTTAATCTATGGTTTCGTTTTTATTCTTTCTGGGCAGAAGTTGACAGCCTTGGCTTCTTCAGCCGCGGTACTTTTGGCCAGTGTGCTTTTGGGTAGAGAAGCCCTTTTTAAAGTCTTAAGTGGGGATAGTCCTAGAACCGGCTTTTTAATGATGATGCGTCCAGTGGATCCGGCTATGATTTTTATTTTCTTTTTTGGTTTTCTTTTGTGCTTCTGGTTGTTTTTAGAAAGAAAACAGTGGCGCTGGGGGATAGCGAGCACAGTGTTATTGGGTCTCTCTTTTTACGATTATCTTTACACCTGGACGTTTTTATATGTTTTCTGCGGTTTATTGGCGCTTATCTATTTTTTCCAAAAGAATTGGCCGGACTTAAAACGAGTGGCTATTATTCTCTTCGGAGGATTACTTATTGCTATTCCTTATTTTGTTAATGTCTATAAGTCTTTTATTCATGTAAATCCTACTCTTGAGGAGGTTTCTCAAAGGCATGGTTTGATTCAAACCAGTGGTTTAACTCTTGGGTTTTTGGTTCCCTTTCTTTTTGTTGTCTTTTTGCTTTTCTTTCCAAGAGAAAATCGTCAGCGCCTTTTCTTTTGTTTGGCTTTATTAACCGCGCCTTTTATTGTTCTTAATCAGCAGATTGTCACCGGTCAGACCTTAGTTAACGCTCATTATCATTGGTATTATCATACGCCCTTGGGCATCATCTTTTTATTGGTGATTTTTTTCTACTGGCTCTCTAAAAAGAAATGGGAATTTTTCAGAAAAGCATCGGCAGTTTTAATTATAGCCGTCAGTGTTTATACCGGCATTTTAATCCAAAGCGCTTCTTATGCGGCGAATAAAGATATGGCTTTGCAATACCAAAAATATGGTCAGGCAATAGATTGGCTTAATACTAACACTATAAAAGATGAAGTCGTTTTTTCTAATTACGAATTATCGCAGATAATCGCGATTTACACTCCTTTAAATGTTTTCCATCACTGGACGATTGATATTTCTTTTTCTGCTACCGAAGACCGCTTGTTAAATACCCTCTTTTTACTTTACCGATTAGATGGAGTCGGGAAGGAAGATGCTCGGGAGGTTTTTCTTCAGGATCGGGCTAAGATTTCCTGGTCACTTTACGGTTTACGCTATAGGGAGACTACCGGGAGTTATGCCGGCATACCCGATGAAGTTATTTTGGATATAGTAAAAAAATATCAAGACTCCCTTTCTGTTTCTACCGGCGATTTTATAAATCAGCTGTGGGATAAGTACGGAGTGAAATATTTAGTTTGGGATAAAGAAAGTGAACCGCAATGGAATTTAAGCCAGTATACTTTCTTGCGGAAAGCGGCTGAAGTCGGCAAATTTGTAATTTATCAAAATAATTAAAATGATTGATCAGAAAATATTTAAAAATTTAAATTGTCCGGAATGCCATGCTGATTTAAGCTATGCAAGCGATAAATTAGTTTGTTCGGGTTGCGGCAAGCTCTATTTGGTAAAAGGAAATATTCCCTGTTTGATTGAGAACCAAGGCAAGGGCTTTATTGAAAAAAGCTCGGATGTTTTGATTAATAGAACTAAAGTATTTTTTAAGCGATGTCCGGTTCTTTTTGATATTTTACACAATATTTTTGGCGCTTCACGCATCGGTTTGAGCGCCGAGAAAGCCATCAAGGATTTAAAAGAAGATAAGCTTATCCTAAATTTAGGCTCAGGTACTAAAATTAAAAGGGCGGATGTTGTTAATGTTGATTTTTATCCTTTTGCCAACGTTAATGTGGTGGCTGATATCACTAAATTACCCTTTAAGGATAACTCCGTTGATGCTGTTATTTGCGAATCGGTTTTAGAGCATATGAAAGATCCATGGTCAGCTTTAAAAGAAATGCACAAAGTATTAAAGTTAGGAGGTTTGGCCTATGTTACGGTTCCTTTTATGGCCGGTTTTCATTCTTCGCCTGAAGATTATTACCGCTGGTCAAGGGAAGGATTGAAAGTTTTAATGCAAGAACAGGGATTTAAGGAAATAAAATCAGGGGTCAGGCATGGCTCAACTTCAGCTGTTTTATCAATTGTTAACGATTGGCTGGCCACTCTTGTAAGTTTTAATTCGGGCAAGCTAAAGCAAGTTTCCCTGATTTTTTTGACGATTATCACAGCTCCATTAAAAGTCCTGGATTATTTCATATCTAAATTTAAAACTTCAGAAAACATTGCTTTTGGCTTTTACTATTTAGGCAGGAAAGAGAAATAAGACATGAAAAGCATCCTATTAATCATGCCTCCTTTTTCCATGAAGGAGAGGTACGGCAAGGGTATAGAAAAGGTTGGCACCATTCTGCCTCCTTTGGGCTTGCTGTATCTGGGAGCGGAACTGGAAAAGGCGGGGTATAAAGTAAATATTTTAGATACCCAGATCGATAATTTAGATATTAAAGAAATAAAACAAAAGTGTTTGGATTTAAAACCGGATGTGGTTGGTCTTTACTGTAATACTTCAAATTATAGGCATGCTGTCGAGTTAGCCGAAGAAATAAAGACTGGTTTGGATATTCCTGTAATTTTTGGTGGACCCCATGCTACTACTAAACCTTTGGAAGTTTTGAGTAATAAAGCAGTGAACTATGTCGCTATTGGTGAGGGGGAAGCCACTCTGGTTGAATTAATGGATGTTTTAAGTGGCAAGATAAATTTAAAATTAAGCGAGGTTAGAGGTATCGGCTTTAAAGAAAATAACCAGCTAATTATTAATCCCAGAAGAGAGCTGATCAAGGATTTGGATTCCTTGGCTTTTCCTGCTAGGCATTTAGTGCCCATGGAAAAGTACCGGCCCTCTCCCAATCAATACAGAAGGCTACCCATGACTACTATGATGGTCAGTCGGGGATGTCCTTTTAATTGTACTTTTTGCGATGTAGAAACTATCTGGACAAGAAGATATAGGTGTCGATCTGTTCAGAACGTTATGAAAGAGATAAAAGAATTAATTAAGAATTACGGAATTAGAGAGATAAACTTTTGGGACGATGTCTGGGGAGTGAACAAGCAATGGATTGAAGAATTTTGCGAAGCTATTTTTAAGGAAAAACTTGATTTAACATGGTGTTGCGAATGTCGGGTGGATACTGTAGATAGAGAGCTTTTGAAAAAGATGAAGAAGGCCGGCTGTTGGTGTATTTTCTTTGGCGTGGAAAGTTTAGACCAGGAAATATTACAGGCCATTAATAAAAGAATCACTGTAGAGCAGGTGGCTAACGCTTTAAAATGGACCAAGGAAGCTGGTATTGAGACCAGGGCAAATCTTATCCTAGGTTTGCCCAAGGAAACTCCAGCCAAGGTTAGAGAAATATTAAAGAAACTTTGCCAGTTAAATCCGGATTACGTTAAGTTCAATATCTTAACCCCGTATCCTGGAACCGTGGTGTATAAGGAAATAAAGGAAGGTAAATGGGGGAAGATAGTTGATGAATCTTATAATAAGTTGACTGGATATTTTGCAACCTTCTTGCCTGAAGGCTATAAGGATATTGAAGAGCTAAAGAAGATTAAGAAATGGGCTTTTAGAAAATATTATTTACGTTTGGGCTATATTTTACCTAGATTATTAGCTATCCGGAGTTTAGAAGATGTTAAAAGATATTTGAAGGGAGCCTTAGCCATATTATCCATATGAAAATAGTTTTAGTCTTTCCGCCTAATATTTATCAAACTAAGCAATCAATGCCGCCTTTGGGTTTGGCTTGGCTGGCTGCGGTTTTAAGAAAAGAAGGATACAACGACGTAAAGATTATCGACAGCATTGCTAACCGCTATACCAAAGAAGAAGTAGTAGAACTGTTGAAAAAAGAAAAACCGGATTTAATTGGTATGTCTTTTGGTACCCAAATCAGATTTAGCGCCTTTGATTTGGCCAGACTAATTAAAAAGAATTTCCCTCAAATTCCTTTGGTAGTAGGCGGACCACATCCCACCTTAACTTACCAGGATCTTTTAGAGAACATTCCAGAAATTGATATTGTCTTAAGGGGAGAAGGAGAAATATCTTTTGTGAATTTGGTTAAAACTATCGAAAAGAAAGGGGATTTAGCTGGGGTTAAAGGAATATCTTTTAGAGATAAAGAGGGCAGGGTGGTTAACAATCAGCCAGAAGATATGATTGAAGACTTAGATAGTTTGCCTTTTCCGGCTAGAGATTTGCTGGATATGGAAAAATATGAGCAGACTGCCGCTTCGTCTAAAAAGAGATGCACAAATATTTTGACCAGTCGGGGCTGTCCCTATCACTGCGTCTATTGTTCGGTTTCCGAGCAATGGGGGCATAAGATCAGGTATCGTTCGGCTAAGAATGTGGTGGACGAAATTGAGTTTTTACTCAAAACCTATCCTTTCTTGCAGGGCATCCGCTTTTTTGATGACGTTTTTACCATGAATAAGGAAAGAGTATTAGAAATTTGTAAGGAGATCCATAAAAGGAATTTGAATTTCGTTTGGGAATGCGAAGCCAGGGCTAATACTGTGGATCCGGAAATGTTAAAAGCTATGAAAGAAGCCGGCTGCGAATTTATTGATTTGGGTATTGAATCGGGCAGCGACAGGATTTTAAAGAACATTAAAAAGAGTATTACCGTAGAGCAGGCGATTAATGCTGCTAAGATGATTAAGGAAGCGGGCATTGATTTGAAAGCTTTTATTATGCATGGCCTGCCAGGGGAAACCTACGAAGATATTAAAAAGACTGTTTTCCTGAGCCGGTATTTGTTTTATAAATTGAAGATTAGGGGCACGACCCAAGGAATTACGATTATTTATCCCGGAACCGAGTTGGAGAGAATCGCCAAAGATTTAGGCACCTTGCCCAAGGATTTTTCTTGGAGCAAGTCGTATGTCAGCAAAAAATCCTATCCGCCTTTGGATGACGCCCCCTGCATGCCAATTTTCGAGCAGCCTAGCTTAACTTACGAGCAGGTTTTTAAATATGTCAAAAAAGCCAAATTTGCTTATTTTTTAAAGCATCCCCTTAATTTTTTAAAGAGTTTTTGGAAGCATCGCGCCAGTATTAAAAAATGGCTGACGACCAAGACAAAATAATATGAAATTTATCGCTTATTTAAACAATTTTTTCTGGATTTTTTCTACCTTTTTGCTTTCCCCTGTTCTTTATCTTTTAATTTTTTTAAGGAAGCTATCGTCCGGAAAAAAGCCATTAAGAATTTTGGTTATCCAAGGAGCCAAGATAGGCGATTTGATCTGCACTACGCCTATTTTTCGGGAAATTAAAAGGAAATTTCCGGACAGCTATTTATCGGTCATGGTTATTTCAAAGACTAAAGATATTTTAAGAAATAATCCCAGACTGGACGAAATTCTTATCATCGACGACTATCAGGGCATTAGCGGGAAAATGAAATTGTTAAGCAAATTAAGAAGGGAAAAATACGACTGGGTTTTCAGTCTTTTGCCTGATTCTTTTGATAACTTGATCGGCCTTTGGTCTTTAATACCCAACAGAGTGGTAACGACCTACAAACAGTCAGGTGAAATTACCAAGCTACTTTCTGTTTTCAGTAATAAGCGCTTGGAATATAAAAGACATTTATCTCTGCTCAGACACTACTTTAATTTATTAAAGTTTGTGGGTATTAAAGAAACTTCCGAAGAGAAAGAGATTTTTATTAAACCGGCTGAGGAAGAAAAAGCCGCAAACTTTCTCAAGAGCCATAATTTAAATGAGAATGATTTGCTGGTTGGCATCAGTATTAAAGCAGGGATCGATCTAAAAGAATGGGAACAGGATAAATTTGTTCAATTGGCAGATCGTTTAGCAGAAGAATTAAACGCCAAGATTATCTTCATTGGTGGACCGGCCGACAGTTCTTTGATTGAGGAGGCGCAAAGGAAGATGAAAAATACTAGCATCAGCGCAGCTAATAATTTCAGGCTTTACGAGACCCCGGCTTTAATGAAGAAACTTAAGCTTTTTATCAGCGTTGACACTGGTCCTTTATATATAGCCGATACTGTCGGTACGCCTGTAGTTTCAATCAGCGGGCCCTGTGACGCTAGAGAGCAATCTCCTTCGGGGAAGAAAGTTATCATCATCCAGAAAAAGATTAATTGTGTTCCTTGCTCATTTGTGATTATTGGAGCCAGAAAATGCAAAGAAGGGCACTTAAGGTGCCTCAGAGAGACAACTCCTGAAGAGGTATTTAAGGCGGCTAAAGAATTAATTAAATCCTGATCCTTTTAAGAAAAAAAGAACAGCTCCAAAACTGCTCTTTTAACTTCAGGGCTCATAATTTTTCAGCTTGTCAAAACAGGTAAAATCGTTTACTATAAAGAAGCATTATGGAAGAGGAAATCAAGGTAAAATTCGACCAAAATATAGCCCTACATCAGCTGGCCAAAGATCAACTTTTGCCAAAGATTGCTCAGGCAGCTGAAATGATCATCGAAGCTTACAATCAAGGCAAGAAGGTTTTGTTTTGTGGCAATGGCGGCTCAGCAGCTGACGCCCAGCACATGGCAGCCGAACTGGTTGGCAGATTCAAGAGGGAAAGAAGGGGGTTACCAGCTATCGCTTTGACTACCGACACTTCGATTATGACCTCTGTGGCCAACGACTATTGGTATGATTTGCTTTTTGCCAGACAGATCGAAGCTTTAGGGGCAGAAGGAGATGTTTTGATTGCTATTTCCACCAGCGGGAATTCGGTTAACGTTGTTAGAGCGGTGGAAACAGCTAAATACAAGGGCTTGAAAACTATCGGATTTTTAGGTGCCGGTGGAGGCAAATTGAAAGATATTGTGGACATTCCCTTGATCGTTCCTTCTGATGAAAGCGACAGGACGCAGGAAGTCCATATTTTTATCGGACACGTTATTTGCGGCTTAATTGATTCTAAGATTGCCTAAAATGGAACAACTTTTAAATATAATTAAAAAATTTAAAGACCTAAGGGTTTTAGTGTTAGGTGATTTAATGTTGGACGAATATATTTTCGGTGAGGTTAATCGAATTTCTCCCGAAGCCCCAATACCAATTTTGGACGTTAAAGACATTACCCACACTCCAGGTGGAGCGGCTAACGCCGTTCATAACGTATTAAGCTTGGGAGGCAAGGTGATAGCAGTTGGGGTAATTGGCCCTGACGAAAAGGGAGAAATGCTCAAAAAGATATTGAAAGAAAAAGGCGTTGAAGTGGAGGGGTTAATTGTCGACGACCAAAGAAAAACTACTTTAAAAACTAGAGTGGTGGCTAGAAACCAGCAAGTAGTCAGAATAGACGCCGAAAGCAGAGAGCCCATTAGTCCTCAAACTGAAGAAAAAATAATCAGCTTTATCAAAAATCATATCGGCGGTTTAAATGCTATTATTATTTCCGACTATGCCAAAGGCGTGATAACTCCTACGCTTTCTCAGAAAATTATCGCCCTGGCCAGAGAAAATAATGTTTTTTGTCTGGTGGATCCCAAAGGCAAAGATTATTCTAAATACAAGAATTGTCATCTTATTACGCCGAATCTCACGGAACTATCGCAGGCGTTAAGCATTCCTATGGAGCAATTAGAATCGGAAAGCCGATTTCTACAGGCAGGTAAAATGCTTTTAGCCCATGTATTATCCGACAATGCTTTGGTTAAGCGTCACGATAAAGGAATGAGTTTGTTTGAGAAAAATGGCAATACCTTTAGTTGTCCAGCCCTTAATAAAAAAGCTGTAGACGTTTCTGGAGCGGGCGATACAGCCGTTGGAACTCTGGCTTTGGCCATAGCCGCTGGTGCAGATTTGAAACAGGCAGTTATTCTGGCCAGTCACGCTTGCGCCATTAAAGTTGGCAAACTTGGTACGGCCGTTGTTTCTGCAAAAGAGCTAGAAGAAAGCGTAAGAAACAACCTAGTCAATGAATAACAGCAAAATAAAAAGCCAAGAAGAAATTGTTGGCGTTGTAAAAAATCTCAAAAGAAAAAGAAAAACCGTTGTCACCTACAATGGTAGTTTTAATCTTTTACACTTAGGTCATATCAAGTCTTTGAAAGAAGCGAAAGCTCAGGGTGATATTCTGATTGTCCTTCTCAACAGCGACAAATCAATTAAAAGTTATAAGGGTCCCAACCGTCCCATTGTTCCTCAGACTGAAAGGGCTCAGGTTTTAGCAGCCTTAGATTGCGTCGATTATGTCACGATTTTTGACGAGATAAATCCCAAAAAGATTTTAGAGAAGATTAAACCAAATATTCATTGTAACGGCGCAGATTGGGGTAAGGATTGCGTCGAAAAGGAAATAGTGGAAAAATACGGCGGTAGGATTTATATTTTAAAATTCGTCCCAGGCTATTCAACCACCCAACTGATTAATAAAATCTTGGGAGCCTATTCGAAGTCTAGTGTTAAGGCGGTTTTTTTAGATAGAGATGGCACTATTAATATAAATGAGCCAGAGTATATTCACAAAAAAGAAGATTTTAAGTTTTTGCCCGGCGTGCTCGCCGCCCTAAAGAGGCTTTCTAAAACTGATTATAAAATTATTATTGTCACTAATCAGTCTGGTGTCGGCCGAGGATATTTTACAGAAAATGATTTGCAAAAATTACATCAATGGTTGATGGGGCAGTTTAAAAAAGAGAAAATCAGAATTGATAAAATATATTATTGCCCTCACGGACCCAAAGATAATTGTCTATGCCGCAAGCCGAATATCGGTATGATAGAAAAAGCAGTTAAAGATTTTGGCATTGATCTTAGCAAAAGCTGGATTATTGGAGACGACGAAAGAGACATGATGATGGGTCGAGAAGCTAATCTTAAGACTATATTACTAGGGGAAAAAGCAAAAAATACGAATTCTTATTACCAAGTTAAAAACTTACCGGAAGCCGTAAAAATAATCCTTAAGAATAAATAAAAATGAAGCTGCCGGACATCCTATATAAAACCTTAAAATCACTGGGATTGACCAAGAAATTCAAACCCCTGGAGTTCCCGGGCATGATTGACGTCGGGCTGACCAATTCGTGCAATTTAAATTGTTCGTTCTGTGTCAACGACAAGATAAGAAAAAAAAGGGGATTTATGGATCCTTTGCTTTTTAGGTCTATTATTGACTGCGTTCGTAATAAATTTCAAGGTAAAACAGTTTTGGGTATCTCTCTTTGGGGCGAGCCTACTCTCCACCCCAATTTCATAGAATTTTTAAAGTACGCCTTTGAGAATGGGATAAAAATCAACCTTTCCAGTAATTTTGTTGAAGTCAACGAAGCCATTGCTAAAGCCATTATTGATTACAAGGTTAACGCCATTGAGATTTCTTTTTATAACTCAGACAAAGACGAATACAATAAAATAGTCGGTCGGGAGAAATACGATCAAGTGTTAAAAAACATCAAATATTTCTTAACCTTGGCTCAGGTCTCGGGTTTTAAAGGAGAAGTCAGAGTTAGGCCTTTTAAGAATTTTTCCAATCAGTTGGATTTCTACAAAAAAGAATTCTACCAAAAATATCCCAGCTTGAATTTCGAAACCCATTCTCCCAAAACCACTAGAAATTGGGCCGGTCAGTTGAATTTGCCTAATTTATTAAAAGGAGTGTATTTGAGGGTGCCTTGCCCTTTTCCTTTTGACCGGCTGGCTGTGGACTGGGACGGCGAGGTCAGGTTGTGCTGTCAGGCCATGCTGGCTGAAGATTTGAGAGCCGGCTTTATAACTCCGGACCATGATTTGGCTGAAATGTGGAACGGGCAGAAAATGAAGGAAATTAGGGAGAAGTTTTCTAAAATAGATTACCGTTCTTTTCCTTCCTGTCGTAATTGCTACGATTCCAGGAGATATGTTCCTTTAAGAAAAGAATTATGACCATAAAATTAGTTAAATTCGGAAATCTTCAGATTGAAGTTAAGGAGCCTTGGGAAGAAGAATACTTGGAAACTAGCCGTTGCCGAATCCAAAAAACTTTGGAAATAATTTCAGTTAAGCCTAATGACAAGGTTTTGGAAATAGGGTGCGACTCCGGATTATTTTCTTTAATCTTCAAAGGAAAATTTCAGAGCGTTGATTATCAGGCAGTTGAGGTCAGTCCGGAAAGAATGAAGACAGCAGTTGCCAGGGGAATAAAAGTCACGGCAGTTGATATCGACAAAGAGAAATTACCTTTTGCTGATAATTCATTTGATTTGGTTCTACTAACAGAAGTCATTGAACACCTGTCTAATCCTTTATTGATTTTGTCGGAGATTAGAAGGGTGGTAAAACCCGCAGGTAATGTTATTGTCTCCACGCCCAACAGCGTTGGTCTCTTCGCCCGCTATAATCATTTAATCGGCGTGGCGCCCCATAACCCCGTATTTTTAGATGATATAAATTCCAGGAAAGGCAAATACGGAGCCCATCGTTTTGAACTGACTATTAGCCAATGCAAGGAATTATTGGAAAAGAATGGTTATAAAATTGAGCAAACGGCTTTTTCTAGGTTTAACCACCAGAGAAGGGGCTTGATTGTTAAAATTATTGAAAGGTTGTCTTTATTAAAGCCGACCCGTTCGGATATGATGATTTTTAAGTGTCGGGTTGCAAAATGAAAATACTAATTCTATCAGACGATTTTCCGCCCCAGAGCTTTGGCGGAGCGGGCTTCTCTACTTTTTATTTATCCGGCGCTTTGCAAAAATCCGGGCATGAGGTTTTTGTCATCACCTCCTGCCAGAAGAAATCAGAAGAAGGGGAATTGGATTATCAAGGATTAAAAATATTCAGGATCTACGCCAACTATCATGAAAGGTGGAGAGCGTATTTAAGTTTGTACAATCCCCAGACGGTTAATAAAGTTAGGAAGCTTATTAAGGAAATAAACCCTGATGTTGTCCACGCCCACAACATTCATTATTATCTATCGTACTATTGCCTAAAACTGGCTAAAAATGCCCGTAAGGCTGTATTTTTGACCGCTAGGGACGCCATGGCCGTATCTTACGGGAAACTAGCCACTAAGCAGTACCAAGAGCAATTAGATCCCCGTCTTTCTTGGTTGGATAACTTAAAGGAAGCGGGCAAGAGATATAATCCCTTAAGAAATTCAATTATCAGAAAATATCTAGGATGCATTGACCAGGTTTTTTCAGTCAGCCAGTCATTGAAAGAAGCATTGGTTAAAAATGGAATCAAAAATGTCACAGTCAGCCATAATGGCATAGACATTTCTGATTGGCAGGTAAGCGAGGCAGAAATCAGCGATTTTAAAAAGAAATATAATCTTTTAAATAAAAAAATAGTTTTTTTCGGCGGCAGGATCAGCGACTTAAAAGGCATAAACCAAATCAGGCAAGCCATGGATATTATTAGAAAGGAGATACCAGAAACTGTTTTATTAATAGCGGGTAAAGAAGGGATCGGCTGGCTGACCGGCCAGGAACTAAAAGCAGCCTATTGGGCTTCAGACATAGTCGTGGTCCCTTCTATTTACCTCGATCCGTTTCCCAGAAGCAATTTAGAGGCCATGGCTTGCAAGAGACCTGTTATAGGCACTAAATTCGGCGGGACCTCGGAAGTTGTTCAAGATGGGGCGACCGGTTTTATAGTTAATCCTTTTGATATAGAATTAATGGCAGAAAGGATTAAGGATTTATTAAATAATCAGGAAAAAGCTAGGCAATTCGGGGAAGCCGGATTCCAAAGGATAAAAGAAAAATTCACTTTAGATTCTCAAGTAAAACAAACCATTGAGTGGTATAAAAAATATGCCAAATAATTTTTCAAACAAAGAACCCTGGTTCTACAGCCGTCAACTTCTAAAAGACAACGCCCAGTTTATCAAAGGTGATGTGATTGATGTGGGTTGTGGCGACGGCAAACACAAAGAAGTTATTTTGGGATTGCCGAATATTAAAAGCTATACCGGCTTGGAGCAGAATTTTAAAGCCGACATTCAGGCTGACTTAAATAAACGGCTGCCTATTGAAGATAATAAATACGATACAGCCATATTAATATCTGTTTTAGAGCATTTGTTGGAGCCTCAGAACGCTTTAAATGAGATTGCCAGGATATTGAAGCCGAATGGGTATTTACTTTTAACCACCGTTTGGGTTTATCCATATCATGAAGCTCCGGGAGATTATTTTAGGTATAACGACAAGGCCTTGGAATATCTTCTCGGTAAGGCTGGATTTAAAGTGGAAAAAGTCTTTTCTTTGGGCGGCACAGCCATGGTGGTTTTCACCATATTAAGAAGGCAGCTGCCGTTTTTAAATAAAATAAGTCCCGTAGTTGATAAATTATTATCTTTGTCTAGAAAACAACACAAAAACACGCCGGCTTATTTTATCGTCGCCAGGAAAAAGTAGAGTATTTTTTATCTGACAAAATTCATCAGCCACATCTTAAAGGCTGATGTTTTTATTTCGGGTACCTTCAAAGAATCAGTGGCGATATTAACGGCGGCAGTCTGGTCTTCAATCTTTTGAGATAATTCTGGTGAATAGCCTAAAATATATTTAACATTAAATTTTTCAAAAGCCGAAGCCAGCTCATTTTTATCTAGCAATCCCTCGATGGTCTTTGTTCTGAAAAGAACTAAAGATTTGTCATTTAGATAATTAATTCGGTAAAGATAAGCATCAATTGGCACAGCAATAACATCTTGGTCGGCAATATTTAATGCCTTAATTTTTTGGCTGTAGGCTTCAATTAACAGATTAGTTTGAGTTGATTCGAAAGCCTGATTCCAGACAACATGATTAGTTAATATTAGGCTGTAAAGAAAGATAAAAGTAAGGATTAAGAATAAAACGGCTGATTTTTTTTGAGTAAAATTAAAGTGTTTATTGAGTATTTCAATCAATAGAGCTAATCCCAAACTGACTAAAAGCGCGATTATCCAGCCAAAATCCATTAAATGACTGCGGCCAGCCAAGGCCACGAAGGAAAGTAAAAAGATAATGGAGATGATCCAACCTAAGGAAAGACTATATAATTGCTTGTTTTTTTGCTTCAGACTGTAAACCCCCAGGATCATTAATAAGAAGATTAAGGGTCCGCCGATTTCTTCTAATGAAAAGAATCGGGAAAAATGATCGAAAGCCAGAACCGAGCCTATGGCCATTCTTTCCCAGAGGCTGGGAGTTAAATAGCCGGTATTAGACATGGTTTTGATTAAATCGGCTTTGGACCAAAAGCTTGTTTTGTCGTTTTCAAGCTGATTTTGAATATTGCCGAGAAACTCCTCTTTATCAAAATGGTAAGTGTAGGGATCGGGAAAGAGATGGGTGAAGCGGGCAAAATCAGCTGACTTTAATTCTTCAGACGCATTATTGTTAAAATGGAGTAAATACGCATTGTTGGCTTTTAAAACGTCAGGTACCCAAAGACAACCCAATAAGATTAATAAGGGGACTAAGATATAGAGTAAATTGCGTTTTGAGCTTTTAAACCAAAGATAAGCAAAAAAGAAAGGCAAGAAAAAGAAAATAGTCTCCTTGGTTAGGCAGGCTAATGCTAGAAAAATTCCGGCTGGGATTAAATAAAGATATTGGCGCTGGCGGCTAATCCCGAAGAAATAGCAGAGTAGGAAAAGAGAGAAAAACAGTAAACAGAACCCGTAGGGTCCTAAACTGTAAGGAAGCTGCCAGCTAAAGGGTAATAAAATATAGATTAGAGAAAAGAGCGAAGCTATTTTATAACCAAATAAATATAGAACCGTTAAAGCAAAAATTACTAAGGCAAGAGCCTGAAGGATTACCGACAGCAATAACAGTTCTTTTTCAGAAAGTAGACCGGTTATCTTAAAAATTTCTCCATAAATGACGGCTGTCAATTTATTTCCTTGAGAAGAAAGATGAGCCTGATCTTTGACTAGACTTGAGGAAAGTACGATATTTAAGTCGTTTTCCGAGCCGTAGACGCCAGTTTGAGCTATATTTTTTCCTAAGATTATAGAAGGACTACCTAAGTCTTGAGGAATGAAACCCTTAAATAAGACAGGAGAAAGCCAGACAGCAAAAGCTGTGATAAAAATAACGGCTAGGAAAACAATTGGTTTGATAATCTTTTTCATTTTAATAATTTTCTCATAAAAGGCAGGCCCAGTAAAGCTAAAAGCCAGTAGCCTAGCAAGGAATATAAAAGACCTACGCCCAGACAAACGCCGGGTTTAGCCCAAAGACTGAAGAAATAAATAATAGCCGAATCTCTGGTGCCCATGCCAGCTATAGTTAAAGGTAATAAACCAATAAAAATGGTTATAGGAAAGGCGGCAGTGATATAAAGCCAAGGGACACTAACGCCCAAGGCCAGAAATAAGAATTTGGCTTCAAAAATTGGAATTAGCCAAAGGAGTAGGGAATAAAATAAGATGGCCAGTGATTTTTTAGGATGCTTGACCAGGATTTTAGAAACATGCAGGAAATTATCAACTTTTTCCTGCCACTTCGGCCAAGGCAGCTTTATTTTGTTAATAATTAATAAAAAGACAGGGATTGAAAAAATAATTGCTAAACTTATCCATAGGATTAGTTCATTTTTAAGAATGAGGGCTCCGATAAAGGAATAAATAGCCAGAACCGAAATATCGGTCAGTCGTTCCGCCATGACGCCTCCTGCCGTCCTGGCAGGAGGAAGAGAATCTTTTAAATAATATGCCCTGATGAGATCTCCGGATTTTGAGGGGGTAATGGCCGAAAGAGGGAAAGAAGCCATGATAATTTTAAACGAGTCTTTAAAACTGATATGGTAATCCATGGCTTTGAGCACTGACTGCCATTTTTGAGCTGAAAAGACGGGGGCCAGAAGAATGATTAGAAAAGAAATTGTTAAGTAAAATAAATTAATATTTAAAAAGGCTTCTTTTAAGCTGATGTAGTCTATTTTTTTTAAAAGAAAATAAAGTAGCGCTAGGGTCGTTACGATAAAAAAAGCCGGTTTAATTATTTTTTTAACAGTCATTTGGTGCAAATAAATATTCTTCTCAAGCCCAGCCAAGGCATGAGGCTGTTTTTGAATTTTGTTTCAAACCATTCCCCGAATTTAATGAGGAATTTTGGTCCGGTTGGAATGAGGATAGTAGTTTCTTCTTTAATAATGGAAAGTCCTGCTTCCTTAATAAAGCGATGTAGTTTCTTTCTAGAAATGAAGTGATGGGGCCCTTCGCTATGGTGGAACCCGACAATAGCGGCAAAGGAGTGCATGGGCTCCCAAAGAAGATTGGGAGTGGTGATGACAACCTTGGCTCCTTTTTTAGCCACTCTGGACAGCTCTTTAATAAAGGGGCCAGGTTTTGAAACATGCTCAATGCTTTCAAAACAAAGAATAGTTTCAAACTCATCATTAGGAAAGGGGAAAGGCAAACTTCTTAACAGCTTTGTTTGAAAATTGACGCCAGCATCAGAAAGCAGTTTCTGGCAGATTTTCTGCATTTCTTCGCTGACATCAGCGCAAACTGCTTTTCTGACTTTGCCTTTCTGCCAGAAAAAAAGAGTGCCTTTGCCTGTCCTACTGCAAATATCCAGAACATAGCTCTGGTCGGGGAGTTGGCAGGATTTGAAGGCATCGGTAAATCTTTTAAAGTATGAATAAGTCTTTTCGTTTATTTCGTCATAATCGATGGTTTTGTCCCAGAATTTACCTATTTCCTCAAAAGACCAGTCTTTTTTGGTTAAATATTCATATTCTTTAATAATCCTGTCTATAATTTTCATACTTATCTGGCAAGAAGGCTGAGACCGGCTTTAAGTTTTTTCTTGAGCTCACTCAATGAACGGATTTGAAATAGTTCTTTAATTAAAAAACTCGGTCTCCAATAAAAACTTTTATAGGCGTAAGTCAGAAGATTGTTTAATTCTTCTTTGTTGAAGTTCTCTTCCCAATACCTGATTTCAAATTTATCAGTCGGATTCTGGGCAAACTTTCTCATATAGTCTTCTTTTAAAATGCCTTTTTGCAGACCCAGTTCATATAGATCGGTTCTGGGAAAGGGAGTGGTAATGGTGATTTGGACAAAGTCAGGCTTGATTTTCTTGGCGAATTTTATCGTAGCCATAATATCCTCCCTGGTCTCTTCTGGATTGCCGATCATGAAATAGCCTAAAGTCGGGATGCCGGCTTTTTTAGTTAATTTGAAAGCCCTTTCTATTTGTTCCAAAGTGATGCCTTTTCTTAAAACCTTTAGAATTCTTTCCGTGCCGGCTTCAATGCCGTAATGAATTCTTTGACAATTGGATTTTTTCAATTCCTTGAGCATTTCTTCGTTGACCGTATCGACCCTGGCCCGGATGTCCCAGGCAACCTTCAGCCCTCTTTTCTGATATTCAGTGCAAATATCTAAAACTCTTTGCCGGTTAACAGTAAAAGTATCGTCATACATTAAGATTTCATTAATACCCATTTTCTCACATCCTTCCATTTCATCCACCACGTTTTTAGCTGACCTCGCTCTGAATACCTTGCCCAGATTTGGCCGATCGCAAAAAATACAGCGATATGGGCAGCCACGGCTGGTAATCATAGTGGTAGTTGGATTCTTCTTAGCCAAAAGAGAGGTATATTTTTGGTAAGGAGTTAAATGTCTGGCTGGGAAAGGCAGTTGGTCTAAATCCATTAAAAGGTCTCCTAGACCCGTTTTAACAACTTCGTTTCCTAATTTAAAAACCAATCCTTTAATATTTTTAGGAGGTTCGGATGTTTTTTTATCTAAGTGTTTAAGCAGTTCTAAGAAGCTTATTTCACCTTCGCCCAAAATCAAGTAATCAATGCCCGGCAAGTTAATAGTCTCTTCGGGGTAGATGAAAGGATGAGTGCCACCCAGGACGATTTTAGTCTGGAGATTGATTTTTTTGGCTATTTTTACCACCTCCAAGACATCAATTAAGGTAAAAGTCATAGCGGTCATACCAATGACATCCGGTTTTTCTTTGGTCAGAAATTCAGCTATTTGCTCGTAGTTTAATTCTTCGACCTGGCAGTCCAAGACTTTTATTTCAAAATTGGAAAACTTTTCTATGTAGGCCGCTAAATAAAGAAGGCCTAAGGGAGGATTATGTCCTCTTTCCTTGTTGATGAAATCCGGGTTGCAACTTAGAATTTCATTTTTGGAAGGGGGATTAATCAGTATAACTTTCATTAGTTTTTGAATTTTTTAGTAAAATATTTATCGACAATCGGAAAAAGAATTGTTTTTAAACCGGTGGGCAAGGCAAAATACATCTTCCTTAGTAATTTTTTGCCGGGCATTTTAGTTTTAGCTTCTTGGATCGAATTCGGGAATTGGTTGTAGCCGATTAGCCTATCTATTTCATATTTGCGTGGCATGGGCTCAATATTTTGAGCCGGATATCCTAAGGCGATATAGGCTATAGGAGAGAAAGAAGAAGGAATATTAAAAAGCTTGCTTAATTCTTTTTTGGTGGGTAATTGGCAAATCCAGCAGCTGCCTAAACCCTGTTCGAAAGCAGCTAAAAGCAAATTTTGTATGGCTGCGGATGCGCTTTGGATGTGGTCTTGGTATTCCGTGTTGTCTGTTCTTTGGTCGTAGGCTACCAAAATGCCTAACGGAGCATTCTTAATAAAGCTGGCGCTTCCCTTTTTTACCATTTCTTCTTTTAATTTCTGGTCTTGGACGACAATGAATCTCCAGCCCTGGATATTACAGGCTGAAGGCGCCAAAACAGCCGCCTCAATGATTTGGCGGATGATTTCAGGTTCGATCTTTTTATCTAAAAACTTTCTGACGCTTCTTCGGTTTTTAATAGCCGATTTGAGTTCCATTATTTTTTAGTGCGGACGATAATTTCAGCCAGAAGCCCGAAAAAGAAAGTTTGCAGAGCCGTAGCGCAGAGAACGATAAAGGCTGTGTCCATGAACTTAGGGGTAAGGGCGATGGAATAGATCGCCAGAGCCATGGCTAAAGCTAAAATAATTAAGCTGAATGGTACAAAAACTTTCAAAGGGCTGAAATAAAGAATGGCTTTAAAAATTAATTTTAAGAAATTTAAAGTGTCTCTGATCGGCTTGATTTTTGATTTACCCTTTCTCTTGTAGTAATTAATTGGGAAATAATTGACTTGGTAGCCATTAGTCAGAAAAGCCAAAGTAATAGTTGTGGTAAAAGAAAAACCATTAGGCAATATGCGGATAAATTGAAGCAGAGGATCTTTTTTAATAATCCTCAAGCCCGAATTTAGATCGGGTATTTTAATGCCGGTTAAATAATTAGCCAAGCGGTTAAGCACCCATTTGGCAGGTTTTCTTAAGGCTGGTATCTGGCTTTGAGGGCTGGTTCTGGCTCCTACTACCATGTCGTAAGAGTCTTTCTGCTCGATTAATTTAGTAATACTTTCCGGAGGATAGCTGCCGTCGGCATCGATAATTAAGATATATTCTCCCTGGGATTTTTGGATGCCGGTTTTCAAGGCTGCGCCATACCCTTTGTTTTTTAAATGGCGGACGATTTTAATATCAGGTATTTTTTCAATCAATTTTAAAGTATTGTCGGTTGAGCCGTCATCAACCACGATGATTTCGCAATCGTGATTAAGATAAACCTTAAGATCGCCGATCACTTTTTCGATCGAAGCTTCTTCGTTATAAGTGGGGATGATAATTGAAGTTTTAGGCATGGCGTAAAGAATAATAGAATAAAAATAAAGTTAAGACTGCTCCTAAGATTTGAGCCCCGGTCATAGCTAAGACTGCTCCTAATATACCATATATTGGGACTAAGACAACCAGCAGAATTAATTTTATAATACCGTTAAGTTTGAGCAAATAAAGCTCTTTTTTCATCATTTGGGCCTGGAAAGCCGTGTTTAGTAGGTTAGTAGGCAAAGCCAGCAGGCTGAAAATGGCTATCTGAGAATAAACGATAGAAGCCAGATATTGGGGAAAGAAGATTTTATAAACAAAAGGAGCAAGTAGAAGATAGACAATGATAATAGCGATTATAATCAAGAAAAACTTCCAAACTTTTTTTATTAAAGTGGTTTTTAGTTCTTGAGGAGATTTGGTGGCCAATTTAGGAAAAGCTAGATTACTGACATTATTCAATATGCCGCTGATTTGTTCGGGGATGGCGGAAGCCAAAGAATAAACAGCCAACTCTACTGAACCCGTCAAAGTAAAAAGCAGCAATTTATCCAATTGGCTGGCGGCGATATTAATAATGCCCATTAGGCTTAGGTGTCGGCCATAAGAAATGGTTTTGGGATCTTCTTCTCTGTTGGGTTGGAATTTTTTTTGGGTCAGGCGGTAGAAAAAATAGTTTGAAAGAGTGTGTGAAACGAAATAAATAGCAATTAACCAGAAGAGATTCTTAGTAAAGAGCATCGTCACAACGATGGCTGCTGCGCAGACAATCTGCGTTATGATATTATATTTTGTCTGAATGTTAAATAATTTTCTGCCTAACAAAAATCCACTGTAAAGCTGGGAAGCCAGCATTAAAGGTAAAAATACGGCGATAATTAGCAAGGGAATAGGCAAGAGCTGATTTCCCTGGAGCCAGTAATAAATAGCGGCACCTAAAGCCACCAAGCTAGCCAGCAAGCCCCATCTTAATTTAGTTTTAAAGCCGGTATAGAAAGATCCTTCCAGCCCTCGGGCTACGGCTTGATTAACCGCTTGCCAAACGCCGCTTAAGGTAAGAATGCCCAGCATTTCCACCAAGGAAAGAATGTAGTTGTAGTTGCCGTAGGTAGCCGGGTCTAACAAATTGGCAAAAGCCAAAGCCACCAAAAAGGCCACGCCGGCCGAAGCTACTTGGCCGAAAGTCAGCCAGAAGCCGCCTTTGACTAAATAAACATTGTCAGTGCCGGTGTATTTTTGAGTCTTTTTTAGAAATAGAAAAAACCAGTTTTTTATCCGGTTGATCATTTTATTCTTTTTTGAAAAACAATTGGAAAGTCCTTAATAGAATGCCGATATCCAGCAAGAAGCTCCGGTTCTTCATATAATACAAGTCGTATTGAAATTTTTCTTTACTATCCATGACTGATCTGCCATAGCGGAATTTCAATTGGGCCCAGCCGGTAAAACCAGGTTTGATTAAGTGGCGTATATGATAGTAGGGTATTTCTTTATCCAATTCTTCCACAAACTCCGGTCTTTCGGGTCTAGGTCCGACCAAGCAGATATCGCCTTTTAAAACATTAATCATTTGAGGCAGCTCATCAAGATGCATTCGGCGCAGCCATCTGCCGATTTTCGTGGCCCGTGGATCTTCATTCTTAGCCCAAACAGGTCCAGTTTTACTTTCAGCATCAATTTTCATTGAACGAAATTTTAACAGGAAAAATAGTTTTCTGTCTTTGCCAACTCTTTCTTGGCTGTAGAAGATTGGACCGCCGTCTTCTAATTTTATTAAAAGGGCGATGACTAACCAGAGGGGACTAAAGACAATCAATAAAAGTCCGGCTAAAATTATATCTATCTTGTTTTTTGTCTTGTCATAGAGGCCTTTTTCTCCTTCTTTGAGATTTTTTAAGAACCAGGCTTGGCCGACGAAAGAAACAGGTATTTTGTTGCAGATGATTTCATAGGCCTTGGCCCAGTCCATGAAATTTACTCTGGCGGGCAAGGATTGGTAGAGATTTTTTGTCAGCCAGGAATTAGTTTCCAGATTGTCAGGGATAATGATGGTATCTATTTTATTTTCTTTTATCTGGGGAAGTAAATCTCGGCTAATATCCAGCTCGATGAGTTTGTAGCCAAGATAGGGCCTTAAGGAAATTTCTTTGGCTAGCTCCTGGGCTTGCTGATTTTGGCCGATAATGACGATGCGATTAAAAATACGGGTGGAAAAAAGTGCGTAAAAAATCTTTCGCCAAATAATAAATAACACGCCGAAAATAAAGAGGTTTAAAACCAGATTAGTTTTAGGCGTGATACCGAAAAACGGCGTTAAGTAGAAGAAGACAATGCCCAAGCCCAGGCAGGCCAAAAGAGCGCCTAAGATTTTAGTGTAGAAAAACGGACCGGATTTGACGATCTTTAAATCGTAAAGGCCGAAAATGTAAAAAATAATCAGCCAGAAAAAATAGATAATGGAAAAGGGCACAAAATGCAACCAAACCCATTCTTCCTTGGAACTGAAAAAAACTGTCCCCAGTAAAGAAAGGTAAAGACAAGTAATGTCTCCCCAAAGGAGAAGAAATTTCCGCAAATTTAGGATAGTTAACATTTATTCCATCTTAAGCCAAGAAACGGGAGATTTCAACCCCTTGTCGTTTAAATCGCCTTGGGGTAAAATAAAAAAACATGGGCAAGCAATCAAGAGAAAAAAAAGAAAGAAAAGAAGGAGGAGAAGAGATAATCAAGGAAAAATTCAGCTTTAAATCAAATCTGGAAAAGATTTGTCTTTTGATTATTCAATGGGGGGTTTATGCTTCTATTTTTACTCCCCTGATTGTTAATTTGCATTTTTTCTTTCCTTTTGTCGCGCCCAAGACTATTTTCTTCCGGATTGTTGTTGAAATAATTTCTGCGGCTTATCTTTTCCTTTTAGTTTCTAATTTCAAAAAATACCGGCCCAGAATTAATGTTTTAACGATCGCTTTAACACTATTTTTAGCTGTTTATATTTTATCATCTCTTCTGGGTGTTAATTTGGGCAGGTCTTTCTGGTCAACCTATGAAAGAATGACCGGCATTTGGACTCAGCTCCATCTTTTTGCCTTTTTCTTGATTCTAAGCAGTGTTTTTAAGCGCCGGCCGGATTGGGAAAAAATTCTGGGAGTTTCGATAGTTGTCGGAGTCATCCTTAGTATTTACATCCTTTTAGGTAATGAAGCCTCAAGCCGAGGCGGCGGAACCATCGGCAACACGTCTTTTATGGCCGCCTATCTGCTTTTTGATATCTTTTTTGCCCTCATTTTATTCCTGGCCAAAAGAGGTCGCTGGCAGATTTTTAGCGGCCTTAGTTTGGCTATAATGCTGCCGGTTTTATTTACTTCTTCAGCGAGGGGCGCTATAGCTTCCTTCGTTATTAGTTTATTTCTATTGGGCTTGGGAGCTATGATTTTTTCCCAAAGAAAGAAATTGAAGATAGCAGCCCTATCTATTATTTTGATTTTAGTTGTTTTTGGTTCGGCTTTGGCTGTTTTTCAGCCTTCCTTTGCCAAGGATAGGGTAAACACTACCTTAATAGCCATGGAATCGAGGTTTGTGGTTTGGGAAAAGGGCTGGAAAGGTTTTCAGGAAAAACCTGTTTTGGGCTGGGGTCCGGAAAACTTCATTGTGGTTTTCAGTAAATATTTCAACCCTTGCATGTTTTTGCCCGAGTGTGGCGGCGAAATCTGGTTTGATAGGACTCATAATATTATTTTAGACACTTTAGTTTCCACAGGCATTCTGGGATTAATTAGTTATTTGGCTATTTTCTTGGCTGCGGTTTTTAGTCTTTTTAAGCTTTTACCAAAAATTATCGACAGGAAAAACATTTTTATTCCCTTAGGTTTAATGACCCTGCTTTTCGCTTACTTTTTCCAGAATTTGTTGGTCTTTGACATGATCAATACTTATTTGGTTTTTTTCCTGAGTTTGGCTTTTATTAATTTCTTAACTCAAGAACAAACAGCGCCAGCCGAATCAACTGGAGCTAGAAAAGTTAACCCTATCTTGGGAACAGTAATTATTATTTTAACGGTTTTTATCGTTTGGCAGGGGAATGTTAAGCCGGCTCAAAGCGGTTATTATACTGTATCCATGATGAGCGCCAGTAATGTTTTGGATTTTGGTAATATTTTCCAAAAAGCTTTGAATTCTTGGATGGAAAAATATGAAATCAGGGAATATTATGCCCAGAAAATAACCAAAGCCGTTTATCAAACCGAAGTGCCCGAAGAATATCGGGCCGATTTCCAGCAAAGCCTAGATTTTGGCAAAAGCGAAATGGAAAAAAGCCTGGCGGCAAATTCTTTGGATTTTAGGCCCTATCTTTTTACCGGTCAGCTTTATTTAGCTTCGTATCGTTTTAGCGGCAGCGCCGAAGATTTACAAAAAGCTGACGAAATTTTAGTTAAAGCCATCCAGTTAAGTCCGACCAACGAACAGGGTTATTGGTATCTAGCTGAGGTCAGGCTCGCACAGGGCAGACAAGAAGAAGCGGTTGCTCTTTTACAGAAAGCATCTGATCTAGAAACTAGAATTGGCCTTTCTCATTGGTATCTGGTTTTGGTTTATAAAATAACCGGACAATACCAGCTAGCTTTAGACGAATTAGCTAAAGCCGAACTGGTCGGCTATAACTGGAAAGAGGATCAGGATAAAATAGAAACGGTCATTGCTATTTATCAGGCTTTGGGCCAGGATCCGAGCGCCGTCAATAACGATCAAAATTTGATAGATCTTTATTTAAAAACTATTGAAAATAATCCCGAAGATTATCGGGCTTGGGCGGGCTTAGCCGCTAGTTATGCTAATAGCGGAGAATATGTCAAAGCTCGGGAAGCCGCCCAGAAAGTTTTAGAAATTAATCCAGATTTAACTGAGCAGATAGAATCGTTTTTAAGCAATCTACCCCAATAATGAAAAAAGTTTTATTCCTGACAACTTTTTTACTTCTAGCTTGTCTGCCGGCCCTAACTTCAGCTCAAGAGGCTGTCGGTCAGCAAGTTATTTTTAATATTGAACCAACCTATGACGTTTCTCAAAGAAGCGAGGCCACAGCCACTTTGGTTAAAATTTCTGGCACCGCTTATTGGTATTTGGACAATATTTGGTGGAACTTATTAAGTGAAGCCAAACAAGAAGAAGTTAGATCATCTTTAGACGAGCTGACTTTAGAATTTGAATCAAATATATATCCTAACCTAACTAGAACCTTTGGTTCGGAATGGAATCCCGGCATTGATAAGGATAGCCGAATTACCATTTTAATCCATCCTATGAAAAAAGGTTCGGGAGGTTATAATGATTCGGCTGATGAATATCCTAAAATTCAGATTCCCCAATCTAATGAAAGAGAGATGGTTTATTTAAATTCCGACTATCTCCAAACTACAGAAATAAAAAGCTTTTTGGCTCATGAGTTAATGCATTTAATAACCTTCAATCAGAAAAATAAGACCTATAATGTTTCAGAAGAAATTTGGTTAAATGAAGCTCGGGCCGAATATGCACCAACGTTCCTAGGCTACAATGATATATATGAAGGCAGTCATCTGCAAAAAAGAGTCAGAGATTTTTTAAACAAACCCTTTGATTCTTTGACTGAATGGCAGGACACGCCAGCTGACTATGGCGCTGTTAATCTTTTCGTTCATTATCTAGTTGATCATTATGGTTTGACCCCCTTGGCTGATTCTTTAAAAATGAAAGCAACTGGTATCGCAAGTTTGAATAGTATTTTAGCTAAGTACGGCTTTAAGGATGATTTTTCCCAGATTTTCACTAATTGGGTGGTAGCTGTAACGATAAATAATTGCAAATATTCAGAGAAATACTGTTATTTTAATCCTAATCTAGCTGATTTTAGGATAACCCCCTTAATTAACTATTTACCTTTTAGCGGTAATAGTACGCTTTCAGTTACTAACACCACTAAGGATTGGGCCGGTAACTGGCACAAGTTCATCGGAGGTAACGGGACTTTGCAGTTGGATTTTAGGGGAGATGCTAGTAGTAAATTCAAAATTCCTTATTTAATCCAAGATTCAAGCGGTAATTTTTCTATTTATAATTTGGTGCTTAACGCTAGTTACGAAGGTAGGATAGTGGTTGAGAATTTTGGTTCAAAAAATATTTCCTTAATTATTATTCCAACCACTCAGAATAAGACTGCTAATTTTTCCAATGCAGAGCAATCTCATTCTTTTTTCTGGTCAGCTTCAACTCAAGAAGAAATCAGTTTAGTCTTACCTCCTCTGACCAAACCTCTTGAGCAAATGACTAAGACTGAAATATCAGCCAGGATTAAAGAAATCATGGCCCTGATCGTTAAGATGCAGGCTTTATTAGCCACCCTTTCTGAGACGCCAGCTTCTTGCCAAAGCCTCGATCAGGATCTTTATTTCGGAATGAGAAATGATACCAGAGTTACTTGTTTGCAGGAATTTTTAATATCCCAGGGCTCGGAAATTTATCCTGAAGCCTTAGCCACTGGCAATTTCTTTACGGCCACCTATAACGCCGTAGTCCGCTTTCAGGAAAAATACACTCAGGATATTTTATCTCCATCGGGTCTGACTAAGGGTAATGGATATGTCGGCGCTAGAACCCGCGCTAAAATTAACGAGTTATTGACGGCGAAATAGCTCTTGACAAATTAAAAAACGTCTGCTAAGATGCAAATAGTGAGTGTTAAGCATTCCAATTCGGCAACAGCCTTCCTCGAGCAAGGCTGTTGTTTTTTTATACTTATAAATATGTTAATATTTAGTTGGACCTCCCTGCACTCACTAAATTCTTTGAATTGGAGCTTTGCTAGGGAGGTCCATTTAAATGTTAAAAGCAAGTTATAAAATTATTGAAAAATTACTGCCACATCTCCAAAGAGATGTTTTTTTGGCTGATCATACGACTTTTAAAATTGGCGGCAAGGCCAAGTATTTTTTAATAGTCCGTAATAAAGAAGAATTGATTACGGCTGTTCTCGTCGCTAAAAAATATCACTTGCCTCTATTGATTTTAGGCGGAGGCAGTAATCTGTTGATTTCTGAGAATGGTTGGAAGGGCCTGGCGATTAAAAATCAAATTAATAAGTTTCAATATTCAGGAGAAAATATTATTTATGGAGAAGCCGGTGTTTTGTTAAGTAAAACAGTCAAAGTATCCGCGGATAATTCTTTAACTGGTTTTGAATGGGCGGCTGGCATCCCGGGAACTTTAGGAGGCGCCGTTGTCGGCAACGCTGGAGCTTTTGGATCTTCTATGGAAAGTGTCGTTAAAAGCGTGGAAGCATTTGATATTAAAAAAGGAGAGATTGTTAATTTTAATCAAAAAGAGTGTCTATTTAGCTATCGGAGCAGTATTTTTAAGAAAAACAAGAATTTAGTAATTCTTTCTTGTGAGTTGCAGTTAAAAAAAGGGGATAACGACGAGATAAAAGAAAAAATCCAAAGCCATTTGGCTTATCGGCATGCACGTCATCCCAAAGAGCCGTCAGCCGGAAGCATTTTTAAGAACGTGGCTTTGGCGGAGCTTGAAAAGGATTTTTTTAGTCGCTTTCCGGAAGTAAAGAGCATAGTTAAAGAAGGTAAAATACCCGTTGCTTATCTGATTGACCAAGCCGGACTTAAGGGAAAAACTGTCGGCGGAGTAAAAGTTTCAGAAATTCATCCTAATTTTATTATTAATATCGGTAAAGCTAAATCAAAAGATATTAAAGAACTAATTAAGCTGATAAAAAAAGCGATTAAAGAAAAATTCAGCGTGCAAATTAAAGAAGAGATTATTTTTCTTTAAAAAATCATTGACAGTTATTAAAATATTTTCTAAATTAAATTAAGGAAGAGAAATTCTTACGATAATCTACAAAAAACTATTGACAGTATTTCTCGGAGTGTAATAATTAATTAATCTTTTAAATTTAGAAAATTATTTTATGACGCCTCGTAAATTTTTCTTAACTAAGGGTGTAGGTATTCATAAAGATTACCTCGCTTCTTTTGAGCTGGCTTTAAGAGATGCCGGAATCGCCGGCTATAACTTGGTAACGGTTTCCAGTATTCTGCCGCCGGGCTGCAAAAAAATAACCAGGGCCAAAGGCATTCAGCTTTTAAATCCCGGTGAAATAGTTTTCTTAGTTTTAGCTAGAAACCATACCAATGAACCCAATCGTTTACTTTCAGCTTCTATCGGTTGTGCTATACCATCAGAAAGTAATCGTCGTTATGGCTATTTATCTGAGCATCATTCTTTCGGAGAAAATCACGATAAGTCAGGTGACTACGCTGAAGATTTAGCGGCTTCCATGTTGGCCTCGACTTTAGGTTTAAAATTTAATCCCGACGACGCTTGGGACTCCAGGCGTCAGGCTTTTAGGGTTAGCGGCAAGATCGTGAGAACAACCAATTCAACTCAAACAGCTAGAGCTGATAAAAACGGCCTTTGGACATCAGTTGTGGCTGCTGCAGTTTTTATTCCTTAATATATATGAAAAAAAATCCCTTTCTTACGGGTAAAAAAATTGAAGCTATCAAGATTAAAAAAGGCTTGAAGGTGACTGACTTAGTGGAAGATTATTTCCAGGCTTACAACTCCGCTAGACTGGGAGAGGCTAGCCGGCTTTTATCTGAAAAGATGTTGAGCTTTAAAAATGACACGACCATTGGCGTAACCATCGCCGGAGCTTTAACGCCAGCCGGTATGTCTGGGCTTTTTGTTTCCATGATGGAAAAAGGTTTTATTGATTTTATTATTGCCACCGGAGCTAATCTTTATCATGATACTCATTTCGCTTTAAATTTTCCTTTATATAAAGGAACTTGGCAAATTGATGACACTACCTTATATAAGCACGGGGTAGTGAGGATTTATGACATCTTTTTAACTACTGACACTTTATTAAACACCGACAAATGGACTCAGAAAGTTTTATTGGATCCCAAAGCTCCTCGCGGCGTTGTTTCTTCTTCGGAATTTCATAACTATCTTGGCAAATGCCTCCTAAGAGACGCTCCTAATCCAGAAGTTTCTATTTTAGCACAGGCTGCTAAGTATAATATTCCTGTTTATACTTCTTCGCCTGGAGACAGTACTTATGGCATGGATCTGACAAATTTTAATAAAGCCAGGAATAAGGGCTTGGAAAGAAAAGGATCAATTGATTTACATATTAATCCCAATTGGGATGTGATGGAAACTGTTTCCATTGTGAATGCCGCTAAAAAGAATGGCGCTATTTTGTTAGGTGGCGGTTCACCTAAGAATTTTTATATGCAAACTCAGCCTTATCTTTGGGAGTGTTTAGGTATTGAAAGAGGAGGGCACGATTTCTTTATTCAAGTAACCATGGATTCACCTCAATGGGGCGGATTATCGGGAGCTACGCCTCAGGAAGCTGTTTCTTGGGGAAAAATTAATCCTAATGAATTAAAAGATACGGTGGTGGTTTACGCCGACACCACCATAGCCGTACCTATTCTTTTTTCCTACGCTATAGATAAAGCTAAACCGAGAAAACAAAAGAATCTTTATTTAAAGCTTAATAAATTAGTTTATAACTTGGAAAAAGAAATTAAGAACAAGCCCGTTAGTTGGACGGCCGATGATCTCTATAAAAAACATCAGTGCTAATTAAATGAAAAATTTTGACTATTCGATTCAGGAGCCTTTTAATTTTCTAGGCTTGGATGAGCAAACCTACGAAAAATCAAAAGTAGTTATTTTTTCTGCGCCCTACAGCTCCACTACTTATTGGAAGGCTGGGACCAAAGATGGTCCTCAAGCTTTAATTGAAGCTTCTAGGCATATCGAACTTTTTGATTTGGAAACACAAAAGAATTCTTCTTTGGAGGGCATTTTTACCATGCCGTTTTTAGCCCCTTCCAAGAATTCGCCCGAAGAAGTAACAGCTCAAATTAAAGAAGCTATCTCTCAAGTCTTGTCAGACAAAAAGTTTCCCTTGATGCTGGGTGGAGAACATTCGGTGACCTTGGGAGCGGTTCAGGCTTTCGCAGAAAAGTTTGATAATTTTTCTGTTTTGCAAATAGACGCTCATACTGATTTAAGAGATGAGTTTGAAGGGGCAAAATACCATCATGCTTGCGTCATGCGCCGAATTAGAGATCTGGGCGTGTCTACTACCCAAGTAGGTATTAGAAGCGTTTCTGAAGAAGAAATAGAATATATTGAAAAGGTAGGAATAAAAACTATTTTCTTTGCTCCAGAATTGCCTATAGATAAAATAGTTTCCACCTTGAAAGAAAATGTCTATATTACCTTTGACTTGGATGGTTTAGACCCTTCAATTATGCCTGCCACTGGGACGCCAGAACCCGGAGGTTTAGGTTGGTATGAGGTTTTAAGATTAATTAAAGAAGTTGCTAAGCAAAAGAAAATAGTCGGCGCTGATGTAGTGGAACTAGATCCTATTCCCGGCGTGTCGTTCCCTGATTTTACTGCTGCTAAATTAGCCTACAAGATAATTAATTACGCTATTAAATAATATGTTGGCTCAAACAAAAGTGTTTCCTAAAGTTTTAAGTTTCAATCAGGCCAAATACTACATTTTTTCCCTAGTTTTTATTGGCTTGTCCGTTTTGACTCCTGCAATTTTTCACCAATTTAATCTAGTGGGAGCAAAGTTCTTGCCAATGCACATTTTCGTCATTTTGGCCGGTCTTTTGTTCGGCTGGAGAGCAGGATTGCTAGTGGGAGTTCTCAGTCCTTTAATGAGCTATGGTTTAACTCATATGCCGGCTTTAACCATCTTACCCGAAATAGTTTTAGAATTAGGTGTCTATGGTTTGATTGCGGGGACTCTTATGGAAAAGAAATTAAATATTTGGATTTCTCTTTTATCGGCCATGGTTTTAGGAAGGTTAGCCAGGTTGCTTTTTGTTTTGTTCTCGGGACTGGAAACAAATCCCTCAGATTATTTTATTATTGGCTGGCCGGGTGTGGTTTTACAGTTGGTTTTGATTCCCATTGTTGTTTATCTTCTGCAGAAATTTTTCTTTAAGAAAAACAATGAAAAAACAGTTTGAAGAATTCTTAAAAAGTCCTTGGGCATTAGAAGTTTGGTCAGAAGAGGAAATAATTTTTAAATCAAAAGAATCGGGAGTCAAAGGACTCCTTGATTTTATTAAAGAGCAAGGAAGAGAGCACAAAGATTTGGTAATTTTTGATAGAATTATCGGCCAAGGAGCAGCTTTGTTAGCCGTCTATTTAAAAGCTAAAGTAGTTTATGGTCAAACCGGCAGTCAGTTAGCGGTTAAATGTTTGGAAAAATACCAGATTGAATTTTATTTTCAAGAAACCGTGGCTAATATCCTCAATAGAAATAAAACAGATCTTTGTCCCTTAGAAAAGCTTTCTTTTGACAAGTGTCCTGAAGATTTTTACAACTCTTTAAGGAAATTGTCATAATTTTTTTATATGGCTTTAAAAGCCGTTTTTTATTTTGGGATTTTAGTTGATAATTCATTAACATCAAGGCTCTTTCTCAAGGATTAAAAATGATGTATTATAAATAGACTTATCTTATATGTCAATTTTAACTAAGCTTTTTGGTGACGCTAACGAAAAATATATCAAGCAATTGAAACCCGCGGTGGAAAAAATAAATAACCTCGAAAAGGAATTCGAGGGTTTTTCTGACGAAAAATTAAAAGAAAAGACAGCAGAGCTTAAAGAAAGAATTAAAAAAGGAGAAACCTTAGATGATATTCTGTCTCAGGCCTATGCTTTAGTCAGGGAAGCTGCTAAGAGAACCCTCAACCAAAGACATTTTGATGTTCAAATGATGGGAGGTATCGCCTTACACCAAGGCAAGATTGCTGAAATGAAAACCGGCGAAGGAAAAACCCTGGCCGCTACTTTGCCTACATATTTAAACGCTTTGTCAGGCAAAGGAGTTCATATTATTACAGTCAACGACTATCTGGCCAAAAGAGATGCTGTTTGGATGGGCCAAATCCATTATTTCTTGGGTTTGAATATAGGATGCATTATTCATGATGCTGCTTTTTTATATGATCCCAATTATCAAAATCAAAGCCTGGACCAAACTAGGGATATTGTGGGTGGCTTTAAAGTTATCGAGAGTTATTTGAGGCCCTGTTCTAGAAAAGAAGCCTATGGAGCCGATATTACTTACGGCACTAATAACGAATTCGGTTTTGATTATTTGAGAGATAATATGGCCTATGATTTATCTCAGCAATCACAAAGAGGACATAATTTTGCCATTGTAGATGAGGTGGATTCTATTTTAATTGATGAAGCTAGAACTCCTTTGATTATTTCCGCTCCAGATGAAGAATCTTCCAGGTGGTATCAGGATTTTTCCAGAATAATTCCCCGTTTAGATGCGGCAACCGACTACGAAATAGATGAAAAACTGAAAGCCGCCACCATGACCGAATCCGGGATTAACCAAATAGAAAAGATTCTGGGAGTGGGGAATATATATGAAGACAAAGGTATTAAATATGTGCATCACTTAGAGCAGGCTCTGAGAGCTGAAGTGCTTTTTAAAAGAGACAAGGATTATGTTGTTAAAGACGGAGAAGTTATTATTGTCGATGAATTTACAGGCAGAATGATGCCTGGTCGAAGGTGGTCAGGAGGTTTGCATCAAGCTATTGAAGCCAAAGAAGGAGTGAGAGTTCAGCCCGAGTCTTTAACTTTAGCCTCAGTTACTTTCCAGAATTATTTCAGGATGTATAAGAAACTGGCAGGCATGACCGGCACTGCCTCCACTTCAGCTGAAGAATTTGACAAGGTCTATCATATGGAAGTAGCCATAATTCCAACTAATAAAGCCATGGCCAGAAAGGATTTGCCTGATAAAATTTACAAGACTTCTTTTGGTAAATATCAGGCTTTAGTCAGGGAGATAAAAGAAAGACATGAAAAGGGCCAGCCGGTTTTAGTAGGCACCACCTCTATTGAGAAAAATGAGTATTTAGGCAAACTATTGGAAAGAGAAGGGGTAACCCATCAGATTTTAAACGCCAAGCAGCATGAGAGAGAAGGAGAAATTATTGCTCAGGCCGGAAGGTTTGGGGCTGTGACTATCGCCACCAATATGGCCGGCCGCGGTGTTGATATTATTTTGGGCGGCAATCCGCAGGATGCCAAAGAAGCGGATAAAATCAGAGAATTGGGCGGGCTGCATGTTATCGGCACGGAAAGGCACGAAGCCAGGAGAATTGATAATCAGTTAAGGGGTAGAGCGGGCAGGCAAGGAGATCCGGGTTCTTCCCAGTTTTTCATTTCCTTGGAAGACGATCTAATGCGTATTTTCGGCGGGGACAGAATTAAATCTTTAATGGCCTTTTTGAAAATTCCCGAAGATCAGCCCATTGAAGCCGGTCCTATTTCCAAAGCCATTGAGTCAGCCCAATCAAAGATTGAAGGAGCTAACTTCGATGTCAGAAAGCACGTTTTGGAGTATGACGACGTGATGAATAAGCACCGAGAAGTTATTTATAAAAAAAGAAAAGAGATTTTAGAAAGAGTCCAAGCCGGGACCCTTAAAGAATATATCCTGGATTTAATTGTTAAAACCAACTCTTCTAAAGAAGAATACGACAAAAAAGAAAAAGAAATAGGTTCTGATAATATGCGCCAGCTAGAAAAAATAGTCAGCTTGAAAATTTTAGATATGCTTTGGATGGGTCATTTAGAAGAAATGGAGTCTTTGAGAGATTCGGTCAGATTAAGGGCTTACGGCCAGCAGGATCCTTTGGTGGAGTATAAGTCAGAGGGTCACCGGATGTTTAGAAAGTTGTTGGATATTTTAGAATTAAATATTATTAACGCTGTTTTAAAAGCTAATTTAACCAGAGAACCAGCCTCCGCTGTTAAGCAGAGCCAGGTGTCAGAAAAAGCAGAAGTCGGCAGAAATGATTTGTGCCCTTGCGGGTCGGGGAAGAAATATAAGAAGTGTTGCGGGAAATAGGAATTAAAATATGAATAAATTTAGAGACTTAACAATACAAGAAGGGTTATTGAAAGAAGCGATAAGGAATTTTAATACAGAAGGTCGAGCTTGTATTTTAAGGGCCCTGGAATTAGCTAAAGAAGCGCATAATGGTCAGAAAAGAGATGAAGGTGATCCTTATATTATTCATCCCATACGAGTAGCCAATACTCTCATATATAACCTAGGAATAATTGATTGCGATATGGTTTCCGCAGGGTTGCTGCACGATGTGGTAGAAGACACAGAAGTTCCTTTAGAAGAAATTCAAAAAAGATTTGGCGAAAGAGTTGCCGAATTTGTTGAGTTTATGACTCGCGATAAAGAAAAAGAAACAAAAAAGGAAAAGTACGATAAGATTATTCTTGAATCGCAAGAGCTAAAAGTAATCAAAGCTTGCGATTGGCTGGATAATTTGCGTTCGTGCGTTTATCGGGTTGATCGCGGAGAGAGGTGGCAAAGGCATCTTAGAGAAGACGAAGAAATGTATTTGCCTTTAGCGAAAATTGTTGGTGATAAATGGTTGATAGCTGAAATGATTAAGGCTCATGGAGAGGTTTTACGAGTTAATGCGCGAAATCAAATAATATGAAAAACAAAAAAAATAATCAAAGAGATGTAGGGCTAATGTTTGAGGTCGGTTGTTTGCGACACATGCCCAGATCCTGGAAAAGGTTTCTTAATCCCGACGTGGCCAATAACACCGAACATACCATGCGGGTTATCTGGCTAGCCTTACTAATATCTAAATATGAAAAACCTGTTAACGAAGAAAAAATATTAAAAATGGCCTTGGTTCATGATCTGCCCGAAAGCCGGACTGGCGATGTTGATTATCTCTCTCGCCAATACGTTGAAAGAAAGGAAGAAAAAGCGGTTGATAATATTTTTAAAGCTACAGCTTTTGAAAAAGAAATGCCTACTCTTTGGCACGAATATGAAAAGAGGATAAGCTTGGAAGCTAAGATAGTCAAAGATGCTGACAATCTGGATGTTGAACTTGAATTAATAGAACAGACTTCTCAGGGTCATTCTATGGGTACTATCTGGAAAGATTGGCGCCAGAAAAAGGTTTATCCCAGGCTTTATACTGCCTTTGCTAAAAAATTATGGCAGGAAATCCGCCAAGCCGATCCTCATGGCTGGCATTTAAACGCCGACAATCGTTTTATTGGCGGCGATTGGCAAAAAAGCAAGAAGTAATATGGTAAAGAAGATAATATTTAGAGTTAGAGAATCTGACCGCGCTATTTTTGAGGCGGTTCTTAACGGCAAAAAGAAAGTGGAAACCAGAGCTGCTACGTCTAAGTTCGCCAAGATCAAAGCAGGGGATAGTATTATCTTAATTTGCGGCAAAGATAGATTGGAAAAGCAGGTTAAGAAAGCCAAGATATTTAAAACCATTCCAGCTATGCTTAAGGAATATTATTTTAAGGACATCAATCCTTTAATAGGCTCGGTCAAAGAATTGGAGAAAATGTACAGCAGTTTTCCGGGGTATGAGGAAAAGATTAAAAAGTGTGGCTTGATTGCCTTAGAGATTAAATGAAGAGCAAAAGAGGTTAGGCCTCTTTTTTGTTGTTTTATGTAATTGACATAATGAAATATATATGCTATAATGTTACTATAAATATTTTAAGAAGGAGCGAGTCGAGTGGAATACAGGGGTTTATTAGAAATTAAGCCAGGGACTGTGTTGCAGGTTGCCGGAGTACCTTTCAGGGTAAGTCAGGTGATAAATTACAAATGCCGGACCACCAGTTGGTTCAATCTAGTCGATCAGACCTCGCTTGATGGCGAAAAAGTTATCGAACTGTCTGACGGCGATATCCGGCTCTGGCAACAGGTTAAGGACCTGCCAGGCGTCAGTCCGGCTACGGAATCCGTAGATTACCGCGGCCATCATTTCGAAGTTGACGAATCCAGGGTTAAAGCCAAGACTCTGATCCGCAACGAAGCGGGAGAAGAAGCAGGAGATTCGGTCACTTCTATTTATGTGACCGAAGACGACGAAAACATTCTTCTCTCTGTCGAAATCGTGGAGAAGAAAATCTTTGTCTGGTATTCAGACAGGATGATCTCTCCCAGGGAAATCAAGCTATAGTACATAAGTAAGAAGGCTCCAATGCATTAAGCATTGGAGCCCATTCTTTTTATTGACAATTATATATCTTTGGGTAGAATTAAATTACATGTCAAAGCAAAAAGTTTATTTAATTGTTATCGGTATTCTTATTACAACCTTCTTCGCAGGGCTTTTAGTTTATCCTCAAATTTTGCCTTTGTCTTTTATGCCTGATAAGCCCTTCAAGTTAGGTTTGGATTTACAGGGAGGCACACGTTTAATCTATGAAGCGGACTTAACTGGCGTCGAAAAGGCTGATTTTAGCTCTTCCATGCAGGGTTTAAGAGATGTGATTGAAAGAAGAGTTAATCTTTTTGGAGTTGAAGAGCCGGAAGTGCAAACCCAAGAGTCAGGAGATAGTCATCGCTTGGTAGTGGAATTAGCCGGCATTAAAAGTCCGGCTGAAGCTATTGAAATGATTGGTCAAACTCCTTATTTGGAATTTAGAAAACAAAAAGCCGATTATAATAAGATTATAGAAAATAATCAGAAAATATATGAAGCTGGAGAAGGGGAAATGACCGATCCTTTTGAGCCGACCGTTTTGACCGGAAAATATTTGAAGAAAGCTGAAATTTCTTTTGACCAGACTACTTATAAGCCCATGGTTTCAATTGAATTTAACGAAGAAGGGGCTAAAATATTTGAAGAATTAACGACTGAGAATGTCGGCAAGACTTTAGCTATATATATTGATGGAATTTTAATTTCTGCTCCGACTGTTCAAGAAAGAATTTCTCAAGGTAAAGCCCAAATCAGCGGTAACTTTACCAACGAAGAGGCTAAAGAATTAGCTAGGAATTTGAATGCCGGAGCTTTGCCTGTGCCCATTTCTTTGATTTCTCAAGAAAGTGTGGGCGCTACTTTAGGTGAAGCTTCTTTAAATCAAAGCTTAAAAGCAGGTATTATAGGGCTTTTAGCTGTTATTGTTTTTATGATTATTTTTTATCGTCTGCCAGGACTTTTATCAGCTTTGGCCTTAGCCATTTACGTTATTTTTATGCTGGCTTTATTCAAACTAATTCCCGTAACTCTGACTTTGGCCGGCATAGGCGGTTTAATACTTTCTTTTGGTATGGCGGTTGATGCTAATGTTTTGATTTTTTCCCGCATGAGAGAAGAGTTAAAATCTGGGAAATCTTTTGGCACAGCTGTCCAAGAAGGGTTTAATCGTGCTTGGCCTTCAATTCGCGACGGCAATTTGACTACCTTAATTGTTTCTTTACTTTTATTCGGCTTTGGTACCAGTTTTGTTAAAGGCTTCGCTTTAACCTTAACTATCGGTATTTTATTAAGCATGTTTTCAGCTATTATTATTACTAAAAATTTCCTCAAGTGTTTTGTGGGCACAAAGCTTGAGAAGATTAAAATGCTATGGCAGTAAAAAAATATTTATTTACTTCAGAGTCCGTCACCGAAGGCCATCCAGATAAAGTCTGCGATCAGCTTTCCGATGCTATTTATGATGAAATGTTAAAACAGGATCCCGACAGCCACGCGGGCATTGAGTGTTTTGCTACCACCGGCTTGGTTCTAGTGGGCGGCGAAGCCAGAACTAATGCCTATGTTAATATCCAAGAAACAGTCAGGAGAGTTTTAAGGCAGATAGGTTATGACAAACCAGAATACGGTTTTTGCGCAGATGCAGTCGGCGTAATCGTGACCTTACATGAGCAGTCTCCAGATATTGCCCAGGGGGTAGACGAAGGGAAAGATAAGGAACAGGGAGCTGGCGATCAAGGCTTAATGTTCGGCTATGCTTGCAACGAAACGCCGGAGTTAATGCCCCTGCCTATTATTTTGGCCCATAAATTAACCATGAAATTAGCCGAAGTCAGAAAGAACGGCACCATGCCTTATTTGAGACCAGATGGTAAATCTCAGGTGACCGTGGAATACGAAGATGGCAAAGCTAAGAGAGTGGATACTGTCGTAGTCTCGGCTCATCACTCAGAGGATGTCAGTCATGATCAAATAGAAAAAGATGTTAAAAAATATGTGATTGGTCCTGTTCTGGGAAGCTTAGTTGATGCAAATACTAAATATTTTGTTAATCCCACTGGTCGCTTTGTTATTGGTGGACCTCCGGGCGACTCCGGTTTAACCGGCCGAAAAATAATTGTTGATACTTATGGTGGAGTGGGAGCTCATGGCGGTGGTGCTTTTTCTGGTAAATGCGTGACTAAGGTTGACCGATCGGGAGCTTATATGGCCCGCTACGTGGCCAAAAACGTGGTGGCGGCAGGTTTGGCTGATAAATGCGAGTTGCAAGTGGCTTATGCTATTGGTATTGCTAATCCGGTTTCTATTTTCATTGACACTAAGGGCACGGGTAAGATTTCAGATGATAAAATCGTGGAGGCCATTAAAAAAACATTTGATTTTAGGCCAAAGCAAATTATTGAGCAACTTAATTTAAAAAGACCTATTTACCAGAAAACAGCTTGCTATGGCCATTTTGGCAGAAATGATGCTGATTTTACTTGGGAAAAAACGGACAAAGCCGAAGAATTAAAGAAAAACGCCAATGAACTTTCTTAAATACAGTAAAATATATTTTGTTATTTCCGCTTTGCTGATTTTTAGCAGTATCGCCTGTTTAGTTGTTTTTAAATTGAATTTCGGCATTGAGTTTACTGGCGGCAGTTTATTGGAAGTGGAATATTTGACAGACAGGCCTTCAAATCAAGAAATACAGCAGACTTTAACTGATTTAAATTTAGGGAATATTAATGTCCAGCCGATAGGGGAAAAAGAAGTAAGCTTGGAGATGAAAAGCATTAGCGAAGAAATTCATCAACAAATATTACAGAAATTAGGTGATGTTCAGGAAAACAGTTTCCAATCAATCGGACCGACAATCGGTAAGGAATTAAGAGGGAAGACTGGCACTTTAGTTGTAATTTCTCTTTTGGCCATGCTTTTCTATATAGCTTTTGCCTTTAGGAAGGTTCAAAGGCCTGTTTCTTCCTGGCAATACGGTATAGCTTCTCTTTTGGCTCTTTTCCATGACATTCTTATCCCTCTTGGAGTTTTTGCGGTTTTGGGCAAATATTACGGCGTGGAAATAACCATACCTGTTATCGCCGCCCTATTGACTGTTTTAGGATACTCCATTAACAATGTGGTGGTGGTCTTTGACCGGATTAGGGAAAATACTTTCCGTCGGGGATCAGCTTCCTTTGAAGAAACGGTTAATAATAGTTTGAAGCAAACCTTAACCCGTTGCGTTAACACTTCTTTTACTACACTCCTAACCTTATTTGCTATTTTCTTTTTCGGTGGAGAAAGTTTGAAATATTTTACTTTAGCTTTAATTATCGGAGTTTTAGCTGGTCTCTATTCTTCTTTATTTTTAGCTAGTCCCATCTTGGTTTGGTGGCTAAAGATTAAACATAAGGGTTGACAAGTTTATTAAAAGATGCTTAAATAGAAAAGATGAACGATTTGAATTACCAGACAATTTGTCAAAATGGTCTCTTGAAGGAATTACCCGAAAAACAAAGAGATGTTATTTCTCGGCGTTTTGGTTTGAAAGGGGAAAGAGAAACCCTGGAATCAATCGGCAGAAGTTATGATATTACTAGAGAAAGAGTCAGACAAATTGAAGAAGACGGTTTAAAGAAGTTAAGAGGAAGTTTAGCTACGCCTGCTTGCCAGAATATTTTTCAGACTTTTGTGCAGGAATTGAAAAAATCAGGCAATCTGAGAAGGGAAGACGTGCTTTTAGCTGGTTTGGGCGGAAACAACTTCCAGAATCATGTTTATTTTCTTTTAACCTTAGGTCAGCCTTTTGAAAGATTTAGCGAGAATAATGATTTTTACGCTTTTTGGACGTTGGATAAATCAGCTCCATCAACCGCCAAGAAGGTGGTTAGTTCTTTTACTTCAGAACTGAAGAAAAAGAAACAGCCCATGGCCCTACCCGCCAGTGTCTCTTCTTCTTATGTGGAAATTTCTAAGAATATTTTAAAGGGTCCAGAAGGTCTTTACGGTCTGAGAGACTGGCCGGAAATTAATCCCAAAGGAGTTAAGGATAAGGCTTATTTGGTTTTTAAAAAGAATCAAAAACCTTTGCATTTCAGTCAGGTGGCAACTTTGATTAATAGTTCTCAATTTTTAGGTCAGCTGAAACCGGCGGTTGTCCAAACTGTGCATAACGAACTGATTAAAGATCAGAGGTTCGTTTTGGTTGGCAGGGGGCTTTACGCTTTAAAGGAGTGGGGTTATCAGCCCGGCGTAGTTAAAGATGTTATCTCTCAGGTTTTAAAACAATCCAAGAAGCCTTTAGAAAAAGGACAGATTGTAGAAAAAGTTTTAGAGCAGCGCCAGGTTAAGCCGACCACAATTTTGTTAAACCTTCAGAACAAGAAATACTTTAAAAACATAGAAGGCAAATATACCACTCTGGTCTAATTTTTTCGTGGTATAATAGATTCGTAATGAATCTGCAAATTATTTACGACATTTACAATGTTTTATTGGACGTCATAAAGAATTGGTGGTGGTTGCCACTGCCTTTCATTCTTTATCGTCCTTTTATTTTTTTCTGGCTTTGGTGGAGGAGAGAGCTTTGGATGTTTTCTCAAAACAAGCAGTTGCTGGAAATTAAATTGCCAAAAGAGGTTCTAAAACCTATCCGTTCCATGGAGCAGGTTTTTTCGGCTATTTGGAGCAATCTTTATGATCCGCCCGACCCTTGGGAAAAATGGATTGAAGGCAAACTAATGCAGACCATGCAAATAGAAATGATCAGCTTGGAAGGCATGCCTCATTTATATCTCAGGATGGAAAAGGGCAGACGGCCGGCCGTGGAGTCTTCTATTTATGCCCAATATCCGGAAGCAGAAATTACTTTAGTTGATGATTATGCCAAAAAGGTTCCGCAGGATATTCCCAATAAAGACTGGGAGTTATGGGGGACTGACTATATGGTGGGTAAAAAGGATATTTATCCACTTAAAACCTATTCTAAATTTTTTGAAGAGCAGGAATCATTGAAAGAAGAAAAAAGAGTAGATCCTATGTCCACCCTTTTGGAAGGTTTGGCTAAATTCAGTCAGGGCGAACAGCTTTGGATTCAAATAGAAATTAAACCTATTTCTACTACGAAGGCGTGGTATGAAAAAGATTTTGTCTCTGAAGGTAGAAAAGAAGCTGATAAATTAGCTAAGCGTCCTGAAAAATCTAAACCTAAGTCAATTCTACATGAAGCCTTTGATGAGTTGATTTATGCCAAGCCCGCCGGAGTTAAAGAAGAAGTTAAGCAGGATTTATATCCTCCGGAAATGAAGTTGACTCCCGGAGAAAAAGATATTGTGTCAGCTATAGAAGAAAAGGTATCTAAAAGATGTTTTATGTGCTGGATACGTTTTATCTATTTAGCTAAAAGAGATGTTTACCAGGGAGGGGCTAAAGCCATTCCTTTCGGTTTTTTCAATCAATTTTCTACGGAAAATCTTAACCAACTAAGGCCCTATCCTCCAACTTTGACTAAGGTGAAAAAGAGCCTTTTCTTTTTCCCCAACCTTATCCGTCTAAGAAGAACCTGGTTGAAAAAAAGAAAATTATTTTTTCACTACGTTAACCGCTGGGATCCTCTTTTTCCAAAACCTTCGGGCAAGAAAGAATATTTCCTTTTAAATACTGAAGAATTGGCTACTATTTTCCATTTTCCGGGCAAAACAGCCGCTCCCACGCCTTCAACTTCCAGGGTGGAGTCCAAGAGGGGCGGAGCTCCTATGGATTTGCCCGTAGAAGAGGAATAAATATATGGCAGACAAAGATATTAATTTTTTCGCCGAAACCACTTTCAGGAATATCCGGAAAAAATTTGGCATTAAAATAGACGATAGGCGTCGTCATTTTTACGCTATCGGAAAAACCGGTATGGGTAAAACCGCTATGCTTCAGAATATGGCTATCCAGGATATTCAGGCCGGACATGGCATCGGCTTTGTTGATCCGCACGGTGAAGCAGCTGAAAGTCTTTTGGATTTTGTGCCTAAAAACCGCATCAACGATGTTATCTATATCAACCCGGCTGATATCGGCTATCCTATCGCTTTCAATATCATGGAAAAGGTGGATATGGCGCATCGCCACTTGGTGGCCGGCGGCTTGATGGGTGTTTTTAAGAAAATTTGGCCGGATGTGTGGTCAGCCAGAATGGAATATATTTTAAACAACTGTATTCTAGCTCTTTTGGAGTATCCTGGTTCCACTCTTTTGGGCATTAACCGGATGCTGGCCGACGTGGAATACCGCAAAAAGGTGGTGGACAAGATTACTGACCCCATGGTTAAGGCTTTTTGGCTCCAAGAATTCGCCCGCTATACTCAAAGATACGAAGTGGAAGCCACAGCCGCTATTCAAAATAAAATTGGTCAGTTTATTTCCGCTCCTTTGATTAGAAATATTATCGGCCAGACGCACTCAACTATCGATATGCGCAAAATTATGGACGAAGGCAAGATTTTAATCATGGATCTATCCAAGGGCCGGGTAGGAGAAGACAACTCCAGATTGTTGGGAGCTTTAATGATCACCAAATTACAATTGGCTGCCATGTCCAGAGTTGATTTGCCGGAAAATGAAAGGAAAGACTTCTTTTTATATATCGATGAGTTTCAGAACTTTGCCACTGAATCTTTCGTTAATATTTTGTCCGAAGCTAGAAAGTACCGCTTGGCTTTGATTCTAGGACATCAATATATTACTCAGATGGAAGAAGAGGTCAGAGACGCGGTTTTTGGCAACGTCGGCACTTTGGTTTCTTTTAGGGTAGGAGCGGAAGACGCCGAATGGCTGGAAAAAGAATTTATGCCCGACTTTACCGCTGAAGATTTGGTTAATTTAGGTAAATATAACGTTTATTTAAAACTAATGATTAACGGTTTAGCTGGTCGGCCTTTTTCAGCTATTACTTTGCCTCCCTTGCCAAATTTAGAAGAAAGTCACAAAGAAACAATTATTAAAACTTCTCGGGAAAGATACGGCTCTTCGCAACAAGAAGTTGAGGAAAAGATTGCCCGCTGGTCAATTTCTTCCATGGCTGCTGAGCCCGCACAGGCTTCTGCCGCAGCCGGTCCCGTTCTTTATGACGCTAAATGCTCGCTTTGTGGTAAAGACACGAAAGTTGTTTTCAAACCGGATGGAGTCAGGCCGGTCTATTGTAAACCTTGCCGACACAAATTAGAACAAGAAAAAGAAAAGAAAGTTGTTGTAACGCCTCCCAGTCCGCCTCAAGATTTACCAAAGCCAGATTTACAAAAAACAGAAACTATTTCTTTTGCCGCTCCTAGAAGAAATAATAATATTGAAGAAAGGACTAAACCTAAAAGAAAGGAGATAAATCTGGAAGAACTAAGAAAGACCCTGGAAGAGTCTTTAGAGGAGCCCGAAGAAGAAAAAGGAGTGATTAAACCTGGAGAAACAGTCAGATTCCAATGAAAACCATTAAAGATTTCAACGTTAAGGGAAAGCGAGTCTTGGTTAGATGTGATTTCAATGTTCCCCTTTCTAATAAAGGGGAAGTTTTAGATGATTTTAGGATTAAACAAACCATTCCTACAATTGAATATTTAATTAAAGAAGGAGCAAAAGTGATTTTAATGAGTCACTTGGGAAATCCCGATGGGAAAGAAGTGGCAAGTTTAAAACTGGATCCGATTCAGGAAAAATTAATGCAGTATTTGGATTGTTCTATAACTAAAGCCCCTGATTGTATGGGTTCGGAAATTGAAAAATGGTCTAAAGAAATGCAGTCCGGAGAAATCCTGCTTTTGGAAAATCTCAGATTTCATAAAGAAGAAGAGACTAATGACGACAGCTTTGCCAAGAAGCTTTCTCAATTAGGCGATATTTATTTAAACGACGCTTTTGGCACTTGCCACAGAGCCCATGCTTCCATCGTCGGTGTGCCCAAGTATTTGCCTGCCGGTGCCGGACTTTTATTGGAAAAAGAGATTAAAGTCCTGGGAGATTTAATGACTAATCCCCAAAAACCCCTAGTTGTTTTAGTCGGGGGCAAAAAAGTGGAAACAAAATCTAAATTTATCGACAAGATTTCCGCTGTCGCCGATTGCGTTTTATTGGGAGGATTAATCAGCAAGGAAATTGAAGAAAAGAATATTAAATTAGCCTTCCCAGAGAAAATCATTAAACCTGTTGATGAAATAGACGGAGGTCTAGATATCGGCTTTGCAACCCGCAAGCTTTTTGAAGGAAAAGTCCTGGCAGCTAAAACTGTTTTCTTTAACGGCGTTTTTGGCAGGATTGAAGACCAAAAATATACTTATGGCACCAAGGAAGTATTGAAAGCCATTATCGAAAGTCAGGCTTTTTCCGTGATTGGAGGAGGGGAGACCGTAGAACTGATTACCAAAATCAATTGGACTGAAAAGTTTAACCACGTTTCTACAGGCGGGGGAGCTATGCTGATGTTTTTGTCCGGAGATAAGCTGCCCGGCCTTGAAGCTTTAAAATAAATGGCGGAAATAAAAAATTTAAAAAAAGCGGCCCAAAGAATTAAAAAAGCCGTTAAAAATAAAGAGAAGATCGTTCTTTACGGCGATTCTGATTTGGACGGCATGGCATCGGTGATTATTCTCAAGGAATCAATCCGCAATCTGGGCGGCGAAATTTCAGCTGTCTATTTCCCTGATCGGGAAAGCGAAGGTTACGGCTTAAACGAAGCTGCTCTGGATTATTTAAAACCCCAGGCTCCGGCCTTGTTGATTGTCATGGATTGCGGTATCGGTAATTTTACTGAAGTAAAGCTAGCCAAGAAACTAGGCTTTGAGGTTTTAATTCTGGATCATCATAAGCCTCTGGGCAAGTTGCCCCAAGCTTCTATTGTTGTTAATCTTTGGCAAAAGGGGGACAAATATCCTTTCAAAGAATTTGCCGCCGCCGGCCTAATTTTCAAATTAAGTGAGGAATTGTTGGCAGGAAAAAACTCCAATTCTTTAAGGAATAATCTTTTAGAATTGGCGGGTCTGGCTACCTTAGCTGATATGATGCCGCAGATTGAAGATAATTTAGCTATCATCTCTGAGGGTCTTATCTCTTTAGCTAAAACCAGTAGGCCAGGTTTGAAAGTTTTTTATAAAATAAGCAATTTTGAAGAACAAAAGCAAATATTCCAAAGGATAATTTCTGCCTGTCATGCCGGCGATACTAAAGATCATATCAACGAAGGTTATTTGCTTTTAACAGAAACTTCTTCGGTCAAAGCCGAAGAACTAGCTAAGTCGCTTTTAGAAAGAGCTATTTTAAGACAGCAGTTGGTCAGAGAAATTACTCTTCAAGCCGAAGCGAAGATTTTAGATAATTTACATGAGCCTCTGGTTTTTCAAGGAGATCCTTCTTGGCCGGTTTTGATGCTGGGTCCTGTGGCTTCCAGACTAGTTCAAAATTATCAAAAGCCCATTTTCCTTTATAGTCAGAAAAATAGTCATTGCCAGGGAGCGGTCAGGACTCCCAAAGGCGTTGACGGGGTCAAAGCCATGCAACACTGTGCCAAGCTTTTGGATACTTACGGCGGTCATCCGCAAGCAGCCGGCTTTAAAGTTTTGAATAAAAATTTGGAGAAGTTTAAAGAATGCCTGATTCAATATTTTAAAAAATTATGAAAAAATTAATTATTTTCACTGACGGCGGTTCCAGGGGCAATCCGGGTCCGGCTGCTCTGGGCGTAGTCATTTGCGACGAAAAAGGAAAATTGTTGAAAGAATACGGAGAGTGCTTAGGAGTGAAAACTAATAACGAAGCCGAATATGAGGCTTTGATTTTTGCTTTAAAAAAAGCCAAAGCTCTTTTTGGCAAAGCAGCCATGAAAGACTCGGAAGTGGAAATTAATTCCGACTCGGAATTACTGGTTAAGCAAATGAACGGACAGTATAAAGTCATGGATGAAAAAATCCAGCCTTTATTCTTAAACGTCTGGAATTTAAAGATTGATTTTGGTAAAGTTGTTTTTCATTCCATACCTCGGGAAAAGAACGAAGAGGCTGATAAATTAGCTAATTACGCTCTAGATAGCCAAAGCCATAGCCAAACCTTATTTTAAGACTTGACAGAGTTTTTGGCTTTGCTATAATTTGACCAGATATGAAAAAAGCAAGAACCACCCTATTTAAACGAAGCGGCTAATTTCAGCACGATTTTGTTTGTCTTAGATAGGTGCCGCTTCCAAAGCGGTTTTTTCTTTTTTTATACGCCCTTTTAACAATTGAATATATGACTATTAATTGCTAGCTAAGTAATTGCATTAAAAGCAGATGGTGGATGCCTTGGGATATCGAGGCGATGAAGGGCGTGGCGTGACTGCGATAAGCCTCGGGGAGGTGTCAAGCAACCTTTGATCCGGGGATTTCCGAATGGGGTAACCCATCCTGACGAAAATCAGGATAGTCCAACCTTCTAAAGTTGGACAGCGAACCTGGGGAAGTGAAACATCCCAGTACCCAGAGGAAAAGATAATTACATTATTCCCTTAGTAGCGGCGAGCGAACAGGGAAAAGTCTAAACCTTCTAATTTATTTTAGAGGGTGTTGCAAGAGAATGACGTCGGGGCCCGCAAGGGTTCTGAGGGAGAGTAAAAAGGTAGAGCTTCGTTAGTTGAACGCTCCTGGAAAGGGCGACCACAGAGGGTAATAGTCCCGTAAGCGAAAACGGCTTTATGCTCCTTGTTGTTTTTCTTAAGTACCTCGGGGAATGATAACCCTGAGGGAAGCCGGCCGAACTATTTGGCCAAGACTAAATACTACGATATCTCCGATAGTGAACCAGTACCGTGAGGGAAAGGTGAAAAGCAGCCCGTTGAGGGCGATGAAATAGTACCTGAAACCATCTTGCTTACAAAGAGCCAGAGCTCCGATTTATCGGAGTGATGGTGTGCTTATTGAAGAACGAGCCAACGAGTTTAATTAGATAGCTTGTCTAAGGGGTTCTGCCCCGAAGGCAAAGGGAAACCGAGCGTTAAAAGCGCAAATTATGGCTATCTATTTAAGACCCGAAGCCAAGCGAGCTTGCCATGAGCAGGGTGAATTCCGACGAAAGTTGGAAAGAGGCCCGAACCCGTGAGCTGTTCAATACTCTGGGATGACTTGTGGTAAGAAGCGAAAAACTAAACGAGCTTGGTAATAGCTGGTTCTCCCCGAAATAGCTTTGGGGCTAGCCTTTGTTATATTTTCTGGAGGTAGAGCACTAGAAAAGACGTCTTGGAGTTTCTCCAGATGTCCTTACTAAACTCCGAATGCCGGAAAAATCAGACAAAGAGTTAGACCGTGGGGGCTAAGCTTCACGGTCTAAAGGGTAACAGCCCAGATCTTCATCTAAGGTCCCTAAACCGAGCTAAGTGTTTTTTTAAGGAAGTGATGTTCCATTGATAGTTAGGAGGTTAGCTCAGAAGCAGCTATCCTTTAAAAAGTGCGTAACAGCTTACTAACTAAGGGATGTCGCGCCGAAGATTACCGGGACTAAGTTCGGTACCGAAGATAAGAATGTCACTGCTTTCGAGTAGTGACGTGGTAGGGGAGCATCTCTACTGCAGCGAAGCTGAACGGTGACGTTTGGTGGAGCGGTAGAGAGTGAGAATGTTGGCATGAGTAACCGCAATTAGGGTTAAAGTCCCTAACACCGCAAGCCTTAGGTTTCCTTGGCAATGACAATCAGCCAAGGGTTAGGCGGTCCTAAGCCGTATCCGAATGGAGAAGGTGATGGACAATCGGTTAATATTCCGATCCTTCCTTTTTCAATTTCAAAGGAAGACGAAGTTTAGTACTTTGGGCAGATTATTGGATTTCTGTCGCCAGCTTGAGGATTTACAAGAGTTGGCGGGAGGCAGGGCTTCGGTTCTGCTGACCCAAACGAGCAAGCTTCCGAGAAAATTCTTTTGAGAGCTATCGAGAAGGGAATCCGTACCGTAAACCGACACAGGTAGGCCGGCGTAAATGCGCCAAGGTGAACGGGTGAAACCTCGTTAAGGAACTAGGCAAAAAAGTGTCTGTAAGTTCGCGATAAAGACTTCCTGTCTTCCACGCTGTTTCTAACAAGGAGGTTAGAAGTAGCTTGGAGGACAGGACGCAGCGAAAGTATCCCAAGCGACTGTTTATCAAAAACACAAGTTCCTGCTTAACTCGTAAGAGGATGTATAGGAACTGAGACCTGACCAGTGCTGGAATGTTAATCTTGCCGGTTACATCGCAAGGTGTAGCTGAGCGAGTGAAGCACCAGTGAACGTCCGCGGTAACTATAACCGTGTTAAAGTAGCGTAGCCCCTTGCCGGGTAAGTTCCGGCCCGCATGAAAGGTGTAACGACTTGGGAACTGTCTCAACGAGGAGCCCGGTGAAAATGCAATACCGGTAAAGATGCCGGTTATCTATGGCTAGACGGAAAGACCCCGGGAGCTTTACTGTATCCAGATATTGAATTTTGGTTTTTGATGCGTAGTGTAGTGGGTAGGCTTCGAAACCTGTCTTTCGGGACAGGTGGAGCCAACAATGAAACACCCATCTTTGGAAACCAATTTTCTAACCCTCGGCTATAACCGAGGAAACAGTGTCTGGTGGGCAGTTTAAGTGGGGCGCTTGCCTCCTAAAGAGTAGCGGAGGCGTTTAAAGGTCGGCTAACCAAGGATGGAAATCTTGGCAGTCGTGCAAAGGCACAAGCCGGCTTTACTGCAAGGTGGATATACCGCGCAGTTGCGAAAGCAGAACTTAGTGAACCGATCCTTTTTCGTAGAAAAGGGAAAGATCATCAACCAAAAGTTACCCCGGGGATAACAGGCTAGTAGAGCCCGCGAGTCCACATCAACGGCTCTGTTCGGCACCTCGATGTCGGCTCATCACATCCTGGGACTGGAGAAGGCCCCAAGGGTTCGGCTGTTCGCCGATTAAAGTGGTACGTGAGCTGGGTTCAAACCGTCGTCCCAATTTGGGACGGGCGGCACTAAGCAGTAATGCTTAGTGTCAAAACCGACTAATATCGGTGAAGTCCTTGTATGATAACCTGTCATATGTTAGGATAATACCGAGGGAAGTTGTCTATGATTAACCAAACCCAAAAAGCATATCTCGCAGGTTTTCTTGATGGCGACGGAAGCATTTACGTGCGCTTGAAACCCAACTTAACTTATAAGTATGGATTTCAAATAGCGCCGTATATAGTGCTTTTTCAATCGCAGAAAGAAAAAGAAAACTTTCAGAAGATTTGTTCTTTGATTGGGTTGGGCTATCTGAGAGTGCGAAAAGACGGAATTCTAGAATATATCATTGGTAGGACCAATGAATTAAAAGAATTTCTAAAGTTAGTAAAACCATTTGTGATCTTGAAAAAGAAACAAGTAGTTCTAATGACAGAAATTCTTAATCAGAAAGAAAAGATTAAGAATAAACAAGATTTTTGCAAACTCGCAGATTTAATTGATCGTTTTAGGGATCTAAATTATTCCAAAAAACGGAAAAAACATAGATTAACCCCGTAGAGACTTCTCGGAGGTATCCGAGAGATAGAATGAAGAATATTCTATAATACGTTGGCCTCCTGAAAATCAGGAGGGTGATATAGTCCATACACTTAGTAATAAGTGAACAATATGCGTGAGACAGGTTGGTCCCTATCTACCATAGACGTGGAGTTTTGAGAGGAGTTTTGCATAGTACGAGAGGACCTGCAAGAACTAACCTCTGGTCTACCAGCTGTCCTGCCAAGGGCATTGCTGGGTAGCTAAGTTAGGAAAGGATAAGAGCTGAAAGCATCTAAGCTCGAAGCCTCCCTCAAGATTAGAACTCTTTAAGACCCCTCAGAGATGATGAGGTTGATAGGCTCTAGGTCTAAGCGCAGCGATGTGCTAAGCCGAGGAGTACTAATAGGTCAAATTTTTACTTAGCTAGCAGTTAATGGTCATATACAATCGCATCTAGTTCCTGGGGGCTATTCTGGCATTGTTCCACCTGTTCCCATTTCGAACACAGAAGTGAAATATGCCAAGGCCGATGATAGTAGATTTATCTGCGAAAGTAGGTAGCTCCCGCGAACTGGATGCGATTTTTGTTTTTTAAAAAGACTTTTAATTTATTTTAATTTAGAGTAAAATACCTTAAGTATGAAGCTGTCTAATAGAGGAAAAATTATAACTGTCTTGGGTGTTGTGGCTTTAATTTTGTCCCTGAACTTTTTTCAAAAAGAAGTAAAGGGATTTTTTTATACCCTTTCTTCACCGCTGCAAAAATCTTTTTGGCAGGGGGGAGACAAAGTTTCCAGTTTTTTTTCTTCAATAGGGCGTCTCGGCAGTCTGGATAAAGAAAACAAAGAATTAAAAAAAGAGAATCAAGATTTATTGGCAATTAATGCTTTCTTGCTTGAGTTAGGAAAAGAAAACATTGATTTAAGGGAAGCTCTGGCTTTAGATTTGCAAGAAGATTTTCAATTACTTCTGGCTCAGGTTATTTCCAAAGATGTCGGCCAAGACGGGATTATAATCAATAAAGGTAAGAAAGATGGTCTGGCTGAAGGTTTGCCTTTAGTCAATTCCAGCAAGGTGCTTTTGGGCAGAGTGACTGAAGTTTATGATAATTTTTCCCGAGTTTCTTTGATCTCCAGCAAGGAAAGTTCTTTTGACGCCAAGATTTCAGGGGGTGACGTGACCGGGGTTGTTAAAGGCAAAGGAGGCTTAAATATGGATTTTGAGTTGATTCTGCCGGAGAAGGAAATTAAAGAAGGGGACTTTGTTATTACCAGTTCTTTAGCTAAGATTTATCCCAAAGGCCTTCTGGTTGGCCAGATCACTAAGATAGAAAAACAAGATACGAGTTCTTTCCAACGGGCGGAACTTGCCCCGCTTTTTAATCTGGAAGAAATAGATAATGTTTTTTTGATTCTAAACTTTCCTTAATGAAAAAAATATTACTTTTAATAGTCTCCTTTTATTTTTTAGCGGCTTTACAGACGAGTTTTTTAGCGCATTTTAATCTTTTCGGTTTTTATCCTAATTTTATTTTATTAGCCGTCATTTTCATTAACTTTTTTGAAAAGAATGATCATTCTTTAGGTTTGGTCGCCGGTATCTGGGGAGGGCTTCTTTTAGATGTTTTCTCTGTTTCTTTTTTCGGTTTCCATGTCCTTATTTGTTTGGCTTTTTCTCTGGCTATAAAATTAATTATCAGAAAATATGTTTGGACTCCGGCCATTTGGGAATTCTAAAAACTCCCTGAGCAGGTTTAAGGTCAGGGAAAGCAAAAGAGAAATAGAATTCCAGGAAGTTTTACTGGATTCTTTTGCTCAGAAAAAAGAAAAAGAGCTGGGCATTTCGGAAAAAAGATTGGAAACTCCGCTTTCCCAGGCTATTTTCAGGGGTTTTTGGTTCGCTTTTCTGGTTTTAATGCTTTTGCTTTTTGCTAGGACTTTCCAGCTGCAGGTTTTTAAAAAAGATGCCTATGCTTTAAAATCAGAGCAGAATAGATCAAGGATTAATATTTTAAGGCCGGAAAGGGGAGTTATCTATGATAAAAATATGAAACAGCTGGTTTTTAACCAATCCAGTTTTGATTTGATTTGCGACAAAAGGGATTTGCCCAGAGACGAAAAAGCCAAAGCAGCAGTCTTAAAAGAGGTAGCCGGAATTATTCAAGAAGATGCGGGGGAAATTGAAGCCAATCTTAAAGAAAGCGAGTGGTCTTATGTTTTAATCGCCGAGAATTTACCTCATGAAACTTTGGTCCTTCTGGAATCAAAAATAAACGATTTGGTTGGTTTTCAAATTGAAGAAAACACCGTCAGAAATTATGTCGATAGTTATAATTTTTCTCATCTTTTGGGTTATACAAGCAAGATTAACGTGGCCGAGCTAAAAAGCCATGAAGACTATTCTCCTACTGACTATATCGGTAAAAACGGCCTAGAAAAAGTTTATGAGACGGCTTTAAGAGGCAAACCAGGAGAGCTTTTAATTGAAGAAAATGCCTCAGGGCAGAAGGTTGGAAAAACAACTAAAACAGAATCAGAGCCCGGTCAAAGCTTAGTTCTTTATCTTGATGCCGGTTTGCAAGAGAAAATTGAAGAAGCCTTAAAAAACGTTTTAAATAATATTGGCGGTAGAAAGGCCGCAGCCATAGCTCTTGATCCGCGCAACGGCGGAGTTTTGGCTTTGGTCAGCTTACCGAGCTTTGATAATAATAAACTAAGTCAGGGTATTTCCCAGAAAGACTTCTCTGCTATCCAAAACAACAGCGCCAGCCCGCTTTTTAATAAGGCCATATCGGGTTTCGGCTATCCTTCAGGTTCTACAATTAAACCTTTAATCGGTTTAGCGGCTTTAGAAGAGGGAATAATTAAACCAGAAACCAAGCTTTATTGTCCCTTAGAAATCTGCATTCAAAATCCCTGGTATCCTGAAAAAGAGGATTGTTATGCTGACTGGAAATACCACGGGACCAGCGATCTACAAAGAGCTATTGCCGAATCGGTCAATACTTTCTTTTATCAAGTGGGTGGAGGTTATGAGGGTTTCCAGGGCTTAGGGGCCAGTAAAATTAAAAAATGGTTACAAGCTTTCAACTGGGGTTCAAAAACAGGTATTGATTTACCAGAAGAAGGCCAGGGAATTTTGCCGAATTTAGAAAATAATTGGACAGTCGGTAATACTTATCATCTTTCTATCGGACAGGGACCTTTTTCTGTCACACCTCTGCAGGTAGCCGCAGCTTACGTAGCTTTGGCTAACGGCGGTGATGTCTTTAAACCTCAGATTGTTCAAAAGATTATTGATAATTCAAAAAACGTCATTTGGCAAGCAGAGCCTGAGATTATCAAAACAATTTCAACGACAGGCAATAATCTGGAGGTTGTCCGCCAAGGCATGAAGCAGGCAGTCACTTCGCCTCAAGGTTCAAGCTATCTTTTAAACTTTTTACCGGTAACTGCGGCCGCTAAAACCGGAACCGCTCAAACCGGGACAGAAGATGTTTACCACAACTGGGTAACGGTTTTTGCTCCTTATGATAATCCTGAAATAGTTTTAACTGTAGTCATTGAAGATGTTCAAGGAGTGCAAGCCGCCGCTTTGCCTGTAGCCAGGGACGCTTTAATGTGGTATTTCGGCCGATAGGTTTTTTAGGGCTTGACAAGGTTTCCCAATATCTTATCATTGTTAAATATCTATATGACAAAATATTTAAGTCCGGAAGGATTGGAAAAATTAAAAAAGGAGTTAGATTACTTAAAGGAGACTGCAAGACAAGAAATTGCCAAGCGTTTAGAAAAAGCTTTGGCTTTTGGCGATTTAAGCGAAAACGCCGAATATCATGAAACCAAAGAAGCCCAAGGTTTTTTAGAGGGTAGGATTTTGGAACTGGAAAACTTGATTCAAGATGCAGTGGTTGTGGCTAAAGATAACCGCAACGGTTTTGCCCAGGTTGGTTCCACTATCTTAGTTAAAATCGGAGAGGATAAAGAAACTTTCAAAATTGTTGGGGCTGAAGAGGCTAATCCCTTGGAAGGAAAAATCTCAGCTGACTCGCCTTTGGGACAAGCTATTTTAAACCAGTCCAAAGGAGCAGTTGTTCTGGTCAATACACCTAACGGTAAAGCTCAATACAAAATTTTAAAAGTAGAATAAGACCTCAAAATACAGTAGAGTATGGGAGTCAGGCTTGCTTGACTCTTTTGTTTTTATATGGTATAATCTAAATATCAAAATAAAGAAAGAGAGGGTTAGATAATGATAGCACCTTGGATCATCGGTTATGTAGTTTTAGGCGCAATATATGCCTTTATCGTCAATCGTCTTGCGATGAAATTGGCAAAAAAAGGCAAAATGGAAAGGTATCTTCCAGGAGAAATAATTAGTTTTATCCTGGAAATGGCCTTATGGCCAATATTCCTCTCCATAAAACTCTTTTTCGAAAAGAAAAAGAAAAAGAGCTAGCTAGCTCTGATCGGTTTAGTAAAGGTCCCCTTAGCTTCTATATAGCAAAGGGGACTTTTCATTTACTCTAAAATGCCTTAAAATCAAATTAGTTATATGCCTATTATTAATATCAGGAAAAACAGAATAAATAAGTTGGAAGCTATTAAAAAAGCCGGTTTTTTGCCCTATCCCATTAAGACGAAAAGGACTCACAGTATTCAGGAAGCTTTGGCCGGTTTTGATAAGCTTTCTCAGGAGGGGACGGAAGTGTTTTTAACCGGACGCATCCTTTCTATTAGAGAGCAGGGAGCGCTGACCTTTCTGCATTTTCAAGACGGTACTGGCAAGTTTCAGGCTTTTTTCAGGCAAGATAAATTGGGAGAAAAATATCAATTCTTTTTAGATAATTTTGATATCGGAGATTTTATTGAAATCAAAGGAATTCTTTTTGTTACTAAAAGAGGCGAAAAAACAATTGAAGCTTCTGATTTTTCTATTTTAGCTAAATCGCTTTTACCTTTGCCGGAAAAATGGCACGGGCTCCAAGATGTAGAAGAAAGATTTAGAAAGAGATACTTAGATCTGATTATGAACGCTGAGGTAAAAGAAAAGCTGGTTTTGCGTTCCAAGATTATTGAATCTTTACGCAATCTTTTATCTCGAGACGGCTTCCTGGAAGTGGAAACACCTATTTTACAATCTATTCCCGGTGGCGCTTTAGCTAAGCCTTTTAAAACTCATTTAAACGCCCTAGACTTTGATTTGTATCTGAGAGTCGCTCCGGAGCTCTATTTGAAAAGATTATTAGTCGGAGGATTTGAAAAGATTTACGAAATAGGCCGGTGTTTCAGAAATGAAGGCATAGATAAATACCATAACCCTGATTTTACTATGATGGAGCTTTATTGGGCCTATCAGAATAGGGATTCTTTAATGGTCTTCGTGGAAAAGCTTATGACCGAATTGGTTCGGGCCACTAAAAACAGCGAAGAAATTATCTATGGAGAACAAAAGATTAATTTTAAAACTCCTTGGCCTAGGGTAAAGTTTAATGATTTACTTAAACAATATTGCAATATCGACGCGGAGAAAATTAAAGACGCTGATTTGAAAAAGAAATTAACAGGCGTCAAGCTGGAAAAAGGAGCGCCGCGCTACAAGATGCTGGATGAGCTGTATAAGAAAGAATGCCGGCCGAATATTATTCAGCCGACCTTTATCGTGGACTATCCCTTGGCCATGGTGCCTTTAGCCAAAGCTAAAGAAGATAATCCCGAATACGTTGATCGATTTCAATTGGTTTTGGGCGGAGTGGAATTGATTAATGGATTTTCCGAATTAAATGATCCCTTAGAACAAAAAAAGCGTTTTCAACAGGTTAAAATGGCTTCAGAAAGAATAGATAATGATTTTTTGGAGGCTTTGGAATACGGCATGCCTCCGGCCGCAGGCTTGGGGCTTGGCATTGATCGCTTAGTTTTACTTTTAACCGACTCCCATAGTCTAAGGGAAGTAATTCTTTTCCCGACGATGAAGGAGAAATAAATATATGTTGGATATTAAATTAATTAGGGAAAATCCGCAAAAAGTCAGCGACGGCTGCCAGAAAAAAGGTATTGAGGTAAATATTGCCCGTCTTTTGGAAGTGGATAAGAAAAGAAAGGATGTTTTACAGGCTTTGGAAGATATGCGTTCTAAAAAGAACCAGGCCAATAGGGATATTCAGGGAGGCAAAGGAGATAAGGAAAAAATCATTATGCAAATGCGGGAATTAGACACAAACAACGATAGGTTGGATGGTGATCTAAAAGTCCTAGAAGAAGAATTTAATAAGCTAATGCGCCAAATTCCCAATTTACCTTTAGACGAAGTGCCTTTCGGTAAGGATGACAGAGAAAATGTGGTTATGAGGGAAGAGGGCCAAAAGCCTAAGTTTAATTTTAAACCCAGGGATTATTTAGATATTGCCGAAAAGCTGGATATTATCGATGTTAAAAGAGCGGCTTTAGTTTCTGGTAGTAGGTTTGGTTATTTAAAAGGTGAGGCCGCTATCTTGGAATTTGCCTTAGTTAATTTGGTTTTAGATGTTGTAGCTAAAGAAAACTTTGTACCGGTTATCCCGCCCGTCATGTTAAAACCGGAAATGATGGAAGGCATGGGGTACACTGATAGAGGAAGAGACGAAATTTATTTCTTGGAAAAAGACGGCCTTTATCTTATCGGCACTTCAGAACAAAGCCTTGGTGCTATGCACGCTAATGAAACTTTTCAGGCCCAAGACTTACCTAAGAGGTATGCTGGCTTTTCCACTTGTTTTAGGAGGGAGGCTGGAGCTTACGGCAAAGACACCAAGGGAATTTTGAGAGTCCATCAATTTGATAAAATAGAAATGTTTAGTTTTTGTTCGCCCGAAAAATCCGCAGAAGAACATTTATTACTTTTGAGCTTAGAAGAAAAAATTATGCAGCTTTTAGGCGTTCCTTACCGAGTCTTAAGGATTTGCACTGGAGATTTGGGAGATCCGGCGGCTGCCAAATATGATATTGAAGCTTGGATGCCTGGCCAGAATCAATATAGGGAAACTCATTCCACTTCTAATTGTACTGATTATCAGGCTAGGAGATTGAATATCCGCTACAAAGACGCTAAGACTCAGAAGACAGAATTTGTTCATACTTTAAACGGCACAGGATTGGCTATCGGCCGGGCTTTAATTGCCATTATTGAAAATTACCAGCAAAAAGACGGCAGTATTAAAGTGCCCAAAGTTTTACAAAAATATACCAAATTCAAGCTGATTAAAAATAAGTAAGAGGTCACATTTTTATGTGACCCCTTGGTGTACTAGTGAGAAATTGCAGGAGTAGGGAAGGAGTAAAGATCTACACCTAATCCTTCAGGAAAGAGGTAGTATACGACAACTGCTACGGCTACAGTTATAATTATAGCAACTGCCATAAATCTTATAATTCTCATTTCATTCCTCCTCGATACCTAAATAATACCATAAAAATGGATAAAAGTCAAGTAAAGATATTAATTCTTCACGGCTGGGGGTCTTCCGCCCAAAATTGGTCAAAAGTTAAAGATGCTTTAGAAAGCCGGGGAGCGGAAGTCATCTTGCCTGATCTACCAGGATTCGGACAGAATCTAATTTTAGACAAACCTTGGTCAGTTGATGATTATGCCCAATGGGTTTTTGATTTTTGTCAAAAGCAGGGTCTTTCTCAGTTTTTTTTATTAGGCCATTCTTTCGGCGGAGGTATTGCCGTTAAACTGGCTAGCTCTTTTCCTTTGGCTATTAGGGGCTTGATTCTGGCTTCTCCGGCCTTGAAACGGAGAAAAGGGCCTGTCTATTGGTTTGTGCTTTTTTGGGCTAAGATAGGCAAGTTTATCTTTTCTCTGCCGCCCTTTTCTTTTCTGCAACCCCTGGCTAGAAAAATTATCTATTTTATTATCGGCAAAAGGGATTACTACAGATTAGAGGATGAAACAATCAAAAAAACCTTCAGAAACGTGGTGGAAAAAGACATGATAGGTTATTTACCTAAAATTAATATCCCCACTTTAATCATTTGGGGAGATAAAGATATGATGACTCCGTTTAAGGACGCCTCTTTGGTTCAGAAAGGCATTAAAAATTCTCAATTGGAGATTGTTAAAGGAGCTAATCATGCTTTGAATTTGCATAACGCAGAAATTTTAGCTGAAAAAGTTTTAAATTTTACTAATAAATTATGAGATATCTTATTGCTCTTCTCTGGTTCGTGGTTTTTGCCAAAAAACTTTTATTTTGGACTTATCTCTGGCAGCTGAAAGAATATCATATCGGCAGGTTTCTGGATCATTTTAAAACAGCTAAGGGTAAGAGTTTAATTTTGAGCCCGCTTTTTGCTTTTAAGATTATTCTTTTGTGGGGGTTGTATTTCACGGCTACCAACGGTTTGTTTGAAGTTAAGCTTGGTATAACCTATCTTATTGTTTTGATTTTTTTTCTAGAAGGAGTTTTCTTTTTAAAGAATTTTCTGCAAAAGACTTTTAAGAAACCTATTTTAACCAGGAAGACGGCTGTGATCATTTCCAGCGGGCTTTCTTTAAGTTTTCTTATCATCTTCTTCGCCTTTCTTCTGGAATTCAGGCTGACTAAATTCACTTTTTCCCTTTTGACTTTTGATATTCTGGCTCCTGTGATTCTTTCGGGATTTGTTCTGGCTTTCCAGCCCATAGCCGTTATTTTGAGAAATCGGCTGATCGGCCAGGCCCGAAAAAAGAGAGAGCAATTCAAGAATTTAAAGGTGGTGGGCATTACCGGTAGTTATGGCAAAACATCCACTAAAGAATTTTTAGCCTCAATTCTTGCTACTAAGTACCGGGTTTTAAAAACCAAAGAACACCAAAATTCTGAGATGGGCATTGCTAAATGCCTTTTACAGGAATTAGAGCCGGAACATGAGATTTTTGTCTGCGAAATGGGAGCTTACAATAAAGGCGGCGTGAAGCTGCTCTGCAGTATAGCTCAGCCGCAAATAGGCGTTTTAACCGGCATTAATGAGCAGCATATGGCTACCTTCGGTTCCCAGGAAAACATCATTAAAACAAAGTACGAATTAATTGAAAGCTTGCCCAAGGACGGGGTAGCCTTCTTTAATGCTCAGAATAAATATTGTGTGGATCTTTATAGTAAAACTAATATTAAGAAGTTTCTCTATGGAGCTAATGTTTCTTTCTTGGGAGAAGAAAATATTATAGGCGCTATGGCCGTGGCTAAGGAATTAGGTATGAGCGAAGAAGAAATTTCTAGGGCCACAGCTAAGATTCAAAATAGGCTGGGAGGGATTACCTTAAAAAAAGGAGCCAACGGGGTTAATATTATTGATGCCACCTATTCGGCTAATCCGGACGGAGTTATAGCTAATCTGGAATATCTGAAAACTTTTCCAGGGAAGAAAATAATCGTCATGCCCTGTTTAATTGAATTGGGAAACGCTTCAGGAGAAGTTCATAAAAGGATAGGGCAAAAAATAGGGGAGGTTTGCGATTTGGCTATTATTACCACTCAAGACAAGATTAAAGAATTAAAAGAAGGAGCGGCCGGCCGGGGTAATATTGTTTTTATTGAAAATTCGGAAGAAATTGAAAAGAAGCTCAAGAGTTTTATCAAACCGGGAGATGTGGTTCTTCTGGAAAGCAGAATTTCTCCGCGAATAATCCAAAAGTTAATATGAGAACAGCCGAGATTAAAGACAAACCTATTTGGGAAGATTTTCTTTTTAGTTGTCAGGAGAAAACTTTTGTTTCTTCTTGGAATTGGGGTGAATTTCAAAAAGCGCTGGGAAATAAAATCTGGAGATTAGGAATTTATGAAGGAAATAAATTAGCTTCAGTTGCTTTGGTAATTAAAATTGCCGCCAGAAGGGGCACTTTTTTGTTTCTGCCCCATGGCCCAGTTTTAAAAAATGAAGCAGAAAAAAAAGAGATTTTACAAATTTTATTGATCGAATTAAAAAAAATAGCCCAAGAAGAAAAAGCCAGTTTTATCCGGATAAGCCCTATTTGGTTAAGAAGCGAAGAAAATGCCGAAGTTTTTATAAGCCTAGGTTTTATAGAAGCCCCTCTGCATATGCATCCGGAAGTGACCTGGGAGTTGGACCTCAAACCCTCAGAAGAGGATCTTTTGCACAGCATGCGCAAAACAACCCGTTATCTGGTTAAGCAAGCCGAGAAAAATATGGCGGTCAAGATTACTTTGAGTGAAAATCTGGAAGATGTGGAAAAATTCTCAGCTGTTTATGGAGCCACTGTTGACCGTCACCACTTTATACCTTTTTCGCTTAATTATTTAAAAAAAGAACTTCTGGCTTTCCAGCCCGATCACCAGATTATGGTTTTTTCCGGCCGATATCAGGAAGAAGTGGTGGCTTCGGCTATGGTTATTTTCTGGTCCGGCATTGCTTTTTACCACCAAGGAGCCTCTTCCCAGAAATATGCCAAAGTCCCGGTTTCTTATTTACTGCAGTGGGAAGCCATTAAGGAGGCAAAAAAAAGAGGCTGCAAGTTGTATAACTTCTGGGGCATAGCTCCTAATGATAATCCTCGTCACCCTTGGGCCGGCCTTTCTCTGTTTAAAATGGGCTTTGGAGGACAGAGAAAAGAATACGTTAAAACTCAGGATTTGCCACTTTCTTTTAAATATCATTTAATTCGTCTTTTTGAGACATTAAGAAGGGCCAAAAGGAATTTATGAGCCAAGTTTATCGCAAGCCCCATAGTTATAAAAAGAAAAAGCCAGTTTTTAAAAATAAGTTTTTTTGGTTGGGGATTTTGGTTTGCCTGGCAGCAGCTTCTTTTTTTTATTTCCTGATTTTTTCCAACTTTTTTCAAATAGACAAGATAACAGTTGAGGGCGTGGAAAAGTTGTCAGTCGAAGAGATTGAATCATTAGCCAGTGATCATCTGGAAAAAACCGTATTGTTTTTTAAAACTAAAAGCATCTTTTTATTTAAGAACGAAGAAGTTCAAAAACAAATTTCAACGACCTTTCCTTTGGCTGGTGAAGTGGAAGTCAGCCGGCAGTTGCCCGGCACAATTAAAATCAGCCTTAAAGAAAAAATAGCCTTGGCTCTTTGGTGTGAGAATATTAATTGTTTTGAGATAGATAAAGAAGGCGTAATTTTTCAAGAAGCTTTAGTTTCTGCCGATTTGATTAAGATAGAAAGTGATAAAGAGGGTTTAGTTCTAGGAGAGAGAGCCGTAGAGAAGGATTTGTTAATGAAGATTTTAGATATTAACTCTAAATTAAAACAGAAAGCCGGCATTTTAGTCGAAACCATTGAAATTGCTTCTACTGACAGGTTAAATGTTAAAACTTCCGAAGGTTGGCAGATCTATTTTAATTTATCGGGTGATTTGGATTGGCAAATTACCGAGTTGTCATTAGTGCTAGAAAAAGAAATCTCCTCAATCAAGAGGAGAAATTTGGAATATATTGATTTGAGATTCAGTAAGGTTTATTACAAGTAGGACTAGAGCCATCTTTTTTTGCGGAAAAAGAGAAATAGCATAAAAGAAGAAGATAGCATAGTTCCTATTAAAATAGCTAAAGACTGAAGTCCTCTGGCTAGAGGCATATAATACCAAATACTGGCGACAACCCCCAGAGGCAGGAAAAGAGCGGAAAGAAGCGTTAAGGTTCTCATGACCTCGTTTATTTTTGAAGAAAGGAGCGACTGATTGGTGTTTTCCAAAGCAGAAATAGCTTCTTTGTAAGTTTTTAAGTTATTGAGAGATTTTCTATAGGTGCCGATTAAGTCGGAAAAATAAGGAGTGATGTTCCCACCGAAGAAAACCGAGCCTTCTTTAATTAAAGATTCAAGAATTTCTTCTTGGTGTTCGATAATCCTCCAGAAGTTAATAATGTCAGTTTTTACTAAAGAGATTTCTCTGACCATCTCTTTTTCTTTTCCACGGAACATTTCTTTCTCTATTTCATTAATCCTTTTGTCTATTTGCACTAGTTTATTCAGGCATGATTTCCAAAAGTCATCAAGTAAGTAAAAAAGCAAATGGCCGGGGCCATCCGACATATACTTTTCCCTTAATTCTTCATAAAGATTACAGTTATCAAAAAGCGCCTTTAAGGGAAGAATAGACCGATAATGGCTGGTGATTAAGGTGTCTTTAGTGACAATAATATCCAATTCCCTAGATCTGGTTTTTCTTTTTTCCCGGTTGTAGACAGGATAATAGAAAATCATCACCAGATAGTCCGGATAACGTTCTACTTTGGGACGGTGGCCCGGAGGGATGATTTCGTCTAAAACCAAAGGATGGAAATTGAATTTTTCCTTGAGATAGGCGACGTCTTCTTTAGTCGGATCTTGGACATCTATCCAGCTCATCTTTGATCCTTGAATAGTTTGGAGCATCTTTATTTATTCTACCATAAAAAGGGGAAAGAGATGTGGATAATTGATTAGCACTCTTGACATGGGAGTGATGACGAGTATAATAGATAGTGATGATCAGCCAACGCCAAGAAGAAATATTGAATAATATCGTCAGAGAATATATTAATTCTGCCAAACCCGTCAGTTCTCAATTGCTGGAAAGGAAGCACCGTTTTGGCATAAAGCCCGCGACCATTAGAATTGAAATGCAGAAATTAACAGATCAGGGATTCCTGGTTCAGCCTCATACTTCAGCCGGCCGCATTCCGACTGACAAAGGTTACCGCTTTTTTGTTGATAAATTAGTAGGCAAGGAGGCTTCAAGCTGTAAGGACGCGCTTTTAAATAATGATCAGGAAGATTCTTTGGGCTTCATTCAGGAGGTGACTAGATTCTTAGCTGATAACACCACTAGTTTGGCTTTGGGCTATTTATCATCCCAAAAGCTTTTACTTAAAGAAGGTTGGAATGATATTTTTCAGGAACCGGAGTTTGCGGAAACGGGCTTAGCGTCTAAGTTTGCCCAGATGGTTGATGATTTTGAAAAAAATATTGAAGACGTTTTTGACGGTATGTCTTATCTGCCCCATGTTTATATCGGTAAAGAGAATCCTTTTTCTTCAGCTAAGGACTTCAGTTTAATTACCGTTAAGTGCCGTTTTCCCAAGGAAGAAGGAATTTTGACCATTGTCGGGCCCAAAAGAATGCCCTATGATAAAAACATTGATTTGATTAATTCTATTATTAAAATATTAGAAAAATACTAAAATGACAGAAGATATTTTAGCTAAGTGCCAAAAAGAAAAAGAAGAATACCTGGCCGGCTGGCAAAGAGAAAGGGCTGATTTTTTAAACTATAAGAAAGAAGAGATGGAAAGAATTGCCGAAATTTTAAAATACGCTTCTGAAGAGCTGATTTTAAAAATTCTGCCCATTCTGGATAATTTTGAAGAAGCGGAAAAAGCCATACCTCCGAATGAAAAGAATAAATTCCTGGAAGGCGTGCTGCAGATTAAACAACAGCTTAAAGAATTATTGGAGAAACAAGGCATCGAAGAGATTAAGGTTTTAGGAGAAGCGTTTGATCCCAATCTCCATGAAGCGATTGGAGTGATTGAGGGGAAAGATTCAGGAAAGATTATTGAGGAAGTAAAAAAAGGTTATAAATTAAATGGTAAGGTCTTAAGGCCTGCCCAAGTAAAAATTACTAAATAAAATAAATATATGGCAAAAATTGTTGGTATCGATCTGGGCACTACTTTGTCGGAAATTGCCGTGGTGGAGAATGGAGAACCCAAAGTTTTGGAAAACCGTGAAGGAGCCAAAACAACCCCATCGGTAGTCACGGTGACCAAGAACAATGAAAGATTGGTCGGGGTTTTGGCTAAAAGGCAGCAGGTGACCAATCCTCAGAATACTATCTATTCCATTAAAAGATTAATGGGTAGGCGCTATTCGGATGCGGAAGTTCAAAGAGATAAGAAGCTTTTACCCTATGAGATTAAAGAGTCCGAAGATGGTGGCGTGGAAGTGAAAATGCAAGACAAGTGGTATAAACCACCCGAAATTTCAGCTATGATTTTACAGAAGTTAAAGAGAGATGCTGAAGAAAAGTTGGGCGAAACTATTACCGAAGCTATTATTACGTGTCCCGCCTATTTTGACGATTCGCAAAGAAAAGCCACTAAAGTAGCTGGCGAAATAGCTGGCTTTAATGTCAGAAGAGTGATTAACGAACCGACAGCCGCAGCTTTGGCTTACGGTTTAAACCGTAAGAAAAATCAGCAAATCGTGGTCTATGATTTTGGTGGCGGTACTTTTGATATCTCTATTCTTGATATAACTCAAGATACAGTGGAAGTTAAGGCTACGGGCGGAGATACGCATTTGGGCGGAGACGATCTCGACCAAAAGATAATTGATTGGTTGATCGCTCAGTTTAAAAAAGATCAAGGCATTGATTTGCAAAAAGATCCTTTAGCTTTGCAAAGATTAAAGGAAGCCGGAGAAAAAGCCAAGATTGAATTGTCTTCATCTCAGGAAACAGAAATTAACTTGCCTTTTATCACTTCCGATCAATCCGGCCCCAGACATTTATTGTATAAGTTTAGCCGATCTCAATTAGAAAACTTAGTTAAGGAATATATCGATCGATCGATTGAATTAGTCGCTAAAACCTTGAAAGAAGCCAATCTGTCGGTTAAAGATATTGAAGAAGTGGTTTTAGTTGGCGGTCAGACCAGAATGCCGGCTATGCAAGAAGCGGTCAAACAATTCTTTGGTAAGGAACCCAATAAATCTATTAATCCTGATGAGGTAGTGGCTATTGGCGCTGCCATTGAAGGTGGCATTTTGCAGGGCGATGTTAAAGATGTTCTGCTTTTAGATGTAACACCTCTTTCTTTAGGTATTGAAACCTTAGGTCAGGTGAACACTATTTTAATTCCTAAAAATACCACTGTGCCTACGGCCAAAACCCAGGTTTTTTCCACGGCGGCTGATAGTCAGACTTCAGTGGAAATCCACGTCTTGCAGGGCGAACGGCCCATATCTCAGGATAATAAAACTTTGGGCCGGTTTATCTTAGATGGTATTCCTCCCGCACCCCGCGGCATTCCTCAAGTGGAAGTGACCTTTGATATTGATGCTAACGGTATTTTAAATGTGACAGCTAAAGATAAAGCTACTTCCAAGTCCCAATCCATTAGAATTGAAGGATCCACTGGACTTTCCAAAGAAGAGATTGAGAAAATGAAAAAAGATGCCGAAATTCACGCCCAGGACGATAAGAAAAAACAGGAGGCCATTGAGGCTAAAAATTTAGCTGATACTTTAATTTACACCACGGAAAAAGCTTTAAGAGAAGCCGGAGATAAGGTTTCTGAAGCTGTGAAGAAAGAGATCGAAGAAAAATTAGTTGAATTAAAGAAAGTCAAAGACGGGGAGAATATAGAGGAAATTAAAAAGCAAACTCAGGCTTTATCTCAGACCGTGCAAAAATTGGGAGCGGAAATGTACAAGCAGGCTCCTCAGGAGAAAAAGGAAGAGAAAAAAGGACCAGAGGAGGGCGAATACAAAGAGAAATAATTAAATGGCTAAAGACTACTACCAAATTTTAGGCGTGGAAAAGAACGCCACAGCTGAAGATATTAAAAAAGCCTTTCACAAGCTGGCTCATAAACATCATCCCGATAAAGGCGGGGACGAAAGCAAGTTCAAGGAGATTAACGAAGCCTATCAGATTCTCTCTGATAAAGATAAAAGGCAACAGTATGATAATTTCGGTCAGACTTTTGATTCGGCGGGAGGCCAGCCTGGTTGGGGTTTTGGAAGTGGTGGCGCTCCTTCAGGTTGGGACTTTGAATCTATGAAGGGTAATTTTGGTTCCATGGATTTTGGCGATATTTTAGAAGAAATGTTCGGCTTCGGTGCGCCACGCCAGAAAAAAGAATCCAAAAAAGGTAAAGATATTGAAGTGGAACTAGAACTTTCCCTAGAAGAAACAATTAAAGAGCAGGAAAAAGAAATTTCCATTTACAAAACCTCAGTCTGTTCCCGTTGCCAGGGCAAGGGAGCCGAACCTGGTACTCCGGTTAATGAATGTTTCTCCTGTCGAGGCACAGGTGAAGTGCAGAAAATTCAAAGAACGCCTTTGGGATCTTTCACCCGCTATGCCACTTGTCCTGAATGTCAGGGCGAAGGATTCAGGCCGGAAAAGGCCTGTAATGTGTGTAAAGGAGAAGGCAGGGTAAAAGGAGAAGAAAGGATTAGGGTCTTTATTCCGGTTGGCGTGGACACCAATCAAGCGATTAAGATTGAAGGCAAAGGAGAGGCTGGTCGAAAAGGCGGCAGAGCAGGTGATTTGTATATCCGTCTTTTTGTCAAAGAACATCCGATGTTTAAAAGAAAAGGGGATGATCTTTATGTTTCCTTACCTATCTCTTTTTCTCAAGCGGCTTTAGGCGCGGAAATTGAAGCGCCGACCATTGAAGGCCAAAAAATCTTATTAAAAATTTCTGAAGGTACGGAATCCGGCAAGGTTTTAAGGATTTCCAATAAAGGTATTCCTCATTTTTCAGGTTATGGCCGCGGCAATCTTTATTATGAATTAATCGTTAAAACACCCAAAAAACTGAGTAGAAAACAAAAAGAATTGTTGGAAGAGTTGAAAAAAGAGGGGATTTAAGGTATATTTGAAATGTTCAGGCGGGTCTGTAGCTCAATTGGTAGAGCAACACCCTTTTAAGGTGATGGTTCTGGGTTCGAGTCCCAGCAGACCCACAAAATAAATACATTACAATTTTAAACAGCGGAAGACGCTGTTTTTTGGTTCTTGACTTTACCCTTTGATCTGTCATAATACAGATGCCCAAGTAGGCGAGGCAATCGCTGGAGAATTTCTCCAGAGGAACTTCCGAACTCTCTCCTGGTTTTCCAGGATAAAAAGGTAGTGGGTAACCCCCATCGGCGGTGACGCTAGAGATGCGAACAGAGACGAGCTTTTGCCGCAAGGCAAAAGGTGAAACGGCAAAATTCTTACCCGAGAGCAAGAGCAAGCCGGAAATTCTGGGATTTCATCTTAGAATTTTCCGTGAATAGGTAGCTCGCAGGAATCTAACGGCAACGTTAGATCTAGATAGATGATTGCCAATGTCTTTTTAAGACATACAGAATTCGGGGTATTGCCTGCTTGGGCTTTTTATTTTCTTAAAATACCAGTAGAATAGAGAAGAAGTATGTTTAAGCGTCTTTTAAATTCTCAAACAAAAACCGTCACCTTTGCCGCTGTCATTTTGGGCTTTTCAACTTTTGCCAGCAGGCTTTTGGGTTTAGTCAGAGATAGATTATTAGCCTCTCAATTTGGCGCCAGTTCCGAATTAGATATTTATTTTTCCGCTTTCAGAATTCCGGACTTTGTTTTCGGAATTTTAATTATGGGCGGTATTACTGCTGTTTTTTTACCGGTATTCACAGAATATTTTAAAAGAGATGAAAAAGCCGGCTGGGATCTGACTAATAACGTTTTAAACTGTTTTCTGCTGTTATTGATTCTATTCTGCGGCATTTTGGCTATTTTTACTCCTCAGCTTTTAAAATTTATTGTTCCTGGCTTCAGGCCGGAACAAAAAGATTTAGCTATTGTTTTATCCAGGATAATGTTTTTAAGCCCGATTTTCCTAGGTTTATCTTCTGTTTTTTCCGGCCTTTTACAGTATTTTAATCGCTTTTTGGCTTACTCTTTAGCTCCTATCTTTTATAACCTGGGCTTGATTGCCGGCATAGTCTTTTTCTATCCAGTATTCGGCTTAATTGGTTTAGCTTATGGCGTTATCCTAGGCGCTTTTTTGCATCTGGTTTTGCAAATTCCAGTGGCCCTAGCCACCGGATTCAAATATCGGCTGACTTTTAATTTTAAATACCCGGGCCTACTTAAGATGTTTAAATTAATGATTCCCAGAACCTTGGGAGCCACTGTTTCCCAAATAAACCTGGTCATCATTACAGCTGCCGCTTCCACCTTAGCCATAGGGTCAATTACGATTTTTAATTTTGCTAACAATTTTCAAGCTTTACCCGTGGGCATTATCGGTGCTTCCTTTGCCGTAGCGGTTTTCCCGGCCTTATCCCGGGCTTGGGCCAGCGGAGCCAAGGAAGAGTTTTTAGATAATTTTTCTTCCGTAGCCCGCCAGATTGTTTTTTTGATCGTCCCTCTTTCCTTGTTAATGTTTTTTTTGAGATCGCAGATTGTTAAACTTATTTTAAGTTCCGGGCAATTCGGCGAGGCTGAAACCAGATTGACGGCCGCGGTTTTGGGCGTTTTTTGCTTGGGAATTTTTGCTTCCACGCTTATCCCTTTCTTGGCCCGAGCTTTTTATTCTTTTCAAGATACCAAGACTCCGGTGTTGATTGGTATTTTTTCCGTGGTTATTAATATTCTCCTCTGCCTCTTTTTTATCAAGCTTTTTGGTTATTCCGGCGCTTTCCAGGGATGGGTGGTTAAGACCTTAAAACTCCAAGGAATTTCAGATGTTTCTGTTGTCAGCTTGCCTTTGGCTTATATTGTTTCAACTCTTTGCCAATTTTCTTTGCTTTTGATTTTCCTGAAAAAGAAAGTAGGAGATTTACGCTTAAAAGAAATTGGCGCCTCTTTTGAAAAGGTGATTATTGCCAGCGCCTTAATGTCAGTTATAGTCTTTTTGGCTTTAAAAGTTTGTGCTTTTTTTATCGATCCCCAAACATTTTTAGGGCTATTATTGGGCACGGGCTCAGCTCTTTTATTGGGAGTTGCTGTCTATTTATTTTCTGCTTATTTTTTGAAATCCCTTGAGTTGCGGACATTTTGGCAATCTCTTTTAAAACAATTCAATGACCAGCATTAGAAATTTTTGTATCATCGCCCATATTGACCACGGTAAGTCGACTCTAGCCGACAGGCTTTTGGAAATAACTGGCACAATTAAGACTGATAAAATGCGGCCCCAGTTTTTGGATTCCATGGATTTAGAAAGAGAAAAGGGGATTACCATTAAAATGCAGCCGGTCAGAATGGACTTTAAAGAGTATATTCTAAATCTGATTGATACTCCCGGCCACGTTGATTTCAATTACGAGGTTTCCCGGTCTTTAGCCGCCGTTGAAGGAGCCATTCTTTTAGTAGATGCCACTAAGGGTATTCAAGCTCAAACCGTGGGTAATCTGGAACTAGCCAAGCTCCAGAAATTAACCATTATTCCGGCGATTAATAAGATTGATTCTCCGGCAGCTAAAGTTAAAGAGACCGAAGAAGAAATTTTCAATCTTTTAGGGGCTAGTCCCGATGAAATTTTCAAGATCTCAGCTAAGCAGGGCACTAATGTCTTGGCACTTCTGGAAACAGTTATTAATAAAGTGCCGGCTCCCTTGCCGTCTTCAATCAATGATCCTTTTCAGGCTTTAATTTTTGATTCCGAATACGACGCCTATAAAGGTGTAGTGGCTTTTGTTCGAGTCTTTAAAGGCGAAATTAAAAAAGGCGATAAAATCTTTTTAGTCCAAGGTAATGCTAAGGGCGAAGTTAAAGAGTTAGGCTTTTTAAAGCCTGAATTTTCTCCTCAAGAAAAGTTGGGGCCTGGAGAAATAGGATATATTGCTACGGGGATTAAGGAAGCCGGGCAAGTTAAGGTCGGAGATACGATTGCCAAACTTGGTTGGGAAAAAACAGAAGCTTTGCCGGGATACAAGGAGCCAAAACCCATGGTATTTTTAAGTATTTATCCGGAACAGTCAGATGATTTCGAATTATTAAAAGATTCTTTGGAAAAATTACATTTGACGGACGCGGCCCTAACCTTTAAGCCTGATTTTAAAGAGGGCTTGGGTCGGGGATTTCAATGTGGTTTTTTGGGCCTTTTGCACGCTGAAATTATTACCGAAAGATTAAGAAGGGAATTTGATTTAAATTTAGTTTTGTCTACTCCTTCGGTGGTTTACAAAGTTTTCTTAAAAGACGGTAAAGAGCGCCTCATTTACACCTCAGTTGATTGGCCGGATGTTTCACAGATTGAAAAAGCCCAGGAGCTTTGGGCCAGATTAAAAGTTTTAGTTCCGGTAGGTTATTTGGGCCAGGTTCTGGAATATTTAAAATCCATCGAGTCTAAACATTTACAGACAGAATATTTGGGACTAGAAAAAGCCGAGGTTAATTATGAACTTCCTTTGAGGGAGATTATCGTTAAAAATTTATATGATAAATTAAAAAGCGTGTCCCAGGGATTTGCTTCCATGAATTACGAGATTTTGGATTGGCGCAGCGCTGAGCTTGTTAGATTGGATATATTAATTTTAGGCCGGAAAGAAGAGGCTCTCTCCCGGATTGTGCCAGAAAGCGAAGCTGTCGCTGAAGGTAAAAAATTAGTGGAGAAATTAAAAGAGAATCTGCCTGCCCAATTATATGCTTTACCTTTGCAAGCCGCAGTTGGAGGCAAGGTTATTGCCAGAGAAACGATCAGTGCTAAAAGAAAGGATGTCATCGCCCCTCTATATGGAGGGGACTACACCAGAAAGAGAAAGTTACTGGAAATTCAAAAAAAAGGCAAAAAGGAAATGCAAGATAAAGGCAGGGTTAAGATACCCGCCAAAGTGTTTTTAGAAATTTTCCGCGCTTGAAATTTAACGGAAAATGATTAAAATAGAGAAAAGACCATACTGAGAATAATTAAAAAGACGAAAACGGCCCAGATGGTTTTAGTAACTAATTTCTTTTTCATTATTATATGGTAGCAAAACATAAGGAAATAAAAAAGGAAGTAATCTTCACCACTATTATCAGTATTCTGGTTTTTATTATTGTTTCTTTTTTGATTGCCTCTAATTTTAGGATTAATCAGCGAAGGACTGATTTAAAAGACCAGCTGCAGGTTTTACAAAACCAATACCAATCTTTACTCCAACAAAAAGAAGAATTAGAGAGCCAGACTTCTCAAGCCAGCGGCCAAGATTATCTGGAAAAAGAAGCCAGAGAAAATTTTAATCTCAAGAAGCCCGGTGAAGAAGTTGTGACAGTTCTACCCCTAGAAGAGGGCGGGGATAAAACAACGGAGCAAAGAGTTTGGTGGAATCCTTTCACCTGGTAAATTCAGTTGCGGGTGTCGTATAACGGCCATTATGATTCCTTCCCAAGGAATAGACGGCGGTCCGACTCCGCTCACCCGCTCCATAGTTGCCGATGTAGCTCAGTGGTAGAGCAACTCTTTCGTAAAGAGTAGGCCGTCGGTTCAAATCCGACCATCGGCTCCATCAGTCAGGCCTCAGCTTGACTTTTTTGTTTGGATGGGTATAATATATGTCTGGTACACTGAAAATATTTTATAGGAAATAGGAGGATTGTTATGACCACAGGCGCAGATACCCAGGTGGTGTTTAAAAGCGGCGTATACGAGCTGTTAACAACACCATTCACTACCCAGGACGGTTTCGATAATGTCGGTGGCTTCCATCTTTTCTTAAAAATGGAAAGTCCTGACGTTAAAAGAGACATGACGAAACTTTTCAATCAGGGGCAATGGGTTGCTAGAGGAGTGAAGAGGGTTTTCGACGGCATTCCTCAGAAGAATATTTCATTTAAAGGAACGGCTCTCAATAGTCAATTGGCTATTGAGGGGCTCCATCTTTCCGAGCCATGCCTGGATATGACATTCCAGTGGTTAGACAGGGAAAATAACCTTCCTTTAAACGAAGAAGAAATCAGCGCTATCGCGCAAGCCATGACCGGATTGTTTTAATCTCAACCGGCAGGATTAAGGAGGTGTGAAGAAATTCATACCTCCTATTTATTTTCTCTTGATTTTTTATTAATTTTTATATAATATACAATCTCGGGTTGAAATTTAAAAATAGAACAATAAAGGAGGGAGTGATTGAAGACATTTAAGAAATCGTTCTGTATGTGCGTAGCTGTCTGTCTGGATGTCGGTATGGGCATTCTGATCTTCCACCTCCTGTCTCGGGCATTCGGTTATCTAATGCCCTGGTATTGGTACGGCTTCGGTATATTTTTCTCCCTTTTTGTAGATTGCGATATTCTTGTCAACCGTTTGACTAAAGGAAGGATAGCCGAAGACCATCACAAATTTCTGACCCATTATCCCTTGCCGATGTTTTTACTGGTAGTCGTCTCTGTGATTCTGGTGGCCAAAGGCTTTGGCGCAGAAAATCGGTTTGCTTGGTTTCTAGCTACTACAGCTTTCGCCTGTCTCTTTTCCCACTATCTGCATGACTCACTCGGGGACGACACAAAGATTGGTATTAGATGGCTCTGGCCGTTTAAGGGCGATCTCTATATCTTTTTTGGTAGTAACGGCAATGGAGGGGTCAGGAAACCGTTAAGAGTGATTCCAGGAGACCAGGAACACCAGCCCAAAGTTGATTCAATAAATGAATGGTTGGAAACTTATTTAAAACCCACCAAGCGGACGATCGGAGGTATAGTTCTTTTAATCTTTGCCATCGCCTTAGCTTTCCTCTGGCGATAGTTCGCAAAAGCACAAGCTGAGATCCTTATTCTCAGCTTGTTTTTTTAGTAAAAGATGATAAAATTAAAAAAGATAATTTGTTATGCCTAGCTTTTCAGAAAAAATAGAAAATTTAAAGGCTAAGCTCCTCCTTTTGGAGGACCGCCTTTGACATTAAAACTAAGAGAGAAAGGATTTTAGACTTAGAAAAGCAGATGCAGGGGGCTGGTTTCTGGCAGAATAAAGAAATGGCTGTTAAAACCAGCCAAGAGCTAAGCTGGTTGCAGTCTGAAGTTTTAGATTTCGATACTTTAAAAAAAGACGCGCAAAGTTTAAACGAGGGAACTATTGAGGTATTTGAGCAGGAGTTGAACCAAAAAGGAATTGCCGTGTTTTTAGCTGGTAGATATGATAAAGGTTCGGCTCTTCTTTCTGTCATTGCTGGAGCCGGGGGCCAGGATGCTCAAGATTGGGCGACAATGCTTTTGCGCATGTATCAGCGCTATTGCGACAATAAAGGATTTAAAACTAAGATATTAGACCAGTCTTTTGGAGATCCGGGAGCGGAAGGCAGAACAGGGACCAAATCGGTAGTTCTGGAAATTAAAGGCAATTATGCTTACGGTTTTTTAAAAAAAGAAACAGGCGTGCACCGCTTAGTGCGCATTTCTCCGTTTTCTGCCCAGTCTTTGCGGCATACTTCCTTTGCTTTAGTGGAAGTCCTGCCGGAAATATCTGAAGCTGAAGAAAAGATTGAAATTAAACCGGACGATTTGCAGGTTGATTTATATAGATCTTCCGGTCCTGGAGGCCAGAACGTTAATCGTCGGGAAACTGCGGTGAGAATTACCCATTTGCCTTCCAAAATTGTGGTGGCTTGCCAGTCGGAAAGAGCCCAGGGACAAAACAAGGAACAGGCCATGAAAATGCTTTACGCCAAGCTTTACCAGTTAAGGGAAAGAGATAGAGAAAAGGAGTTGGCTAAAGTTAAAGGCAAAGCGGTGGCCATTGAATGGGGCAGTCAGATTAGATCTTATGTTTTACATCCCTATAAGTTGGTTAAGGATTTAAGAACGGAGATAGAAACATCGGATGCCGAAGGGGTTTTGGACGGCAAATTAGATCAATTTATTGAAGCGGAAATTAAAGAAAATGATATTCTTTCAAGAAGTATCTAAAATATATCGCTCAGGCTCAAAGCCGATAACAGCTTTAGATAATGTTTCTTTTGAAATTAAATCAGGCGAGTTTGTTTCCATTGTGGGCCGATCGGGAGCTGGCAAAACCACTCTTTTAAAATTACTTTTGGCTGAAGAAAGACCCACCAAAGGCTCTATTCTTTTTGAAGGACAGAATGTCCATAAGATTAAGCCTGAAGATTTGCCTAAATTCCGTAGGGAGATCGGCGCTGTCTTCCAGGACTACAAGCTTTTTGACAGCAAGACCACTTATGAAAATATCTCCTACATTATGGAAGTCATGGGAGCTTCCGATGAAGATATTAAAAGAGATGTGCCTAAAGTTTTAGCTTTAGTGGGCCTACAAGACAGGGCTGACAACTTTCCCGAAGAATTGTCAGGCGGAGAAAAGCAGCGAGCAGCTATTGCCCGGGCTTTAATTCATCAGCCGGAAATAATTTTAGCTGATGAACCTACCGGCAATCTAGATCCTTATCACACCCAGGAAATTATCCGCTTGTTGGTCAGGATTAATGAAATGGGCACGACCGTGATTTTGGCCACTCACAACCCGGACATTATTAATTCTTTAAAAAAAAGGGTCATTACTTTAGAAGAAGGCAAAGTAATCAGAGACGAAGAAAGGGGCATCTTTGCCATTTAAAATAATATGTCAATTAATTCTAAAAGAATCATTAAAGCTGGCTGGACGGGATTTAAAAGAAATAACGGCTTATCTTTTGCCACGGTTTTTATCATGGTCATGGTTATTTCTGTAATCACCGCTTTATTCTTGGGTCAAAAAACAGTTAACTACGTGGTGGCGGGTTTAAAAGAAAGAGTGGATATGAGCGTTTATTTCCTGGGTGAGCCTTCACAAGACGAAATTGCCGATATTCAAGGCCAGCTTTCGGCTATGCCTGAGATTGAAAAACTGGAATATATTTCTAAAGAAGACGCTTTGGCCAGATTTACTCTTAGGCACGAAGGAGATCAGGTAATTATGGATTCTTTAACAGAATTAGGAGCCAATCCTTTATTGGCTTCTTTAGCTATTAAAGCGCAGAATGTCGATCAATACGCGGCCATCGCCAGCTTTTTAGAAAGCTCATCTTTTAATGGTTTAATTTCTAAGATCGACTATTATCAGAAGAAACCGGCTATTGAGAGAGTCTTTTCCTTGGCCACCAGCTTTAATATCTTTGGTATTATCTTTAGTCTGGCTCTGGCGGCTTTTGCCGTTTTGATCTCATTTAACACCGTTAGACTAGCTATTCATAACTCTAAGGACGAAATTGAGACCATGAGGTTGGTGGGGGCTCATAATCGCTTCATTACAGGGCCCTTCCTGGTCCAAGGGGTGATTGCCGGGGCTATAGCCGTTGTTATCACCTTAATCATCTTTGCCATTGGTGTTTGGTTAATAAACTCTAAGCTTAACATCTTGATTCCCGGACTGGGCCTAGCTAACTTCTTTTTTTCTAACATCTTAATTATTTTACTTCTGCAGCTAGTTACGGGTGTTGGCTTAGGGGTTTTATCCAGCTGGCTAGCTATCAGAAAGTATTTGAAGATTTAAGGATTTGTGCTATATTCCCTTATTATTGCGGGATCGTCTAACGGTAGGACGATGGACTCTGAATCCATTAATCTTGGTTCGAATCCAAGTCCCGCAGCTAATTATGTTTAACACAAAATTAAAACCTAGGAGGATAATTACGGTGATGAAAGAATGTCCTTCATTGCTTTTTTGATGGGAGTCGTAAGTATATTTATGAGTTGTATCCAACCCTTAGGTGATTTTTATTTTCGCGCAACGAGACTACCTCTCGATTTAGTACCTCCTGTGACAATACTTATCGGTTTTTTCTTTGCAGTATTTGGATTGAGGTCTGAAAGGAAAATTTTAGCTGAATTGGCATTTGTGCTTTGTATAATTAGTATATTTTGTTATTTACAGCTAGCGCGAGCTTAAATAGATTCTAACGTTGTTCAGTGCCCGCAGCCATCACATGCTAAGTCAGGTGACTGAGGTACCTAGAATCGCTATTTCAGCGATTTTTTGGTAAAATCATTTAATAAGAATTAATACTTCCCTTTTAGAATTAATTGGGATCACTAATGGATTAAAATTATATGCCTGCAGTTGAAGTCAACCGTATAATCAAATTATATACAGATAAGGTCGTAGTTGATGATTTGTCTTTTTCTGTTGCCCGAAATGAGATATTTGGTCTCATCGGCCCTAACGGTGCGGGCAAGACTACCACCATCAGGATGATGATGGATATTATTAAGCCGGACTCCGGCCAGATCGCTATCTTGGGCGATAAACTCAGTGAGGCCAGCAAGAATAAACTCGGATATCTACCCGAAGAAAGAGGACTTTACCAAAATCTGAAGGTTATTGATTCTATTATCTATCTAGCTTCTTTAAAGGGGATGGAAAAGCACTCCGCTGAAGTAAAAGCAGAAGAGCTTCTTAATAAGATTGGTATGATGGCGAATAAAAACAAAAAGATTGAAGAGCTAAGCAAAGGTATGAGCCAGATTATCCAATTCATCGTAACTATTATCCATGACCCAGAACTGATTATTCTGGATGAACCTTTTTCCGGGCTTGATCCAGTCAACACCGAGTTGTTGAAACAGATGATCCTGGATTTAAAAAACCAAGGCAAAGCGGTAATTTTGAGTACGCATCAGATGAACCAAGTAGAAGAGCTCTGCGACCGTCTATTGATGATAAACAATGGAAGAGCTGTTCTTTGCGGAAATCTCAAAGAAATCAAATCAAAGTATAGAAGTAATTCGATTATTATCGATTTTGAAGGTAAGTTGGGACAAGTACCGGGAGTTACCGAAAAGCGCAATCATACAGGCTATGTTGAATTAATACTCGACGGAAATACAACTCCTAAACAAGTCCTGGAGCGATTAGTAAGCACCGGAATAATAATTAATCGATTTGAGGTAGCCACTCCTTCATTGAACGAAATATTCTTGAAAGTGGTGGGTGAAAATCATGAATAAGACACTTTTAATATTCAGGCATGAATTTTTACACACGGTAAAAAGGACCGGGTTTATTATCTTAACTCTCGCCCTACCGGTGCTGGTTCTCTTGGGTATAGGAGTTTTCCATATCGTTTCAGGAATTATTAATCCTCCGGTGGAAGTGACCAGAATCGGGTATGTCGATGAAGTCGGAGGTTTCGACCAGTTTACGAGTCAGGAAAATGTAACACTCATTAGCTTCGATACTACGGAAACCGTAACACAGGCTTTGATTAGCAAGGATATCGAGGAGTATTTCATTATTCCATCGGATTACATTTCAAAAGGAATAATTGCCCGCTATACCCTAGAGAAACAACTTACAGTGCCACCAGAGACACAAGTAGCAATTAAGGATTTCCTGTTGAATAACCTGCTGGCAGAGAAAGTACCCATTAATACGATTAAGGTAATAGGATCTCCTTTGAATTTGGTTACTATTAGGCTTACAATAACCGGTGCAATATCTCCAGAGCAAGGCGGGTTCACAAATCTTATTATCCCCGGGATTTTTGGTTTTCTATTGGCGTTCTCTCTCCTTTTTTCTTCCGCTTATGTACTGCAAGGGCTTGGCGAGGAGAAAGAAAACCGACTTATGGAAATTTTGTTATCTTCGATTTCTACGCGGCAGTTGATGATTGGTAAAGTCTTGGGTGTTGGCGCTGCCTGTCTAGCTCAGGTAGTCGTGTGGGTGATTTCATTTCCATTTCTATTGAACTTGGCTTCATCATCTATTGGAGGATTTATCAGTATGATACAAATCCCGCCCAACTTTCTTGTTCTGGGTGTGGTATATTTCATCTTGGGTTACTTGTTTTTTGCTGTACTGTCGGCAGGCATCGCCGCCGTTAGCTCCACTGTTCGAGAAGCACAAGGATTAGCAGGTATATTTACACTTTTTGCCTTTTCCCCATTTTGGTTTTTCAGCCTACTCTTAACGTTCCCGCAAAGTCCAATTTGGGTTGTTTTCAGTATTTTCCCTTTTTCTGCGCCCGTGTTAGTAATGTTAAGACTTGGAGTAACAGCCGTTCCTGTCTGGCAACTAGTCGCTAGTATAACTGTGATGGCGTTGTCCATTGTTGGGGGCCTGTTACTAGTAGCTAAACTTCTGAGGATTTATATTCTGATGTATGGCAAGAGACCGACTCTCAGAGAGATTGTCCGGAACTTAAAAAGGGGATAGCGAGATAATTTATTTTGTTTTGAAATGGGACGTTTTACTGTCCCATTGGAACACCCCTTTTCTGTGTCCTATTTGTCTCATTTTAGCTTAAAAACGTCCCCCCGACCGAGACGCATCGGCGGGACAGCCCCAAAACCGCTAAAACACCCTCTACGGGTGGGGTTCACAACTGGGGTGCACAGCTAGGAAATTCAAAAATCGCCAATCAGGCGATTTTTTGATAAAATAAGCATATGCAGAAAAATTGGCATACAATTTCACTCGCAGAGGTTTTTTCTGAAACAAAAAGCAAAAAAGAAGGGCTTACCATCTCGGAAGTGGATAGAAGATTAAAAGAATTTGGACGCAATGTCCTTCCCCAGGAAAAACCGTATTCCAAGATACGGCTGTTTTTGGGTCAGTTCAATAGCCCCTTGATGTATATTTTGCTTGCGGTTGTTGTTATCGCATTTTTACTTAAGCAATATTCTGACACAATCTTCATTATTATTGTGTTGCTTATTAATACTATCGTCGGTTTTTATCAAGAGAATAAAGCTAACCAGTCGCTTCTTGCTTTGAAGAAAATGGTAAAAATTAAGGCAAGAGTTTTGCGGGACGGCTATGAAAAAGAAATAGACGGCGAGGAATTGGTTGTTGGAGATGTGGTACTTTTGAAATCGGGGGATAAGGTGCCGGCAGAGGGACGCATTATTGAATCAAAGGGATTGAAAATAAATGAAGCGAGCCTTACGGGCGAATGGTGGGCTTCCGAAAAAAAACATATTGATGACAAACTACCTGAGAATACCCCAGTTTCAGAAAGAACAAATATGGTCTTTATGAGTACAATTGTGGAAGAAGGACGAGCGACAATAGTGATTGTCGCTACTGGGATTAATACGCAAATCGGCGAAGTCGTGTCGCTTCTCAAGGAAACCAAAGAACGCAAAACCCCGCTTCAGAAAAAAATCCTTTCACTTTCTATGCTTTTGGGAATGTTTATTCTTTTTATTATCTCTATTATTGTTATTATCGGTTATTTTAAGGAAGAATCTTTTGCGGATATTTTTGTCGCTGCGCTGGCTCTGGCGGTTTCGGCGATACCCGAAGGATTACTCCCCGCCATTACCGTTATATTGGTTTTGGGGATGCGACGTATTTTTAAACAAAACGGATTGGTAAGGAAGCTCGCCGCTACAGAAACTTTAGGAAGTGTAACTGTCATTTGTACCGACAAAACAGGGACTCTCACCGAAGGGAAAATGCAAGTAAGCCAAATTTTAACAAGCACAAGGGAACTGATGGGCGAAAATATTAACAAAATTATCAAGGGTGAAAATGTTAATGGTGTTGAGTCTCATATCTCGGCGTTAAAAATAGCTACTTTAGTAAATGACGCTTTTATAGAAAATCCGGAGGCAGAATTACAGAAATGGGTGGTACGGGGTAGGCCAACCGATAAAGCTCTGCTTTTGGCGGGGATGCAGGCGGGATTAGATAAATATACTCTTGAGAAGCAATATCCATTATTAGATAGGATTAACTTTGAATCGGTTTATAAGTTTGCCGCCACTTATCACAACAAAGATGAAAAGCAAAATATGCTTTATGTCATCGGAGCCCCGGAGGAAATTATCGCCCGTTCCGTTGATTTGGATTTCGACGGCAAAAAAGAAAAATTGGGCACAGCCGAAATGGATAAATTGATAAAAAAAGTGGAAACACTCACTCAAAAAGGTTTGCGAGTTCTTGCCTGCGCCCATAAAAATTATGACGTCGGAACAAAATATCAGAATCTCACCGAATTAGTAAAAGATCTTTCGTTTGTTGGTTTTATCGCTCTCAAAGACCCGCTTCGCCAAGACGCCAAAGATTCAATCGCGATTACTAAAAAAGCCGGTATTCGTACTGTTATTGTTACCGGAGACCACAGACTTACCGCTAAAGCCATTGCCGAAGAAATAGGCATTGAGTCAAAAGACAAAAATATACTTGAGGGAAAAGAATTGGAGATAATAAGCGATGACGAGCTAAAAGAGAGAGCAAGGTATATTTCCATTTATGCTCGCGTGTCTCCGCGCCATAAATTAAGAATTGTTAATGCTCTTCAATCCAACGGAGAAGTGGTGGCAATGCTTGGTGATGGCGTCAATGATGCCCCAGCTCTAAAATTCGCCGATATTGGAGTCGCCGTCGGTTCTGGCACGGATGTGGCGAAAGAAGTGGCCGATTTGGTACTGTTAGATGATAATTTTAAAACTGTAGTAAGGGCAGTTGAACAAGGCAGAGTAGTTTTCGGAAATATTCGGAAAGTGTTTGTGTATCTAGTAGCAGATGATTTTTCCGAATTATTTTTATTTTTAGGGAGCATGGCAATGGGGTTTCCGCTCCCGTTATTGCCCGCCCAGATTCTTTGGATAAACCTTGTTGAGGACGGGTTCCCGGATATTGCCCTTACCACCGAACAGGAGACAAAGGGAGTAATGGATGAAAAACCGAGAGATCCCAAAGAACCGATATTGAATAAATCATTAAAACTTTGGATGACTGCTATATTCTTTATTACTGGCTTGGCAGCGTTTCTGTCGTTTTTTTTCTTTTGGAAATTGACTGGAGATTTGCACAAGACACGGACGATAGTTTTTGCTCTTATGTGCATTGATTCTTTGATTTTTGCTTTTAGCGTTCGTTCATTTAAGCGGTCAATTTTTAGAAAAGACATATTTTCCAACCGTTATTTGGTTGGAGCGGTAGCTATATCGGCTGTTTTACTTGTCGGGGCCGTTTATCTTCCGCCTCTGCAAAAACTTTTAGCCACCCAATCCTTAGTGCCAATGGAGTGGTTAATTATTTTTAGCATCAGCTTGGTAGAAATTTTATTGATTGAATTTTTTAAAAAGAGAATTTTTATTCAAAGACCTCTAGTGTCTCCATTAAATTGACGTCAAAGTAAGACACTTCGCTGTCTTAATTGAGATAGTCCTAATGGTGTTTTTATATTATAGGACTCCGCATCAGCGCATCAGCAGGGGAAAATTCTTTAAATTACTAAAGTATTCAGTGTTTGAGGTTGGGTACTGTACGTAATATTATCAATCATATATAATTGTGGTTGATTCATATATTCTCAAATTAGTTAAACGTAAATATGTTATATAGAAAATTTGGAAAAACAAACGAAATAGTTTCAATCCTTGGATTTGGCTGTATGAGGTTGCCGCTTCTTTCTGGTGGAGATCCAACGAAGATTGACGAGAAAAAGGCTATTGATTTGATTCGATATGCGATTGATAAAGGCGTGAATTATATCGATACCGCCTATCCTTATCACAGTGCAACACGAATGTGGCCTGGAGGTTGGAGTGAACCCCTTGTCGCCAAAGCGCTTACTGATGGCTATAGAGAAAAAGTGAAACTAGCCACCAAGCTGCCTAGTTGGCTGATCAAGACCAGGGAGGATATGGATAAATATTTAAATGCGCAATTAGAGCGTCTGGCCACAGATTCGATCGATTTTTATTTGGTCCACGCCTTAAATGGTAATTTATGGAAAAATCTTCAAGAAATCGGCATCACTGATTTCTTAAATAAAGCAATAAAAGACGGGAGGATTAAATATGCTGGTTTTTCTTTCCACGATAAGTATGAATCTTTCAATAGGATTGTCGACGCTTATGATTGGTCTTTTTGCCAAATACAGTATAACTATATGGATGAAGATTTTCAGGCAGGCAAACAGGGCTTACAGTATGCCGCCGCTAAGGGCCTGGGCATAACAATTATGGAACCATTAAAGGGCGGGAAGTTGGCCGTTGGAATTCCGGGAGTTGTCCAGGATATTTTTGACCAGGCGAATATTAAAAGAACCCCGGTTGAGTGGGCTTTAAGATGGGTATGGAATCATAAAGAGGTAGCAGTTTTATTGAGTGGTATGAATACAATAGAGCAGGTCGTAGAAAATTTAAAAATCGCTAATGAGGGTAAGGAAAATTCTCTAACCAAAGAAGATCTATCTGTTATTGAAAAAGCCAAGAGTGTCTATAAACAAAATATTAAGGTGCCTTGCACGGGTTGTGGCTATTGTGTGCCTTGTCCAGCCGGCGTTGATATCCCTGCTTGCTTCACTTGTTATAATAATTATTACATCTTTGGTCGAGAAGAAAGATATGCCTTGGTGCCAAAAGAGGGAAGAGCTTCGAATTGTGTTCAGTGCGGCAAATGCGAAATCCGTTGCCCACAAGCTATAAAAATTAGGGAAGAGTTGAAGAATGTCAAAGCTTTGTTCGAAAAGTAAAAGATAATAGTATGTCTTTAAATCGCCAAGAGGCGGTTTTTTTGTTAAGATAACTTAAAAGGTCGGATCGCTTAAATAAATTTAATAATATATATGAAAAGAGATTGGCGAGGTTATTTGGGATTTCTTGGGTTTCTCGGTTTCTTGGGATTTTTAGGACGTTACAACCCATGGAATTATTTAAACTTTTTTCTTTTTCTCCACTTTATACAATTCCTGAGGTTTTCTCCTAAAAATCAAGATAAGTAAAAATATTAGATTTTTATCGGAAATTTAGAAAATATTTCAGTATTGTGTCTGTTTTGTTGTGCTAATACAATAATATGAATAAAAAACTAATTTCAATTTTAGTTATCATCGTAATTATCACAACAGTAGGTCTGTGGTTTTTTAATAAAGAAAAACCGGGAGAAAACACAGAAATTCCGATAAAAGCCTCCTATCTTTGTAATGAGGGAAAAACCATGGAGGTTTCCTTTTATAAAGGTATGTCCCAGACGGTAAATCCTGGGGAGCCTCCTATTCCGACAGGAAGCGTAGATCTGATATTAAGTGACGGTCGTCAATTTAATTTACCACGGACAATATCAGCCAGTGGTGTTAGATATGCCAACCAAGACGAGTCATTTATTTTTTGGAGCAAAGGGAATGGAGCTTTAGTTTTAGAAAACAATGTCCAGAAGAGTTATATAGGTTGTATTATTGTAGTCCTTGATCCCGGCGGATTACCTAAGGCCTATGCCGATGGGACTATTGGATTTTCTGTCCGCTATCCGGAAGACTATTTAATCGATACTTCTTATAAATATCAGGCGCTTGGACCGGGTAAGGATATTTACGGCGTTAAGTTTGTCATTCCTCAAGCTTTAGCTTCGGGTAAGAACCTCTCCAGCTTTGATACAGGTGTTTCAGTAGAAGAAATTCCTGCAGTGCAAGATTGCAAGGCCGGGCTTTTTTTAGATCAGGCCACTGATTTACAGGAGATAACCGAAAATGACACAGTCTATTCTGTCGCTTCGGTCATGGGCGCGGCCGCCGGTAATCGATATGAAGAAAAAGTTTGGGCCATACCTGGCACGAATCCCTGCATTGCAATCAGATACTTTATTCATTCAACTAATATTGGTAATTATCCTCCTGATACGGTAACTGAATTTGATCGCACAAGTCTCTTGGAGCAGTTTGATAAAATAAGGAAATCTTTAACCCTGGAATAATTAGATAGATAAACAATCAAACCGCCGGAAGGCGGTTTTTGATTGATAATAATTTATACGGGTTGTTTTGCGGTATAATGACAGTAGTTACATTTTAAGAATCCCAACGTATTAAATAAGAGAGGATGAAAATATTTACAGGAGACGCAGCCGATATTAATTTGGAGAGCTTTCCTGATCTTTACGATCAATACGTAAGGAAGATTTTTAATTTCATTTATTATAAAACCCATCACAAGGAGACGGCTGAAGATCTGACCAGCCAGACCTTTTTGAAAGCCTTAAAAAATCTTAGCCAGTTTAATCAAAAAAAAGGCCATTTTTCCACTTGGCTCTATCAAATAGCCAGAAATCAGGTGATTGATTTTTACCGGTCAAAAAAGAACGATATTAATATTGAGGATATTTGGGACTTAGCCGGGAATGAAGATATTCCCAGAGATTTTGACACGGCTCATAGGCTAGAAAAAGTGGAGAGCTACTTAAAGAAGTTAAGGCCCGATCAACGGGAAATAGTTCTCTTGCGGGTCTGGGAAGGCCTGTCCTATAAGGAAATAGCTAAAATTGTAGATAAGGACGAAGCCCAATGCCGAGTTGTTTTTTCTAGGACGATAAAGACTATAAAAGACGAGATGCCCCTGGCAGTCTTTCTTAGTTTGTTGCTTTTCTTTCATTAGAACGTATTAAAGAGTGTAGAAACAAATATATGGAAAAGAATATAAAACAAATATTAGAAGACATATATTTAATTGATCCCAACCTTAAATCAAAGGAGGCTCTTTTGTTGGGCCTTATCCAGGAGCTTCTATCAGCCAGGCCTGACAGTCAGATTAATGAAGAGTTTGTTAATAATTTAAAATTAAAATTAATAACCGAAAGGTCAAAATTAATAGAATTAAAATCAATTAATAAAAATATGTTTAATTTATTTTCCAAAAAGTTCATTTTTACCGGAGCCGCGGCCTTGAGTCTGGTAATTTTAGCTACCTTTTTAACCTTACAAGACAGGGGTGGTCAATTAGCTATAAAATATGCGGGCAAAGAAGCGTTCGGAGCAATAGTTATAAATTCTTCTTCTAATAATGAGTCAGCTAAGAACGCCTTGGCGGACTCAAATCAAGCCTCTTCCTTGTTGGCGGAAACTGGCAGCGAAATAGCCCCAACCGCTCCCTTGGGCTTCGGCGGAGGAGGGGGCAGCAGCATGATAGCTCCCTATCCTTATGAAATAACAAATTACAAGTATGTTTATAATGGAGGAGACTTTGAAGTGGGCTCCGATCAGAGTGATGTTTACAGAAGAACTAACAGTGGATCTGTCAGTAGTCAGTTGGCTTCTATTATCGGCAAAATGAATTTAAATATGGTTGATTTAAATAAATTCAAAGATATGAAAGTAAACACCATGGAAATTGCCGAAGATAGAGAATACGGTTATTCTCTTTATGTTGATTTTAGACAGAATACTTTATCTATTAGCACGAATTGGGAAAAATGGCCGACCAGAGAAAGTGTGGGCCAGGCTTCAGAAATGAGCGACCAAGAAATCATTGCTATCGCCGATAACTTTTTGGCTGATTATGGTATTAACATTAAAAACTACGGCCAGGGAGAAGTGCAGGAAACGCAGAGATATGCCATTATGAAAGCCGAGTCTAGTTCTGCTCCAGATATAGTTTCACCATACTATACCAGAGATTACGCCAATGTGATTTATCCGATGGTGATCAACGGAGAACAGGTTTATGATCAATCAGGCCAGAAATACGGAATTAATATTGGCATCGACCTGGCTTACAAAAGAGTGACTAGCGCCTATAACATCAATACGAGTATTTTTGAAAGCTCAACTTATACTTTAGAAACAGATGTTAATAAAATTATAAAATTCGTTGAAGCGGGAGGAACATACGGCAATTATCTTTATCCTGACGCGACCAAGACAGTAAATATTGAAGTAGGGAAGCCCGAAAGAGGATTATTACTGACTTGGCAGTGGGATTCGACAAAGCCGTATTCTAGCGAGCTTTTCGTTCCGGCTCTCATTTTTCCAATTACTTCTCAGGACAGTCAGAATTACAGGACCAGCATTACAGTTCCTTTAATCGGCGAGATGCCCGGCCAGAATGATATTCTGCCAATGCCTTTAGAAACTAAATCCGCTCAATAAACAAAGGCCCGTTGCTTCTCAAAGCAGCGGGTTTTTGTTTGCAGTCGCTAAAATAATTATTATTTGGTAAAATGATTATATGATTCTAAAAGAGATATTAAATCGCAGGTCAGTAAGGGAATATACCAAAGAAACGATACCCCAAGAATATATTGTGGAAATTATTAAGGCCGGACAAATAGCTCCTACTGCTAAGAATACTCGTGATATTGAGTGCATTGTGGTTAAGAAACAAGCAACTAAAGATGCTATTTTTGAGATTACCGGCCAGGAGTTTGTTAAAGAAGCGGCAATCTTGTTAATTCCGGTAGCTGATTCTGTTAAATCTGCTTTTTCTATCCAAAATTTATCCGTAGCCTCGGAAAATATGTTTTTGCAAGCTACGGCTTTGGGAGTAGGGAGTGTGTGGAAGAACTTAAGAGCCGAGTGGGCGATAGAGGTGAAAAAAATACTGGGTATTCCGGAACAGAATATAATTATTAATATTATTCCTTTAGGCTTTCCGGCCAAAACCCCGGAGCCTCATGGAACTGAAGATTTTGACGAGCGGAAAATACATTTGGAACAGTGGTAATTAAAAAGATCGCCTAAAGGCGATTTTTAGGTTGGTATTGACTTGAGCTTAAAAATATGCTATAAAAAGGGCAGCACAAAATACGTAAAAAGAAGGGAGAAGTTCATGTTTGATAAATCGGCGTCTTTTTTAGACTTTATCGTTCAAGATGATAAAGGGAGAGCAATTCTGGCAGAGTTTAAAGACTCTGGTTATAGTCTTCTCGTTTTAAGTTTTAACGGCCATCATGCTTTGGGTAGTACGCCCGAAGAAAAATGGTTCGAAAGACTTAAGAGAAGGCCCGACAAATCACTCGGTGAGATTATGTCTCGTCGAGAGGTGCTCCGCTATATTAAAATTAAGTTAGCCAGGTGTATGGCGGAAGAGTCTAAATCTGAGTTTCTGAAGCTGGCAGAAAAGTTCCAGAAAGAAGTTTCCTACTTCGTGAAAATCGGCAAGTTGCCGGCTTTAGCTGAGGTTTTAGCTTCAAAGCTAAATGCCAAAGAACCGACAATCGACCCGCAGGAAGTTGGCAAAGCTCTGGACGAAATTAGACTGGAGCTGTTGAATTACGACGGAGAAAAGATAACAGCTCAGCTTAAAGCCCAGTATGGCATAGAGTTCAAGTATCGGGGCCCTCAATTAGATCATGGTAAGCTTGTTTATTATATGATCGATGACCCTGTTACCGGAACTCCGTGCACCGGGAAATCCATAAGAGAAATCAGAGATTCTCTTACAGACATTCGTAGGAGTTTCAATGTTTCTCTTCCTTAACCCCTTCTAAATCCCCAGTCAAATAAAAAAATGACTGGGGATTTCTGTTTATAGTCAGTGTTTCTGACAGCTTGACTTTTTTAATAGCTGTGATATAATCTTAAATAATAAAATAAGGAGGAGTTCAGATTGAACGACAAAATAAAGAGGGAATTGATGTCTGCCGATATCCCGGAAACGGATAAGGTATATAAAAAAATCAAAGAGACGGGATTAATCTCTTTGACCGCCGAAGATCAAAAGATCATTGGTAATATGCCTCAGGAAATCCTCGTTAAAAATCCTGGCAAATCGCTCGGAGAATTGATGAGCGATCAAGAAATGTCCGCTCACTTGGTCAGTCAGAAGAAGAAATGCTCTGCTGCTTATGAGCGGGATATTATCTACCTTATTTCCATTGGCAGATTGCCAGAGGGAATTAAGGGAGAAGAAAAGAGGATTCAGAAGAATTTCACTGTGGAAGAAGGTGAAAGGATAGCTGAATCATTGGGCGTGAGATTTGCCGGCATCCAGCCAGGCGGTATCCTGCCCGATATATATCTTTTCAACGATGACCCTATTAGCGGTATATCATTTGTGGGTGTAAATCTAGAGGAGGCGCAAAAAAAGCTTGACGAAGTTCGTCAATCTTTCAAGAAGTCCCCTGAGAGCTAAGGCTCAAAGGGGATTTTCTATTGCTTTCTTGGCTTGACCGTGGGCGATTAATCCATATATAATTGAATAAGGCATATGGCAAAGAAAAAATCCAAAAAGAAAAAAATAGCTAAGGTAAAAAAGCCTTTGGTCAGGAAAATAAAGCCAAAGAAAGTAGAGAAAAAAGAAGCAGAGATTAAAACAGCTGATTCTTCAGATTTAGTACATAAAACCAGAATAAGAATTATTGGTATTGGCGGCGGCGCTTGTTCTATTATTTCTGAGATTGCTCCCCAAGCTGAAAAAGTTGATTTTATTGGCGCTAATACAGATGCCCAGGCCTTAAAAGAAATGAACAGGAAAATAAGGCCTTTTAATTTTGGCCAAAATTTAACGCAGGGCTTAGGTTGCGGCATGGATGCTAGACTGGGGCAGAAAGCAGCTTTGGAAGATAAGAATAAAATAGCTAAATTATTCCATAATATAGATTTAGCTATTTTAGTGGCTTCTTTGGGAGGAGGAGCGGGTACGGGAGCTGCTCCCGAATTCGCCAGGATAGCCAGGGAAATGGGAGTCATGACCTTTGGTATTTTTACCATGCCTTTTAAGTTTGAAGGAGCCAAAAGAACTCAAATAGCCAAATTGGGCTTGGATAAAATTACGCCTAATTTAAACGCTATCTCCATTATTCCCAATGAAAATATTTTTCAAATTATTGATAAAACCACGCCTTTAAAACAAGCTTTTTCAGCGATTAATAAGAGATTGGCCGACAATTTAAAGGGTTTAATCGAAATGATTTATCTGCCAGGCTTAATTAATATTGATTTCGCTGATTTAAAAACAATTTTAGAAGGTAAGGGTAGATTGTCTTATTTAAACAGCGCTTCTAGTCAAGGAGTTAACCGCGTTGAGGCGGTAGTTAAAGAAGTTTTAAAAAGTCCGTTGAACGAATATAATATCCAAGGAGCGGAAAGAATAGTTTTTAATATTACAGCTTCCAAGGATTTAGCCATACAGGAAGTGGAAAATATTTCTAGATCCATTGCCAATTTTCATAAAAGCGCCAAAATTATTTTTGGTGTTTCCCAAGACAATAATTATAAAGACAGATTAAGAATAGTTTTATTGGCTGTGGGTTGCGGAAAAACTCAGGCTATGCCCGAAATAGCTAAACCTAAATCAAAGCCAAAAACTAAATCCAAGCCCGTTATTAAATCCAAACTAACCAAGAAACCGGTTGCCAAACCTAAAAAGAAATCAAAACCAAGGCCTATCAAAAAGGTTAAAGTAGAGGTTAAGCCCCAAGAACCGGAAGAAAAACCTTTAACCCGCAGGAATGCCCTTGATTTGAGGAAAGTCGTGGAAAAGACAGAACAGGAAATAGCCGAGCAGGAAAAGAAATGGGATATCCCGGCTTTTTTAAGAAGAAAAACTGAAGAGCATAATTAAATAATAATTTTATGGCCATTATTAAAGTTTCTCAAGACATCCTAAAAGAGATATATAAGCCCAGGGCTTTAGATAGCCGTAAATACGATTTCGGCTTAGTTTTAGTTATTGGCGGGTCGCAATTTTATTCCGGCTCTCCGGCTCTTTCAGCTTTGGCAGCTTTCAGATCAGGGGCTGATATGGTCAGAGTCATCGCTCCCAAAAGAGCGGCAGATATTATTGCTTCTTTTACTCCGGCTTTAGCCGCTTATCCCTTAGAAGGCGATTGGCTGAATAAAAAACATTTAGCCACTTTAATCACTATGACCGAATCAGCCAAGGATGTGGCTCAAGGCAAAACAGCCGTAGTTATTGGAGGAGGAGCGGGCAGATCCAAAGAAACCCAGGAAGTTATTTGTGAATATTTAACTCGCACTCAGGTTCCGATTATTATTGATGCCGACGCTATTCACGCCGTAGTCGCCAAGCCGGAAGTATTTAAAGGCAAGAACTTTCTTTTCACGCCTCACAGCTACGAATTTTTCTGTCTGACCGGAAAAGAAGTAGCCGGTAAATCAGATGAAGAAAAAATGGCTATAGTCCAAGAGGCTGCAGCTGAATTGGAAACTACTATTTTATTAAAAGGTCAGACTGATATTATTTCCAACGGCAAGGACGTGGCTTTAAGCTCCACTGGCAACTCCTATATGACCATTGGAGGCACTGGAGATACTTTGGCCGGTATTTGTGGCAGTTTAGCTGCCCGAGGCCTGGATTTGTTTACCGTAGCTCAAGCCGCTGCTTTTTTGAACGGCAAGGCTGGAGAATTAGCTTCCCAGAATAAAAAAGACGGCATGATCGCGACAGATGTTATCGAAGCTATTCCCGAAATTTTAAATTTTTAAACAACTTATGCTCTACGACTTGATTATTGTGGGCGGTGGACCTGCCGGCGCCACCGCTGCCATTTATGCCGCCAGGCAAAAACTTAAAACTCTTTTAATCGCCAAGTCTTTCGGTGGCCAAATGGCTAGAAAAGTAGTTTCCATTGAAAACTATCCAGGATACAAAGAAATCTCTGGTTTTGAATTAATTCAGAAATTCGTGGATCAGATAAAAAAAGAGTCAGTGGAAATATTAACAGACTCGGTTTCAAAGATTACCAAGCAGGGTGATGAATTTTCTGTTTTAACCGGGACTAAAAAAGAATATAAAGCTCAAACTGTTTTAATTGCTTCCGGAGCTGATCCCAGACCCTTAGAAGTGCCTGGAGAAAAAGAATTCATCGGTAAGGGCGTTTCCTATTGTGTGGCTTGCGATGGGCCATTATATGCCGGCAAAACCGTAGTCGTGGTTGGAGGAGGTTATGCTGGTTTTGAAGCCGCTTTGTTTTTAACAAATATAGTGGAAAAAGTTTATCTCTTGGAATTCGGTTCAAAAGTGAAAGCCGGTCAAGATCTTCAGGAAAAAGCTAAAAAATCAGGTAAAATAACAGTTATTACTTCGGCCGCTGTTAAAGAATTGAAGGGCCAGAGGTTTTTGGAAGAAGTTTTGTATGAGGATTTAAATTCTAAAGAAATTAAAAGTTTATCTGTCCAGGGTATTTTTATTGAGATCGGCAGCCAGCCGGCCACTGCTTTTGTTAAGGACTTGGTGGATTTTAGCGATAAAGACGAAATTAAAGTGAATCCTAAAACCTGCGAAACTAAAACTCCCGGTTTGTTTGCGGCCGGGGACGTGGCTGATTTTCCTTTCAAGCAAATTGTCGTAGCTACTGGTTTAGGAGCTACGGCTTGTTTGGCAATTTCCAACTATTTGCAGAAACATGGCAAAAATTAAAACAATTAAAGCCAGAGAAATATTAGATTCTCGTGGTTTGCCGACCGTAGAAGTTGATTTAACTACTGAAGACGGAACTTTTCGTTCTTCAGTGCCTTCTGGTACTTCAAAAGGCAAACACGAAGCTTTGGAATTGAGAGACGGAGGATTAAGATATTTGGGCATGGGAGTCGCTAAGGCCGTTAATAATGTGAATAAAATTATCGGTCCTAAGCTTTTGGGCAAAGATCCCTGTAAGCAAAAAGAGATTGATGAGTTTTTAATTAAGCTTGACGGCAAGCCTGATAAATCCAGATTGGGGGCTAATGCTATTTTGGCGGTTTCCTTGGCAGTTTTGAAAGCCGGAGCCTATTCTCAGGGATTGCCTTTGTGGAAATGGATTGCCAGAATTGCCAGAACTAAGCCTTGTCTTCCTACGCCTTGTTTTTTATATATTGAAGGGGGATTGCACGGTAAAAATGATTTAGAAATCCAGGAATTCATGGTCTTTTTTCAAAAAGCAGGTTCTTTTAAAAATCAACTCAGAGTGGGTACGGAAACTTATCATGCTTTAGGTGAGATTATCAGAAAAAAATACGGCAGAAAATGTTCGTCTACAGGTATGGAGGGGGCCTTTAGTCCGCCTTGCCAGGACAATGAAGAGGCTTTGGAATTAATTACGAGGGCGACAAAGCAAATGGGCTTTGGTAAAAAATCAAAGATTATTATTGATGCAGCTGCCTCCTATTTTTTAAAGAGCGGTAGTTATTACTTTGAATCGGAAGTCATGAGCAAAGAAGATTTGCTGGAGTATTATTTAAAGATTACCAAACGTTATCCTATTTTCGGCATTGAAGATCCTTTTGCTGAAGATGACTGGCAAGGTTTCCAGCGTTTGACCAGAAAAGCCGGTTCTAAAATAGCAGTGATCGGAGACGATTTATTATCCACTAATCTTTATCGGACTATGGATGCTGAAGAAAAACAGGTTTGCAATGGTTTAATTTTAAAACCCAATCAGGCGGGTACGGTGACGGAAACTATTAAAACAGCTAGATATGCTCTAAAGCGCAATTGGCAGGTTTTTGTTAAGCATCGTTCAGGCGAAACCTACGATACTTTTATTGCAGATTTAGCTACGGGTTTAGGAACCGGCTGGATTATGGCCGGAGCTCCCACCAGAGGGGAAAGAGTGGCTAAATACAACCGGCTTTTAAGAATTGAAGAGGAAATAAAAAAACACTAATTATGCCCAGACTTCTTTTGTTAAGACACTTTCAATCGCAGTGGAATCTGGAAAACAGATTCACCGGTTGGGTTGATATTCCTTTGGCTCAGCTTGATCTGGCCAAGGTTAAAGAAATAGCGGAAAAAGTGGCTAATGCCAAGATTGATGTGGTTTTTTCTTCGCCTTTAGTTAGAAATCAAACCACGGTTTCAAAAGTGCTGGAATATATGGGCGAAGAATATCCGATTTTTTTCCATTTGGAAGGCAAAGCCGAAAAATGGGCTAAGTTTAACGATATTAAAAAAGGCTATCTCCCGGTTTATCTTTCTCAGGCTTTAAACGAAAGATGTTATGGCAAGCTCCAAGGCCTGAATAAAGAATTAACAGCGCAAAAATACGGAGCAGAAAGAGTTAAGCTTTGGCGAAGGAGTTTTAATCAAAGCCCGCCAGGTGGCGAAAGCTTGAAAGATGTTTTCAAAAGAGCAGTTCCTTTCTACCGCCGATACGTTGAAAAAACGTTGAGGGAAGATAAAAACGTTCTGATCGTGGCCAGTCATAATTCCTTGAGGGCATTGCTGAAATACATCGAGAAAGTATCTGATCAAGAGATTATTAACAAAGAAATTCCCTGTGCCGGGATTATAGAATACGAATTCGACAGGGAATTGAAGTTAAAGAATAAAAAGACAATTTAAAGTTTGCATCAAATAATAACTATGGTAAAATTAAAACATATGAAAGATATTATAACCAAAAACGCAACTCCAATAGCCATTGTGGTGGCCGGCATCCTTGTAGCCGTTGCTTGTTTTTTTTCTACTCAAAATAAAACTGCAGAACCTAATGTAGTAGCCGTGGGGCAAGACGAGACGGCAACCGAAGCAACTTATTCTGCCCAAGCTCTGGAAAGTTTAGCTAAATGCTTAACCCAGAAAGGAGCTAAATTTTATGGTGCTTCCTGGTGCTCTTGGTGTAACAAAGAAAAGACTTTGTTTGGTGAGGCCGTCCAATATTTACCTTATGTTGAGTGTTATGACGAAGCCACTCAGGGTTTAACCAAGGTTTGCCAAGACGCTGGTATTCAGGGTTTCCCAACTTGGGAGTTTGCTGGCGTACAGAACCCGGGATACAAAGATGCGGCTACTTTAGCCCAATTATCCGGTTGCGAGCTGAAATAACTATATGGCTAAGATTAGAATTTTTTCCACCCCTTACTGTCCGTACTGCGTAACTTTAAAAGAATTTCTTAAAGAAAAGAATATTGAGTTTGAAGATATTAATGTAGCTGAAGACGCCTTAGCCCGGGAAGAAATGATTACCAAATCAGAGCAAATGGGAGTGCCGGTGGTGGAAATCGATGGAGAAATCATCATTGGTTTTGACAGGGAAAAAATATCTAAGATATTAGGTTTAAAAAAGTAAAATGTCAATAAAAGTAGCTATTAACGGATTTGGGAGAATCGGCCGACCAGCCTTTAGGAGGGTTTTAGATAATCATCCTAATTTAGAAGTGGTGGCAATTAATGATTTGACCGATGAAAAAACGCTGGCTCATCTTTTAAAATATGATTCCATTTACGGCCGTTACGAAAAAGAGATAGGGCCTAATGTTAAGTTTTTCAGCGAAAAAGATCCTCAGAATCTGCCTTGGAAAAAATTAGGCGTTGATATTGTTTTAGAATGTTCGGGGAATTTTACCGATTACGAGGGAGCCAGAAAGCATATTTTGGCCGGCGCCAAAAAAGTTATTATCTCCGCCCCTTCAAAGGATCCGGACAAGATTCCTTCTTTGGTTTTGGGAGTTAATACGCAAAAAATAATTAAGAAAGCGGATATCTTTGATATGGCCTCCTGCACTACTAATTGTTTGGCTCCCGTAGCTCAAGTCATTAATGATCATTTCAAGATCGTTAAAGGCTTTATGTCTACTATCCATAGCTATACCAATGATCAAAGAATTTTAGATCAGCCTCACAAGGATTTAAGAAGAGCCAGAGCCGCTGCCTTAAATATTATCCCAACAACTACGGGAGCAGCTAAAGCCATTGGCCGGGTTTTGCCGGAGTTAGCTGGTAAACTAGATGGCCTTTCTTTCAGAGTACCCACTCCCACGGTTTCAGTTTTGGATTTAATTTGTGAAGTGCAAAGACAGACTTCGCCCAAGGGCGTTAACGCCGCTTTTTTGAAAGCCGCTAAATCTAAAGAAATGAAAGGCATTTTAGCTGTTGAAGAAGCTCCTTTAGTTTCGTCTGATTACATCGGCAGTACTTTTTCTGCTGTAGTAGATGCTTCTTCGACCATGGTTTTGGGTAATTTAATTAAAATAGTGGCTTGGTATGACAATGAATACGCTTATGCTTCCCGTCTGGCTGAGTTAGCTGAATTTTTAGGCAAGAAATAGTCTTGCTTGTGCTCTGGCCCGCTTGGCGGGCTTTTTTATTTCAGCTATAATAAGATAATATGGTAATAAAAATTCCCATTGAAATATCGGCTAGGCACGTTCATCTTTCCCAAGAAGATTTAGAGCTGCTTTTCGGTTCAGGATACGAGCTCAAAAAAGCCAAAGAGTTAAATCAGCCCGGCCAGTTCGCAGCCCAAGAAACAGTTGTTATTCGTTTTGGAGATAAGGAAATTACTAGTGTCAGGGTGGTCGGTCCTTTACGTCAGAAAACCCAGTTGGAAATTTCTTTAACCGATGCTTATGCCTTGGGAGCGGCTGCTACTATTAAAGAAGATAGCGGATATGTGAAAGTAGCTCCTGGTATTCTATTAATCGGCCCACAAGGCCAGTTAGAACTCAAACAGGGAGCGCTTGTCGCTTTGCGCCATCTTAATGCTTCCTTAGAAGAGGCCAAAGAGTTAGGCGTTAAAGATAATGACATGGTTTCCATCAGGATTAAAGGTATCAGAGATCTTACTTTTCATAATGTTCGGGCTAGAGTAGGAGATAATTATAAGTTATCAGTACATTTAGATACAGACGAAGGAAACGCCGCTGGCCTGACACAAAACGGCTTCGGCGAAATTGTATGATTTTAGTTTTAAACTGCGGCAGCCAGTCGATTAAATACAAGGTTTTTGAAGATGACTTAAGTTTAGTCAAAGAAAAGAAAGTAGAAGTTAAAAGCCAGAAAGATTACCCAAAGATTTTAAAGAAAGAATTAAATAATTGCCAATCATATCAAAAAGAGATTAACTTGGTGGGTCATAGAGTAGTGCATGGCGGAGAAAAATTCAGACAGCCATTAATAGTTAACAGTAAGATATTAAAAGAATTAAAGCAGTTTAATAATTTAGCGCCCTTGCATAATCCTTTTAATCTTTTAGGGGTTGAACAAGCTTTGGCTTTTTTTCCTCGGGCTAAACAGATAGTTGTTTTTGATACTGCTTTTTTTAGTAGTTTGCCGAATAAAGCCGTTATTTGTCCTTTATCCGAAGCCCTTAGAAAAAAGTACGGTTTCCGCAAATACGGTTTCCACGGTATTTCCCACGAATATGCGGCCCAGACAGCAGCTAAACTTATAGGCAAACCCTGGGAGAGATTAAAGATTATTACTTGTCATTTAGGTGGTGGAGCTTCCATAACGGCTATTAAGAATGGCCACGCGATTGATACTTCTATGGGGTTTACGCCTTTAGCCGGACTTTTAATGATGACGCGGCCAGGGGATATAGATCCGGGGATTATTACTAAGCTTTGTCAGGATTTGTCTACCAAGGAAGTTGAAAGAATTTTAAATAAAGAGTCGGGTTTAAAGGGGATTTGCGGATTTTCAGACATGAGGCAGGTTTTAAGCGGAGTAAAGGCCGGGAATAAGAAATGCCGCTTGGCTTTGGAAGTTTTTGTCTATCAAATTCAAAAATATATCGGAGCCTATAATACTATTTTAGGAGGTTGCGACGCATTGGTCTTTACTGGTGCCATCGGCACGGGGTCCGAAAAGATCAGAAAACTAATTTTAAAAGGTTTAAATACTCAGCGAGTATTGGCGGTGGAAGCTAATGAAGAGTTAGCCATTGCCCAGAAAATCAGAAAATATGTTTAATAAAAGAGGTTTTACTTTAATCGAACTGTTAGTCGTTGTAGCTATTATTGGACTTTTATCTTCTGTTATTTTTGTTAATTTAAATAGCACCAGGCCCAAAGCCCATGATGCCAATATTAAGTCTTTAATGCATCAACTTAGAAATGCGGCCGAAATGCTTTACAATGATAATAGTAACAATTACGATTTGGTCTGCACTGAGGACAATAAATTGAGCGATAATGGAGAACTCGGCGTTATTAAAAGAGCGCTTGAAAGAGAAAATCCGGGCTACGAGACAGTCTGCATTAAGAGTGCGGATAAAAAAGATTTTGCGGCCTCCTTTCCTTTATTGGCCGAAAAAGGAAAGTATTGGTGTGTGGAATCGGTCGGGGCTTCTATGGAATTATCAAATCCTATTACCCTACCTAATTGTCAATAAAACATATGAACAAAAAAGAACAATATATCCTTTGGTTTAAAGACATTGATATTAAAGATATTCCTTTAGTTGGGGGGAAAAATGCTTCTTTGGGTGAGATGTTTTCTAAATTAACCTTAAAAGGGATTAATATACCGGAAGGCTTTGCCTTGACTACTAAGGCTTACTGGCGGTATTTGGAAAGTAATAAAATTAAAGGCGAATTAGAGAAAATTTTTAATGATTTTAATCCCAAAAGTATTGCCAGTCTGCAAAAGACCGGCCGTCTGGCTCGCGAATTAGTGTTAAAAGGAGAAATACCAGCCGATCTCAAAGAAGAGATAATTAGCGCTCATCAAAGATTAATTAAAAAATATGGCCCAGCTACGGTAGTGGCTGTCAGGACTTCCGGCGTGGCCGAGGATACGATTGGCGCTTCTTTTGCCGGACAATTTGAAACTTATTTAAATGTCAGCAGTGAAGATCAATTGCTGACTGCTGTGAGGAATTCCATAGCTTCTACCTTTACCGATCGAGCCATCGCTTATCGGGAAGAAAAAGGTTTTTCGCATTTAAAACTTGGTCTATCTATTGGTGTTCAAAAGATGGTCAGGAGCGATTTGGCTTCCTCGGGTATTATTTTCACCATAGATACAGAAAGCGGTTTTAAGGATATTGTTTTAATCAATGCTATTTTCGGAGTTGGAGAATTGATTGTTAAGGGCAAAATTACGCCTGATCAGTTCGCCGTTTTTAAGCCGGCTTTAAAACAGGGCTATCCCGCCATTGTGGTCAAAAATTTGGGACGTAAAAATAAAAAATACATCTTCGGTCAGGCTGGCGGCTTAAAAGAAATTAACGTTTCCTCGTTAGACCAAGAGAAGTTTTCCCTTTCCGACGAAGAAGTTTTAACTTTATCTCGCTGGGCTGTTATGATTGAAAATCATTATGGCCGACCTCAAGACATTGAATGGGCTAAAGATGGCCAAAGCGGAGAGCTTTTTATCGTCCAATCTAGGCCGGAAACTATTTTTGCCGCCCAAACTTCCCAGATTTATGAAGAGTATAAACTAGATACAAAACAGCAGCCTATTTTAACCGGCATTGCCGTGGGCAATAAATTAGGCAAAGGCAAGGTTAAAGTTATTGAAAGTGTATCTAAAATAGGGGAATTTAAACAAGGTGAAGTTTTGGTAACCAAAATGACCGATCCTGATTGGGTACCGATTATGCGTTTGGCTTCAGCTATTATCACCGAAGAAGGAGGCCGAACCTGTCATGCAGCTATTGTTTCCAGGGAATTGGGGGTGCCCTGTATTGTCGGGGCCAAAGAAGCCAGTCGTGTTTTAAAAACAGGCCAGACTGTCACAGTTGATTGCAGTAGTGGACAGGGTAAGATTTTTTCCGGTTTGGTTCCTTTTACAGTAAAAAGATACGATCTCGAAAAAATATCCAAGTTGGGCGCCAAGATTATGATTAATATTGGTGCGCCAGATTTAGCTTTTAAGACTTCTTTTCTGCCTAATAGTGGTGTGGGTTTAGCCAGGGAAGAGTTTATCATCGCTTCTAAAATTAAGATTCATCCTCTAGCTTTGCTGAATTATCAAAAATTAGATTCTAAATTAAAAAAGCAAATAGATGAAATTACTTTGGGGTATAAAGATAAAACAAAGTATTTTGTGGAAGAATTAGCCAGAGGAATTGGTCAGATAGCCGCTGCTTTTTCACCTAACCCCGTGATTGTCAGATTTTCCGATTTTAAAACTAATGAGTACGCCAATTTAATCGGCGGCAAGGCGTTTGAACCCAAAGAAGAAAATCCCATGTTAGGTTTCAGAGGAGCTTCTAGATATTATGATCCGGAGTTCCAAAAGGCCTTTCTTTTGGAATGCCAAGCGATTAAAAAAGCCCGGGAAGAATTTGGGCTGAAAAATATTTGGGTAATGGTGCCTTTTTGTCGGACTCCCGAAGAGGGCCAAAAAGTCATAGACGCCATGAAAAAAGGAGGCCTAGTTAAGGGTCAAGATGGTTTGAAGGTTATTGTTATGTGTGAGATCCCTTCTAATGTTATTTTGATTGATCGGTTTCTTGAGATTTTTGATGGTATGAGCATCGGGTCTAACGACTTAACTCAACTCATTTTGGGTATTGACCGGGATAGTGCTAAAATGGCTCAAATAGCCGATGAAAGCAATGAAGCGGTCAAGCAAATGATCAGCCAAGTGATTAAAACTTGTCGGCGGCAAAAGAAATATTGCGGTATTTGCGGAGATGCGCCTTCTTCTTTGCCTGGGTTCGCTTCTTTCTTAATTAAAGAGGGGATAGAATCAATTTCTTTAAGTCCTGATGCTGTCATTAAAACAATATTAATTTTAAACAAAAATGTTTGACGTTATAACCTTCGGTTCCGCCACTAAAGATATCTTTCTCAAAGCCGAGCAGTTTACTATTGGAGACTTTATACCCGACCCTTATAAACAAAAAGAGATTTGTTTGCCTTTCGGCTTAAAGATTGATATTGACGAGATTTATTTCCGTTCGGGCGGCGGAGGGTCTAATACTGCCGCGACCTTTGCCAGTCAGGGCTTGAAAACAGCCTATTGCGGTATGGTCGGAAAAGACGAGGCCGGCCAAGACATTATCAAAGAACTAAAAAAAAGAGGAGTAGAAACTAAATTCATTTACCAAACCGACAAAAAACCGACTAATCTTTCGGTTATTTTTTCCACTCCCAAGGAAAGGACAATTTTAACCTATAAAGGAGCTTCTAATTTTCTGGACTTAGCTAAATTACCCATGGCCCAACTAAAAAAAACCAGCTGGTTCTATCTGGCGCCTTTCGGCGGAGAATTAGATAAATCCTTTAATAGCTTGGTGGATTTTGCCGAAAAGAACAAAATTAAACTCATGGTTAATTTGGGCACCTCTCAACTAAAAAGAGCGGACAAGCAATTCCTTAAAAAAATAGATATTTTGTTATTAAACCAAGAAGAGGGTCAAATGCTGGTTGCTAGCCCGGTTTTAAAAGAAGAAAAATTAATGATTGAGATTAAAAGATTTTTTCCTGGTATTCTAATTTTAACTAACGGAGCTTTGCGAGCTTTTGTCCAGGACAAACAACGTCTTTACGCTGTTCAACCCACAGAAACAAAAGTATTGGATATGACCGGAGCTGGAGACGCTTTTGGTTCAGGATTCTTGTCGGCTTTCATTAAAACCAAGGGTGATATTAAAGAAGCTATGCAGCTGGCTGTGGCTAATTCAGCCGCCTGTATCCAGCAATGGGGAGCTAAAGAAGGTCTTTTAACTAAAGACGAACAGTTTTCTAAAGCCATAATCCATGAACTATAATGATTATTTAAAAAGAGCTTTTCAGGAACATTGGGCCATAGGCCAGTTTAATTTTAGTGATGAAATTACACTTTTAGCTATTTTAAAAGCAGGTCAAGAGTTGTCTTCACCTTTAATTTTAGCCATCTCAGAAAGAAGTAGTAGGATCTTCGGTTTAGAGAGGGCAGTTGAATTGGTGAGGAAGAATCAAGAAGAAATTAGAGTGCCAGTCTTTCTGAATCTTGACCACGCTAAAGATCTAAGCTATATTAAAAAGGCGATTGATTTAGGCTTTGCCGGAGTGCATTTTGACGGATCAGGCCTCGCTTTAAATGAAAATATAGCCAAGACTAAAGAAATCGTTGATTACGCGCAAAAAATTGGGACTTTAGTGGAGGGAGAAGTGGGTTTTATCGGTAATATTGAAGATAAGAAAGTAATTCTGACAGATCCCTCGCAAGCCCAGCAATTTATCAAAGAAACCAAGATTGAATCTCTGGCTATAGCCATCGGCAATCTGCATGGCGGCCAATCTTCGGGGCAAAACCCGAATTTAAATTTAGAAAGATTGATTGAGATCGGAAAAAAGACATATTCTATTCCCTTAGTGTTGCACGGCGGTTCTGGTGTTGGAGATCAGGACGTTAAAGAAGTCATTAAGCTGGGGATTGCCAAAGTGAATATTAATACTGAATTGAAAGTAGCTTACGCTTCAGCTCTAGAAAAGAAGTTGAGCCGAGATGAAATTATTCAATCCATTCAAAAAGTAGTCGAACAAAAGATAAAATTATTCGGTAGTGAGAACAAAGCAAAATAAATATATGGCTAAAATCAATTTTGAACGGGACAAATGCATCGGCTGCGGTTCCTGTCAGGCCGTTTGCCCTAAATGTTGGAAATTAGACGAAGACGGCAAAGCTGATCTTTTATGCTCTAAGGAAATAAAAGAAATCGAATGTAATCAAGAGGCCGCCGACAGCTGCCCAGTTCAATGCATTCACATTGAAAAATAAGAACTATATTAAATAATTTATGTTATCTTTATCTGTTAAAATTAGAAAAGAAATTGGAAAGAAAAGCGAATCCCTTAGGAACAAGGGCTTACTCCCGTCTGTTTTATATGGCCCTAAAATCAAGAATTTAAATCTGGAAGTAAACTTAAAGGATTTTGAAAAAGCTTTAGTGGAAGCCGGTGAAAGCACTTTGCTTTCATTAGAAGTAGACGGCTCCAAAGAAAAATATCTTGTTTTAATCCATGATTTAATCAGAGACCCTTTAACTAACGTACCCATGCATGTTGATTTCTATCAGCCATCTTTAAAGAAAGAAATCTTAGCCAAAATTCCTATTATCCTTGAAGGAGAAGCTCCGGCAGTCAAAAACCTTGGAGGCACCTTAATTAAGAATATTGGTGAAGTGGAAGTGAAAGCTTTACCTGGACTTTTGCCTAAAGAAATTAGAGTCAGTGTTTCTTCTTTGGAAACTTTTGAAAACCACATTCTGGTTAAAGATTTGAAAGTAGCCGAAGGCGTTAAGATCCAGAGAGGATTGGAAGAAATTGTGGCCCGCGTGGCTCCCGTAGAAAAGGTGGAAGAGGAATTAGCCAAATCGGTTGAAGAAAAGGTGGAAGATGTGGAAAGGGTAGAAAAGAAAGTGAAGGAAGAAGTAGTGGTTGAAGAGGAAATAAAAGAGAAATCAAAATAAACAGTAAAATAACTATTATGATGCGACTAGGCGCATTAAAAACAGCAGGGCTTTGTGTATTAGCTTTGTCTGTTTTTTTGTTTCCCAAGCTATCTTTAGCCGCTACCCCAAGCGAAGAGAGAGTTGCCTTGGAAGCTGAGTTAGCCCAGTTGGAAGAAGACATAGCTAATTTAGATAAGGATATCACCAAGACCGAGCAGCAGAAAGCTACCCTACAAAACAAGATAACGCTTTTGCAGAGCCAGATTAAGAGGCTTAATTTGCAGATTAGCCAGAGCAATGTCGTCATTAAGGATTTAGGCTATCAAATACAGGATACGCAGGTTTCTATTCAAGAGACATCTTTGCAGATTCAATCATCCAAGGATAAATTGTCAGCTATTTTAAGAGCGGTTTATGAAGAAGATCAACGTTCCATTGTTGAAGTTTTGGTTTCGGAAGGCCTGGATGACTTTTTTGATAATTTAGTAGCTTTAGAATCTTTAAACGATAAAAACAAAGAACTACTCAGTAATATAAAGGCTTTGAAAATTTCCTTGGAAGAACAAAGATTGGCTTTAGACGATGAAAAAGATTCTTTGGAAAAGCAGGTGGCTATTCAGACTTTGCAACGGCAGCAAAGCCTTTCGACTAAAACCGAACAAGATTCTTTATTAAAACTGACCGAAGCAGAATATCAAAAACAATTGACCGAAAAGAAAGATGTTGAGCAGCAAGCCAAAGCCATTCGTTCAAGGTTATTTGAATTAATCGGAGTACCGGAAGCTCCAACTTTTGGGGAAGCCTATGAGATTGCTAAATACGTCGAAACATTAACCGGCGTCAGGGCGCCTTTATTGCTGGCTGTTCTGACTCAGGAATCAAATATCGGGAAAAACGTTGGTCAGTGCTATTTGAAAGATTTAACAACTGGCAGTGGTACAACAGTCAAAGGGACAGCTATTTCCAAAGTTATGAAACCATCTCGCGATGTTCAGCCTTTTTTGCAGATAACAGAAGCTCTAGGGAGAGATCCTTTGAATACCCCTGTTTCTTGTCCGATTGCTTCGGTCGGAGGATACGGCGGAGCCATGGGTCCGGCTCAGTATATCCCTTCCACTTGGCTGTTATTTAAAGATCGTATCGAAGATTTAAAAGGCGGCACAGCTGATCCTTGGAATATCAGAGATGCTTTTTTAGCTGCCGGCGTTTATTTGGCTAAAGTCGGCGCCACCAAGCAAACTTATGATTATGAGTGGTGCGCTGCTCTTTCATATTTTGCCGGCAGCTGCTCTTCGAGTAATCAAATACGCTACGAGTTCTACGGAGATTCAGTTATGGCTCTGGCCAAGAGATACGAAGCAGATATTAAGCAATTACAGTAGCTTCTTTGGCTAAAGCTTCAACAATCTGATCTATTTTACCTTCCATGATAGCTTCAATATTATGGAAGCTTTTTTTTATTCTATGATCAGTGACTCTGTCCTGAGGGAAATTATACGTTCTGATTTTTTCCGCTCTTTTAGCCCCGCCGATCTGGTTTCTTCTTTCTCCGGCGGTTTTACTTTGTTCTATTTCTTTCTGTCTTTCTAATAGTCTAGCCGAAAGGATAGCTAAGGCGCTTTCTTTATTCTGCTGTAAGTTTCTTTCAGTTTTGGATTCTACGGCCAAGCCGGTAGGTATGTGTAAAATTCTGACGGCCGTCATTCTTTTGTTGACGTTCTGTCCGCCGGGACCTGAAGCCTTGCAGACTTCGGTTTTTAAGTCACTAGGATTTATTTTAAATTGAGTTTCTTTGGGTTTAAGTAAAACAGCCACTGAAGCAGTGGAAGTATGAATGCGGCCGGCTTTTTCTGTAGCCGGAATCCTTTGTACTCGGTGGACACCAGCTTCATGCTGCATCTTTTGAAAAGCGCCTTTGCCTGCCATTTCAAAAACTACTTCTTTATACCCGCCCATTTCTGATTCGCTGGAATCCAAAGTCTTTTGTTTCCAGCCTTGGAGGGCGGCGTACTTGGAATACATTTCATGAAGATTAGCGGCAAAAATAGCCGCTTCTTCTCCTCCCGTACCAGCTCTAATTTCCATGATTAAAGATTCACTGACGTTGTTTTGAGCCGGTTCTTCGTTTTCTTCTTTAATCGGAGACAACAGTTCTTTTTCCATTTCTTTTTCTTTTTCTTGAAGCATAACTATTTCAGCTTCGGCCAGGGAAACTAAATCTTGGTCTTCCTGGGCGGCGATAATACCTTTATTTTCTTCAATCTTTTTCTTTAAGGATTCCAATTCTCCGGCTTTAGCCATGACTTTTTCCAAAGAGGTTTTCTTTTTGGAGAGTTCTTCGAATTTCGGCCAATTAGAAATAAGCTCAGGGTCACTGAGCTGTATGAGCAAGGCCTCGTATTCCTTTTTTATATCTTCAAATCCGGACATAGTCAGGATTATTTCTTTTTTTTGCCTTCAACCTTTTTGGCCAGTCTTTTGCGGAATTTCTGTACTTGGCCTACGGCATCGATTACTTTTTCTTTGCCGGTGTAAAAAGGATGGCAACGAGAACAGGTTTCCACTTCGATTAATTCTTTAGTGGAGCCTGTAATAAAGGTGTTGCCGCAAGAGCATTGCACTCTGGCCGAGGGATAATATTTGGGATGAATGTCCTTTTTCATAAGTTTTTTTATTATATATTCTAAATTGATTTGGGTCAAGGACGAATGACCGTTCCTTTAAATGGTTTGTCTTCTATGATGTTTTTTAAATTGCTTAAATCAGTGCCCTTGGCGAAGATAATAGTCATTCTTTCTTTTTGGGCGATACGGGAAGCGATCGGATCAAAAGGCACATTCATGCCAGGAATCCATTTTTTCCCGGCAATTTTTAAATAATCAGGCCAGCTTATTTCCTTAAGCGGTTTGGCGTCTTTGAATTTGGCAGGATCTTTGTCATAAACATATTCCACATTGGAAGCATTGATGACTTTAGTAGTTTTAAACCTTTTGGCCAGCAAAACCGCGATATAGTCGGTGGAGCGGCCCGGTCTCCAGCCTGAAGCGATGAAAAGATTGTATTTGTTCGGAGTCTGTTTTTTAGGATCATCTAAAACTACCGGGTAAGCCTGCTGTTTAAAAATAGATCTCAAGAGATGAGCGTTGAGCCGGGTGGTGTGAATGCCCAGCCAATCCTTATCTTCATCGGTTAATGGGGTGATCTCATCAGCCGCTTGCTGGTATTGGCGGCATATTTTACCTCCGCCTGAGACAATAACGAGTCGATAGTTTTGCTTGAGAAGTCCCAAAACGAACTCCTTGAAGCCTTTAAGAAAGGGGATCTGGATTTCTCCAGGATTGATAATTGAGCCGCCCAAAGAGAGAACAATAGTCTTTTTCATCTCCTTTATTTTATCACGCTTTTCTTTTTTTGAGCAATGTGTTATATTAATCAATGACCCCGCATCTTGTCTAATTTGCTGGGTCAGCTATATTATATGACAGAGCATAAAAACAAAAAAGAAAATATGAAAATAGACGTTGAAGAAATGGCTAAATTGGGCTTACAGCTGGGACACAGGACTTCCAGAATTCATCCCAAGATGAATCAATATATTTCCGGGGTCAGAAGTGGCACCCATATTATTGATTTGGAAAAAACCAAGCAGAAATTAACGGAAGCCTTAAGCTTTATTCAATCAATCGTCGCCGAAAACAAGAATTTAGTCTTGGTCGGCACGAAGATTCAGATTAAAGAGTTGCTCAGGGAAACAGCTGAAACCTGCTCTTTACCCTATGTTTCGGAAAGATGGCTGGGAGGAACTTTCACTAATTTGCCAACTATTAGCAAAAGAATTGAATATTATAAAGAACTGGAAAGAAAAAAGGCAGCCGGAGAATTAGATAAGTACACTAAAAAAGAGAGAGCTAATTTTGATAAGGAATTAAAAACTCTGGAAAAGAAATTCAAAGGAGTTAAAAATTTATCCAAACTAGCTGACGCCGTTTTCATCTGCGACATGATCAAAGACAAATTGGCGGTTAAGGAAGCGAGAATCAAAGGAGTGAAGATTATTGCCATTTGCGATACCAACACCGATCCTTCTTTGGTTGAATACCCCATACCGGCCAGCGATGATGCAGTTTCTTCAGTTAAATACATTTTAGAAAAGATCAAAGAAGCTGTTTTAGAAGCCAAACCTAAAATTGAAAAATAATATGCCAATTGATCAAATCAAACAATTAAGGGAAGAATCAGGAGTTTCTATTATCGAATGCCAGAAAGCGTTAAAAGAAGCCGGCAATGATATGGCCAAAGCCAAAGAAGTTTTAAGACGCTGGGGTAGGGAGTTAGCCGCCAAGAAAGCTGATAGAGTGACCAGTCAGGGGATTGTTACTAGTTATATCCACCCTAATAATAAAATGGGAGTGCTTCTGGAGCTTAATTCTGAAACCGATTTCGCTGCTAAGTCAGCCGACTTTAAAAATTTAGCCCATGAATTGTGTCTGCAAATTGCCGCTATGGAAGAAGATGCTTCTTTATTAGAACAGCCCTGGATAAAGGATCCTTCCAAGACCATCAAAGACTTGATCAATGAAACCACCTCTAAAATAGGTGAGAACATCACGGTCAAAAGATTCTCAAAGTTTAAACTCTAATGGCTAACTTAATAGCTTTAGTCGTTTTCTTGTTCAGTTTTGCCGGCCTGTTTTTTATTATTTTTAAAAAACTGCCGGTCTTAGCTAAAACACATATATCTTCCGGCGATGTGGTGCATGTGGCGATTGCAGATTTTAAAAATAAAATAAAAGACGCGCTTAATCCGATAGATTTGGACTACGAACTTTACTTACAGAAGATACTTTCTAAGGTCCGTGTCTTAACCCTTAAAACTGAAAACAAAACTGCCAATTGGCTGGAAGCTTTGCGCCAGAGATCAAAAAGGAACAAAGAATCAAGTAAAGATTACTGGGAAGAATTAAAAAAAGCCAAAGAGGGCAGAGAAATAAAGTAATTGCCGAGATAGCTCAGCGGCAGAGCAACTGTTTTGTAAACAGTAGGTCGTGGGTTCAAATCCCTCTCTCGGCTCAGTCCACCGCCTTGAAAAAGGCGGTTTTATTTACTCTTGACTTGGTTTAAGGGCCAGAGTAAAATGTACATTGTGAGGGAGCACTGGGATTGGTCTCCCATCACCTCACCTAACAGAGTTTCTTAAAGCCCGAGGCTAAAAGAAATTCCCAAAAAATGGTTGCAAAACCATGTGATAAACCGACCGCTAAGCCAGAATAGTTTTTCTGGGGTGCCAAGGGCACCCCTTAGCGTTTCTTAAAAGGACCACAGGTCTTGACAAAGGTTCAGACCCAAGTAAAATGGAAACAGAAAGAGTATGACTAAAAAGAAGAAAGCAAAAGTTAAAAAGTGTTGCTGTTGTGGTAAGTAGGGAACAGAGGCAATCTTTAAAAGATTAACGAGAATCAGGAGCCTCTTCCTGATTTTTTATATCCCTCCAGAAGGATGGACCTTGAAAATTAAATAAGTCACATAAATTAGTTTCTTAGAGTTGATCCGAATATACATTTTTTTGAGAGTTCGATCCTGGCTCAGGATGAACGCTGGCGGTGTGGATTAGGCATGCAAGTCATGCGGTCTTGTTCCCGCAAGGGAATGAGGCAGCGGCAGACGGGTTAGTAACACGTAGAAACATACCATCAAGACAGGAATAATCCGTCGAAAGGCGGACTAATACCTGATGGTCCTTTGCGGGTAAAGAAATTCGCAAGAATTTCGCTTGATGAATGGTCTGCGTCCTATCAGCTAGTTGGTAGGGTAATGGCCTACCAAGGCAATGACGGGTAGGGGGTGTGAGAGCACGACCCCCAACAATGGGACTGAGACATGGCCCATACTCCTACGGGAGGCAGCAGTCGAGAATATTGGTCAATGGACGAAAGTCTGAACCAGCGACACCGCGTGTTCGAAGAAGTCCTTCGGGATGTAAAGAACTTTTCTGGAAGAGGAATCCGCCGCAAGGCGGATGACAGTACTCCAGGAATAAGGGGGTGCAAACTCTGTGCCAGCAGCAGCGGTAATACAGAGCCCCCAAGCGTTATCCGGATTTATTGGGCGTAAAGGGTCCGTAGGCGGCAAAGTAAGTCTGTAGTTAAATATCCAGGGCTCAACCTCGGATGTGCTACGGAAACTACTTAGCTAGAAGACGTTAGAGGTTGATGGAACGGTAGGTGTAGGGGTGAAATCCGTTGATATCTACCGGAACACCAAAAGCGAAAGCATTCAACTGGGGCGGTCTTGACGCTGAGGGACGAAAGCGTGGGGAGCAAAAAGGATTAGATACCCTTGTAGTCCACGCTGTAAACTATGAACACTGGCTATTTGAAGTGTCGACCCTTCAAGTGGCGAAACCAACGTGTTAAGTGTTCCGCCTGGGAAGTACGATGGCAACATTAAAACTCAAAGGAATAGACGGGGATTCACACAAGCAGTGGAACATGTGGCTCAATTCGACAACAAACGAGGAACCTTACCAGGGCTTGACAGACTAGTGTAAACCCTTAAGAAATTAGGGGCTACCCACAAGGACGCTAGTTCAGGTGCTGCATGGTTGTCGTAAGCTCGTATCTTGAGACGTTAGCTTCAGTGCTGTAACGAGCGCAACCCTTATTACTTGTTTTATTTGTCAGGTAAGACTGCCTGGGACAACCAGGAGGAAGGTGAGGACGACGCCAAATCAGCATGGCCCTTTGATGCCCTGGGCCGCACACATGTTACAATGGGACCGACAATGGGTTGCAAAGCCGTAAGGCGGAGCTAATCCCACCAAACGGTCTCTCAGTTCAGATTGAGGTCTGCAACTCGACCTCATGAAGCTGGAATTGCTAGTAATCGCGTATCAGCTATGGCGCGATGAATACGTTCCTGAATCTTGTACTCACAATAAACGCGCCCGGCAGACATATAAATTAAAGAGTTCAAATCTCTTCCTCTGTTGATTCAACAGAGCGTAGCTAAAGGACAATTATTTATCGCGAGATAAATGGTAGAGGGTCCGGCGGCAAACAATAGCCCGAATCATTAAAGAGCTTATCGATCTATGAATGGCGGTGAGCATAGAGAAGATTATTCCGTTAGCTCGATTCGGGATGTTGGGAATAGTATATATGTTGACCCGGGGAGATCTGATGCAGTATAATGTAATTGACGCTGCGTCAGAAGTCAGCTGAATCATAGTAACCCGAGATTAAATCGGGAGAAGGATTCTCTCTAATATGCAATTAAATCCTAATTACATCGTAGGTTTAGTAGATGGTGAAGGCAGTTTTACTGCCTATATTAGAAATCCTGATATAGGCGGTAAAGCGAAAAGACGAGCCAAAGCCGAACCAAAGTTTTACTTGAAACTCATCGAGAAAGATAAAAATATTCTCTATGATTTAAAGAAATATTTTGGTTGCGGTAATGTCTATTTTCAAAAGGATAGACGGGAAAATCACCAGAATTGCTATCGCTACGAAGTGGCTAACCGATCTGACTTAGAAAAGATTATTATCCCGTTTTTCCAGAAATATCCAGTCAGATTAATATCAAAACAGAAAGATTTTAAAGTTTTCTGCCAAATAATGGAGGGGATACAGAAAGGAAGGCACTTAACCAAATTAGGTTTAAAGGATTTATATCAACTTAAACAAGAAATGCATTAGAGCTCGCCGTATGCGGGAAATCCGCTCGTACGGTGGGAACGTCAACTCTGAATTCACAGAGAACATTCGCCCGTCACGTCAAGCGAGCTGGGAATGCCCGAAACTCTCGATTTATCGAGATCTAAGGCAGGCTCAGTAAGAGGGACGAAGTCGTAACAAGGCACCGGTAGCGGAAGCTGTCGGTGGATCAATATATTAATTATTTTTTTAACATTTGTTAAAAAATAATAGCATCGACTAAGTTGAAGACCGAAAATTTTGTTTTCAACTTAAAGGTATTAGCCGAGGAACCTCCAACTTTCGGCTTTCGGATCAACTCTAAGAAACTAAACAAGATGAAGAAAAGGCCTTTACTGGCCTTTTCTTTTTTGGTATATTCTGGGTAGAATGCGCGTGTAGTTCACCGGCAGAACGCTTCACTGATAATGAAGAAGTAGAAGGTTCGATTCCTTCCACGCGCACCAGTTGTATTTAACAGGGCTTGGCCCTGTTTTTTTTATTTTCTTGACAGGGGCGTATTTTGAAAATATAATAAAAACATAGTAGCTAAGCAGATGGATATATTAAAGGTCGGCTACTAGACAAGATTTTTATTAATTAGATTGAGACTCTTATGGCAGAAGAAAAGAAAATTGCCGACGAGCAATTTCTTGAGTACGTCATCAAAGCCATTGTTGACCACCCTGACGATGTCAAACTCTCCCGCAAGGTAGATGAAATGGGCGTCCTGCTTTCTTTGCAGGTGCACCCAGAAGACATGGGCCAGGTCGTAGGCCGCGAAGGCTCGACAGCTCGCTCCATTAGAACTTTGGTTAGAATTATCGGTCTTAAGAATCACGCTCACGTGAACTTGAAGATCGAAGAACCAGAGGGCGGACGAGTGATGAGACCCAGGAAATTTGCCGGAGGAACAGGTCTTGATGACTTGAAACTCTAAAGCATAATTTTAAATTCTCAACAAGACTGCGCTGGTTTTCGGCGCAGTTTTGTATTATGATGTTTTAATATGTCTCTCCAATTTGATATCATCACTATTTTCCCAGAGATTTTCTCTTCTTATTTGAAAGAATCCCTGACTCAAAAAGCTCTTAAGAAAGGCTTATTTAAAGTTAAGATCCATAATTTGCGGGATTTTACTAAAGACAAGCACAGAATAGTGGACGATCGGCCTTTCGGCGGCGGCAGCGGCATGGTCATGAAAATAGAGCCTATTTTTAAAGCCGTGTCTAAATTAAAAAAGCCAAGAAATCAAAAGTTATTCTTTTTACCCCTAGAGGCAAGAAATTTAATCAGCAAATGGCTTATTCTTGGAGCAAATTAAACCAGATTGTTTTTATCTGCGGCCGTTATGAAGGAGTGGACGAAAGAGTGGCTAAATACGTGGCTGACGAAGAAGTATCTATGGGGGATTATGTTCTCATGGGCGGGGAATTACCGGCCATGACTTGCCTGGAAACCATCGCCAGATTAATTCCCGGAGTTATTGGCAAGGAAGGTTTATTAAAAGAAAGAATAACCAAGGAAAAAGGCTTTATGGAATATGCTCAATATACCAGGCCGGAAGTCTTCCAGCCCAAAAAAGGTAAAAAATGGGTTGTGCCTAACGTCCTACTTTCTGGGAACCACAAGCAGATAGAAGAATGGCGGAATAAGTACGGTAAGAATGTTTCAGCTTGAGTTGAAGAAAGATTTAAATTGTGTTAAATTAAAACCTAGTTATCGTGGGTAGGTACCAAAGCAGCCAAATGGAGCTGACTGTAAATCAGCTGGCTTCGGCCTTCGGGGGTGCAAATCCCTCCCTGCCCACATAAGACGCCGAGATAGCTCAGTTGGTTAGAGCACGTCATTGGTAATGACGAGGTCGTGGGTTCAACTCCCTCTCTCGGCTCATATGAATAAAAAACCATTCATAAAAATGCAGTGCCAGACATGTAAGAAGGTCAACTACTACACTCGTAAGACAAAAAGTACTGTCGAGAAGAAGTTAGAGTTGAAGAAATTCTGCAGGTTTTGCAAAAAGCATACTCCTCATAAGGAATCCAAGAGATAATGGGAGTGAAAAAATACAATTTAAAAGAATACCAGCAGCTTTGCAAAAAGACTGCCAAGAAGTATAGCAACAAGGAAAAGGAGATTTTCACTTGGGGTTTAGGATTGTCCGGAGAAGCGGGAGATGTGGCCGGCTGCATTAAGAAAACTTTTAGTCATAATAACGATCAGAGGCAGGGTATTAAAGAAAATTTAGGAGATACCCTATGGTATCTAGCCATGATCGCTAATTTTTTTAAGTGGGATTTAGAAGAAATCTTAGGAGAGAATATTGAAAAATTAAAGGCCAGATATCCTCAGGGATTTACTGAGAAAGCGGCTAAAAGAAAGAGGATAGACTGGAACGAGAAATAATAGGAGCTTGGTTCAGTGGTAGAACAGCGGTCTCCAAAACCGCGGATGGGGGTTCGATTCCCTCAGCTCCTGCAGTATATTTTAAAGAATCGCCGAAAAGACGTTTTTTTTGTTAGAATTAAAACATGAAAAAAGAGTTAGATAATGCCATTACGGGGGAGAAAAACAACGCACCCATATTGAAAAGAGGCTCAAGTATGGAACTTTCTTCTAGCTTTTGGGATTTGCCAGGCGGGAAGATGGAGAAAAGTAAGTTTTATAAGCAGCAATTAAAAGATAGGCGCAAGAAAAAAAGATAGGGTATAATAAGCGTGTATTTAAAGAGTCGCTAAGTAGGTGATTTTTTGGTAAAATAAAATATATGAGGAAAATAATTACAACACAATTTATAGTTTTGCTTTTTGGAACAGCGTTCGCTTGGTTTAATTTTTCTAAAGAGCTTATAAATTGGCTGGCGAAACGCGCCTGCACTACAGGTTGCACCATAGGTCTGGTTAATCCATTTTTGACTCCGTGCTTCTATGGAGCAATCTTTTTTACTATCGCATTCGTCTTGAGTATAATTATCTTAAAGAAAGTTCAGAAATAACTGAATAAGTCAGAATCTCATTCCGTATAAATTAAGACCTAAAAGAGCTTGATTTTATATTGCCAAAAGCGCCAAAATTTGATAGATTATAGCTACCTATGAAGAAAAAATTAATCATCATTCCTTTAATTTTAGTTGCTGTAATTGTTTTTATTGTCTTCCAAATTGTGGCCAAAGGTAAGCCTGACGGCCAAACTTTGGCGACAGTCAAATTGGGCAATATTGTCCAGGGTGTTTTTGAAACTGGCCAAGTGAGATTAGGAGAAGAAATCAATCTTAATTTTAAGAACAGCGAAACTATTGAAGCAATCTATGTGCAAATCGGCAGTCAGGTTTGGGCCGGCAGTCCTCTAGCTAAATTAAACACTACGCAGTTAGCTATTAAGTTGGATGAGGCTAAGGCGACTTTAGCCGTGGCTCAAGCTGAATTGGATAAGTTGCTCATCGGAGCTACTGCTGAAGATATAAAATTAGCTCAGACTGTGGTAGATAACGCCAAAACCACTTTAGCCGCTGCTCAACAAACCTATCAGGAAGAATTGCAGGAAGCCAAAGACGATGCCCTGAATATTTTAAACAGTTCGTATTTAAAAGGAGTGGGAGCTTCAGATACTGTCACCTATTTAAAGAAAACATATTTTTACGGCACAGATCAGGAATCAGGCTTGGTTAAGGAAGAAAAAAGTAAAATGGAATTAACTTTGGCTGCAGCTGATACAGCGATTAAAACTGCCAGAGCCAGCTCAACTCAAGATAATATTGATTTGGCTTTAACTCAATTGAAAATTTCTTTAAATAGTGTTTATGATTCCTTGGCTGTCATTAAAGACGTGATTGATACCGTCTCTTACCGCGATACAGTGACGGAAACTGACAAGGATTCTTTGGATACAGAAAGAACAAATATTAATACAGCTATAACTAGTGTGGTTTCAGCTCAGCAAGCTATTATTACGGCTAGGAATACTAATGAAGCGGCTGTTAATACAGCCCAGGGAAGTTTACAGGAGGCTCAGGATAAATTAGCTGTAAAATTAGCCAAACCCAGACAATCAGACATTGATTATTACACGGCTAAACTTTCCCAACAGAAATCTCAGGTCAGTTTATTAGAAAATCAAATCTCAGATTCTACTTTAAGAAGTCCGGTCAGAGGTCAGGTGACGGCCATTAATAAGGAAAGAGGGGAAATGGTTGCTTTGACGGAAAATGTCATTACGGTTTTGCCCACCAGTTTTTACGAGATTAAAGTGGATATTTATGAAGAAGATATTGTTAAAATTGCTTTTGGCAATCAGGTAGATATCTCTTTTATTACTTTGCCTGATAAAACTTTTCCCGGCCGGGTTATTTCCATTAACCCGGGGAATAAAGTGGTTGACGGCGTTGTTTACTATGAAGTTAAAGTGGGTTTTGAGGAAAATCCCCAGGAAGTCAAACAAGGTATGACGGCTGATATCTTCATTAAAACAGCTGCCAAGGAAAATGTTTTAGTTATTCCTCAGGGAGCAGTTGTAGAAAAAGACGGCAAGACCTTGGTTAATGTTTATCAAGATCAAAAAATAAGTTCTAAAGAAGTGGTTCTGGGTTTGGAAAGTTTCGATGATTTAGTAGAAGTGGTTTCCGGTTTAACCGAAGGCGAACAAATAATTGTTGATTAAAATATATGGCAGAGTCAGTTATAAAACTGGTTGAGGTTACTAAAACCTATAATCTGGGAAAAGTGGAATTAGCCGCTTTGAAAGGCGTGAACCTCGAAATCAATCGAGGTTCTTTTGTCTCGATCATGGGGCCTTCGGGTTCCGGTAAATCAACCTTATTAAATATGCTCGGTTGCTTGGATATTCCCAGCCAGGGCAAAATTTTCCTAAAAGACAAAGATATTACTCAACTTTCTGAAGATGAGCTTTCTCAATTAAGGGGAAAAACCATCGGTTTTATTTTTCAGGAATTTAATTTATTACCTAACCTGACGGCTTTGGAAAATGTCATGCTGCCTATGATTTTTCAGAAAGTTCCTCAGGCGGCAAGAATAACTAAAGCCAAAGAAATTTTGTCTTTAGTGGGTTTGGACGACAGAATAAACCACCTGCCTTCCGAGTTGTCGGGTGGGGAACGCCAAAGAGTGGCGATTGCTCGAGCTTTTGCCAATGATCCAGAATTAGTTATTGCCGATGAGCCCACAGGGAATTTAGATTCGGTTACTGGCAAGAAAATTATGGAAGTTTTAACCAATTTCCATCAAAAGCAAGGCAAGACTATTGTTATCGTCACGCATGATCAAAATATAGCTAATTACAGCCAAGATGTTATTCACATCCAAGATGGAAAAATAATTTCTAACTCTTTATGGAACAAATAAAGGAATATTTTAAAATAGGTTTAAAGAATTTGAAAACCAGGTCTCTGCGGAGCTGGCTGACGATTTTGGGCATTGTTATCGGTGTGTTTTTGATTATCAGCTTATTGTCTCTTTCCCAAGGAATTAAAGACACAATCTCCCAACAATTAAAAGCTTTGGGCGGAGAGATGATTTTTGTTATGCCGGGAGATGCCTCCAATCTTTTAATGAGTATGATGGGCGGTGGAACTTTGGAAAAAGAAGATATTACCACTATTAAAAAAGTTCCAGGCGTGGAAATAGTTTTGCCGATGTCTTATCAAAGTGCGGTTATGCGTTATAAAAATGAAGGCAAAACCATTATGCTGGCTGGTGAACCTTGGGAAGAGGGTATTGATGTCTTGCAGAAGTTTCAAGGCTGGTCTTTATCAAATGGCAGTTGGCCGATACCGGGAAAGAGAGAGGTAATCGTCGGTAAACAAGTGGCGGAAACCGTTTTTAAGGAGCCGGTCAAAGTGGGTAATGAAGCCGTCATCAAAGGCGTTAAGTTTGAAATAGTCGGTGTGCTTAATTCTTTGGGCAGTAAAATGGACGACACCTTTGTTTATATGGATATGCCTCTTTATCAGGATTTGACCGGAGAAAAAAGAGGTTCAGCCCAAATGGCTACAGTGAAAATAGAATCCGGTGCTAATTTAAACCAAGTGGCAGACGACATTAAAGAAGCTTTGGAAAAAACTCGAAAGAGAAGAGTGGGAACAGATGCCGCTGATTTCAGTGTTATTACTTCAGATAAAATGTCAGATATTGCCGGCGGCATTCTGGGAGTTATTCAATTTGCGGTCATGGCTTTTGCTAGTATTGCCATTATCGTGGGAGGTATTGGTATTATGAATACCATGTTTACTGCGGTTAGGGAGCGCACTCGGGAGATAGGTATTATGAAGGCTATAGGAGCCAAGAATTCAGCCATTTTAGCCATTTTCCTATTTGAAGCGGGGATTATAGGTCTGGGCGGTGGAATAGGCGGTACGCTTCTAGGAGCGCTCTTAGCCAAAGCCATAGAGAGCTATGGTCAGATCTCTCCTATGATTTATTTTAAGGCTTCCTTAACTCCCGGTATTTTGGCTTTCGGTTTGATCTTTTCCTTTTTAATCGGCTGCTTTTCGGGCTTTTTCCCGGCTCAAAAAGCTGCTAAACTAAAGCCAGTGGAAGCCTTAAGGAGATACGAATAAAATGATTTTAGAAATTAAAAAATATCCTGATCCTATTTTAAAAAAGAAGACCGAGGAAGTTAAAGAGATCTCAAAAGAGATAGAAGTTTTGATTGAAGATATGGTGGAAACCATGCAAAAGAAAGACGGTTTGGGTCTGGCCGCCTCCCAAGTGGGCGTGGCTAAAAAAATCATTGTCGTCCAAAGCCAAAAAGGCCCGATGGCTTTTGTTAATCCCTGTATTGTTTCCAAAAGCAAGCAAAAAGAAGTTTCAGAAGAAGGCTGCTTAAGTTTTCCCGGAGTTTGGCTGAAGATCAAAAGGCCTAAAGGAGTTGAGATTAAGGCTTTAAATATTGAAGGCAAAGAAATTAATTTAAAAGCTGCAGGCCTATTAGCCAGAATTCTTCAGCACGAAATAGATCATTTAGAAGGTAAGCTTATTATTAACCATCTAAATTTCTTTCAAAGATTAAAAACAAAACTATGAAAAACATTATTATTTTAGCCTGCATCGTTGTTGTTTCGGGAGCCGCAGTTCTAGGCTTTACAGAAAAGGACAGGATCAGGGATATCTTTAGTGAGGATATCTTATTAAATCCTGAGATGATCCAGGTAACCAGCCCTAAAATTAATGAAACCATTTCCAGTCCTTTGGAAATTACCGGCCAGGCCAGAGGCTACTGGTTTTTTGAAGCTAGTTTTCCGATTCAGCTTTTAAATGAACAAAAAGAAGTTGTCGCTACAGCTATTGCCCAAGCTCAGTCAGACTGGATGACCGAGGAATTTGTGCCTTTTAAGGCTCAGTTAGTCTTTTCCGGAACTCTAGGTAAAAAGGGAATACTGGTTTTTAAGAAAGATAATCCTTCAGGCCTGCCTGAAAACGATGATGAGATCAGAATACCGGTTATTTTCCAAACAGCGGAAACTATGGAAGTAAAAGCATATTTCAACAATAGCAATATGGATCCTGAGTTTTCCTGCAACAAGGTTTTCCCTGTTGTCAGAGTCGTTCCTAAAACTCAGGCCGTAGCCAAGGCCGCTTTGGAAGAACTTTTAAAAGGCATTACTGCCCAAGAGAAAGACCAGGGATTTTTCACTAGTATTAATCCTGGCGTAACAATTCAAAAGCTGACTATTGAAAATGGCGTAGCCAAGGTTGATTTTGATGATCAATTAGAATTTCAAGTCGGTGGTTCTTGCCGGGTATCGGCTATCAGCGCTCAAATTCGAGAAACCTTAAAACAGTTTTCAACGGTTAACCAAGTTATTATTTCCATTAACGGCCGCACTGAAGATATTCTTCAGCCCTAATTATGATAAGAAAGATTAAAATATCTTTATTTGTTTTGTTCGCCGGCATCCTTGTCTGGACGGTTTTACTGCCTAAAGATTTCAATTCTAAAGACCAGGTGATTTTTAATATTGAAAAAGGCCAGGGGGCCAGGGATATTTCCTCAAATTTGGAAGAAGCCGGCTTAATCCAAAGCGGACCACTTTTCAGATTATACGTGACGACTCTGGGCGTGGCGGATAAGCTGCAGGCCGGTCAATACCGCTTATCTCCCTCAATGAGTCTTTTGTCTATTGCTAAGACCATGGCTGAAGGAAACGTAGCCAAGGAAACTTTGACTATTATTGAGGGTTGGAGCTTAAAAGATATTGGGGAATACTTGACAGGCAAAGGTTTATTCACGGCTGAAGACTTTTGGGCTTTAACCGGTTTGCCTGCTTCCAGTAAAAATCCGAGCCAAGATTTTTCTACCCAGTTCACTTTCTTGAAAGACAAGCCAAAGAATATTAATTTGGAAGGCTATCTTTTCCCCGATACTTATGAAGTTAAAACCCAAGCCACTCCTGAAAGTATTATTCTGGCCATGTTAGGAAATTTTGATAAGAAAATTACCGAAGAAATGAGAGCGGAAATAAAAAAGCAGGGCAAGACTATCTTTGAGATTGTGACCATGGCTTCTTTGATTGAAAAAGAAGTTAATACTTACGAAGATAAGCAAATTGTCTCAGGTGTTTTTTGGAAGAGGTTGAAGTCAGGCATGGGTTTAGACTCCTGCGCTTCTATCGCTTACATTCTGGGCGTTGATAAATGGCGTTATTCTTACGAAGACACGCGCACCCCTTCTCCTTATAATACTTATTTAAACAGGGGATTACCCTTGGGTCCCATTGCCAATCCTGGACTAGATAGTATTAAAGCGGCTATTTATCCCAAAGCCAGCCAGTACTGGTATTGGTTGTCTACCCCTGAAGGCCAAACTATTTTTAGTAAAACTTTGGAGGAACATAATATAGCTAAAGCCAAGTATTTAGAATAAGCCTAGATTTTTCCTATAAGATTAATAAAATTGTTTAAAAATGAGTTTTTTAATTCCTTTACATGATATAAAGTTCATTAATTTGACGTTTTAAGTATATCTGTTAAGCTAAATTATTAGTTATATTCTGGACCTTAAAAATTGAATATCTGAATAAATTGGAAGGAGATGGTATCATGGTTAAAGATCGTACTCTTGTTATAATAAAACCAGACGCAATTAAGAAAAATCTTGCCAAAGAAGTAGCCTCAAGAATCTATAGTAAGAAATTACAAATAGTAGAGCGGAAAGAAATTTTACCCGATCTGGAGTTTCTCAAAAAATTATACAGGTGGCCAACAATATTCCATCCAATCGAGCTTGAAGAGTATTTATGTTCTATGCCTTTACCCGTATGGATTATAGAAGGCGATAATGCTATTCAAGAAGTTTTAAAAATTAAAATCAATATTCGGATGGAATTTGGTACAGATGCCTTGCACACCTTAATTCATTGCTCTGACTCCGAAGAGGAATTCCTAAGAGAACATGCATTAATCTTCTTCGATAAATCATTAACGGAGGAAACTATGGAAAAAACTAACAATCAAGTAGAAGTATTCTTATTTAAGAGATGTACTGGCGGAGAAATTTCCTTCTTAATGCTCAAGAGAGTACCAGAAAAAGGTGGTTTTTGGCAACCGATAACTGGAAATGTTGAGAAAGAAGAATCTTTCGAAGAGGCTGCGACAAGAGAAGTTCGGGAAGAGACAGGTATCTTTATCATCTTAAAACTCATTAATACCGGTTATTCCTTTGATTTCTTTGACGACAATCGTTTGCAGCACGAGATTGTTTTCGGCGCAGAAATAAAGGAAGAGGCAGAAATCATTCTTTCGCAAGAACATACTGAATTTAAATGGGTGAATAAAGAAGAAGCCCTAAATAACTATCTAAAGTGGCCTGGCAATAAAGAGGGTCTGAAAAAAATATCCCAAATATTAAGCATATGAAAAGGAGGGAAAATGGACACCAGCGATTTATTGGTAAAGAAATATATAAAAGAAAGACTATCCAACAATCCTGAACTAGTCCCATATATAAGTAAAACCTCTATTCTTTTGACAGAAGATGACCCAGGACTAGTTTGGGATTTCCTGATTCTCTTACCAGATGAATTATTCAGTGAGTTTTCCGCTCGATATAGTGACTGTTTTGTTATAGATGATCACGAATACGATCCTTGGGTTTTCACTAAAGTTAAAAGCTTAGGATGGATTGTAAAAGATTTTCAGAAGAGACTCCCTATAGCACTTTGGATTTATCAGCATTCGATGATCATACAAGACAAAGATAAGCAATTTAGCAATATTCTTGATAGACAAAAAGAAAGGTTTGCTGAATTGTTCCCCGAAATTTTACAAAAAAAGTATATAGAGTTTCGGACTGAAAGGCACAATCTAAGACATGCGATAAAAAGAGAGAATGCGATTGCTATAGCCCTGATTAAAGCTACCGTAGTCAAGTTGTCTTTTGAAATGAGTTTTCTTGCGGAAGGAAAACCCTATCCCTACAAAAAATGGTTACCTATTTTTGTCCAAAGAGGAACAGGAAAGAAAGCAGAACTTTATAATATTAGTCAAGACTTCTTGGATACCAAAGAGGCGGAAAGATCAATAGAATTGAGCAACCAATTGGTAGAGAAAACGATTTCACTTTTGAATGAAACCAAAGTACTAGAAGACGATATACTTCAAAGATGGTGGCTCTATCTTAAATAAATGACCTTATCAAAAGATAAGGTCATTTTTATTATCTATTAAGTATTTTTTAGAAAGGTTTAGCAAATTTTTATCTTGACGCCATCTAAGTTTTCTAACAGCGTCTTCAAAGCTTAAGAATCTATTTGAATATTTTTCGTGAGAGCGCAGATCCTTTTTTATTTTAGATATAGTCGAAATTTTAATTAAATAAGGCTGAATAACCTTATAAACGATATTTTTATTTCGCTTAAAATGATACTGATATTTTCCTAACCTTGTGATTAATTTTAAATTCCGATAACCCGTTTCTTCCCCAGCTTCTCTTAGAGCGGTTTCGCTTAATTTTTCCCTTATTTTTTTATGTCCTTGTGGTAGAACATAATACTTCCATTTGTGATCATAAAGTAATAGAAATTTATTTTTATAAAATAGAATCGAACTTGCGCAAGTTTCCTTTATCTTATTATTATTTTTATTAGCGATCTTATCTTTAACTAAGTTCATTATAGTAGATAATTTTTTAAGGCGTCCCATTTTATCAACTTTAATAAATAGTATTTTATTATTTATTAAAGGAGGGAGGATGTTTTTATAAAAATAAAGATAATTCGAATAAAAATCAACGTTTTTTAAAAATTGTTCCTTTACCGAAAAGTCTTTAACCGTTAATGCTTTGTTCTTTGCGTAGGCTTTATTAGTGTATAAAAATATTATCAGAAAGTTGTTTAGTTTTTTAATATTTTTTAGCTGCTTTTTGAATTCAGATGGGAGCTTATTAGTTTTAGCATATGTAAAGGCAATATTAGAAAGAATAGATCTATCCATTACCACCAGTTTTCCATCATTTCTTTGTTTTATTGCTTTTTGATGTCTTTCTTTATGTTTTTTATAATACCATTTAGAAATGCCATTTTTTATTTTAAAATTAAGATGGTTAGGCTCGCCGATTAAGGCATAGCCATATCTTCTAGCAAGATAATTCGCTATCGTCGTTTTACCAATCCGCCAAAAACCTTCAATAATAATAATTTTAGATAATTCTATCGAGTCTTTTTTGGAGTAAGATTTTTCCATTTTTTATTAAATAATAATTCTTATTTGGATTTGCTTTTGTCCTTTTTTCTTGAAGCCATAATGGAAGTGGCGGTTCTATTTGTTTTTTTGTTTTTAACACCGTCTTTCTATAATGGAAATTTTTAATAACATCTTGATAGGTTTGAACTGCCATATTAGCAATCCTGTCTAAACTATAATATTTTTTAACGAAAAATCTATTTTTTTCGCCAAGTAGTTTCATCCTATTAGGATTATTTAATAAATCAATAATTATTTTTTGATATTTATCTAAATTATTTTCAACGATTAAGCTAGTAATTTTTTCGTAACCGGAAGCTCCAATTTGAGTTGTTATAATAGGCAAACCTGCAGCACAATAATTTAAGATTTTTACTTTCATACCAGAGCCCTCTATTACAGGGCATAAAGCTATAGTAGATTTTTTTAATAACTGATTTAAATTTTTTCCAGTGGCGCTACCAGAGAAAATAAGGTTATTTTTGCTAAACCTCTTTTTTATATTTTCAGGTACCATCCCTATAAATGTGAATCTTATTCCCTTAAAATTTTTATTAATTTGAGGATAAAGTTTTTGAGCAATAAATTTGGCTGCATTTTGATTAGGCCAATAGAACATATTTCCTAAAAAAACAACATTTTTTTCTTTAAAATTAGATCCGTAGTATGGAAATTTAATTAAATCTATAGGATTAGGGATTAAAGATAATTTTTTGATATCGACGCCAATTTTGTTAATTAATTCATAGCGATCTAAAGGGGTCATACAAATTATTTTTTTTGACAAGATACACGCAAGGTGACTTATAGCTATACTAGAAGCTATTTGTTTTTTTTCATATTTTAAATTTTCCAATAACGTAGCTTCTACATCGTGCATCTCTAAACAGATGGGGACATTAAGATCTTTTGCAATCTTTTCATATCTGATAACAGAAACAGAATCTTCGACTTGAAGAATATCGATACAACCTTTTTTTATTATTTCTCCTAATTTTTCAGTATTATAAAAAATAAATTCAGGAATAACGTGGAATTCTAAAGATTTCTCTTTTAACAGTTCTTTTATTTGTTCATTATTGTAAAAATTACGATTACAAACAAAAATTTTAATATTTATTCCTTTTTGGACCAGTTTTTTTGATAGATAATATAACCTATAAGTAACGCCCGTATTAGGTGGAATTTTTAGTGCGGTATCGATAATAATACCTAATGTTAGATCTTTTTTTACCATAAAATACTAGTTTATCATATTTTCTTATTCTTTTAATAAGCTTACTACTTTTTGTTCTTTTTTACGAATAATTAAGATCGTTTTTTAATCACTTAAGGTAATAGTAGAGAATCAAGTTGTCCTTGTTTTTCTGAATCGCTAATTGGGCTCTTTTTTGGTAAAATAATAATATAGGGTATGTCAAAGATATTACAAAATAAAAAGGTAGCTATTATTCTGGCTTTCCGCAACTTCCGGGATGTTGAATACTTTGTGCCTGAAGATATTCTATCTTCTGCCGGCGCTGAAATTTTCAATGTTAGTTTGGAAAGAGGAATTGCTATAGGCGACGAAGGAGGAGAAGTAGAAATTGATTTTTTAGCTAAAGATCTTAAAATTAATGATTTTGATGCTGTGGTCTTTGTCGGGGGAGCTGGTATGGGTCAGCAATTGGAAAATGAAGATTTACAGCAGATAGCCAGAAAAACTATGGCTTCAGGCAAGGTTTTGGGAGCTATTTGTATTGCTCCGGCATTATTAGCCAAAGCCGGAGTTTTGGCTGGTCGGAAAGCTACGGTATGGTCAGGACCTTTAGATAAAGCTGCTATTAAGATCTTAGAGGAAGAAGGAGCTCAATATCAAGAAAAGGAAGTAGTTATAGACAAAAGGCTGGTGACGGCTTCCGGACCCCAGGCTGCCCAGAAATTTGCTCAAGCTTTGATTGGGGTCTTGACAAGTTTTTTAGGCTGAGTAATATAGAAATATATCCACAGACAGCAGGTATCTTTATGAATAAATCCTGCCGAGGGTAAAAACTAATTGGGCTTGGGCTCAATTTAATCTGTGGGTACAAACCGCAGTTTTTTTATGCCATTAACTAAACAAGAAAAACAAACCATCCTCTCAGATTTGAGAGAAAAAATGGACAAGCAAAAGTCCTTAGTTTTTGCCGACTTTACCGGATTGAAAGTAAAGGATTTATCGTCTTTAAGGAAGAAAATGAAAGACAAGGAATGCGAATTAAAAGTGGCCAAGAAAACCTTGATTGCCTTGCTTTTAAAAGAAAAGAAATTAGAGAGCGATGTGAGAAAGATGAAAGGAGAGATTTTATTGGGTTTTGGCTATAAAGACGAAGTTATGCCCTTTAAAGTGTTGTATGACTTTGGTAAAAGCACAGAGAATTTGAAGATTTTAGCCGGGATTATCGGCCAAAACCTTTATACCAAGGAAAAAGCCTTGGAGATTGCTCAATTGCCTTCCGGTCAGGAATTGATGGGTAAATTAGTCTATCTGATGAAATCCCCGTTATCCGGTTTGCATAACGTGTTGCAGGGTAATTTAAGAAATCTGATTTATGTTTTATCAAAAATTTCAAAGGTCGGAAATTAATCTAAATTAAAACTATGACTGAAGAAAAAAAAGTTGAAGTTCCCGAGAAATTCAAAAAATTAGTTGACGAAATTGAAAAACTTTCAGTTTTGGATTTAGCCGAATTAGTAAAAGTTTTAGAAGAAAAATTTGGCGTTTCCGCTCAAGCTCCTATGATGGCCGCTCCAGCAGCCGCCGGAGCCGCAGCTCCCGCAGCTGATGAAAAAAGCAGCTTTAACATTGTCTTGAAAGAAGTTGGAGCTACTAAAATTGAAGTTATCAAATTAGTCAGAGATTTGACCGGCAAAGGATTAAAAGAGGCTAAGGATTTGGTTGATGCCGCCGCCGCTGCTCCTCAGATGGTGAAAGAAAACGCCAAGAAAGAGGAAGCCGACGAGATGAAAAAGAAGTTTGAAGCCGCCGGTGCTAAAGTTGAATTACAATAATTTAGAAATTTGAGTCCAAATATTCTTGGACTAATTTCTGCAGAGATCGCGCCTCGTTTCTTTGAGGCATGCCCGCTTTCGCTAAGGGAGCCAGAACGTCTAAGGTTTCCTGAAACAAAGTGCGGGCTTTTTCGTTTTCCTTTAAGATTAATAGGTTTTGGGCCATGGTGATTTTATCTTGAACTTCCGCTATTTTTTGTTGAGCCGCCTGTAGAGCGTTTCTTTTTTCGCCACTGAAAATCAAGAAACAGATAATCAAAAGAAAAACCAAAAGGATAATCAGGATTAGTTTCTTTTTAGTATCTTCCTGTATGGCGCCTATTTTCGGCAAATGAAAGCTGATTTTCGGCAACTTCAAGGCTGGCAAAGCTTTAAACTTAGGTAATTTTATTGCTGGCAGTTTGAAAGTTGGCAACATCTTGAACCTAGGCAAGCTGATTTTAGGAAGCTTAAAAGAAAGCCTTAATCTTGGTAGTTTGAATTTTTCTTTTATCTTCAAAAACGGAATCAGGAAAGTATTTTTAAAAGAGAAGCTAATCGGTCCTTTTTGGAAGATAACGCTTTCTGTCGGCTGGTTTTCTTGATTCATGATAATGATCAAGCAGGCGCCGGAAAGTTCCAGCAGCAGGTCTTTTTTGAGCTTGAAAGCGCTCTTTATCTCCCTTTCGTTATCAGCCGAAACCAGCTGCCTTAAGAGGCCTTTGTCTCTATTAATGGCGCCATATGCCTCTTTGGTCAGGAGTATGATTTTGTCATTTTCAGCCAGTTTGCCCGTGGCAATATTGCCGAAGGTCTTTAGGGCGTCTTTAGGCTGGGATTCCAGGTTTTGGCTGAGATCAACTACTTCCTTTTGTCTGACCAGCAGGATTTTAATATAGCCGGCCTTAGTTAGATTCAAGGAGTAATCTTTGATATTGAGCATGCCAAAGTTTAAGTTACCCATCCAGTCGACGTTGCCTTCTTTGGCTTGTCCGTCTAGATATTCATTAGCGCGTTTTAAGGAATCCTTCAGGCTGGTTTCCGGGCTCTTTTTTAAGCTGGAGCTGTAGAATTCTTTTTTAATTATTTCTGCCAGATTATTAAGAAAGCGGGAATCTTTGGATAAGGCTTTAGTGAGCTCGCCGACAATATATAGATTTCCCAGTTTCTTTTCGTAGAGATTTTCTGGCTCATAGGCAAAAGTATCAAAGATCAGATCTTCTTTGGTTTTGGGGTTGAAATGGAACTCAAGAATCTGCATATTGTTTTATTATATTCCCAAGGTCTTTAAATTAAAAGCCGCAGTTTCCTGCGGTTTTTAATTTATTCTGCTCTTCTAACGTATTCAGAAGTTTCTGTATTAATTTCTATTGTGTCTCCCTCGTCAATAAAGAGGGGAACGTTGACTTGTGCGCCGCTTTCCAAAGTAGCTACTTTGTTGCCGGCTTGGGCACGGTCGCCCTTTAAGCCTGGCGGAGTTTCAGTTACCTTAAGGGTTACTTTAACAGGTAAAGAGATGCCGATAATTTTTTCATTAAAAATAAAAGCATCAACGACTTGGTTTGATTTTAAAAACTTACCCGCAGTGCCCATTTTTTCAGCGTCTAGTTCGAATCTTTTACTGGGGTTTTTTTCTTCGCAGAAAAAATAATTGTCCCGGTGGCCATAAAGAAACTTAGCCGAGAATTTGATTAATTCAGCTTCGTCAAAAACGTCTCCCTGATGGAAGGTTTTTTCCATGGCGCTGCCGGTCAGAAGATTTTTCATTTTAGTTTGGATAGTGACCTGGCGCTGTGCTTTTTTCATAGGAGAGGCTTCCAATACTTCGTAGGGCTCGCCATCTATTAATATTCTAACTCCTTTTCTTAAATCACTGTGGCTTAACATAAAAGTCTTTGTGGCCTCTTAAGAAATCCTCAAAGGCCATTGGTTTTTTACCTTCTAATTGCACTTGGTTAATAATTAAACGACCTTGTTCTACTTTAGCTTCTAAGATTTTTAATCTTTTACTATTATATATACTATACGTTCCTGGCTCAGGATTCAAGGCCCGGATTTTTCTGACAGAGATTTCAGCCGGTTCTTTGAGGTCAATCAAACCGTCTTTAATTTTTAGTCTTTTAGTAAAAGTTGCTTTGGTTTCGTCTTGGTCTTGAGGTGCGAGTCGGCCGGCTATTAACTTAGGCAGGGCCTCAATGAGCAACTTCGCTCCTAAATCAGCCAGCTTGTCGTGCAAGGAAAGGAAAGTTTCATTTTGATTAATAGCTATTTCCTCTTGGACTAAAATCGGCCCGGCATCCAGCTTTTCCGCTACTCGCATAATCGTGACCCCGGTTTTATCGTCTCCGTTTAAAATTGCATATTGAATAGGAGCAGAGCCGCGGTATTTTGGCAGAAGCGACGGATGAACATTAATGAAGCCGTATTTGGGAATTTCCAATATCTCTTTTGGCAAAATCTGTCCATAAGAGGCGATGATACCCAAGTCCGGTTCTAGTTTTTTTAATTCTTCCTGCCAAAGGCCTATTTTCTCCGGTTGAGCAACAGGAATATGATATTCTTCCGCTAAGACCTTAACCGGTGGGGGAACAATGGTTTGTTTTCGGCCGATTGGTTTGTCAGTTTCAGTAATGACCAAAAAGGGCTTATGTCCGGCCTTAATGAGTTTCTCTAGGATAATGGCTCCGAAGGACGGAGTAGCGATATAGACAATCTTCATGTTATTTTCCACTCAATTTCAGAATCTTTGCCGCCGAATTCCAGGAATTCGCCGTCTTCCGCAATAACGTACCACATTTTTTTAGTTTCCGACCACCACATGGGCCGGCCCTGGTAAAAAGGTTTTTTAACTATTTCTTTAGGTTTTAATCTGTCTATTTCCAGCCATTTTTTAAAGACGGTTTCTATGGCGTAATCCAGATTTCTGGAACTGGCCCATTGAGCCACTCTATCAATAGCCATCTTAGCTTGCTCAATGGAACCGGCCAATTCTAAAAGCTGTTTGGCTGGTTTGGTAAAGCGGGAATAGACGATTTGTCTTTTTTTAGCATCTTCCTTAAGTTTATTTAAAGACAAACCTTTAGTTTTAAAATAATGGGCGACAATCTGCTGAATAGCGGTTTCTTCTTTTAACTCTTCGTAGTCTTTAATTTTATTCTTTTTCAAATATTCCTCTATCTTTTTAGCCATTTTTTCTCCAATATCCAAAGTCTTTCGTAGACCTTTCACGCCTGACTCCTGATAAAGAAGAGAAACATCTTCTTTTAGATTATTTAAATTCTTAGCCGCTTTTTGATAAAAAAAGATGCGGCGCTTGGCGGCTTGGGCCGCGGCTCCTTTAATATCCAAAAGTTCAGCCATTTGATTGAAAATTTTAGCTATTTCCTTGTTGACCATAACTTTAAAAATTATACCATGTTTAGAGCCCGGTAGGGTCGTCGATAAATATGGTTTCAACTTTGAATTTTTTCCCGATTAATTCCTTTAAAGCTTTTACTCCCACGATTTCCGTGGCATAGTGGCCGGCAAAGACAGCGTTAAATCCGGCGTCTTTGATTAAAGTTTTACAATCAAAGGATTCACCGGTCAGATAAAGATCAAATTTTTTGTTTATCGCCTCAGCCAGTGTTGGAAATCCTCCGCCGCCCGAACAGACGGCAATGCTTTTTATTTTTTTTGGTCCGAATAAAAAAGCCACGCACTTAGTACTAAGCTTCGCTTCTATTTTTTTGACGAGCTCTTTTGCCAAAACTGGTTTTTTAAAATTACCGCACCAACTGATGTTTTGACCATGATATTCGCCAAATTCCTTTTTGATTTGAATGCCGAGTAGTTTTAATAATTGAGCATTATTACCGGCTATTTTGTGCTTATCTAAAGGCAGATGGGAAGCGTAGAGAGAAAGATGATTTTTAGTTAAAAACTTTATTCTTTTTTGTTTAATCTTATCTAAAGCGGGATTCTTGTATTTTTCTTTCCACAAAAGGCCGTGGTGGACGACGATTAAATCAGCTTTTTCTTTTAAAGCTGCTTGAAAAGTATCCAGGCTGGCGTTTTCCGTAAAAGCTATTTTAGTTATTTCCGGTTTACCCTTCACCTGTAAGCCGTTACGGGAAAGGTCTTTTATTTTTTTATTTCCCAGATGGTCGTTTAAGAAAACAACGATGTCTTTTAATTTCGCCATATTAATTTATCAATTGTTTTATCCTTTGGGCTTCATTTTCCACCAGTTCTCCGTCGTATTCGCCGGCATGAGCAGTGGCTCCCTGATAAACGGGCCTTTTTTGGTCTAAATGCAAGTTAAAAACTAAAGCGTTGTTTTCGGTTTTCAAATAGACATGGAATCTAGGGTAGTCGTTGGCGCCAGGAGTACGGATGTAATTCATTTCGTCTTTCTCCTGACCGAGGAAACGATAGCCTAAGCCTCGCATCAGATTATTGGTATTTTCTTTAAATGGTCCTTGGATAATAAATTTCATATTATTTTTCTCCTGCCAGCTGGCCGCAGGCAGCTTCAATTTCTTGGCCGAAACGGTAGCGCTGAGTGAAAGCCACTCCGGCTCTCTCCAGAATAGCCCCAAACTCCTTTATTTTCCAGCCGGGCGAGGGCTTAAATTCGCAATGGCTGACCGGGTTGAAAGAAATGAGATTTAAGAAATAAAGAGATTTTTTCATGATTCTGCTCAATTCTTGGGCTTGTTCCGGGCCGTCATTAACTCCGTCAATCATTAAATATTCAAACATGACCTTTCTGTTTGTTTGGGCCAGGTAGCTATCAACAGCTTTTAAAACATCTTGGATAGGATAGGTTCTATTGATCGGCATTAGTTTTGAGCGCAATTCGTCGGTTGGGGCGTGTAAAGAAATAGCTAAATTAACTTGCAAAGGTTCTTTAGCCAGTTTTTCTATGAGCTTGGGTATGCCGGCAGTGGAAATAGATATTTTACGGCTGGCTAAATTCATTCCTTCCTTGCTGTTGATTGTTTTAATGGCTTCCAGAACATTATCATAATTTAAGAAAGGCTCTCCCATGCCCATAAAAACAATGTTGGTTATTTTCTCCTTTGCTTGCTTTAACAGTCTGGCAAAGAAAAGAACTTGAGCAATGATTTCTTCTGATGACAGGTCTCTTTTGAAACCCTGTTGGCCGGTAGCGCAGAATTGGCAGTTCATTTTACAGCCAACCTGGGAAGAAACGCAGATGGTCCGGCGGCCGTCCTCGTGTTTCATGAGAACCGATTCAATTGATTGGCCGTCTGATAATTCTAAAAGAGCCTTTGTCGTCTGTTCGTCTTTGGAAGTCAAAAGCTTTTTTAATTTTAATTCAGGTAAAGGATAGACTTCTGTTAAATTTTTTCTTAACTCCTGGGATAGGGTAGAGGCTTGGTCCCAAGATTCGATCAAATCAGAAAACAAAGCTTTTTTAATCTGCTTTAAGCGGTAAGACGGTTCGTTTTTTAAAGCTTCTTCAATATTTTGGAAAATCATAATTTGGAATTAGCCTCTTTTAAGCATTCTATCAGTTTTTTGCCGAATTGAGGATCTTGAAAGATGTTTGACATATCTAGTCTAGCTTACTATATTTATATAATAGCACCATCAAAAATAAATAAACGAAAGGAGGAAAGCCAATGGAAATTACTAGAACGAGCATCCAATTCGGAAGAAACGTTGGGGCAATTACTTCAGCTTGTAACAAGAATTTCATTTGCTTCCGCCGGCCGCTTGATAGAAAACTCTGGGAGATGGATATTAATATGAGGTTCCGGGTAACACAATTCGATAGACAAACTTATTACGGTTCCTGTCTTGTCTTACCCCTACGCCAGAGTCTTTCTCCTGCTTTCCTTGATTTTCTCAAGGAGCGTTCGCAGGAAATCTTTTCCCACTATGCCGCCAAAAAGAAAATAAGAGGATTTGTGCAGGAAAAGAAATACTGGATTTTTACTCTTATGGGTATGGCCGCATTATGGGATGCCGATCGCCGGAAGAAAACGCGCCATTCATACGGTTTAATAGCCAGTATTACTAAGAAGGCGAGCGACTTTCCTGTGGAATTTTCCGCTAATATTATCAAAGAACTGGAGGAACTGGACGAATATTGGTTCGAAAAATTCTTAACTGACGTAGGAGCTACCGGGATTGGTGAATACACTTTTGGCATGGTTCTCATAACCCTGAAAGTCTTTTGGGAAGGATTGAAACTGCCAGAACATTTTACTGATGCAGACTATAGAGAGTTAAGTCTGTATCTCAAATCTAGCGCCAAGAAGGGGCCCTTTTAAAAGGCCCCTTTTATTTTAAATGAAAAAGGCGTTGATTATTTATGTCAGCGCCTTTTTATACTTGTACCTGTTGAAGCTGTGAAAGTTTTTTGGAATTCTTTAGTTTTTCTATAGCCGTGTCTTGTATTTGTTGCATCCTTTGCTTGCTCCGATTGCCGAGTATTTTTCCTGTTTCTTTTAAGGTTCGCGGATATTCTTCTCCTAGACCGAATCGCAAGCAGATAACCTCATTTTCTTCTTTAGAAAGTTCCTCTCTTAAGGTTTGACGGAGACTTTCTTGTAAAAACCGTTGGTCGATGGCTTCTTCAAAAGATTTTGTGGTTAAAATTCTTTGCAATTCAAGGGGACTATCTGAGATAACATCAAGGAGTTCTGAATCATCTGAATCTTTCGGCGTTTGATTTAAAGAAGCAACGTTGATGCAAAAGGAAATAGTTTTGAGTTCTTTTATTTCTTTCGGATTGAGCTGTTGTTCTGCGATTTTTCTTTCTGGACCCAAGGATTCAGAGATTTCTTGGTTAGTAGGTTTTCGTCCCAGTTCTTGCTGTAATTTCCAGGCCCTATTGTAACTTTTCCGTTCAATTAAAGCCTGAATAGCCGCTTCGGATAATTCTTTGAAACTTGGCTCTCGACCTAGGTCCTGGCGTAGTTGATTAATAGTTCTTTGATAAAGTTTCCAAAGAGTCATTTTATAAACTGGCACCCGGATGCTGTTGCCTTCGTTGTTAATGAATCTTCTAATGGCTTGTTCTATCCACCAGACCGCGTAAGTTGAGATTTTCTTGCCTTTTTCGAGGTTAAAGCGTTCGATGGCCTTAATGAGTCCTTTGTTGCCCTCTTGGATAAGATCAAGAAAGTCAAGACGACCTTTAGCATAGCGTTTAGCCACACTGACAACGAGTCTTAGGTTAGCTTCAACCAGTTTTTTTCTGGCATCTTGATCTCCTTGCCTGCTTTCAATAAGCAGTTCTTTGGTTTCTTTTTCTGACAGGCGGGGTATTTGGTTGATCTGGCGCAAATAAAGAGCGACTGAATCCAAATTTTCGGCAGCTTCCATTTTTATCACCTCCTTTTTAAGGTACTTTTATTGTTTACTTTCTACCATTTTTCGAATAGAATATCAATAATGCGACATAGAGTTTTTATCGCCGTCAATCTGTCTGACGATATCAAAAGAAAGTTGGAAGACTTCCAGAGGAAATGGCTGGATCTGCCGGCCCGCTGGACAAAAAAAGATAATCTCCATATTACCTTGCTCTTTTTGGGTTATCTTTCTGACGAAGAGCTTTTAGAGGTTTGTCGGATAAGTCAGGAAGTGGCGTCAAGAAATCTTTCATTTGAAATTAATTTGAACAAAATTTTGTACGGCCCTCCCAAGAAAATGCCGCCCCGCATGATTTGGGTTGAAGGCGAAAAGTCCAAAGAGTTTGCTTCTTTAAGAAAGGATTTAGAAAAATCCTTATCATATGCTCCACCTAAAGAAGAGCACGCTTTTTCACCGCACATTACTTTGGCTAGGATAAAAACTTGGCAATGGAAGGAGATTGAGCCGGAAGAAAGGCCTCAAATCGAAGAAGAATTAAGACTAATCCTTAAAGTGGATTCCATTGAGGTTATGGAAAGTGATTTAAAGAGGGGAGGCCCTCAATATGCTATTTTAGAATCATGGCCGCTCAAAAATTAAAAATCCATTTCATCGGCATTGGAGGTATCGGAGTTTCCGCTCTGGCCCGATATTATTTGGCTCAAAAACACCTAGTCACCGGCTCTGATTTAGCATCTTCGGAAATTACTCAAGCTTTGCAAAAAGACGGGGCGAAGATTTCTATCGGGCAGAATGTTCTTCCTAAAGAGGCCGACCTGATCATTTACAGTCCGGCTGCTAAAATAGGAAAAACAAAAATTCCGGCTCTAAGCTATCCGGAGGCTCTAGGGCAATTAACCAAGAAATATTTTACGATTGCCGTTTCGGGTACGCACGGTAAAACGACCACCACCGCCATGCTCGCCTTGATTCTGATTAAAGCCGGACTTGATCCTACGGTTATCATCGGCACGAAATTAAAAGAGTTTAACAACACTAATTTCAGGACGGGGAAAGGTAAATATCTTTTAATAGAAGCTGACGAACATTTCGCTTCCTTCTTGAATTATTGGCCCCAAGCCATCGCCGTCACTAACATAGATGCCGATCATCTGGATTTTTATAAAAATCTAAAAAATATTAAAATCGCTTTCGGTAAATTTATCAGCCATCTACCCAAAGACGGGATTTTAATTACCGAAAAGTCAGTCAATAAGAAAGAGCTTTTAAAGGTTAAAAAAATTCTCCAAGTGCCCGGCGATCATAACGCTTATGATGCTTTAGTGGCTTTAGCCATGGCCCGGTCTTTAAAAATTCCCGATAAAATTTCTTTGGCGGCCCTGGCCGGATATAAAGGAGCTTGGCGCAGATTTGAAATTATTAAAACTAAACCCTTTACTCTTATTTCCGATTACGGCCATAATCCTCAGAAAGCTTTGGCTACTTTACAAGCGGCCAGAGAAAAATATCCGAAGAAAAATATTTGGTGCGTCTATCAGCCGCATCAATACGAAAGAACCTACTTTCTATTCAAAGATTTCATCCGAGCCTTCAGGCAAGCCCCGATCGATCGCTTAATCATCACGGATATCTATGATGTGGCCGGCCGGGAAAGCCAGCAAATTAAACAAAAAGTTGATGCCCAGAAATTAGTCAAAGTTATTGATAAAAACAGCGTCTCTTATTTGCCTAAAGATAAAATAGTTCCGTATCTTAAAAAAGAGGTGCAAGCTGGGGAGGTGCTTATCATCATGGGCGCAGGGGACATTTATCAACTAATTAAAGAACTATAAAAAACTCTTCTTTGACTTATTTCCTGGCTTAACTTAAGGTAGAAATAAGCATTTTGTTTTTTAAAAAGAAGAAAGGAGGCCAAAATGGATATGACAAGTTGGGTGATCATCGGCGTCTTCATCTTTATGTCCTATTTTATGGGTTCTTATCCTAGCGGCCACTTAATCGGCAGGTTTTTTGCCGGTATAGAGATCCAAGACAATGGCAGCGGAAAGGGCGGGACGACTAACGTCATGCGCACGACCAAAGACGTTATGCTCGGTCTAATCGTCGGTGCTATTGATGTGGGCGTCAAAGGAGCTTTTTGGATGTTCATGGTCCATATCGTCTTTGTGAACCTTCACTGGGTGGCCTTTGTCTGTTTCGCTGTTGTTCTTTTGGGGCACGTCTTCCCTCTGCTCACTAATTTTAAGACTGGCGGAGCAGGCGTGGCTACGGTTCTTGGCGGATCTCTAACTTTCGTTAACGGGTTTGCCTATCTCCTGGCCGCTGCAGCCTGGATTCTAGTGTTCTATCTCAGTAAAGGGATTAGATCTCTTTGCAATATGGTGGCTGTGGCTGTTCTGCTTTTTTCCGGCGTTTTCTTTAATTTCTCTTGGGAGTTTTTGCTCTTTGCAATTTTTGCAACAGGCTTGGTCGTTTTTGCCCATCGCAGCAATATTAAAAGGATCAGACAGGGTAAAGAAGATCGTTCGACATGGAAATGGAAAAGGGTTTAGTTAAAAAAGGGTTGTCATAACGGCAACCCTTTTGTATAATATAAAAACAGTTGTAAACAATCTATGGAAAGAATTTTAAATAAAGACATTAGTAAGTATATCGGAGAAAAAGTCATGGTTTCCGGCTGGGTGGATACCAGAAGAGACCACGGCGGTATAGTTTTTTTAGACTTAAGAGATCGCTCAGGCATTTTACAAGTAGTTTGCCAGGCGGATTTAGTTAAAGATATTAAAGAAGAATACGTGGTGGAAATTGAAGGCTTGGTCAAGGAAAGACCAGAGAGAATGGTTAACGCCGAATTAGTCACCGGCAAAGTGGAATTGCAAGGGGAAGCTTTTAAGGTTTTAGCCCAAGCCCAACAATTGCCTTTTGATATTAAAAATCTCAATGTCGGTTTGCCGGTTCTTTTGGACTGGCGTCCTTTGGCTTTTAAAAATGCCAAAATCCAGGAAATTTTTCAAGTTCAGGAAATAATTGTAGATAGTTTTAGACAAACCTTAAAAAATCTGGACTTTCTTGAATTTCAGGCTCCAGTTATCGTCCCGGCTAACGCCGAAGGGGGAGCGGCTGTTTTCCATGTTGATTATTACGATTCCGATGCGTATTTAGCTCAAAGCCCTCAACTTTACAAACAAATTATGGTGGGCGGCTTTGAGAGAGTTTTTACCGTAACTAAAGTTTTTAGAGCCGAACCCAGCGTCACTACCAGGCATTTGGCGGAATACACCAGCCTAGACGCAGAAATGGGTTTTATCTCCTCTTGGGAAGAATTAATGGCAACCATTCAGGTTATTGTTAAAAATGTTATTTCAGATTTGAGTAAAAAGCCTCATCTCTCCCTGCCCCAAGTTAGTGAGAATATTCCTAGGCTAAAAATGAGAGAGGCTCAGGAGATTATTTTCCAAAAAACCGGCCGGGATAACAGGCAAGAGCCGGATTTGGCTCCAGATGATGAAAAAGATATTTGTGAATACGCTAAGGAAAAATACGGCTCTGATTTTATTTTTATCACTCACTATCCCACCAAGAAGCGGCCTTTTTACACTTTTGCCGATCCTCAAGACCCTGATTATACCTTGAGTTTTGATCTGCTCTGCCGCGGTTTGGAAATAGTGACCGGAGGACAAAGGATTAACGAATACGATAAATTAGTGGCTAATATTAAAAAGTGGGGGAATAAGCCGGCTGATTTCGAATATTATCTACAGGCTTTCAAATACGGCTTGCCTCCTGAAGGCGGCTTCGCCATAGGCCTGGAAAGGTTAACTAAACAAATCATGGGCCTGGAAAATATTAGAGAGGCCTCTACTTTCCCCCGCGACATGGAAAGGATTGACCAAAGATTATCTGTGGCGGAGACCAAGAAAAAGACTAAAAAGAAAGTTAAGAAATGAAAAAGAAAAAAAAGATTAGAATTAAGAATTTCAAAATTCTGCTTTTTCTCATTCTTTTTACGCCCGCTTTCGGTTGGGGCTGTTTTATTTTAAAAGAAAAATTGGATGTTTTCTTTTTTTGGCATGAGTTTTCCGCCAATGCCAAAATTATGTCGGCCCAAACAGCGCAGGATAATTTCTTACAAAACTTAAAGGAGTTAGCTCCGGCTCGCAATAAATCAGTCGAAGATCTTAACTTGGGAGCTAAAGCTGTTCTAGCCCTTTTTTTAGATAAGGATAAAGAAGCAACGCTTTTAGCTAAAAATATTGATAAAAAATTGGCAATTGCCTCTTTGACTAAGCTAATGACGGCCAAGGTTATTTTAGAAAACTATGATCTAGCCAAGGAGATAATTATTTCTAAGGAAGCCGTAGCTCAGGAAGAGGATTTGGGGAAATTAACTGTCGGTGAAAAGTTGCCAGTTGGAACCCTGCTCTATCCCTTATTAATAGAATCCAGCAATGATGCGGCTTTTGCCTTAGCTAATGATTATAGCGGCATGACCAGTTATAGTTTTTTAGAGTTGATGAATCTGGAAGCCAGGAGTCTAGGACTAGATAATACTTTCTTTTACAGCGTTAATGGCTTAGAGCCCGATGATGAATTATCTACTGAGATAAATTATTCGACGGCCGCTGATTTGGTAAAATTAGTTAAAGATCTTTTGCCGGAAACTTTGCTCTGGCAGATTTTAGCCACTCCCCAGATTAATCTTTACGGCGAAGAGCTAACCAATACTAATAAACTGTTAGGGGAGTATAATAATATAATAGGTGGCAAAACTGGCTATACGGAAAAAGCCGGCGAATGCTTTATCTTGGTTCTAGAAGCTCCCAAAGGCCGCGGTTATTTGATTAATGTTATTCTTGGTTCTCCTAATCGCTGGGAAGAAATGAGAGAACTGATCGCCTGGGAGAAGCAAGCCTATCTTTGGTAAAATATGTTCTATTTACCGGAAGCCGCCATTAGTGTCATTAAAATGTTTACCTTGGGCTCCTTGAGCTTTGTTTTAGCTTTTGCTTTAACTCCTTTCCTAGTTAAAATATTGTATAAATACAAGATGTGGCGGAAAGAAGTTAGAACTAAAGCTATTGATGGCAAAGATTTGGTTTATTTCCAAAAGTTCCATTCCGAAGGCGAAACCCATATTCCCAGATTTGGCGGCATCTTGATCTGGCTGGCTCCTTTGCTTCTGGCTGTTTTCTTTTTTGCTTTAGCCAAGACAACGGATATTAGTTGGGCTCATCGGCTTAATTTTCTGACTAGAAGCCAGACCTGGTTGCCTTTTTTCGCTTTTACTTCAGCGGCTTTAATTGGTTTAGCCGATGATTTTTTGCAGATTATAGGCAAAGGGAAATATATTGCCGGCGGTTTGAGTTTAAAAAGACGTTTGGCTCTAATGGCTATTATCGGCATCATCGGCGCCTGGTGGTTTTATTCTAAATTGGAATTATCAACTATTCATATTCCGGCTGTCGGAGATATTAGCATCGGCCTTTGGTATATTCCTTTATTTATTATCGTCATGATGGCCACTTATTCCGGCGGAGTCATTGACGGTTTGGACGGCTTAGCCGGGGGCGCCTTTGCCGCTATCTTCGGCGCCTTTGCCGCCATCTCCTTGTTTTTAGGCCAAGTTAACCTAGCTGTCTTCTGTATTGTCATCTTGGGTGCTATTTTAGCCTTTCTATGGTCAAATATACCTCCAGCCAAGTTTTATATGGGAGAGACCGGCATGATGGCTCTTTGCGCTGCTTTAACCGTGGTGGCGTTTTTAACTGATTCGGTTTTAGTCCTGCCTATTATTGGATTTTTACTAGTCTTGGAATCAGGTTCAGTTATTTTGCAATTGATTTCCAAAAAATTAAGAGGAAAAAAACTTCTCTTGGCGGCTCCCATTCATCATCATTTTGAAGCTAAAGGTTGGCCACACTACAAGGTGACGATGCGTTTTTGGATTATCGGGGTAGTTATGGGTATTATTGGAGTAGGAATTAGGTTATTGGGGTGAGTTTGATTTTTTTATATTTTGCAGCTTGCCGCCTATTTATTTGAGCGGTTTTTTGCTATAATTGCTTTATGAAAGCCGCCATCTTAAGAAAAAAATACCCCTCTTTTATATATGAAAGCTTTGAATGGGCACTAAAGAAAGGTAATTTAGATATTTCCTTTTCGTTTAAAGTTGAGCCGGATATTGTTTTTCATCCCAGGCTTTCTATTAAGAAAGTAAGCAAAATGGGTTTAAAAAAAGAAACCTTAGATAACTTTGTTTTTCATTTGGGTTTAATAGAGATGTTGAGTTATTGGAAGGCCACCTGTTCGCCCAAAATCATTATTCAGGCAGGCAGAATGGACAGCTGGCAGAAGAACTGGTGGAAGGATTTAATCACCCGCGGTATGGGCCAGTTCTTTTACGAGAACAAGATTGATTGGAGAGAACCTGATTTTTTGGAGATTATTTCCTCCGGTCCTTCTTTTATGGGCTTTGCTTCCGAAGAATTAAAAGACAGATATTTAGTACCTATGGGCGGAGGTAAGGACTCAATCGTTACTTTAGAGAAGCTAAAAGAGCTGGATAAGGAGATTAATTGTTTTGCGGTTAACCCCGGCCAGGCAACCAAGAATGTTTTAAAAGTTGCCGGAATCAAAAATCCCATTATAGTGGAAAGGACTATAGATCCTTTACTGTTGGATATGAATAAAAAGGGATTCCTTAATGGTCATACGCCTTTTACGGCTTTATTGTCATTTTTGTCTGTTTTTTGCGCCGTTTTATTTAATTACGGCAATGTTGTTTTTTCCAATGAAAAGAGTTCTAACGAAGGCAATGTGGAGTATTTGGGCAGCTTCATAAATCATCAGTATTCCAAGAGTTCTGAGTTTGAGAAGAGATTCAAGCAATACTGCAGGAAATATTTAGCGAATAATTTGAGTTACACTAGCTATTTAAGAAAATATTCCGAATTGGAAATTGCTAAGATGTTTACTAAATACCCCAAATATTTTTCTACTTTTTCTAGCTGTAATCAGGGATTGAAAACAGGGGAGAGGTGGTGTGGCAATTGTCCTAAATGTCTTTTTGTCTACTTAGCCTTGTACCCGCATTTAATCTCGGAAGAAATATTAAAAATCTTCAACCAAGATTTATTTGAAAACAGAAAGTTGCTGCCCATAATGAAAGAATTGCTTGGCCAAGGCAATAAGAAGCCTTTTGAATGCGTCGGAACTTTCCAGGAAAGCAGATTGGCTTTTGGTTTGAGTCTTAAAAAAGCTCAAAAGTCCGGCAAGCTTCCTTATCTTCTAGCTAAATTAAGCTGATTTATTTTAAACAGTGAAAGTTATCCACTGTTTTTTCTTTACAACAAAAAAGTCTTTGTGCTATTTTAATTTAATACTTGGTTGCCGAGAACGATAAGAAGGGGGATTAATTTTGAGTAGTAGAAACGGAGTTAGTAAGCATCATATTCACCCCAGGAGTCGCAGTGGCTTGAATGTTCCGGAGAATGAGGTATATCAGTCAGCCAAGAAACATGCCGCCTTTCATATCTTGTTTTACAATATGATACCCGAAGAAATCGGCGAATATCTGGCCAAAGATTGGTGGAAAGATAAATACAATATTGTCGTCGAGAGGAAGTGCAGCACGCTGTGTCTTAACCAAGAAGAGTGGGGTGAGCCGTGTGTCCGGAGAAGAGAATTGCCTTCAGCTAAAGAACAGTTTACTTATTATCTTCTATTTAAAGGCATGACTCCGGAAATAGTTCTATTCTATTTGGCCGAAGAATGGTGGGGCAATCAGTTCAATGTTTCTATTATAAGGAAGGAGGGCAATAAAATAAGTCTTAAGGAGGGATTATTTAATAGAGTTCTCCAACCAACGGTTTGAAAGCAGAAGCCCCGACTGGATAGCCGGGGCTTTTTATTTGATAGAACAATTTTAAAAAGCCCTTTTTTGTGCTATTTTTAATAAAGATGAAACTTGCAGAACTGAAAGATAAAAAGATCTTGATTCTGGGTTTTGGCCGGGAGGGCCAGGATACTTTTTTCTTTTTGCACAAACTCTTTCCTCAAAAGGTTTTGGGTATAGCCGATGCAAAAGAAAAGATTGTTTTTAAATTTGATCAGAAGATTGTTTTCTATTTAGGAAAAAGATATCTTAACGCTCTTAAAGATTACGATGTTATTATTAAAGCTCCGGGTATTCCTTTAAAGAACATTCCCGCAGTTTTTCATAAAAAGATCACTTCCCAAACTGAAATCTTCTTTGACAATTGCCCGGGACAGATCGTGGGTATTACCGGAACTAAAGGTAAAAGCACGACTACTTCTTTAATTTACCAAATCTTAAAAAAAGGAGGGTTGAAAGTTTATTTGGTGGGCAATATCGGAGAACCGGTTTTGTCTTATCTGCTAAAAGCCAAGAAAGAAGATGTTTTTGTTTATGAGCTGTCAGCTCATCAGCTTTTCACTCTCAAAAGAAGCCCTCATATCGCTGTTTTACTGAATATTTATCCGGAACACTTGGATTATTACCGAAGTTTTAAAGAATATGCCCAAGCTAAAGCTAATATTACCAAATACCAGACTACCAAAGACTATTTTATTTTTAATTCCCAGGACCCGCTGGTTCGTAAAATAGCTAAAACCTCGAAGGCTAAAAAAATAGCCATTAAAGGTGAGTATTACGAGTTGGACAGAGCGGCGGCAGAGACAGTCGGCAGGATTTTTAAAATTCCCGCCAAGACTGTTGCTAAAGCCCTTAAAGAATTCAAACCTTTGGCCCACAGATTGGAATATGTCGGCAAATTCCGAGGTATTGAGTTCTATAACGATTCTCTTTCCACTATACCTGAAACGTGTATAGCGGCTTTGGATTTTTTTGGAGATAAAGTTGGGACCTTGATTCTAGGTGGGTTTGACAGGGGATTGAATTTTGATAAATTAGCCCAAAGAATCTTAAAAAGTAAAGTTAAAACTTTAATTTTGTTTCCCACCACTGGTCAAAGAATTTGGCAGACTCTCAAAACCAAGAAGATTCAAGGATTCTTCGTTAAAGACATGAAAACAGCTGTGGGTTTGGCCTATGCTAATACCGATAAAGGTAAAATTTGTTTAATGTCTCCGGCTTCTCCGAGCTTTGGTATCTTTAAGGACTATGCCCAAAGAGGAGATTTATTCAAAAAGTTCGTGAAAATGGTAAGATAAAATTGATGGCCAGTCAAAAAACAGAAATAAGCACAGGCAAGCCAGACTACGGATTAATTGTCGTGGTCGGCCTCTTGGTTTTATTGGGATTAACTATGTTGGCCGGGGTTTCCGCAGCTATTTCTCAGGAAAAGTTCGGCACGCCAAACTTTTATCTTTTCCATCAGCTTCTTTACGGTTTACTCCCAGGAATTATTTTGGGATTTTTAGTTTACAGAATGAAATTGGATAAATTGAAGAAATGGGCGCCTTTACTGCTTTTAGGAAACTTATTTCTAATGCTTCTGGTTTTCGTTCCCAAGATCGGCATGACTTTGGGTGGTTCGCGCAGCTGGCTGAATTTGGGGGTTATCACTTTCCAACCATCGGAATTATTAAAACTGACTTTAATAATCTATTTATCTTCCTGGTTGGCGGCCCGTACGGAAAAGAAAGAGCATAAAGCTACTTTCGTTGCTTTCTCAGCTATTATAGGCCTAGTGGCTGCTCTTTTAATTTTACAACCAGATATTGGAACTTTGGGAATTATAGCTCTGACCGGCATTTTAACTTATTTTCTATCCGGCACTCCGGTTAGGCACACTTTGTTGATTATTATTTTAGCTGTTATTGTTTTAACTTTAGCTATTAGGGTTTCGCCCCACGCTTTCAGCCGGCTGTCTGTATTTTTAAATCCGGAATTAGACCCCATGGGCCAAGGCTACCAATTAAGGCAGGTTTCCATCGCCGTAGGTTCTGGCGGTTTTTTTGGCAAGGGTTGGGGTATGAGTATTCAAAAGTTTGGTCTGGTGCCTCAGCCTTTGGCTGACTCTATTTTTGCTATTATTTCTGAAGAAGGAGGGTTAGTCATTAGTTTGACTTTTGTCACCCTTTTTCTGCTTTTGGCCTGGCGGGGAGCTGCTATTTTCAAACAAACTCAGGATAAATTCAGGCAATTAATGGCCGCAGGCATCTCCAGTTGGCTAATTATCCAGGCTTTTGTTAATATAGGAGCAATGCTGGGGCTTTGTCCGATTACCGGCATTCCTTTGCCTCTAATCAGCTATGGCGGATCAGCTTTAGCCGTGGAATTAATTGCTGTCGGCCTTTTACTTAACATTTCCAAAACCAAATGAAAATATTATTTACCGGCGGAGGTACGGCCGGACATATTTTTCCCATTATAGCCGTGGCTCGGGAAATTAGGAGAATGGGATATGAAGATAAACTTTTCTATATCGGCCCTAAAGACGAATTTAGTTCGGTTTTGCTTTCTCAGGAAGACATTAAGGTAAAAATAGTTTTAGCCGGTAAAATCAGAAGATACTGGGATATTAGATGTATTTTAGAAAATATCCTGGATGTTTTTATTAAAATACCTTTGGGTTTTTTGCAATCGTTTTTCTTTGTTTTCTTTAATTCTCCAGATTTAATTTTCAGTAAAGGTGGCTATGGTTCTTTTGCCCCTGTTTTATCAGCCTGGCTTTTACGAATTCCCGTTATTCTGCACGAGTCAGACGTGGTGCCTGGGCTAGCCAATAGGTTTCTGGCTAGATTCGCTTCCCAGATTTTAGTTTCTTTTCCTGTGGCTCAAACCGAGTATTTTGCCGCCAAAGACATTATTTCTGTGGGCAATCCTATTAGAAGGGAATTATTAAAAGGGGATAAGGAAGAAGCTAAGAAACTCTTTAATTTAACCGGAGAAAAACCCATTCTCCTTATCTTGGGTGGTTCCCAGGGAGCCCAAAAGATTAATGATTTTGTTTTGGAATCATTAATTAATATCTTGCCCGATTTTGAAATCATTCATCAGACCGGCGAAAAGAATTATGAATCCGTTAGATCTGAAGCCAAAGTGGTTATGAACCAGGAAATGGGCAAGTATTATCATCCAGTTCCTTTCTTAGGAGAAATTCAATTGAGAGAAGCTTATAACGTGGCTGATTTAATCGTCAGCCGGGCCGGATCGGGCGGTATTTTTGAAATTACGGCCTGCGGCAAGCCTTCTATCTTAATTCCTTTCCCTTACGCCGCTCAGGACCATCAGGCCAAAAATGCCTACGCTTTAGCTGACTCCGGAGGAACCTTAGTTATGGAAGAAGGTAATTTGACACCACGTTTCTTTTTGGAAAAAGTGAAGTATCTTTTTTCCCATCCTGACGAATTAGAAAGAATGGCCCAAAACGCCAGAGCCTTTTCCAAGCCCGAATCGGCCAAGGAAGTGGCTCAGTATATTATTAATAGTTGTAAGGAGAAATAATCGTGATAAGCTGAAATTAGAAAGATATGTCCAAAGAAATTCTCAAAGATATCAGAGTTAGAATGGCTCCTTCTCCTACGGGGAAGCTGCATATTGGCACGGCCAGAACCGCGCTTTTTAATTATCTTTTTGCTAAAAAAGAAGGAGGTAAGTTTATTATGCGCATTGAGGATACGGATCAGGAAAGATCAAAAACAGAATTTGAAAAAGATATTATAGAAAATCTTCATTGGCTGGGGTTGGATTGGGATGAAGGTCCGGATAAGGGCGGGGAGTACGGTCCTTATCGCCAAACCGAAAGAACAGATATTTATAAAGAATATTTAAAAAAGCTTTTAGAAGAGAAGAAAGCTTATTATTGTTTTTGTTCTAAAGAAGAATTGGAAGCCAAAAGGCAGGAACAGATGAGCAGGGGAGAGGCGCCAAAATATAATGGCAAGTGCTGCGGTCTTTCTGAAAAAGAAGTGGCTGAAATGCTCGAAAGAAATCAAGCCGCGGTCATCCGTTTCAGATCCCCAATTAAAAAAGTAGTTTTTGAAGATGTTATTAGAGGAAAAGTAGAATTTGATTCGGCTTTAACGGGGGATTTCACTATTGCTAAAAGCCTGAATGAGCCTTTATATAATTTTGCCGTAGTTGTTGATGATTATGCCATGAAAATTTCCCACGTTATCCGGGGAGAGGATCATATTTCCAATACTCCGAGGCAAGTTCTGCTCCAAGAGGCTTTGGGCTTCCCTAAGGTTAAATACGCCCATTTACCCCTGATTTTAAGCGAAGATAAGTCAAAGCTAAGCAAAAGAAACGATACGGTTTCCGTGGCCGATTACAAGACAGAAGGCTATTTGCCTGAAGCTTTGATTAATTTTATTGCTTTTTTGGGCTGGAATCCTGGAGATGAAAGAGAAATTTATTCTTTGAATTCTTTGGCTAAGGAATTTTCTTTGGAAAAAGTTCAAAAAGCCGGAGCGGTTTTCAATATGAAAAGATTGGATTACATCAACGGCTTTTATATCAGGCAAAAATCAGCCCAAAAATTAGCTGAGCTCTGCCAGCCGTATTTGCCCCAAGCCGAACCGGCTTATGTGGAAAAAGTCGTAGCTTTATACCAGGAACGCCTAAAGAAACTTTCTGAAATCAAGGAATTATCAGATTTCTTTTTCCAAGACGAATTAGTTTATGACAAAAAGATTTTAAAATGGAAAGATATGACGGAAAAAGAAGCTTTAGCTTCGTTGGATAAATTAGAAAAATTATTATTGGGCATAGAAAAGTTTGATAAAGAAAATTTAGAAAAAGTTCTCATGCCCGAAGCCGGAATAATGGGGGACAGGGGTAAGCTTTTATGGCCCTTAAGGGTGGCCTTGACCGGTAAGGAAGCTTCGGCCGGTCCTTTTGAGGTAGCCGAAGTTTTAGGCAAGGAAAAAACCTTAAAAAGAATTAAAGAAGCTAAAAAATTACTCAAATGAAATATTTAAATTATTTTTTAATTATTAATTTATTGTTTTTTAGTTTTTGTCCTGTCGTTTCAGCTCAAGGATTGGAGCAGCCCAAAACCATGGAAGAGGCTAAGGGCTTGGGTTTGGATATCCTGACAAAGCTGCCCGGAGCCGTTCTTAACGTCTGGCACTCCCAAGTTTATCCTTTCTTAATGAAGCTCTGGTCTTGGTTTAAGGACATTTGGGATTCTTCTTTAGGAGCCAAGGTTAATATTTGGTGGCAAAAGATTATCAACTGGTCAGGCAAGGAAACACCAAATTTACAAGTTGAACTGCAAAAAGAAATACAAGAAACGCAAACTGATCTACCCAAGGTAGGGAATACTCTTTGGGGAAGATTCCAGGCTTTCTTTAAATAGCCCTTGACAAGGGGCTTTCTCTGGGTTAATATTCCCTTTACAGAAGGGATTGGCTTTTCAAGTTCATCGGATTTAATCGTCTGTGTGGAGAACCCGCCGAAGTCGATAGGTGGATAGAGACGATCTTGGCGCGACATTTGACGCAATAAGCCTGCGTTCAGAACCTCCTTCGAAACCTTTTAATATATTTCCGAAACCCTTAGGCCAATCCCTTCTCCCTCCTTGTTCTTTTTATCTCAATTTAAGTTAAGAGCCCTCTACTTTAAACAGAGGGCCTTTTTATTGGAGGGGAGGTACTTGACAGAGGTTTTAGGCCTGGGATACGATATAGATATAACGTCGCACAATGGCAGTAAAGCGCCGTCCTATACCTAAGCCAAAGGGCCCCCTCTTCAAACTATGCAAAAACCTATTGTTCAATATATCACTGATTTCCTGGATTATTGCGAAGTGGAAAAAGGTTTAGCAAATAGAACTCAGGAAAACTATCAACACTATTTAAATAAATTTGTCGCTTGGTTAAAACATTCCAAGAAAGAGTCTCTTCGACCCGAACAACTGACGACTGACGATATTTGGGCTTATCGCCTCTATCTGAGCCGTTTCCAGGACGAAAAAGGTCAAACCTTAAAGAAGGTCACCCAGAACTACTATCTAATCGCCTTAAGGGCCCTTTTGGGCTATTTTGTGGCCAAAGACGTGCTTTGTATCCCCCCTGGCAAAATAGTCCTGCCAAAGGACGCTGGAGGCGAGAAAACCGTCAAATTCCTTAATCTAGATCAGATAGAGCGGTTATTAATGGCTCCGGATATTAAGAAGCCAGAAGGTATTAGAGATCGGGCTATTTTGGAATCTTTTTTTTCCACCGGTTTGCGGATCGCGGAATTAGTGGCGCTCAACCGCGAACAATTTACTAATACGAAAGATAAGAAAGATATAGAGTTGGGAATTATCGGTAAAGGCAGCCGGCCCAGAACCGTTTATTTTTCAGAAAGGGCTTTAGTCTGGATTAAAAAGTATTTAGACAGCCGGAAAGATATGGACAAGCCTCTTTTCGTGCATTATATCAGCCGAAAGGATGCTGACAGCCGTTTAACCGCCCGTTCCATAGAAAGAATCGTTAAAAAGTATTCAATTTTATCCGGCGTGCCTATTTCTACCACACCCCATACTCTCCGCCATTCTTATGCGACTGATTTATTAAACCAGGGGGTAGATTTAAGATCCATTCAAGAATTCTTGGGTCATAAAAGTATTATGACCACTCAGATATATACTCATGTCACTAATAAACGGCTAAGGGACATTCACCGCCAGTTCCATAGCGGCAAAAATTTGAAGGAATAAAAAACGTCAGTCCCCTGACGATTTAATTGTTAGCTTATTAGATGTCGCACAATATTAGAGCTCCGTTTCTAGGATTTCTTCGTAAGAATGATGGACCATTTGGGGTAATCTAGATTCAATCAAGTCTATTTCCTTCATCCCCTCGGCATTCCGGGCTTTAAGAGAAGCTTGGCTGCCATTTTTAAAATACAGAAGTAAAGAATCATCTATTCTTTTGAAGCTTTCTAAAACACATACTCTTGGCGCGAGGTCTAAGGGCTCGTAGTCTTCGGCGTTAGTTAAAAGTTTGGATATTTTGTCGTATTTGAGATTAGGGCTATTTTTAATTCTCATAGGCTTGAGAGATTAAAAATTATCCTCTTTTATCCATTATGGACCCGCAAAGAAGGCTGTCAACATATTCCCCTATTATTGTTTTCCAGTTATAATAATAGAGATGAAGGGATTTTTAAAAATATTCTCCAAAATTAATTTAAAGTGGTTAATTTTAGTTTCAATTTTTTTGGCTGGTTTAGCTGGCGGTTTTTTAATTTTTAAAGCCAGTCAAAAAGAAACTGTCTCTCCCCTGCCCCAAAATACTTACCTCAGTTTTATCCTTGAGTCCTACGATACGATTAAGGGTAATTATTGGAAAGCCATGACTGACGCTGAGTTGGCTAATCTTTTTGAATTAGGCTCGGAAACTTTAATGGGCGTTCAATATTCTTTAAAAACCAATGATAAAAGTGGCGTGGAATTATTAGCCGGAAAGATTTTAAAAGAATTACCCGAAGAAAAGAGAAAAGAATATACTACTAAATTAGTCAGCGTTATTTTAAACAGTTTAAGCCCGGCAGGCCGCAACGCCCTTTATAGCCAGCAAGATGAAAAAGATTTAGCTGATAAGGTTCAGAACGTTAACCCCGGCAATGATTTATACCAAAACTTAGGAGCAGAGACAGGAGCCAGCACGGAAGAGATTAAAACAGCTTACGAGGCTAAGGTTGCTGAGTTAGAAACCCAACAGACTCCCGAAGCTCAGGAAAAATTAAAGGAGGCAACTTATGCCTATAACGTTCTTTCCGATTCTTCCCAAAAGGAAAAATATGACAGCACAGGAGCGGAACCTACTGTTTTTGCCAAGCTTCTAACTTCTGACATCGCCCATATTTATATTAAAAGATTTTCACCTACGACTTTTGAAGAATTTCAAAATTTAGCCGCAGGTATTGCCCAAAAAGGCGCTCCCACGGCTTTGATTTTAGATCTTAGGGATAATATCGGCGGTTCAATTGATCTTCTTCCATATTTTTTAGGTCCTTTTATCGGCCAAAACCAATATGCTTACGAATTTTTCCATCAGGGAGAGTATACGCCGTATAAAACAAAAATCGGTTGGATAGATAGTTTGACCTCATATAAAACCGTAGTGATTTTGGTGAACGGCAACACGCAGTCAACTGCTGAATTAATGGCCTCTACTTTAAAAAAATATAACGTTGGCGTTCTAGTGGGCACAACCACTCGGGGCTGGGGCACAATAGAGAAAGTCTTCCAGCTTCAAAATCAAATAGATACAACTGAAAAGTATTCGATGTTTTTAGTTCATAGTTTGACTTTAGGAGAAGATAATCAGCCTATTGAGAGTAATGGCGTGGCTCCGACCATCAATATTAATGATCAAGACTGGAAAGAGCAGTTACTTAAGTATTTTCATTATTCTGCTTTGGTTACTAAGGTTACAGAAACTTGGAATCAGAGCCCCGAAGAATATTAAAAGCCCCTGAGTATTATCTCAGAGGCTTTTATTTTTGGCTTGCGTTCAAACTTTTATCATCCCGAAGTTTAGAAATTGATCGATTTCCCTTAGGCTTCCGTCGGTGCAGATATAAAGGTGGAGCTTTTCTCTTGGACAGCTTTGCGAAACCTTGTCATGAGCTGCTTCGGCTTTTTTAACGACGATATCGATGTCGTCTCCGAATTCACAGCTAGTGCCTCCCTGCTTGTTGCAGCTAAAGCATTTCCATTGATAGGGTTCGTTGGAAAATGATTTTTGCTTTCCGCTGGCCGGTTCCTCGACGCAGAAAATAGATAATTCTTTGGCGGGAAAATCCAGCCGGCAGCCCTTTTTGATCCTTTGCCAGGCTCTGTCGTCGCAATCAACTTGCCGGCGATCAATAAGGTATTTGGCGCCTTTGCCGTCTAGAACCATAAGGAAAGAGTTGCTCCTGAGCAGGACAGTTTCGACAATAACTTCTACTTTATCATTATTCATTTTTTAATCACCCCCTTCTTTTTACTATCTTATCCCCTTTTGCCAGAAAATCAAGACTGCTTTTTCTTGCCGAAAAAGAAAATGTATACAATCTCCAGCAGGCCCAAAGTGTTGAGGACCAGCAAGGCTATAAACCATTTCTTCTGAAGGTTTTGGGCCGCTTTCCAAAGGGCTATCCCCTTCCAGGGTAAAACCCAGAGAGCGAGCAGAACGACAATCCAAGGATTGTTTAATAATTGTTGGATATTTTGTTCCATTTTATTAATTATTTTATACTGTTATAAATATTGCGACCTTTATTTTAAAATTGGTTTAACGATCAATGTTCTTCTTAAGATCAAGTCTTTGGATGTTTTGATATATTCTCCAGGAAAATCAAACCACAGACGGTAAAACTTAGCCAAAGGGATTTTTCTTTCCTTGCCTATAGCTGGGTCCATAAGAATGATTTCTTTCTCGTTGAGACCCGAAACCACAGCATAGTGGCCGTCGTCTTCTAAAAACCAATCAACGATTACCGGGACTCTCTTATCAAGGTATTTTTTTAGATCGAATAAAGAACTGTTATCTTTAATCATTGTTTCAAAGCCAAAGCTTTTAGCTGCCTTAATTAAACCAATTAGACCAGTCCCCTTTTCTTTAAGAGATCCGGCAATTTTGGCAATTTCTTTTTCTGAGGCTTCAACGCCGTAATAGTTAAAGACTATTTTCAGGGAAGCCGGCCCACAAAGGCCTGGTGATTGTAAAAAAGGTTTTAATCCGATCATTTAGCAGTATTCCTTTTAGCTAAATTACAATTTCTGACTGGCTTTCTTTTTTCCAGAGAACAGAAAAGAGGGTTGACTGCCCTTCTCTTTTTAAATGATTTTCTCACGCTTTTATTATAGCAAAATATTGGATAAATAAAAAAAGGCTGCATGGTTAGCAGCTCTTTTGAAATTTTTTCAGGGCCCCGAAGGCTCCGGAGGTTGGGGCCCTTTGCCGAAGGGGGTCTTGTGAGGCTTGCAACACCGGTATCCTATTGCGGAAAGGCCTCGAAGTAGTTTGATTATACTAAAACAAGCTCTTTTGTCAAGAGATGAAATTAAAAGCCCCAGCTGAAAGCTAGGGCTTACTTTGTTTCGAATTTCTCGAAGACAAGATGATCGAATATTCTATGACTTTCGACTCCAGTTACGCCTTTGATTTCTTTTAACCAGGCAGACAAATTAACGATACTAGTCCATCGGCCTTGCAGAGTAATTTTTACTCCGCAAATTGGCGGGGGTAAATTGGCAGCCAGGCCGGTCAGGGATAGCTCTTCGGCTTTAGCTTTTATTTTTTTTCTTAAGCCGACTCCTTGGACATTTCCCACAACAACCAGCTCGCAGGTTATAGTCGTATTCAATTGTCACCTCCTTCTTAGCGTATTTCGTAGGTAATAGTTACTGATACCTCAATCTTATTCTCTCCAGTTTCTATTGCAAGGCCATCTCCGCCTCCTTTAGCCGAGGGTATAGCTGCTTCAGTTCGATAATAATATGGGTAAGATGAGGCTTCAGAAAAATTAGTAACTCTGCCCAGTCTGACATCTAATTCCTTGGCTAGTTCTTTAGCTTTGGTTCTGGCTTCTAAAATAGCCTTTTCTCTGGCTTCTTTTTGCAAAGCATCTTCGTTATCAATAGTAAACTGCAGGCCGCTGATTTGATTAGCTCCTTCTTGGGCGGCTGTTTCGATAACAGCTCCGACTTTAGTCAGGTCTCTGATTTTTACCTGAAGGGATTGGGAAACCTCATAGCCCACCAGAACCTGTCTGCCATTAGGACAAGGGGTCAAGCATGTATTGGCATTATACCATTCATATTTAGGATAAATATTAAAGCTAACGGTTTTTAAATCTTTGTCTTCCACTCCCTGAGCTTTAACAGCTTCAATAACGGCATTCATTTTCTGGGTATTTTCAGCTAAAGCGTCGGCTACTGTTTTGGCAGTGGTCACGACTGAAAAACTAGTTAAAGCTAAATCAGGCTTGGAATAGACTTCGCCAGTGGCTGAAACAGTAATAGTATTTTTTGCTTCAATCTGGCTGCCAGCCTTTATTTTATTAATTAAATCAACGCCTAGCCATATGATCAAAAATAGGAAAAATATAGTGCCTAAGATGCCGAAGCATTTTTTGGCGTTTTGACCGCTGCAGTATGAACATAGAGAGTCTAATTTAATCATATTTGTTTTAAATAATTAATAATTATTCAACAGGTTTATCTTAGCAAAATAGAGAAGGGTTGACTATATAGAGATATAATCAACCCTTTCTTCGTGTGTTTTTTGCCATGCTTATGCAGGAGACATGACTGGCGCAGCTACGGATTTTTGACGGGCAGTTTGACGGCGACGACGGCAGTCCACGCAGGTTTTAGCCGTGGGATAGGCTTCTAGTCTAGGCTCCGGAATTGTTTTTCCGCAGTCTATACAGATTCCCCAGGTGCCGTTCTTGATTCGGCTTAAGGCACCGATAACGTCGGCTAATTCTTTTTCCGTTTCTTCGAGAGTGTCATGATAACGGTCCAGATATTGGTTGCGGTCTGCCAAGTCGGATAAGCTGCGGCCTGAATAGTCACTGCAGTCAAACCTTGCTTTTTGGCTCGCTATGCTTTTTTCGAGTCGGTCTTTCTCTGACGAAAGAAATACCTCAGCTTTCTTAACCAGTTTTTTTGGTATTTTCTTACCCATGGTAATCGTAATTCCCCCTTCTATTTTATAGATCTAGCTGGCCTTTGGATTATGAAAAGTACTTCTCGATATAACCCTCCTTTTAATATATTTTCCTCACCCTTATGGATATGCCCCCATTATACTTCAATAATAAAAAAAGGCAAGTAAAGAAAAGGCGGGATCTTTAATCTTTTGATCCCGCCTGTTTATTAAACGAGCAAGCCGACAATTAAGGCTCCTGGTCCGGCATGAACTCCAATGACGGGAGTAATGGTTGAAACATAAAAAGGTGTTTTACAGTAAAGCCTTTTTATTCTTTGTTCCAGCTCTTGCGCCGTCTTTTTTATCTCCCCAGTTGCTTCAGGAGAATATTCCAGGGCTATAGCTTCGACATTGCGAAAGCCTTTAATGAAATTGAGAATCTTTTCCTTTCTATTTGAAGCTTTGACCAGGTAAGGAGGATAGCGGTCTACTTTGCCTTCCTTAATGGTTAAAAGTGGTCTGAGGCCTCTTTGAACAAGGGGTTGGAAGACTTTAGCCAGATTGGCATTAAGCCGACCACCTTTGACGGCATATTCCAAGACGTCGATGATAATCAAGAAGCGGATATTATGAATACTTCTTTTTACTTCAGCTGTTATCTCATCCGCCTTCTTCCCGGCTTTGGCCATTTTTGCGGCCGCAATTACCAAAAGGCCCTGGGCCATACCTCCGTAAGTGGAGTCTATCACTTCAATGTCCTTCTCGGGCATTATTTCCCTGGCCCGCAAAGCGCTGTTGTAGGTGCCGCTTAGTTTGGAGCCAACGGAAATATTGATAATCTTTTCTGTCCCCTCAGAGATTAATTTTTGCCAAGTCTTCAAGAAATCAGCGGGCGAAGGGGCTGAAGTTTTAGGGTGCTGAGGGTCCAAAACCAGCCTTTCGTAAAACTGATCTTTAGACATTTCGATGCCGTCTTGGTAACTTTCTCTGCCGAAAATAACATATAAAGGAATAACGGCAATGTTCCATTCTTCTGCTACGTTCTCAGGGATATCGGCTACGCTGTCGGTTACGATGACGGTTTTCATTGTTCGCCTCCTTTTTAGTTTTTAAATTACTATATTAACCCTAAGATATATTCTTTGGCTTTCAACTGGTCTTGAATGGAATTTTCCAATTCCAGAGCCAGGAAGTTAGAAAAATACTTCTTGGGATAATTTTTTAAATAATCGAATTCGGAAAGCTTTTCAAAAAAATGAGGCTTATAACCGTAAGACTTACCTTTTTCCAAAAGGGCGTATTCTTTGATCGGACTGATATGGTTGCAGCCGATGGGATACTTTTCTATAAGCCTAAGATCCTTTTCGTAGATATCCGGATGGAATCTTTTGTTGCTTTCCAGGTGAGAAAAGTCTAGGCAGATGCCTCCGAATCCCTTGATCTCTTCTTCGTCTAAATACCCCTTAGTGTTTTCAATATAAATGGATTGGCGATATTTATCAAGGTTATTCATAAAGGAATACTCTCTGGTCGAATGAGTATTAAAAACTTCAGTCTGATATTTTTTAACTAAAAAATCCAGCTCCCAGAGCTCCATGTCCGATCTGATATGGACAAAAGGCACTCTTTGGACGCTGGTTTTTTCTAATAAGGAGTAGAGTTCTTTTCTCTCGTCTAATTCTAAAAGAGTCGGAAAAAGGCAAACTTCTTTTAGTTTTAATTCTTTAACCTCCTTAATTTTATCTTTCCAACCAGAGGGCGTCAGGTTGGTAATGGCTGGAAAAATTTCCATAATTATTTGCCAAATCTTCTTTGGCGGGAAGAATAATCGGTTAAAACATTTTCCAAATCATTATGAGTGAAATCCGGCCAGTATTTAGGAGAAAAATAGAGCTCCGAATAAGCTGACTGCCAAATTAAAAAATTAGAGATCCTTTGTTCTTTGCCGGTTCTAATCACTAAATCCACATCGGAAGTCCAGAGGTTTTTAGAAATAACCTCTTCATTAATTTTATCCAAAGGAATTTTCTTTTGGATGATATTCTTTAAAGCTTGAGTTAGTTCCGCCCGGCCGCCATAGCTTAAGGCGATGTTTAAAAGCAGAGCTTGGTTGTTTTTAGTCAATCCTTCAATTTTTACTAAAGCCGCCTGAACGGGTTTGGGTAGTCTTTCTTTCTGGCCGATAATTTTTATCTTAATCCCCTGGTCGCCTAATCTTTTAAAACTGCTGTTGACGGCGTTTTTAATCAAGTTCATTAAAAAATTAACTTCTATTTTTGATCTTTTCCAGTTTTCGGTGGAAAAAGCGAAAATTGTCAGGACTTTAACGCCTCTCTCTTTACAGGCTAAGGTTATTTTTTCTACCGTTTTTAATCCTTCTTCGTGGCCCTTAAAAGCCGGTAGGCCTTTCTCTTTGGCCCAGCGCCTGTTGCCATCCATGATAATGCCTATGTGATGGGGGGTTTTGCTCATTTTATTTTAGATTGTTCAGCTAGGTTTAAGAGAAATTCCTTTTCTTTTTGAGGAAAAGCCTTCTCCTGTTTTAATATTTTTTGGGCAGAAATAACTAATTGTTCCTGTATTTTTATGTATTTTTCTCTATTAAAGCCAAACACTTTTTCAATGTCGCCGTCTTCCAGATCATCTCTTATCTGAAAAGCTATACCCAGAGGCAAGGCGAACCTCTCTATCTTATCAAGAAACCTTTCATTTGTTCCAGCCAGCAAGGCACCTATCTGTAAGGGAGCGACTAGGGTATAAAAAGCGGTTTTCTTTTGATAAACGGCTAAAACTTCTTTGTCAGTGGCTTTTTTACCTTTTTTTATGTTATTCCTTAAAGCCAATTCTGACATCTGGCCATAGGATGTAGAATAAATGGTTTTATTAAGTTTGGCCAGAGCCAGCAGTTTATTTTTAATCGGAAAAGGAGCGGAGTCCAGTATCTCATATCCCAAAGCAGCTGTGACATCACCGGCAAAAATGGCCATATCCAAGCCGTAGAGTCGGTGTAAAGATTTTTTTCCCCGACGCAATTCGTCCTTATCTACAATATCATCGTGGATAAGTAAATAATTATGAATAAGTTCAATGAAAATCGAAGTTGTTAAAATATTCCTTTGATCTTTGCCGCCGGCCAAGAGATAGCCGTAAATAACCAAAATAGCCCTGAGTCTTTTGGCTTTTCTTAAAGAATATTCTTGAAGCCAGCCCAAAACCTCCTTTTCAAAAGCTTCCGGTGTTCCCTTGATCTTTTTTTTAAAGAAGATGGATATTTCTTTTTCTATTTTCTTTTGATAGTCAAGAAGCGTCATAATAAGAAATCGCTTTCTATCTTAATGTTTTTGGGTAAAATCCAGGGGAAGTTAAAGCCTAAGAAATAAGCAAGTTTGGTGGCAATTCTGGAACGAATGATCTTGGGTAGAAAATATCTTTTCAATTTGCGGCCGTATTTTGAAAAATCAGGAAAGTTTTTTAAAAGAATATCAGCTCCGATCAATCCCCAAATCACTCCCCCGCCAGACCAGGGCTTAGTTAAACCAGCGGCGTCTCCGGCTAAAGCTACGGAAGGATTATTGGAAACAATAAGCCCTTGAGGCACTAATCCTGAAGTAATTCGGTCTAGTTTAAGATTGTTTTTTAATAAAAACTCAACTAAGAGTTTCTGAGCGGTCAAAGGATCAGCCAGAATGCCGTATTCAATTTCCTGGCCTCTGGGAATCTTCCAGATAAAGCCATTTTTGACCGGCCAAGTTTCCACAAAAGAACTGTTGTCTGCTTGAGAAATAAATCCTTGTATGCCCAAGCGATAATCTGGTTCTGGAAGCTTCAACTCTTTTCTGACAAAGGAATTAGCACCATCACAACCAATAATTTTGTCGAAATCCTGTGGCAAATGATTAATGTAGCTGTTTAAAACAACTGGTATGTTTTGAGCAGCTAATCTGTCTAATTCGGCGTGGCTCATGACTAGAAATTTCCTGGAAAAGGCAATATTTATAGTCTTTTTGGGAAAATGAATTAAAACAGAATTAATCTCGTTTTGGACTAGTTTTTTGCTTTCCGGGAAAAAATCCAAAATCCGTTCTGAAAAAAGACCCGAACAAGCCACTTTGCCTATTCTATCTTTTTTTTCAAAAACTGTCACGGAGTGTTCTTTAAGCTTGGAAGCCAGGTAGAGCCCCACTATACCGGCTCCTATAATGGCTATTTTTTGCGTTTTCATAGGATTCAAATTGAAGCGGTTCTTTGGATTGAGTTTTGGCGACAATATATCCCATAGCAAAAGAAAGCAGGGAGATCAAGATAACGCCCGTTATTAAAATAATATCGGCCTGGTTCCTCTTTACAAATTCTAGAATCTTTGCTAAATTCATAGATAGGTATTATTAAGACAGAAAACTATGGCACAAACTAAAGCAGGAGGTTCATCAAGATTAGGTAGAGATTCCCAGCCCAAATACTTGGGTATTAAAAAGTTTGAAGGCGAGAAGGTTAAACCCGGTAACATCATCTTAAAACAAAGAGGCACTAAGTTTTTGCCTGGAAAAAACGTCAAAATAGGTTCAGACTTCTGCCTTTACGCTATTAAAGAAGGTAAGGTTAACTTCGTTACCAAGAAAAAGATTTCCTTTGATCGTTCCAGAACTCTGGTGAAAGTTGTTAATGTAGAATAAAAAATAAACACGAGCAAAAAAATACGGCCTGAAAAGGCCTATTTTTTTATACACGCTCCAATAAAAGCCTTGAATAAAGGATGAGGATTGGTGGGATGCGATTTGAACTCAGGGTGGAACTGAGTGCCCAAAAAGAAAGGATGATTTTTTAATTCAACAATTTCCACCAGATCCCTATCCGGGTTAACGCCCGCCACAATTAGGCCCTTCTTTTCTAATTCCCCCCTGAAGGCGTTGTTAACTTCGTAGCGGTGGCGATGGCGCTCTAAAATCATCTTGGATTTATAGGCCTTGGCGCTAATAGTGCCTGGTGTGATCTGGCATTTATAATCTCCCAATCTCATAGTGGCTCCGTATCTTTTTTCTGATAAAAGAACTTTTTGGTCGGGCATGACGTCAATGACTTTGGCCTGGCTTTCCGGATCAAATTCAGCTGAAGTGGCTCCTTTAATCCCTGCCACATGCCTGGCAAATTCAATAGTTGCCAGTTGCAAGCCCAAACACAGACCAAAGAAAGGAATTTTATTCTTGCGGCAGAATTCTATGGCCTTAATTTTGCCCTCAATCCCCCGCTTACCAAAACCTCCAGGGATGATAACACCGTCAAAGTTTTTTAACTCTTTTAAAAGTTTGGGATTTTTTTCATAGACTTCAGATGACAGCCAAGTAATTTCTGGCTTTCTGTTATGAAACCAACTGGCATGTTTGATAGCTTCAATGACTGAGATGTAAGAATCCATTAAGGTAAAGTCTCCGGTTTCAAAATATTTGCCGACTATGGCTATTTTGACCGTCTTCTTAACATTATGGATCGTCTGAACCAGCTTTTTCCAATCTTTCATATCTACTCCTTTTTTAGCCCTTAAGCCGAACTTTTTTAAAATCCTCTCCCCCATTTTGTCTTTTTCAAAATTTAAAGGCACTTCGTAGATAGTTTTAATATCCGGAGCCGAAATAACATCTTTTTCGTCAACACTGCAGAAAATGGAGATCTTTCTCTTGCGGGGAGCATCCAAAGGCACTAAAGACCTGGCTAAGATCATATCAGGCTGGATACCGGCCATGTTGAGCCACCTGACGGCCTGCTGGGTGGGTTTGGTCTTCATTTCGCCTATCATGTTGGGTATAGGCAAATAGGTCACCAAAACAAACATAACGTCTTTGGGATGGGCCAGCTTTAACATCCTGGCTGCTTCCAAAAACAAGCTGTTTTGGTATTCTCCGACTGTACCGCCTATTTCCACTAAAACAAAATCGGCCTTACCTAATTTGGCAGCTTTTTTAATTCTGGAAATGACTTCTTCTGGAATATGAGGAACAACTTCCACGCATTTACCACCGTATTCCAGATTTCTTTCCCGGTTAATAACCGCCTGATAAACGCGGCCGGTGGTAATATAGTTAGCGGTGGTTAAATTCTCTCCGATGAATCTTTCATAATTCCCCACATCCTGGTCGCATTCTACGCCATCGGAAGTTACAAAAACTTCGCCGTGTTCGATAGGATTCATAGTGCCGGCGTCTACGTTCACGTAAGGGTCAATTTTGACCGCTGTCACCCTAAAACCTTTGCTCTTTAATATTTTACCGATGCTGGCTGTGGAAACTCCTTTGCCCACGCCGGACATGACGCCTCCTCCGACAAAAATATATTTAGCCATTTATTTTAAATCTTTATTTTCTCCGGTAATAGTAATTCTTATTTCTACTTCTAAATTATGGCTGAAGCGCACTTTAATGGGAAACTCGCCTAATTCTTTAATCGGAGCTTCCATGATGATCTGGGTCTTTTTGATATCATAGCCCATTTCTTTTAATTTTTCAGCCACTTTTTGGGCGTTGATGGATTCAAACATCTGGTCTTCATCCCCGATTTTCACCACCAAGGATACTTCTGATCCTTCTAAGCGCGAAGCCAGGTCCTGGACTTGCTTTAATTCTTCTTCAGCCTTGCTGTTCTGGATTTCTTTTTGCATTTCCAGCCAAGCCAAGGCTTCTTTGGTAGCCGGTTTAGCTAATCCCCGAGGAATTAAAAGATTCCTGGCATGGCCGTCAGAAACATTTTTAACTTCGTATTTCTTGCCTATTTTTTCAACGTCTTTTAAGAGAATGATTTTCATATCAATATTTCATTTTATCTGATTCCCTTAATAACTTCAATGGCTTTGTCTAATTGCGGATCTTTCAACTGCTGATAGTCATCCTCAGTTAATTCTATTTTAATATCAGGTTCCAAACCAACACCGGAAATATGAGCGCCTTTGGGAGTTAGCCAATTAGCAATGGTGATTTTCAAAGAGCCTTTGGATAATTCTTCTAAAGTCTGGACGGATCCCTTGCCGAACGAAGTTTCTCCGATTAATTGGATCCCGCGATTATCTCTTAAGGCTCCGGCTAAAATTTCGGAAGCCGAAGCAGATCCCTGGTTGATTAAAATAACCAAGGGATAGGAAAGTAATTTAGGGTTGCCCTGGGCTAAATACAGCTTTTGGGCTTCTTTGCCGCCAAAATCTTCAATCGTCACCGTCTGGCCGTATTCTAAAAACCAGCCAGCAATATTCTGGGCGACTTCCAAATATCCTCCGGGATCATTTCTTAAATCCAGAATGATTTTCTGAGCCGGACTGTCAATGATTTCAGCCACCACTTTATTGAAAGCCGGTCTGGCTGTTTCAGAGAATTGCGCCAGTTTAATGTAGGCGATGTTTTCTTCTTTCATTTCCCAGCTGACCGAAACAATTTCAATGACGTCTCTGGTAATTTCAATATCTTTGGTTTGGCTCCAGCCTTCCCGGTACATAGTTAAAACAACCTTAGTCCCCTTTGGACCTCTGATTAATTTAACTGCTTCGTCTGTACTTAAACCCGTAGTTACGATTCCGTCTATTTTGGCAATTTTATCTCCGGCCATAATGCCGGCGGCTTTAGCCGGAGTGCCGTCTAAAGGAGAAATAACGGTCAATTCATTATTTCTGATGCCAATTTCCATGCCCACTCCTGAAAATTCACCAGAAACATTTTCCTTAAATATTTTACTGTCTTCAGGAGGCATATAAACCGTGTAAGGATCTTTTAAGGAGCTAACCATACCGGAAATGGCTCCGTAAACCATTTGTTGATAATCAATTTTAGTCGGATCAACGAAGTTCTGTTCCAAAACTTGCCAGGCTTTCCAGAAAAGAGAAAAATCCACACCCAAGGGCTTTTCTAATTCAGTATTAATAATACCTTCAGGAGGCAAAACCGGTGTTTGGGATTTGGCGTAATAAAAACCGCCGGCAAATCCGGCCAAAACTAGTAAAACCGCTGGTATAACAACTAAAAGTTTTTTAACCATATTTGTTAATTATATCAGAAACAAAAAACTGCGCCAACCTGTTACCCTTTTTTAATAAAAACAAAGGTAAGAAAAGAAACAAAAGCGAGCAAAATAGCTAAACCCAAAGTTTGGCCGGGCGAAATATTTCTTTTTAGTAGTTCGCTTTTTAAAGCATCGATAACTGAGGCCTGATTTTTAGTGGGATCCAAGGGGAAAGAATCCTTTTTATCGCTGACGCCGTCTCCATCAGTATCTTTGAGCCAATAACTAGTGCCCAGTTCTTTCTCTTCCTTATCTGAAAGCCCATCTTCATCACTGTCAAAGTTAAAGACATTACTACCCAAAACTTTTTCTTCCTGATCGGTTAGTCCGTCGTTATCGTCATCAGGATCAGTATTATCCCCTATGCCATCATGATCATTATCTTTGGATTCGTTAATATCTAAAGGAAAAGCGTCCAAACCGTCTTGAACACCGTCATGATCCGTATCTTGATTAAAAAGATCGGTTCCTATCTCCTGTTCTTTTTCGTCGGTTAGTCCGTCGTTATCGTCATCAGGATCTATTGAATCTCCTAGGCCATCTTGGTCATTGTCTAAATCAACAAAATATGTCTTTTGCGTTTCATTATTGCTGAGATTAGCGTCTTTAGGATTAGTATTGATTATTTTAACCTTGATTTCATGATTACCAGCCTGAGCTAGCCAGTCGATAAAGACATCGTCGTAAGTATTGATTTTAACGGAAATGGGCTGAGGATCAGCTATTTCTTTATTATCGCTTAAAAAAATAACAAAACCATAAGCATCGACGTCTCCGGTATTAAAGACTCTGGCAAAAATCCTGATTTTTTCTCCGGCCAAAGGATTTTCTTTAGAAAAAGTAATATCCGAATTGGCTAAAGTTAAATCAGTTGCCGCCTTAGCATAATTAAAAAACCCTAGCGCAATACCTATCGCCAAAATTAAGGAGAGCGCTAAGGGTTTCATATAATTAAAATTGCCGATTAAGTTGCTAGCCAACCGCCGTCTACCACGACAATGGAACCGGTAATATATGAAGAAGCGTCGGAAGCTAAGAATAAAACCGTGCTGGCTATTTCCTCTGCTCTACCCATGCGTTTCATAGGAATTGGAGCCAGTATAGCTGCCATGGTTTCAGGATCCATTTTAGTAGAACTAGCCATAGGAGTATCAATGGCTCCCGGAGCTATGGCGTTAACCCTGATGTTATAAGGGGCCAATTCAATAGCTAAGGTTTTGGTTAAAGCGGCAATCCCGCCTTTGGAAGCTGAGTAATGAGCCAATCCTCCCATGCCCTTGCCAATCTGACCCATAACGATAGAAGCGATATTAACGATAACACCTGATTTTTGTTTGGCCATTTCTTTGGCTGCAGCTTGGGCGCAAAGGAAATAGCCCTTTAAGTTGACCTCAATAATTTTGTCCCATTCTTCTTCGGTCATATCTAAGAACGGCTTGAATTGACAGATACCCGCGTTATTCACTAAAACATCAATCCTGCCGAATTCTTTAACAGTCTTTTCTACTGTTTCAGTTACACATTTTTTATCAGTTACATCGCACTTGAGAGCTAAGGCCTGACCACCTGCTTTTTTAATTTCGTCGGCTACTACTTGGCACTCTTCCTGAGAGATATCAGCTAGGACTACTTTAGCTCCGGCTTTGGCCATCAATAGAGCGTCGGCTTTGCCCATACCCCTTCTGGCTCCAGTAATTAGAACTACTTTGTCTTTGAGTTCAAGCATATTTTTTTAATTAATAATTATCGATTTATTAAGTATAGCAAAAATGTCTTTCAAGCTCAATAAACAAATCTTATCCAAAACAAAAATCGGCTCAAAAGCCGATTGTTTTAAAGTCTATTTATATCTTCTTAAAAGCAATGAATTACCGACAACTGAAATATCGGAAAAAATCATGGCTAAAGCCGCTACTTCCGGTCTTAACATAAAGCCCAGCCAGTGGTAAAAAAGCCCGGCGGCAATGGGAATAGCTAAAATATTATAAATAAAAGATAAAAAGATATTCTGCTCTATTTTAGAAAATGTAGCTTTGGAAAGTTTAATGGCGCTGACCACGTCTCTAATATCATCTTTAACTAGAATGATACCGCCGGTTTCCTTAGCAATATCGCTGCCAGCTCCCATAGCAATACCAATATCAGCCGCTGCCAGCATCGGAGCATCGTTAATGCCGTCTCCAACTGCTCCCACTATTTTGCCCTGTTTTTGTAGTTTTCTGATTTCCTGTTCTTTATCTTGAGGCAGAACTTGGGCCAGGATCTTTTCGATGCCCAGTTGCTTGCCGATCATTTGTGCAGTCTTGGCATTATCTCCGGTTATCATTATAATTTCCAAGCCCTCTTTCTTTAAACCAATAATCGCTTCTTTGGCATGCTCTTTTATGGTATCGGCCACAGCAATGGCTCCTTGGATCTGGCCGTTTAAGGAAACTAACATAACTGTTTTGCCTTGAGCTTCTAAATCCTGACCCAGATCGCTGGTAATCAATCGGCGATTTCCTAAAGTAGCTTCTTGACCATTAATCAGACCCTTAATCCCTTGGCCGGGAATAGCTTGAAAATTTTGAACATTGAACAAAGATACTTTTTTTCTTTCCGCTTCTTTTAAAATAGCTAAGTCCAAAGAATGAGTAGTGTTCTTAGCTAAACTGGCGGCTATGGCTAAAACATCTCCTATAATATCAGTTACTTCCGGCTGACCCTTAGTTAAAGTGCCAGTCTTATCAAAAACTAAAACATTTAATTCCCTGGCTTTTTCAAGATACTGGCCACCTTTAATTAAAATGCCCTTTTCCGCTCCTTTGCTAGTGCCGGTCATAATAGCTGTGGGCGTGGCAATACCCAAAGAACAGGGGCAGGAAATGACCAAAACCGAAATTAAAGCTGTTAAAGCAAAAAAGAAAGAGCTTCCCTGCCAAAAATACCACAACGAAAAAGTTAGCAAGGAGACTAAAACCACAATAGGCACAAACCAGGCAATGATTTTATCGGCTATCCTTTGCAAAGGTGCTTTTTGAGTTTGAGCTCCTTCCACTAATTTAATAATTTGGGCCAGAGTCGTTTCCTGGCCTACTTTAGTGGCTTTAAATTTTAAAACCCCTTCCTTATTTATCGTAGCGCCAAAAACCTCGTCTCCCTGTTTTTTTTCAACCGGCAAAGCTTCTCCGGTAAGCATAGCCTCGTCCACCGTTGAGTTGCCGCTCACTACTAATCCGTCAGCCGGGATCTTCTCACCCGGTCGAACAACAACAATGTCTCCTTTCTGAATCTCTGAAGGCAAAATTGTTATTTCTTTTCCCTGTCTTTCAACTACGGCCGTGTTGGCTTCCAAGCCCATGAGTTTTTTAATGGCTTGACTGACCTTACCCCGGGAAATGTTTTCTAATAATACACCCAAAGTAATAGTGGTTAAAACTGTAGTGGAGGCTTCATAGAAAACCTGGCCTTCAATGAAAAAAGTGCACAGTAAAGAGTAAAAATAGGCAGCTGAAGTGCTTAAAGCCACCAACACGTTCATGTCTGCCATTCTTTGCTTTAAAGCGAAATAGGCGCCTCGGTAAAAAGGCCAGCCTAAAATAATCTGAACGGGCGTGGCTAAGACAAAAAGCAACAGATTTTTTTCCCGGCTGTAGAAAAAGACAGCGATAATCAGAACAGGCAGAGTTAGAACTAATCCTAGCCAAAATCTTTGCCAGCCCTTTTTAATCCAATCATCTATCCCCTCTTTCTCCAGAACACCATAACCTGTGGCTTTGATTGTTTTTTTAATTTGAGCCTCATTGATCTTTTCCGGATCGTATTCAACTTCAGCTTTAGCTAAGGAAAAATTAATCTTAGCTAAAACAATCCCCTTTTCTTTTAAAAGGGACTTTTCCAGAGTTTTGGCGCAGGACTCGCAGCTCATGCCCTTAATTTTTAAAGAGATGTTTTTCATTTAACAACCGTGGCCGGATAGGTTTTAAAAATATCCAAAGAAAGGATATCCGCCTGAGAATTTTTTTCCTGGTCGTAGCTAACGTCAAAGAAATTAGGGAATCTGAATTTAACATTGGAAACTCCCTGGATCTTTTTTAAGCCATCGGTAATTAACAGACTATGGCCGGGGCAAGGAATATCTACTTTTAAAACCAGACCGGGCTGCAGAGAGTCTGAGGGTTGACTAGGTTTAAAATTGGCAACCATGGGGAAGATAACCATGAATAAAAGCAGGTTAACAGCCAAGGTTGTGCCATAAAGCGTTAATAAATATTTCCATTTAGCTTTAGCTCCCTGAAACGATAAGGATTTAATTCTTTTTAAATAGATAGCAGCTGAAAGTGTAGCTAAGACTAAAGAAAGTCCAATCAAAAGATAGAAGAAATAACGGTTAAGTAATAAAGGCTTTAAAAAAGCTGTGGCTGCACTGGCTCCTACAATAGTTAAAATAATGAAGACTATACAAAAAGTATGAGGCAAGAGCCCATAAAGTAAACCGGCTAAAAAGCCTCTTCCCTTTACGTTATTTGGTTGGCAACAACTTTTTTGATCTGTCATATGTTTTAATTAGAGTTTTTAAATAGTTCCAGTATTTCTTGAATTTTCTTTTTTCTCTCTTTTTTGCTCTTCCCTTTAATGGCTCTGGTAACACAAGTGTCTAAATGATTTTCTAAAATCATTTCATTGACCTTTTGGGCCGCGGCCATGACTGCTTCGTTCTGCTTGATAATATCGATGCAGTACTCACCGTTTTTGACCATCTTTTTAATACCCTCCAAATGGCCGGAGATGTAATTCATGCGATTAAGAATTTCTTTGTTAATATTTTTTTTCATATTGTTGTACCCACCCCAGGGGGGTATAGACTAATAATAGTTTAAGCCAATCAGGCTGTCAAGCGGTCAAACAAAAACCGCCCTGTTAGGGCGGCTAAATGATTAATTATTCTGTGGTCTGGCCGTTAAATTCCGGTGAATTAGCCTCGGCTTCGGCTTTGGTTTTGCGGACAACGCCGTCTTGGTGATGAGCTGGAGAATAAATAGTGTAAAGCTTCAATTCTTCCTTATCGGAAGTATTAATGATATTGTGCTGGGCTCCGGCCGGCACCACTACGGCTGTACCATTCTCTAGTTTGTATTCGTTGCCGTCAATGATACATTTGCCCTGGCCTTGTTCAAAACGGAAGAATTGGTCATTATCTGGATGAACCTCCATGCCGATTTCTTCTTTAGGCGCTAAAGACATTAAAACTAATTGGCTATGGTTACCGGTGTATAAAACTTTACGAAAATTATTATTTTCTAAGGTTATTTTTTCAATATTAGAGACAAATCCTTTCATATTTTTATATATTTTAATTATTGCTTCGACCTTCTTCATTATACCACGTTCTACCAGCCACCACTGGCTCCACCGCCCCCTGATCTACCTCCACCAAAGCCGCCAAATCCCCCGCCTTTTGAACCAAATCCCGATCCACCCAGCCATGGGCCGCCTTTAAATCCTTTTTTAGAGACAATGTAATCAAAAAATAGTCCGGATATTCCTAGAACGCCGGCCAAAATTAAGCCCGGACCCAATGATTTTAAGAAAAGACCGATCAGAGCTCCGGCGCCTATGCCCAATACTCCGCCTAGCCAGAACGATTTAGTTTTAGCTAAGAATTTTCCTAAGGAAAAAAAGACAAAGAAAAAGATTAGAGGTAGGTATTGGAAAAAATTCACATCAATTTTTTCGTTGCCTGAGGGCACATATTCTTGCTTCGTCGTGGCTATAATCTGGTCAATAGCCAAATCAAAACCTTCATAGTATTTACCTTGCTGGAAATTAGGCTTTAACTCGCTGTTGATGACCAAACTGGACTGGGCATCTGTCAAAAAACCCTCTAAACCGTAGCCAACTTCAATTCTCATTTGTTTATCTTCTAGAGCGATCAAAACCAAAATGCCATTGTCTTTGCCCTCCTTGCCTATTTTCCAATCTTGAAAAAGCTTAACCGCAAAATTTTCAATTGTATCTCCTTTCAGGCTTTTAATGGTAACAATACTGATTTCATTACTCGTTTCTTTTTCAAATTGGGAAAGTTTGGCTTCCAATAGGGTTTTTTGTTCGCTGGTCAATACTCCGGCGTAGTCGTTAACAAAACCAGTCGGAGTTCCCGGATTTTCATAAGCTAAAACAGGCCAAGCCAGGAATAAAGGCAAAAGCAATAATAGTAATCGGCGCATCATCTTTAGAGTTCAACTTTAGGAGCGGTTTCCGAGCCTTGAACTGCTTCAAAATAATTTCTTTCGGTAAAACCAAACTGGGAAGCCAGCCATTTAGCCGGAATTCTCTTAACTATGACATTGAAGGTTTTAACCGAATCGTTATAGCGCTGACGTTCCACGGCAATTCTATTTTCCGTACCCTCTAATTGAACCATGAGGGTCTGAACATTTTCAGCTGATTTCAATTGAGGGTAATTTTCCATAACAACCAGTAATCTGCCCAAAGCTCCTTCCACCTGAGTGGCTGCGGCTGCTTTTTCATCAACCGTCACAGCTCCGGAATATTTAGTCCTGGCCTCGGCCAAATCACCAAAGATTTTTTGCTCTTGAGCCATAATGCCCTTAACCGAAGCGACTAAATTAGGAATTAAATCGAATCTTCTCTGGTATTGGCTTTCTACTTGAGCCCATTGGTTATCAATGGCTTCGTTAGTGGTCACTAATTTGTTGTAAGTGGACCAAACGTAACCGCCTACAAATAGAACAACAACGAACAGAATAATGAGTGGTTTTTTCATTATATTTTTAATTAATGATTACTCTCCTATTTTATCATAAGTCTTAAAAAAGAAAACCCGGGCTGTCTTGAAGTTACAGCTAAAATCAGATATAATCTTAAAAAGTTATGTTTAAGCTAATTAAACGAATTCTCTTGGGAGAACCATTGGCTATGAGGGCCATGGCTCAGGAACGTCTTAATAATTTCCAGGCTTTAGCCATTTTCGGCAGCGATGCTATTTCCTCTTCGGTCTACGCCGGTGAAGAAATCATGCTGGGCTTAATGGCGGCCGGAACTGTTTTGTTTTCCGCTTCTCTGCCCATTGCCTTAGCCATTTCCCTGCTAATTGTCTTCGTTACCCTTTCTTATCGGGAAATTGTCCATGCTTATCCCCAAGGCGGCGGTGTTTATAATGTAGCTAAAGCTAATTTAGGAGAGTTTGCCGGACTTTTTGGCGCAGCCAGCTTACTTATTGACTATACTTTAACCGTAGCTGTTTCTATTAGCGCTGGCGTGGCGGCTATAACCTCAGCTTTTCCCGAATTGTTTCATTATCGGGTGGTCTTAGGTATTATGGCTATTTTGTTTTTAACGTGGATGAATCTTAGGGGCGTACGTTCAGCCGGACGCCTTTTTTCCTTGCCTACATATTTTTTTATCGCCTCAATGCTTCTTCTGATCGGCACGGGTTTTTGGCGGTTCCTGACCGGGACACTGCCAGTCTTTTCAATTAGTAATCTGGCCCATGAGCCCATTGGATATTTGGGAATCTTCATACTTTTGAAAGCGTTTTCTTCCGGTTGCGCCGCTTTAACCGGTATTGAGGCTATTTCCAATGGCGTTCGCGCCTTTAAACCGCCTGAATCAAAAAACGCGGCTAAAATTATGTTTCGTTTGTCGGCGTTATTGATTTTAATTTTCTTGGGCATTACTTTTTTGGCCTTCCAAATGCATGTTATTCCGGTAAAAGAAGAAATGATGGTTTCACAAATAGCCCAAGCTCTCTTTGGCAAAAACCTGATCTATTTCGTCATTCAAATCTTCACTTTCTTAATTTTATTCCTGGCGGCTAACACTCCTTTTGCCGGCTTCCCGCGTTTAATCGCCATTATGGCCGGCGCTGGTTATATGCCCAAGCAACTTTTCGCTCTAGGTTCAAGATTGGTTTTTTCCCGAGGCATCGTGGCACTTTCTTTTATTTCTATCTTGCTGGTATTTATTTTTCAGGGCAGCACGCATGCTTTAATCCCGCTTTACGCTGTCGGCGTATTTTTAGGTTTTTCCCTTTCTCAATTAGGCATGATTGTCCATTGGCAAAAAGTAGGGGTTAAAAAACATTTTAAAAGTATTCTTATCAACTCCATAGGATTTTTGGCCACTTCGATTGTTTTTGTTGTTGTTTTGTTTTCTAAGTTTTCCCATGGAGCTTGGGTTCTTCTGCCCATGATTTTCCTGGTGGTTTTTGTAGCTAAAAAAATCAATAATTATTATGCTAAAGCTGAAAAAAAGCTGGAAATTAAAAAGAACCAGCTGTCAGGCACGTCTTTGAAAGAAATTATGATGGTGGTGTTGGTTTCCAAAATAGACCGGCGCACAGTTGAGGCCACGTATTTTGCCGGCAGTTTCCACGAAACTAAATTAGCAGCTTTTCATGTGGCTTTTGATCACAGGTCGGGCGAAGAGTTAAGGCAGGAATGGGGAGAATTATTCCCCAATATCCCCATTACCGTCAAAACCGATGAATTCCGAGAAACTATTCCTTCTATTTTGGACTATTTGGCCGAATTAGATGATTTATGGTCCGGAAAAATAGTAGTGGTGGTTCCCATGGTTGTTCCTACTACTCACATGGCAGAATATTTACACAATCAAACTTCCAGAAAAATTATTGAAGCTATTAGGGAAAATCCCCGCAATAACGTAGAAATCCTGGAGATACCAATTAAGATATAATTCTTTATATTGTTTAAAGCAAAAAGGAGCGATATAATTATCACTCATTTCTTTTGTGAACTCAGAGGTTAAAAGTTTACCAAGTTACCTAAGCCGGCAAGAGCTTATTGAAAAACAAATTAAGCAACAATAAAAGAAAAGACACCGTCTTCGGGCGGTGTCTTCTTATTTTACCTCAATAATCTTATACTCTTTTTCCCCTGAGGGCGTTTGGATTTTAACTGTATCCCCTTTCTTTTTATTTAATAACACCAAACCCAGAGAAGATTTAAAGGAAATCTTGCCCTCCAGCACGTCTGATTCTTCCGAGCCTACGATCTGAAACTGATCTTTACCGTCTTTGGAAGTTAAAGAAACATGGGAGCCTACTTGAACCAAGTCTCCTGCTTTTTTCTCAATAATCTCTGCTTGGGAAATAACCCCCTTTAATTCCCTGATTCTACCTTCGATAAATCCTTGCTCTTCCTTAGCTTCAGTATAGCTGGCGTTTTCTTTTAAATCTCCATAGGAGGCAGCGTGCCTAATTTTTTCCGACACTTCTCTTCTTTTTACTTTTTCCAAGTTTTCTAATTCCTTGACGAGTTTTTCCAAGCCTTCTTTAGTTAAAAGTCTTTTCATTTTTCTTCAGTTTTAATTAATTCCCGATATTTACAGTATTCACAATTAACTCCGGGCTGGGGAATCTCCTTGGAATCAAGGCATTTTTTAATCTCAAAAATAGCCGGTTCCACCCAAGAGTCGTTGCCCTCATAAGTGATGATGGAAACTTCAAACTCCAGTTTAGCGTCAAACTTAGGCCTGTTTTTGCCGGCATTGGCAAAAAAGAAATACCCGGTTTTAGAAACAGGAAAGCCCATTTGCCTGAAAATCCACTGATAGATTTCCATTTGTTTCTTGTACCCGTCTTTATATTCATCATTTAAGGAAATTTCCTTGGAAGTGCTGGTGGCTTTATAATCAACGATATGCAGTTCCTTGTTTTTATCAATCCAAATGTCGTCGACTATGCCGCAGATTTTCAAATTAGTCGGTTTGTGTAAGACCCAAGCTCCTAAATACTGAAAAGTGTCGTCCCGCCAAGCGGCTAAGTCCGGATGATTAAAGGGCACAGCGTCAATACCGTATTTTTTCATCAATTCGTGGGATTCGCCGTTCTTTCTTAATAAATCAAATTCATTCTTTAATAATCGGTCAACCGCGCTATTTAAGGGCCAACCAGGCATACCTGGCCTGCCCAAACCCAATTTTCTATCTAAATAAAAACAGCGGGGGCATTCCAGAAACATGTCGATTTTTGACCGGCTGATTTGAAAGGGCTCTTTAGATAGCGGATCATAAAGATTCCTTTGTCTCTTAAAGTATGGACTCATATTCTTATTGTACTAGAAAACCATGGAAAAGAAATGCCGTCCAAACAATTAAATATTTGGACGGCTTGCTTTTATGGTTTAGTAAAATTCCAATCTGGATGAATTTCTTTTTCCCAAAAATGTTCGGCTTTGGCTCCCGAAGCTAGAATGACGGCTCGCTGAAGAATCAAAGGAATTAAGACTGAGCTGGGCGCTTTCAGAGTCATACCATAGAAAGAAAATTCGGCTTTGGCCGCTTCTCTCATGTTATGCCCTTGACCAATAGACCAGACGCCACCTTCCTCTAATCTTGAGGTAATAATTAATACAGGTTTTGGCGGCCAGCTTTCATCTTTTTCTTTAGGAACTAATCCCCACAGCACGAATTCATAATGGGGTTCTTCTTTTGATCCGATGTCGCGAAAGCCGATGGCTCCTGTAAATCCGACTTTTTCCGGATCCAACTCCCTCGCCGTGTAATAATGGCCGTCGTTAACTATATTTCTTTCTTCCTTGATGCCGAATTTTTGGGAAAATTCTTGGTAAAGAGCGTGCGGCACTCGTAAAATATCCATCAGTTCCTCCTTTTCTCTAATTGATTATATAGCATGAATTTTTAAAAAATCAAGCGCCTCAATTCTTTTCAAGAAACTGTTTTATGGGTATGATATGAATTGTGACTTATAAGAATAGATTCAAAAACAAGCCTTTGCTGGCGATTTTTTTTACGGTTTTCATGGACTTGATCGGTTTTGGCATTCTTATGCCGATCATCCCCATATTGCTAGTTGATACGCAATCAAGTTTTTATGTTCTGCCGGCCAGCTTTACTATAGCCCAGGGTTACATTCTTTTGGGCTTTCTTTTGGCGGTCTTCCCTATTTGCCAGTTCTTTACCGCCCCTATTCTGGGGCAGATGTCTGATAAATTTGGCAGAAAAAAACTCTTAATCATTGCTTTGGCCGGTGCCTGCCTTTCCTTTATCATTTTTGCTTTTGGCGTTTTAACCAAAAGCCTGCCGATCATGTTTTTTTCAAGAATGCTGAGCGGCTTGACTGGCGGCAGTATTTCTATTGCCATGGCCGCCATCGCCGACATTACTAAGCCGGAAAACAGAGCCAAGGGATTTGGATTAATCGGCTTGGCTTTCGGCTTGGGGAGCATTATTGGTCCCTTTATCGGCGGTAAGTTTTCCGATCCTTCAATCGTCAGCTGGTTTAATTCCTCGACTCCCTTTTGGTTTGCCGCCATTTTAAGTTTGGTTAACGTCTTAATGGTCGCTTACCTTCTACCAGAAACGCATCTGAATAAGAGGCTTGATTTAAAAATAAATTGGAACAAGGCTTTAAATAATATTTTTAATGTTTATGGCTTGCGCGGCTTTAGGGCTGTTTTCGGCACCCTCTTCTTATTTGATATCGGATTCACCTTCTATGCCACTTTTTTGAGCGTCTTTTTGCTCAACAGATTCGGCTTTCACCAGGGAGAAATAGCTGATTTCTTCGCTTACACCGGCATCTGGATTATTATTACCCAAACGGTGATTATTAATAAAATATCTTCTTTATTTAAGGATTACCAAGTTATAAGAATTACTCCCCTTATAATGGGCCTTTGTCTTCTGCTTTACACTTTTGCCACTGCCCCCTGGCAGCTTTTTCTCATCGCCCCATTCTTTATCATCAGCATGGGGTTGACCCGGGCATTCATTAACTCTTTAATCAGCCGTTCGGCCGGACCCGAAGTCCAGGGGGAGGTTTTGGGAACCTCTTCTAGTATCTCCTTTTTGGGCCAATCTATCCCGCCTATTCTTTCGGGTTTCATAGCGGCCAGTATCGCTCCTCAAGCTCCTTTATACACCGCTTCTGTTATGATCATATCAGCCGGCCTGGCTTTTATTCTTCTCTACAAAGCTCCGCGTAAGCAAGTGATAATCAAATAATATTTTAAAACAAAAAACAAGCCCTTTAACAGGCTTGTTTTTCACGTTTGCTAGAGATTAAACTCTGGTAACGTTAGTGGCGTTAGGACCCTTAGGAGAGTCGGCTTTTTCGAAAGACACTTTGTCTCCGACTTTCAAATCTTCGAAAGTTACGCCTTGGACTTCATTCTTATGAAAGAATAAGTCTTTAGCTTCGCCTTCAACGGTAATGAAACCGAATCCTTTTTCTGCCACGATGGTTTTAATTGTTCCTTCCATGTGCTTATTAACTTGTTTAATTTTAAATTTAGTTTCCCGAATAAACTCGACCAACTTTTTACCAGGCAACTACCTCACAGGGGTAAGCTTAGCATGTAAAAAGCAATCTGTCAAGACTGTCTTATCTGGCAGCAAACTCGCAAATGTCTTTAAAATCACAATAAGCGCACTGCCAGCCTGGCGTGGCCTTAAAATTACTGGTCTTAATCTCCTCAATTTCCTGGATAATCTTTTCTTTTAACCTCTCCTTTTCCATCTCTTTGCCCAGAAACGACTGTTTTTTATTGTCATTTAGATAATAGTAAGCCAATTCGCTGGGGTTTAACTTTAAAACCTCTTCAGCGGCTATTTGATAAATCAGTAGCTGTTCCTTGTCTTCGGCTTCCAGCTTGTCTTTGGCCTGACCGGTTTTATAATCAATAATCACCACCCCGTCTTCGGCCTGGTCAATACGGTCAATGACCCCCCGCAAAGTATTGTCCCCTATTTTTAAGTTAAAAGGCAGTTCTAGGGCCGGTTCATTATTAATCTTTAAAATCTTAGGCGGATTTTTGGCAAAACTGGCATAGAAGTCTTTAACGATTTTTTTGCCTAGTTGATAATATTCTTCTTTTTGTTTTTTATCCTCATACCACTCTTCAATCCAATTTTTATCATAAATACTTAAAAGCTCAGCCAGGCCTGATTCTTTTTTGGCTGTTTCTTTGAAGCCAAAGAGGTTTTCCTGGCTGCTCGGCCTGGTTCTCTGCTTAAAAAACTCAAACAAGGTCTGGTGCATGGTTTTGCCAAAGGAAAAAACCGCTTTGCCTTTGACCGGCACCCTTAAGATAAAATTGAATTTGTATTGCAAAGGACACTTTTGGAAAGCGGCCAGCTGAGAAAAAGAAAAATGCTGGGGTAGGTAGCCTGGAGTTAACTTAGTCTTTAAGATAACTGGTTTTTTCATCGTCAGCTCGTTTTCGTCTTTTGACTTTGAACCCTGAGCTTCGTCTTGATAGCCCATTTCAGTTAAAAAGCGCGACAGCCGCTTCTTTCTGGCTCCGCCGTAATCTTGAGCGGAAGTAAAGTAAAGCGCTTTCTTGGCCCTGGTCATGGCCACGTAGCAGATTCTTCTTTCTTCCTGTAAATGAATGTCGCCAGTGGGTTTAATATCCTTAAGCAGATCGTCGGGCAATTCAATCAGATCTTTGCGGCCGATAGCCGGAAATCTTTTATCCACCATGTTGGCTAAAAAGACATATTTAAATTCCAACCCCTTGGCGCCGTGAATAGTCATGACTTTAATCATTTCCGGTCCTTGCTCCGGATCAAAATCCAGCTTGCCCAACTCGCCGGACTCCATTTCCAAGATTATCTCTTCCATAAAATTACGGAGATTGGGTTCCAGAGTTGTTTCTTCAAAAGTTTTGATCCGGCGATAAAACTGGTTAAGCAGATCCAACTCTTCTTTGTCATTTTTTATCGCCAAGTACTTAAGATAGCCTGAGTTATCTAAAAAAGAAACTAGTAATTCTGAAACTGTTTTTTCTTTGACTTGGCTGCTGTGTTTTCTGATCAGGCTTAAAATAAAAGCGATCTTGGTTTGCGCTTTTTCTGTTAGTCCCGGCACTAAAGGCAACTCTTCAAGGGCTTCATAGAGCGATTTGGCTTTTTTGTAGCCATACTGGGTAATTTTCATGATGTCCTCGTAGCTAATATCCAAAAATGGCAGATTCAGAATGCGGTAAACCGCCGGACTTTCATGATAATTATCCAGCAGCTTGAAGTAAGAGATGATATTTAAAATAATAGGCTTGGCATAAAGCCCTCTGGAAGCTAAGAATTGATAAGGCAAACCGGCTCTTTCTAAGGCTCGGATAAAAGGATTAGCCGCGTCGTTAGCCCTGACTAAGATAGCGAAATCATTAAAGCTAGCTTCTTTATCTTTCTTGGTGATTTCTATAATCTTTTTAATGACCAAGTTTACTTCTTCAGCCAAAGTTTTAGCGTGAAGGTGTTCTACTATGCCCAGTCCTTTTTCTTCAGCCACCAGTTTTTTATCAATCTTATTCACAAACTCCAGCCGATCGGGATCGTTGGCTTTAATAAATTGATAGGCCCGATCTAAAATATTCTGAAAAGACCGGTAGTTTCTGATCAAAGATACCTGCTTGGCTTGGGGAAAGTCTTTTTTAAACTGGATGATATTAGTGAAAGAGGCTCCCCGCCACCTGTAAATGGCCTGATCGTCATCGGCACAGACCGTTAAATTATTTCTAGGCTCGGCCAATATCTTGATTAATTCGTACTGTGTAAAATTGGTGTCCTGAAATTCATCAACTAGAATATATTTAAATTTCTGGCGGAATCTCTCTAAAATCAAAGGCCTTTGCTTAAATAATTTCAAGCAGTAATTAATTAAATCGCCGAAATCCAAGGAACTGTTTTCCAAAAGCAGTCTTTGGTAGGCGTGATAAGCTTCAGCCACTTCTTTAATCCTTTCTGTTTCGTTTTCTTCTGGCAGATCAGTTAAATTAGTTTTTAATTTTTCGGCGTAAGCCAGGTAATCTTCGGGATAAACGCCTTGATCTTTGCAATGAGAAAAATGATCGATTAGGGCCTGGATAAACTTAGTCGGGTTGCCCAGAGGTTTATAATAATCAAGGTCGAACTTATCCAAATTTTGGCGCATTAAAAGCCAGCCGGCTGTTTGATCTAAAATCTTAAAGTCAGCGGGCAACCCGATATCTAGAGCGTAATCTCTGAGAACTCTTTCACAGAAAGCATGAAAAGTGGAGACCCAGAGATCAACGTAACCTAAAGGCAGAAGCTTATCCACTCTTTCCTCCAACTCCTCAGCCGCTTTGTCGGTAAAAGTGACGGCTAAAATCTCTTCGGGCTTAGCCAGATTGCTGTCGATTAGATAAGCTATTCTCTGGGTGATAACCGTGGTTTTGCCAGTGCCGGCGCCAGCCACAATCAAAAGCGGACCCTTTTCATAGGTCACGGCTTCTGTCTGCTCCTTATTTAATTTTGATAAATCGAAAGTCATATTATTCCTTAGTGTATTGTCTCCAGACTTCGGCAATAGAAGGTTGTATAATATCCAATTCCATAAGAGCTTTTTCTCTGATTTCAGCGCTGGTTATTTCTTTTTTAGTAGAGACCATCTCAATCACCGAAGCCATTACCTGTTTAGCTACAATTTCTGCTCTTTTTCTTGTAACGCCGGCTTGATCAGCTGACGCTAAAATCGCCCTCCTGATTTTATCAGGCTGAAAAAGTTGTTTTGTGCCATCTTTTTTAATAACATCTCTTATCATATCTATTTTAAATATTCTTTACCTTTTAGTTGATCGGGCAAAAACGATTCTTTGGAGTATTTTTCATAACCCTTGCCGTAATTTAATTCTTTCATCAGCTTAGTTTCCGGATTGCGCAGACTTAAAGGTATGGGTAAATTGCCATATTGCTTAACATCGGCCATAGCTTCCATATAGGCAGCGTAAGCGCTGCGGTTCTTTTTGCACTGGCACAAGTAAGCTACGCCATGGGCTAGGTTAATGCCGCATTCGGGTAAACCGATGGTTTCCACGGCCCGGAACACGTCGTTAGCCACTACTAAGGCCGTAGGCTGAGCTAAACCAATATCTTCAGAAGCAAAAATCACCATTCTTCGAGCAATGAATTTCGGGTCTTCCCCGGCGTCAATCATGCGAGCTAGATAATATAAGGCGGCGCTGGGCTGGCTGGCTCTCATGCTTTTAATGAAAGCGGAAATGGTATTGTAATGCTCTTCTCCGGCTTTGTCGTATCTTAAAAACTTGGACTGTAAAGTATTCTTTAAATTTTCGATGGTTATTTTCTTATAAAGCTCGCTGGTGTTTTCCAGCATGGTAATGGCCTGCCTGGCGTCGCCGTTGGCCATGTTAACTAACCAATCTTCTGATTTTTTATCCATCTTAAAGCCCGTGCGCTTTATAATAGCTTTCATATTATTGGGCGAAAGTTCCTCTAAAACAAAAACCCGGCAGCGGGAAAGCAAAGCCGGGATAACTTCAAAACTCGGGTTTTCCGTGGTGGCGCCAATGAGCGTAACTTCTCCCCGCTCAACATAGGGCAGTAAAAAATCCTGCTGGGATTTGTTAAAACGGTGGATTTCATCTAGGAATAAAACCTTGGGCGAGCCCAAAGGCCCCTCTTCCAGAATCTTTTTAATATCAGCTTTGCCGGCTGACACGGCCGAAAGCTCATAGAGCCTGGCGTTCAAACTTTTGGCATAGATTTTGGCCAAAGTGGTTTTGCCGGTGCCGGGCGGACCCCAAAGGATAAAAGAAAACAAATGTTTTTGCTTAATGGCCACGCTCAAAGGCTTGCCTTCTCCGACTAAGTGTTCTTGGCCGAAAAATTCCGGTAAAGTTTTAGGTCTGATTTTTGAGGCTAAAGGTTCCATCAAGCCCATCTTATCAAAAAATCGCCTTTTGGGCGATTTTCTGTTGGCTCCATAGAGTAAAAACCTATTTTTGAACTTCTATTAAGTTGTTATTTTCGATCTTTAAGTATTTGGAGACACCCAACGAAGGATCGGCCGTCATTGGCTCGCCGCTTTGTCGGTCGGCGTAGTTAATGATTATTTCTCCGTTTCTAAATTCGGTTGTTTGCGGGGCGATACGATCGCCGAGCAAAATGGCGTTCGTGCCCTGGCATCCGTTATTGGTTCCAAGGGCGACCACTGCATAATAGAAAGTGCCTGTCCCGCCTGAATTTTGCGTTAGCAGAAAAACCATATCAGATAATCCGTCTCCGTTGAAATCTCCAACCGTTTTATTCCCAAAATATCTTGTCACAAGCTTGGCCGCCGAACCGGCAGCTATTTCCTCCTCAGCAGAGCCGTCTTTTAACAGAATGCTTTTCCCTTCAATAGTATAGGCGCAGTTTTGGGGATCCAGAACAACGGCCGGTCTTGATTGATAAAGCCAATACCCTATTCCCGCAGCAATTATTATTAAAATTATTAGAATGAACTTTTTGGACATATTTTAATTATTATATTTTAATTTGATAATTTTTCTCAAGATCACTTCCACGCTTTTCATGCTTTCATCGTCAATAATGGAAATAGGCAAAGCGACAATGCCTGCCTTCTTTAACTTAGCCAGTTTTTTCTTAAGATCTGCCTTGTCGACCAAATCGCTCTTACATAAAAAGACATATTCTTGTTTGGTCAGCAATTCTTTCTTGTAAGCACTCAGTTCTTGCCTGATTACTTTATAGTCTTTGACTGGATCTTCGGACTCAGCGGAAATAAGGTGGAAAAGAGTTTTAGTCCGCTCAACGTGGCGCAAAAACTTAATGCCCAGACCCTTGCCTGAAGAAGCCCCTTCAATCAATCCCGGGATATCAGCCAGAATTAATTCGTAATAAACTCCGAGATTAGGACTCAGAGTGGTAAAAGGATAATTGGCGATTCGACTTTTGGCGTTAGTTAAGAAGTTAAGCAAGCTTGATTTGCCCACATTGGGCAAGCCAACCAAGCCTACGTCAGCAATCATTTTAAGCTCCAACCTTATCTCCCTTTCTTCTCCGGGCAAGCCTGCGCTGTATTGTGTGGGAGTTGTATTGGTTGAGGAACGGAAGTGAAAGTTGCCCTTGCCGCCTTCCCCACCTTGGGCCACCAGTATTCTCTGACCGATGGCGATAATTTCCAGACTGAGTCCCGTGGCAAAATCAGTCGCCACCGTGCCGATCGGCACTTTAACAATCAGGTCTTTAGCGCTTTTTCCGTCGTTAAACTGATTTTTACCGTTATCACCGTCATCAGCCGCAATCTTTTTCTTAAAATGAAATTGATTGAGAGCGTCGATATTAGAAACGCCTTCCAAATAAACACTGCCGCCTTTACCGCCGTTGGCTCCGGCCGGACCCAGGTTCATTTTGGTTTTATTAAAACCGACGGCTCCTCGGCCGCCTTTTCCAGCAATGAATTTAACTTTAACGTCGTCAATTAACATATTTTTATCTTATCACAATCCCGATATCTTAATAGCGGCCTAATTTAATACCTTCTCTTATCTTTTCAATAAAGGTATTAAAGAAATACAGGTTATGGAAAGTCAAAAGCTTTAGAACGGTGAGCTCATGGGCCTTAAGGAGGTGGTAAAGATAGTTTCTCTGATAGTTTTGGCAAACAAAACAGGAACAATTTTTATCCAAAGGTTTTTTATCTTTAAGAAAAATGGCTTTATTAAGATCTAATTTGCCGGCCGAAGTGAAAACCACTCCGCATCTGGCGTAATGAGTGGGAATAATACAATCAACTGTATCCGCGCCGCTTTGGAAGATTTTTAATAAATCATCTATATGGCCGTTACCCAAAAGATGGCGCGGCTTTTCTTCGGGCAAGATTTCGGTCACCCAATTTAACATTTTAAACATCTCTTTTTTATCAAAGCCCAACTCGCCGCCGATGCCAAAACCGTCAAAGGGCAAGGAGCTTACAAACTTAGCGCTTTCCGTTCTCAAGTCTTTAAACTTTCCTCCCTGGACGATACCATATAAAGCTTGATTTGATTTCTTTGCTTTTAAACAGACCTTGGCCCAATAATTAGTCATTTTTAAGGATTTTCTCGTATATTGGTAATCGGCAATGGGCGGCGGACACTCGTCAAAGCTGAAGATAATATCAGCTCCTATTTGTTCTTGTATTTTGATCGACTCTTTGGGACCTAAAAAAAGTTGACTGCCATTAAACGGCGACTGAAAAAAGACGCCATCTGGTGTAATTTTTAATGATTTAGGCTGACGGCCCAATTTAATAGACAGGTCTTCTGTCCTATTTAACATTTTGCCCATCTTAAACTCTTTGCCAAAGCCCAAAGAAAATACCTGATAGCCACCGGAATCGGTCATTAAGGGCTTGGGCCAGTTCATAAACTTATGCAGACCGCCCGAAGCCTTAATTATCTTCTCCCCCGGCCTGGAGTGTAAATGAAAGGTGTTGGAGATGAGAATCTGGCTTTTAGTTGCCTCAATTTCTTTACTATCTAAAGTTTTGACTGCGGCTTGAGTTGCCACCGGAACCAAACACGGCGTTTCTACAACACCATGAGGGGTTATTAATTGCCCCAATCTCGCCCGGCTCTTTTTCGATTTTTTTAAAATCTTAAACTTGATCATGACCTATTTATTATAGCAAAAAAATCGCCTTTTCGGCGATTTCTTTGTTTATACCCTGACTCGCGTCCTTATACAGTCGGAGTCTCAACTGGAGTCTCAACTGGAGTTTCGGGTGTTGTCGGCTCTTCGCCTTCCATATAGAATTTCATAATAATTTAAGCCACAGAATATAATAACCCTGCAGCGATATTTAATTTTCTTCGCTTACGACCTTTATTATTTCTGTGTCAGTTATTAAATAAAAAAACTCAAACAATCCACTACAATATTCTGTTTGAGCCTCATCCTGCTAGAATACTATCATACCCTTCTGATCTTGTCAACCCTTTTTTTTAAATTAGGCCTCTATTTTCCTAAATCTAGAGTTTCGGTAATTTTCATCTGTTCCACGAATTCAGGCATATGGCTGACTAAAATCATAGCTCCTTCGTATTTATTTAAAGCCTCGGCAATAATCGGCAGATGGCGGAAATTAATATGATTAGTCGGCTCATCTAAGATTAATAATCCTGGTTTTTGCAAAACCAGCCTGGCTAAAGACACTAAACCTTTCTGGCCTTCGGATAAACTGCCGATTTTAGAATAAAATAAATCATTGGTAATCAAGAATCCGGCGGCTATTGATCGGATGTTTTCCTCGGATAAATCCCCGGCCACCAGACTGAAAGAGTGATAAACCGTGTCTTCAAAGTTAAGAGTAGAAAAATCCTGGCGGTAATAGCCCACCACTACGCCGGGAGCGATTTCAGCTCCTTTGGCTTTGCCCGAAGCTAAAGCTTCCAGCAAAGTGGTCTTGCCAATGCCATTGGGACCGACCAAGAGTAATTTCTCTCTTTTTCTTAAAGAAATATGGGCTTCTTTCCTTATAAACTTATGTTTTTCCATGACGGCAAAAGAAGTGATGTTTAGAATTTCCCCGCCGATATCTTCCTGGCAAGGAATAACAAAAGGCCTGATGGTTTTATCTTCTTTCCTGACATTAACCTTAGCTTCTTCCATTTCTTCCACTTCATCACGCATTTTCTTAGCTACTAATCTCATTTTGCCGCCTTTTTGAGCAAAATAGTTAGCTTTTTCCTTATTCTCTATGATTTTCTTGGCTAATTGGGCATTCTTTCTGTTTTCTCTTTCGATCCTGGCTTTAATTTCCACCAGCAAATCAAAATAGTTGCCGGTATATTGTTCAATTTTGTTGGTAAAAACATCTAGATACAAAACACCATGGGTAAAAGCGTTTAAAAAGTCAGCGTCATGGGAAATGACAATACAGGTTTTCTGGTAATCAATTAAGAATTTGGTCAAATGGCCAATCCCCTCCTTATCCAAATTATTGGTTGGCTCATCTAAAAGCAATAAATCAGGATCTTGGATAATAGCTGAAGCCAAAAGTAATCTGGCTTGTTGGCCGCCCGAAAAAGTCTTAACTTGCCTATCATGATCAGCTGACAAGTTGACTAATTCCAAAACTTCATCAATCTTGGGGTCAATATCATAAATCTTTTCTTTAAAACAGCTCTGGAAAAATTCTCTTAAGGTTAAATTGAGCTGGTCTCTGGGAATAACTTGTTTGGCCGCAGCCACGGTTAGGCCCGGAATAATATTAATAGCGCCTGAGTCGGGCGTTAAGGCTCCGGTGATGAGATGAAAAATAGTGCTTTTGCCGGCGCCATTCTGACCCATTAAAGTAAATTTCAATCCCCGCCTAACGGAAAAACTGACCTCGCTTAAAATAGGTTTGTTATGGCCATGGCTAAAAGAAACTTCATCAAATCTTAAAATGACTTCTTGATCATTCATAACTTCTTGAGGATATCATAAAAAGGGCTTCCTGGAAAGCCCCAGCCAGTTGAGTTTTTATATCTTATTCCGTGCCCAAAGGAATCTTACCGCACCTGTCTTGCATGAGCTTGTAAATAGCAAAGACATCGTCAATGCCCGGTTCTACAGCTCTGAGTTTTTCCCCTGTTTTTAAGGTCAGATAGACATCTAAAGCATGGGTCTGCATGATCTTTTTGACCTGGCACTGGTCCATCAGCCTAATAGCTTCTGACCAGAAGATAAATAAGCTGCCTGTTTCGTTAGTTATGGTTGTTTCTTCTGTCACTTCTTGGATCTTTCTCACCAAGACCTGGCCATCCTTTTCAATGCCTTCCAGAGCCACTCTCTGGCCCTGCTGGCTGGCTTGGAGCTTAGTGATGATAAAAGACTGGCCTTGAGAGACAAACGAGCTTAAATCGTCAAATTCCAGTTCAACGCTCAGGGCCGGCTGGCCAGGTTCTTCATATAGAAGATAAGGGACTCCTGGCTTTAAACCCGGACTGTCTTGCACGAGATTGCCGATCTTGGAAAAGTTGGTGGGTTTTAAATTATCCAGATTGACTTTAATATTTTCAATGAAAATCCGGCCGTCTACGGTTCGGCATTGTCTGGGGTAAGATTCCATAATGGCAAAGCCGGCTTGGGAGCAAGTATTAAAATCAGTGATATATTTTAAAAGCTTATCGCACTTTTCCTTGCTGGCCATGTCGCTCATGGGCAAGCATTCTTTGAGCCCTTGGATGACTTCTTCTTGGGAAGGCTTGGACTGTTGCCAAATGAAAAGTCCGGCTACTGCCAAGGCCACAATTATTAAAACGATCAGAAGATACTTGATCTTGTTCATAACTTTATTATAACAAAAAATCGCTTTTTAGGCGATAAATAGAATGAGGCGGATCATAAAAGACACGCCTCATTAACACTTGCTTGTAATTAAACAACTAAGATAGAGTAGGTGTTAACTCCTGATCTTTGGGTTTACCGCCTTGATCACGGAACACGCAGAACGGTTGAGGTATAACACAAAGACATTCGTACTTTTCGCCGCCATGACTACAGTATTGTCTGTAATCATCGATTGAATAGTACTCGCAAACGCCCAGATCTACTTTGTACTCACTCTGAAGGTGAAAAACCAGCATTCTGGCTATCATAGGACTCCAGGTCATAATTTCGGGCGAAAGTTCCATGAGCTTTTTATATCTTTCTTCCAGACAGGGAGACTTTTGCAAAACCTCGATACCATTATTTGCTTCTATTTTAGCTATAGCTTCCACCACTCTACTTCTCAATATTAACCTCCTTAAAGTGCAATTTATCCTGACATTTATATTTATCAGAACACCTCAATAATACCACTTTTTATCATGAAGTCAAATTATTTTATAGCTTCAATTCCTAGACTCTCCAGAGCAATCCCGTTATATTGCGCCTTACTGATTTTTTTATTCTCTGATAAGATATTAACTTTAAATCCCGCTTTCTTTGCTTTTTTCAAATAATCATCTTTGAGCAAGGCTCCGGCCACGCAGCCGCAGATGAGTTTTTTATCGCTTCTTTGTTTTTTGGAGAGCTCTGCTAATAGAACAATATCTGAAACATACATTCTGCCGCCTTGTTTTAAGACCCTGTAAGCTTCTTTAAAGGTTTTATTCTTATCCGGAGTAAGATTGATTACACAATTACTGATAATAACATCGACGGAATTATCTCTAATTGGTAATTTCTCAATATCTCCTACCACAAACTCAATATTACTAATCCCCTGCTTTTTTACGTTTTCTCTGGCTCTAGCCACCATTTCTTCAGTCATATCCACGCCGATAACTTTACCTGATTTACCTACTTTCCTGGCCGCCAGAAAACAATCAATGCCGGCGCCGGAACCTAAATCCAAAACCGTATCCCCTTCTTTAATTTGGCTTAAAGCCACCGGATTACCACAACCCAATCCTAAATTAGCCTCTCCGGTTATCTTTAATTCTTCTTCCGAGTATCCGATGCTTTTAGAAATACTTTCATTGCTGCAGCAACAGCCGGATCCCTTAACGGCAATTTCTTTGTAGCCCTTTTTAACAATTTCCTTGATGTTGGCCATGTTTAAAACCTTCAATTAAGAATAAGATACCAACAATTAAAGGTATTCCGCCAACAATCAAAGCACTTGCAAGTTCTCTGCTAAAGAAAGCTGGAATTAACATTCTGGCTCCAAAGAGAACAAAAATCCAACCGCCAATCTTGGGCCACTTCCAGGCTATAATAGTAATTCCTAAAATAATAACAGCTAAGAGTAAATGCATTAAACCTGCCATCCAACCAAATTCAGGATCGAATCCTTCTAAAATGAACATGGCAAAAAACGCCACAACTAATATTGCCAAGGCTCTCGGTAACCAATAGATGATTTTACCTTTCCTCATGTTATTTTAACTGAAAACTATTAACCACTTGCGCAAATAGCTCCTGATAGCTATTCCAATTACCTTCCAAAGTATTGAAGGTAATAATCCAGAGGTCATCGCTGTCCCCTTTGACCAAAACCACTAAAACTTTAAAGTCTATTTCTTCCTGGGTCATATCCACTTCAAAAGCAGTTACTTCCCTGTTATTAATGGTAACCTTATTCTCGTTGGAAAAGACAGCTCCTTGATCCATCTGGGTTATCTGAGCCTTAAAAGCCGGAACATAGTCTGCTAGGCTTGTTCCCTGGAGAGTATCGTAATTAACGGCGAAGTAAGTTTTAAAGTTAATGGCTTCGGCTTTAGCATCAGTGACTTCTTCTGCCGCATTAACTGCTATAACTGAAAAATCAGTGGAGGCGTCAGCTTCCTGCCAGCCTTCGGGAAGCAAGATGGAAAAATCCGCTGTTGTGAGCAGGCCTTCTTCCGGCGTTTCTTGAACTGCTTTGTTATCGCGGTTTGAATAGAGCCACACACCAACTCCTACCAAAATCAGAACTACTATCCCCACCAATATTTTATTTTTCATAATTACTTGCGGCGTTAAAAATATTTATTAGACTGTTTTATTATAGTTGTTATTACTACAAAAGACAAAACCTCTTTATTTCACTATACTTCCCGGCGGCACTTCCTCGCTCGGTTGTAAAAGCACAACTTTGTCATTAGCCCTCATGGCCATAATCATACCAGTACTTTCTACGCCTTTTAAAACTCTGGGTTCCAGATTAATAACAAAAGGCGCTTCCTTGCCGATTAAGGATTCAGGCTCAAAGTATTCAGCAATACCCGAGACAATCTGCCTTTTTTCTTCGCCAAAATCCACTTCCAGTTTTAAAAGCTTGTCGCTATTAACCACTCTTTCGGCTGATATGATCTTGCCGATTCTAATATCCAGTTTTTGGAAGTCCTCATAGCTGATAATTTTTGTTAAAATAATATCTTCTAATTCTTTTAAATTATGGACTATATAATCGGGCTTGGCTGCTTTTAATTTGTCTTCCTTGCTGAAGCCCCAAGTGACCGCCACTGTTTTAATACCGGCGCTTTTTCCGGCTTGGACTTCATGGGGAGTATCTCCGACGAAAACAGTTTCCTCGGGATTGAACTTGTTTCTTTTTATCGTCTCTGCAATATCTTCCGCTTTATCATGCACCTCGCTGTTAATTTCATTAAATATCCCTTGCAAACCGAACTCTTCAATGTCTGACAACAAAGTTTCTCTGAGATTGGAGCTGATGACGATCATTTTAATCCCGGCTTTCTTTAAATCCTGCAAGGTTTCTTTAATATGGGGGAAAGGCTTAATGGGATGTTGAACCAGCGCAGATTTATAACAAGCCCTGTATAGTTTTATCTCTTCCTCTATATTCTTTTTCTCACCACCTTTGGTAAACAGGCCGTATCTGTTGTAAAAGCGCATGTGCGGCTGTTCCCACTCTTGCTTAAATTCCTCAAGAGACAACTCTTTGACGCCAAATTCCTTAAACATGCCCATGATTGCACAGTGGACAGTCACTAAATCATCGTTGATTACTCCTGACCAGTCGAAAATAATGTTTTTTATCATACTCATATGTTTCCATTCTAACAGAAAATCATTCCTGGCAGAAGCCTCTTAATTAACTTTAAAGGTCAGGATGTGATAAGATGAAGGTATGGAACAAAACTCTATGGTAAAAACCACGCCCAAGGATGTTTTTTTACACCTTTTGAACATCCTGACTTTTTATTTGAGCATCGTCAGTTTTATTACCCTGTATCTCCAATACATCAGTTCCCTTTTCCCCGATCAGCTTAATCTCTACTACACCTCCATGACCAGCGGTGTTTTGAGGTCTAGCTCGATTTTAATCATCGCCTTCCCGGTCTTCTTATTGACCAGCTGGCTGCTGGCCAGGGAGATAAAGGAGATTCCGGCCAAAAGAGAGCTCGGTTTAAGAAAATGGCTGACCTACTTTACCCTGTTTGTTTCAGCCGTCACTATCATCATCGATTTAATCACCCTGGTTTATAACTTCCTGGGCGGAGAGCTGACCAGCCGGTTCTTCTTGAAAGTCTTGGTTATTCTGATCGTGGCCGCAGCTGTTTTCGGCTATCATATCTGGGATTTAAGGAGAAAAGAACTGAAACCCTCTAAGTTGCCTAGAAACTTAGCCTGGGCTTTATCTTTTGTCGTCGTAGCCAGTATTGTCTTGAGCTTTTTCATTGTGGGCACACCTCAAGAACAAAGAAATATGCGCTTTGACGAAAGAAGGGTCAGCGATCTGCAAAACCTGCAATACCAACTTCTTAACTACTGGATGCAAAAAGAAACCTTGCCTCAAAGCCTAATCCTTTTGCAGGACAGTATTTCCGGCTTTATCGTACCCAAGGACCCGGAAACCAATATTGAATACAAATATCAAACAAAAAGCGCACTATCTTTTGAATTATGCGCTGACTTTAAAACCTCCACTAGTGATGCAGGGCCTGTTTTAGGCCGGGCTAAAGTTTCCTCTCTGGCGTCCTATCCTGATGATTCTTTTAAGCAAAACTGGAATCACGAAAAAGGCGAAACCTGCTTTACCAGAACCATTGATCCTGAGCTATACAAACCGATTAAATAAATACTTTTTTAATCAACAAAGGTTAGAGCCCTACTCTAATTATTGTTTGATTGTAAATTTTATACCGCTAGTTTTCTCTAGTATTTCTAAGGTTGCTTTCACTGAAAGATTATCTACGGCAACTAAAACGAAACGACTGCCAAATTTTTTAGCGAGAGGAGTTAAAAACTCATCACCCCAAGAAGGAGAAAAGGTCAAAACGCCTTCGAAATTAATTTCGATGTTTTCTTCGGGGTTAATACTTTGTAATGTCGGCTGAAAAGCAGCAAATGCTTCTTTGCCTGTTTGTCTTGAGATTAATGTCGTCCCAAATTTTTTAAGCTCAATTATCATATAGTTTTAATTTACAATTAAAATTTAATTATTGCCAGACAACCCCGGATAGTAATTTTCGACTTAGTGATGCTCAAGCCTTCTCTATCTCCCTTTAAATTAACTTCTGCGTCGCCGCTTCGAAATAATAAATCGATCGGATTTTTTGCAATAACTTGGCGAACGAATTTCAATCCGTTGCCTCTCTCTTCCGGAGACCGACCGGAAATTATTTCAGTAAAAGCAGTTCTAAGGGCGTCCTGATGATTATTAAGTTCTGGTTTTATCCTGCTCAAAGTTTTTAAAACGCCCAATCCCCTGTCGGCCAGAACAATAATTCCTTTAGGTATATCATAACCAAAAAATATTCCGGGCACATCGGGCCAATTCCCAAGATTGTGATCATATGAATTATTGCCTATTTCACCCGCAATCGCAACAATAATAGAAAAAATCTTATTTGTCTTTTCGTAATTTATAAGGGCGTCCTGCATCTTAATCAACCTTGCCTGAAAAATTGCGCTATTGGAACAATAAAAATCCTGCGATATTTCTCCACCAGAAACCGCCCAATCATTCGCTATTTTCGATAGGTCACTGGAAAATACCTCTAAGTCATTTCTTGAGTAATATCTGTGAGTGCCACCCTCTTTTTTAGCAGCAACTAATTTACCGCTTTTGTCCCAGCGTCTTAATGTATCAATAGAAACACCAAGAAACTCGGCTGCCTCTCTTATGGTTAATAACTTCTCTTCCATGAGCTTATTATAGCAAATCGTGGGAAACTATGCAAATAATAGACGAAACTATGCAAAACAGCTGTTTTTAGCTCTATTTCAGATACACACTCTTAATCAACAAAGGTTAAGGCTATACCCTTCTTGTTATATCTTCCCGTTCTGCCAATGCGATGGATATAGTCGTCAAAGGTCGAAGGAATGTCATAGTTGATGACATGGCTGATATCAGCAATATCCAGCCCTCTGGCCGCCACATCAGTAGCCACTAAAACCTGGACCCGGTTGGTTTTAAACAGATTAAGGGCCACCTGGCGCTGAGACTGGGTTTTGTTACCATGGATTGACTCGGTTCTAAAACCTTCGCCAATAAGCAGTTTGGCGAGCTTTTCTACTCCGTACTTGGTTCGTCCGAAGATAAGGACTTTATTAAATTCTTTTTGATTTAAAAGACGACTCAAGACTTCAAACTTTGTTTCACCCGGCTTCATTCTAATAACATCCTGCTCAACGTTCTTGGAAGTATCCCTGACTTTCACCGAGACCCTGATGGGATTCTTGGTGAATTCTCCGATAATCCTTTCGATCTCATGGGAAATGGTGGCTGAGAAGAACAGCGTTTGGCGTCCTTTGGGCGTGCCGTTGATGATATAACGGGTTTCGTTAATGAAGCCCATGTCAAACATCCTGTCCGCTTCGTCTAAAACCACGGTGTTGAATTGAGACAAATTAATCAGTTTTCTCATGATTAGATCCTTTAATCTGCCTGGGGTGCCGATAATGAAGTTGTATTCGCGTCTTAGTTCTGAAATCTGCCTGCCGATGTTTGTGCCTCCTACACAGCAAACGGAAAAGACTCTTGTTCCCCTGGCAAAGAGCTTTAACTCCTGGTTAATCTGATCAGCCAGTTCCCTGGTCGGAGTGACAACTAAAACCTGTTCTCTGGGATTAAGCAGTATTTTATTAATCAACGGTACGAGAAAAGCCGCTGTTTTACCGGTACCGGTGTCAGCAATACCCACAACGTCAGATCCTTGGATAATATGCGGGATGATTTTGTCTTGGATGGGTGTGGGTGTCTTATATCCCTTATTCAAGATAGCTGTCACTAAGCGCTGATCAATTTTAAAATCCTGGAAACTATGTTCGGGTATAAAGTTCTCCACTCCTTGTTCTTCAACGATAGCCTTATTAACAAACCTGGCCGGGTCTATTTTGGCTCCTGTCCTGCCCATGGGATTCCTGCGTCCGAAACGCGAAGAACCCACGTTCCTGTTGTGGGATTGATATAAATATTTTCTTGGTCTGCTACTATTAAAACTTCTTTGCATGTTTTTTATAATACCCGGACCTCCAAATAAAAAAGACCGGCTGGTCTCGTAGTTTCTTAAATAAAGCTAGGAGATTTAATTACACTGATAGTATATGACGAAAGTAATGGTTTGTCAATGAAAGATATTTAGTCTACGGATGGGGCTTCTGTTAATTTAACTTCAACATAAATTTTGATTATTTAAAGAAAACTTGAACTATAGTAGCAAATACTAATCCGGCCGTAAGTAAAAGCATTGCTTTTGTATATTTTTCGTTAGAGGTGGCTAATTTTTCATTAGAAGTTATAATTTTAGTAGTGGCATTTTTTATCTTTTTACCAAGTATAAATTCTGAAATAATACGAGATTGATTCATATCTGCCGTCACGGCTGTGTTGGCTTGATTTATAAAACTTTTTTCCTTTTCTAAAAATTTATATTCTTTAAGTAAGTCTTTTACGTCCATGTGTTTTATTTCTTAATTAATTCTTTAAGTTTTTACTTTGAGTTTCCTTTAGGTTCCGCCAAGTATACCACTTCACACAACCCTTGTGGTCAACCGCCAATACATCAATAGTAAGCCTCTTCGCTAATTTCCAAGGGATTCTTCTCAAGGCAATATTAGCAACAACAATTGGCGCTGCTAGTGCGTAATTAAATGCACGTGGTGCGTCTACAACTTTCATTCGAGTAATCAACTGACCTAAGCCATAAACAAATCTGACTTCGTTTCCACTATGATTTTTTGATTCACCTTTTGTTTCTATAAAAATTACTCTGCCTCCTTTTCGTGCTTTAATATCTACTCCATGAGAATATAATTCATCAAAATCAAAATATCCCCATCCCCTGCGCGATAGCCACTGAATAATAGTACGCTTAACAAATTCTTCTGATAGCATTTTCTATAAATCTTCTTTAGATACTTTATAGTTTAGATATCTTATCTATGACCATATCCTGGTTCTTTTTATCAACTAACTCAAAATAATATTTTCCAGTACCAAGTTCTTGCCATTTTTTACCAATATCATTTTTGTATTTTGTATCTTTAGACTCTTCAAATTGTGCACCTTTATATTCTATAACTATATAGTTTCCTTTCTTTGTTTTAGCTAAAAAATCCGGGTAGAATTTATTTTTTAGCCACCCTTGTATATGAAATCCGGCTCTTTCTGGATTGCGAAACCACCAAAAAACATTATCTAAACTGTCTAGTCGAAAAGCTAAATCAAGTTCTTCTTTATTCATCTTCCCAGCCCTATCGTATAAATGCTTAGAAAAGCTGTTAGGGCAAATCTCTATTAAATTAATAGTATCGCCAAACAAAACGATATCACCAGTAGTAGACAATAAATTACTATTTTCTAATTTTTTAAACGCCTTTTCTGTAAATTCATTAATCATGTCGTCAATCTTTATTTCCATCGCTTCTTTAATTTGATATCTATAAACACTCAATTTGCTTAAATTATACGTCTTTAATAGTTTATCGATAATTTTTTCTAAATAATTATTCATCTCGGATATAGAAATGAATCCTCTTTGAATCTTAATTCTAAACCATGTTAGTAAGTCTTCTCTGGTAAGGTCTTTATAATGATATATTAGTTTTAACTTCCCAGCCGCATCTTTTATCAATTCCCCTTCTTTCCCTATATCAATTTTCATAATCGGAGCATTTTCTACTATTTGAAAAATCATATCCAAATTTTTTCCTTCCAAAACTGGCGCATCGCCGATCAAATCTCCTAAATAATTTAATTTTCTAAAATTAAGACCGTCTTTAATATTAATAAACGGTACGATTATATTTTTGTCATTAATTTTTCTCTTGTATTCATTAATCGTTACTGCGACTCCGCCGATAATCGGCACGATATCCTCATATCCATTTTCTTGCAAACCGCTTATAACCGCTTCCGATGTTTGACTGAAACTTCTTGTTGCAGCAAAGATATAAGCAGAATTTAAAATTGGATCAGATTTTTCTCTAGCATAAGGCAATCGCATAATTCTGCCGATTGTCTGCTCAACCGATAGCCGTGCGCCTAAATTAGAGACTGAAACTAAAATATAAGCAAAAGGACAATCCCAACCCTCTCGTAGTGCGTTAACAGTAATAACATAGCGGATTGGCGACTTTTTACTTAGTAGTTCCTCTATTTTAGGCAATTCGTCTCTTTTACTTGTTTTAATAGCAATCTGTTCCTCGGGTATTTTTGCATCTTCTATTAAAAATTTCTTAATTTTATCCACATAAATTTTTTTATTACTTTCTTTCTCTTGCTCTGCTTGCAAGAGCATGATGGGCCGAATATATTCTCCTTTATTTTTCTTTGTCGCCCTCTCTAACTCTTCGAGTTTCGTAATGCCTTCATAAATAGTTTCTTGCCAAGGAGTTTTATTTGCTAAATATATGGGCATTTTTATCATTTTTGCCTCTTTTAGTTCCTTGGCGGATATATTAACTAAAACATTACTTTTACCTTTAGGTGTCGCAGTAAATTCTAAAACAAAAGACGGATTTAAATCTTTTATCATATCAAAAGATAATTCTGTTTGGATATTATGACCTTCGTCAACGATCACTAATGGATTGTGTAATTTAATTACGTTAGATAAAGAAAACATGATTTCTCTTTCTTTGTCTTTATCCAAAAAATCAAAATCCTTACTTTCTAATCCCTCAAAGTGATTCATTAGGGCGCCGTTATCCTGATAAACCTTCAACCATTCTTTATCTCTTCTTCTAAAAGAACTGAGGGTAGCAACAATAATACAAATATTTTCTTCTAGATCACTTTTACTAATTGATTTAGCTTCGGATAGATCAAAGACTTTTACAGCATTATTAAATCTTTGATCTAAAACTTCTCTATAGCTATGTTTTCTATTTTTTAAATTATCTAGGGTTTGCGTTCTGATAGCATCCGATGGCACAAACCAGACTGCCAATCCCTTATCGTTCCTTTCTCCTAAATAGTCTTTAAAGATTAGACCAACCGAATGACTGGCGACTAAGGTTTTCCCGCCGCCCGTCGGTACCTTTATACAAACAAAAGGATTCCGGCCGATTTCCGGAATCCAATTATATTGCTTGTCTGTCCGTATCATAAACGCCAAACCAGCAGCTTTCTCAATATCGTATTTTTTAATTTCGGCGATGTAATCTTCTAATGCATCTAAAACATTACTTTGGTATTTCTTTAGTTCCATAATCTCAATAAATCTTAATTTGATATGGGATTTGCTTAAAAATAATCTGGTTTTTTTCTAAGATTTCGTCATCTAACAAACACTTATCAGCGTAGATTATTTTTTTACCTTTATATGGTTTCGATCTCTTTAAGAAACTCCTGCTTAAAATATTTTTATCCACACCGTCGAATAATAAAAAATAATGGCAGTCACCAAAATCACCCAAATAATTGCCTTTAATTTTGCTTTTTTCTAAATTAGTATGAGTTTCGGTAAAATAAACATAACTCGCTAATTCATCAAAACTTACTTCTTTATCGATCATCCCGTCTTTGTCAAAAAGCGGTTCGCCCATCTCCACATATTCAAAGCCACCACTTAAGCCCGGAACCCTTGTCACCTTGCCCTTGCCAGTTTTATAAGAGTATCCCTGCGCTACTCTTTTTACTCTTTCCGCCGTAATATTCTTCGCAATGTTCCTTTCCATTTCCACTAAAATAAATTTTCTACTTCCGCCGTCTTCCTTATTTAAATCTAAAACCGCATGACCGGTCGTCCCCGACCCAGCAAAAGAATCTAAAACTAGATCATTTTTATTTGTCGCAATTTGAAGTATTCTTCTTATTAATCTTGCTGGTTTTGGCGTTTCAAATGGCAGATTAGATTTTTGAAATATTTGTTTTAATTCTTGCTTCGCTTCTTGATTATCACCAGCGAACCCTCTATCCCACCACGTGACGGGTACAACTCCTTTTTGTACCTCGCTTAGAAATATTTTTACCGATGGAATATTGCTACCGTTCTTGCCAAACCATATCTTATTCTCTTCAATCCATTTTTTGACTTGCTCTTTTGATGTTACCCAACTTCTTCCTTTTGGAGGTAGAACCTTCCTGCCACTTGGGGTAATAATTTGATATATATCTTTTTGAGTAACCCTTTTCACACTTAAATCAGCCGGTTTCCATGGACCCCTTGGGTCATTATCTGGATTCTTATAACGAGCATTTTGCTCTTCACTTCTAACGACTAAATTTCTAATCCAACCATCTGAATTATCATTCGTGTTTCTTTTTTTCACATATACAATGATGAAATCATGCATATCTGAAAAATATTTTGCGTCATTTTGAGGAGAATATTTCTTTTGCCAAACAATATTAGCAATAAAATTTTCCGGCCCAAAAATATCATCTAAAATTTGTTTCAAATAACAATGCTCCGTATCGTCTATACTAACAAAAATTACCCCATCGTTACTTAATAAATCTCTTAATAATTTTAACCGTGGATACATCATGCAAAGCCATTTATCATGACGGGTCAGATCCTCACCTTCTGGACCTACAACTCTTCCAAGCCACTCTTTTATTTTCAGCGAATTGACTTTATCGTTATATACCCATTTTTCATTGCCAGTGTTATAGGGCGGATCAATATAAATACACTTAATTTTCCCATAATAAAAAGGCATTAATGCTTTTAATGCCTCCAAATTATCCCCCTCCAAAATTAAATTCTCGCTCTTCCCAAGCGAGTATTTTTTATTCTTCCTTAGGAGCCGAAACGGCACTTCCTTATCATAATTTACAATCTTCTCTTTTCCTATCCAATTAAGTATGGGCATGATATTTTAAAAACAAATATTCCAACCGCCTCTTTTTAAACAATCTTTAAATCTTTGAAAATCACTATTTAAAATATTAACGTTCGATTGATTTTTTAATATTTCGGAGTTTATATTTTTCGTTTCGGTATAAATAAATTGTAAATAACTAAAAAATAATCCAACAACCATCACTAAAAGGATAAGAAATCCGAAGTAAACTAATGTTCTTGTGTCTCGCGCCGTCTTTAATGAATCTTTTGCTTCATCTCTAATTTTTCCGACGTCTACTCTTAATTTTGCTATTGTTTCGACTGTCTTATCGGCTGTTGGTACCGGAGGAATTTCTTTTTCCTCAATTGATTCGCTGGCAAATGATACAGAACTAGAACTTAATACTTTTGTATCTATGGCACTTTTAGGTAGCGACCACTTAAATATTTTTTTCAACCAATACATAATTTTTATCGGGATCGGTTATTGGATCACCATTTATAGAAACTTTAATCCAATATTTACCAAATACTGGAAAAAGTATATTTACGAAATTACCAAAGAAATTATTTATACCAGCACTTTTAAATTCTATTTTTCCTTCTACCGAGGCAATTGATTTATCATCTTGAAGATTAATAATTTCTATTTTTTCTAAATAAGATTCTCCCGGATTACCAGAAGTATTAATAACGATGGCAAATTTACCATGAACCACTGGAGTATTTTTAGTATTTATTCTATTAAACATGCCGATTATGGAAATTTTACCACTTGTATCGACAATTACCTGATCACAAATCAATGCATGATTTAATTTTACATTTGTCATAATTTTAAAAAATTAAATATTCATCTGCGTTTCTTTACCTTAATCTATTTCTGCTATCTTTTTTAACTTACCCGCAATGGTTGAATGATATATGGGTTCTAGTTTAAACGTAATAATATCTAAACGCGCTTTCCAGGGAGGATCAAGTTTTACAAATTTTACTGGCCGAGGAATAGATTGAATAATCTCTAGATTCACGGTTTGACTTTGTTGTTCAATATTTTGGGGAATCATTGGGGTTATCGTTGGTAATTTTGGGGTTTCGATTTCTTTTTTGAAAGTATAATCTGATATTTCCTTAATAAGAGCATCAAGATATTCTCCTGTAGAATAAAGATTACTTATCATGTCTAATTCATCGTTATCTAAATCTCCAACAAAAAGATGAAGATTTTCACCCCAACTATTAGTTGCAACTATTTTTTTAGCGAATTGATACCCACCACTTTGTTTATAATCAGAAATTATATCCTCTGCACGTCTAATCTCCTGAAGAATTATTTTTGCAACATCTCTCTTTGTGTCAGCTTTTTGCTTAAGGTAAACTAAAAATGCCACAAAAGCTGCTAAAATTGTAGCTAGAGTTGCTGACAAATTTGAATTAAGAAATAAACCCCAGTTCATAATTTTTACTTCCACCCCTGGCCGATAATTCTAAAGGCAACTTGCTCCTGAGGTACTTGAATTGGACCTTGCGGGGTTTGCTGGACGACGTTTACTTGCTGTTTTTTATAATCAATTAAAAGTTCAAAGTAATTAGACAATTGCTTGCTTTCGATATAAGCAATTTTATAGTCTTTTTTATTCTGCACAGCATTTAAGCCAAGCTCATTTTCTGGATTCCATAAAACACCGAGCTCCATTTCTTTAACATACTCTTCGTATAAATCGGTCATGGCTTTTGATAAACCTTCATCGGCATTAATAACCATCCGAAGCCCCAAATCTTCTTTGGCTTCTTTCCTGCCAATGTAATATTGATGGGAATAAAGTTTCTCTGTAAAATAATCAACAATCTTTTCTATTTCTTCCTCTTTCATGGGTGATTTATGACTTTTTAATAAACGCTTGGCCAAAATACGAATCAAGTTGTGTGTCCGGTTAATATTACCTAAGGCCAAAGGATGTATTTGCGGATTAGATTCAACAAATTTATTGAAAATTGCAGCTAATTCTACATCATTTTTAATACCAAATTTATTTTTAGCTAAATCAAAATAAGCCATTACGTCTTCCACGCTTATAGCAATCTTGTTTTGAGGATTTTTAGGGTCTGGAGGATTGAATACGTTCGCCGTAGAAGGATCAATCGGGGAAAGCTCGGAAAGATCTGTCATAACTACTTCATCTGCTCCAAGAGAAATCATTGTGGCAGCACTATGCGCCTTATATGGTATTAAAACCGAAAACTTATCACAATATTCCCGAATCATTGAAACTAATCTCCAAGGCACCATTGTGTCTCCACCAGTACTATATAGAAACAAATCGATATTTGACGTTTTGCCAATAGTTCTTAATTGTTTACTTATTACTGGTATAATATCTCCTCCAATTCGAGCACTAATTGGCCCCTGCCTATCACTAGTCAGGTAAGTAATTACCCGCGAACTCCTTAATGTCTCTATTTGTTGTATAAGTTGATTTTTATCCATAACATCTTAATTATATCACATTTTTAAAATTTTTTCAAATCATTTTATTCTCTTTAAAGCTAAACTCTTTATCTTTAGTAATTATAACATGATCTAGAACTTCTATACCCATTATCTTACCCGCTTCAGCTATTCTCTTAGTAATCTCCAAATCAGCTTCGGAAGGTTCCAGATCACCCGAAGGGTGGTTATGGACCAAGATGACCGAAGCAGCTTTGGCCTTTATTGCCTCTCCGAATACCTCCCGAGGATGAACTAAGTTAGAATTAAGCGTTCCTACGGAAACCTCACCAACGCTATAGTTACGGCTATTTAAGGAAATAAGGTAGAAGTGCTCTTTATTATAATCCCTTATCTTACTCTTTACTAACTTAGCTACTGCCTCAGGGCTGGTTACTTCCTTACCCTTGTAGGCTGGCACTTGTAAGTTAAGTCTCTTTCCAATTTCAAAAGTCGCCTTGATCTGGCTGGCTTTAGCTAGTCCTATACCCTTAATTTGAGAAAGCTCCTCAATACTTGCTTCTGAAAGCTTCTGCAGATTACCAAATTGAGAAACTAGTTTTTGAGCTGTCACAGTTACTGACTCTCCGGCTACTCCTCGGCCTAGGATAAGCTGTAAAAGCTCTTGAGTTGAAAGAGCTTTCTCACCAAGACTAACTAATCGTTCGCGGGGACGTTCTTCGAAAGGTAAATCGTGAATAGTGAAAGACTTGGTCATGATTAATAAACTCCTTGGCGATGGCCGATACGGATAATAAGAATAATTAATTCCCGTTTTCTAATTTCGTAGATAATACGATAGGGCCAAACCTCGTAAGATCGCTGCTCTTTATATTCCCCATCCAGTTTCTTGCCCAGTAATGGATTCTTTTCCAAACTAATCAAAGCAATTGAAATGCGGGACTTATACCGACTATCAATATTATCAAGATCTTTTTGAGCCTTTCTTGGAATGACCAGTTTGTACTGCATAGTTTTTCTTACCTTTATCAGCTAAAACATAACCCTCTTTGGCCAAAAGCTCTTCTAGGGTGATATAGCTACCCTTTTCATAATCCTTTCTAGCTTCCTTGATATCCCCCTTAAGATTAGGAAACTCTTTAATAACATCTAAGGTCTCCTGCCAAGATTCAAACTCCCCGGCAGACATGACAACGGCTTTGGGCCTACCCTTTTCGGTTAGAGTATAGTAAACAGAAGGTTTTTGGACCTTTTTGGCTATCTTAAAGATGTTTTTTCTGGCTTCTGAAATAGATAAAGTTGTTTTAGTATCCATATAGTTTAACTATTATGTCTTTACTCTCTTATGTACATAATAGAGTACGTCAACTATCTTGTCAAGACCGACTATAAAACTATCTTAATTTTCCTACTTTAGAACTGTTTTGTCAAAATAAAAAACGGAATCAGCTAGAGTCCTGTTAATATATCGACTTAAGCTCTGGGGCGACATCAGGATTTTTAAAATCCTTAAAAATTGTGCCACTTTTTGCGGTTACAGGGCCTGCAGGCTAATTGCAGATTTACAAGTTTATTCGATCCATAGCTTTCCGATGGCACTTTTCGGAGCTTGCCATTAATCTTTATTGGACGCATCTTGCGAAGTTTTTTATTGAGCTGATTACTTGCTAGCGGAACAATATGGTCGATTTCAACCCCTTTGGCTGATTTACAGATCTGACATATTCCATTTGCGCGCTTAAAAAGTATATTAAATAGTTCTTGCTTATGGGCGTTATATTCTGCCCGTTTGACACTTAGGCTTCGGAAATCAAAGAGGTTGGAATATTTTTTTTCAAGCACAGTAGTATTTCCATCTGCAATCAAATCAACGAAATATTGTTTATCTTTTTTATATTTGAACAAAAGTGCCATAATTTTACTCTACCGAAACTACTCTTTTGATAATTGCTGTGTACCCCAGTTGTGAACCCCGCCCGTAAAGGGCGTTTTAGCGGTTTTTGGGCTTCCCCACTGACGCGTCTCAGTCGGAGAATTGGGCACTTTTTAATAAAACCCTTAAGATGACCTTTTTATTCAATTGCTTATTAAGCTTATTACGGTGGCAATAATACTAAGAATAATTGCAATTAAGCTTAATATTTTTGCTAAATCATTCGTAAAAAAACGTAAAGTCTTTTTATACCACGGATCAAAAACGCCATAACCCCTTTCTGATAATTTATAATAAGTGCTTTTATTACCGTTTATTTCTATCGGCTTTTCATCAATATATCTAAAACTGATTAATTTATGAATTAATTTATCGTTTTTGTGCTCTCCAATTATATTAAACAAACCCATCGGCGAGATTACACCCCTTTCTAACATTCTAGATCCGTTATATTCCATCGCTTTCCTTAAAATAATCTTCTCCTCTTTTTTCATATATTTTTTAAAAAATTTAGGCCTCTCGCCGAGCACTAGATAGCTGCGGGGCTAGGAGTCGGACCTAGATAAATGGATTCAAAGTCCATTGTCCTACCATTAGACGACCCCGCAATGATTATAAATACCATCTATCCACCCCTGGATCTTCCTATTTAAATTTATGCTTCCCCTGACACTTATATCCAATAATCCATAATAGTCTTTTCCTATATTCTTCCGCTTAGTCTTAATCTTGTTTTTCTTCCAGGTTATTTTCTCAAAATGTTCCTTAGGGAACCCGGTAATCTTAGACCAATACATTTTTACTTCTTCTAGCCTATTTTCTGAAGTTTCGTGCAAATATATCCTAAAGATGATGTCTTCCTTTTTAATCTTACATATCTCATAAAGCCACTTCAAAAACGTTCCTATCATTCTTGGGTCAGAATTACCTAGTCTGACTAAACTGCCTTTGTCTTTTTCTTTGTGCCCTTCCGACCAATAAAGAGCTACGCCGATAAGCCACAGTTCTCGCTCAGATAATTTTCCTATTTCATCTCTGGCTTCGCCCTTAATCTTCTCTGTAATTAAAACCTTCTTTCTGTGAACAGCTTCCCATCCTCGTTTCATGGCCGCCAATTTCTTTTCTGTAAGTCGTTGCTTCTGCGCCTTAGCCAAACCCACGTCTTTTAACCATAAAGATAGGCTTGATTTAGCAACAGGAACCTTCCTCAGGATTTCGTTGTAAGATAGTCCCTTCTTTCTAAGCTCTATTGCGGCTTCTTTTTCTTTTAATTTAGGTATCATCTTGAACCACGATTAATGTTATTTAATTATATCATCGTAGTTCAGATGCTACAAGGCTTCTATCCAAAAAAAGGGCTGACAATTCCCTACTTTACTTTATTTTCCTTCTTTTTGCAACGCCTCGATAATGGCCAACTCTAACGGCAATTGCTGAATGGAAGCGTACTTCATCTTGGATTCAGCGTCTAAAAAGAGCTTTAACATCTGACGCAGTTCCAATTCAGTTAAATTGGCTACCTGGAGCTTTAACTTCTGCTGTTCTTCCTGGGTTAAGCCGGCGACCACGGGATTGGTAAAGTCATCGCTGATCTTTAAGATTAAGCCTTGTCTTAGGTAATGGATAATGGCTTTGGCAAACTCCTGGAGATCCTTGCCCTTTTCCGTCACTTTGTTTAAAAACTCCAGAGCCTGAGCTGTTTTCTTCTGGCCCAGGTAGTCCAAGAACTCACTGACGAGCTTGGTATCCACCATACCCAAGAGATCTTGGATTTCCTGGGCATTGATTGTATCTCCGTTGGATATAGCCCCGGAAAAGGTAATAGCCTGGTCCAATAACCCGATGGCATCCCTGACAGCGCCGCCGGAATGCAAAGCGATTAACTCTAAAGCCGGTTTTTCTATCTTGGCTCCTTCTTTTTTAGCCACTTGCTCCAAGTGCCCCACTATTTCCAATAACGTCAGCTTTCGGAAATCAAAACGCTGGCAGCGGGAAATAATCGTAGGAATCATCTTGTGAATCTCAGTGGTAGCTAAAATGAAAACAGCGTGATTGGGCGGCTCTTCCAGGGTTTTTAATAAAGCATTAGCCGCATCTTTGGAAAGCTGGTGGGCTTCATCAATAATGAAAACCTTGTAGTGGGATTTGGTCGGAGCAAAGCGTATACCCTCCCTTAGCTCCCTGATTTCATCAATACCTCTATTAGAAGCCGCATCCACTTCAATTAAATCAATGGCTCTGGCTTCATTCATTTCCAGACAAGAAGAGCATTTATTACAAGGTTCAAACTCCCCTGGCTTTCTATTCTGGCAATTCAAAGATTTAGCCAATAATCTGGCAATGGAAGTTTTACCTGAGCCTCTGGGTCCGGAAAACAAATAAGCATGGGAAATTAAACCGGAAGACAGGGCGTTTTCCAGAGTTTTAACCACGTGTTCCTGTCCCACTATTTCGGAAAACGTTTTGGGCCGGTATTTTCTATACAAAACTAAATTCGTCATATATCAGATTAAATTATCTTATCACAAAACTAATAAAATAAAAAAGAAAAGCAGTCCCTTATTAAAAGAGACTGCTTCAGGTTAATTGCAACGACTGTTGCCGGAGACAGAAATTCGCATTTCTTTCCTTTTGTTCCCCCAGTCGCGGTAAAGAAAGGCGTTCATGCAAGTGCAAGTCTGTCTTTGGCAATCTTTTTCCTTGGAGCAATACTCACAGATTCTGTGTTCTCCCAAATATTCACATCTGGTCGTTGATCTGCTGAGTTTGTCGTTCTTGCTCTCCAAAGAACGGTATTGTCCGCAGGCAGCCTGTCTTTCGCAAATAACCTGTTCGGGGTGAAGCTTGACTAGGTAGGCCATTGTCATGAGTTCACCTCCTTAACATACTGGAACTAATATACCTCAATTCCCGCCAATAATCAAGTGTGATATAATAGACAAACATGCTGAAAGTCTTCAACACTTTATCCGGCCAAAAAGAAGAATTGAAACCTTTGAAAGAAAACAAGGTTAATCTTTTCGTTTGCGGTCCCACGGTCTACGACTCAGCCCACTTGGGGCACGCCAGAACCTATCTGGCTTTTGATATGATCGCTAAATACTTAAAAGCCCAGGGTTTTAAAGTTAACTATTTGCAAAATATCACTGACATTGATGATAAAATAATTCAAAGAGCCAAAGAAAAGAACATCTCCACCAAGGAATTGGCCCAAACCTTTGAAAAAGAATACCTGGCGGACATGAAGTCTTTGAAAATAGACAGCGTGACTAAATACGCCAGGGCCACTGACCATATTAAAGAAATCATCAGCCAGATTAAAAGATTAAAAGAGAAAGGCTTTGCCTATCAGGCTAAGGACGGCATCTATTACGATATTGCCAAGTTTAAAACCTACGGCCAATTAGCCAAAAGAACCGTAGAACAAGCTGAAGACGGGGTTTCCAGAATAGATGAAGCGCAGGACAAAAGAAACAAAGGCGACTTCTGCCTTTGGAAATTTTCCAAAGAAGGAGAACCCAGTTGGCCTTCGCCTTTTGGCCAAGGCAGGCCGGGCTGGCACATTGAAGACACGGCCATTGCCGAGAAATACTTTGGGCTCCAATACGATATCCACGGCGGAGCCAGAGATCTGGTCTTCCCTCACCATGAAGCAGAGATCGCCCAGATGGAAGCTATTTCAGGGAAAAACCCCATGGTTAAATACTGGCTGCATACCGGTTTCTTAACAGCCAAAAGCCAGAAGATGTCCAAATCCTTGGGCAACTTCACCACCATTAAAGAGTTTCTGACTAAAGAATCTCCCAGACTGTTAAGGTTCTTCATGTTAAAGCACCTTTACCGTTCCGCCATTGATTGGAGCGAAGAAAGCCTTTACCAGGCTAAAAAGGAATTGGAAAAAATAGACAGTTTATTAGATAAATGCCAGAGCCCGGACAGTAAATTAAAAAACCTCAGCTTAAACAAGGAAATTATCAATACCAAAGAAAAAGAGTTTAACGACTGTATGGCTGATGATTTTAATACTCCCCAAGCCCTGGCCGTGCTTTTTGAATTCTCTTCCAAAACCAATTCCTGCCAATTCTCCAAGAACGACAGCCAGCTGTCTTTAAAATTCTTAAAAGGAATAGACCAATACCTGGGCTTTATCTTCTGGCCCAAAGAAAAAACTCCAAAGAAAATTATGGAGCTGGTCAAACAAAGAGAAAAACAAAGAAAGGAAAACAAATGGTCAGAATCAGATGAAACGAGAAAGGAAATTCAAAGGCTCGGCTGGCAGGTAGAAGACACAAGCAAGGGATCTAAATTAAAAAGAATTTAAATTATTCTTTTGGCGCAGCTTTTTCTTTTGAGAAAGCTGTTTTTTAATCCTTATCCTCTTTTCTTTAGAACCTCTGGGTATTCTGGTGGGCACTCTTTTTTTAACCGGTTTGTTTTTCTCAGCTATTCTTTTCTGTAACAATTCTAAAGCGGCTTTCAAACTCTGGGCTTGGGACCGGCCCAGGATCTTGGCTTCCAAACCTGAGGGCACATGCAAAAGGCGCACGCCGGTTTCCTTGCTGTTAGCCCGCTGTCCACCTCTGGTGGAGGCTCTTAATTTATAGACTTTGATCCCCTTTTCCATACCTTAATCTTATCAACACCTTTTCAACTTGCCAAGACAATTTGAGCGTGATACCTTAAAAATATATATGGCAGACGAAATGCCGGAAAAAATCACTCCTCAAGCCGTAGAAGCCGAAAAATGTATTTTAGGCTCTTTAATGTTGGACAGAAACGCCATTGTCAAAGTGGTGGATTTCTTACAACCCAAAGACTTTTACAAAACCATCCACCAGGTTATTTATGAAACCTGTCAGGAGCTTTTTGAAAAAACTGAGCCCATTGATCTCTTGTCTTTAGCCAACAGATTAAGAGAAAAAGAAAAATTGGAAGAAATCGGCGGCAACAGCTACTTAACTGAGCTGATTAACTTAGTGCCCACAGCCACCAATATCTTAAACTATGCCAAAATCGTCCAAAGAAAACGAATTTTAAGAGATATGATTGAAGCCAGCCATGATATCGGCTTAATGGGCTACGCTGAATCAGAAGATGTGGACGAATTATTGGATGATGCGGAAAGAAAAATCTTTGCCATCGCTCAAAAATCCCTGACCCAGAAATTCCTGCCCATTAAAGACACTTTAGAAGAAGCTTTTGACAGACTGGATAAGCTGTCCAAGCACGGCGGCGAGATGAGAGGATTAGCCACCGGGTTTACTGACTTGGATAATATGCTGACCGGACTCCAAAAATCAGACTTGATTATTCTGGCTGCCAGGCCCAGCATGGGTAAATCAGCTTTTGCCGTAGACATGGCCAGAAATATCGCTGTGCACCATAAGATTCCGGTAGGCATTTTCAGCTTGGAAATGTCCAGAGACCAAGTCGTAGACAGAATTATTGCCGCCCAATCAGGCGTGGACCTTTGGAAACTGAGAACCGGCAAGCTTTCCACTGACGACTTTGCCAAAATCCAAGATGCCATGGGCGTCTTGTCAGAAACCCCGATTTACATTGACGACGCCTCCAGCTCCAATATCATGCAAATCCGGGCTTTAGCCAGAAGGCTACAGGCCGATAAAGGTTTGGGGTTAATTGTCGTGGACTATTTGCAGTTAATGGAACCCCGCAACAATCAAGCCAGCCTGGTCCAGCAGGTCACGGAAGTTTCCCGATCCTTAAAGGGCTTAGCCAGGGAATTAAATATCCCGGTGTTGGCCCTTTCCCAACTGTCCAGAAGCGTGGAAATGCGTTCTCCGGCCAAACCCAGGTTGTCCGACCTAAGAGAGTCAGGCGCCCTGGAACAGGACGCAGACGTCGTTTTATTCATCTACCGTGAGAAAGAAAGAGGTGAGGCAGTGGCCAGTAACATTGCTGAGATTATTATAGCCAAACACCGCAACGGCCCAGTGGGCGCGGTTAAACTCTACTTTGACAGCCAAAGAGTAAGCTTCAAAAACTTGGACAAAAGTATGCAAGAGGCTCTAGCCTCCCAGGAAGAAAGCTCTGAAGAATCTTCTTTTTAAAAAATGTATCCCCTGCCGATTAAAAAACTCATTGATCTGTTTGCCAAGTTCCCGACGGTTGGCCCAAGAACTGCCAGCCGTTTTGTTTTTTACCTTTTGGGCCTTTCTCTGGCCGAAAGAGAAGATTTAATTGCTACTATCCAGGAGTTAAAAAAAATTAAACATTGTTCTTTGTGCTTTAATCCTTCAGAAAAAGATCCCTGCGAAATCTGCGAAAACCCCAACCGCGACCGCTCCCTGCTTTGCGTGGTGGAAAAAGAAACCGATCTGGCCACTTTGGAAAAAACCCACAAATACCACGGCTTGTATTTTATCTTAGGCGGCACGCTTTCCAAATTTAAAAAAGAGGACCTAGAGAATCTAAGGGTCAAAGAATTATTAGCCCGGGCTAAAGATAAGGCTATAACAGAAATCATTATTGCCATGAATCCGACGACTGAAGGCGAAGCCACCACTCTTTATTTGGAAAGAACTCTGAAAACGTTGGATAAAAAAACCACCCGGTTGGGCCGGGGGCTGCCGATTGGCGCTGAATTGGAATATGCGGACGATGAAACTTTAGGTAGCGCTTTGGAAAGCAGAAAATAACTGAATATTATTATAAATTAAATCCCTTAACTGGTTGTTAAGGGATTTTTTGATTATGGTTTCATCTATTGCCAATTCGTGTCTACCGCCAAATTTTTACCTGTTATAGTCGGCAAACCACTAATTGTCAGTGAGCCATTCTCTTTTGTCGCCTTGAGGAATTCTTTAATTTTTCCTTCTTCTTCATCTTCGTCGATCAAAAGCGTAATTTCTACGCTTATCATCGTTTTCCCACTCTTCGTGTAATTTGGATGGATTATGCCTTTCATTCAATACTCTCCTTAATTTATTTTTATAATAAGATAATACCACATAAATACGGTATTGTCAATAACTAAGCCAATACCTTACTAAAACAAAAGCCCAGCTTTCGCTGGGCAGTTTGATTGTTGTAATTAAGCTCCCATCTTTAAGATCTCTACTTCGGTAAAGGCCTGTCTGTGGCCTTTTTTCACATGATAGCGGGTCTTGGCTTTGTATTTGAAAACAATGATTTTCTTTGCTTTGTCTTGTCTTAAGACTTTGGCCGTAACTTTAACTCCTTCTAATAAAGGAGTACCAATCTCTATCTTGTTGCTTTTTTCCAAAAGCAAAACTTCCGGAAAGGTTATCTCTTCCCCTTCTTTGGCTTCCAACTTCTCTATTTTGATTTTGTCTCCGGGAGAAACCAAGTACTGCTTTCCCCCTGTTTTAATGACTGCCAACATAATGTTTATATATTAATCCTCTAAGAGCGGGGTGTCAACTTCGTCTATCTTAATTTTAGGATCCCCACCCGTAAGTTTTACCACATCTTTGTCTATTTTGCAAAGCTCTTTAGACGATCGGTTATAGGAAGTGACGGTTGTTTCCAGATGGCTGCCCAGTTTTTTCATGTACTCGCTGTAAGTCAGAAGATGCTTGCCTAATCTCTCCACATCCTTGATAATCTCCTGAGCCTGCTCGGAGATCTTCTGATTCCTCAGGCCCTGCAAAACAGTCTGCAAATAGGCCAGGAAAGAAGTAGGCGAAACGATAATGACTTTCTTTTTGCCGGCGTAATAGATTAAGTTGCTTGTTTCCCCGACTAAGGCTCCCACGTTGTTGGTCAATAGGTCATAAAACACGGCTTCCGAAGGTATAAACATGAAAGCAAAGTCCATGGTCTTTTCTTCCGGCTTGACGTATTTAGCTGTTTCATCAATACGGGCCTTTAAATCGGAAACAAAAGAAGCTTCAAATCTTTTTTTGTCTTCGGGATTGGTGGTTTCCAGAATCCTGTTATAATTTTCCAAACTGAATTTGGAATCTATGGGAATGATGCGCTTATCCACAAAGACCACGGCATCCACTTTGGTCCCGTCTTTGAAAGCATACTGAGTTTGGTAAGAACCGGGCGGCAGAACGTTTTTTAAAACCGTTTCCAAATAATATTCTCCTAGTACTCCCCTTTGCTTGGGATTCTTTAAAATGTCCTGAAGATTTTTCAATTGGTCGGCAAAGTTAACTACCTGTTTGTTGGTTTCATCCAAACGGGTCAGCTTTTCCGTCACCCGGCTGATGATGGCAGCACTCTGGGAAAACTGGCCCTGCATAGTCCTGGACGACTCCGACAGCTTTTTATCCAACACTTCGTTCATGTGGTTCAATTGCTGCAGAATCAAAGGGCTCTCTTCTTTTTTGGAGTTCTTTTTGAGCAATAAAAAAATGACTGCCGCTAATCCTAAAATAACAAAAATTAAAAGGAAATCAGTCATTAAGAAATTTTATCACTTCTTTTATTAAAGGTCAAAGTGCGGCCCCAACGGGATTTGAACCCATGTTACAGGGATGAGAACCCTGCGTCCTAACCAGGCTAGACGATGGGGCCAAGAAGTAAAAGGTGATAATCCTTACTTCTTGCCGTCTGTTTTCAGAAGCGTTTCTATAACATCTTTTACAGATCTATGACCGTTCGCTTCTTTGACAACGGCTTTGTTGAATCCGGACATTTGCTCGTGAGTCAAACCGAGCTTTAATCCTTCTTCTTCGTGTTTTTTTATTTCTTCCCAGGATTGATCGCTGATACCGGGCTGACTGCGACAAGAACGAAATGCGCAGACAAGGCGGATCTGTTCTTCTTTCCAGGAATTAATCTTATTCATCCTTCTCACCTCCCTAACTTTGCCGGACTATCACCTTTTTTCTGTCCTAAGTTTAACATCATCTTTAGTTTTGTCAAACTGAAAAGGGATACTGTTATTGAACAGTATCCCCTCTTCTTTTTTACTCTGACTTGTTTTAATAAACCGGAACGGCCGACTTCTTGTGATTGAGGTTGTTGCTGTGGTTTTTGGCCACAACTTTGAATTGGTTGTGCTTTTTCTTGTAAACCGTAATGGTCACAGGTGGATGTTCTCGATTGTTGAGGTCTTCCGGGACTCCAGGACAAGGGCCAAAACACTTGCCGCCGGTTTTCTTAATGAAAACTTCGACATCAATTTCCCTCACCTTGGTTGTTTTTATTACGCCCTTAATCTCTTTGATTGGTGCGCGACATTGACTGCCAACTGGACAAATGGGATCGTTGCCACAACATGCCATGGACATAGTCGATTAGTCCCCCCTTCTATTTTTCAATCTTTTTACTCTGCACCGTGCCGTATTGTTTATGAAAAGTTCAAACTACTGCTATAGCATCACCTCCTTTATTTAAATACTTAAACGCTATTTTCCACGTTATCACGTTTTTCCTCCTTAGTCAATGGCTGGTAATTTTTCAAGGCCTGGGAAATTTCAATCAAGTTCAAACCCAGGGCTTCGCCTACCCCAGCGGCAACCAAAGCTGAATAAATAGCTTCCTTGCCGAAAGAACTCGGCAACCAAATGGGCACACTATTGCCTTCATAGTTGATTTTAAAATTAGTGCTGTCTTCTGAAACCACCAAATCGGTAGCTCGCAAATCAGCCCGAGCCGCCAAACCGAAAGTCAAAGATTTAGCCTGATTCTTATCTCTCAAATTCATGACTGTTTCATCGTCAGAGTTTAAAACCAAATACGGAAAAGGAGATTCAATCAACTTGCCGACTTCTAAAACATCTTGCTCCAAACCGGAAAACAATTCCCTTTCCAGGGGTATTTCACCCATATGGGTAACAACTAAAACTGCTAGTTTAGAATGTTTCATTAAAAAGCGCATTTCTTGATAATCGCCCTGATTGAGATAAAGAATAACTTCCTGGCCCATTTTAAAATGAATTTTTAAAACAGCGAAAATAGCTTCCTGGGCTTCTTTTTTAGCCAGACCGGAAACAATCACCACCTTAGGTTTTTTAAAAATAATCTGCAGTCTATTAAAAAAGTTCATTTCAGTAATCAGGCGCTATTTGATAATAATCAATGATATATTTGGCCAGTTCCTGGAAAAGAGGTATGGCCGAATACTCAGCCGTATTGGTTTGAGGATTGTTCAGCTTGATTAAAATAATAAATTGAGGATCAAAGGCCGGAGCAAAACCGATAAAGCTCTGATAGGTGTGGTCCGAATAGCCTTTTTGGTTTATACCCAAGGCAGCGTAAGAAATCTGGGCCGTGCCTGTTTTACCGGCCACATAGTAACCGGGAACCTGGGCTTTTTTGCTGTAGCCGTTTTCCACTACACTCACTAACATAGCGGTTAACTTGGAAGCCGTGTCAGAAGAAATGATTTGTTCCTTAGAAACTTCAGGCTCAATAACTTTGACCTTTTCTCCGTTGACAATCTTTTCCACGACAAAAGGTTTAACTAATTTCCCGCCATTGGCAATAGCCGAAAAAACCCTAACTAATTGGATAGGGGTTAGTTCCACGCCCTGGCCGAAGCTGGCCGTAGCATAATTGATTTCCCTACCGTTTTTCAATTCCTTATTAGCCGAAGCTATTTCCCCGGCCAGATCAATGCCGGTTTTTTCAAAAACGCCGAACTTTTCCACGTATTTTAAGAAATTAGCGTCCCCGACCTGTCTTTCAGCGAAAACCGCTCCGGTATTGATTGATTTTTCCAAAACCTGGGTCATAGTGTTTTCGCCGTAAGTCCTCTGGCCGTAGTTATAAATAGTATAGGTGCCTATTTTTACCAAACCCTCGTCAATGTAAGTGGTTTGTGGCGTAATTTTATTCTGATCCAAAGCCGCCGCCATGGTTAGAGGCTTGAAAACTGAACCCGGCTCAAAAACCTTTTCCACGGCGTCAGACTGGAAAATCCCCAAATCTTTTTCTTGGGTATAATTATTAGGATCAAACTCAGGAAAACTGGCTAAAGCCAGAACCTTACCGGTCTTGGGATCGGCCACGATAATCGTGCCATCTATGGCTTCATAATTAGTCTTGGCTTTTTCTAACAGCTTTTCGGCAAAATATTGAATATTGTAATCTATAGTCAGATAAAGGTCTGATCCCTTGCTTTGGGAAATATCGTCCGCAGACAGGGAAAAATATCCCCAAGGCCCTCTTTCCGATTCAATAAAGCTTTCCTTGCCGCTCAAAGTATCCTGCCAGTATTCTTCCAAGCCGTATTGGCCCTGGCCTTCCTGATTAACAAAACCCAGTAAATGAGAAGCGAATTCGGCAAAAGGATAGCTTCTCATCTTTTCCTGGCCTAAATGCACGCCGGTTAAATTGGCTGCTTCTAAATCTTCGATCTCTTGGTCGCTTAATTTCTTTTTTAACAGTTCGTAAAGGCTATCATGGCCAAGCTTGGATAAAATTGTGCTTTTATTTAAACTTAAAATCCCGCTCAAGGATTGGGCGGTGGCTTCTTTATCAGTCAAAGCCACCTCGCTGGGATCAAGGTAAACAAAAGAATAATTTTTGGTCGTGGCTACGGCCAACTTCTGATTTTTTAAAAAGATTTCTCCCCTATCTCCTTCCCAGGAAGAATAAATTATCTGCTGACCTTTGGCTAAAGCCCCGTAGTATTCATTTTTAATGACCTGTAAAAAAAACAAGCGCGACGCTATAGTCGCAGCTATTAGAATGGTAAATAATAAAATTAAATTAATCCTCCAGTGCCTCATAGATTATTCACCGGCTAAAGCCGTGTCTGCCATGATTTTAATATAGCGGACTTGGCCTGTTTTCTCATAATTCAAACTGGCTAGAATAGTTTCCATATCCAAGGAAGAGCTGAAACTGGCCATACCGGCTGCCAGACGCTGATTACCCTGAGTGAGCTCGCTGACTTGTTCTTCCAGGTTGGAAACAGCAAAACTGGAGCGTGTCACGTCGTTTAGCTGGATAACACACAGAACTATAGATAGAAGCAATAAAACAAAGGAAGAGATGGCCAGAGTTTTAAAACTGAGATGCCACTTTAAGGAAATAGTACTGGGCAAAGAAAGGCTTAAAGTTGAAAGGTTGTTCATATTTTTTGAGCGGCTCTCAGTTTAGCAGACCTGGAGCGCGGATTAGATTTAAGTTCTTCGTAACTAGGTTCGACCGGCTTTTTAGTTAATATTTTAAATAAATTTTGATTGGCTTTAAAAAAGTTTTTGACGATCCTTTCTTCCAGAGAGTGGAAGGAGATGACGACGACCCGGCCATCTTTCTTTAAAACTTCCGGAATTTGGAGTAGGGCTTTTTCCAGGCTGGCCAGTTCATCATTGACTGCGATTCTTAAAGCTTGGAAAGTGCGGGTGGCAAAATGCGTTTTCTGGTGCTGATAACTGGCGGGTACCGCTCGCCTGATAACCTCTACTAGCTGGAGCGTATTATTAATTGTTTTAAATTTACGGCATTCAATGATTTCCTGGGCGATCTGGGAAGCAAAATGTTCTTCCCCGTAATCCTTGAATATTCTTTCCAGATCCTGCTTGGACCAGAAGTTAACTATCTTTTCCGCGTTCAACTGGTTCTGCAAGCTGTATCTCATATCCAAGGGTTCTTTTTTCTGGAAAGAGAATCCTTTGCCGGATTCATCCACGTGCCAGGACGACATGCCTAGGTCGAACAAGATACCATCAGCTAAAGGGAAATCATTTTCTTTGACGATCTTTTTTAAATTACTGAAATTATCGCAGGGACAAATAACTCTTTTTCTCAAACTCCCTAGTTTGCAGTTTTTAATTTGTTCTGGATCCTGGTCAATCCCCAACAGTTTTCCGTTGGGAGCCGTTCTTTCCAAAATCATGGAGGCGTGTCCGCCATTACCTAAAGTTGCGTCGATAAAATTCTGGTTGGGCTGGGGATCAAGATATTCCAAGACTTCTTTTGGTAAAACAGGAATATGGCTCATTTTAAATACCCAACTCTTTTAATTTAGCGGCCAAATCCCCCACTTCGCTTTCCGTTTTTTTCTTGTATTCATCCCAAGCTTGTGAATCCCAAACTTCCAAACGATTATTTAAACCACAAACTGTCACGTTCTTTTTTAAGCTAGCATATTGCTTTAAATATTCAGGTATTAAAATCCTGCCTAGTTTATCCAAACCAACTTCCATAGCTCCTCCCAGTTTTAATCTGGCAAATCCCCTGGCTTCCACTTGGCCTTCAGGCAAGCCACCTAATTTATCTGACATGACCTGCCATTCTTTTAAAGGATAAACAACTAAGCAGTTATCCAATCCACGGGTCACAACCACACTCTCTCCCAGCTCCTTGCGGAACTTAGCTGGCAGAGCCATTCTCTTCTTAGTATCTATTGTGTGTTGGTATTCTCCGATTAACATAAGTTATGCACAGTTAAGAGGGTTTATCCCCACCTTTATCCACTTCTATGTCCTACAAATCCATAATATACCACCCAAGCAACACGGTCAACCACTCCTAAACACTCTTGTTTCCCTATAGAGACACCCTGAAAGGCCTGTTTTTATCCACCTCTTATCCACAGGGCACAACAAAACAGCCCTTAAAGGGCTGTTGCTGTATCGGATAATAAACCTTATCTAGAGATAAATGATCCTATCTTATAGTAAGCTCCCATCAGTTTTTTAACTAAAGGTCTCTGGGAGTTTTCTAAATACAAGGTTAGAAGATAAAATATAACACTAAAGATAAAAGCTATCGCTAAAGAGAAATAAACAACATTCATGCCGGTAATAATATCCGTGGCTCCGGCCACTCCTTTTCTAGTGACATTAACTTTAGTGGTGGCGAAGTTAGAAAAGTCGTTGCCAAAAACCATGGCTATGTTGAGATGACTAGTCACGCCGAATTTAAATTTGTCGGCTGATAAAACTTCTGCTTCAAAGTTAATGACTTTTGTTTCACCTGGTTGGAATTCATCCAAAGAGATTTCAAAGGTCAAATCTTTATTCAAGGTAGCTCCGTTCACTTTAAGATTGCCCAAATATTTTATAGTATCAGGCAGCATATCTTTTAATTTAAATCCACTGCCTTTCGTAGTCATATTATTGGTCACGCTGATTTGGAATGCCAACTTGTCTCCTGGTTCGGCATTTATTTCGTTACTCCAGTCAAAATCATTCTTAGTTAAATTTTTAGCTACCTTAACTATATTCAAAGTCACCAAGCCAGAAGGATTGTTCACGTTAACGGTGGCTGCATCGGAATTTTCCGGAAGGCTATCAGCCGTAACTGTGGCTTTGTTATCTAAGGCCGTTATGCCCAAACTGAATTCGTCTTTGGGAGCGACTTTGGCGTCAAAGGTTATGACTTTTTCATCGTTAGGATTAAAAAAATACAAAGACAAATCAGAAATATCCCCTGATATGTTACTATTATTAATCCTAAGGTTGCCTTGATAAATTATCTTTGAAGGCAAAAGATCGCTAAGTCTGACATTATTAATCATGAAAGTCTCGTTAGACTTAACTTTAATTTGGAAAGTCAGCGCCTCTGAAGGAAAAGCGTAAACCATTTCTTGCCAAGGAGTATTACTGCTGACGTTCCTAACTAATTTTTCAACGCTTAGTTTAGGCAAAAAGTCAGCCACGTTGACTATAACGCTGTCGCTAACTGAACCTAATTGGCCGGAACAAGTAATAGTGTATTTTTTAGAAGTAGTAAGATTTTCAATTCTTTCTGAACCAAAATCGGCTTTGTATCCGGTCCAACCGTCGGCGGCATAACAGGAATTAACATTGGAAGCTGACCAGTTTAAATAAATAGAAGCGTTATAAGCTACAGTAACCGGACCGTTGGAAGTTCCGGCTTTAATATCAACTGAAGGAAACTGATAGTTATAACCTGAAGAACCGCCGCTAGAACCACCGGAGACGTATATAACAGTAGTTGGGTTTGAAACCACTGGAGCTGGAGCCGGGGTCGGAGTCGGAACAACAATCGGAGCCGGGACAACTGGATCGGGAACGACTGGGTCATAGTCATTGCCACCGTCAGGAGTATAATCATTCCCCCCATCAGGAGCATAATCGTTACCTCCGCCATCAGGATAGTTGTTTCCTCCGGTGATAACCGGATCATAGTCGTTGCCACCTTCTGAGCCGTAATCATTAGAAGCTAAGACAACGGAAAATGGCTGGATTATGATAAAGCCAGCTAAAAAGAACGCTATTAAAATTGATTTTATTTTTGGCATATATTAAACAGTTTAATGCTTTATTATATTCTAAATATTTAATCTTGTCAACCCATATGAAAATAAAGAGAGGGTTGCTTTTGCAACCCTCTACTTTTTGAAAAACTTATCTGATGATGGCGGCTTCCACTCTTGTATCGGTGGAAACCTCCCAGATCTTGGCTTTATCTATAGGATCAAAGCCGAAGATTTTTGTCTGGCCCGCATCCTGCAGGACAACAATCAGATACATAGACGCCTGAGAAGGATACGCCCATCCCACCGGAATGTTCTCTAAACCAGGCTGTTGGAATTCGCCGATCGCTTTATCGACAAGCGAAGGCCATGAAAGATTGTTTTCCAACTGGCTCATTTTGGAGCGTATTTCTTTAAATTGCTCCAAGGTATAAAGAGAAGCGGTAGTAAAATGGGCGCCGGTGATTCTGCGATTCGGAAAAGTTCTAGTCAAAAGAGCTCTAGCTTCGTCTGAAGTGATGGTCAGGGCGGTCGTTGGCCAAATAATTGCTGCTGGCGGAACCAATCCCAGCTTGAGACTGGCGTTTTCCGCTTGAAGTTGAGCATTAATGTTTTGCAGCTCGATAATTTTGGCTTTATCTGTCGGCGACGATACTGTTACAGTCGTCGGCACTGGTGCCGGCGCCTGCTGCACTATAGTTTTCGTTACTACCCTTTCCGGGCTGACCGCATATAAATAAACAGAGAGAGCTGCGGCTAAAACGAAAAGAAAAAGTGCGATGAATATTACCGCGTTGACCAACTTCTTTTTTCTGGAAGACCAGCTGGGCGACGGATTAAAGATCCACCACCCCCTTTTAGGTTTTGGTGTCTTCGGCGGTACCGTCAAAACGGTGCCTATTTTGATTCTGATGCGCCTGAACAACGTAACATACACTCCTGTCGGATTTCCTGTTGCCATGTTCTCTCCTTTTTTTCATTTTATTCTTTTGTATCTTAAATTGCGTTACAGCAATATTAAATTGTTAAGGAATACTATACTTTACCCTTAATTATCTACTTTGTCAATATGCATCGGCCACTACAGCTATTCTTCTTCTATCTGCTCCAGGCGGCCAGCAACTTAATAAAATAAGGGTATTTTTTCCGTCAGTTAAGTTTTCCTCTGGTAGCTCTTCTCCTTTTTCTAGAAAAATCTTTTCCTTGACCGAATAAACATATTTTTGACCGTTAAAATAAATAAAAATCTGATCTCCGGCAACTAGGTCGTTTATCTCACTAAAAACCCAGTCATATTTTATCTTCGGCCAGCCCGGTGGCGCGCTGTGCCCTAAAAATATTGTTTGACCGGCTTGGCCTGGTAAAGACGACCCAGGATAATTGACTACTCCCAGATCTAGAGCTTCCTGAAAATCACCCTGTTCTGTTGAGGCTATGAAAACCAAAGGCGCCTCTATTTTAATTTTAGGTATTTCAATACTATTGGGCTTGGGCACAGAAACAATAGCCAGCTCTTCTTCTTTTCCCTCAAAAAGCTTAGCCTTTTGATCTTCTCCGTAAACTAATTGATAGTTAAACATTCTTTTTATCGTTCCTAAATTGACAACGATAAAAACGGCCAGAAATAAAAAGGCGAAGATTTTCAGAAATCTGAAAAATTCTTCTTGATTTAAGATCTTCTTGATCATATCTGCAGGTTATGGGGAATCAATTGGAGAATAATTTGCTTATCCACTAAATAGACGAGCAAAAGCAATAAAATAATAAGCAAAACTGATTTTAAAATTAATGACTTGTCTTGAATCTTAATCTTAATGAAAATATCCAGAATTAAAGCGAGAATGATTAAAGCCAAAGAAGCGCAAAGTATCTTTCTGGCTATATTAAAATAATCAACAGTCATAAACTGCACAGCTGCAGCGACAGTAGGCGTACTTGGTTGTTCAATAATATCGACCGCCACTTCTTCTGGAGCTGTAGTCTCCTCAACCACTGTATTAACCTTAGAAGATACCGGGGAGCCGAAAACCTGAACTACTACCGTTGTTTCACTGCCGTTAAATTGACCTGTTAAAACGGCGATACCGGTTTCTTGAAAATGAGTATTTAAAATATTGGCCCGATGAGAGGGAGAGTCAATCCAAGCATCAACTAATTCCTCTGAATCAGCAAAGCCGATAGCTAAGTTTTCCCCGGCTGCCTGATAGCCGTAGCCGACGTTCTTAAACCAATGCCAAGGAGAAATTCCGGTCGGGCTGTAATGAGCGAAATAATCGTTAGCCAGCATATCATTGGCTTTTTGTTGAGCTACTTCGTTAAGCTTGGTACTCTCTTGTAGAGAGGATAGCCCTGAAGCTTCCCTTTCTTGATTAGTCAGACTAAATAAAGCGCTTCTAGCCACGTCCGCAAAAAAAACAGTCTTAGGTAGGGAAACAAAGAAAAGAGCCACTAATATATTTAAAACAACCAAAACCACAACGTAGTAAAGTAAAAACTTACTTTTCAAAAAGTGAGGTCGATAGTTGTTTTCTTCGCAAGGAATAAAGAGAATTTTTAAATCAAAAATTAGCTTCTTCATACTCCTATATTATACAATTTCTATTCTGCTCTGTCAAACAACTAAAAAGAGCGGCCGAAACCGCTCTTCTGTAATTATTTTATTATCAATTTAAAGTTTTCCGGCTCAATTTCCGCTTTCTGTCCCCTCTTCAAGTCTCCTGACAAAAGGGCCGAAGCTAAAGCATTTTCTATGTTATCCTGGATAACTCTTCTCATTTCTCTGGCTCCAAAAGTCGGATCATATCCCAGCTCAACTATTTTTTCTTTCAAAGGTTGAGTGACAACCAACTCAATGCCTTTTTCTTTGAGATTCTGCTTCAAACTCTTGAGCATTAATTCCGCTATCTTTAAAAGATGCTCCTTGCTCAAGGGCGTGAAAACCACGGTCGCATCAAAACGGTTGATGAATTCCGGTCTGAAAATACCTTTATCAAAGATATAGTCCAGAAGCTTCTGTTTAACTTGATCCCAAGGAGTCTTTTCTTTGAGAGCCTCCAGAATTATCTGATACCCGGCGTTAGAAGTAGCAATAATGATGGAACTTTTGAAATCTACTTTTCTGCCCAAGCCGTCGGTCACAAACCCTTCGTCAATAACCTGTAAAAATAAGTTCAAGATATTAGGATGGGCTTTTTCAATTTCGTCCAAAAGGATTAAAGAAAAAGGATTTTCTATGACAGGCGTGGTTAAAATACCTTCTTCCCCGGCTGAACCCAACAATCTTGGAATATCTTTGGTATCCTGGAACTCTGACATATCCAATCTGATCATGTGCGATTCGGAATTAAAATAGATTTGGGCTAAGGCTTTGGCGGTTTCGGTTTTACCCACACCGGTCGGCCCCATGAAAAGGAAAGCGCCCATGGGTCCTTTTCTGATAGTAATTTCCGATCTGGCTCTTCTCAGGGCCGTGGAAACTTCTTTAACCGCCTGCTCTTGATTAATGATTCTTTCATGGATAAGTTTTTCCAGATTTAATAAAGTTTCTTTTTCTTTGACTTCTATCTCCCCTACCGGCACTTGGGTTTTTTCCGTAATGATTTTAGCCACGTGAATCGGTAAAAGCACCCTGTCTTTGGTGGATTTTTTAACATAGATCATAACTTCATCCAAAAGGTCAAGGGCTTTTTTAGGGAAAGGTATGGCTGGCATAAATCTTTTGGCTAAATTCACCAAGTGCCTCAAAGCGGGATAACTGGCAAAAATCTTATATCTTTGTTCCAGCATTAAGGCTGTGCTTTCCAAAATCATCATCGTTTCTCTTTCGGAAATTTCCGGCACTTCAATTTTTTCAAAAAGACCTAAAATTGAAGGCGATTGTTCAATATTTTTATGCAAACCCGTGAAATCAGTGATAGCTACGATTTGGAATTGAGGCAAACTCAGATAAGGAGACAAGGAACCGGAAATGTCTATTTTTCCAGGACCTGGTTTTACCCCGATGAAATTCTGAAACTCATCTATAACTAAAATGACGTTGCCGGCAGAAATGGCTTCCTGAAAAATTCTATCCAACACCGCTTCTAATTCTTCGGAAGTTGGGATATCGGCTAATAAAGAAGACATATTCAACTCCACGACTCTTTTATAATTAACTCCGGGTAAACTTTGGCCCAAAATCGTCTTTTCCACCAAGCCCTGAATAATGGATTTTCTGCCTACTCCTGGTTCCCCTACTAAAAGCGCGTTGTTAAACTCTCTTCTGCCTAAAACTCTTTCGGCTTGTTCGATCTGTTCTTCGTGTCCGATAATTTCCGGAAAACCGTTGCGGCGGGCTAGGGCCGTCCAATCAGTTGAATATCTGTCTAAAGTGATTGTATACCCAGACGTCCATTCCTTGGCCAAACTCCCCTTTTTCATTAAATTGGCGTATTCCCACCATCTTTTCCTATTTTCAATTATTTTCTCCAAAGATTCCAACCACCAGGTCAGATTTTCAATATCTTCTTTTTTTAAATCAGCGTCCATCAGAATTTTTTGGAAAACAGGGTCATAGACTGCCAAGGCACTCAAAATATCTCCGACCACCATTTTCGGATGATTTCTGTTACGAGCTATTTTCAACGATTCCCGAATGGTGTCCTGATAATCCTGGGTATAACCTAAACCCGCTTCGCCCTTGGCGATATATTCTTTCATTTTAATCTTAAGGTTGGCTCTAATCTCCTTAAGGTCTAAAAGATTCCGGGAAAAAATGAATTCTAGCCCATGAGTTTTTTCCAGAAGGAAATGAAACAGAGCGGTGGAATTAGTGGGAGGAAGTTTGGATGATTCAGCGAAAATATCCGAAGCCCTAATTACTTTCGCTGTTTCGAAGTCCAGAAATTCGGCTAAATTATTCTGATCGGCTATGGCTGGTTTTTTTAATTTCTGGTTAAAAAAAGCTACTTTTATCTTGCTGGCCAAAAATAAAGACAAGGTCATCAAGGTTAATCCCAAAAAGGTGGCGTTAGATCGGTCGCTGAAGGACTGCGTCAGGAAGCCAAAAATAAAACAAATTAGAAAGAAGATGAAAGCGAGTAGAGAAACGGTTTTAAAAAATTTCAGCCAGCCAAAAACTCCTGACCATTTCACGGCCTGATAAATTCTTGCTTTCTTTAAATTAAAAGAAAATTCGGATGCCATAATAAAAACTCCCTAATATAAGAAGGGGTAAAAATAACCAAGCAAACAAAATAACCAGCCCGGCCGAGACAACCACTACTTCCGTCAAAAGACCAAAAACAATCAAACCGGCTCTCATGAGAAAACCCATAACCCGGGAAATAGTATTAAAGGTGAAAACTTCGAAAAACCTTCCGATATCAAATCCTTTGCCATACGAAGACTGGTAACGACGCCAAGGCGAAAAAAGAGTTTTCAAAAGTAAGGGCAAGGACCAATAGTTTAAATTGAAACGCAGAAAATTATTCCAAATAGTCAGGAGTCTTTTTGTCGAATCAAAAAAATGCCATTGGAGATATTGGATAAAGATGTTCTCTTTCATCATTTTTATTATACCACAAAACCTGTTTGATTTTGCACAAACAAAAAAAGATGGGAGGAATAAGTCTATCGCAGAGAGCGAAAAAGACTAATTTCCTGGGACCATCTTGATTTTGTGTATGAACCGCTTCGAACAAATGTTCGAATTGGTTACAACATTGGATCAGAGTAGTAAGAAGAGTTAAACAGTGGTCGTTCTTAGGAGAAAGACTAGTATCCTTGGCGATATTGCCAAAAAAGGTGTTTGATCTCCGCTTAGTTTTAAGCTGGGGAAACTAATTGCGAAAAATAGTTCGCTTGGCAATATAAGGTGGTCTTTCTTTTGGTGGATGGTATTCTCTTACTTGTCTCTGAGAGAATTTTAAGGAGCTATTCGAGCTAGTAGGAAGAAAACTCTTCTTCCTACTTATATTATACCCTTCAATAAACTAGAGTGTCAAGGGTTTATTTTATCAGCGACAAATCTCCATTGATAACAACGGGCTTCATGGCTTCAATTTCAGTTTTATAATAAGGGATATCCGGGATGGGATTGAGCAAAAAAATCTTCTGATTTAAAACGTGGGCAAAGCCAATCTCCATTAAACTATTACCGCCGACATAGTTCTTGATGCCGTTTTTGTCATAGTTCAAAACCAAAATAGCATCTGCTCCCTGCATAGCTTTCCAGAAGACCCGAATAGCATCCATATTGTATTTCTGGTGAAGCTTAATTTTTTCTATCTCTTCGTCGCTCTTGCCCACCATGCTCTTGTGCAAGTCTGTAACAAAAGGGTCGTGCCCGCGAGCAATAAGCTCGTCGCGCATTTGAAGCATTTTTTCCACAAATTGCATACTGCCCACAATACCTATTTTCATATATATTTTTAATTAGTGGACGGTACAGGGCTCGGACCTGTGACCTCTTCGATGTGAACGAAGCGCTCTACCACTGAGCTAACCGTCCTCAAAATCAATTTAACATTTTATAGCCCAAAATCAAACCCCCTCCTTTCAAAAGGAGGGGGGAAGAATTCTTACAGAAAGCTTTCTGCAAAACTCAATTACCCTTTCAATTTGCGGTAGAAGTTTCGAGCCACTTCCGCTGCAATATCTTTGCCGCCTAAGCCAAAAGCCAATCCGCAGCTAATGACAATCACGGCAATCAAACCGGTGAAAAGGGCTTGAATCAAAGAAGGAGCCACGTTCAATTGGATTAAAATTGCCAAAATGGCAAAAATCCAGATTGACCATTTAATAATAGCTCCTACCAAGTGGCCGTAGCCAACTTTAGTTGATTCCACAGCTGCTCTGACGATCTTTTCCAACATATCAGCCACAATAGCCGCTACCACTAAAATGAAGGAAGCGACAATAACATTGGGCAGATAAGCCAGAATGCTCGTTAAGAAGCCGGCAAATTCCGTCATGCCTAAAATTTCCACGGCGGCTAATAAAAAGACAACGACTAAAACCCATTTGAAAATTCCGCCGATGAATCCTGAAGCATCAACTGTGAATTCGGCTTTTTCCAAAGCCTCTTTCCACGATCCCTTAGCAAAAATCTTATTAAAGCCTATCCTCTTGAGGACTTCGGTCACTAATTTTCCGACACCGATGGAAATGAACCAACCGATAACAAAGACAATAACAGCTCCAATCAGGGTAGGAATAAAAGTGATGAATCCTTGCCAAAGGTTTTGCAAGGCTTCCATAGTTACAGTGTACCAATCTAAAACCATAATATTTTAAAGTAATTAATTATTAATGTTTTTCGACCTTTAGCCGGCAGAGCCTGCCGGTTTTAAAAGATTAATACATTATACAGCTGTTGGGGAAACAAAAAAGCCTACTGGCTGTGGATAACTCCAAACTAGAGCAAAGCCCTAAAAACAAAAATCAGAGCTAGGCTCTGAAAATGTGGACCGTGTCGGACTCGGACCGACGATCTCCTCATTGCAAATGAGGTGTTCTACCACTGAACTAACGGCCCGCCGTAATTTAGGAGATATTAAGCAGAAGCTGCAGGCTCGACTGGCTTTTCTGCTGGCGCCGGGGCTGCTGCTTCTTTGGGAGCTTCAGATGTAGGTTCAGCTGGCTTCTCTGTAGACGCCGGGGCTGCTGCTTCTTTAGGAGCTTCAGCTGTCGGAGCAACAGGGACAGCTTTTGATTTCTTATGTACGTCTATTTTATCAGTTTTCAAAATCCCCTCTTTAATCAAGAGATTGTGAACGGTGGCTGAAGGCTGAGCGCCTTTGGAAATCCAATATTCAAACCTATCCTTTCTGATAACCTTTTCTTTAGTGCGAGGATTGTAAAAACCCACTTCCTCCACAAAACGGCCACCTCGAGGTGGATTAATTTTTTCAGTCACTACTATTTTGAACGCCGGCTGATTCTTCTTGCCGACGCGGAAAAATCGGATAACCAACATATATGATAATTATACTTAAGATTAAAATTTGTGCAAGCCCTGCCAGCCCTTAGCCTCCAAAGCCTTCTTGGCTGCGGCCTCTTCGGCTTCCTGCTTGGAAGAGCCTTCTCCTTTGGCAATTAATTCGTCTTTTAAGAAAACTCCGATGACAAAGCTCTTGGCATGATCCGGTCCCCATTCCTTTACCACCTGATAAATAGGAGTAACTCCTTCCTTTTCTTGAGATTGCTCCTGGAAAAGGGATTTGGCATCCCGAAAAAGCTGTTTTTCTAAAATCCTTGGCAATTCTTTTAATAAATGCTTTTCAATAATCTTCTGGCAGGGTTTGTAGCCCTGATCCAGATAAAGAGCGCCGATAAAGGCTTCAAAAGTATTAGCTAAAATGTATTGTCTGGCTTTACCTAATTCTTTAGCCTCGCCTTTGGAAAGCAATAAAAACTCATTAAAATTCATATCTCTGCCGATGTCAGATAAAATCTTGGCGTTAACCAAAGAAGCTCGCCAATTGGTCAACTCGCCTTCTGGTTTTTGGGGATATTTACCAAACAAGTATTCGGTCACCACTAATTCCAGAACTGCGTCGCCCAAAAATTCCATTCTTTCATTGTGCGCCAGATAAAAACTAGGATTTTCATTTAAAAAAGAACGGTGGGTAAAAGCCTGAATCAGCAATTCTTTTTTCTTGAATTTAATCTTCAGCTGTTTTTCTAATAACTCAAAATCTTTAGTAAAAGAAAGTTTCATTGTTTTGGCTCTATTTCTTTATAAACGGTGCCCAAGACTCCGTTAATGAATTTGCCCGAGCTCTCCCCGCCAAAAGTCTTGCCCAATTCGATAGCTTCGTTAATGGCGACTTTAGGAGGCACTTCTTCTTTATTGCCGAAAAGCAGTTCGTAAAGACCCAGTCTCAAAACATTGCGGTCAACAATTGTTATTTGATCTAAAGGCCATTCCGGAGCCGCCTTTTCAATAATCTTATCTATTTGAGAACAATGCTTAGCTACCCCCTCGATCAACTGCCAGATAAATCTGGTATCTTCCAAACCCGGGCCGTATTCCTGGATATTTTTTTCCACGATGCCTTTTAGACTTTCTGGCTTCTTACCGGAAAAATCCCACTCATAGAGGGATTGCATAACAATGGAGCGAGATAAATGACGGGAAGCCATAAGTTACTTTTGAGACGTCTTCTCCCAGTTTAATTCTCCTTCTTTTTGCGGTCCTTTTTTCTCTGCCTCAGCTTTAGCCTGCATTTCCCTTTCCTTTAATTTCCTCTCTTTCTTATCCAGCTTGGCTAAAACATTGATTACTTCCTTGCCTTTGTAATAACCACAGGCAGGGCAAACAACGTGAGGTAAAAGCTTCTTACCGCATTTGGAGCAAACAGATAAAGCTGCGACATTCAAATGAATGTGCATTCTTCTCTGGTTTCTGGATGATTTGGTATGCCTTCGTTTTGGTACTGTCATGTTTTTTACTTTACCAGAACTGCTTTATATTTTCAAGCCTAAAAAGAAAAGCTCCTGCGGTGGATAGGGCAAAGCCCATACTTTCGACACCTGACTTTATGTAAAGCTGTGGGATATCCTTTGTGCTGATCAAAACCATACTGGGAATACTTTTGATGGTATTTCATCATAATTCTGTCGCGGTAGACCTTAGCTAATATAGAAGCCGCCATACAAGAGAACACTTTACCGTCTCCCCCGACAATCAATTTATAATTCATGGCCTTCAACTTTTTATTCTTAAGATTGTTTCCGTCAATTAAAAGAAAATCTGGTTTTATTTTTAATTTCTTGACCGCTTTTTCCATGGCCAGCTCAGCCGCATTCTTAATATTAATTTTATCAATCACCTTTTCGGAAACCACGCCTATCCCCCATTTAATATTTTTATCTTTAATTAATAATTCAAAAAACATTTCTCTTTTTTGCGCTGAAAGCTTTTTGGAATCGTTCACGCCTGAAAACTTTAAACCGGGATTTTTAAAAACCATCACGGCCGCAGCGGTCACGGGACCAGCCAAAGGTCCGCGTCCGGCTTCATCAATGCCGACCACTTTTTTAATCCCTTTTTTCCAGAGCTTATTTTCTTCAAAAAATTTAGAAACCATTATCTAATTATATCATTTTCCAAAAGAAAAAGAGCAGGATTCCCTACTCTTTCTTTTTACTTAGATCTTAATTACCTCCTTTTAGAACTATTTTTAGCTCTTATTTATTAAGAGCCAATTGTCCGCACGAGGGACAAACAGCTATTTGTCCTCCTCCGTAAGGTTGTGGTTTAATTACCACTTCCTTCCCACAGCTTAAGCATTTAACTTTTATTTCTTCCACGAAGTCTACTCCTTTCTTTCTTTTCCTTTATAAAGAACTATTACTCTAAAAAATATTATATATAGAAACGATATTTAATAAATATTGAATAATTTGTGATGTCATATTTTTGAATTAATATTTACCTCTATTTTTACTTCTGTTCTCTTTTTAAGAACAGTATCCTGGAGATCTGCGATAACGCAGACACCCAAGATATTGCCCTTAAAAAACTTAATTCAACTCTTATATTATACCACGTAAACTATCACTTTGTCAATGGTAAGCTTTGCTTTTTTAAAGGTCTGGGATAGAATAATATAATCCTTTAAATAGGTTTTTTAATTTGGCGTATGAAGTTTACTCACCTTCACGTCCACTCCCAATATTCCCTGCTCGACGGACTGCCCAAAATTGACGAACTTTTGGATTACGCCAAATCGCTCAACATGGACTCTATCGCTCTAACCGACCACGGCGTTTTATATGGCGCCGTGGAGTTTTTTAAAAAAGCTAAAGCTAAAGGTATTAAACCCATCATCGGTTGCGAAGTCTATATGGCTTTCGAAGACATGCACCAAGAAAGACCGAATATTGATGATAAAAGATATCATTTGATTCTTTTGGTTAAAAATGAAGAGGGTTACAAAAACCTGGTGAAATTAGTGACCAAAGCCCATTTAGAAGGCTTCTATTATAAGCCCAGGATTGATGAAGCATTATTAAAAGAGCACAGCGCAGGCTTAATCGGCTCTTCAGCCTGTATCCAGGGCCGTATCGCCCAGCAGATACTTTCTAAAAACCTGCCGGAAGCCGAAGCCATAGCCCTAAGATACCAGGCTATTTTCGGTCCGGGCAACTTCTACTTAGAACTTCAGCATCATCCTGAAATACCAGAACAAAAAAAAGTTAACGACGCTTTAATCTTATTATCCAAAAAACTAAATATACCTTTAGTGGCTACTTGCGACAGCCACTATTTAAAACCAGAAGATGCTGATGCCCAAGACATTCTAATGTTGATTAACACTGGAGCTGACCCCAATGACCCGGAAAGATTAAGCATGAAATCAGCTGACTTTTCTTTAAGAAGCCAAGAACAAATGATCGAAGACTTCAAGGATGTTCCGGAAGCTATTGCCAACACGCAAAAAATAGCCGAGGCCTGCCAATTCCAATTTGAACTGGGCAAAACTAAACTCCCCTCCTTTGAAGTGCCGGATAATAAAGATCCTAATGACTATTTAAAGGAACTCTGTTTGCAAAGAATGCCCATCAGATATCCCAATAACGGCCAAGAAGTAACGGACAGATTGGAATACGAGCTGTCGGTCATTAAACAAACCGGCTTTGCCCCTTACTTCTTAATTGTTCAGGACTTTGTTAACTGGGCTAAAAATAACCGCATTGTGGTGGGACCTGGCAGAGGATCAGCTGGCGGATCAATTGTGGCTTATTTAACTAACATTACCAATGTGGATCCTTTAAAATATAATCTACTGTTTGAAAGATTTTTAAATCCGGAAAGAATCTCCTTGCCGGATATTGATCTGGATTTCACCGACAGAAGGAGAGACGAAGTTATTGAATACGTTTCCCAAAAATACGGCCGAGGCCGAGTGGCTCAGATCATCACTTTCGGCACCATGGCTTCCAAAGCCGTAGTCAGAGACGTGGGAAGGGCACTCGCCTATCCTTACAGCTACTGCGATCAAATAGCCAAAATGATTCCTCTGGGTTTTACTTTAAACGAAACTTTAACCAAAGTACCTGAATTCAAACAACTTTACGATACTGATGAAAAAGCTAAAAAACTCATTGATTTAGCTAAAAAACTGGAGGGCGTGGCCCGCCATGCCTCCACTCATGCCTGCGGCGTGGTGATTGCCAAGGAACCTTTGGAAAACATTGTGCCTTTGCAACATCCGACTCAAGACAACAAAATTATTATCACTCAGTATGAAATGCATGCCATTGAGGATTTGGGACTTTTAAAAATGGACTTCCTGGGCTTAAAAAACTTAACTATTATTGAAGAAACTTTAGCCAAAATCTACGCCATTCACGGCCAAACGATTAATCTTGATAATCTGCCTTTAGACGATAAACTTACTTTCAAGCTGTTCCGGGAAGCCAACACGACTTCCGTTTTCCAATTGGAATCCGACGGTATGAAGCGCTATTTAAAACTCTTGAAGCCCACGGAGTTTGAAGATATTATCGCCATGGTCGCCCTTTACCGGCCCGGCCCCATGGAGTTAATCCCCGACTACATTGCTAGAAAAAATAAAAAACAGTTTATCGAATATATCCATCCGGCTTTGGAGCCTATTTTGAAAAACACCCAGGGCATCATGATCTATCAGGAACAGCTCATGCAAATTGCCCAGAAGCTGGCTGGTTTTACTTTGGGCGAAGCCGATGTCTTAAGAAAAGCCGTGGGTAAGAAGATTAAAGAGCTTTTAATGTCCCAAAGGGATAAAATGGTCAGCGGCATGGTAAAAAACCATATCTCCCAGGAAGTAGCTGAACAAATTTGGGAATGGGTTTTGCCTTTTGCCAGCTATGGCTTTAACAGATCTCATTCGGCGGCTTACGCCACCATTGCTTTCCAGACCGCGTATTTGAAAGCCCACTATCCCGTGGAATATATGTCAGCTGTCTTAACTTCAGAAAGGGCTGATGTGGAAAGAATTGCGGTTTTAATTGAAGAATGCAAAAAAATGGGCATTGAAGTTTTAGCCCCGGATATAAATGAAAGCTTTATGAACTTTTCCGTGGTGCCTAATAAAAACCAGATCCGCTTCGGCTTACTGGCTGTTAAAAATGTCGGGGAAAATATTGTTAAGGCCATTATCGCCCAAAGAAAAGAACAAGGGCCCTATCTCTCCATTCAGGACTTTGTGGCTAGAGTTAACTCCAAGGATTTAAATAAGAAATCCTTGGAAAGTTTAATTAAGGCTGGGGCTTTTGATCGACTAGAAGAAAGAGCCAAATTATTATCCAATCTGGATAAGTTATTGGAACACGCCAGAGAAACACAGAAAAATAAACTCAATGGTCAAAAGGGTCTCTTCGATAATTCTCCTTTCAAGGCCACTTTAACTTTAGCTTCAACTAACCCGGCTGCTTCCAGCGAAAAATTAAGCTGGGAAAAAGAGCTTTTAGGTCTTTATGTCACCGGCCATCCTTTGAATAACTTTAAAGGCTTAAAAAAGAAGTCCACGCCTATTACCAAGATAACCAGGGAGATGACCGGGAAGAACGTCAGAGTAGCTGGCGTAGTCTCGGGTATTAAGAAAATCATTACCAAAAGAGGCCAAATTATGCTATTCTTAAGCGTAGAAGACCAGAACTCCAAGATTGAGATCGTGGTCTTCCCTTCGGCCTTGGAAAAAAATCCTGGAGCCTTCCAGGATAACAAAATTGTCTTTGTCACGGGCCGGGTGGATTTCAGGGACGGCGTCCCTAAAATCATTTGCAATGAAATCGAAGAGATTATCGAAACTCAATGAAAATTGAAATTATCCGTCATTCTTTATCTCATCTTTTAGCTTCGGCTGTCCAGGAAATGTATCCGGAGGCCAAATTTGGCATTGGGCCAAATATTGAAAACGGCTTCTATTATGATTTTGAATTATCTGAAAGCCTGACTCCCCTACATCTACTCAAAATAGAAAAAAGAATGAAGGACTTGATCAAGCAGAGTTTAAAATTTGAGAAAAAGATAATTACTAAAGCTGAAGCCGAATCTTTATTCCAAAACCAACCCTATAAATTAGAACTGATCAAAGATTTAGACGAAATCAGCGTTTATCAAGTTGGTAAATTCATTGACCTCTGTGCCGGCCCTCACGTGGAGTCCACCAAGGCAATACCTCAGGACTCTTTCAAGCTGATCAAAACCGCTGGTGCCTATTGGCGCGGTTCGGAAAAGAATAAAATGCTGACCCGTATTTACGGCTTGGCTTTTGAGAATAAAGAAAAATTGGAAGAATATTTAAAGCTCCAAGAAGAAGCGGAAAAAAGAGACCACAAAAAACTGGGCCGAGATCTGGATCTATTTTTAATCGACCCAACAGTTGGTTTAGGTTTAGTCCTATGGCAGCCTAAAGGCGCCATTTTATGGCAAACTATGGAAGATTTTTGGCGCCAGGAACATTTAAAAAACGGCTATCAATTAGTCAGAACTCCGCACATCGGCAGCCGAACTCTTTGGGAAACTTCGGGACACTGGGGATTCTATAATGAAAGCATGTATCCGCCTTTGGAAGTAGGTAGAACTTTAAAGGAGTTGCAGGAAGGCAAGGAAGCAGAGACTAAGGAAGAATACCTGTTGAAGCCCATGAACTGCCCCTTCCATGTCATGATTTACAAGGCCAAGCCCAAAAGCTACCGCGATTTACCTATTAGATGGGCTGAATGCGGCACTGTTTACCGCTATGAAAAATCTGGCGAGCTTTCCGGCTTAACCCGCGTCAGGGGTTTTACCCAGGACGATGCCCATATTATTTGCACCAAAGACCAGGTTAAAGACGAATTAAAAAGAGTGGCTGATTTCATTCTGTCCATGCTCAAAACTTTCGGTTTTAAAGACTTTAATGTTTATCTCTCTTTAAGAGACCCTAATAACAAGTCCAAATATGCCGGTACTGATGAAGGCTGGGATTTCACTGAAGAAATTTTGGAAGAAGTAGCTAAAGAACAAGGATTAAATTATAAGAAAGAAGTTGGCGAAGCCGCTTTTTACGGTCCGAAATTGGATTATAAAATCAAGGATTGTTTGGGCCGAGAATGGCAATGCTCCACTTTGCAATTTGATTTTAATTTGCCCGAACGCTTTGACATGACCTTTACCAATGCCGCCGGTGAAAAAGAAAGGCCTTATATGCTCCATAGAGCCCTCTTTGGCTCTTTTGAAAGATTCATCGGCCTATTAATTGAGCACTATGCCGGCGCCCTGCCCTTCTGGCTTTCCCCTGAACAAGTTTGGGTCTTGCCTATTTCAGACAAACACAACAAATACGCCCGAAAAATAACCGAGGAATTGAAAGCCCAGAACTTGAGAGTTGAATTAAGAGAAGAAAATGAAACTATTGGAAAAAAGATCAGAAACGGGGAAATGCAAAAAATCCCCTATCTCTTAGTTGTCGGCGACAAAGAAATAGAAAGCAAGTCAGTGGCGGTCAGAGAAAGAGGCCAAAAAGATTTAGGTTCGATGAAATTAATTAATTTTATAAAACTATGTCAGAACTCTCTCAAAAAACCCAACGCCTAGTGGAGCGCTATCAATTCTGGAGCCAGACTTTAAAACCGTCTGACGCCGTGGCTAAAATCCATGTAGACGAAGTCATCAGTAAGGTGGCGGCTTTTTACGAGAAAATGCGGGGTATTATTGATTGGCGGGAAGAACACTTATTAAGAAAAACCGCCATTGAAAGAGTTCTGAAAAGAAGAATGTTTTTAAATAAGGAAGGTGAAAACGTAGCCGAACCTTTAGTCAATGAATTAATCAGAGGCGGACATTTTCCCAATGACACCATACCCGAAACCAAGCTGGCAGAAATTCAAAAAATGGTGGAAAAATACGTCTATATCTTAAACAACAACAAAACCGAAAAAGATTCAGAAAAGACCAAAATAAAGCTTCACGATTGGCTATTGAGCGTGGCGGCCTGTGAAATTGAAAATATCCTTTCCCCTTCCATCAGAGAAACGGCCTTAATTGAATACATGATGGCCAATTTACAGGAAGCCATCCAAATAAAAAAAGGCCGGGGAGGAATAGATATCAGCGATGAAGACAAAACAACTCAAATATATATCGCTATTCAACGAGCACTCTTTAAGCTTGATTCCCCTATTATCAGCTACAATTTAATCAAACAATGGTATCCTCAATGGGCGAATTTAACCATTGAAGAATTAAGTCAGATAACCCAAAACATTTACGGCCTCTGGGATAAAATAGAAAAACAGTTAAGACATCCTCTTTCCGACAGATTCTATAGTCTGGCTGAAAAATACGATACTCCTTATTTGATCCTAGGAGATATAATTTCAGAAAATCCTCAGGAAGCCTGGAAAACATTGGGCAATCCGGAAATTTTAGAAAACAAAACTAAAAATGCTTACGGACAAAGACTAAGAAAAGTAAAACAGAGAATGAGCCGAGCTGCTTTTTACAGCACTCTTTCTATCTTCATCACTAAAATGATCCTGGCCTTGGCCGTAGAAGTGCCTTTTGATAAATATATCACCCAAGGATTCAATTATATGGCCCTGGGAATAAATGTCCTCATTCCGCCTCTCTTAATGATCCTTTTGGTTTTGAGTATTAGGCCCCCTTCAAAACAAAACGAAAAGCTGATTATCATGGAGGTTATGAAAATAGCCTATGAAAAAGACAAGAAAGATATTTATGAAATACGTCCGTACAAAAAAAGAGGTTTTCTTTTGAACACGGCTGTTGTTTTAATGTATCTTTCGAGTTTCTTTATCTCTTTCGGAATAATAATCTGGGGACTTGGTAAACTTAACTTCAGCCTAGTTTCTATTGTTATTTTCCTAGCCTTTGTCTGTCTAATCTCCTTTTCCGGAACTAAAATTAAACAAAGGGCCAAAGAATTGAAAATAGAAAAGGAAAAGGAAAATCTTTTCCAGATATTCATTGATCCTTTTTCTATGCCTATTATTCAAGTGGGTAATTGGCTTTCCGGACAATGGGCAAAATATAATGCTTTGGCCGTGCTCTTTAATTCCCTGCTCGATATGCCTTTCCAGGTATTTATTGAATTCTTAGAGCAGTGGCGGATGTTTTTAAAAGAGAAAAAAGAAAAAATACACTAAAAGGTCGGGTAAAAAATTAACTTAAAAAAAATATATAATGAAAACCTTAAGCATTCTATTTATTTCCTTAGCCCTCTTTTGTGTTATAGGGGTAGCTTGGGCTGAAGATACAGTCCAGACCGATACCACCACTCAAACAGAGGAAATCTCCAATCCTAAGCTCCTGCCCGGCAATCCTTTTTATTTCTTAAAAACTATCGCCAGAAATATCCAATCGGCTGTTACTTTTGATCCAATCAAAAAAGCCGAGCTAAAATTAAAATTCTCCAACGAAAAACTATCTGAAGCTGTCAGGCTAACTGAAAGAACCCAAAATCAGGAAACTATCGCCAAAGGTGTTGAAAATTATCAAAAAGGGATCCAAGCTGTGAAAGAAGCTGCCGAAAAAATCAAAGATCAGGCGGAAGGAAATGAACAGGTCGGACAATTCCTAGACAAACTTACCCAACAGCAAACAGTCCAACAAAGAGTTTTAGAGAAAATCTCCATTCAGGTAAAAACTGAAGTAGCTGCAAAAATTCAAGAAGCCAGAGAGACTCATTTGGAAAATTTCGGCGAAGTAATGACCCGCCTAGAGAATAGAGAAGAAGCTCAAAAAACACTAGAAGTTTTAAAAGAAGGACTGGAAAATAATGCCGCCCTCCAACAGAAGGTTAATGAAATAAAAACTGAAGTGCAGGAAAGGATAAAAGAAAGGATCCAGGAAAAAGTTAAACAGGACTCTTCATCTTTAATTGAGACAGAGACAGAAGGTGAAGACCAGACTGTTTGTACCACTGAATACGATCCTGTCTGCGGTAAAAACGGTAAAACCTACGGCAACTCCTGCCTGGCTAAATTAGCCGACACTGAGATAATCGCCAAAGGCGCCTGCCAACAAACGACCACCCAAACCCAAACACAAGAAAAAAACGCCATACAGGACAGAATCCAAGAAGGACTTAAAGAAATCCAAAAACTTCAGAATATGTTGCCCCAAGCCAGCGAATAAGAATTCTTATGCCAAAACAGCCTCCTTGCCGAGGCTGTTTTTCTATTCTAAGATAAAAACTATGAAATACTGTTTGATCACCTACGGTTGCCAAATGAACGAAGCTGATTCGGAAAGAATTGCGGCTAGCCTCGAAAAAAAAGGCTACCAAAAAACCCTGAAAATGGCCAAGGCGGACTTAATCGTGGTAAATATGTGTTCAGTCAGGCAAACAGCCGTAGACAGGGTTTATGGCCTCACAAACAAGTTTAAAAGCCTTCGGGCTAAGACAATCCTAACCGGCTGCATCCTCAAAAAAGACAGAAAGAAGCTAGGCGAGGGCTTTGGCCAGATTTTAGATAAAGAAGACTTCTTTGATTTGAAACCTTTGCGCCAAGATAAGCTTCAGGCTTTTATACCTATTTCCAATGGCTGTAACAATTTTTGCTCCTATTGCGTGGTTCCCAAAACCAGAGGAAAATTAATCTGCCGTAAGCACCAAGATATTTTAAAAGAAACAAAAGAAGCCATTAAAAATGGCGCTAAAGAAGTTTGGCTTCTGGGACAGAATGCCAATGATTACCTGTCCCCAACTGATAAATCAATTAATTTTGCCAAACTTTTTAAAAAAATCAACGATTTGAAAGGAGCTTTCCAAATTTGGTTTATGTCCCCTCATCCGGAAAACTTTACTAATGAACTGATCGAAGTTCTATCTCAATCTCCTAAGTTCTCTAAATATTTACACCTGCCCGTCCAGTCAGGAGATAATTTTATTCTTAAAAAAATGAACCGGCACTATACCGTTAAACAATTTGAGGATCTAGTTGGGAAGATAAGAAAAGCCATACCTCAAGTCAATCTGTCTACGGACGTGATCGTAGGCTTCCCGGGAGAAACTAAAAAGCGGTTTGAAAATACCGTTAAACTTTTTAAAGCCACTAAATTCAACATGGCTTACGTGGCTAAATACTCCCAAAGACCGGAGACTCTGGCTTTCAAATTCCCAGATGACGTTACCTGGCCGGAAAAGAAACGCCGTGTCCAAGTCCTTCTTAAGCTTCTCTATCCTAAAAAATCATGTCCCAAAAAGAATTCCAGGCAAAAATAATTGTCATAACTGGCCCCACGGCCTCAGGCAAGACAGCCCTATCTATACAATTGGGCTTCTGGTTAAACTCGGCCAAAATAAAAAGGCTTTTTGGTATAGGGGGATCGGAAATCATTTCCGCCGACTCCAGGCAAGTTTACAAGGGTATGGATATTGGCACGGGAAAAATAACTAAAAAAGAAATGGCGGGCATCCCCCATCATCTTTTGGACGTTGTTTCGCCTCAAAAAAGATTTACTTTCGCTCAATACAAAAATTTAGCCGAAAAAGAACTAAAAGGGATTATCAAAAAGAAAAAAATCCCTATTATTTGCGGTGGCAGCTATTTCTATATTAAATCCCTAATTGATGGCTTGGTTATCCCCAAAGTTAAGCCCGACTGGCAGTTAAGAAAGAAGTTAGATAAAAAAACAGCCCAGCAACTTTATAAAATGCTAGTTAAAACCGATCCGCAGAGAGCTAAAACTATTGATCAATACAATAAAAGAAGGCTAATCAGGGCTTTGGAAATCTGTTTAAAAATAAAAGGGCCAGTGCCTGAATTAAAAACCAATCCCCTCCCTTACCCTGTTTTAATTTTGGGCGTCACCCGCTCCCCTCAGACATTAAAAAAACTCATTAAAAAAAGATTACTTAAAAGATTAGAAGAAGGTATGGCAGAGGAAGTTCAGAAACTGCATCAATCAGGTTTAAGTTGGCAAAAGTTGGAAGATTTTGGCTTGGAATACCGCTTTCTGGCCCGATATCTGCAAAAGAGAATTACCTATCAGGAAATGGTCCAAACCCTAGAAAAAGAAATCTGGCATTTTGCCAAACGCCAAATAACTTGGTTTAGAAAAGACCTGAGGATAAATTGGGTTAAAAATTATAAAAAAACTGAGACGTTAACAAAAGATTTTCTAAAAACAGAAAAGAGCAAGATAGAGATGAATAAATAATTCATTCTTCCTGCTCTTTATATCCGTCAATTAGAACGGACATCTTGAGGGGGTTTGGTATTGGAAGTAAGTTTTTGGAACTCTTTTGACGCTTTAAACTCTAAAGCGACAATAGGAGCTTGAGACCCCGGCTTATTCTTATCAATTAAGACAGAACGTCCGGTACCCATACCTATCCAGCACTGCATAAACGCCTCCTCTTTTAACCGCCTATTAAAATATTAAGGTACCAGTTATTGTACTCTATTCCTTTTCTTTAGTCAAGAGCTGCAAGAGAACATCTTGAGCCGTTTTGGGATTTGCCTTACCTTTAGTCTGAGCCATGATTTGGCCGATTAAAAACTGAACGGCAGTTTCCTTGCCCTTTTTATAGTCATCTACGGCTGGCTTATTCTTTGAGATTATCTCGGCTATAATCTTTTCCAATTCTTTTTCGTCGACTATCTGAACCAACCCTTTGGCTTCAATAATATTAGAAGGATCAGCCCCGGTTTCAAACATTTCTACTAAAACCACTTTAGCTATTTTACTGGAAATCTGACCTTGAAGAATTAAAGCAATAAACTCAGCGAAATTTTCCGGCGTTATCTTAAAACTCTGGTTAATCGAGTTGCCCCTTAAAAGTCCCTGCAAATCGGAAGTCAAATAATTAACAGCTAATTTTATCAAGCCAAAAAGTTGATCTTGAGACAATCTGGGGTCAAATTCGCTGACAACCTTTTCAAAATATTCTGCCAGACTTTTATTTCCAATAAACATTTCGGCTTCCTGATCTAGGAGCCTATACTCTTTCTTCAATCTTTCTCTTCTGGCTTGAGGCAGTTCAGGCAAAGACGCCGCCAATTCCTTTATTTCCAAGGCTGTAAAATGCAATGGAGGCAAGTCCGGCTCCGGGAAATAGCGGTAGTCATGCGCTTCTTCTTTTAGTCTTTGGCTATAAGTCTGGCCTTTGGCGTCATCCCAACCCATAGTTTCCTGAACGACTTTTTTCCCTTTAGTTAAAACCTCTTCCTGCCTTTTAACTTCATATTCTATCCCTTTTTCTACGGCTCTAAAAGAGTTGAGATTCTTAATTTCCACTTTAGTACCTAAAGCCTTAGTCTCGCTCACAGAAATATTAGCTTCCACCCTCATTTGCCCCTTTTCCATATCAGCGTCGGAAACATTGAGATAGCGCAAAATTAACTGAAGCTCTTGAGCAAACTTCCTGGCTTCTTCAGCCGAAGAAATATCAGGTTCCGTTACCAATTCCATTAAAGGAATGCCGGCGCGGTTAAAATCCACTAAGGAATATTTTTCTCCCACGGGATGCACCAATCGGCCCGTATCTTCTTCCAAGTGCACTCTGGTAATTCTGATTTCTTTATCGCCTATCTTTAAAAACCCTCCCTGGGAAATGGGCAGATCATATTGGGAAATCTGGTAGCCTTTAGGCAGATCGGGATAAAAATAGTTTTTGCGGTCAAACTTTGAGTTCTCTGAAATCTTGCCCCGTAAAGCCAAACCGGTTTTCGCGACTTTATTAACCGCTTCTTCATTAATAACCGGCAGAGTGCCAGGGTGACCCATACAAACAGGACAGATATTGGTATTGGGCGTCTTTTCTAGGGCATTATTAGAACAAGAGCAAAACATCTTGCTCTTGGTTTTTAACTCCACATGGATTTCCAGACCAATTGTCGTTTTATACGCCATATTATTCGATTATTCTTCCGTCCGAAGACTCTTTAATTTCTTTTCCCTGGGCTTCGTCGGCAATTTCTACGCCAGAACTGGTGCCAATAATATCGGCTCCGGCTGACACCATCATTTGCACATCAGCCAAAGTCCTGATGCCTCCGGCCGCTTTAACTAAAAGCCCGGGAGCTGATTCCTTCATTATCCTAACGTGTTTGGCTTTTTCTTTTAATTCAGTGCTGTCTAAAGGATCGTTAATGGTGGCTGTCTTAACGCAAATGGCACCAGACTGTTTAACTATCTCTGAGGCCTTTTTAATCTCTTCATCGGTTAAATAGCCTGAGCCGATAATAACTTTGGTGGGTAAAATAGCGCAGATTGCTTTTAAATCATTTAAAACTTCGGCAAAACTGCTATTCTTGAAAGCATCTATTTTCATCACCACATCTATTTCATCAGAGCCTTTCCTTTTAGCCGTTTCGGCTAGAACCATTCTTTGAGAATGAGAAGAGGCTCCGGTCGGTTCGTCAATTAAAGTAGTAACTTTTACTCCGCTATCTTTTAATAACTCTTTAGCTATTTCAGTATGTTCGGGCAAAACGCAAAAACCCCGAAAGCCATATTCTTTGGCTTCTTGGCAGGCTTTAGTTATTTCCTCTTTTTCAGCTCCCTTCTTTAAAAACGTCTGGTCAATAATTTTAACAACATCCATAACTTCATTAATTTTAGCAGAATTTTACTAAAAGAAAAAGGCTCTCCGAAGAGAGCCTCTCTTAAATTATTTAAACGGGTTTCTTTTTGTAGTAGCCGCAATCTTTAATCTCGGGACACTGTCCCAGAGCTATGCATTGCGGTTCGCACCATTTGCCTAAAGCCGGCATTTCTTTCTTGATAATCTGAGCTATCTGTCTGGATAAATGCCTTATCTCCCATTGCGCTTCCGTGCAAGTTCTCTGGCCGATGGCATGAATAGCATTCCAGCCGTTGATGTGCACCAAAGTGTAGATTTGCAACGAATGAGGTATGACGCCGATAGCTTCTCCGATCGGAATTCCGCTTTTTATCAGTTCCAGATAGAGATCAATTATGTCCTGATGCTGTTTCCGATAATCGGCAGCAAAAGCGGAGTCTCTGATGGAAGCGGGCAGGGCCATTCTTTTCTCTTTGACAACAGCGGCGGTGATGACAGCCTCATAAATAGATTCCAGGGAATGGTCCCAGGTCCTTTGCCTGATTGCCTGATGCAAACAAGCCAAAGACATTTTAATCAGGAACTCGAAGTGGATTTTTTTTAGATTGGCCAATTCGGTTTCATCGCCCCGAACTGCCCTTTCCACCAAATCCTGATCCACTAAGTCGTTCAAAGAAGAAGCGGGCTTGCTGATCAGCGCCACATCTTGGCCGTTGCCGGAAGAAGAAACCAGCTGGCTGATCAGGTGATTGGAAGAAGAATAAAGCTGAGCCGAAGGAAGCCAGCTGATAGTCTGATAGTTGAAACCAAAGTCCTCAAACAGATAAGGCGCTTTGGCTTTGGCTAAAGCCAGCATTTCATTGACCACGGCTCTAACCACCGAAGGGACTTTTTCCCCTTGCGACATCTTCCAGGCATGGCAGAGCTCTCTGGCATCGGTAATCGTCTGGATATTGGTTTTAGTGTAAAGGGATAAAGGGAATCTAGCATCTTCGCCGGGAATGCCTGCCTCCGTCATTCTGCCATAGAGATCAAAGCCTTTGGCTAACGTTTCCTGAGTTTTCTGGCCGAGTTTGGACTTTTTAATAACCTCGGGCAGATAGAAGCCTCGGTCAGCTTTAGCCCTTCTCAATGATTGCTGCAAATGCGACAGATATTCCGGCAGGCAGAGCTGGAAGGTTGCGGCCCGGGGAAGGTTTTCAATGCTGAAAACAAAAGCATTTTGATCGCCCACCGAGCCATGCCCGCGGCCGAAACTGTTTTTCAACACCCCCTTTTCTTTCTTTAATCTGTCTTCTACGGATAAAGCCTGAAGCTCTCTCATTATCTGGACCGAAGACTGTTCTTCAAAACAGCCAAGGGCCCCAGCCACCGATAAAGTCTGTGGATTTTCCGTGCAGGATAGAAGTGTTACTTTAAATTCTTCCATATCTTTCTCCTTATAGTTTTAATTTCAAAAGAACTAATTTATTTATTTCGGCGAAAACCTCCTCAATAGTTTTCTCACCATTTACTATATAAACATTTGGCAAGCGGCTTGGCAAGAGCGAATAATTTTCCCAGACTTTTTTCAGTTTATCCTCCACCTCAAATAAAGTAACTTCCTTTCCCCTCTTTTGAATCCTGTCTACACAAACGGCCGGGGAAACTTTGAGTAAAAAAGTCGCATCGGGAATCAAAAATTCATCATTTATCTTCATTAGCCATTCCAGATCCAATCCGTCGGAACTGCCGTAAGCGAAAGAAGAAAAGAAATAACGGTCGGAGATAACAAATTTGCCCTCTTTTAAAGCCGGAATAATTAGATTATCCAAATGTTCCCGGCGATCCTGAGCGAATAACTCTTGCAACTGAGCTGGATCTGCTTTGACTTTTTTATCTAAAATATCTCTGATCTGCTGACTGACCGAGGAGCCGTTGACCGTGGGTTCTTTAGTGGAGACTACTTCTCTGCCTTGAGATAATAAAAGCTCTTTTAAAAGAGCTACCTGGGTTGACTGGCCAGAACCATCTAATCCTTCAAGCACGATGAATTTACCTGGATAGGTGTTGTTTCTCATGTTTATTTATTAATAATAGGATTTCCTGAACTTTATTTTTCAGTTGCTCTTTGGTCCCGGTATTGATAATAGTAAAATCGGCCATAACAATCGGCCCGCCTTTTTCAATATTTTCAATTTCAGAATAATCTCTAGCCTTGGCTTCTTCTCGGGTTAAGGGCCTAAAACGGTTAGCACTGTCTTTTTCTCCAATCCTGGTCTCTAATCTCGTATATCTCGTTTCCGGCGGAGCAAAAACAGCCAAAACTCGCATTACATCACGATATCTTTCTTTAAGTATTTTGTACTCCGTCCAGCTATAAAGGCCGTCAACAACGACATCTGATTTTTCTAAAGCTTCATCTATTTTAGGAATATTTAAGATAGCGAAAGCTCCCATGCCGTACTTTTCCCTAAAACCCTCCCTGGTTTTCTTTTCATTAGCCTCGCTGATATCCAAACCCTCTTCTTTTATTTTATCCAAAGTAATCTGGCCGAAACGGAGGTAAAAAAAACCGCTGTTCACCAACTCATCGGCGACAACGCTTTTGCCGGAACCCGGCATACCAACAATGCAAATAATTTTCTTCATACTCACTTTAAGCCTTCTTTAGTATTTAAATCTGTGCCAAATTGATGCTGATCATCAAATAAGTCTCTCTCCTGCCAATCCTTGACCCAATCCTCTACATTGGAAATAACGATTTCGTTTTTGCTGTTAGTGCAGACAACTCTTTTAATACCGCAGTTAATAATCATTTTCTTGCAGATAAAGCAAGGGAAGCTGTCTCTAGGCGTATTGTCTTTGGGATTATCAAAGGAAATAAAGATATCAGCTCCCAATAAACTGACTCCGGCCCTGGCCGCATTAATAATGGCGTTCATTTCGGCATGCACAGACCGGCACATTTCATATTGCTTACCGTGAGGGATTTTTAATTTATCCCTCAAACATTCCCCTCGTTCAAAGCAATCCTTAGTTTTCCTGGGAGCGCCAATATAACCGGTGGCGATAATTTGATCTTCCCTGACAATAATCGCGCCTCCCCGGTTACGAAAACAAGTTGACCTTAAGCCAACTTGCTTTGCAATGTTTAAATAATATTCTTCTTTAGTGGGTCTAGCCATAATTATTCAACGGTAACACCCATGTTTTTAGCCGTACCTTCGATAATTTTCATGGCAGCTTCAATGTCGTTGGCATTCAAATCTTCCATCTTCTGTTCGGCTACCTTGCGCAACTGATCTCGGGTGATTTTACCTACTTTAGTCTTGTTGGGTGTACCCGATCCTTTTTCAATACCAATCATTTTCTTAATTAATTCGGACGCAGGCGGCTGCTTTAACTTAAAAGTAAAACTTCTATCTTCAAAGATGGTAATTTCAGCCGGAATCTTAAAACCCACTTTGTCTTGAGTAGCGGCGTTAAACTTCTGGCAGAATTCACTTAAATTCAAACCGTGCGGCGCCAAAGAAGGGCCGATAGGAGGAGCTGGCGTGGCCTTGCCTGCCTGAATCTGCAATTTGACGATAGCTTTAATTTTCTTTGCCATATGATTATAATTTCTTAATTTGGAGCGAATCTAATTCGACTGGCGTATCTCGACCGAACATGTTGACCAAAACTTTAACTTTCCCTCTTTCCTGATCAATTTCTGAAACCTTGCCGTCAAAATCCTTAAAAGGTCCATCAACTATTTTTACCGCACCACCCACCTCCACGTCAATCTTATACTGCGGAGTATCCACCCCCATTTTCTTTTGCAGGTTCTGAATCTCGTCTAAAGCTACGGGAACCGGGGTGGTTCCTGCTCCTACAAAGCCTGTCACATTAGGCGTGTTTCTGACGACGTACCAGGAATCATCGGTGACCACCATTTCCACTAAGACATATCCCGGGTAAATCTTTTCTTCAATGGTCCTGCGTTTGCCGTCTTTAATCTTGATCTTTTTTTCTTTAGGGACAATGACGTTGAAAATTTTATCCTCCATGCCCAAAGACTCAATTCTTTGCTTTAAATTTTTAGCTACGGCATCCTCATACCCTGAATAGGTATGGATAACGTACCAATTTCTCTGTTGTTCAACTTGCTGTTTTGGCATATTACGAAATTAATTTATTCAAAAGAAAAGTAAAAAGGAAATCCAAACCCCCCAAGAACAAAGCCACGCCAAAAGATACACCAAGAACGATCAAAGTGTATCTGACGGTTTGATTCTTAGTCGGCCAATTGACCTTTTTCATTTCTACCCTGACTTCTTTTAAAAAGATAACTATTTTGTTGAACATATGGATTTTAAAAGCCCCTCCGGGGCTTCCTACTTAAAGGATAGCAAAAAAGAAAATTCGTGTCAAATGGAGCTTTATCCGGCCATCTCCACTGAATCAATGTAGTATTTGTCCCCCACCTTAAGCAAAATAATTATCTCTGTAATATCATAAAGGCCGTTATTTTCGTAAATCTTGACGATAAAACGGAACTGGCCTTCTGTTAATTTCTGACTGCTAAGAATTTCGTAATTCTCGAAATCGTCGATTAAAACAAACTCTTCCTTGTCTTTCTGGTCAGCTGCCCTTTCGGTCAAAGAGAGCATAGCTCCTGATTCATTCTTCTGAATTCTTTGAGCCATGAATTTATCCAAAGCGTTTTCCGCTATTCTTTTTTCCAGTTTTTCTTCCAAAGCCGGAATCTGCTGACTTTCTATTTTGCGATACTGCCAACCCAAAACCGCAATAGCCGCAAAGGTTATCACTAAAGCCAAAACCATCGCTTTAACTATTCCCTTTTTATCATTACCTTGATCCATTTGATTAAATATCCAAGTTTTTAACGTTTTGAGCGTGAGTCTGAATAAACTTTTTTCTGGGAGCGACTTCGTCGCCCATTAAAGTGTCGAAAATCATGTCAGCTGCTTTGGCGTCTTCCACTTCAACTTGTAAAAGAATGCGGTTAGCCGGATTCATGGTAGTTTCCCAAAGCTGTTCGGGATTCATTTCTCCCAAGCCTTTATATCTTTGGATGGATACACCCGTAATCTTTTCTTCATCATCTCCTTCAGTCTCTTTGCCTTCTTTAACTTTTTTAGCTTTTTTCTCACCTCGGATATCGGAAATAATTTCATTCTTATCTTCCTCATTGTAAGCATATTCTACCCGCTTGCCGGCTTGCACACGATACAAAGGAGGCTGGGCAATATATAGATGACCTTTTTCAACGATTTGCGGGAAATGACGATAAAAGAAAGTTAAAAGCAAAGTCCGAATATGAGCGCCATCAGTGTCAGCATCGGTCATAATTATGACCCGATGATACCTTAATTTTTCGATATCAAAATCCTCACCAATAGCTGTCCCCATAGCAATAATCAAAGCTCTAATTTCCTTGTTATCCAACATCTTATCCAGACGTGCCCTTTCCACATTTAGAATCTTGCCCCTTAAGGGTAGAATAGCCTGAAAATGCCTGTCTCTGGCTTGTCTAGAGCTGCCCCCGGCTGATTCCCCTTCTACGATGTATAATTCGCTCTCAGACGGGTCCCGGGATGTACAGTCGGATAATTTACCAGGCAAGGCCAAACCCTCCAAAGCGCCCTTTCTGAGGACCGTCTGACGGGCAGCTTTGGCTGCCTTTCTGGCTTTGGAGGTGATAATACATTTCTCAATGATGGCTCTGGCGTCTTGAGGATTCCTTTCTAAAAAGTCAGCTAAACCATCGGCCACGACAGATTCCACAGCTACTTTAGCTTCCGGGTTGCCCAACTTGGCCTTAGTTTGACCTTCAAATTGCGTTTCTCTAATTTTAACTGAAACTACGCCTACGAAACCCTCTCTAACGTCTTCACCGGTCAGGTTCTCATCGCTTTCTTTCAAAAGTCCGTTCTTTCTGGCGTAATCATTAAAAGATCGAGTCAAGGCGCTTCGCAAACCCGTCAAATGAGTACCGCCTTCTCCGGTATGAATATTGTTAGCAAAACTTTCTTCATAGGCTTCAATATCCTGGGTGTATTGGAAAGCGGCTTCTACTCCCACGCCGTCGGCTTCGCCAGTGATGTAAAAAATATTGGGATTAATAACAGCTACGCTTCTGACTAAATATTTGACGTAAGAACGCAAACCGCCTTCAAAATAAAAACCATAACTCTGTTTTTGCGGACCTCTTTCGTCTGAAACTGTTATCCTGACACCGTTGGTCAAATAAGCCTGTTGGCGCAAATGATCCAAAATTCTTTTTAATTCAAATTTAATGTCTTTGAATATTTCCGGGTCCGGTTCGAAGAAAGTCGTGGTGCCAGTACTCTTGCAGGCGCCAAATTTAGCCACCTTATTCTGGACTTTGCCTTTTTTATATTCCTGAAAATATTTAAAGCCTCCTCTGCAGACTTCCACTCTCATCCAGCGGGAAAGAGCGCAAACTACAGAGATACCTACGCCATGCAAACCACCGGCCACCTGATAGGATTTGCCGCCAAACTTAGCTCCAGCGTGCAAAGTGGTCATAACTGTTTCCAAGGCTGATTTCTTGGTTTGAGGATGGATGTCCACGGGAATGCCTCGGCCGTCATCCACTACTTTAATCCGGTCATTGGGTAAAAGAGCCACTTCAATATTTTTGCAATAGCCGCCCATAGCTTCATCTAAACTATTATCAGTGGTTTCATAAATCAAATGATGAAGTCCGTCCGGGCCTGTTGAGCCAATATACATGCCGGGTCTTTTTCTGACCGGTTCCAAACCCTCCAAAACATAAATATCTTTGGCATCATAAGAAATATCTTCTTTCTTTTGAGGGGCAACCGAAACAACCGGTTTTTTGACCTCAATCGGTTCCGGCTTTTTTATTTCTTCTTTAACAGCTACCGGCTTTTCTATTTTCTTTACCAGCTTTTCAGTTTTTTTGGCCACTGGCTTTGGCTCAGCCTTTTTGACAGATCCCGTAACTTTAATTTTGATCATATGTGATTAGTTATTTACGTATTTTACCATGATACTTTAACGTAAAACAGCGTTTAAGTTCTGCTCTGTCTTATTTCTTATTTCTTCCTGAATCTTATTTATTTCGTCATTATTTAAAGTCCTTTCCGGAGACCGGTAGACAATTCTGAAAGTATAGCTCTTTTTATCTTGGCCAAATTTATTGGCATCTTCATAGCTGTCTATGAGCTTTACTTCTTCAATTAAATTTTCAGCGAAATCCCTGACAATTTCGTAATAGTTATTTAAATTAACATCTTTGTTAATGATAAAAGAAATATCTCTGGAAATTTCCGGATACTTACTGACTTCCTTGTACTTACTATTGATATCTTTAAACTGGTTAGTGATTCTTGGGTCGTCTGACCAGAAGACCCTAATATCAGAAATCCCCATTTTTACCATAGCCAATCTCTCAATGCCAAACCCAAAGGCCCAACCATTGTAAACTTCGGGATCTAATCCGAGGTTCTTTAAAACCTGCGCATGCACTAAGCCAGAACCCACGACTTCCAGCCAACCGTCGTTAAATTTTATTTCTATTTGCACCGAAGGATCGGTGAACGGAAAAGAATCTACTAAAAATCTGAACTCGATATCTTTACCAAAAATACTTTTAACAATATCCTCTTCGATGACTTCCAGATCTTTTTGCGTTATAATTTTCTGATCTCTCTTGCAAATATATAATCCGTCTATCTGATGAAAGGCGGGAAAATGCTTCCTGTCAATTTCGTCTTTTCTGAAAACGATGCCGGTTGATAATAAGGCGACATGGCCATCTTTTTTTAATCTTTCTAAAACTTCCTGATTTCTCAAATAAAAAGGCCACATCGTAGTCGTTTGGGTGCGCAGGATATGGGAATCATCTAGATAATAAGTATCTGATTCCCGGCGGCTCGGATGATTTTTAGGAGTGTTTAAAACATCGAAATTTTGTTCAACCGTAACGATCCTTGGAAAATCCATCAAGTCAAAGTCTTTGAATCTTGGCAACTTTAAAATCTCTCCAACCAAAATCTTTACTGGAGAATTATCTTTTTTGGTCAGATCCGGAAGCCTTAAGAGCCTCTTAATTCTTTCTGCTTTAATGTCGCTTCTTTGAGCTAATTCTTTGATTAAAGCCTCCCCTTTCTCGTCTTTAATAATGATGTTTTTTCGCATGTTTTTACCTTACCCTATTCCTCTATTTTACCCCTAAAAAACACTCAATTCAAGAGAGGAACTGGGGATAACTGGCAATAAAAAAACCTCCTGAATAAGGAGGCGAAAATGCGGGCCAGACGGGATTTGAACCCGTGCTCTCTTCCGTGACAGGGAAGCGCTTTAAACCGGGCTAAGCTACTGGCCCACGCATATGCCGACGGCAGGATTCGAACCTGCGACCATGGCGTTATGAACACCCCGCTCTACCACTGAGCTACGCCGGCGCAAAAGACTAATTTGTTGCGGGGGTGGGAATTGAACCCACGACCTTCTGGTTATGAGCCAGACGAGCTACCTCTGCTCTACCCCGCGACGACTTTTTAATCCTACAACAATTTTAAAAGAAAATCAACCAATCTAAAGAAGGATAATCTCAAAAAAGAGTTAATCTAGAATCTGCAAATCGCGAAAAGCACTGGCATAAACATCTATAGTCTTTTTGACTTCATCTGAGCTTAAACGATAGTCAGGGTCGTGAACAATATTATTCCGAACCTTATGAACCAATTTAACTTCTTCTATATTGGCAATCGTGTCTTGAGTAAGTTTTCCTAATCTTTCTTCGAGGGTCTGGCCCGGATAGCCAATCTTCTTTAAAGAACTGTCCAAAATATCATCAGCCTCAATAATTGCCAGTTTGTATTCCGACTCCAAAGGAGAATCCAATCTCTTGAGGGTTTTATTCCAAAGCTTGGTAATCTTACTGGTACCGTAGCCGCGATGAGTCAAAAACTCAAATAAATCTCTAAAATACATCCATTGGAAATAATGAGTTTTAAGAATAGTAAAAACCAAGACGCTCAACATGACAAAAGTGATTACAACAAAAGTAAGCTTAGCCGGCAAGAGCATGCTCTGCAATTGCGGAAGGGTGGCGTAATAAATTACTTTATCAATTATGGCTTGAATATCAGGACTCATAAAGTTTAGCTGTTTCAAATATTCTGTCTTCTTGGAAAGCCGGAGCAATAATCTGCAAACCTACGGGCAGGTTGCCCACTTGGCCCACGGGCAAAGAAATCGCTGGCAAACCAGCCAAATTAATGGAAACCGTGTAAATATCTACTAAGTACATAGCCAAAGGATCGTCGCTCTTTTCCCCTATTTTAAACGGCAAGGAAGGTGAAACCGGACCCATAATTACATCCACCTTTTCAAAAGCTTTGGCAAAATCATTTTTCACCAAGGTTCTGACTTTCTGGGCTTTCAAATAATAAGCTTCGTAATAGCCGGCGGATAAAGCATAAGTGCCCAGCATAATCCTTCTTCTTACTTCTTGACCAAAACCCTGGCCGCGGCTTTGCAAATAAACATCCAATAACTCCGGCGCCGGCTTGCTCAAGCCGTATTTAATGCCGTCAAAACGGGCCAAGTTAGCGGAAGCCTCCGAAGGGCTGATTAAATAATAAGCTGGTAAAGCGTATTCAGTATGAGGTAAACTTATTTCCACAATCTTGGCCCCCAATCCTTCATATTTTTTAATAGCTGACCTGATCAGCTTTTCCACTTCAGGATCAATGCCTTTGACAAAATATTCCTTAGGAACGCCGATTCTTAAAGTCCCCGGCTGGGCAGTCTTTTTTTCTCTTTCCACCGAGGTGGCATCCAAAGGATCTTTGCCCGAAATGGCTTCAAATACTATTTTAGCATCTTCTACTGTTTTTGTTATGGGGCCTATCTGATCTAAAGAAGAAGCAAAAGCAATTAAACCGGAACGGGAAACTCGGCCGTAAGTGGGTTTTAAGCCGACGACTCCGCAAAAAGAAGCTGGCAATCTAATCGAGCCTCCGGTATCAGATCCTAAAGAAAAAGCGGCTAAATCCGCAGCCACGCTGGCCGCTGAGCCTCCTGAAGATCCGCCAGCAACCCGTTTTAAATCATGGGGATTATGAGTCACTCCGAAAGCCGAGTTTTCCGTGGAAGAACCCATAGCAAATTCATCCAAATTAGTTTTGCCCAAAATCACTACTCCTTGCTCTTTTAATTTTCTGGTGACCGTGGCGTCGTAAGGAGCCACATAGTTTTCCAAAATGCGGGAAGCAGCCGTACACTTCATCCCTTCCACTAAAATATTATCTTTAATAGCGCAAGGCACTCCGGCTAAAACAGGCAAGGATTTACCCTCAGCAATAGCTTTATCTATTTCCTTGGCTTGGAGTTTGGCCGAATCGGCAGCTACTGACAAAAAAGAAAAAATCTTTTTGTCTAAAGTTTTTATCTTAGCCAAATAACTTTCGGTCAATTCTAAAGCCGAAAATTCTTTAGCCTCCAATCCCCTATGGATTTTGGCAATGGTTAAGTTACTAAAATTCATTTTAAAATAGACCTTACTTTTAAATAGCCTTCTTTGGTTTCCGGAGCCAGATCGAGAAGGTTTTTGCTTTTAGAAACCAGGCTTTCATCCTTTCTTTTGATATTTTCCAATTCCAAAGGATGGCTAGTTGGTTTTATTTGAGCCACATCAAGTTTTTCTATTTTTTCGATATAATCTAAAATTGAAGAAAGTTCGGTCTGAAATTTCTTCAATTCTTTCTTTTCCAATCCCAAGCGGGCGAGCTTGGCTATTTTGGCAACTTCTTTTTCAGGCAACATATTATTTCGGCGGCTCCATTTCTTCCGCGTCCACTAAAACTTCTTTTAAGTCCTGAATATTTTCTAAAACCATGCCAGCACCTCTGACTACCGCAGTCATCGGGTCATCAATTATTTTAACCGGCATTTTTGTTTCCTTAGCAATTAAACTATCCAAACCACGAAGCATGGCTCCCCCGCCGGCCAGATAAATACCGTTAGTCATAATATCGGCTAATAACTCAGGCGGCGTTTCTTCTACTGTGGTTTTAATTGTCGCCACGATCTGCTTAACTGATTTTTCCAAAGCCCGCCTGATATTTTCACTGGTAACGATGATTTCTTCAGGAAGACCGGTCACTATATTTCTGCCCCGCATGGGCATTTCTTTTTTATCTTTTAAAGGAAAAGCCGAGCCAATGCCGATTTTAATGTCTTCAGCCGTTCTCTCGCCTATTAAAAGTTTAAACTCTTCCTGAGCAAAATAAATAATATCTTCATTAAGCTTATCCCCGGCTATCCTCAAGCTTTTGGCAATCACCAAGCCGCCCAAAGAAATAACAGCTACCTCGGTGGTTCCTCCGCCAATATCCACGATAAAGTTGCCGCCGGCTTCTTGAACCGGCAGGCGGGCGCCAATGGCTGCGGCCATAGGCTGCTCGATTAAATAGACCTCTCTGGCTCCGGCATTTTTAGCCGCATCCTGGACTGCCTTTTTTTCCACTTCGGTCACGCCGCAGGGAATACCGATAATAACTCTGGGTTTGGGAGTGAAAATAAAACGGCGGCGGCTGACTTTCTCAATAAAGTATTTGAGCATTTGCTCAGTTACTTCAAAATCAGAAATTACTCCCTTGACTAAGGGGCGGGTGGCCACGATATGGGACGGAGTGCGACCCACCATTTTTTTGGCTTCATCGCCAATAGCTAAAACCTGCCCTGTTTTTTGATTAACAGCCACTACTGAGGGCTCAGTCAAAACAATGCCCTGGCCTTTAACGTAGACCAAAGAATTGGCTGTACCCAGGTCAATGGCAATATCCTGATATAAATAAGCTAGAAGATTTTTTAACATAATTTCTTAAAATAAGTTTTAACGCGGCTGAGACTGACCAGAACTGCTTCCTTTCTTTTCCTTTCTTTAATTTCCGCTGAATTATTTTTCAAACTCCTTTCGCTGACAACTATTCTCCAAGGCGTTCCCAATAAATCTGCTTCGGCGAATTTTTCTCCGGCTGTTTTTCCTTCCCGATCGTCATATAACACATTTAATCCTTCTTTCTGTAATTCCTGATATATTTTATCAGCCGCTTTTTTAACTCTGGCATTCGCTTCAATAGGCACTAAGTGAATGGCAAAAGGTGAAACAGTCTTAGGCCAGATAATTCCCTTTTCATCATGGTTTGACTCTACAACCATAGCCATTAAACGAGGCAAGCCGATACCGTAGCAGCCCATGATAACCGGATGCGATTGGCCGGCCTTATCAGTGAAATCAGCTTTCATGACTTTACTGTATTTATCTCCCAATTTGAAAATGTGCCCTATTTCTACTGCTCTTTTTTCTGCCAAATCCATGCCGCATTGCGGACATTTTTTTACTTCCCCTATCTTTTCAATATTAGCGCTAAAACCGCATTTAGCACAAACCAGAATCCTGTCTTCACCGATTTCGGAAACAACCATAAACTCATTGGATTCGCTGCCGCCGATAGTGCCGGAATCTGCCTGCACGCAAAGAGGATTCAACCCGCACTTTTTAAATATCCTGAAATAGCTAGCTTTTACTTTTTCATAAAAAGCCGCGGCTTCTTTTTCTTCGGCATGAAAACTGTAAAGATCTTTCATTAAAAACTCCCTGGTTCTCATTAAGCCGCCCGAAGGCCTCATTTCATTTCTGAATTTGGTCTGGATCTGGAAAAGAGCCAGAGGCAGATCCTGATAGGATTTAATGCGATGGCGGAAAATATCCACGATCTCTTCTTCATGAGTAGAACCCAAACCGATTTCTTTTTCATGGCGATCCTTGAATTTAAATAAAGGAGGGTCAAAGGTTTCCCAACGGCCGGTTTCTTCCCAAAGAGCTTTTGACTGCAGCGCAGCCAAACAAACTTCCTGGCCTCCCAAGGCTTCCATTTCTTGGCGAACAATAGCTTCTATGTTTTTTAAAACTTTAAATCCTAAAGGCAAAAACCGGTAGACTCCGGCGAATGATTGCTCAATAAAATCAGCCCTGAGCAATAATTGCTGAGAAATTGTCTGAGCTTCCGCGGAAACTGATTTCTTGCTTTTGGCAAAAAGCTTTGATTGCAACATATAATTAAAATATTCTGGGAATATCAAACTTAAAAGTAATAAAAACCATTAAAAGAATCAGGACGATGAAAAAGACAGCTGTAATTTTCTGCTCTATTTTGTAGTTAACCGGACTGCCTTTAAAAAATTCAATGGCTAAAAAAACCATCTTGCCTCCGTCTAAAGCCGGGATAGGCAGGATATTAGATAAAGCCAATCCCACGGAGATTAAAGAAATTAAAGATAAGAAATAACTGGCTCCCAAGCTGGCGTATTCCCTCAGCAAGTTAAAAATACCCAGAGGCCCCAGCATATCCATTTTCATGCCTTCGGGCAAGGAAGCCAATCCCAGCATATTTTTAACCCCCAATACCCAGCCGCCAATGATTTGGCCGGTCATACTCCATGACTCTGAAACCCCTTTAAAAGGCGCTTTATACCAAGGGTAAGTTCTGAAAGCCACTCTGGCCAAGGCCACGCCTATTAACTTACCCTCCTGACCTTCCAATAATCCGGGGATAATCTTTTTTTCGTAGACATCATTCCCCCTTTTAACAGTTAGGGTTATTTCCTCATCTTGATTAATTTTAACGAATTGCTGAAAATCAGCCATTTTCTCAAACCCGACTAGATTATCCCCAACCTGTAAACCAGCGGTTTGAGCCGGAGAATCAGGCAAGACGGAAATTATTTGGACATGCGCATTTTTCAAATTATAATTTTCGTCGTCAGAAACGGCCACAGGTAAACCCCAAACGCCGGCGACAATACTTAATAAAACGGCGGAAATAATCCAAAAAGAAACGACTCCGCCCAAAATAATCAACATTCTTTGCCACATTTTCTTGCCGACAAAGCTGCGGTAATTTTCCACTCCTCCAGTTTCTCCTTTAACTCTGACAAAAGCGCCAAAAGGTATCAAGTTAACAGAATAAATTGTTTCTCCAAATTTCTTGCCAAAAAGTCTGGGCGGATAGCCGACGCCGAATTCTTCAACTTCCACTCCGAAACGCTTAGCCATAATAAAATGGCCAAACTCGTGCAACACGATTAAGGCAAAAAAACTAATAAGAGAAATTAAAATCGTTAAAAACATAATTATTCAGCTACTTCTTTTTTCTTTTTATCGCCCAACTCCTCTATTTTTTCGTTGTATTCGTCAACTAGTTTCTGTAAATCTTCCTTGGCCTTGAATTTATCATCCTCTCTAACTTTGCCTAATTTAAAGTTGTCCTGAATTTCTTTCCAAGCTTCTTCCCGCCATCTTCTGACGGTTATTCTGGTTTCTTCCTGCTTTTCGGAAAGCAAACGCAGCAAATTCTTGCGGTATTCTTCGGTCAAAGATGGCAAATTGATCCTGATGGTGTCTTTATCCACAATCGGACTGGCACCCACGCCAGTCTTGCCTAAAGCCGCCACAATGCCTTCCATGTAGGATTTGTCCCAAGGCTGGATTAATATCTGCCTGACATCAGGCGTGGAAATGGCGGCTAACTGTTTTAAAGGAAACTTCTGGCCGAAGCAATCCACAACCACGTCTTCAACCAAAGAAGGGGTGGCCCGGCTTGTTCTGATTTTTTGCAGCTCCCCTTCAAAAAAACTTATAGTTTTATCTAATTCTGGTCTTATTTTATCAATAATTTCTTTGTATTCCATATTATAAATATACCAAAAATAAACCTGTCTGTCGAGAAAATAAAAATTCAAAAATTATAGCTCCAGCATCAACACTTCCAAAGCCAAACGGGAGTTAATATTCGTAGTGGAAATCAATTGACTGATGCTCTGGGTAAGCTTTAGAATTCTCTGAAGCTTAATTGTAGGATATTCTTTTGAAGGATTTTTAACTGAAGACAACAATAATCCTCTGAAATATCCCAGCCAAATATCTAAAACCTCTTTTAAGTCGCCTTGGTCTTTAGTCAATTTCTCGGCGTAGCGGAAGCGTTCGGCTAAATCTAAGTTACCCAAATCCCCTATTTCCTTAATCAACTTTTCATATTCTGCCTGCTTGGCCGGATCTCCAAGAAAAGCAATAACTCTGCCTGGTTTCCCAGAGGCCAAAAAAATAAGCTGTTTGATTTTTTCCACCGGAACTTTCTGGGACTTTAAATAATCTTCAATTTCCGTATCAAGCAAAGGAGACACTTTCAAAGTCTCCAGTCTGGAAAGAATAGTGGGTAAAAGAGCTTCCGGATACTCGCTGACTAAAATCAAAATCGTTTGACCCTTAGGTTCTTCCAAAAGCTTTAAAAATGCCGACTGGGCTTCCTGATTCATACAATGCGCCTGATTAATTATGGCCGCTTTAAAGGGCGCGGCATAAGATCTCAAGGCCAGCTTCTTGTGCAGCTCTCTAATTTGCCCGATTTTAATCTCCCCTTCTTCGGGCTCCACTATCACCAAATCCGGACTCGCATTCTTTTCAATGTCTTGGCAGGACCGGCAATCCTGACAGGGCCTGGAACTTGAACTCTGGCAATCCAATAACTTAATAAACTCCAAAGCTAATTTCTTTTTGCCGATAGCTTCCTCACCGTAAAATAAAAAAGCGTGGGGTATTTTACCAAGCTTAGTTATTTTTTGCAGCAACTCCCATTGCTTTTGGTGACCGATGAGCTTCATTTTTTTGACATAACACTTTTCTTATATAAATCCAAATTTTCTAAAACAATGCCCGTACCTTTAGCCACGCAGAGTAAAGGATCTTCGGCGATAAAACAGGGAATACCGGTAGACTGTTCAATTAATTGAGAAAGATTGCGCAGTAAGGCTCCGCCGCCAGAAATCACCATACCTTTGTCCATAATATCAGCGGAAAGTTCAGGAGGCGTGTCTCTTAAAACTTGTTTAATTACCTGAATAATTTCCGTTAGAACTTCTGAAATGGCGCCGCAAATTTCATTGGAAGAAATCTTAATATTCCTGGGCAAGCCCAACATTAAATCTCTGCCTTTAATTTCCATTTTCTTTTCTTCTTTTTCGGGCAGCGCCGTGCCTATTTTTATTTTAATCTCTTCGGCCGTCTGTTCGCCTATGGCCAAATTATATTTTTTCTTAATATATTCGGAAATGGCTATATTCATTTTATCCCCGGCCATTCTCAAAGAGCTGCAATTAACAATACCTCCCAAAGAAATAACCGCCACTTCGGAAGTTCCTCCGCCTATATCGACAATCAAGTGACCGGAACAGGCGCTAATAGGAATACCGGCTCCAATAGCAGCCAGAATCGGCTCCTTGGCTACGAAAGCTTCCTTAGCTCCGGCCAAGACCGCGGCTTCCAAAACCGCTCTTCTCTCAGTTGAGGTGATACCGGCTGGCACGGAAATCATGACTTCTGGTTTTAAGAAACGAAAGGTTCCGGTCGTCTTTTGAATAAAATGCTTGATCATGGCCTGAGTCACCCGAAAATCAGCAATAACTCCGTCCTTTAAAGGGCGATAAACTCTAATAGTGTCTGGTGTTCGGCCGATCATGGCTTTGGCTTCTTCCCCCACCGCCAAAATCCTGTTCTCTGATAAAGAGACAGCCACTACCGAAGGCTCCTGCAAAACTACTCCCTTGCCAGGAACAAAAACTAAGGAGTTGCAAGTGCCCAGATCAATACCAATTTTTCTGACGAAAAGAGATTTAGCCATTTGTTCTTTTAATATCAGCGCCGAGCTTTTGCAGTCTTTCTTCTATTTTCTCATAGCCTCGGTCAATCTGGTATATATTATTAATAACTGTTTTACCTTTAGCAATCAAGCCGGCAATAATTAAAGCTGCTCCCCCACGCAAATCAAACGAGCCTAATTCCTGACCGAAAAGCTGAGTGGGACCGTTAATAATGGCCCGGTGGGGATCGGCAAAAAAGATGTCAGCTCCCATTTTATTTATTTCTTCCAAATATTTTAACCGACCCTCATACAAAGGATCATGAATTAAAATGTGGCCCTTAGCTTGAGTGGCCAAAACCCCAAAAGCCGACTGCAAATCCGAAGGAATTCCGGGATAAGGCAAGCTTTGTATTTTATCGATCTTTAAATTCTTCCAAGGTAAAACCCTGACTGAGTTCTTACCAATAACACAAGGTACGCCAAACTCCTTTAATTTTTTTAAAGGCAAAACTAAATAATCAATCGGCACATTTTTAACTAAAACATCTCCCTTAGCAGCCGCCGCCATAACGATGAAAGTACCGGCCTCAATCGGATCATAAATTAAACTAAAATTAGTTCCTTTTAATTGTTTTTTACCTTCAATGGTTATCTCGTGAGGATTGGTCATCTCAATCTTAGCTCCCATTTTTCTCAAGAACTTGGCTAATTCCTGCACTTGATAGTCCTGGTCGGCGATACGAATAACTGTTTTGCCGGGCAAGGAGCTGGCATAAATCATTAAGTTTTCAGTGGCCGTAACGGAAAATTCATTTAAAACAACCTGGCCGGCTTTTTTATCTTTAATAGTTAAAGTATAGTATTTACCTTGGTGATTGATTTTAGCTCCTAATTGCGCAAAGCCATCCAGGTGTGTATCAATAGGCCTGGCTCCGATGACGCAACCGCCTGGCTTGGGAGATCTGACCTGGCCGAATCTGGCTAAGAGCGGACCGAACAGTAGAACAGAACCGCGGAATAAAGAAATAATTTCTTCTTTAGCTTTATCGGGATTAAAATTGGCAGCGTTAATTTTTAAAATCCTTTCTCCCGGCCAGGAAATCTCAACTCCCATGCTTTTTAAAATTTCCACCATGCGGAAAACGTCCTCGATTAAAGGAACGTTGGAAATAGTACATTCTTTTTTAGTCAAAAGACAGGCCGCTAAAACTGGAAAAGCCACGTTTTTAGCCCCTCTGACTTCGATTTCTCCTTTGAGTTTTTTTCCGCCGTGAATGACAAATTTTTCAGCCATAATCTTTTTTTATTGTATCGCAAAAATCATAGTTTAGCAAATAGAAATACCGTTGATTTAAACCACCCTAGGGAGTAAAATAGAAAGCGTATGACGAAAAGAAAAAGAACTCTACTTTTTTTCACTTGTTTTGCTTTTTTCCTGGTGGCTTCACCCGCCATTATTTTATATTCCCAAGGCTATCGCCTTAATTTTCAAGAACAAAAGATAGTTCAAGTCGGCGCTTTTTATTTTAAGGTCTTACCCAGCTCAGCTGATATTTACCTTAACGGCAAATTAAAAGATAGTACTAATTTCTTTGTTAATTCTTCTTTGATTAAAAGCTTGCTGCCCGATGAATACAAAATAGAGGCGAAAAAAAATAGTTATCATTCTTGGCAAAAAACTTTGGAAATCAAAGAAAAGCAGGTAACCGAAGCCAAAAACATTATTCTTTTTCCTAAAGAACCTGAATTCGAGGTTTTCTCCACTACTACCAAAGAAATTAATAACACTATCCTGAAGATAACCAAGGAAAAAAGAATAATTAAAGAAGAATTACCCTCGGGTATTTCTTCAAGCGGTGTTTCTTTATCTCCTGATGAAAAGAAAATAGCTTTTGCCAGTAGTTCAGAGCTTTTAGTGGTCTTTTTAAAAAACCAGTGGGAAGCACCGGAGAAAAAAGCCGGAGACGAAGTTTTAATTAGCAACTACGTAGCTAAAATCAACGATATCTTCTGGCTAAATAACTCTTATTTGATTTTTAGCGTTAGGGATAAAATAAAAGTCGCCGAAATTGACGACCGGGACCAAATCAATATTATTGACCTGGCTGAATTTAAAAGTCCCAAAATATTTTGGGACGAAACCAACCAAAAATTCTACGTTTTATCTGAAAATATCCTGTATCTCTTAGAGAACCTTATACCTTAGCCTTCATTTCTACCTTCTTTTTAAAATCCTCCCATTGGACCTCTTGTCTCCCAGCCAGAGAACAAATATCCTTAAATTGGCAATAGCGGCATTGCCAGCTTCCGGGAAAATCCTCTAAAGTGACAGGCACGATATCTGCCTGTATTTTTTTATTCAATTCTTCTAAACTCTTTAGCAATCCTCCGACCAAAGCCGCATCATATTCGACCACAAAATCCTTTAATTCTAAAGTATCTTTGTTGACATATAAGAGAATACCTTTAGGTATTTTAAAATAATGCAGATAAAGCTGGATTTGATTGACGTTCTCTTCTTTAGGCTGGATCAGACCCTTAAAGATCATGCTGTTCATACTTTTAAAGTCCACCACATACAATTCGTTGTTTAGGGTCACGATGGCGTCAGCCCGGCCGGAAATAAGCTCCTGAGGCGGTATTTTGACCTCAGAGGCCCTCACTATCCCCAAGCTGAATAAATCGTTGAGGATATGCATTTGGACGTAATCCCCATGATCAAACAGCCTCAACATTCTGGCGTCCATTTTCTCACGGGGCACGTTTTTAAATTTAAAAAAAATAGCCCGGCCGCATTTACCCGCGTCTGTAATATAAAAATGGTTTTGATCCCTGTCCTTATGCTTGTCTAAATTATACTGATCGAGAAGATCTTTTAAAAACATCTTAAAATTGAAATACTACGAACAAATTGTTCGTAGTATTTAAGTAGGTCTTTAACGTTTGGCCCACTGCGGAGCTTTTCTGGCTCTTTTTAAACCAAACTTCTTTCTTTCCCTCATACGGGAATCTCGAGTCAAGAAACCAAATTTCTTGAGCTTCTGTCTGAATTCCGGGTCAAAAAGCACCAAAGCTCTAGTCAAACCGTGCCTAACAGCTTCAGCCTGACTGTGATAGCCACCGCCCTTAACTTTCACTTGAATATTAAATTTGTTCTGACATTCAGTTTTTTCTAAAGGAGCTTGAACTATTTGTTGTAAATCCAAAGTTGGGAAATAGGCCAGAGAAGTTTTACCGTTAACAGTAAAAGTTTTATCTCCTTGTTCAGAAATTCTGACCCTGGCAGCCGAAGTCTTTCTGCGGCCGATGGTGGCCAAATAGCCGTCCTTCTTCTTGGCAGAAACTTTCTTCTCTTCCACGGGCTTGGCAACTTTAACCGATTTTTTAGTTGTAGCAATATGAGTAGTCATTATTCGAATTTCAATCTTTTAATTTGTATTGATCTCATTCTGTTGGTTGGCAACATGCCATAAACGGCTCTTCTTAAAACTTCGTTGGGATTAATTGCAAAAACTTTTTTTAAAGGAGTGAATTTGGAACTGCCCAAATACTTGGAATGGCTGAAATATTCTTGCTGTTCCAATTTGTTGCCGCTAAATTTAATCTTGGCGGTATTTTTAACTATAACAAAATCTCCTTTGTCTTGATTGGGCACAAAGTCAGGCTTGGACTTACCTCTTAATAAAAGGGATATTTCAACGGCTAATCTGCCTAAAATTCTGCCGGTAGCGTCAATTGTGTGGGTTTTCCTTTCCATAATATTTATTTGACCAATTCAATGATAACTATCTTGGCCCCATCGCTCTTCCTGGGACCTAATTTAATAATTCTGGTATAACCGCCCTGTCTTTCCTTGTATCTTAAAGCTATATCCTCTGTCAGTTTTTTTACAAGTTTAGCGGAATAAGTTTTAGCCAACAACCTTCTGTTCGAAATGCCGGCTTTTTTAGCCGTAGTAATTGCTTTCTCAGCAAAAATAGCAGCTTCTTTAGCTTTAGCTTCCGTGGTTTTAATTCTTTCCTTTAAGAAAAGATTAGTGGCCAAACCCCTTAACAGAGCCAGCCTCTGATCGTGTTTCCTACTTAGTTTTCTTCCCTTTGCTCTTTTTCTCATGTTTTTTTACAACTGTTTTTTTAGTTTTCTCGGGTATTTCTTCTTCAACCTCTTCTGATTTCTTGAAAGTTTCTTCCAATAAAGCGAAGTGCTGAACTAGAATATTGGAAGCTTCACTGAAAGCCACTTCCGGGGCAACTGTGCCATCAGTTTCCAATTCAAAAATCAAGCGGTCAAAATCAGTCCTGTCCCCAACTCTCATGTTTTCCACCCGGTAGCTGATTTTTCTGACCGGAGTAAAAATAGCATCCAAAGCAATCGTACCGATTTCTAATTTTCCTTTCTTCCTGGTTTCTGACGGTTCGTAGCCCATGCCTTTTTCTATCAACAATTCTATCTCTAGTTCGGCGTTCTTAGTAGTTAAAGTCGCCACGTGATTATCTCCATTGGCTATTTCTAATTGCGAAGGCAATTTGAAATCACTGCCTTTGACTGTTTTTTCTCCCTTAACACTCAGCACGGCTTTTTGAGATTCTTCGCCAAAAAGCTTAAATCTTAACTGCTTTAAATTTAAAAGAATATTGACCACATCTTCCAAAACGTTGGGTATAGTGGAAAATTCATGCTGGACTCCTTTGATTTTAACTTGAGTGACGGCGGAACCGGTCAAAGAAGAAAGCAACACTCTTCTCAAGCTATTGCCTACGGTGACTCCGTAGCCGGGATAAAGCCCCTCTATTTCAAAAATAGCGGAGTGGCCTTTTTTTTCACTGATTTTTGGCTGAGAGGGTAAAGGAATCATGTGTTTTTGTTTAGTTAATAATTTTAACGAGAATAAAATTCAAAAATTGAAGAAACTTCGGCTGGAGGAGCAGCCTCTATTAAATTAGGCTTACCTACCACTTCTCCTTCAAATTTCTCAGCGGTTAGTTTCAACCAGGAAGGAGCTGAATATTTTTTCAGAACAGGCAGCATATCAGCAAACACTTTCTTTTTTTGAGAATTGGGTTTCAAAGTAATTTTATCTCCCTTTTTTAAAGAGTAACTGGGCACATCAACCGGCTTGCCGTTAACCAAGAAATGTCCATAGGAAACGAACTGTCTGGCTTGGGAACGCGAAAGCGCGAAACCCAATCTGTAAACAGCGTTGTCTAATCTGCTTTCCAGTCTTTCTATTAAAAGAGCTGAAGTGTCGGCTACTCTACCGCCTTTGTTCAAAATTTGTTTAACGTATTTTGAAAACTGGCCTTCTCTTAAATTATACCATTTTTTCAATCTCTGTTTTTCTCTTAATTCCTTGCCGTATTCGGATAAACCTTTGTTGCGTTTGTTTTTCTTAATACCAGGCGGATAAGGCTTCCTAAGCAAAGGACACTTGGCGGAACTGCATTTTCCGCTTTTTAAAAACAATTTAGTTCCCAATCGGCGACAAATTTTACATTTAGTTTCTGCCATATGATTAAACTCTGCGAGCTTTACGTGCGCGACAACCGTTATGAGGCACTGGGGTTTTATCAGTAACGGAAACGATGTCCAATCCCTTGGCGGCAAAAGACCTGACAGCTGACTCTCTGCCTCCGCCCACTCCTTTAACAACAATGGACAATTTTTCTATGCCTAATTTGCTAATAGTCTGGAAAATAGCTTCGGCCACTTTAGAAGCGGCGAAGGGTGTAGCTTTCTTGGCTCCCTTAAATCCAATACTGCCAGCCGATACCCAAGCCAAAACTCTGCCCTGCAAATCAGCTAAGCTAATAATCGTGTTGTTGTAGGAAGAAGAAATGTAGATTTTCCCATCGCGAATTCTAGCCGTAGGAACTTCTATTTTCTTTTCTTTCTGCACTTCTGCTTCTACTTTTTCCTTTTCTTTAACCAGTTTTTCCTGGTCTTCTTTAATAATACGTTTTTTACCCATATATTTTATGTCACCTCAGCGGCGGGTTTGCGGCCCGAGCCGACTGTTTTTCTAGTATTTCCTCTAACGGTTCTGGTATTAGTTTTGGTTCTCTGGCCTCTAACTGGCAAGCCTTTGATGTGCCTGATCCCTCGCCAGCAACCAATATCCTTCAATCTCTTAATGGACATCATTTTCTCTCTTCTTAATTCTCCCTCCACTTTGAAATTCTTTTCAATGTAATCCTTTAATTTATTTAAATCAGCAGCGGGTAATTCCGAAGCTTTGGTAGTAGGATTAATTTTAAACTCAGCTAAAATCTTCTTAGCTAAAGGACGGCCTATGCCGTAGATATAGGATAAAGAAGTTTCTATTTGTTTTTGATCGGGAATATTAATCCCGGCAATTCTTGGCATAATTAAAAAATTAACCCTGTCTTTGTTTATGTTTTGGGTTCTTTTTACAGATCACGTAAATCTTTCTTTCTCGACGTACTATTTTGCAATTATTGCAAATCTTTTTGACTGATGCTCTAACCTTCATTAATTATTTTCCCCGGTACACTATTCTTCCTTTAGTTTCATCATAAGGGGTCATTTCTACTGTAACCCTGTCTCCTGGCAAAATCTTGATATGAAACATTCTTAATTTGCCAGCTAAATGCGCTAAAACCTCTCGACCTTCGTCCAAGCGCACCTTAAAATGAGTGCTGGGAAGTGCTTCTAAAACTATACCGGTTTTCTTAATATTTTTGTCTTGCTTCATTTGCTTTCCCCTAATTAAGGGGAACAATTATCTATGTTACCAAAGACTCTAATCTTAGTCAAGGTTTAACTTGATTTTAATACTCTCCAAATCTCTGGGCGCTCTGTTAACCCAGAAAGGCCACAATCTGATATTCAAGCTTTCGATGTTTGGGAAATCACTTAATGATGTTCTTATCTCTTCTGTTTTTTTCTCTTTAATTATCTCCTTTAAGGAATTTTCGTCAATAGTTTGATAAATCTTAGCCGAAAGATCCAAAGAAAGGGTCATCTTAGCTCCGCCCTTATCAACGACCTTGATTGAATAATTAACATTCAAAGTGTTTTCCTGGAGAGATTGATCCGAGGTTATTTTATTTTTGATAAATGATCTGGCGAAATCTTCTAAATCAGTTTTTTTGAAAATTAAGGCTTGGGTTTGAACCGTTACTTGAAAAGTGAATTTATCAGCTTCCTCTCCTTCTTGAGCAGAACTGGTGACAGTTTTTACTGTCTGACTCACGGCTTCGTTGAGGAAAACATAGTCAGCCAAAGAAATAGCGCTGTCCAAATCAGTTTTAACTTCAGCTAAAGCCTGCTCTTTAACTGCTTTTTGGGCATTTTCTAAATCGGTTTTAGTAACTTGCGAAACTTCTTGATTAGAACCACCGGTCATTGGGCTTGAAGACTTCCCGTAAAAAGCTGTGTATTTAGACGTACCTGAAAACCCGGGAATAGAAAAGGTTGCTGCTCCAATATTATAATCTTCTCCAGTTTGAGCAGCCTCAACCGCCACATCAATTTCTCCTGGCACTAATTTGCCGGCCACAGTTTTCTGTCCGGGCACCACCACCCTGGCTAAAGTTTTGAAAAGTTTGCCACCATCGGAAATAAAACGAGTATTAATTAACAACGGCTGGTCGGCGGTTGAATAATTATTGTAAATGCGGATTGTCCCTCTAGCTTTAACGGATTTAATCTTTTGCCCAGTAGCCAAAAATTCCTGGGAAACCGTCTTTTCCGCTTGAATTAATTCTCCTAAAATATCGTTCTGATTTTGATTAGCCGCTACCACAACCTCTGTTTGATAATTCACATCTGTTCTGACTGGAGTAATTTCCACTTCAGCTTTAGGTTTAACAAAGATCAAACTCAAAACAATAATTAAAAACAAAGAAGCGCCAATTAAGATGGGTAATTTGGGAAGCCCGACTAATGGTCTCCTAATTTTTTTAGCCGTGTCCTTTTTAACCGGCTTCTTTTTGACTTCGATCTTTTCCTCTACTAATTCCGCGATAGCTGATTTTTTTTCTAAAACCGGCTCGCTGGCCTGAGGAGGAACGATGTCAAAGATTTTTCTTTTCGCCATATATTATTCTAAAATTGCCCTGATTCTTCTGACTCCGGCGCCAGAACTTTCTTCTTTAGTTATTTTAAAAACTCCGAGCTCTGAAGTATTTCTAACGTGAGGCCCGGCGCAGATTTCCTTAGAAAAATTATTAATTGAATAAACATTCACTCTTTCAGGATATTTTTCTTTAAAGAAAGCCAAAGCCCCTTTCTCTACAGCTTCATTATAGCTCATTTCTTCCTTTTTAACCTCTAATTTATCCTTAATCTTCTGATTGACGATTCCCGACACCTTGTTTATCTCCTCAGCTGTCATCTTGTTAGTATAGGAAAAATCAAATCTCAATCTCTGGGCGGTAATATCCGAACCCATCTGTTTGACTCCCTGACCCAAAACTTCTCTCAGAGCAGCGTGCAATAAATGAGTGGCTGTGTGGAGATTAGGCGAATAGGCGCCTCCCCCGCCGAATTTACTCTCAGCTCCGGCTCGGGAAACTTCCTGATGGCTTTTAAATTTCTTATTAAAATCTTCTATGTCTATTTTAATGCCTTTTTCCTTGGCCAGCTCAACAGTCAACTCTACGGGAAAACCATAAGTAGCATATAATTCAAAAGCATCAGCTCCTTTTTCAAATTGTTTTAAGCCTTCTTCTAGTGTTTTGGCAAACTTTTCTTTTTCTTTCTTAATAATAACCGCGATGTCAGCTTCTCGGGCTTTTAGCTCGGGATAAATATTTTCGTAAATTCCGATTACTTTTTTCGCCAAAGAAATCAAATCAACTGATTTTCCATACCTTATCGCCCTCCTCAAAAGCCTTCTGACAATATATCCCCGTTCAACGTTAGACGGCAAAACTCCTTCGGCAATCAAAAAAACCGCGCTTTTAATATGGTCAGCGATAATTTTCTTGGCGTTTTCATCTTGGCTGGAGATACTGCTGATTAATGGCTCAAACAAATCTGTCTCAAAAACAGTAGAAACTTCTTGGCAAGACATAGCCAGTCTTTCCAGCCCCATACCCGTATCCACTCCCTTTTGTTCCAAGCTGGTTAGCTTTTTATCCTTATCTTGATAATACTCATTAAAAACAATATTCCAGATTTCTACGCCGTTAAAATAGATCTCAGTTGTTGGCCCGCAAGGACCTTCTTCTCCGGTCGGCCCCCAGAAATTATCCTCTCTCCCCGCTTTGATTATCTTTTCTTTGGGAATACCCAACTCCTGCCATATTTCAAAAGATTCCTTGTCTTCGGGCACATTATCGTCTCCAGCGAAAATAGTGAAATGAGCCTTTTCCAAAGGAAGCTTCAATTCTTTAAAAAGAAATTCGTAAGCCAGATTGATCGCTTCTTTTTTAAAATACCCGCCAAAAGAAAAGTTACCCAACATTTCCAAAAAGGTTAAATGTCTTGAATCTCCCACCTCTTCAATGTCTGAAGTCCGAAAACATTTTTGACAGGAAGTGACATTTTTTCCCCAAGGGCTAAGTTGGCCTAAGTAATAGGGTTTAAATTGCTGCATGCCGGCGGTTGTAAAAAGCACCGAAGGATCAGTCGGCATTAACGAAGAAGAGGGCACAATTTGGTGTCCTTTTTTCTCAAAAAACTTAAGGAATTCCTCTCTGATTTTATCCGCTTTCATCTTCTTTATTATATCCAACAAAGATAAGGTAGGCAAATAAAAAAACGAGGCCAGAAGGGCTATCACAGCAGTTCCTTAGCTCTTACAAAAAGAAGAGAGGAATATTTACCTGCTGCGAAAGCGCTTCCAGCCTCGTGTCCAATGTTTATTTAAAATCCCCTTTCAAAGCACAAGTCTCTTCTGCCCTAAAAGAGGAAGCGGAATCAATCTTTTAAATTAAGAGATTAATTCCGCTTATGGAGGGTGTTGAAACACTAATTGTGGCAATCGGGCCGCCGATCCTGCAGATACTCGGCTACCGCTTGCTTAGTGACCAACACGCCGTTGATCACAGCTGCTCCGTCCAAGAAAGACGGAACCCGAGTAACCTGTTTCTTCTCAATTTTGCAAGCCATTTCCGAAACCCCCTTCTTTTATTTAAAACACTTTGTGCTGTCGATATTTAGATAATAGCATATAATTATGTATTTGTCAATAGATAACGCCCCCTCCTAAAAGCTCTTGGTTTTTGTAAAAAACGATCGACTGGCCTGGGGTAATAGCCTTTTGTGGAGTTTTAAAGACTGCTTCATATTTGCCTTGGCTCAAAGAATGAACTAGACATTTAGCTATTAAAGAACGAGAACGTATTTTAGCCAAAAGAACAACCGGGAGTTTGGGTTCTTTACCAGCCAGCCAATTAACTTCTTGGAAAATAAGTTTCTTTTGCAACAAATCTTTTTCCTGTTTAGTGACGACAAGGATATTTTTTAAAGAATTTTTACTTAACACCCAATAAGGACCGTTGGATAAACCAATCCCCTTTCTTTGGCCTAAAGTATACAGGGGTAAACCTTGATGATTACCTAAAATATTACCCTGAGTATCAGCAATCTTACCTGGCTTTAATTTTAAATGTCTTTTTAAAAATTTGTTAGTCTCTTTTTCCACGAAACATATTTCTTGCGATTCCGGCGCATCAAAAACCGGCAGTTTTAATTTTTTAGCCATCTGTCTAACATCTTTTTTGGCATAATCACTCAAGGGAAATAATAAATGCTTTAATTGTTCTTGATTTAACTTCCAAAGGAAGTAACTTTGATCTTTTTCTTTATTCCTAGACTGATATAATTTTGTTCCTGTCTTTTTGACATAATGTCCGGTAGCCACAAAATCAAAACCTAAAGCCTTGGCTCTTTTTAATAAGAGCCCTAGTTTAATTTCCTTATTGCAGACCACGCAAGGGTTAGGAGTGAGCCCCGACTGATAGTCTTTTAAAAAACTATCAACTACTGCTTTCTTAAACTCCTTAGCGAAATTGAAGATATAAAAAGGGATACCCAAAATCTGGGCTACTTGTTTTGCCTTCTCAGCCGACTCCAAAGAACAGCAGCGATTTTTACCTTCGGCTTCCTTCCAAAATCTCATAAACACGCCCACAACCTCAAAACCCTGCGCTTTCAATAAGGCGGCAGCAACTGAAGAATCCACGCCCCCGGACATGGCGACAATAATTTTTTTAGTTTTTTTCCTCATTTTAAGTAAATCTATCGGCCACTACCGAAGCCGCATAAGACTCGGGCTTAATCTTGGGCTCAAAGCCGTTGCCTATAATTAATCCCGTAACCTGTCTGATCATATCCCTGGTATCCCCTGTTTCACTGATATCAGCGTGAATATGACGGAATTGATAATTTAAATTGCTGGGAAATTTAGCTTCTCTTTCCTTCAAAACCTCTCTTAACTCCAAAGCCAACTGGCAGGAAAGACAGACTTCTTCTAAAATCCTCATTTTAAAATTGGGGAATTTCTTTTCTGAAGGCGCATATTTTATCTTCTTCAAAAAAAAGCGGCCGCCTTCCCCCGTTCTCAAAACAACGATAGCTAAGGGGAAATGCGGCTCTTCCTCAGAAGGAGAATCACAACCGACAATGATGTTATAGAACTTTTCTGGCTTAGCCGACATATACGAAAAGATTTCTTTGATAGTTTCTTCCAAAGTCAATTCACCTTTGGTCGGATTAAAAAAATGTCCATTAGAAATAAGTTCCATAATTACTGCCCTTATTCTATGTCAGACCAATCAAAAGTCAAGCCTTGAAAAGAACCAGTTTATCGGCCCAAAAAAGAGTCTTTAAAGAAATTAGAAACAATCGAAAGTAATCTTTCCGGATCAAAGATCAGAGACGGCCTCACCTCTTTGTACTTAGGCAAGGGGTACCAGGCAGTCAGATCCTCTTCCTGGGAACAGCTGCTCTTAG